>BNJU01003078.1_pt1 | contig 525768 bp, 595 predicted proteins | sample 8539281 | NCBI WGS metagenome assembly BNJU01 (sample SAMD00202456, study PRJDB9452) | human saliva metagenome | isolation source: human saliva | place: Japan
TTAAAGGGATGAGATTTAAATGGAAATACAAAAAGAATTATTTTCACGTCAAGATAAAGAATACATGAAATTTTTTTAAGTAAATTGATGCCAAATGTATCGGAGGATACAATTATTGGAGTGAGAATTCTGAAATAAGAAAAATTGGCTAAAAAAATTGGTAAAGAATAATGAATATGAAGATTTTTTTGAAGGAGTTGCCACATAAATATTATGATGAGAATTTATTGCATGGAGCAATTATTTCAGAGAGCAAAGATTTTTGAGAACTGTATTGAATTGCTTGATAGTTTTTTTGCCATTTGTTGATAATTGGGCGGTTTGTGATACGATTTCTCCAAAAAAATTTTTTAAAAAAAGCATAAAAAAAGAATTGATTGAAAAAAATAAAGGAATGGTCTCAATCAGATAAAACTTATACTTGTAGGTTTGGTGTAGAAATGTTGATGACGCATTTTTTTGGATGAAGACTTTAAAAAGGAATATTTGGAAATAGTAGCGAATATTCATTCTGAAGAGTATTATGTGAAAATGGTAGTTGCCTGGTTTTTTTGCGACAGCACTTGCGAAACAGTGGGATTATGCGGTGATTTATTTAGAAAATAATAAATTGGATGTTTGGGTGCATAATAAGACGATACAGAAGGCCCGAGAAAGTTTGAGGATTTTGGAAGACAAGAAGGGGTATTTGAAGGGGTTGAAAAGAAAGAAAGAAGGAGAATTAATTTAATGAAAATCACAAAAGTTATGTTTGTAGGATTGATTTCTTTTGTTGTTCTCAATAAATTCATTTACAAATACAAATTCTGAAAAATGATTTTTAAAAAAAGTATGTACTAGAAAAAAATTAGAAGAAATAAAAAAATTGATATTTATAACAATGATACGACTACTAAATATCACAATAGGAATGAAGAAAAATTCAAAAAAAGGTCTAGATTAAAAAAATTTATAATTGATAATTTTTCCTGAAAAAAAATAGCGAATTATTAGAAAAAAATAATGAAAGTTGGGATGCTGTTTGGAAAAACAATATTTCTTTTTCTTGATGATTTAGAAATAAAATATGGCTTTTAATACGAATTTGTATGAATTTTTATAGAGAAGAAGATAATAAGAAAATAAAAAAATTAATGGAGTTAACTATAAAATTAAAAAAACAAAAAGTTTATCTTTTCGATCAATTGAGAAAGTCAAAAAGAAGAATATGAAACAGAGAATAAAAAAATGAATGATAAGTATACTGAATTACATGATTTAATGGGAGATGAATATGTAGATTATGGTGAAACGATTGGTTATGGATGCTATCCTAGACATTATTATAGCAATTTAGAAAAATTTTTCAAGAAAAAAATGGTTAAAAATTTAGGGAAGATGAAGCATTATTTTATTCTGAATTGGAAAAATAAAAAAAGATGAGAAAATTTATTTTTGGAAAAACTTTTTGAAATAACAAAAAAACAGAACGAATACTTTGAGAATATTATAAATAATATAAAAAAAGCGATAGATATAAAGAAGAAAAAAATATAAAAGACAAAATATGGAAATTTGGGAAATAAAACGAATACTAGTAAAAAAAGATTATGCAATAGACAAGGAGAAAAAAATGGAAAAAGAATTAGAATCTGAATCTTTAACTTTATTTGAAAATGAAAATATAAAAAAATGAAAATACAAAAGCTAAAAAGACACTTTTTTTACTATTTTTAAATGGTGAAATAGTTGATTTAGAAATTGAAGATATTTTTTTGATAGTAACAGGTTTTTATGAGATAAAGGCTGTTACATTTTTCAGCTGACGAAAAGTTTTTTTGAATAAATATCTGACGCCATTTAAAAAAATGTTGACTTGGTTATTGGGATACAAGATGTAGATGTCCAAATTAGAGGATTGAAGGCATTAGAAAATGAAACTAAGAATTTGATTGAAAATCAAAAGGCGATTATTAAAAACAGATTCATTTTTTTGAGAATCTTTCAAGAAAGAATCAGGAAAAATATTGTGGAAGAAAAGTGGAAATTAAGAGTGCCAATAAGTTCGACAATTCATAGTAAATTTTATCTTTTGAAAAATGATATGGAAACGAGATTGATTTTTTTGGATCGGTTAATCTTTCATTTCAGGCTTTTTTTCAAACAAAAAGAAATCAATTTGAAAAACATTGTCATTTTTGATAATTCCCCATTATTTACTCATTTTATTTATTGGAGGAACTGCAGGTTCAGGAAAAAGTAACTTATTGCAGATTTTACAAAAAATGCTGGGCCTTTCTAAATCAAAGCCTATTTTGTACAATAACATTATTCCGACTGGAAGAACAAAAAAAGCAGATACGATAACACAAATTCAACTATGGATGAATGAAAATAATTTAGCTCCAATTTTAATTGATGAAATTGATGAAGAATTTTTTTCAAACAAAGATAGAGGAAACAACCTGATTGTAAATGTTTCAAATCTTTCTACTTCAAATTTTGATTTTACACCTTGTTTTATTGGGACAACAAATGCTTTGGAATATTCGTTGCCACAACGGGCACAAAGAAGATCATACTATGTGAAAAATGATAAAGTGTTTGATACAGAACTTAAGAAAAAATCTGTAAAAGCGTATACAGAAGTGTTTGAAATTATTAATGATACTCTTTTCCAAGATTTTGTTATTCAATTTGCAGAAAAGTTGACAGATGATAATTTAAGCTGGAAAAATTATTCTCTACACTCTTCTACAGGATTGATAGATTTCCTTTATTGGTCTCGTGAAATTTTTTTAAGGAATATTTTGAAATTGCTCAAATTGAAATTCCTGCTTGGTTTCCTGAAACTAGATATGATGACACTGTAGAAAATAATCAGTCTTTATGGAGAAAAATTATACGAATACAATCATCAAGATTTTTAAAATACAAAAAAAGAAAAAAAGGTGTATATTTATTCAAATTAAAAAAAGTTTAGATAGCGAAGAAGGACAAAGCAACAGATTTGGTACAAAAATTCTTCCGTCAACAAAATATTTAAATGCATTATCACAAAAATGTAAAAATGATAATAATTCTTCGGATATTATTGAAATTAAGATAAAGGAATTTCATGATTGGATAGGAGTTCCTTTACCAAAGGAACTGGAACATAAGAAGACGATTCTGGATTTTTTTAAGAAAAAAAGAAAAATGAGAAGTGATTTTTCATTGTAATGTCAAATTTTTTTGATATAATTTAAGTAATTAAAGGGAAAGTAGGGATTAATTATGAAAAAAAGAAAAAAAGGACTAGCAATTGGAAATTCTGATTTTTAAGGAGATTATACAAGAAAACGGATATTATGTCGATAAAACAAAGTTCATAGAAGATTTGTTGGAAGATTTATCAAAAAGTTAAACTTTTTACAAGGCCCAGAAGATTTGGAAAAAAACTTTAAATTTGTCTATGTTAAAAGTATTTTTTTGATGTTAGAAATGCAGAGGAAAATAGAAAATTATTTGATAATTTGTATATTTCAAAAAGTGAGTATATGGAAAAATCAAGGACAAAAATCCTGTAATTCTTATAAGTCTGAGAAATGCCGAGGCAGAAAAAAATGGGAGGATAGTTTTTTTAATATTAAGAATCTCATTTCTAATTTGTACGATAATTTTGAATATATTTCTAGCAATTTAAAAAAAGAGATTTAGTTGAATTTGAAAAATATATGGCTCAAAAAAATAATGCAGATTGGGAAAATTCATTAAAGAATTTATCAAGATATTTATATGAATATTACGGAAAAAAAGTTATAATTTTAATAGATGAGTATGACACTCCAATGACAAGTGCTTGGAACGAAGGATATTATGAAAAAGTCACGAAGATTTTTTTAAAAGTTTTTTTATTCAAATACATTGAAAGATAATGAATATTTACAATTTGCAGTTGTGACTGGAATACTTAGGGTAGCAAAGGAAGGGATTTTTTTCTGGATTGAATAATTTGAAAACTTATACAGTTTTGAATAATAAATATTCAGAAAGTTTTGGATTGATTGAAACAGAAGTGAAAAATGCCTTGGAATATTATGGATTAGAGCAAAACATTGAAAAAGTGAGAAAATGGTATAACGGCTATAAGTTTGGGAATATTCAAATTTATAATCCGTGGAGTATAATTAACTATCTCGATGAAAAAGAAATAAACGTTTATTGGATAAATACATCAGATAACAGGCTTATTCATTCAGCAATAGAAAATGCTGATAAAGATCTATTTGATGAATTAAAAGATTTATTCAACAATGGGACAACAGAGCAAATGGTAATGGCTTCATCGAATATGGATAGATTGAAAGATCCACAAGAAGTTTGGCAGTTATTACTTTTTGGAGGGTATTTGACTGTTGAAGAAAAAATTGCTATGAATGAATATGCTTTAAAATTACCAAATTATGAAGTTAAAACATTTTTTTAAAGATATGTTTGTTCAAAATTTAGGAGGTTTTAGCAGATTTAGAGAAATGATAAAAGCATTTAAAAACTTCGACTTTGACAGATTTGAAGAACTTTTAAATGAAATATTTTTAGTGTCAATGAGTTATCACGATACTTCTAAAACAGAAAAACCGTATCATACTTTTATTTTAGGAATGATGTTGTATCTTGATAATGAGTACACAGTTTTATCAAATAATGAAACTGGCTATGGAAGAAATGATTTAGCTTTTAAATCCAATAAATAAAAAGAGATGTTGGATATATATTTGAATTTAAAGTTTCTAAAACTGAAGAATCTCTTGAAAAAAAGAGCAGAAGAAGCATTAAGTCAAATTGAAAATAAAAAAATATCCTGTTTTATTAAAGGAATGTGGAGTAAAAAGAAATTGTAAATATTGGAATGGCATTTTTTTGGAAAAAAAGAGTTAAAGTGAAATATAAAGTTGTGAAAAAAATAAAATTTTTTTGAATAGTTGACATTGTATAAAAAAATAATGTAAAAATTATGTTCCTTGGCAGGGGAGCAAAAAAAAGGTCTCATAAAAAAATGGGGCCTTTTTTTATTTATGAAAAAAATTTTTTTCTTAATTGCAACAATATTTTTTTTTGATATAATTTAAGTAAGTAAAAAGATTTAAATTTATCAAAAAAATAAAAATAAAAATAAAAGTATAAAGAAAGGAAGTTTAAACTATGATCGCAGTTATTGATTATGGAGTGGGTAATCTTTTCTCTTTGCTATCTTCATTAAATTATGTTGGACTTGATACAAAACTGACTAATGATGTTGAAGAGATTAAAAGTGCGAAAGGGATAATTTTGCCAGGAGTAGGGGCTTTTAGAGATGCTGTTTCTAATCTTGAAAAATATGGGTTAAAAGATATTTTGATAGATGAAGCAAAGAATGGAAAGCCTTTTTTAGGAATTTGCCTTGGAATGCAAATGCTTTTTGAGAAAAGTTATGAATACGGTGAATTTGAAGGACTTGGGCTTATAAAAGGAACTGTTGAGGAAATAAAAAAATATATTCCAGAAAATTCTGATTTGAAAATACCTCATATGGGATGGAACAACTTGAAAATAAATGATGAATTTAGAAATGATAAAATTTTGAAAAATGTGAATGTTAAAAATGAAGAATATGTGTATTATGTACATTCATATTTTGCAAAAACGGATATGAAAAATATTGTTGCATATTCAGAATATGGAACAAAAAAATTCCTGGAATTGTAAAAAAATAAAAAAATGTTTATGGAATGCAGTTTCATCCCTGAAAAATCTGGAGATACTGGATTGAAATTATTGAAAAAAATTGAGGGTGAATTGGTGAAATAAAAAGTATTTAAATTAGGTTGAATAATTTTTTTAGTATAATTTAGAAGGAATCAAAAAGGAATCAAAATGAAAAAAATTATTGTTAATTTTATGTTTAGGAATTTTAATTATGTCGTGGGAAGAAAAAAATAATAATAAATTTGAAAAAAACAAAATATACAAACTTCAAAAAAACAGAAAGACCCTAAAAAGTTTTTGCACCAGAAATTATAAAAAAATGAGAAAACTGGGGAATATATTATCCAAGTTTATGTGCCAGAGATAGCTACTCGTGATGAAATTTATAAAACTTTGATAAATATTCAAAAACAGAAAGAAAAAGAATTTTTTTAAGCGACAATATTGTTATAGCTGCTTATAGCGATATAGACTTTACAAATAAAAAAATCTTTTAGGAACTCATGCACAATGGAAAATAGAAAAAGGTATAACTAAATATATGAAAAATTTTTACCAAAAAACTGAACAGCTGAATTCTGAAGATAAAAAAATTTTTTGGAATATCTGCAAGTTGTAAATTCTTTTTAGATTATGGAGACAATTTAAAAAAATCTAAACAGAAAACTGAAATCATTATAAAAGCAAGACATCCTAAAAATTATAAAAAAAATAATCCAAAAAAATCTGAAAAAAATATCTTTTTTGGAATTGAAAATGAGAAAAAAATTTAAATAATTAAAGTAAAATATAATATAAAAAAATAAAAGAAAAGGAATAATATAATTATGATAGAAATTTTTCCAGCAATAGATTTACATAACGGACAGGCAGTTAGATTGAAACAAGGGGATTATAACCAAGTGGAAGTATTTTTTAAAAATCCTGTTGAAGTTTTGGACTTTTTTAATAAAAATAATTCAAAAAATCTTCATATTGTGGATTTGGATGGGGCAAAAGATGGGAATACAAAAAATTATGAGGTCATAAAAGAATTGGTTGAAAAAAGTGATTTTTTTGTTCAAGTTGGTGGTGGAATCCGTGATGAAGAAAGAATAAAAAAATATATTGAATTGGGAGTAAACCGTGTTATTTTAGGAACGATTGCCGTTGAAAATGAAGAATTTTTGAAGGAAATGGTAAAAAAATACGGCGATAAAATTGCAGTTTCTGTAGATGCAAAAGATGAGAAAGTTGCGGTTAAAGGATGGACTGAAACTGTAAAATTGAACTCGGTTGAATTTTGCAAAAAATTATCGAATATAGGTGTGAAAACAATAATTTATACTGATATTTCAAAAGATGGAATGTTAAGCGGAACAAATCTTGAAATTTATAGAAAATTGTCGAAAGTAGTTAATTCAGATATTATTGCTTCAGGTGGAATCACTTTTTTGGATGAGATTAAAGAGCTTAATAAAAAAATCATATTTATGGAGCAATTGTAGGAAAGGCGATTTATTCGGGAAATCTTGATTTGAAGGAAGTTTTTAGAAATTAGTAAATAACATTTTTTTAGTTATGTATGAAAATTTATAATAAGCTAAATAAATAAATTTAACAAAGAAAGTAGGTATAAGAATGCTTTGCAAAAAGAATAATTCCATGTCTTGATGTGAGAAATGGGAAAGTGGTAAAAAGGCGTGAACTTTACTGGGATAAAAAGAAGTTGACAGTCCAGTTGAGCTTGCTAAATTTTACAATAAATCTGGAGCTGATGAGCTTGTTTTTTATGATATTACGGCTTCGGTTGAGGAAAGAGGCTTGTTTACAGATATTTTGAAAAAAGTGGCAAGTCAAATTTTTATTCCGCTTACTGTTGGCGGTGGAATAAATACGCTGGATGATTTTGATAGAGTTTTTGAAAGCTGGAGCTGATAAAGTGAGCGTAAATTCTGGGGCAATAAGAAATCCAAAATTAATTGAAGAAGCTGCGAAAAAATATGGAGATCAATGTGTAGTTTTGTCAGTTGATGTAAAACGAGTTGATGGTAAATTTAAAGTTTTTGCAAAAGGTGGAAGAGAAAATACTGGAATTGATGCGATAGAATGGTTTGTAAATGGTCAGGAAAATGGTGCTGGAGAAGTTGTTGTAAACAGTATTGACACAGACGGAGTTAAAAATGGATTTGACTTAGAATTACTTGAAATTTTATCAAAAAAAATTGTCAATTCCAATAGTTGCATCAGGTGGAGCTGGAAATATGGAGCATTTTAGAGATTTATTTAAAATTCCAGGAATTGATGCGGGGCTTGCAGCTTCGATTTTTCATTTTAAGGAAGTGGAAATTATGGAGTTAAAAAAGTATTTGAAGAATAATGGTGTTGATATGAGAATTTGATATTTTTTTAATAAGAAAAAAATTTTGAAAATGAACTAAGAGGAAATTATTATGAAAAAAAGAAGAAATTTTAAAAAAATTAAAAGAAATTAATAAAAAGAAATATTCAATTTTAAAAATTAGGACTTTTTGGTAGTTTTTTTCTAAAAAAATAGTGATACTGCTAATAGTGATATCGATATTCTTGTAAAGATGGAATTTAAAAAGGAATGTATCAAAAATTTTTTGTAATTTACACAAAAAGACTTGAAGAAATTTTTTTCAAAAAAAGTGGATTTAGTTGATGAAAGTATGTTTGAGTATAAATTTAAAAAAATCCAAAAAGTTCAGAAATATAAAGATGAAATAAAAGAAAAAAATTTTACGGAGTGTAATTTATGTGTAAAAAGAAAGAGAAATGATTTACGAAGTTTCTGTTTTTTTGAAATGGAAGATTTATTAAAATATATTTACTTATTGAGAAAAAAATTAAAATATTAAAATAAATAATTTTTAGAAAAGAGGTAAAAATGAATATAGAGCAAATAAAAATTTGATGAAAAAGGGCTTGTTCCTGCGATAATACAGGATTATTATACAAAAAGAAGTACTGACACTTGCGTATATGAATAAAGAAAGTCTTGAAATAACTTTAAGAGACAAGAAAACTTGTTTTTTTAGCAGAAGTAGACAAGAACTTTGGTTAAAAGGGGAAACTTGTGGAATTATCAGCATGTTGTTTCGGTAAAAATATGATTGTGATGCAGATGCTTTTGCTTTGTGGAAGTAAAAAAAGATGGGCCTGCTTGCCATACTGGTGCTGAAAGTTGCTTTTTTAACTCGTTGTTTGAAGCAGAAGATTATAGCAGTTTTACGCCTGAAAAACTTTATGAATTGATAAAAGATAGAAAAAAATTAATCCAAATGAAAAATCTTATACGACTTATTTATTTGAAAAAAAGGGCTTGATAAAATTTTTGAAAAAAAGTTGGAGAAGAATGTACGGAAGTTATAATTGGGGCTAAAAAAATAATGATAATGATGAATTGAGATATGAAATTGCAGATTTGTATTATCACACTTTGGTTTTTAATGATTGAGCAAGGGCTTACTATTCAAGATGTGAAAGATGAACTGGCTAAAAAGACATGTTGTTGATCATAAAGTTAAACAGGAAAAAAATGGGTGGAGAATCTAAATAATAAATTAATAACAAGGGGAGCATAAATCCCTTGTTAAATTTTAAATATCTTAATTTTTTTCAAAAACTTCTCCAACTGAAAAAAACTTTTTAATTACACTTTTTTTGTTTTTTTCATTTTGAGGAATTGAAATTTCAATTTCTCCATCTTTGTTAATATCTTGTGCAATTCTCGAAAATAATTTCATTTCCAAACTTTAATTCAATATTTTTTTATTTTTTTAAATAATTTATTTCGTTAATTTGGCTTAAAAATTTCTTTCCAAAAATCCATTTTTCTAAATGTTTAAATAATAATTTAAACTCATAAACAATATTTGTTATAATCTCGTCAATTTCATATTCTTTATTTTTTTATTTGAGTCAACGAAATAGCCTTATTTTTCCAAAAAAATTTTGGCAAAAATATTATTTACATTTAAACCAATTCCTACAATATAGATATCGTCTGCTTTTTTTCCATTAAAATTCCACATAATTTTTTTGTTTTCTAAATAAACATCATTTGTCCATTTAAATTTATAATCTAAGTTTTCAACTTTTTTTCAATCCATTTATTACGGCAAGTCCAGCAAGTAGTGGGAGTTTCAAATAATCTTCCATTTTTTTATTTCTTTTTCATTTAAAAAGAAACTAAATGTAGCCATTCCTTCAAGTGAAACCCAATCGTTGTTTCTACGAGCTTTACTGTGTGTTTGAATTTCTGCAGAAATAACGTCAAATTCCTCGTGGTTATTATGATCTCTTCTCAAATAATCATTTGTTGAATCAATTACATCAAATTTATATATTTTTACATTTTCTTTATTTTCTTTCATATTATCTTTGTCTCCTTTTCTATTTTTTTATTTATATAAAATTATTTAAATATAATCAAAAGAACTCCTGCAGCAACAGCTGAACCAATTACTCCAGCGATATTTGGTCCCATTGCATGCATTAGCAAAAAATTTCGTGGATTTTCTTTTTGACCTATTTTTTGAACAACTCTTGCTGCCATAGGAACTGCTGAAACTCCAGCTGCACCAATCATTGGATTTACCTTTCCTTTTGAAAATTTATACATTATTTTCCCAAATAACACGCCTCCAACTGTTCCAAAGGAAAACGCAATTAATCCTAAAATAATAATTTTTATTGTTGTTAGACTTAAAAAGTTTTGTGCATTAGCAGTTGCTCCGACTGTCATTCCCAAAACTATTGTAATACAATATAACAATGCTCCTCTCACATGTTCAACTAAATTTGAAACGATTCCAACTTCTTTTATAAGATTTCCTAACATTAACATTCCGATTAATGGAGCAGATGATGGAACTAAAAGAATTACGATAATTGTGACTGCAATTGGAAAAAATATTTTTTCTTTTTGGCTTACAAATCTAAGTTGAGTCATTTCAACCATTCTTTCTTTTTTTGTTGTAAGTAGTTTTATAATTGGTGGTTGAATAACTGGAACTAAAGCCATATAAGAATAGGCTGCAATAGCAATTGATCCCAATAAATGTGGTGCAAGTTTGGTTGTCAAATAAATAGCAGTTGGTCCATCAGCTCCGCCAATAATTCCAATTGAAGCGGCTTCTTTTCCAGTTAATCCAAGTAAAATTGCTCCAATAAATGCAACAAAAATTCCAAATTGCGCAGCAGCACCTAACAGTAAACTTTTAGGATTGGCAATAAGAGGCCCAAAATCAGTACTTGCTCCTATTGCTAAAAATATTAATGGGGGATAAATTCCAAGTTTTACCCCTTGATACAAATAATACAAAAGTCCACCTTTTTCCATAAGTCCTTCATTTGCAACAGATGGTAAATTTATAAGTAACATTCCAAAAGAGATTGGAAGAAGCAAATAAGGTTCGTATTGTTTTTTTATTGCCAAATATAATAATATTAAAGCAATTATTATCATAATAATTTGCTTTATAGTTATCATAGATAATCCTGTTGTTCCGTAAAGAATTTTTTTAGTAGTTCCATATTAAAACATCCCTTTCTTATTCTTACTTTTTTTATCTTTTTATTTTTTTATCTAAAAGATTTTTTTCATAAATTAAATTATTTTTTTGTAATTATTAATAAAATATAATTTATAAAAATTTTTATTTTGACAATATTACTAATATATCATCAGAGTTTACACTATTTCCTTTTAGATACTTTAATTTCACTAATGGTTCCGTCATTAGGCGAAACAATAGGATTTTTCCATTTTTCATAGCTTCTAAAATAACAACTTCATCTCCACTTTTTCACTTTTTTTGACCAACTTTAACTTTTACATCGACAATAAGTCCTTGCATAGGAGCTTTTTATAAATTCTATATTATTTTTTTGTCATATTTTTCTCTGTTCTTCTTTTTTTGTTTATTATTAAAAATCATCTGAAGTTAAGATAGATCCTTCTTTTTCAGTAACAGATTCAACTTCAACTTCATAAATTTTTTTCTCCAATTTTGATTTTTATATAGTTTAATCATATTTGTCTACCCCTTTTATTTTTAAATTATTTAATTTCCTTTATATTTCTAACTTTAATATAACAATTTTCATTATCTTCAGATGCGTCAATAAGAGCCGCCATCAAAGCTGCTAACATAGTTTCATCTTTTATTTTTTTCCATATTAAATTTTTTTATATTTTTTTCATTTTTTTCTTTTTATCAAATTCATCCAAATTTTCTAAAATTTCATTATGTTTATTTAGTTTTTTTATTAATTTGGATATTATTTTTTTATCATTTTTTTACTAGAAAAAAATATTTAAAAAAATGACAATACAAATGAAATTAATAATAATATGAAAAAAACAATTGCCATGCTTACGATAGTAATATAAATTGCATCTTTAAATGACACAACTGAATTTCCAAATAAAATGCTTTTTCATCATGAATTATTCCTTTCAAACTAAAAATAAATTCAAAAATTTTTTTATAAAATATTATTTTTTTAAAAAAATTACATTAATATTATAAATTTTTTTGTTTCTTCATTTTTTCTTTCTCTTTCTCTTTCTTTTTCTTTGGTTTTTGTTTTTTTCTTTAGTTCCTATTTTTCTCAAAAATATTTTTTCAGATAATCTTTTGCAATTTGTGGAAAAACAAGCGTAAGTCAATATATCTTCATCCGATTTTTGCCAAATTTCCAATTTCTTTTTTTCATCAAATCATATTCATCTTTTTATTAAATCGGCAGGTCTTCCAGTAAATATTTTTTCATCTCCAATTATAATTTTTTTATTTCATCAGAAATCGGCACAGGAGATTTTCCATACATTCCCTTTACATAATCTTTTATTTCTTTCGGAATAATTTTATATCTATTTCCAGTCAAAACATTAAAAACAGCTTGGGTTCCAACCATTTGACTCATAGGAGTAACCAATGGCGGATACCCCAAATCTTTACGAACTTTTGGAATTTCTCTAAGTACATCTTCATATTTATCTTGAGCATTTTGTGCTTTTAATTGAGATAATAAATTTGAGAGCATTCCACCGGGTAGCTGATATTCCACAATATTAGGTTCTATTTCTAATGCTTTAGGATTTAAAATTCCGTTATCCATATATTTTTTTCTAATAGGTTTAAAATATTCTTCGACTTCTTTTAAAAGTTCAAGATTTAATCCTGTGTCATATTCTGTCCCTTGTAAAGCTCTTACAATTGATTCTGTAGGTGGTTGAGAAGTTCCACCACCAAAAGGTGAAATAGCAGTGTCAATAATATCAACTCCAGCTTCAATAGCTTTTAAAACACTCATTCCCGCCATTCCAGCAGTTGAGTGAGTGTGCAATTCAAGTGGTATATTTAAAATACTTTTTAATTCGCTGACAAGTTTGTAAGCTACATTTGGCAATAAAATTCCTGACATATCTTTTATTGCAATAGAATCTGCACCCATATTTTGCATTTCAAACGCAAGTTTTTTATAATATTCAATCGTATGAACGGGACTTATTGTGTAGCAAATTGCAAGTTGACTGTGTCCTCCATATTTTTTTGTACTTTCAACAACTTTTTTAACATTTCGTATATCATTTAACGCATCAAAAGTCCTAATAATATCAATACCATTTTTTATAGAAAGTTCCACAAATTTTTCAACAATATCATCAGCATAATGCCTGTAACCAAGTAAATTTTGCCCTCTTAAAAGCATTTGCAACTTAGTATTTTTAACTCTTTTTCTAATTTCTCGCAGTCTTTCCCAAGGATCTTCATTCAAAAACCTAATTTCTGCATCATAAGTAGCTCCTCCCCAAACTTCCATCGCATAATATCCAACTTTATCCATAGTTTTTTTATAATTGGAATCATTTCAGCGGTCGTCATTCTCGTTGCCATAAGTGATTGATGTCCATCTCTTAGAGAAGTTTCTGTTACTTTTATTTTTCCCATAAAAATCATCCTCATTTTTATCTTTGTTATTATTTATTATTACATTTTATTGTTAATTTAATTATTAACAAACTAAAATAAACACAAAAGTGTAAAACAGACAGTTGTGTAATATCTAAACATAAAAATTAATCAAAGTAGTTTAAATATCACTAAACTGTCTTTTTTTACCTATTTAAAAGATACAGGACCAGCATTTACAATGTGTTCTGGCATATTTGGGTATTTTTTTCAAAATTCTCTCTAAACATTTTTGCTAATTTTTTTGCAGCAGCATTGTATGCTTCTTTATTAGCCCAAGTATCTATTGGATTTAATAATTCATTTGGAACATTTGGACAATATTGAGGAATTTCTACATTAAATATATCATCGTGTCGATATTCTACTTCATCCAATTCTCCATTTAATGCTGCAGTAACCATAGCTCTTGTATATTTTAAGTTCATACGACTTCCAACACCATAAGGACCTCCAGACCATCCTGTATTTATTAAAAATACTTTTGTATTATGCAATTCTATCTTTTTCCCCAACATTTCAGCATAAACCAGTGGATCAAGCGGCATAAATGGTTCACCAAAACAAGTTGAAAATGTTGGCTGTGGTTCTGTAATTCCTCGTTCAGTTCCTGCTAATTTAGAAGTAAATCCTGTCACAAAATGGTAAATAGCAGCATCTCTTGAAAGTCTTGAAATAGGTGGTAAAACTCCAAAAGCATCCGCTGTCAAAAATATTATAACATTAGGAATTCCACCAATTCCAGGAATTTGTGCATTATTTATATGACTAATAGGATAACCAACTCTTGTATTTTCAGTTAAACTTTTATCATAAAAATCAAATTCACGAGTTTTAGGATTCATTACAACATTTTCTACCAAACTTCCAAACTTTATCGCATAAAAAATATCAGGTTCATGTTTTTGATCAAGATTTATACATTTTGCATAACATCCACCTTCGAAGTTAAAAATACTATGATCTGACCATCCATGTTCATCGTCACCAATCAATCTACGATTTGGATCTGCAGAAAGTGTAGTTTTACCAGTTCCTGAAAGTCCAAAAAATATTGCAGTTTCCCCCGTTCTAGGATCCATATTGGCAGAGCAGTGCATAGGTAGAACATCAATTTCGTGCATTATAAAGTTCATTATTGAAAATACACTTTTTCTTTATTTCTCCCGAATATTCTGTTCCACAAATAATCCCTGACTTTTTGCTTCGTAATCAATAATTATCGCAGCTGATGAATTTATCCCGTCAATTTTAGCATTACACTTAAATCCAGGAGCAGCAATTATTGTAAAGTCAGCATGTCCATAATCGTTTAATTCTTCTTCGGTTGGTCGAATTAATAATTGATGAATAAATAAATTTTTGACTTGCACGTTCATTTATGATTCTAAACTTTTTTCTACAAGTTGGATCAGCCCCAGCCATTCCGTCAAACACAAATATTTCTCTATTTTGTAAATAAGCAATTAATTTATTGTAAATAGATTCAAATTTTTGCTTTTCAATTGGTTTATTCACATCACCCCAAGCGATTTTTATCGTGAATTTGCAAAAGTATCAACTATATATTTATCTTTAGGCGAACGCCCTGTATATTTTCCAGTTTGTACAACCAAAGCCCCAGTTTCTGATAAAGTTCCTTCCTTTCTTTCTAATGCACGTTCAACAAGTTCAGCAGGTGTTAAATTTCTGTAAATTTTTGCTACATTTACTATTCCCAGTTTTTCTAAATCTTTTGTCAACTTTTTCATAATATTTCCTCCAAACTTTTCTTACTGTTTTGGGAAAATCACAAGATAATCATAATTTAATAATTTTATATATCCATCTTAATTTTTCTCTAACAATAATATTATCACACATTTTTTTCAAAAAGTCAACATTCAATATTAAATAAAAATTTAATTTTTATTTTTTTGTTTTTTTAATTTTATAAAATTAATCGAAAAAAATATAAAAAAATTTAAAATTTCAAAAAAATAAAAGCCTTATAATAACGAAAAATAAAAAAATTTCAACATAAGTATCGACGATGTAAAAAAATCTATTTTTAAAATTGATATATGAAGGTCAAAAATTTTTTATAAAATAAAAAAATTAGTGAAAGATTTTTTTATAAAAGTATCACTAATTTTTATAAACAGAATAATTATATTTATGTCAAACATAAATAGAATTATTCATAACATATACTCATAAAATAAGAGTTATATCAACATTTTAAAAAAACTCAAAAGTTCTATAAAAGTTCTATTTTTTTAGTTTTTTTAAAATATTTTTTTCTGTATAAAATTTCAATATTAATATTAATTTTATATTCTTTTATACTTATAGTATAACACTTAAATGTCAATAATTCAACTATTATTATTTAACTTTTTTTCATAAGCTGCTTATTAGCATCTTTATATAAATGAGAATAAGTATTTATAGTAGTTTGCAGATTGTCGTGTCCTAGGCGTTTGCTGATCGCTGTAATGTCGGCTTGGATAAATAACAAATATGAAGCGTGGGAATGTCTAAAATCGTGAAGTCTTATTTTTTTCAACATCAGCTTGAATACTATACTTTTTCCAAAAATATATCGTAATTGAGATTTTTTTAAATTAAAGATTCTTTGAGATTTTAAATTTTTGTTAATTCTAACTCAAATTTAGAAAAAAATATGATTTTTAAATCTGAAATAAGAATTTCAGAAAGAAGAACTTTTCTTATTGATCCCAAAGTTTTTTTGGAGTGGTTACATATTCTTTTTTTATTTATTCGAGAAATAGTTTTATTTACATCTATAAATTTTTCTTCCAAATTAATGTCATCAAATGTAAGCGCCAAAACTTCTCCAATTCGTAATCCAGTCCAAAACAAGACTTTAAATATAATAATTGCGTCAGAATATTTACCATTTTTTTCTTTATTTTTTGATTCAAGAAAATTTATAAATTTATTAAAATCATCTACTGACCAGATTTTCATTTCAGATCGATTTTTTTTACTTCCAAATGCCCCTAAATTTTTACAAGGATTTTCATTCAATCCTTGATATTTTGCAGCCCAATTAAACAAACTTTTTAAAGCTGCATAAATATTAGCTTTAGAATTTTCGCTAAATGGCTTTCCGTTTTCACTTTTCTTTTCCAGCATCTCATTTTGCCATTCCCGAATCATATAGGAATTAATCTTACTAATCTCAACATCGCTAAAAAAAGGCAATATATGTAACCTAAAAAAATTTTCTACAGTATTGATAGCTGTAGGTTTATGTCTTTTGCTATAATCCTCAAAATAAAGTTCATACAACGATTGAAATGACATATTTACAGATTTAGCAATTTTTTTCTTAAACTCATATTCATATTCCTGAGCTTCCTTTTTCTTCTTAAACCCAGTCTTTTTGTACTTTTTATTTACACCCTTGTAATCTTTAGCATAAAACATAGCATACCATGTCTTTTTATCTGCATTATAGTAAACTGGCATTTTTTTAATCTCCTTATTTTTTTATCTTAAATAATTATACCATATTTTTTTATCTCTATATAAAAATAATCGAAAAAAATTTATCTCATTTTTTTGATTTTTGTGTAGTATCCTTAATTTGAATTGTAAAAAATTTTTTTAAAACATTTTTTTAAAAATATAGATTGTAAATTTATTTTTTTGAATATTAGAAATTTGTTTTAAAAAAATAGGACGATAAAAAAATACCATCCTGTACTAATAATATTTTTGAGTTTACACAAAACTCTTAACCTATATAATTATAAATTATACAATTCATATATCAATTCCTGTGGTATTTTCTTTTCTAATTTCCACAAAATCCTCATTGGCTTATCTCCAGAACTTTTATAATAATCAGCTTTTCCCAAATAAATAAATGGATTAGTTTTATTGCCATCCATAAAGGCAAATTTTCTTATAAATATATGCACATTATATCCCAAATTTTTATGATTTATAAACATCTTTCCTACACTTGAAGTATGAGCAGTTTTAGGCTGGCTTATCCACTGAATTATGTCGTCTGCAAAAAGAGAATTGTCGTATTTTAAATTTTCCTGCAAAATATGAGTTTTATCAATTGTTGCAAAAAGGCAAATATCTTTATCTGTATTGGCATAACCTGCTCTCCAGCTTCCTTTTGGAACTTTTGAGTCCAGCAAAATTTGCAGCTCAATTCGTTTATATTCTTTATAGTTTATCAATATATTTTCATTGAATTGACTAATATTGTTATTTTTTTAAATTCTGATAAACCTAAAATCACAAGTTGTCTTAATCTTTTTTTAAAAAAATTTTTGTCTTCAAAAAAATTATCTTTATACTTTTTTAGAAATTTTATAAATTTTTTTGTTTTTTTAAATTCAGAATTTGATTCAAAATCTAAAAATCTCATCTTCTACCAACTCTTTTAAAAATTCGATTTATTAAATAAGTATTTTTTTAAATTCCAAAATATTAAAAATAATTTTTATACTTTTTTTCAAAATATCATTTTTCCGTAATATTTTTTTAATTTTTTTATCTAAAAATAAATCCATAATTAAATAAGTAAACGGCTCAACCAAAGTTAATTTTTTTCTAAATATGATAAAAATTCGATATTCAAAAAAATTTAATTCATCAATTGAATTACTTTCCAAGTTTTTTTGCGCTGTGTAAAAAGAACCATATTTTTGAACTTAACTCGATAAATAGTTCAATATTTTTTTATTGAAATCTAAAATTTCCAAAAATTTCTTCATCTTTTTTTCCAATTTCATTTTTAAAGTTATCATATGCTTCTTTTTAACATCATTTTAGAACTAAAATTAATTTTTTTCTATTTTATCAATTATTCTCTTTTGACAAATTCTGTCCAATTCAACATATGATGCCATCGGAACATTTTTCAAAATTAGCTTTTTATTTCCTTTTATCAATTTTTTTCTTTTTTTGCTATACAAAATATTTTTTTATTGTTTAACATTTCTTCATAAAAAAAATTTTTGCAATGATATAATCTTTTTTTGTGATTTCAATAAAATCTATAATCGTTACAAAATCTTTATTTTCACATTTTTCTCAGTCCACGACCAATTTGCTGAGTAAAAAAATTGTGGACGAAAAAGTTGGTCTTAAAAAAATAAAAGTAAATTTATGTTTGGAATATCAATTCCTTCATTTAAAAATATCAACGACACATAAAATTTCAATTTTTTTATTTTTTTAAAAATTTTTTTAAGATTTTTTTCTCTTTCAAATTTTGAAGTTCTTGAAGTTAAAATTTCTGAAATATATCCATTTTTATTAAAAATTTTCATTCATAAAATTAGCATGATTAATATTTTCACAAAAAAAGCAATACAACTCATATTTTTTTCCCATCAAAACCAATTTTTTTATTTTTTTCAATTATATAATCAACTCTTTTATTATTCGACAAATTTTTTTAACCAAAATGTCTTCCTGATATTTTTCCATTTTTGTAAGGAATTTTTCTCATAATCAAATGTTTCGTCATTGATTCCAAAATAGTGAAAAGGTGCAATTAAATCCTGTTCCATTGCTCGTTTCAAACCCATTTCGCCAACTAAATTATAATCACAAAGTTCTAAAATATCTTTTTCCGTCCATTCTTTCGTGTGTCGCAGTAAGGCCCAGAAGAAATTTTTGGATTAAAAATAGTTTATAATTTTTGTGTAACTTTTTGGCACTCGAATGATGAAATTCATCAATTACGATATAATCAAAAGTAATTTTTTTAGAAAATTCAAGATAATTATTTTTGAAGTGATTGCACAGTTGCAAAAAAACAATTTTTTTCTCAATTTCTTTTTCCACCAAAAACTCTTCCAATTTTATTTTTCTGTAATTTTTCATAATCTTTTTACAGACTAAAATCGCATTTTCCAAAAAGTTCTTCTCTATGTGCCAAAAAAACAAAAACTTTTTTTCCTTCTTTTTCAAAAAAATTTTTTTATATCCATAGCTGCAAGATATGTTTTCCCCGTTCCAGTTGCAGCAACCACAAGTCCTTTTTTTATTTCCTAACTTTCTAGTATTTTCTAACTTTTTCCAAAAGCTCTTTTTGCATAGTATTAGGCTCAAAAATAATTTTTATTATTTTTTTATTTTTTTATAATCAAAAGTTTTTTTGAAGTTTCAAATTATTTTTTTATAATTTTTCATACTCAAAAATAAAATCTTCGCTGAGTTCAATAGCTTTATCACTGTTCCAAAGATTTTTTTAAACTGTGAAATTGATTTTTTTATAAATTTGAAAAAAACTGCTTTCTGTCAATTTAACATTCCATTCTTCTGCAGAATATAAAAGCACTTTGACTTATATTTGAAGAACCTATTATACAAGTATGGTATTTATTTTTTTCAAATAAATATGCTTTTTGTGAAAAACTCTCGCTGGAATTATTATAAATTTTTTTACTTTTATATTTTTTTATAACTAAGAAGTTTTTCTTAGTGATTTTGAATCTGTTATATTTAAATAAACAGAAGTTATAATTTCACCTTTTATTTCTTTTTTTCTCAAGTTCGTCCAACACGCTTAAAAAGTATTTGAAGACTCGAATATCTTATAAAACTCACAATAAAATAAAACTTTTTGCAGTTTAATAATTCGTTTTTTTAAATATATAAAAAAATTTTTTTAAATTTTGTCTTTTTCATTTAAAAATAAGTTCATTTAAATTTCCTGTTACATCTTTTTTTCTTTTTTTGTTTTAATGGAATTTCAAAATGAGTATTCAATTTATCTTGAACAAAATTTATAGCATCATGATAACCATTATTTTTTTATCAATTCCGAAATTTCTTTAGAAAAAAATATTCAATTAACTCAAACTTTAAATTTTTCTTCATAACTTTTTTTATTTCCAAAATTACTTCGCATTTTTTTATTTTTTTATTTTTTTATAATCTTCATTTTTTAAAAATCATCTTTTTTTCGCAAAAAGTATACTCATTTTTAAAATAATCTCTCTTCTTCAATTTTAATTTAAAAATTATTATTTATTTGTTTTTTTATCTAAATTATTATTAATTAATCTTTTTTTCCAAAAAAATTAAATATTCGATTTTTTTGCAATTTCATTTTTAGTCATTTTTATAAAAAAATTCTAAACATAATTAAAACATCGTAATAACTTCCATGAAATTGATTTTTCTTCAAACGGAACTTTATAATATTTAGCACATTCAATAAGTTTTTGGCCATTTGTAATTTCCACAATTATTTTTCAATTTTTTTAAAATGTCAATATTTTTCTTTCATTGTATCAAACTGATTTTTTTAGCGAAAAAAATCAACAAAACTTCTGTCAAAACTTATATTATGAGCAACAAAATGATCAGTATCTTGACAAAACATAAAAAAATTGTCCATATCGCTTTTTAAAAAGTTAAAGGATACTCTCCTATTTTTGTCTTTTCAATTTTTTTCTCTCAAAAAGCAATTACTTCATCGGTCAATCCATTTTACATTAATTGCACCTTCATTCATTTCTTCATCTTCTTCCCCGAAATAAAATCTATTAAATTCGAAACTTTTGACCATTCACTTTTTTTCAAAATCATAATTTACTTTTTATCGCTGACATAGATAAGACTGAACTCCCTTTAAATCCATTTGTTTCTACATCAAAAAAATATTATGTTTTTTTATTTAAATCTTTATTATTATTTTTTTGTTATTGTTCACTTTTTTTATCTCTTTCTCTTTCTCTTTCTCTTTCTTTTTATTTTTATATTTTTAATTCTTTATCTATTTTATCTATATAATTTTTTTATTATATTTATTCCATGTTATATATTGTTTTTATCTATTTTTAAAAAAATTTTTTTCTTTAAATTTATTATTCTATTTATTTTTATTCAAAATTAGTCATTTAATTTTAAAACTGATAAGAATGCTTCTTGCGGAATTTCAACATTTCCAATCGCTTTCATTCGCTTTTTACCTTCTTTTTGTTTTTCTAATAATTTTTTCTTACGAGTAATATCTCCACCGTAACATTTTGCAAGGACATTTTTACGAAGTGCCTTTATTGTTTCTCTTGCAATTATTTTTGTTCCAAGTGCAGCTTGAAGCGGTATTTCAAATTGCTGTCTTGGAATTACATCTTTTAATTTTTCAACAATTGCACGACCTCTGTAATAAGCGTTATCCTTATGTGCAATGAATGAAAAGGCGTCTACAGGATTTCCACTGACTAAAATATCAACTTTTACTAAATCTGATTCTTTGTAGCCAATCATTTCATATTCAAAAGAAGCATAACCTTTTGTTCGAGATTTTAACTTGTCGTAAAAATCAATTACAATTTCTGCAAGTGGCAAGTCATAACTGATCATAGTTCTCGTTTCATCAAGATAATTCATATTGATAAATGTTCCTCTTTTTTCCTGACAAAGTTCCATCACATTTCCAACATAATCTTTTGGAACAATAATTGTACCCTTTACATAAGGCTCTTCAATATATTTTTTCCCTTCTGGAAATTCTGCTGGATTATCTATAACTTGCATTTGCTGCTGTTCCAATGTCACATGATATTTAACTGACGGAGCTGTAGAAATTAAGTCGATGTTAAATTCTCGACGAAGTCTTTCTACAACGATTTCCATATGAAGCAGACCTAAAAATCCACATCTGAATCCAAATCCTAACGCAAGTGAAGTTTCTGGAGCATAAGATAATGAAGCATCATTCAACTGCAATTTTTCCAGTGCCTCTCTTAAATCTTCATAGTCATCTGTTGAAACTGGATAAATTCCAGCAAAAACCATGCTTAGTGCAGGTCTATACCCTTCAAGTGCCGAATCTGTCGGATTTTGAACATGAGTGATTGTATCTCCGACTTGCGTATCTTTGATTGATTTGATTCCAGTAATGATATATCCAACTGAACCAACTGTCAACTCTTTAGTTTCTTTCATCTTTGGCGAGAAAACTCCGACTTCAAGTACATCGAATTCTTTGCCAGTTGACATAATCTTAATTCTGTCACCTTTAGAAATTTTTCCGTCAACAATTCTAATATATGTGATAACTCCTCTGAAATCATCATAATGAGAATCAAATATCAACGCTTTTAAAGGAGCTTTTACATCACCTTTTGGCGCAGGAATATATTTAACTATAGCTTCAAGCAAATCTTCAATTCCAATTCCCGTTTTTCCAGAAACCAAAACTGCTTCATCAGCTGGAAGTCCTATCACATCTTCTATTTCCATTTTAACTTTATCAGGGTCAGCTGACGGCAAATCGATTTTGTTTATTACAGGAAGAATTTCCAAGTCATTTTCTAAAGCTAAGTATACATTTGCTAAAGTTTGCGCTTCTATTCCTTGAGCTGCATCAACTACTAAAAGTGCTCCGTCACAAGCTGCAAGTGAACGAGAAACTTCGTAAATAAAATCCACATGTCCAGGAGTGTCGATTAAATTTAATTCATAAGTTTCGCCATCTTTGGCAACATAATTAAGTGTAACAGCTTGGGCCTTTATTGTAATTCCTTTTTCACGCTCTAAATCCATGCTGTCTAATAATTGATCAACCATTTCTCTTTTTGTCACCGTTCCAGTAAATTCTAGTAATCTATCTGCAATTGTTGATTTTCCGTGATCAATATGTGCAATTATAGAAAAATTTCTTTTGTTTTTTTGATTTAACATTTTACCTCCAATTAAATCTTTTATCTAATATATTTTTTTTGCTTTCTTTGTATTATTTTTATCATACTTGTTTTTAAAAACAACCGTGTATTTGTAAATTTTTAAGTACAATAATAAAAAGGAGCCAAATAATATTGACTCAATTGATTTCACTTATAAGATGATAATTATTTAAATTATTTATTTTTTTAATAAATCTCTTATTTCAGTTAATAAAATTTCTTCATTAGTTTTTTTGTGGCTCTGCTGGTGCTTCTTCTTTTTCTGGTTTAATTCTTCTCATTTTGTTTACCGCTTTTTACTACTAAAAAAATATTGAAAATGCAATGATTAAAAAAAGTTTACGATATTTTTGAATGAACATTCCATATTTTACAGTTGCATCCCTATTTTTAAGACTTAACCCTCGAAAAAGTCAATTCCTCCTATAATAAGTCCAATAATCGGCATAATTATGTCATCTACTAATGAAGTTACAATTTTACCAAAGGCTCCTCCCACAATCACACCGACTGCCAAGTCTAGCACATTTCCTTTTGAAATAAATTCTTTAAATTCTTTAAACAAATTACTTTCCTCGCTTTCTTTTACTTTCTTTTTTTGTTTTTATTTTTTTATATTTATTACAATTTTATATCTGATACTTTTTTTATTATAACCAATTTTTAAAAAAATTGCAAAATTTTTTTATTTATTTAGTTTTTGTATCTTATATATTTATTTTTTTCTTTTTAAAAAAATTTGTATCTTTTGCCATAAAAGCTGTTACGACAAATCTTAATTTTTCTTATGCTCGGATTTTTGGGAAATTACAACGAAATAATTAAGATTGTTTATTTTTTTGATAAAAAAATGCTCTTTTTTTAGATTTCGACTGCTTTTGTCACAATATCGGGATTTTCAAGCACTTTTTTTATTATCTCCAGCGTTATTTCTGGATGTTTTTACCAAAATGTGATTTTTCAAATTGAAACTTGTCCATCACAACTTTTTTTGATGAAGTTTTGCGTCAAATTCGTAACTTTCTATTCTTTTTTTCCCGTTTTTGTGTATCTCAATTTTTTTCTTTTATCATAATTTTACCATTTTCTTCTTCTCAAAAAAATTTTTCTTATCAAATCTTTTTCTAAAAGTATATATTAAAACAAACCAAATAATCAAATATATTATTGCAAATATAGTTAAATTAACAACAATTCCATATTTATTCTGAAATTTTTATCACGCTTGAACCCCTAATAAGAAATCATCGAAGTTACAAATGTCACTCCTAAAATTGCAATGTATTTTAAGTTTCTTAATTTTTACATATTTTTTTGTTTAGCGAAATATATAAAATTATAAAGTTTACCATTGCAGAAAATGAAGTTGCGAATGTCAAACCAACATGTCTATATTGCTTATACAAAAAGTGAATCTAAAACTATGTTTATAAATATTGCAGTAAAAGATGAAATAACAGGTGTCTTTCTATCTTTGTACACATAATGGCTTCTTGTAAGAAGATGTATTGTTGAGAAAAATAGAAGTCCCAAAGCATAAAACTGTAATGTTTCTGAAGTAACTTTTACAGCTGCCGCATTAAATTTTCCTCTTTCGTAAACTAATCTTACTATCTCTTTTGCATATCCAAATAAAATTACACTTGATGGAACGATTAGAAAAGATAGCATATATAATCCTTGATGAACAACTCTTCTCACTGTTCTGTTATCATTTTTTACAACAGCTTTTGACAATGTCGGGAAAATTACAACTGCTAGTGAAATTGCAAAAAAACTCCTATTGGAAGCAAGTATAATCTACTTGCATAATTTAATGCACTTGCTGTTCCAGCTGGAAGTGAAGTTGCAAACCTGTTGTCAACAATTTCATTTATTTGATAGCCAAAAATTCCGACTAATGTTGGAACCATTAAAACAAACATTTCTTTTACATATTCATCTTTTTAAGTTTAAAAATAAATTTATATTTTTTTCATAATTTGAAAAAAATTGTGGAAGCATTATCACTAACTGAAAAAAACTCCTCGAAAAGCAAATAAGCTACACCAAGTCCATAAATTCCCATTTTATTTTTTAGCATTAAAGTTCCAACTATGATTGTCAAGTTAAATACAATTCCCATCGACGCTGAAACTGCGAATTTTTTGTAATTATTTAATAGTGACGATACGACTCCAGATAGTGCAATAAATAAAAAAATAAAAAGCTACGATTTTTCAATAAGTTATTCGCTGCATCAAATCTTTTTGGATCGTTAAAACCTGTTGTCACTTTTAAAATTTGTTTAGAAAAGAATATCATAATTACAGAAAGTGTCGATGTAAATGCAACTATTAAGTTTAAAAGTGAAAATACAAAGTCATCTGTTCTCTCTTTTCCCTCTTCTGCCATTCCACGGTTATAAATTGGAATAAATACCGTTCCAAGCGATCCTTCCCCAAATAATGTCGTAAAAAAGTTTGGAATTTTTGTAGCGCTGACATAGGCATCTGTCATTCCAGTCGCTCCAAAAACACTTCCGATAATCATTTCTCTTATAAGTCCTAAAATTCGGCTTAACATATTTATTATCATTACTATAAAACTAGATTTAAACATTTAATTTCCTTTAATAAAATATAAATTTGCATTTTTATGGATAACGCATAATCCTTTTTATTTATAATTTATAAAAAAATTTTTTTACATAATTTTTTTGTTACAAAAAAACTATTTTGATCGATAATTATATCAATTTCGCCATTTTTTTAAACATATCTAAAATACATAAAAAAACATCGTCACAATCCGTATCTTAGAAAATTTATTTTTTTAGTAAATGGCTAAATAGAACTTTTTTCATTTTTAATACTTTCTGTAATTTCGAAATGGGCCTCCTTTGTCGTATACTCTTCTTCCAAATTTAATTTTATGTTTTTCTTGAACATTTTTTTCATATTTTTTTGAATTCAAAATGTTTTTTTAAAACTTGCAATCAAATTTTCTAAAGTTAGGCTGGAAATATCATATTCCACAGTTTTTTTCTCCAAAATTCTGATTTCCCATTCTCAAATGACTAACATTGTATTCATTCTCTTTTTCTGCAAATAACTGAGAAATCTCTTTAAACAACTTGTATTCCAAAATCTTTTTTTCTAAATTTTCAACTTTTTTCAGTTTTTTTATTTTTCATTCAAAACCGAATAAGCCTTTTATTTCCACTAAATCTGTAGCCATCACAAGAAATTCCACTTTTTATTCGAAAAATTTTTTTCCTTTTTGGCTGTGAATATATTCTAAATAATCATCAATTATTTGAGAAATATTAATTTTGTGAATATCCATTTTTCTTTTTTTCAATCAAGTGAATGAGAAGATCTAAAGGTCCTTCAAAATTATTAATTTTTACATTAATCGTATCTTTTAATCATAAATTTTTTTATTTCCTTTATTTATTATTTATTTATATTTATTCTATATTATTTTTCTTTTCTCTTTTCTCTTTTTCTTCTGATTTTTTTATTTTTTTATTTATTTTTTTAATTTTTCTCAACTTTATTTTTTTCCAATATTTACTATCTTTGTCAATTTGATTTTTTTAGTTCATCAATCGATCCGAACTTCACTTCTTTTTCTAATATTTTCAAAAATTTCAATCAAAAATATATTTTTCCATAAATATCTTTGTCAAAATCAAAAAAATATGCGTTTCAACGCTCAAATTATCTTTGTCAACAGTAGGATTTCTCCCAATATTCATAACTCCAGCATAAGTTTTACAAATCCCATTTTCATAAAAATAAATTTTTACGCCATAAACTCCAAAACTTGGATAAACTCGATTTTCAAATTTTAAATTTGCCGTAGGAAATCCAATCGTCCGACCAAGCTGTTTTCCATGAACGACCTTTCCAAGAATTAAAAGATTATGTCCAAGCAGTTCCTTCACTTTTTCTAAATTTGTTTCTTTTATATATTTTCGTATATTTGTGCTGCTTATAACTTCTGAATTATTATCAAAAACTGCTTCTTGAACTTCCAGCTCAATTCCATTTTTTTTCAAAAGCTCTTTTAAAATCTCTGGATTTCCAGATTTACCTTTTCCAAAAGTAAAATTAAAGCCACACAAAACTTTTTTTGCGTTTAATTTTTTTCAATCAAAATCTTTTTTTCACAAAATTTTTCTGGCGAAAAATTTCTAACTTTTTTTCAAATTCTTCGAAATATAAGTAGTCAATTCCTTCATTATTCATAATAAAAGCCTTTTTCAGATTGATTTGTTATTCTCGTATGCCTTTTATCTGGATATTCATTAAAAGTATAAACGACTGTTTTATAACCATTTTTTCGTGCATTTTCTACACCTTTTTGAAAAATTTTCCTATGAGCCTTGTGAACTCCATCAAAGTTTCCTAAAATTACAACTGTTCCAGTTTCTTTTTAATTCATTCAAACTATCTTTTTAAATTAAAGCAACTGATATTTTTCATCTCTCTTAAATTCTAAAAAAACTCAATTATATTGTCCTTATTTTTCAGTAACTATTTTTTTATACTCATTTTTTTATTTTCAACTTTCTGCAATAAAATTAAACCAATAAATTTTTTTATAAATATTTACTGGACTTTATAATTTTACATTATTTTTAGACGACTTTTTCAAGCATTGTTTTTTTATTTTTTTAAAAAAATCGGCTATAACTAGCCAAATCAAAATTTTTCAATATTATCCATAAATTCATCAAAACTATTTGCAACTTTTTGTCAATTCAAATGAAAAAAAAGTATCGTATCATCAGCAAAATAAACACCTTTATCAATTTTATTAAGAAAAAAATAAATTTGAAAAAAAGAGCCGTTATCATCATAATCATTATCCAAATATAAATCATTCCAAATACAAACATAATTTTTGTAAAAAAATGTCTTTCATATTGAACATTCAATAAATTTTTCCAAACTAATAAGTTTATATAATAAAAATTTTTTGTGAAATAAATTTTCAGATTTCTTTTTTTAACTTTTTTTCATTTTTTTCCCAAGTTGTCCCAGCATACTCTTTAATAATTTCACGATATTCTTCAACTTCTTTCAAAGAAAAAGTTTTTTTAAAATTTGAGAAATCTCTAGTTTTAATCTATTCATAAAATCTATAACTTTTTTTATCCCCTTTATCAATTTTTTTCATTAAAAATTTCTCTATATATTTTATCAAATATCTCTTTAAATTTTTTTATTTTTTTCAAAATCAATAAAATTATCAAAACTTTTCTCTGAATCTTTTAAACGAATAATTCCAAACAAAGTTAAAAAAATTCTTTCAACAAAACTGTATTCTCCATCATAAAGAAAATCATCAGAAAAAAATCCATACTCAAAAATGAAGTTTTTTTACATTGTCTTTAAACAAAATAACTTCATATTCTCGCAATAGTTTTTTTCATATTTAGTTGGAAACATTTTTTAAAAAAATTTAGAATTAAAATAATCACTCTCACATTCTCGTTTTTCTACTATTCTCAAAAATCAATAATATTGTAAATATCATTTTTTAATCATCAAATTTTTCTCCCCCAAATATAAAATCACATTTCAAAAAAATTTCTTTCATATATTTGGAAATATTTTTCAGTGACATGACTTGCATTTACAATATATTGTTTTTTTGTAAGCTCATCTCCAATATATCCGTGCAAAAAGCTCCAATACAAGCACTTTCAATTAAATTGTAATTTTGTGCGACAAGCGAAGTTATAATTCCAGTAAGACAATCTCCCATTCCGCCGTTTGCCATGTGTGAATTTCCTGTGCTATTTACAAAAAGTTTGTTTCCATCGGTGATTATCGTATTTTTTTCCTTTTTAGAAGTAAAATTACTTTTATATTTTTTTGCAAATTCTTTTGCTTTTTGTAAATTTATCTAAAAGAATGTCTTCTAGGGATAATCTTGAAAGTCTTGAAAAATTCTACAATATGCGGAGTTAGAATCGCACGATTTTCTATTTTTTTCAAATAATTTAGGATTTTTCTGAAATTAAATTTAGCGCATCCGCATCCAGCACCAAATTTATCGTTTTTATTTTTTTATTATTTTTTTCATAATTTAATAATTTTTTTCTAAAATTGTCAATGATTTTTTTCAGTTTTCCCAATTCCAGGCCCTATTGCAATCACATCTGAATTTAAAATATTATTTTTCTATTTTTTTGTAATTCATTTTTAAAAATCATTTTCAGAAATTGTTCTTGAGCTATTTATATTTAAATGCATAATTTCAGATAAAAATATTATTTTTTTAAAATATTTTTCCGATGTCAAAAGAGTCACAAGCCCAGCTCCCGCTCGAACGCAAGAATTTGAAGCTAGGACACTTGCACCAGAAAATTCTTTGCTTCCTGCATAAATTAATACTTTTCCAAAATCCCCCTTATGAGAATTTACATTTCGAACTCTATGCAAATTTTTTTATATCCAATTTTGTCAAGTAATATTCGTTTATAAGATTTTTTTAAAAAAATTTTTTTGATTTAATCCAATATTTTTTTATCACAATTTTTTTCCAAAAATATTTTTGAATTTTTTTGTGTTCAAAAAAAGCCTTTTTTTATAAGTTACAAATGAAATTGTTTTTATCCGCTTTTACGCAAGTCCCCATAATTTCACCATTATCTCCACTTATTCTCGAAGGAATATCGATGGAATAAACTTCTTTTTGATTTGAATACTCATTTACAATTTCTATAATTTTTTTGTAAACTCCTTTAACTTCTGAATTAAGCCCTGTTCCAAAAAAATCCCTTCGATTATGCAATCACTTTGTAAAATCCAAGTTTTTTTAATTTTTTTCTATATTATCTGACATCTCAATTTCAATATTTTTTTACAAATATCATAATTAATTTTACAGTCGCAACTTAAATTTTTCAAAAAGAAACTCCAAATATTTTTCACTTTTTTTACCTTTTTGACCAAAGCTGCCGTGCAATCGCATATCCATCGCCACCGTTATTTCCTTTCCCACAGACAATCAAAAAGTTATCAAGTTTTTCATCAATTTCATTGACAAAATCAATTGCCGCATTTTCCATTAAAACAACACTTGGAATTTTTAAATTATCTATTGCGTAACGATCGATTAATTTAGTTGTTTCATTATTTCAATTAACATTTTAATATTTTTGTTCCTTTCTTTTTCTTTATTTTTCTTCTCTTTTTCTTCTTTTTCTCTTTTTTTAGTTTTTAAGTGAACTACTCCCGCTTTTAGAAGCGGGAGCTTCTTGGGAAGTATCTGCTTTTGCTAGCCAAATATATTTACCAAGCTCTTTGGACAGTCCCTGCCCTGTTTTTTTGTTTCCTAATATTTCAACATTTCTTTTCCAACATCTCTTATATTCAGTGCCGCATTGTAATCTCTATCAATCTCAATTCCACAGCACTCACATTTATAACTTCTTTCTGATAATTTCAGTTCCTCTTTAACATTTCCACATTTACTGCAAGTTTTCGACGATGGAAACCACTTATCTATCTTCAAAAATTGTTTTCCTAAAAACATCAACTTGTACTCAAGCATTTTCAAAAACATTCCCCATCCATTATCTCCTACACTTTTCCCAAAATTTAATGCCTGGCTCATCCCTTTCATATTCAAATCCTCGACAATCACAGCATTATATGTTTCAGACAATTTTTTCGATAATTTATGTAAAAAATCTCTTCGACAATTTTTAATATATTCATGCAATTTTGATATTTTTTTGCTTTTTTTGTTTATACCAATTTTTAGAAAACTTTACTTTTTCTCGATAATGATTTCTGTAATTTCTTCAATTTTTTTCTCCAACATCCTAAAATATCTTGGATAATCAGCCCTTTGGTTTTTCAGAGCTGACAAATAATTCAGACATTGAAAAATCAAGTCCAATTATTTTTATCATTACTTGGTATTTTTTTGAATTTCTTTTTTTCAAATTCCGTCAAAACAGAAACATAGTAATTTCCATTACTGTTTGTTAGTGTTACCGACTTTATTCTGTAATCCTTTGGTATTTCTCTATGATATTTTTAATTTTTATTCTTTTTCAATTTTGGCAAAACCAAATATTTATTTTTCTTCAATTCGTATCGAATTGTTCACACAATTTGTCGTGTAACTTTTTAACATTATTCTTTTTAGATTTGAACTTTGGAAACTTCGCTCTTTTTTTGAAAAGAAATTCGTAAATGATCGTTTTATATTCAATTGAGCATTTGAAAGTGCCAAACTGTCCACTTCTTTCAAAAAAATTGATTTTTCACTCTTCAAACTGGCAGGTGTAATTATTTTTATTTTTTTCCAGTTTCTTCATAAATTTTTATTAGCAGCATACAAAAATCGTATTGTAAACAAAACGAACACATCCAAAAAGTCTTATTTATCAATAATTCTTGCTCCTTATTTGGATAAATCCTGTATTTGAATGCTAAATTATATTTCATAAAATTACACCTCCTTTTGATTTTTGAATATTATTTTTTTAATGATTTCTCTTCAATATTTTTATACAAAAATTTTTATCATGGATGTATCCTTTTTTTCAATTTTTTTACAAAAAAAGCAATTCATCTCCCACTTATAGAAGTCGGAGACTTCTTGCTATCTTTTTGTTAAAAAAAATTTTTTATACAATTTATTTTAAATATAAAAATCATATTCAAAAATTATTTTTTATGAACCATAAATCCCGTAGCTTGTTGTGTTGCCATTATTGTCACATCTGAAATTTGAACATGTTTTGGCTGATTTGCGACATATAATGCCACATTTGCAATATCTTCAGGTTTTAATGCTTCAATTCCTGAATAAACATCTTTTGCCCGTTCCTTATCCCCATGAAATCTAACTTCACTAAAATCAGTTTCCACAATTCCTGGCTGCAATGTACTAACTTTAATATTTTTGTCAATTGTATCAATTCTAATTCCATCGCTCAAAAATTTTACCGCTGCTTTTGTTGCACAATAAACCGCTGCTCCTGCATAAGCATAAATTCCAGCTGTCGACCCCATATTAATTATATGCCCTTCATTATTTTCAACCATATTTGGTATAATTTCACGACTCACATACAAAAGACCTTTTACATTAGTATCTATCATTATTTCCATATCCATAATGCTATACTCTTGAAATTTTTCAAGTCCCAAAGCCAATCCTGCATTATTCACCAAAATATCTACTTTTTGAAACTTTTTTTCCAAGATTTTTTTACAGTTTTTACAACTTTATCATATTTTTGTAACATCTAACTCAAAGATATAGACATTTACTCCAAATCTTCTCTCAATATCAGCTTTAATTTCTTCCAACTTTCCAATTCTTCTCGCACACAAAATCAAATCATCGCCATTTTTCCCAAATGCATAAGCAATCGCCTTTCCAATTCCGCTTGATGCTCCTGTTATAAATACATTTCTTGACATTTTTTTCTCCTTTTTTTCTCCTTCTGAATTAAATTTTTTTATTATTTATAAAAAAATTTTTGTATATTTTATAGTAAAAATTCAATTGATTTTTTTATAAAAATTATTTTTCAAATATCTAATTTTTTTATTTAAAAACTAAATCTAAATTTCAAAAATCTTCAAATTTTTCCGTTTTTCATAATCTTAAGATTTTTTTAAATCCAATTTCTTTTACAAGTTCCACACTTTCTTTAAAAATAATAATCAATATTTTTCCACAGAATGCGCATCTGAAGAAAGCGTAATCGGAATATTTTTTTGACAAAATCTTTTTTTAATATGAAAGCACTTGGATACGGAGTTTTTGTCCATCCTCTTGAAATCCCCCCCGTATTTATTTCCACAATTAAATCAATTTTTGAAATTTCATCTAACACTTCGTCAACTTTTTTATTATACCATTCTGAATTTTCATCAAAGTATTTTCCGTTACCATTAAATTTTTCTCACCAAATCCAGATGCCCCAAAATATCTGGCTTCTGAGTATGAATCATTTCGATTATATTATCATAATAAGCACAAATTAAAGATTTTTTTCATCGCCATTGTCATAATTTTCAATCGCATAAGCCAAAATTTCTGGAGTATCATCAACGCAGTAATATTCATCTTTTACTTTATCTTTTACATAGTGAACTGAACCTATTCTATAATCAAGTTCCAAATTTTTATCCAATTTTGGATTAAATCCAGAATAAAAAAATCTGCTTCAATTCCAATATAAACCTGAATTTTTATCTTTATATTTTTCTTTCAAAAAAATTTCAGTTCTTCAATATATTTAAGAGTCCCTTCCAAAGACATATTAGGCTCTTTATCAAAAATAAACATAAGAATGTCCCGATAATCCAACACTCACAAAATTTTTTTCTCAATCGCTTCTAAAATATATTCTTCAGCTCTATTCTTCCCATCACAATAAGTTGTGTGCCCGTGCAAGTTTGATGGAAATGATATTTTTTTAATTGATTTTTTTCAATGCTATCAAATCCTTTTCTTTTTCTTTTTTTCTTTTTTTCTAGACTTTATCATATTTTTATTATACCATATGAAAGTAGTTGCTCAAAATAAAAATATTTTATAAAAAAAGCAACTGCTTTTTAAACAGTCACTTTTTATTCTTAAATTTTTTCTTCGTTAAAATAATTTTTCTGCAATCCATAAGTCGATATTTTCCGATTAACCAAATAAGCAAAAAAATCACAATTATCACAAAAAATGGCAAATTATTAAATCCAAAAACTTCTCCACCAATAAAAATCGGTGCTAATAAAGTATTTGTCGCACTTCCAAATACACTTATATAACCTGCAGCTGCAACAAATTCAATCGGCAGACCAAAGAAAATCGCTATCACAACACCCAAGGAAGCCCCAATTGAAAATAGTGGCGTCACTTCTCCACCTTGAAATCCAGCAGCCAATGTCAATGTTGTCAATAATAATTTTAATATCCAGTCATATCCAAAAATTGGTTTCCCTGAAAAACTGTTTTCAATTAAATTTGTTCCAAGCCCAGTATATCGACCTTCATGCAATAATAAAAGTATTATGCTAAGAAAAAAATTCCGATAATAAAAAAATTCGATAATATGGATTTTTTTAATTTTTTTCTGCAGCAAATTTTTTTCAAGAAACTTTGCAAATAAACAAATAAATTTCCAGCAATTCCAAAAATTATTCCTAAAATTGCAAATTTTACAAATGTCATTGGAGTTATTGATAAAGTTGTATTTACAATATGAGTAAACTTTTCCAATCCTAAAAAAGATGAAGTCCAACTGGCAGTAAATGCTGCAACAACAGCTGGAAGCAAAGCATACAACTGCAAATTCCCCAATGCTAAAACTTCTAAACCAAAAAATAATGCTGCAATCGGTGTTTGAAACAATCCTCCAAAACCTGCCGCCATTCCTGTTACCAAAAAGACTTTAGACTTATCAGGAAAATTAAAGTACTTATTAAATCTATGGGAAAGCGTCGCCCCTAGCTGCACAGCAACTCCTTCACGCCCAGCACTTCCTCCAAACAAATGCGTAATCCAAGTCGCAACCGTCACAATCGGAATAAGTCTCAAAGGAATTTCCTTCTCAGTCCCATGCCCAACTTCAAAAATTAGTCCCATTCCCTTACCAGTCTTCCCAGCAAATTTTTGATAAATAAAAACAATTAAAAGTCCTGCCAAAGCCAAAAAAGGCACAAAATAATACAAATATTCCTTCCGAATATCTCCAATTAAAAGCAATCCTCTTCCAAAAATTGTATCAATTATTCCAACGATAAGACCAATAATAATACCTGCTATTATCAATTTTAAATACAGAAAATATGAATGCTGATAACTTTCTTTTATATTTTTTAACATGAATGTGTTTTCCTTTCTTTTTATAGATTTGATATTATAACATCTTAATATTAGCACACATAGTTTAAAAATACAACGATATAAGTTGTTGTTTCTTTTCAGAGTATCGTTTCTTCTTATTCATAGAGGAATATGATTATGAAGATTTGCAAAATCGTTTCCGTCTCCTTTCGGAGTCCAATTCTTTTTAATTTTCTTTAATAATTCTAATATATTGAAAAAAAAGTTTACCTCTTGGATCTTTAATTCCTTTTGAAGTTCCCCCTAAACTCCAAGATTGACAAGGGGGACCTCCTATTATTCCAGTAATATTATTTGGAAGTTCTTCTGAAGAAAGTTCTACTATACTTTTTTTAATAATCTTCCCTTATGATTTTTTTCGTAAGTTTCCCAAATAGTCCTATCAAATTCATTAGCAACAACTATGTCAAAGCCTGCTTTTTTTCAAAACCAAGATCAAGACCACCAGCACCACTAAATAAACTTATCAATTTCATTAATAAACACCTTCAAATTGCCATTTATTATTTATTTTTAGTACCCTTTTAAAGTAACAGTTTCTTTATAATATTCTTCTGGTTTTGAATTTGGAAGCATTTGTTTAATTACTTCAAATTCACAGTCAGACAAAAGTTTTTATTATATTTTTGTTGTAGTTTTTTTATCTGTCAAAACTGACATATGAATATATTCATCATAAGTTTGTCCAGTTTTTTTCTTTTTAAAATTTTTATCCATTTTTTTCTAGCAAATTCGTTTCTATCTAATTTATTAAAAATCTGGATATTTAATTTCAACATCAGCTTTTACTACAGTTGGAGATATATAATAAATAGTTTTTTTACTTTATATGTAAAATATTTATAAAGTTCATTCATTATTCTTGGATAAAATTGAGCTTCTTGAGTGTCATTTTTTTCTACTTCACTCTTAAAATTATAATTCAAATTATCAAGAGTATAAAATTTTGAAATTGCATTTTTCAATTTCGAGGTTTGTTTTATAAAGCTTTTTCCCAAGAAACTTTGTAATCAATCTCTTTAAGTGTCTTGATATTATTTCCTGTTCCTGCCCAAGCTAAAGTACCAATTGCCAAAAGGCCCAATATAATTTTTTTCATATTTGCTCTTCCTTTCATATTTACTTTTCTAGCATTTCTATTTGCCATTCATTATTAATTTTTTTAGCTTCTAAAAGTAAAATCATCTTTTAAATAATCACTTTTATTTAATTTAGACATTGTTTCTGTAACAGAGGTCAATAAAACTTCTCTTACAGTTTTTATTATACATATCTTCATTATGTAAATCAATATCTTCATTAATTTTTACTATCAAAAATTTTTTTCTTCATACTTTCCCCAAAAAAATATTCCTTATTCAACAAATTTTTTTAACATTTGGATAAGAAACTTTTTATATTGATTATAGCTAAATCTTTTTGATTTAAATTTAACATTTTCAATATTATAACTAAAATATTTATAAATTTCTTCTACAGCTTGTTTCCGTCTCCTTTCGGAGTTCAATTCTTTTTAATAATATAAGAAAATAAATGTCACAGAACTTTATGAGTTTCCGTCTCCTCTCAGAGTATCATTTCCTTTTATTTGGTAAATTATGAAAAGTATTAAATTAAGTAGTAAAGACTGTTTCCGTCTCCTCTCAGAGTATCATTTCCTTTTATTTTTTTATAGTAATGTTAAATATCAAAACTTAACAGATTCGGGTTTCCGTCTCCTCTCAGAGTATCATTTCCTTTTATAAAAAAAATACTATATAATATATAGTGTCAAATGAATAAGTTTGTTTCCGTCTCCTCTCAGAGTATCATTTCCTTTTATGGTAAAATAAATTGTAAAAAAAAACAATTAAATAAGTTTCCGTCTCCTCTCAGAGTATCATTTCCTTTTTATAAATGTTAAAGATTTTTGTAAATATTAAAATGATGTCTAAGTTTCCGTCTCCTCTCAGAGTATCATTTCCTTTTTATTTTTTTCAAGGTTATAATGTCTTATATGATTCGCTATTCTAAGTTTCCGTCTCCTCTCAGAGTATCATTTCCTTTTTATAATACAACTCAAAAGGATATAAAAAAATATATCAATAGTTTCCGTCTCCTCTCAGAGTATCATTTCCTTTTATAATTGAAGAAATACTTAAAATCAATGATTTTAAGAAGTTTCCGTCTCCTCTCAGAGTATCATTTCCTTTTATGAAAATAAAAATGATAGTAAAGATGATTTAGCAAGATTATGTTTCCGTCTCCTCTCAGAGTATCATTTCCTTTTATCCTCCCTCAACAAACCCCTTATTTTTATCATATATCATTTTATCATTTTCGTGAGAATTCTAAAAATCTTTAAATTTCTCTTCCTTAACAATAAAAAAATACACTCTAACCCCCATTTTTTTAAAAGCTATCGTGGCGATTGCTAAAAAAAATAATAATCTTCGTTTTTCAATTTCATTTAATTCGCCATAAATTACTTTTTTTACATTCTGATTGAGCCTGTAAATTCTTATTAAATCTCCTTCTTCTGCAAATTTTTTTCTATTTCTTTTTAAAAAGTATTTCACATTTTTTTCTCTAGTCAATAGACACTCAAAAAGCAGACCTTTGTATTCTATTTCCATAAGAATTTAGAAGATTTTTTTAAGAAAAAGCTCTTCTCTTGTTGTCTATAATATCATAAATTACGACAACTGTAAAGGTATCTTCAAAAAAATTCATGACAAAAATCTTCATCTAAAAAAATCCCATTCATCCATTTTACCATCACCTTATTAATATCGAACTATATAAATTTGGATTATCTTCTTCTATTGCTTTTATTAATTGCATTATTTGGTATTCTATTATTCGCCTAAAACTCATTTTATATGACACTTCTTTGACATATCCGACTTCCTGTCTTAATCTTTTTTCAAATTCAGCAATAAATTTTTTACATCCTTCTTTATCTAAATACACTCCACCATTTTCTTCATTGTATTCAAAATTTTCTTTTTTTATTTTATTATTATTTAAAAGAGCAATTGCCAAAGAATCTATTAGCATTGGTCTCCATTCTTCCATCAAATCAGAACATAATGCAGGATGTTTATGTCTATCAGAATGTAAAAATCCTGCATAGGGATTTAATCCTTTAGATTCAGCAATTGTAAATATTTCATAATGAAGAAGTGTATATCCAAAACTCAAAACAGAGTTAAATGGATCTTTTGGAGGTCTTTTAGTTCTTTGGGAAAATGAATATTCCTTGTCAATTACATTGCTAATACCTTTATAATACATTTTTGCCAAATGTCCTTCTATTCCCATTAATTCTTCAATAGATTTAGCATTATCTATATTTTTTTGAATAAACAGACATTTTTAGAACTATATTCGTTAATTCTGGATTTTTTTAATAATTTATTCGCTCTCATAAGTATTGTTCTTTGATTTGCTGCTTTTTCCTTTTTATAAATCGCTTACTTATATTCAAAGAAAAAAATTTTTTTATCATCACTTTTTCTAAATTGTAATCTCTGTCTATTTATATTTACATGTCCTGTAGATTCCAATCTTCCAAAATAAGCCCCGTTTTTAGATAAAATTGTTAAATTTATTCCCCTTGTCAGCATTTGCTGAACACATTTTGTACTGACTTGAATCGCACCAAAAATCACAATATTATCTATATTCTCAATTGGTATCGACTTAAAATCATTTTCTGAATAATTAATAATCAACCGATTTTCTTTATATTTTAACATTGCTCCTTGTTCGTAAACATACACATTACTCATTTTAATTTACCTCATATTCTTTGAAAAAAATACTTTTAGCCAAATAGAAAATTTGTAATCTAAATTTTTACAAATCTTCTATTTTTTTCATTTTCAATATAATTTATTTTTTTCTGTTTCCAAAATTTCATTTGCTATTTTTGTTTATTTCATCGTAAACATATACCATACTCTCTTTATATCCAAAATCTGTATAATATTTTTTTGAAAAAAATTAATTATTTTTGCTATTCACAGTATCTATTCCAACTTTTTGCTTCAATGTTAAAATCATCTCTATTAATAGTTTTTTAATGAGTGAGCAATCATATTTCTAACTTCTTTTTATTTTTATGCAAAGTTTTACTAAAATTCGAGAAATATTCTAAGTCCATCTTTTCCAGTGTTTCAGACTCATTTTTTTCAATAAAGTATTTAATCATAGCAATTAACACACTATCTGATACAAATGTTGAATTTTTTTCAATTCTAAAATTGCTAATTCATGTTCAATTTTTTTCTTTTTAATCCAGAATAATTTTTTTAATTTTTTTAAAATATCTGTTTTATAACTAAATTCTCCATCTTTTTCTTTTTTTCTGAAAAATAAATCCGATAATTTTTTTCCAAAAACATCTCTTAAAATTGACAAATAAATATTCACAATCAAAGGTTCCAGCATTATTGTATATCCTGCTATATCACCAGATTTTTTTGCTTAATATTAGCAAGTGCAAAATAATCCACAATTTTGTACCATTCTTTTTACTTTATTTTTCAACTGTTTCATTTTTTTATTATAATAATAAAATTTATCAAATTTTTTTATCATTCAAACTTTTTAATTTCCCATTTGATTTCAATCCTTTTTAAATGTCGTCTATCATTTGCAAAATTAGAAGTCCGTTTAATTTACTATTTTCTTGAAAAAAATATCCCTTTTTAACAGTTCTAAACATGTTGAATATTCATATTTTTTTAACAATTCTTTTTATTTGATTTTTTTCACCAAAAGTCTTGAATATTGCCTTAAATCGGAAATAATATTCTATTCGTCCTAAATTCTTCTATATTATCAAAATTATTTTTCTTTTTTTCATCAGCTACTTTGTAACTATCATTTACAACTTTTGAGGTATTTCCTTTTTCCTTCGGGAGTCGCCACCTGTACTGGAATAATATTTATATTTACAGCGTCAACTGTGTACATTACTAAATTGCTAATCATTTGAGCAGTTCCCGATGTTATATTTACTAGAACTTCTGCATTAGGATATTCTGATTTTATTTTTGTTAAATGCTCCATTTATTTTATCAAAATAAATGTCAAACAAATGTGCATTATCAATATCCGTATTTATGTATTCAAATACTGGATTATAATTTTTCCAAATTTTTTTCTTTATCGCTTTTTTTCATAAATTTTATTCTCATTTCTTTTTTTGCATTTCAGAAGTTAAAACCAAATATTTTTTTCGAGTCTATAATAACGGCAAATATGAAGTATAGGCCCATCATAATTACCTCTTGTCGGATCAGTATTTCCTGCAAATGTTAAAAAGCACTCTAATGTTATTATTATCCAATTTTTATTCCTCCCATTCCCAATGCTGTTTTTTTACTCCAAGTCCTGTATATTCAGAAACTTGTAGCAAAAAAATTCAAAAAGTTGATAAAAGCATCTCATCTTTACCTTTTTATTTTTTTATCTTTAAATTTCCAATAAATCCTCTAACTCTTATATTTTTCCAAAAAAAGAAATACCTCGTTCTTAAATAATATTCATCAATATACACTTTTTTTCCAAAAGTTCATTTATCACATTTTCATCTTCCAACTTAATTGTATCCGAATGTTGATTTATTTTATTTATTACTCCTAGAAGTAATGTCGAGATATTCGGAAATATTTGTAATACTCCATTTGATTTATGAGTTGTCGGAGTTAAAAAAATATTTTACTTTTTTTCTCGTCATTAAAAAAACAGCTCATCAAAAGATGTTTTTTTCATAGAAACCGATTTTATAAATACTTCAATTCCCTTTTTTTCCAAATAAATATTTTTTTACATCATTCTCTAAAAAAATATTTTATTAACATCTCATAAGCATTTTTGTTAAAGGTCGTTATCTTCCAAAATATTTTTCCACTTTCCATATCTTTATAAATACACGAAGTATAAGGATGTGTTTCATTATAGTGCAAATAATCTGCATAAGCAGAATCAATACTATTCATCAAATATCCATGAAAAAGCGAACTCATATTCACATCTAACCCATTCCCCTCAATTTCCATTTCTATTTTTGCAAGCATCTTATTTTCCCACTTCCTTTTCAGATATTTTCCTAATTTCAACTAATCCTGCTAACTTCGATTTTAGTTCCCCATTTTCTTTAATCTTTATTCTATTTAACACTCTTGGAGAAAATTCATCATCTATTAAATGATTTAATTTTTTATCACTATTACTCTGATGTAAAAGTCTTTTTACAACATCCAATCTATTTTTCTCATTTCCAAATAATGCATGAATAATTGTTTTCTGATGAAAACCTGTATTTGCTCTAATATTAAATTTTGACTACCCAAATCATTAGGTGTTTCCAAAGTATTTTTTTATTAAATAATTCATAGCTTTTTTTAGAAAATTTATCAAATCATTAAAATCATTTATTTTTTTAGTCTAGTTTCTGAAAAGCAATTCAAAATCTAAAGTAATGTCAAATATAAATCTAGTTTTTTTGGATTAATATATTCTCTAATTACAGGCATTGGTTTTTACTTGATTATTTTTCTTCTAACTTTTTCATCATAATCTTTAAAAAAACAAAAAAATTTTCATCTTTTTGTATTATAGGTATCTGATATCGATATTCCAAACTTCTTAGTTTTCTCATCATTTTCCTTTAATATACGTTTTTGTTAGAACATTTTTTTCATTTCTAATAATTATTTTTTTCTTTTTTTATGGAATATTTGATCCTCTATATTCTTAACCACATTACTAATTTTTACTTTTTATCTCATCTATATCCTTTTTTTAGTTTCATTATTTATTTTTTTATTATGCTATATATGTAACTTATCTCATCCTTAAATTCATTTCTATTTCTTATAATATAACTAACCAATAAAAAGATTTACCAAAGCCCCTTTTATCGAGCTTCCCCTGAATATATGAAGTTCCACTTACATCTCTATTTACCAAAGTAATCCCATTTTTTTGTATTTAAACTTTGCTTATATTCTTTTTTTCTTAAATTTATTTATATCTCCATATATTCCATTTTCCTTTAAAAATTTACTCAAATCGTCTTGTTTGTTTTCTTTTTACATTAGCTTGAGTTTCAATATAAGACAAATATTTTTCAAAATAGCCTTTTTCAGTTAAAAATTTAATAAATTTATTACTATCTATCAGTATTAATATTTTTTTATCTTCATCATAAATATATTCTTTCTTATTCAATTTCGACTTATATTCAGCCCCCGCAATATGCACAGGCGTCAAAACTTCCATCTCCATTTTATATCTAACTATCTTTCCCATAAGTCACTCCTATAACTATCGGCTTTCCCATTCTGTAAATGCTATGATTTCCATGCAATTTCAAATCTGCTAATCTTCCTGCTGGTTTAAAATTCAATACTGCTCCTGAAGAAATCATATAAACTTGCTTTCTTTTTTGTGGATTTTCACTATATTTAGGACTATTTACAAATCCACTTCTTTTTATTAATTGATAACCATTTTTCTTTATTTTTTTATTTTTTTCAATTTCATCTTTTTGTGGCAAATATGACGATAACAATAAATATTTGCCAGAAGTAGAAATTTTTTTTAAGTTCGTATGCAAAAATATAGCATCTTCCTTGTAATTTTCTGTTTTAAGTTCTCTAATAAATTGCCCATATCCAGCACTTTTTTTCCCACCTATTCCTGTCAGCGATAAACTCTCCAATACATTTTCAAATCTTTTCCTGCCATTTCTCTGGTAATTGTACAATAAAATAAAGTCCCGAATCTTTATTAAATCTAAAAAAACTTCAATATTATAAAGTTCTGTATCTTCACCTATTCTTGAAACTTTATTTTTTTAGTGTGCAGTTCCTTTTTCTCCAAAATCATCATCTATTTCGGAAAAATTCTTTTCCTGTTTCCAAAAAAATTCAAAATATTCATTCAATCTACTTGCAGGAATATAACTTAATTTTTTTCACCTTTTTTTCTATCTACAACTTGCTCATTTTCATCATTACTTTGTTTTCTTTCAATATCATTCACAAACGGCTTTGGAACATAAAAAAACTGTTTCTGTTTTTCATTTCTTTAAAAAGGCAATAAATCTGATACTTTAAATTCATCATTCTCTGTCAATTGTAATAATTCTCATCATTTTCTCCAAATATTCTAACATATTCAGTATAAAAAAAGCAGAATAAAAAAACATCTGAACTTACAATTGTATTTGTCAATTCTAAAGAACTGTTCGCACCAACATGAATTCCATTTGGAAATTTTTAATTTATACAGTAAATAAGTCATTATTCTCTCCTACTTTCCAAATATTTCACTATAATTTTTCAATATTTTTCAATTTCTGATTTCAAATATTCTATATCATCTTCATTTTTCCTTTATGTAAACTTTTTTTCTATCAATTTTAAATCCTCAAATTTAACACGACCATACCCTCTAGTTCCATGTCCTCCTAAATAATCATCTTCAAGTAATTCAAACATCAAAAGTATATTTTCAAAATCTCGTTTTACTTCTTCTTCCATATTTTTTGTATTTTCAACATTATAAATCAATCTAAAATCAAATTCCGAACCTGCTGGAACTCTTTCCTGCTGTCTTGGATTCGCAATACCAGTTCCCCTATCTATTGTATTTTCATATTTTATTTCTGTATACGGCAAATCAAATTCAACATTTCTACCATAGTCTTTTTCTCTAAGCAACATATCACAAAATTGCAATCTTGACAAAACTACTGGTTCAGAAGCTCCAAATAATCTTCTAATTTCATCATGCTCTTCTTTTATATTTGGCATTGTTAATGTAGAATTATCATTATATTTAGTTCTTGAAAGTAAATATCTCATTTTTCCTTTTAACGAAGACCCTGGTATTATCGGTTTATTCGTAACAGTATCTCTAATTACAATATTATCTACCGCTCCTATCGCCGAAAAATCTCCAGATGTTCCTATATGAAACCCTGTTAAAACTTTTTATTTTTCCCTGTTATAATAAATTTTTCCTTTTAATGTATTCATAACTATTTTTTTCACTCCTATTTTTTTATTTTTTTAATTTATCCAATATAATATTTCACATATGCTACTATTTCTTCTAAATAACGATAAAATATATCAAAAATCTTCTTTGGTTTTTTTATTTTTTTCAATTTTTTTCCGAAATTTCAAATTTTTTTATCAAATTCTTTTTACTTTAAATTCTCTACCACATTGATATGTATGCTTTATTAAAAGATATTTTACATCGTTTAATAAAAGCATCTGATAATTTATCTTTTTTTCTTTAATATCTTTGAAGATATTTTATTTTTTTACTATTACTGAATTTGACAGTAATAATCTTAATTGTGTTGTACTAAAAATTTTTATCTTTAATTTTTCTTAGCCATTTCTTCAATTTCAATAAAATTTTTTTATCATTTTTTGGTATATTTTTTTCTTTAATATAATCTATTAGTATTTTTTTCTACTTTTTCCATTTTATTTCGACTCCTCATCTTTTTTTCTATCTCTGTATTCATAAATTAATATATTTATTGCCGTCAATAATTGTTTTTGCATCTTCTTCATTTTTTTATCCATTCAAACAGCTGTTTTTTTCAAATCTAAATAATTTTTTTGCTGTCTTTCATTTTTGTTTATCGTATTTTTATTCTTGCAATTATGTAAGCAAATCGAGCAATATCAATTCTATGTTTTTTTCATCTTCTTTTTCTTCAAACTGACTTCTTATAAGATTCATAAGACTATACCATTTCGATTTTTCCTACAAACACTTTTTTTCTGTTTCTTCATTTTTCCTTCAAACTAATTCTAGACTTTAAATATTTATATTTTTCATTTAAAACCTTTCCTATAAAATCGTCCCATTTATAAACATGATTTAATTTGTCATTTTTTTCCACTCCAAATAATGCAATAGCATCTTTTGTAGTTTTGCCAATTTCATTTTCATTATATGATTTCGCAAGTTTTTCTAATTCTCCTGTTTTTTGTGCCATTTGAAATATTGGATAATTTTTCATCAAAAAATCCTATTCCTGCCGACAATGTAACTCTATCACTTGAAAATTCTTTAAATGCCGTTCTTAAATCAACAGAAAATTCAATAATATCATTCCAAGTCCCAATTGCAAAAACATCATCTCCACCAGAATACACTAGCACAATATTTCTTCCATCTGTTTTTTCTTTTGTTCTTTCCGTTATTATATTACAGTATTCTTTAAACAATTCATTCTTTTTCATCAGTTAAATTTTTTTCTTTCCAATATCAAATTTATCACTCTTTTTAAATAAATCAGACAAATATCTTGACAAAACTACTGTTTTTTTGAGAATCTTACAAATTTATATGGTTCTTTTTTTCTCCATCTATATTAACAAATCCTCTATCTTCAAAAACCTGTTTGAAATAAAGTTCCCAAATTATCAATATCCGCTCTTAGCACAGCAAGTCTTTCAATTCCTTTACTCTTTTTTTAACTAATTCCGTAAATTCAACAAGACTATTTTTCTTTTTCTTCATTTGTTGATTTTATATTATAATTTTCAATTTTAATATTTCTTGAATTTCCTTTTCCAAAGTAATCATCATTTATCGAATAAAATCTATAAAATTTGTCACTTTCTTTTTCTACTTCCTCAACTGTCTCGAAATTTCTAAAAACTATTTCTGTAGATCCTTTCGGATATTTTTGGAAATTTTTAATTTACTGCTATTTTTCTTCACAATTTTTTTCCATAAAAAAATGTTCTTTTTTTGATGAAATGATTTTTGAAATATCTCTTCCTAATTTAATATAATTTTTACAAGAATCGCATATTTCAATATTTCCATTACTTTCATTTTGAGAGTTTTTTTATCAAAAATTTCTTCCTTTTCAGATTTTTTTGCAAATCACACATTCCTTTGTATCATTATAAATTTTATTCAAATCACTATCTTCATCAAATATTTTTTTCCAATTGTTTTTTTCAGAATATCTATTCAGTTTTTTTCTGGAAGTTTCAATAGAATTTCTTTTTAAAAAAATTTCTTTAATTTGGTTTTCTTTTTATATTCTCACTTAACTTATTTCCCAATTCTTCTGCTGAAGTTTCAGTATGCGATATTTCATAATAAACCGATGTTCCCAATTCCTTCAAAAGAAAGTCATTTACTATTTTTTTGTAATTCTCTAAAATTTCTATCGTTTTTGGAACATTTGGCAACAACATGTAAAATTGGCTTTCCTGCCGAATAAATTAAATTTACTCTTGATAAATTCAATGCTTCCAAGATTTCATCTATTATATGTTCAATAAAAAGTTCCAGATAAAATGATCGTCCTCTTAGTGATTTCATAGCCATTTTAGATGTTATTGTATAAATAAAATTTTGTACTCCAGTAAACTCCCCCGATACAAATAGAAATTTTGTTTTTTTCTCTTTCCTTCTTTTGGCTCTTTTTAAAAATATTTATTTTTTTATAATCTCTATTATTTCTCTTTTCCATATCATAAATATACATGCAAACAGCTACTGCAGCTGTCAATTTAACATGATCATAATAAGGGACATCTGGATAATCTACATATGAACTTGAAGGAAAATATATACAACTTTCTTCCAATACTGAATTTAATTTTTTCGGTGTCAAAATATTCTTTTTCTTCATTTCTTCCAAATCATCTCTTAACTGCTCTAGCACATTCAAATATTCAGTAATTTCTATTTTATTTTTCTCTTTTTATTTCTTTTTGGAATATTAAAATTACGCCTGTCATTTCTTAAGGAACCAAAAATTTTTTTCTATCTTATTCTTTTTGAAGATTAAGTTTATTAAATATTGAATTTAATGGTAACCCTTCTATTTCAGTAATTTTTACTTTTTCTCCCTTTTCATTTTATTTCATCTTCATATTTAACTCTATCTACTCCAGAAGCAATATTATCAGCCTCATAAACAAGATATGCCAAAGAACTGTCATCCAATTTATCATTTTGTTTTTAATTTTTTTCATTTATTTCTTCATTATGATGATATTTTATCATATCATAAACTTCTCTATATTTTTTTCCTTATCTAATAATTCTCTATTTTTCTAAATAGTCCGATCCTGCTTTAGAATGTCTGTTTTTTTCCACCTTTACCAGCTCTTCTAACAATTTTTTTCCAATATCGTGCAATAAAGCACCTATTTGTAGATTAATTAATTTTTTTCATCCATATTTCCTCCCACACCCATTAATCTATTTTTTTATATTTCAAATTTTACCATCTTACATTTATTATACCATACAAAAATTTGAAAAACCATTTTAATTCTAAAATAAAAACTGCAAATGAAAATTAATTCAAATACAGCTTTTTTTCTTTTATAAAACTCAAAAACAAAAACTTATTCATAATCACTCAAAATCTCATCCAATTTTTTTCAGAATCATAAAGAGAAGATGTAATAAAAGTATGATCCATCATTCTATATATTTCTATCAATTTTTTTGAATTATACAACAACAATGCTCCTTTTCGCTCTTTCACATTCAATTTTTCCTTCAAAACTTTACTCGCATTTTTCTTGTAATCCTCAATTATTTTTGCATGTTCTTCATCCGTCGTAGCCGAATCAAAAACTGCCGAGAACAACTGATTATCAGAAAAAGCAAAACTATTTAACTCTCTTTTTACACCCAATGGATCTTCCACATTTACAAAATAATAAACAGCATAATTTCCATTATCATGCGAATTTGATAGTGGCTCACTTTTTTTATAATATTTTTTTCAATTCTTTTTGGAGAAATCCCAAAATTGATTTTTATTTTTTTAACTTTTTGCATTGACAGTTCCTGCAAAAACAGTCACTGAAAAATAACATCATCCTGAACCTCCCACAACTAAAGTCGCAGGGGTTTTAAAAATCTTAAAAAGTATTTAAAAAAATTTTTCTAAGAAGTTTGATAGTACGACAACTATCCTTATTCTTTTAGGCGTGTTCAGCTCGCCCCTATTGTATAGGACAACATTTAAGTCCACAACTTTACTTTTTCTTTAGAATATTTAATACTCCATTATAATCTTCAATCAAAGATATTATATCATATATTCTACATTTTATCTACTAAAAATTTTCCCATATGCTTACTAAATTTTTCGTGTAATTCATATCATAACTAAAGTTGCGAGTGTTCTTGCACTATTTCATAAAAAAAGAAATCCAAGTCCAATCCCTCAAATTTCTTTTTTCTTTTCACAATAACCTAAATTTTTCTAACTATAATTTAAAAAAACTATTTAATTTTTTTCAAAGTATTTTGAACTCTCTTCAAAGTTCTCTCTTTCCCAATAATCGCAATTACAGTATACAAGTCAGCTCCTCTAGCTTTTCCAGTAACAACTGCTCTAAGTGGCATTAATACTGCTGCTGGCCCTTCACCTAGTTCATCTTGCAATCCGTGTAAAATTTCTTTTGCTTCTTCTTCAGAGATTTCTTCATTTAAAGCATTAATTTTTTCTACAAATAATTCGATAGATTTTTTACCAACTTCTGTTTCCAATGAATTTCTCAATCTTTCAACAGATTTTCTCGCTTTTTTGTTCATTCCTTCTTCAACAACTGGCAATTCAAACTCATCTTCAAAGTAAATTGATGAAATTTCAGGCAATTCTTTCAAAGTATGAGCTCCTTCTCTTGAAATTTCTACAATTCTTCTTAATTTAGAAAATTCTTCATCAGATAAGTTTTCGTCAGCGTAATATCCAGCTTTCACAAAATATGGAATCGCTAATTTAGTCAATTCATCTAAATCTTTCAATCTCATATGATGATTATTTACCCAACCTAATTTAACCAAATCAAATACAGGTCCTCCAAGCGAGATTTTATCAAACGAAAAATTTTCAATCATTTCTTCAATTGTAAAAATTTCTTTGTTTTCTCCAAAGCTCCATCCCATTAAAGCCAAGAAATTTAAAATTCCTTCCTTCAAATATCCTTCTTCTTGGTAATAGTTCAATGAAACTGGATTTTTTCTCTTAGAAATTTTAGTTTTATCCGCATTTCTCAAAAGTGGCATGTGATACCATTTTGGCTCATCCCAACCAAACGCTTTGTACAATTGAATATGTTTAGGCGTAGATGAAATCCATTCTTCAGCTCTAATAACATGTGTAATTCCCATCAAATGATCATCCACGATATTTGCCAAATGATAAGTAGGGAATCCATCAGATTTTAACAATACTTGATCATCAATTTTACTGTTTTCAAATCTAATTTCTCCTCTTAATCCATCATTTACAATTGTTTCCCCTTCATAAGGCATTTTCAATCTAATTGTATAAGGTTCTCCTGCAGCCAATTTAGCTTCAACTTCCTCTTTAGAAAGGTTTCTACAATGACCGTCATATCCAGGTGCTTGTTTCATCGCAGTTTGTCTTTCTCTCAATTTTTTTGCAATCTTTCGGTGTACAAAAAAACAGTAATATGCCTCACCTTTTTTTCTACCAATTTTTTTCAGCATATTCTTTATATATTTCAAATCTTTCAGACTGTCTATAAGGACCTCTATCCCCACCAACATCTGGACCTTCATCATAATTAAGTCCAAGCCATTTCATCGCATCAAAAATTTGTTGTTCCGAATCCTCAGAAAATCTAGTTCTATCCGTATCTTCAATTCTCAATAAAAAGTCTCCACCATTATGTTTTTGCAAATACATAATTAAAAAGACCAATGTAGGCAGTTCCCACATGTGGATCTCCAGTTGGAGACGGTGCTATTCTAACTCTTACTCTTTTGTTATCATTATTTGACATTTTTTCTCTTTTTCTCCTATCTATTTGTTATTCTTTTTATATTATATAATAAAATGAATTATTGTGCAACAACTATTGTGTAAATTCCAATTTTACAACAACGGTTATCTAAAAATTCTAACTATCTTCTTTTAGGTTATATTTTTTTACATAATCTTCCATTATTTTCACTGCTATTGGTCTATTAAACCTTCTTGCAAATTCAATTACTGTTAGTCCCCATTTATCTTTTACTAAAAGAGGAAGTCCTGGTTGAGAAAATATTAGCTGATATAGTGGTAACATTTCCATTTCAGGAGCACCAATATTAAATAATTCCTTGAAAGAAACCGTTTTCTCTTTCTTATATATTGTTGTTATATCTGCTCCCTTTTCCAATAATGTCTTACACAAAATTGTTGTTTTTACTATATCTTGCCATCCAAGAGAAAATAATGGAAAAAACATACTCATTCCATCTTCTCTTATTATTTTAACATCTGCCCCTTTATTTATTAAAAAAATTAGCAATTTCATAACGTGCAGTACTATCATTATTTGCTAATGCATGAAATAATATACTATCTCTGATGCATCTCCAATTTTTTCATCTCCTTTTTTGAATATTTCTATAACATCCTTTAATGTTCCAAATCTTACTGCTTCCCAAATTGTTGTATATTCTGACATTTTTGATATCCCCTTCCTATTATTTTTGCAGGTATTTTTCATTTGTTGTTTTTTTGAATTATATTTTTGTATATTATTTATATAATCTGGCTTATACTCTAATAATGGTACTGTTTTTGTATTCTAATAAAAGGTATTGCTGACGAATTAAATTGAGGTAATAACGGAGTTGTTGTATTTTCAAAGTGCGTAAATAATTTTTGTGTAAATAGAATAGTGAAGTGTTGAATTTACTAGATTTTTCTATTAATTTGCACAAAATTTTTGGACTATCCCTTATTTTTACTTATATTTTTTTCAAACTTATTTTTCATCTTCATAATATCTGCTTGCACTTTTTCTTTTTATCATTTTTCAACATTAAGAAAAATAGTAAATTCTTTTTATCTTTATTATGCCAACAAATTTTACTTACTTTTTGCCTCAAGCACTGGATATTTAAACAATCTAACTTTATCTCCGATATTGAATTTTGGCTTATTTTTTTATTTCATAAATTTCTCTCTTTAGTCGAAACTTTGCCTTTCCTCCTAGTGATTGCACTACTATATATTCTTCTTTTTCTTCTATACATTTCAATATTGTTATTCCGAGATTTTTCATTTGATTTTTTTCCAAATCTTCGAGATAGATATATTTTTAATTTATTTGGTACATCTTTTAGTACTCCATAACTTCCTACATATTTTTTTCATTTATTTCACTTCTCCTTTTTTGTATAGAGTAAATTTCTCAAATATTATATAGTTGCTTTTGCCATATATTATTTAGAGGTTTACACAAAAATTTTTACACACCCGATAAACTATTATATTTTGAACTTACACAAAATTATGGACACTTTTTACAAATCATTTATTTTTATTTCTAAATAACTTTCTAATTCTTTTGGCAACATTAAAAATGCTTTTTTCCCCAACAGAACTCTTTTATATTCTTCTAAAGTACAGCTCCAGTCTGGCCAATCATAAAAGTCCGATTCAAACTCTACCCTGTCTTTATATACGGAAGTGAAAAATATCTCTGTTCCTGTTTCAAAGCACTCTATTTCCCCACTCTCCACTCTTTCTATTTCATCCAGTTCATAATCTACATCTGAAACATATCTCATCTCCCATACAGCTCCAGCTAAATAACGTGAGTAATTAACATCATATTTTTCATCATCTATAACATCACAGTCTGGAGCCCATAATTCTCCATTTTTAGCTATCCTATAAAAAAATTTCACTTTCATTAGTTTCCTCCTTCATACATTGGAAAGGCTCTTGTTCCCTTCTTATTTAAAAATCCTTCTATTTTTACTCCACTTGGTGAAGTCCCTTTCCATTCAATACCTTTTCTTGTTTGTTCTATTTTAAATTATTTCCACACCTTATTTTTAAACCTCTATTTATAAACAGATTCCACTTTTTTTCTATTCATATTATTAAATATTTCTATAACTATATTTTTAACAAACAGATTTCTTTTTAGCTATAACAAAAACCTCCAAATATTATATAGTTATTTTATCATATATTATTTAGAGGTTTAAACAAAATTCTGGACACTCTCATTTATTTTTATTTTTTTCCATTTTTGTATGTTTTTCTCTTTTTATCTTTATAAGTTTCTTTTTCTATCTGAAATTTCTATAATTAATATTAATAAAATATCATTTTTTTATTTCAGCTACGATTCTATAAGAGCCTACTCGATATCTCCATAATCCTTTTTAAATTTCCTGTAAGTGCTTTTTCCTCTTTGCTTTTAGATTTTTGTGTACCGATTAAATTTTTCTGAAATCCATTTTTTTAAGAAGTTTAGCAATTGCTTTTATTTGATTTAATTAATTTTTTTAGATCTTTTTCTGCAGATTCAGTGAATTTTTACTTCATAAAAATTTTTTTCCATTATAATCCTAGCCTTTTTAAAAAAACTTCTTCAGCAGAAGCATTTTTTTCAGATTTTGAATTTTTCCCATCTTCTTAATATTCTTTTTTTCATCTTCTTCAGTTATTTCATCATATATTTTTGTCTAAAATTAAATTACGGACAAAAGATGACATATTAAGATTATTTATCTTTGAGTATTCTTTTAAAAGTTCTAAATCTTCTTTTTCCATTCTCAATGATAATGTAGGCATTTTTTTATCCCTCCAATTGTAATATTTATATTACAATTGTACCAAGTATTATTCTATTTGTCAAGATATGAAAAATTTTAAGATAGTAAATCGATATGGATTTTACTCAAGATGTATTTCCGATAAACTCAAAAAAACAATTGAACCTTTTAAGAGAAATGTTGCAGAAATATTCCTTTTATACAAAACTTTTTGAATGCCCCCTTTTTACTATCCTAACTGTAAAGGTGAACTACTCCCGCTTTTAGAAGCGGGAGCTTCTTGGGAAGTACCTGCTTTTGCTAGCCAAATATATTTACCAAGCTCTTCGGACAGTCCCTGCCCTGTTTTTTTTATTTTTCTAATATTCCATTATTTCTTTTCCAACATTTCTTATATTCAATGCAGCATTGTAATCTCTATCAATCTCAATTCCACAGCACTCACATTTATAACTTCTTTCTGATAATTTCAGTTCCTCTTTAACATTTCCACATTTACTACAAGTTTTCGACGATGGAAACCACTTATCTATTTTCAAAAATTGTTTTCCTAAAAACATCAACTTATACTCAAGCATCCTCAAAAACATTCCCCATCCATTATCTCCTACACTTTTTCCAAAATTTAATGCCTGGCTCATCCCTTTCATATTCAAATCCTCAACAACCACAGCATTATAATCTTCAGACAATTTTTTCGATAATTTATGCAAAAAATCTCTTCGGCAATTTTTGATATACTCATGCAATTTTGATATTTTCGCTTTTTGCTTATACCAATTTTTAGAAAATTTCACTTTTCTTGACAATGACTTTTGTAATTTTTTCAATTTTTTCTCCAATATCCTAAAATATTTTGGATAATCAGCTCTTTGGTTTTCAGAACTGACAAATAATTCAGATATTGAAAAAAATCAAGTCCAATCACTTTATCTTTACTTGGCATTTTTTTGAATTTCTTTTTTTCAAATTCTGTCAAAATAGAAACATAGTAATTTCCATTACTGTTTGTTAGTGTTACCGACTTTATTCTATAATTCTTTGGTATTTCTCTATGATATTTCAATTTTATTCTTTTCAATTTTGGCAAAATCAAATATTTGTTTTCCTCAATTCGTATCGAATTGTTCACACAATTTGTCGTGTAACTTTTAACATTATTCTTTTTAGATTTGAATCTTGGAAACTTTGCTCTCTTTTGAAAGAAATTCGTAAATGATCGTTTTACATTTAATTGAGCATTTGAAAGTGCCAGGCTGTCCACTTCTTTCAAAAATTGATTTTCACTTTTTAAACTGGCAGGTGTAATTATTTTATTTTTTCCAGTTTCTTCATAAAATTTATTTGCAGTATACAAAATCGTATTGTAAACAAAACGAACACATCCAAAAGTCTTGTTTATCAACAATTCTTGACCTTTATTTGGATAAATCCTATATTTGAATGCTAAATTATATTTCATGAAATTACACCTCCTTTTGATTTTGAATATTATTTTTAATTATTTCTTTAGAGATTTTATCATTATTTATACAAAAATTGTATCATAAGAGTATCCTTTTTTCAATTTTTTTTACAAAAAAAGCAATTCATCTCCCACTTATAGAAGTCGGAGACTTCTTGCTATCTTTTGTTAAAATGATTGTACAGGGAATTTTATCATTATATTTCTACACCTTGCTTTTAAATTTCTATTTATAAACAGATTCCACTTCTTCTGTTCAGACTATTAAATATTTTTATAACTATCACAAAAATTTTTGAACATTTTCAATTTCTTTTTAGATTAATCCTAATAACGGCTTAAATATATTATTCATTTCCACAAATTCTTCATAAGTAATATCTGCCTTGTCATTAAAGATAATGTATATACCCTTTTCAAGCAACTGAACTTCATTCGCTTTCCCTTTGAGTCTTTCCAAAAGCTCTTCCTTTGGTACTTTTATCAGCTTATTATAACTTTCTTCATTGAAGTACATCACTGGAGATAGTGTAAATAATACATCTTGAAGTTCTTTTAACCCTTTTTCCTTTAATTTTAAAATTTCTGATTTATAGCTTTCTTTATAAGCAATCGAATAACTTGGGGAAACAAAAACATCAGCAATATAAGGATCAAAAATATTTATCACTTTTGGAAGGTCTTCATATATTATTTTCTTATAGTCTATCAGCTTATATGTTATCTTAAATTCATAACGTAACTCATCCCAAACTACATATTTAAGTCCTCTCCACATATATACACCTTCTATTGAAACACCTTTAGTTTTAATATTCTTAGCATCATAAAAACATACCAGTTCTGTCCCAAAGTCAGGTATTTCTGGAATTTCACTATCTTTCAATCCTAAAGGTGCTTCCAGTTTTGACAGTCCTTCCATAACTTTCTCATGTCTTTTTTCCATTGATTCATTTACGTCTACTTTCCTGTATAAGTGAATTGTTCTTTCTACTTCCTTCATTTCTTTTTTTCCTCTCGTAAAATTTATAAAATCAAGATAATGGGGTGCCATCTTAATTTATATTTTTAGATTTTGAATTTGCACAAAATTCTGAACACACTCTCTTCTAAAAAAATTTTTTTAAAGTTTTTCAAACATTTTTTTGAACTTCATTATCATTATAAATATCTTCATAAGCATTAACAATAATTTCAAGTTCTTTCAAAAAGTCTTTTTTTAGAAATTATCTCAACATTCATTTCGTCTCTAGAGTTTCTAAATCTTTCTTCTTTTTAAATCATTAATATTTTTTTATATTTCAATAATGCAACATCACTTTTTTTCAAGTTTTTTTCTTTGTATCGAAACCCTACTACACCTCTACTATCATGATATTCTAATTCAATATTTTCATATTCTATTTCAATTTTATTTTTTTCAAAATATTTATAATAAATTTTTTTCTAAGTTCGTTTTTAGGCAATATGTACTTTTTTTCTTTTTTTATTCAAAAATTTCTTTTAATTTTTCCTTCTTTTTAATAAAAAAATGAATAAAATTTTTTTAATATATTGATATCCCAATAATTGATATATTTTCTATTGAAGTTTATGAAATTATAATTATAAATATTTTTCTTTTTTTGTTATATTCAATCAGAAAATTTCTTAATTTATCTCTATTTAAAAAAATCATTTAAATCAAACTTTATCTTATATTTTTTTCAAATTATCTGTATATTGTGTATAATTATACAATTCTTGTTCAATAAAAAGCATAAAATCACTATAATCTGCCATATTTTTTTAGATAATATAAATAAAAAAACTATAAAATAACTCCTCATACGAATAATATACTCTGATTTCCTTAGCTTCATTTAGTTCTGCTATGTACAAAGAACTTTCATTACTAATATAATAACCATAATTTTTCAATAATACTTGTTTTTAACTTCTCCACTTTTTATAAATTTCAGAAATTAAAAAAAGCAAAAATTTCCTATTTCATTTACTAAATTATTAAAAAAATCATATTTATTCATTTTTAAATTTTTCAAAAATTTTTCTTTTTATTTTTTTATCTCCATTTATTTCCCACCTTTACTTAAACCTCTATTTAAAAACAACCTTCACTTCTTTCCCATAAAACGCAACCCCAATCTTCAAAATATTCTTTATCCCTCTTGCCTTCAATCTCGTATCATATTTTTTCTCATCAATCTGCTTCAATGCCTTCTCTGCTTTCTCTTCCATACCCTTTTTCGTCTTCGATATTTTAAATTCCATAAGATAAGCCTTCTCATTACTTTTTATCGGAATCATCGCAAGGTCATATCTTCCATATCCGCTTTCATCATTTGAAATAATCTCATATTTCCCCATCAAAAATCCAACAAGCCCTATCATAAACACTTGATATATTTTTTCCATTTCCTTATCCAAGTCAAAATGACTCAGCATATTTATCATTATTTCTCCCAATGTCTTCTCAAATTTTTTAATATTTCCATTTTCAAGTGCTTTTATCAAAATGTTAGTTTTTACTTCTGTTCCAAAAAATCTGTTCAAGAACATATTCCCAAAATATTTCCGTATTTCCTTGTTTGGTATCTTTAAATTATAAATATTTGAATCGGATTCTTTTTCCTGATTTTTAGCTTTTGTCAAATATCCGCTATACAAAAGTAACTGCCATATCTCATCGTCGTTACTTAAAAGACTTTTTATCGTTGTTCCATCTGAAATATATTTTTCAATACTTTCCCCATCAGTAAATCGTTTTAAATCATCATAAACATTTTCTCCAGCATGATCAAGCATATTCTCTAAAAGTGTATTCCCTGAAACATTCGCCCAATATGCCTTGATTTCTCCATTATCAATATAATTTACAATAGACCATGGATTATAAACTTCACTTTCTCCAAATAAATATCCATTATACCATTCTTTAACTTCTTCGATTTTTGTATTTCATACCAAAATAATCAAGCATTTCAATTACCTCACCTTCAAGAAGTCCAAAATATTCTGAATATTTTTTTATTCAATATTGTATCTACTTTTAAATTATTTAAACCAGAGAATATTCCTTCTTTTTATGATTCTAGTTATTCCCGTTAAAACACCATATTTCAAGGAATTATTAGTTTTTAATGCTGAACTGTAAAATGTTTGAAAAAAAGTTTATTGCTTCATTGTAGTATCCTTTATCAAAGGCATTTATTATTGGAGCGTCGTATTCATCTATTAAAATTATGACTTTTTTTCTCCATAATACTTATAAAGACTATCTGCTAAAAATTTTAAAGACATTATATAGTCTGCATCTTCTTTTTCATAAAGTACTTTTTCAAATTTTTCTTTTTATCCCATTCATTCATTTTTTTCTCTAATATACTCAAATTCAACATATAAATCAAAAAAATAAATAACTTCAATCTCTTTAAACATTCTTTCCAACTATTTCCTTTTTAAATCCTTCAATGAAATAAAAAAATTACAGGATATTTCCCTGTTCAACCATATATTCACTGTCAAATACTTTCAAATTTTTCAAAAAGCTTTTTATTTTTCTTCTTTATCTTTTTACATCAAAAAAATATTTCAACATTGACATATTCAATGTTTTTTTCCAAATCGTCGAGGTCTTGTAAATAATGTAACTTTCGACCTGTTCATTAACATTTCATCTATTAGTAAAGTTTTATCTATATAGTAATATCCTTCTTGTATCAACTCTTTAAAAATCTTCAATCCCCACAGGAACAGCTTTTTTTCTCATAAAATCACTCCCTCTTTTATTTTTTTATAACTTTCAATATATTAATTATACCATAACTTGATATTTAAAATGAAGTCATTTTTAATATTCTGGGATATTTTAAAAAAACTCCTATATGACTCTTTTAATTTGTTTTTTTAGAGCATATGAGCATATCAACTTTCCAATACTTTTTTTAAATTAATATTTTTAAATTAATTTTTCACAATCTCTATTTATAAGAATCTTCCACTTTTTTTCATATTGAGAGTATAATAATTTTTTTATTTAAATAGAATAGCGAAGTGCTGAATTTACTAGATTTTTCTATTAGTTTGCACAAAAAAAGTTTACACATCCTTATTAGATTTTTGAATTTTTTTCTTTTTTTATTTTTAGATATGCCCATTTATTTAGATTATATTTAGAATATTTCCAGATGTTATATCATTTTTTTATCTCTATAAGACTATGATTATATTTTTTTATTAATTTAACAATATAATCATTAAAATTATTTTCTACTTCTTTTTAAAAATTTTTTTCTATCTTTACTATAATAATATATTTTCCCATTATTTTTAGTTGTTATAAAAAAATATTCAGAATTATTTTTTTATAATCTAAAATAAAAAAATTTCTCATCAACGATATCATACAATTCGTTTTTCTCAATTCTTTTTTTCAAGTGAAAATTGCAATAAAATCCTTTCTCTTACACCAATATCACTATATAATAAGAATTCTTTTTACCTAATAATCCTCCCAAACTTTTTTTCCTGCTATACTTAAATATTCCCCGAAATCTCCTTTCACTTCTATATCATATAGTTCCTCTATTCCCCTTTATCTCATCATCATTGTATCCTGTAAATTTCTTCTTACTTTTTTTAAGATATTTTTTTCAAAAAGGATAAAAAAATCTCTGAGGTTTCTTTTTCTTTCTGAAGATATGTATTCCCTTATTTCCTTTAATCCTATTATGCTTTTTTTAGATGTATCACACTGTACCAGTAATTCTCCTACAGTGGAAAAATCTAGTGTAGGTTTTAATTCAGGATTGTATCTTTCTACTAAATCAACCATATATTCATTAAAATTCATTCCAGTATCCTTTAATATTTCGTCATTCTCATCAAAACAGTATATCTTTAAATCATCATCTGCTGTCCTTATATAAAAATAATAGGTTTCCATTTCTATTGAAAATATAAATGGTTTCTTTTGGAGATCGCCATGTAATACTGTATAATCTTCATCTATAAAGTTAAAATAATTTTTTTCTTAAGTAAGACTGTATATTCCAAGTTTGCCTATATAAGATAATAGGATCATCTCCCAGCAAATCTCCATCACATCTTCCAGCATATTTTAAGAACTCCCCGAAATCTCCTTTTTACTTCTATATCATATAGCTTTTTCAATTTTAGTAATTTCTTCTTCACTGTATCCTATTGCTTTTCTTTCATTTTTTTAGATATTCTTTTTAGCATATCCATAAATCTTTCATTCATTTTATCTCCTTTCACTTATGGATTTATTTCTGTTGTTCCTTCATAAATAGTTATTCTCATATCGGGATTATTTTTTTAAAAAAATCAAACATTGAAGAATTACAGTTAGGATACATTCCTGGTTTTTGAAATAGATGTATTTTTGAATAGCAAGTTTCAGTTTTTATTCTTTGATTCGAATAATTATCTTGAATATAACTTAAAAAGTTTTTTTCTGCATGATTCAAATTTGATATTTCTGCTTTTTCCAACTCCAGAAATACTTGTATAAGTATTTACTGGTTGACTGTCATTAATAATAACTTTATATTTTTGTACCATCAATAGAAACTTCTTTTTTTAGCATTTCCACATCTTGCTTTTAAACCTCTATTTATAATCAACTTTCACTTTTTTCTGTTCAGATTATTAAATATTTCTATAACTATATCTTAACAAACAGAAAACTAGTTTTTCGATTTGGTTGTCCAAAGTTTCAAGTACACTCCATAATTTAAATATAAGTCCTAAGAATTTCTCCATATATCTCCTCATCTTCTTTTTGTCATTTTTCCATCTATCATATGTTTTTGGAAATTCAACAGCAATATACCCTAATAGCAAAAATTAGTTTTTTTAATGCTTCTAATAGTTTTTTTCTTTATAGTCTTCTTTACAATATTTTTATAATCAACTGTTTTAATATTTTTATGTGCATAAATATACATCATTCCGTAAAATACTTCTGTTTCTTCTTTTTGTCATATTTTTTTAAATCAGCAATATCGTAAAGTTCTCTAAATTTATATTTTTAATATAAAAATTTTTTTCTAATTGTTTCAAAAATACTTCTTTTTCTTTCTTTTTTATAATATTTCATAATTATATTTTTTAATTGTTCTAATTGCTTATTCATTATAATACCTTTAAACCTCTATTTAAAAACAACCTTCACTTCTTTCCCATAAAACGCAACCCCAATCTTCAAAATATTCTTTATCCCTCTTGCCTTAAGCTTCGTATCATATTTCTTCTCATCAATCTGCTTCAACGCCTTCTGTGCCCTCTCTTCCATCCTCTTTTTCGTCTTCGATATTTTAAATTCCATGAGATACGCCTTCTCATTACTTTTTATTGGAATCATTGCAAGATCGTATCTTCCATATCCACTTTCATCATTTGAAATAATCTCATATTTCCCCATCAAAAATCCAACAAGCCCTATCATAAAAACCTGATAAATCTTTTCCATTTCCTTATCCAAGTCAAAATGACTTAACATATTTATCATTATTTCTCCTAATGTTTTCTCAAATTTCTTAATGTCTCCATTTTCAAGTGCTTTTATCAAAATATTTGTTTTTACTTCTGTTCCAAAAAATCTGTTCAAGAACATATTCCCAAAATATTTCCGTATTTCCTTGTTTGGTATCTTTAAATTATAAATATTTGAATCGGATTCCTTGTCCTGATTTTTAGCTTTTGTCAAATATCCGCTATATAAAAGTAATTGCCATATCTCATCGTCGTTACTTAAAAGACTTTTTATCGTTGTTCCATCTGAAATATATTTTTCGATACTTTCTCCATCAGTAAATTGTTTTAAATCATCATAAACACCTTCCCCAGCATTATCAAGCATATTCTCTAAAAGCGTATTCCCCGAAACATTTGCCCAATATGCCTTGATTTCTCCATTGTCAATATAATTTACAATAGACCATGGATTATACACTTCACTTTCTCCAAATAAATATCCATTATACCATTCTTTAACCTCTTCAATTTTATATTTCATACCAAAGTAATCAAGCATTTCAATTACCTCACTTTCAAGAAGTCCAAAATATTCTGAATATTTTTTGTTCAATATTGTATCTACTTTTAAATTATTTAAACTCGAAAAATATTCCTTCCTTTATAATCCTTGTTATGCCTGTCAAAATACCATATTTCAAGGAATTATTAGTCTTTAATGCTGAACTGTAAAATGTTTGAAAAAAAGTTTATTGCTTCATTGTAGTATCCTTTATCAAAGGCATTTATTATTGAGCGTCGTATTCATCAATTAAAATTATGACTTTTTTCTCCATAATATTTATTTAAATAATTTGATAAATCTAGGAGTGATGTTTTAAAATTTCTCTCATTTCCTGTTATTTCCCAAATTTTTATCAAATTGTCTTTTTTTCAACAACATTTAATTTTTCTCTTAAAAAGTTATATTCATTAAAAATTTTATACATAATATCCTTAACGCTTTCAAGACATTCTTCCCAAGTATCTTCTTTTAAATCCTTCAGTGAAACGAAAAATTACAGGATATTTCCCTTGTTCGCTCATATATTCACTATTATGTATTTTCAAATTTTCAAAAAGCTTTTTATTTTTCTTCTTTATCTTTTACATCAAAAAAATATTTCAACATCGACATATTCAATGTTTTTTTCCAAATCTTCGTGGTCTTGTAAATAATGTAACTTTTTGATTTATTCATTAACATTTCGTCTATTAATAAAGTTTTATCTGCATAATAATATTCATCTTGTATCAACTCTTTAAAATCTTCAATCCCCACAGGAACAGCTTTTTTCTCATAAAATCACTCCCTCTTTTTATTTTTTTATAAATTTCAATATATTAATTATACCACAACTTGATATTTAAAAATAAAGTCATTTGAACGCTCTGTGATGCTTTTCTTTTTTAAATTTGAGGATTTGAAATATTTTTGAGAATTGGTTTAGGGATATGGACTGGAGAACATTGATAAAAAAATCTAAAAAGAGACTGTCTCAACTTTGATTCTGAATTTGTACAAAATTTTTTTATGCACTCTGGCATTATATTTTTGAGTTTGCATAAAATACTAGACACTCTCTTTTCAATATTCTAATATATTCTATAAATCATTTATTTTTTTGTTTCTAATTTTTTTCTTTTTTTCATTATTTTTTTATCCTGTTCTTTTTCAAATTGTGTTACAAATTTCCCTTTTTCTCTATATTCAAAATATTCTTTTTGGAATTTTTATCTTTAAATAACTCAAATATTTTTTTCTACAAATTTCTTTTTCATAACTCAGTAAATAAGGACTTTTTTTATGAATTATCTTATTTTTCAGTAAATATTGTAAATTCTTCATTAATAATTGATATAGGATAGTACCCTTCTTCTTCAAAAATAATCAAATTTATCATATAGACTTGAAGGAATTATTTTTATCAAAGAAATAAACTTTTTTTATTTCAATATCATCTTTATTAATATAATATAATTCTAATTTTGTTGAATTTTTTTAAATTTTTAAATTATCCCAAACTAATTTTTCCATATAAAAACTTCTCTCCATTTTTTTAGTGGAATATACTCTCTAGAATAATATTCCTCTATTTTTTTAGATAAAAATTTGAGTACTTCGTCTTTATTATCATAATTTTTTTATATTCAACACCATACGAATTTTTCTGGATTTTTCATATACCTTAAAATACATAACATATGTATTAAAATTATCATTGTTTAAAACATAATCAAATCCACCCGTTATTTCAGCACCAATTGCTGATTCATCTTTTTTTCATACTATGTAATCCCAAATTAATTAATTTATTTGAGTTACAATATACAATACTTTGAAATAAAATAATTAACAATATTATGTATTTTTTTCCTCATAAATTACCTCCTATTTTTTTATATTTGATTTTTTTGTTCTATATAAATTTCTTTTCCGTTAAACTTAATAATTTCAGAATTTTTTTCTAATTGAAACTTTGATTTTTTTATTTTTTTCAGAAATTATATTTTCACTATAATTAAGTTCATCTATATTATTTCTTTTTTTAAAATTAAATATTTAAAATATCTTATTGAAAAAAACAGATTGAATATGATGTACTAGCAATCTAAGTTTGTTTAAAAGTATCATTTTTTTAAAGCCCATATAACATCTTTTGGTAAAAACTTTAATGCCTTAAATGAAAATTTTTGGATTGTAGGGTTATATGGGCGAATTTAATATAACTAAAATTTTTTTGTATTAATTATTTGGAATGTATGAAAAATGTGAGAAAAAAATGATATTTTTTTACTTTATATCAGAGATTTTTGGGCATATTCTCTTTCTTAATTTATTTATTTGTTGCTAATAAAAGAATACCTATCAAATCTATTAACAAAAAAATAAAAAAAATCATATCTATTTTTTTATTTTTTTATTATTTTTTTCACTGAAAACAGAAAAAAAGTAATTATAACAACATTAATAATAAACATATTAATTAATTTATTTATATTTATATTTATTTTTCCAAAATAAAAATGTATATTAATAATCCAAAATTAGCTAACAATATTGTTTCTATTTTTTTAACATATTTTACTCCTTTTTAATAATTTATTACATCCATAAAAATATTATTCAAATCTGTAAACAAATAAATTAAAATTAAATTTATTATAATGCAATAGATAATATATATTAAATATTTTATAATATTTTTTTAAAAATTAAATTATTTTGCTTATCATAAAAAGGAATAACAAAAAAATATTATTATTATTTTTTTAATATAAACATTATTATTATTGAAAATAATAATTTAAAAAAATTTAAGAATAAATAATAGATTAATAATCCAGAATCTAAAGATAAAATGTAAAAAAACAGAATAAGACATTTATAATTATAAAATGTAAATCTAAAAAATATTAATTTCTTCAAACTATTCAGTCTCATTTTATTCCTCCAAATTAAATAATTCATATATATCTATGATAGTTTTTAACTAACTCATTTTTCTAGTTCTGTTAATGAAATTCTACCGTTATTTTTTTATTTGCCCTTTTTTTAGATTATCATAATTAGCTTGAATATATGCACCTAATTTTTAGGGTCTCCTAATCTATATCTCAGTTTTTTTAGTCGTTTTATCAGTTGGTCCAGTTCCATATTTTTTTCCATAAATCAATATCCAATTTATGATCCCTTTTTAGCAGCAGATTGTAAATATAGTTCCTAATAATAATTTTTTTCATTTCACTTCCTCCTTTTTTTCAAGAACAAATTCTCAAAAATCAATAAATTACTCAAATTTACTGTCAACACAATTATGAGTAAATCCATTTTTTTCTTTAATTTTTTTGTTAATATTTCTTTTGCATTTTTTTATAAGATTTTTTTCTGTCTCATAAGAGTATACCGATATATATTCATTTAAATTAGAAATAGATTTTTAATCCACTATATATATTATTCATTGAGTTTTCTATTATTTTTCCCCGGACATGTTTTTCTCATAATCAAAACGAAAAAGGAAGACCATATCCTGTTTTTTGCATCTTTAAGAGTTTGAGTATATTTTTCCCATTACTACTCCTTCTGGTAACCATAATATAATTTCTTTTTCCATCAACATAATATATTTTTTTCTGTTAACCCCCTATTTACTATATCTTGTAATAATAATTCTATTTTTCTGTTTATATTTAGGATTATATATTGCTTGTGGTCCATCTTTCTTATACTGATCTGCATTACCATCAGTATAAGTGGAGGGAATTCCACCATAAGCTACTACAGCCTGTTCATAGGCATATTGAAGATAACCGCACGAATTTAGAAACAATAAAAAGATAAATCCCATAATAAAATACTTTGTCTTTTTCATATTAATTACCTACTCTTCCTTTTAATTTTTTTAAAACATCTTCAATTTCTTTAGTTCTCTTAAAATCTTCTCCTCTGCTGTTATTTAAGTTCGGAGCTGTATTAATATGAAATTCTGTATTGTATCTACCTTTTTCATATTGATTTTCGAAAAACATCTTTATTGCTTTCTTCGACTGCTTTTATTTAATTCTTTTGGAATTAGCTTTTTATTGGAGGACTTTTTTTAAATAAATCTATTAAATTTTTCTTGATTTTGATAATATTTTTTCTCTAATATTTTTTTATCATCTTCTGTCAATCCTCCATTTTCTGATGCTTTTTTTAAATATATCCGTTATTTCTGTACCTAATTTTTGCTGATTCATAGATATAAGAACCATGCTTGTCATTTAAAGTTTGTTTTTAAAAAGTTTGTTTAATTTTTTTGTATAATTTTTTTATCATTTTTTTATCCAGCTCATAATTTTTCAGCAATTTTTTTCTACATCATCTGGAGTTATAGGAATAGAATTCCCATTTTCTTTTTGTGAAGCCCAATCTCTTTTCCATTTTTTTATAGCTTCATCTACATCTCTGCCTTCATTTATAGCATCCTGTTTAGCTTTTTCATATTGATCAATCACTTCTTTATGTTTATCTGGATCCAATATTGTAGGCAGTGGTAATAATGCTCCTGTTTCCTCTCTTCCAACTTTTTTTATTCAAAACTTTTTACCAATCTTTTCATCAACTCTAAAAAGAAATTTTTTTAGAAATATCTTTCATATCAGCAATATTGACAACTGCAAAAAAATATTATCATCAATTTTTTTAATAATTTGATCTAATTTAATTTTTCTTACTATTATCTTCGAATTTGTTAAAAGTATGTATTTTTCATTTATTTTAACTAAATTTTTCTTTTTTTGAAAATTCTTCAAAATTTTTCAGTATAAATATATAACGGCAAAGGGCGTTCTTCATTTTTTTGTAATAAAGATAAAAACCTTAATGGTTTAACAGAGCTTAAAGAATTGTTAAATAAAAAAAATCGGACTTTCTCTTAAATCAAAACCTTCTGGTACTAAAATTTCTTTATTAGTATTTTTTTAATTCTCATTTTTTTCTTGTTTCCACTAAGAATTAATGAATTTATTTTTTTATTATTTCCATGGTAAGTATTGTTTTTTTAGTTCGGGAGTAGGCAATAAACCATCCCCCTGCATTGAAGCTATAACAAAAGCTGTTGTAAGACAGGAATTTAAACAGAAAATACTTACCAAAATCAATAATATAAACTTTAACTTTTTCATCTTAGTTACCTACTCTTTCTCTCAATTTCTTTAACTGTTCATTTATATTTTTGAGATTTTTTTCTCTATTTATTTCAGGTTTTGGCATATTTAAACCCTCATCAGGATTGATATTCCTATATGGATTATTTCTTGGAAAATCTTTGTTCAACTGTTCTGTTAAGGCATTATCCCTTGCATTAAACAAATCCTTATCCATATCTTTTTCCATAATCTGGATTTACTCTTGGAACATTCATAAGCATATCCTTTACATTTTTCTTTCTTTGATCAATTAATCTTTCTTGTTCTCTCAAAAGCATTTTTCATATTTTCTCTCTATTTTCAATCACTTCTATAGCTTCTTTTGACCAATTAAAGTTTTTTTATCCTTATAAAAAAATCTTATTATTCATAACCGAAAAAAATATTTTTATACTTTTTCAGAATTATCATAAAAAAATAGATTTCATCAAATTTTAAAATCACTTGTTTTTAAATTTTCTAAAGACTCATAATATCTTTTTTTCAACTATTTCATCAGCTATATTATGACCACCTTTTTTTCAACTCTATTTTTTTATTCTTTTTTTGCTATTTCGGGGACTATTAACTCCAACATAGAATAATTGTAACTCATAACCTAATTTTTTTGCCTTATCAATAGTTTTTTAAAAATAGTTTTTCCCAGTTAAAGTTGTTTCCTCATTAAATGATTTTTCCATGTTTTTAAGCAGTCATTTCTTATATTTATCGCCATTTTTTTGCTGCTTTTTATTTGATCAGAATTATTTTTTTCCAATCTCCGATTTTTTTCTAACAATTTCATCTGTATTAATTCTTGTACTGTATTTTTATATTATTGTCTAAATTTTTCAGAATTATACAGAGTTGATTTTCCTGCTCCATTTACTCCCGCAAAAAAATATAAAACTTTTTTTCATTAAAACACACCTTTTTTTATCAATTCGTCTTGCTTTGTTTCCAAAAATTAAATTAAACAATTTATTATAAAAAAATTATATCTTCTTCTTTTTCAGAATTTGACATTAATTCATTAATATCTTTTTTTGATTCAATTTCAATATAAATTCTTTTTAAATTTTCTTTTTTTAAATCCACTTTTTTTCCTCCCAATATTTTTTTATTATTCTCAATATTTTTTTGACTAATTAAATAATAATTTTTATTTCCCTTTATGTTTCTGTTTCTTTTTCTCATGTTTCAATAAAAATTTTTCTCTGTTTTTCAAGTTCTTTTTTTCTTTTTTTGTTTTTAATTCTTCTTTCTTTTTATTTTTCTTCATACTGTAATTTTTAAAATTTCTTCCGATTTTTTTCAAAAATTTTTTTACTTTGAAGTTCTTTTTATTTCTCGTTGTCTCCGTTTTGGATTTTTTTACTTTTTTCATCAAAAATTTGACTTCATCTCATTACTAAATTTTTAAAGTATCAAACCTTTCCAATATAAAATCATAAATTTCATATTCTTTAGGTTCTGAACCAAAAGTTACTTTACAAACTGACAAATTATCATTTTCAAAATTTTTCAAAAAAATTCCTACCCAAAACGGATTTTTCAAAAACTGTCAATTTTTCCCGAAATTTTTTTCATAAATTTCAGCCTCCTTTAAAAAAATTTATAATAAAGAATGGACAACCTAAGAGGCAGGTTACTTACATTGCTGCGTCTGGACTACCGACCAGAACTGTGTTTTTATCTTTATTTATATTTATTCATTTTTTAATATATTTTTTATTCAATTATTTCCAAAACATCTTTTAACTCTCGTCTTATCTTTTTAGGTTGTTCTTCATCCCTATACCCAAAACTTACCATCACAGAAACTCCATACACATTCAAGTCAAGAAGTCCAATATCCGATAAATATTTTTCCAATTGCTCTTTATTAAATCCTTCAATCGCACAACTGTCAATTCCTAAATAAGCCGCAACTGTCATCATATTTCCAAGTGCAATGTAAGTTTGTTTTGAAGCCCAGTCAAAAAGTGTTCTTTCATTTTCCAATAATTTTAAATGTTCTTTCTGAAATTTCGTAAATTTATCTTTCACCGCTTCAAATGCTTCATCAGAAACTTTCTTCAAGTTTTTCCAATTATCTCTAAAATATTCACTATCTCCAGTAACATCTTTTCTCGCCAAAATTATCACAATTTCAGTTGCTCCATTCAAGCTATTCAAAGCTCCCCAAAGCAAATTGTCTAAAATCATTTCTCATTTCTTCATTTCTTAAAAAGTAAAAAAATTTCAAGGCTCCATACCAAATGAACTCGGTGACAATCTCGCACTTTTCCAAAATTGTTTTCAAATCTTCATCAGACACTCTTTTTTTCTGTACTAAATTTTTTTACAAGCATATCTTTTTATTAAACACTTCCAATATTTCTTCATTTTTTTGTCATTTCAATCACTTCTTTCTATTATTTTTTTATTATTTATCTCAAAAAAATTTTATTGATTTTTTATCTTCTCCATCACATCTTCATCAAATTTCCCAGCTCTAAGCATTTCAATCTCAAATTTATACGGCGGAACTTTTTTAGCCTTCTTATCATTACTCAAAGCCACATAAGGTGTTTCCAAAATCTTAGGCAAATGAGAAAATTTCTCAAAATGTGCAATTTTATTCAACACTTCAAATCCAATATATCCAAAACCAATATTTTCATGCCTGTCTTTATGTGCCCCAACAGGATTTTTACTATCGTTCAAGTGAATTACTGAAATTCTGTCAATTCCAACAATCTTGTCAAACTGCTCAATAACTCCTTCAAAATCATTCACAATATCATACCCAGCATCATGAACATGGCAAGTATCAAAACAAACACTAAGTTTATCTTTCAATTTCACACCATCAATAATTTTCGCAATTTCCTCAAAACTTCTCCCAATTTCCGTACCTTTCCCAGCCATCGTCTCAAGTGCCACAGTTGTTTTCTGATCTTTTGTCAAAACTTCATTCAATCCTTCAATAATTTTATTAATTCCAACTTCTGCACCTTCTCCAACATGAGCACCTGGATGAAGAACAATCCTTTTTGCCCCAATAGCATCTGTTCTTTCAATCTCTGTTCTCAAAAACTGCACCGCAATCTCAAAAGTTTCAGGCTTTACAGCATTCCCAAGATTAATTATATAAGGAGCATGCACAACAATATCATCAATATCAATATTATTCTCCTTCATAAGTTTAAGCCCAGCTTCAATATTCAATTCTTCAATTGGCTTTCTTCGAGTATTTTGCGGTGCTCCAGTATAAATCATAAAAGTATTTGACCCATAAGAAATAGCTTCTCTCACAGAACCCAAAAACATATCTTTCCCGCTCATTCCCACATGCGATCCAATTTTAAAAATTTCTTTTTTTGACATTTTATATTTTTACCTTTCTATATTTTATATTTATTCTAGTTAGTTACAAATTGTCTTTCTTATTTTTATTTCATCAATTTTTTTATATCTTTATCCATTTCTAAACACTTTTTCTTTATCTATTTTAATTGTTTGCTTGTTTTTATTTGCTAATAAAATTTACACTCAAAACGGATAAATATCATATCTAAAAAAATTTCTGTACTTATTTCTCTTATCTTGCTTGTTAATTTTGAAATTTTTGTATTAATTTCTCTAAATTCTTTCATTTTTTTCTTCATCGTTCCAATAGTCTGAAGAATTAAACAAAAACATATAATCTCCTAGAGGATCGAATTTACCTACACTAGAAAATATACTCCATTTTCTTATTTCATCTTTTTATTTCTTTTCTAATGTCTTCTTGCATTTTTAATCCCTTCATTATATATTACACAATTAACTGCATATAAATAATTTAATAAAGATAATGAGTGAGATTCTTTCAATTCTTTTTCTTTTTCTTAAATTTTTTTCTTAATTCCAAAAATTCTTCTATTATTCTCTTCAATTCTAAATATTTTTCCATATTATAATTATATTTTTTTCTAAATCTATTTAATTCTTATAGATTATCTTCCTAACTCCTTTATTAAGTCTTTTGCAATTTCATCATCTGGAACATACTTTTGTTATAAATTTAGGCTCTCTTTCCGCCGTTTTTAAAAAAATCTTTGTAAAACATCTTTTTGCAATATTGTCGTATATTTTTTATATCCAGTTTCTCCGACAATTCCTTTTGCAATTCAAGATAAGACGGCATATCGTCCCCATAAGCATCTTCAAAATCTTCTCGCCCTTCTGGTTCTGCTTTTTCCACTTCCTTTTCCAGCATTTCAAAATTTTCCAAATATTCCCTATTCGCATAATTCCACCAAAAATTAGCACAATTTAAAAGCAGTTCAAACCATTCTACCAAATTCTCAGCGATTCTCCCGCACTCAAGCGGAGAATCAAAACAGACAAATCCAATACTGCCATCTTCCAGCAAAACATAAACCCCAGCTCCACCATCTTCGGCAAAAACCTTTCCATCAATATTAAATTCATAATCTGGATATTCATCTTTCACCGATAACAATTCTTTAAAATCCAATGCAAACAATGCTTCTGTTTTTTCTCTCAAATCTTCATTTTCTAAAATCATTTTAAACAATTCAGCTTGAGTATATTTTTTTGATTTTTTTGTTAATTTTTTTGTATTGTCAAACATAAAATTTTTTTCAATTTTTTTATTCCTTCCTTTCTTTTCTTTTTTTCTTTTCTCTTCTTTTCTCTTTTTTTCTTTTTTTATTTTTTATTTTTCTCTTTTTAATATATAATTTTTTTATTTTTTTAAAAATAATTATATTAATATTATATCAAACGATTTTTAAGATATGCAAACATATTTATTTTTATAAAAATAATTTTGTTCTGCTATTTCGTAACATAAAAAAATTATAAATATTTGATTTTTTTCTTTTTAAATGTTATCATATAATTTAGCAACTGAAAAAATATTATTTTAAAAATATAAAAAACCTTATTTTATAGAAAAGGAGAGATTTTTATGTTATTTTCAAAACAATCAGCAAAAGAGCGCCGTGAAATGATTTTAAATGGAAATATTTTAACGACACTTTTATTTTTATCAGTACCAACTCTTATGGTCGGAATAATACAAGCGCTAATTCCGCTTTCAGACGGACTTTTCTTAAATAATTTAGGCGGTGTGCTTGTCGCAAGTTCAGTTTCATTTAGTCAGCCAATTTTAAATACAATGATAGCTCTCTCGCAAGGACTTGGTGCTGCCGCAATGGCAATGATTGGAAAACTCTATGGTCGTGGAATTATTCGTGCCGTAAAAGAAACGACCTTACAAATTTTTGTATTTAGTTTTTTCGTTGGTTTAGGATTAATTCCTGTCTGCGTAATTTTAGCTTTTTTTATAGCTAAATATACAACTCCAGAAATAAAAAATAATGTGTTTATTTATATCTCACTTTATTCTTTAGTAATTCCATTTAATTTTTTTAGCTTCAATTTATAATGCTGCAAAAAAATTCTATTGGACGACCAGAAGTTCCATTAATAAGAGTTTTTTTATCTTACTTATTTTTAAAAATTATTTTTTTAACACAATTTTTTTCTATATTTTTTTCAAGTTAAAAAAATATTTGGAGCTGTAATAGCAACACTTTGTTCATACATTGCCGTTACAATTTGGATGTATCACGATTTATTTATAAAAAAAGATATTATGCGTATGGAATTAAAAAAGTATAAATTTATTCCACCAATTATAAGAAAGTTACTTCGAATAGGTTTTCCATCAATGATAAGCTATATGTTAATTCAGCTAGGATTTTTTTTGATAAACAAGGAAGTTGAAACATATGGAGCAATTTCTTTAAATGCTCAAGGAATCGCAGCCAATATAAATTCAATTTGCTTTATTTTACCAGCTTCCATTGGAATAACTGTCACAAACATGGTAAGTATGAATATGGGAATTGGAAATATCAAAAAATCTAAAAAAATTTTTTATTGTGGAATAGCGACAAGCATAGCCATAGCAATTTTAATAATCGCTTTAATTTTACCTTTAGATAAAATCCTAACTTTATCTTTCACAAGAGAAAAAAATCTGTTTTAGAAATTGCAAATAAAGCCTTAAATATTTATACTTACTCCGTAATAAGTTTTTGGAGTTTTCTGCGTTTGCCAAGGAGTTTTCATTGCTCTTGGTCGAACAAAAGTTCCAATGTTTATGTCAATTTTAAGGATTTGGCTTTTTTTAGATATTTATTCATACTTTTTACAAAAATCATTTTTTTAGGAGTTTACTCTGTTTTTTTGGGGAAATTTATTTTTCAAATATATGTGCTGGACTTTTATTTTTTTATTTTAGTTTTTAAAAATAAATTGGTTGAAAAAAATGTGTTTAAATTAAATTTGTTAATTATGCTCGAACACTCACTTTATTTGTGAAATATTTACAATAAAATTAAATAAAATACATATAAGATATTGAAAATGTGATATTTAGAATAGTTAATTAAATAAATAAAATAATAAATAATGAAAAAAATTTGTTGTTTATTATTTTATTTTTTTACTAAATTTTTTTAAAAGGTTATGTATTTTTGTATTGATTTGAATTTTATATTTTTATAAAAATAATGTCCGATAATATTTTTTTAAAAAAATATTATTAATACTATTTATTTTTATTTATTCAAATTATTTATTTTTTTAATAAAAAAACTCCAGTTCTTTATTTATAATTTAATTTTTTATTATAAATAAACACTAGAGCTAAAAAAATTATTTTATTTTTTTAATTTATTTTTTTAATTTTTTTATAAAATTTGAATTTATTAATTCATATCCGTAAAATAAAATGCACATGATACCTGCTAATATTCTTAAAATTGCTGTTATATTTGCATCAAAATCCAACCAAATCATTATTGAATTTGCAAAAAGTTAATATTGAAATTGCTATTAAAAAAAAATTTTTTTGTGTTGCACATACAAAAGAATAAGGAAATTGAGAAAAATATGTACGCCACTCTTATTAATCCTATTCGTGTTGCCAATTCTTGCGAAGAAGTTACCAAATCATTAAAATATGGCGAACTTTCTAAAAAAACTCTTGAAATATCGACAGCCATTGAAACTGCGATAAAAATTAAAAAAACATGATATTAAAACTCAAATTTTTCTCTATTTCCTTTTTTTATAAACAAAAAAATTGTCCAAAAAAAGAAAAAAATCCAAAAAGAAAACTTACAAAGGTCAAATGAGTTGTTATGTAATGAATTTTATTGTTAGGAAACTCTTTAAAAAAACAGTATTATAAAAATCCAAATTTAATACTATAAAACGAAGCGATATAATTATTCCAATCAAATTTCGAAAGAAATTTAAAATTTTTTTATTTCTGAAGGATTTTTGTTAAATTTTTTTGATATTTTTTTCTTCTAAATTTTTTTAATTTTTTTAGTATTTTTTTAATTTTTTTAGTTTTTCATGAAAACTCTCCCAATTAACTTTCTTTTTCTTCAATAAATCTTTTTTTACCCATTCGACATAAGTTGAATCTGTTATATTCAATGCTTCTAAATTAGCTAAAAAGTTTTCTTCATCGTCAAAAATATTAAAAATGATCGGCGCCAAAACTTTCAATGTCTGAGTTTCAAATATTCCTTCAATATTCATGCTGTAAATTAAAGGTTTATGCTCTTTTAACAACTGGCTATTCGTTCTTTTAATTTCATACAGCAAAGCCAACAAATTTATTTTTTTCAAATCGTTTTTTCTATCTTCCAAAACTACATCAATTTGATCCGAAAGAAGTTTTTTATAACGCCAAGAATGATGTTTTTTATACTCTTTTGGCTCTAACAAAAATTTTAACTTTTGAGAAAATAAAACTAAATTTCCCATATCTCTTTCATATTTTATCGCAATATTTCTATCAAAAAATTCATTTATTTTTTTTAACAAATCATTTTGCAGCAAAAAAAGTTTTTGTTCGTCATAAGTTCTGCTCACAAGTACCAATTTTTGTTCATTAAAGACATCATATAAATAAACTTCTATCTCATATCTTTCAACATTTTTACTTTTTAAAATATTTCCTGCCAAAACATAATTTAAATTTGTGTTTGATTCTCGAATTTTTTTCATATAATCAACACTATATTTAGTTTTTGAAACAAATAAATTTTTCCCCACGATATCCAATTGCCACTTGATAATTCAAATTTGTTTTTATAATGCAAATTTTCATTCAAATAAAGCGGCAAAGAAATCGCCAAGTTTTCTGCAATTTCAGACTTTTCACCAATTGAAGTCAATGGCAAAATCAAAATATTAGGTTTCACTCTTTTAGTCTGGTTTAGCAAAAACTCAGGTTTATTAAATACACTATACCAAAGTGGTTTATTCGTTGAAAAAAACTTATTTTTTTGGAAGCAAGTGATTTTTTTCGATTTTTGTTTTTTTACTTTTTACTTTCAATTTTTTTAATTTTTTTAATTTTAAAAAAATTTTTTTCTTCTAATTCCATAAATTTTTTTATAATATTCAATCCAAGGATATTTTTGAAACAAATTTACAAAGTTCCAAACCTTCCTTATACTTTTTTCTTTGAATAATAATATTCTAATATATTTAGAGTCGTTTTGAACTCCATGTTTTTCGGGGAGCATAATATGGCAAAACATACTTTTCAAATTCTTCATACATTTCATTTAAAATATAAATACTTGAAGTAAGACTCATTACTTCAGAATTATAACTAGATTCTTTAAGTGCTGTCGTTAAATAAAAGGTTCCCATTTCCTTATCTCCACGCTTAAAGAAAATTACCGCCTCCATAACTTTTGCACGCCAATTTCCTTTTATTGAAGATAATTTTTCTATTTTACTTTCATATTCCAGATTACTTCTTTTTTTCACAATATCAAAATATCTTTTAAACGCCACTGATGAATTTGGATTTTTCTCCAACGCATCCAAATACTTTTTTTCAGCTTCCGAATGTTTTTCTTCCATTTCTAATGCTTCTGCATAAGAAATACAAAGTGATTCTGTCATATTCTCACTGTTTAAATTTCTCTCATAAAGTTCTATTGCTTGTTCTGGAGTTCCAGTTTTAATATAAAAAGTTCCAAGTAAATTTAGCTTTCTCTCAAAAATTATGATCTTTGGCATAAAATCTAAAAACAGCTTCTTTTACTTCATTATATAAATTTTTTTGAAAAAAAGCATCTATAATCACTGGATGTAAATTTTTCTACATTATTCCAATTCTTTTTTTATCGCAGGTTCTAATTTTTTTGTATCCATTCTTTTTCATTTTTATTTCTTTCCCAAAGTTGTCATAACAAGAAACTTCTTCCAATTCACTAGCATCTCTCACTATTTTTAAATTCATCGACAAACTTTTTTTATTGATTTCAGTTTCTTTTTCTCTTCGGAATTATGCTTTTTTTCTTCGAGTTTACTAAAAAAATCAAAAAAATTCCCATAAATTTCTTCCTCCCAACTTTTAATCTCTAAAATTTTTAAATTTGACTATTTTTCTAGTCAATTATTATAATAAGTGATTTTAAATAAATTTTTTTCTTATCCTATTTTTTTCAAATTTCAAAATAAACACTTAGCACTTCATATAACAGTATATCATAAAAAGGAATCTTTTTTTAAATAAATTTTTTTATTTTTCACAAAAAAATTTATTTTTTTGTTTTTTATCTTTTATTAATTTAAAATTTATGATAAAATATATAAAATAAAAAAAGAAAGGAATTTGATTAAAAAAATGAGTATGTTTGCAGTTATTTCAACTTACAAAAAAAGTTTAGATGAAGTTGATAAAAAAAGAGAAGAACATTTAGCTTATGTTAAAAAAATTTTATTCTCTCTGGAAAAATTTTTTTAGTTGTGGGAAGAAAAAAATCCTGTTGATGGTGCTGTCATTATCGCACACAACTTAACAAAAAAAGAATTGGAAGAAATTTTTTAAAAACGATCCATACTATATGAATGGGTTAGCAGAATATGCAATAACTGAGTTTAATCCCACATCTTTTTGCAAATGGAGTAAAAAGAAACTTTAGAAAATTTAGAAAAAAATAATAAAAATAACAAAAAAACATATAAAATTTTATTAGTTAAACTAATTTAATAATATATGTTTTTTTATTAATTTATAAAATATGTTCCATAAAGTATCTTATTTGAATTCGCCACCAAGGCCAGTCATGAGCAACATCAAATCCCCAGTAATCAAACCAAGCAGGAACTTGTTTTTCACATAAAATCCTGTCAAGTTCTCTGTTACTAGGAAGAAGTTCTCCTTCCCATGCTCCTTGTCCAATACAAATAATTATATTTTTTTGTCTATACAAATCTAAATAAGGGTGATCCCAAGGCATATCTCTTAAAAAGTCAACAACTGAATTATTGTAAACCAAGTCATCCATATAATTTCCAAAAAACATTCTTGCATCAAATTCTCCACTTAAAGAAATCAATGTATCAAATAAATCTGGTCTACGGAAAAATAAGATTCCAGCGTGAGCTCCTCCCATACTGCATCCTGTAACAATTATATCACTTCTCCAAGAAATATATTGAATTCTAGGAACCATTTCGTAACAAATGTGCTCAAACCATTTTTCCTGCATTTCAATTCTATATCTAGGATTTCCATTTAAATCCGACCAGCTTTCAAGATCAACACTTCCCACGCAAAAAACTTGAATTCTTCCTTGTTCAATAAAATCTGACAAAACATCAATCATTCCAAAACTTTCATATTGATTACAATCTCCATCTTGTGACGGAAATACCAATACTGGTTTTCCAGAATAACCGTATCTTTTAAATTCTACTTCTCTATCAAGTATAGGACTATATTCTCTTATGTATTCTATTTGCATCTTATCTCCTTATTTTCTCTCATGAACCATTTTTTTAAATTCGTTCATTTCTTCTTCAGTTTTAAATTTTGCGGTGTACATATAATTTCCCATTGCTCCAGCAAAAATATCTGGCATTCTTTCATCCATTACAATTTCATTTGCATATTTTTCTTTTATTTGTTCATGCGAGTAAACATATTCGTTATTATCTCTTCTACTTGCATAAAAACAATAATTTTTTTCAAGATTTTCATTCAAATCAGCATTTCTTATTTCGTCAAAAGCTACCATATCAGCCCAGATTTGATAAACATCAGTATTGTTTGCATAATTGTACATATCTGGTGTGTATCCACCTGCAGGACGCATATTTGTTTCAAGTCCGATATAATCACCTTTTTTACCCAATCCTTCTTTATCTTCTCTCAATTTAAAAAATTCTAAGTGAACAAATCTACTTTTCACTCCAAATCCTTTAATTGCTGCTCTTCCAATTTCAAGAAGTTTTTGCGGCATTTCTTTTTCAACATAATAATAAACATCTAACCCTTCATTTACAACATCCATAATTGTTGGCTCTAAAATTCCTGTTTCAAAAAGTGGTTCTCCTTTAGAATTTATTATCGCATCGTAAGAAACTAAATCGCCATCAATATATTCTTCCATTATATATTTCACATCTTTATTTAATGTTTTAAAAAAAGTTTTTAATTCTTCTTCATTTGAAATTTTGTGAGTGTCACTTGCTCCAACACCATTGTCAGGTTTTACAATAACAGGATAACCCACTTTTTCAATAAATTTTTTAGCTTTTGCCAAAGTTGTTACCATTGAATAATCTGCTGTTGGAATTCCAGCTTTTTTATAAGATTTTTTCATTTTTGATTTTTCTTTTTATTCCAGAAACTTTATTAAATTGAATTCCTGTCGTAACATTAAAATCTGTACGAAGTCTTGAATCATTAACAAGCCAATATTCATTATTTGATTCAATCCAATCTATTTTTCCATATTTGTGAGTAAAAAATCCCACGGCTTTTAAAACTTCATCATAATTTTCCAAAGACGACACTTTGTAATATTCAGTCAAAGCATTTTTCAATTTAGGATCTAAACTATCATAATCAACATCCGCTATTCCTAAAACGGTTACTCCATCTTTTTTTAATCTATCACAAAATTCCCAGTTTGTTTTTGGAAATTGTGGTGAAATATAAACAAAATTCATATTTTATTCATCTCCTTTAAAAATAATTTAAAATAATTTATTTATTGTTTTTTTGTTATACTCTTCTAAGGCGTGTTTTAAAACTTTCATTCCATTTTCAATTTCAATTAAGTTATGTGTACAAAATGAGAATCTAGCTTCTTTATTCCCTTTTCCAGGTGTCGTATAAAATCCAGGCCCTGGCGCAAATGACAATGTCTGATTTTCATATCTAAATTCTTTAAGCAACCAAATTACAAACTTTTCAATGTCGTCCACAGGAAGTTCTGCAACCAAATACAATGCACTACTCGGTTTATAAGTGATAACTCCTGGAATCTTTGTTATATTTTTAAAAATCATATCTCTTCTAACTTTATATTCTAATTTTGTATTATCAATATAAGTGTCAAGAGTATTAATCAAATTTGCACTCGCATATTGCTCAATTGTCGACACAGAAAGTCTAGCTTGACAAAATTTTAGAGCTTGTGCAATAAATTCTTTATTTTTTGACGCGATAACTCCAATTCTTGCTCCACAAGCGCTATAATGTTTTGAAATACTATCAACCAAAATAACTCTGTCTTCAATTTCTTTCATTGTTAAAAACGATTGATATTGCGATTCAATTTCTTCATCATAAATAAACTGTCTGTAAACTTCATCAGAAATTACAAATAAATCATATTTTAATGCAATTTCTTTTATTATTTCCATCTCTTTTTTTGTAAATACAATTCCTGTCGGATTTGATGGATTTGAAAATAATATCGCTTTAGTTTTTGGCGTAATCAATTTTTCAATTTCTTCCTTTTTTGGAAGGTGATAATGATTTTCGATAACAGTTTCAATTGGAACCAATTTTGCATCAGCCGCTCTCAAAAAACTATCATAATTTGTGTAATAAGGTTCTGGAACCAAAATTTCATCACCTGGATTACAAATTGTCTGAAGTGAAATTTGAATTGCTTCACTCCCACCTTGAGTTATCAAAATTTCATCAGTTGAAATATCAATTCCCACTTTTTTGTAAGCCTTCACGAATGTTTCACGCAGTTCCAATATTCCTGCTGAATTTGCATATTTTACAATTTTTTCTTTATAATTGTCCAATCCTTCAAAAAAAGTATCGGGAGTTTCCACATCAGGTTGACCAATGTGAAATTGGTAAACTTTCACTCCTTCTTTTTTTGCTTCATCAATGTAAGGAACAAGTTTCCTAATCGGTGAATAATGCATATTTTGCACTCTATTTGAAAATCTATTTTTCATTTTCCCTCTTTTCTTGTATAAAATTAACTATTTATTATTATATTTTTCATTTAATGCCTTTAAAATTGCAAATGTTTCTAAATCAATTTTTCCATCATATTTTGATGGTCTAAAATGATGCTGAAACACTTTTATTACATTTTGAGTCTGTTTATCCCATGTATTTGTAACATTTATTGTATAACCAAATTTTTTCAACTCATTTTGTACTACTGACGGTGTAACAGTATTCCAAGCACTTGAATATTGTGTTTCATAGGCTTGTTTTCTATCATTATCATACCACATTCCAATATTATATTTTTGGTACAATTCTTGCCAAGGAAATAATGGACCTGGATCAGACTTTCTTTGTGGCGCTATATCTTCGTGACCTAAAATATTTGTTGCAGGTATCTCATATTTGTCAGCCAAATATTTTACAAGAACAGCGACATTTTTTATTTGGAAATTTTTATATGGAACAAATGATCCATGTGCGTCACCATCATTTACAATTTCTATCCCAACCGAACTATCATTTAAATTTTTAGTTGTTTTCCATTCACTGGCTCCTGCGTGCCAAGCTCTTTTATCTTCATCCACTAAATAATAAACTGGATCATTTTTCTGATCAGAAACTAAATAATGTGCACTAACTTCTTCTTTTGTCAAAGTTTTAAGTGAACCTTCCTTTCCAACCGCTGTATAATGAAGAATTATAAATCTTTGTCTATAATTCTGTCCTTGTGAAGTATAGTCAGAATTTACCGTAATACTTCCTATTGAATTTGTAATTACTTTATTTCCACCTCTAGTTGCACCTGGATTTGAATTACCATTATTACTTTCACCATTATCTATTATCACTTCAATTGGCTTTTTAACATCTTTTGAATTATCTTTATTATGAGCTGTCAAAGGAATAGCAGCTAATAATATTGATATTATCATCAAAAATTTTTTTCAAAAATTTTTTTCCCTCATAATAATTAATTAAATAAGACAAAATTAATTTTTTTATTTCTTGCTTTTCACTTCTCAAAAATTTTTTTAATATATTTTTTTCTTATATTATTATATATTTATATTTTTATGATAGCATTTTTTTAAAAACTAATTTCAATATGAATTTTTTTATAAAAAAATTTTTAATTTAAAAAAATTCAAAAAAATCATATATAATTCTTATTTTACCAAAAATTCCACTGTTCTTTCAAGTGATTTTTAAAAAAATTTTTTTGAATATCTCTGTTTATTTTTTTATAAAATAACTAGACAAATAATAACAAATAATTTAGATTAAATTGCAAAATTTCTATAAAAAAATCACAATATATTAATTAAATAAAAAAAATAATTAAAATTAATTAATAACTGTGATATTTTTTTATTTTTTTCGATAATTTTTTTCTCATTTTATACAAAAAAAACTCCAGTTGCGACACTTACATTAAGTGATTCGATATTTCCATAAATGGGGATTATCGCTTTTATATCTGAATTATTTATCATATACTCTGAAACTCCGCCACCTTCATGTCCAAAAAAACAAACGCATTTTTTTCTTTTTAATTTTATTTTTTTCATATGAAACAGAATCTTCATGAAGTGCAGTTGAAATTATTAAATAATTATTTTTCCTTCAAAAATTTTTACGATATTTTTCAGGGCGTTTCATAAATAATATTTAATTTAAAAAAATTCCGCTCATTGTCGCTCTCACTGTTTTTTTGGATTATAAACATCTACAGAACCTTTTGTAAGAACCAAATTATAAAAACCAGTTGCAATCATTGTTCTAATAATTGTTCCAACATTTCCAGGATCTTGAATATCATCTAAAAATTACGACATCTCCTTTTTATATCAGAAATCGTATTCAAATTTTTTTGGAGTACAAAAAAATTATTCCTTGACTATTTTTCTTGCGTTGAAACTTCGTCAAATAAATTATCTTTTAAAATTGTTAAATTTTTCGTTTTTGAGAAATATTATATTTTTTTCAAAATATTCAAATTTTGATTCTTTCACAATAATTTTATTAAAATTTATATTTTCACCTAAAAATTTTTTCTCCTCAGCTTTTAAAAATACTATTCTCATCTCTATACTTTTTATCCAATTTTTTTAACAATTTATAAAATTTATTATCCGAACTCGCTATTATATCTTTCATCAAATTTATTTTCTCTTTCTCTGATTTTTTTCTTTTTTTACTTTACTTTAACTTTTTTTATAAAATTAAATTTATAAAATTAATCTTTCTATAATTAAATAAGTTTAATATTGTTTAAATTATTTTATTTAAAACTTTCTGGTAATTTTTCTCCACCCAAAATATGATAATGCATGTGAAAAACCGTCTGTCCACCATTTTCATTGATATTTGTAATAACTCTGTAACCATCTTTGGAAATCCCTAATTCACGAGCAATTTTCGCAATTGTAAGTTGTAATTTTCCTAATAACAACACATCTTCTTCAGTTGCTTCATCCAAATTCTTAATTTCTTTTTTAGGTATTACAATGACATGAACTTTAGCTTGTGGCTGAACATCGTAAAAAGCTAAAAAATCATCATCTTCATAAACTATATTTGCTGGTATTTCTTTATCTATTATTTTTTTAAAAATTGTTGACATAACTTTCTTGATCCTTTCTAATCTATTTTATCTTTTTTTAATTTTTTTCTATTTTTTTACTTTTTCTTTTTAACCCATTCCATTTTATTTTATTTTATTCTATTTTTTTATTTTTTTATCTTTTTATTTCTTTATATTTTTTTATCTGTTTTTTTATTATTTTTTTATTTCATTTCTTTTTTTCTTCTATCTTCTATCTTCTATATTTATTATATTTCTATATCTTTTTTTATTTTATCTCTATTCAATTATTTTTCTATTCAATTACTTTTTTAGATCCCATTTAATTTTATTTTTTAATTAAATCAAAATTATTTTTCTATTTTACCAACTCTTCTAGCGTGTCTTCCTCCTTCAAATTCAGTATTTATAAATGTTTCAACACACGCAAGTCCCAATTCATCTCCAATTACTCTTGCACCCAATGCAATAACATTCGCATCATTGTGAAGTCTAGCAAGTTTTGCTGTAAATTCATTGTGAACAAGCGCTGCTCTAATTCCTTTGATTTTATTTGCTGCAATCGAAATTCCAATTCCTGTTCCACAAATAAGAATTCCGAATTTAGCTTCTCCATCCAACACTTTTTCTCCAACAAGTACAGCAATATCAGGATAATCAACTGATTCCAAAGAATCCGTCCCAACATTAATAACTTCGTGTCCTCTTTCTTCGAGTACCTTTACTAATTTTTCTTTAAATTCCACTCCCGCATGATCATTTCCAATAACTAATTTCATAAAAATCCTCTTTTCTAAAAAATTTTTTATATTCTAAATATTAATATTATTTTTTTAAAATCTCTAACATTTCTTTTTGAAATTCTTTTTAATTTTCCACTTTTTATCAACAAAAAAACATTCACAGTTTGCGCTTTTTGCTTTTTAAAACTTTGTTAGAATCATACATTTCATAATAAAACTTTATTTTTTTATATTATTAATTTCTTCAATCTTTACAAAAACTTCAATTTCATCGTCATACTTAGCCGAATCAATATATTCAATATTAAGCGTCTTAACTGGCAGAATAAATCCCATCTCTTCTATGCTTTTTATATGGAAAAATATCTCTAAAATATTCAGTTCTCGCCATTTCCATCCACTTTAAATAATTTGAATGATAAACAACTCCCATTTTATCGGTGTCGTAATAATATACTCTGAGTTTAAAACTTTTCATAATTTTATTTCCTTGCTTGCTAGATATTATATTTTTATTTTTATTATTTTTTTATATTTTTTTATTTTTATTTTTTTCAAATTTTTTTATTTTTTTACATTTCTTTTTATTTCAATTTTTTACAGATCTTTTTGTCTTTTTTTGCAATTGAAGAAATAAGGACACGAAGTGCTGTTATAATTCTCCCATTTTTTTCCAATTACTTTTTCCCATATCTTCTTTTTATCACATTAATTGTAACATCAATATGTCTACCTTTCTCACTACTTTCAATCGTATAATTTTCTGTAGAATCCAATAAATTTTTCAATCCAAAAAAATTTATCGTTTCAAAATATTTACTCATTCTTTTTTTCTCCTGTCTTTTAATTTTTCTTTTTCACACTTAAATAATACAATATTGTAAGTTATTTTTGTCAATATTATTTTAAACAAATCTTTATAAACAAGTCTTTAAAGATATTTTTTTATTAATTTTCTTCAATTTTTTTAAAAATTAATAATTTTTTTAATTTTTTTATACTTTACAAAAACCTTTAATAATCAACATTCTATTGAATTTTTTTCTCATTTTTTTGCTGTTTTTTTCTAAGATAAAAATAAATTTTATCAAACAATATAAAAAAAGTGTGTATTGCTATAATAAGTATACCAAAGTTCAAAGGTAGATAGGAGGTTACAATGAAAAAAATATTGATACTAGCTGGAGCTTTGCTTATTTCTGCAGTATCTTTTGCAGACTTAGAAAGTACAATCAAGAATCATTACAAAAATACTGATTTAACTATAAAAAGAGAGGTGGCGCCTGCGAATAGTTATAATAGCTATGCTAATCCTACTTCAAATGCAGTAAGAGATAAAGTTATCAGTTTTGCGCAAACTAAATTAGGTTCGCCATATGTATGGGGTGCTACAGGACCAAATACATTTGATTGTTCTGGCTTCGTTGGTTATGTTTTCAAAAAAGCTGCTAATGTAGACTTACCTAGAGTTTCAAGTTCACAAGCCGCATATAAACCAAGAATTTCATCAATGAACATGAAAAAAGGTGATTTAGTATTTTTCGAAACAACTGGAAAAGGTAGAATTTCACATGTAGGAATTTATATGGGAAATAGCCAATTTATTCATGCTTCTTCTGGAGGTAGAAAAGTAATGGTTTCTAGTTTAGACAGTAGTTTTTACAACAAAACATTCAGATGGGCAATTAATCCATTTGCTTAAAAATTGACAATTTGCATTTAATTTAGAATTTATTTTTTACATTATATTTATATCAAGTTTTCTAATACTTGTAAATCAATTAGAAAAAAATCAATATAATTTTTCAAATTGTAAAATTGAAAAATTAAAATAAAAACTTTGGAAGAGGTAATATCTATATTTTTTTAGATATTATCTCTATTTTTATTTTTTTATAAAAAAAGAATCTAAAATTAAGATTCTTTATAACTTTTTTTATTTATTTTTTTATAATTTTTTTATCAACTCTTTTTAAATAATCTTTTGCTCTATCTTTTAATTCTGGATGTCTAAGTCCAAATTCAACATTTGCAACAAACATTCCAAATTTATCTCCAGTGTCATATCTATTTCCATCAAAATTATAGGCATACAATTTGTCCTTATCTTTTTTCATAGCCAAAATTGCATCTGTCAATTGAATTTCTCCACCTTTTCCTGGTTTTGTATTTTTTAAATATGAAAAAATTTCCGGCTCTAAAACATATCGTCCCAAAGCTGCCATTCTGCTTGGTGCTTCTTCAATCGAAGGTTTTTCAATAAAGTCTTCCACCATCACCGTTTTTGCGTCAATTTGATTTTTAGGTTTTATAATTCCATATTTAGAAACATTTTTTTGTAAAACTTCCTGCACTCCCAAAATATTTCCACCATCTAACTCACTGTACTTTTCAATTAACTGTTTTGTCACAGGAACTTCTCCTTTAGATTTATCAGTATAAATAATATCATCTCCCAGAAGTACAACAAATGGCTCATTTCCGACGAATGCTTCGGCACAGCTTATTGCATGACCTAATCCAAGCGGTTTTTTCTGTCTTACATAATAAATATTGGACATTTCGGAAATTTTATTCACTTCTTTAAGCAATTCTAATTTCCCAGTTTCTTCCAATGTCTTTTCCAATTCAAAAGAATAGTCAAAATGATTTTCAATTGAAACTTTATTTCGACCAGTAATAATCAAAATTTCTTCAATTCCAGAATCGACTAATTCTTCCACCAAATACTGAAGTGCCGGTTTATCAACGATTGATAGCATTTCTTTTGGCTGTGCTTTTGTTGCAGGTAACACTCTTGTTCCAAGACCTGCTGCAGGAATAACGGCTTTTCTAATTCTTTTCATACTTTTTTCTCCTTTTTCTCCTTAATGATTTTTTTTAAAAATAAATTTCATCGCTGTAAGTCACAGAATCCAATCTATCAAATAAAGATATTCTGTCAAACAGTACTTTTCCTTGAGTACTTCCGACCATTCTAAAAGTTTTTTTGATTCCATATCATAAATTAATTTTTCCAATTACAAAAAAATTTATTTTCATCAATTTGACCGTAAAATCTCACAACTTCACCATCTGGAAGGTCTTCTTTTTTTATTTTTTTGAAGTATTTATAGATTTCAAAAAAATTTTTTTATATTCATCTAATTTTTTTATAAAAATTTTCTTTAAATTCAGAATTTGTCGTATTGTTGTCAACTTTAATTGCAACACCTATATTTAAGTCATAATTTCCGTCTTGCAACAAATAATATGCCATTTTTGTTCCATCAGAATCACAGAAAATTTCACCAGCCTTATTTCCAGCTTTTTATTTGAGAAATTACTCTTTTTAAAAGGTCATCTGATTTATTTATAAATTCGCAAGAATTAACTTTTGTCAATTCATTTTTGAGGTTTGTCTATAACATTAGCTTCTACTCTACTTTTCCCAAAAGATTGTAAACTAAGTCCTGCAATTAAAAAAATACTATTAATTTTTTTCATGTTTTTTTATCCTTTCGTTTTTTTCCTTGTTGTTTAATTATATAATATTTTTTTAATTTTTCACAACATTTTTTTATTTTTTTCATTAATTTTTTTATTATCTAAAATAAAAAAATTTTTATATTTGATAAAAATTCTCTAAAATGCGATTTTGGTATAAAAAAATCAAAGGTGTTTTTGGCTGGTAATCCGTAAAACTTATATCCTTCTCTTTCATATCCCAAAGATTTTTGCAATATTTTTTTCGCTCTAAAAAAATATGGTAGTTATTTGTCACAATTAAAATATTTTTATTTTTTTGCGGATTATCTTCTTTTATTTTTTTAGTGAAAATTCAAAAATTTTTGAATGGTGTTTCGAGATTTATCTTCCAAAATAATTCTTTCTTCAGAAATTCCTAATTTCAAAAGTTCTCTTTTAATCGCAAGTGCCTCTGAAATTTTTTTCATTAACTCCTTTTTCCTCCAGACGCTATAACTTTTTACCAATTTATTCTTATGTAAAAAAATTCACTAGCTTTTTTTAATTCTCTCTACAAGAGACTGGCTAGGTTTTTTTCACCATAAACTCTAGCACCTAAAAATAATTACATAATCTATATTTTTTTATTTTTCACAAATTAATTTTTTTCATCATTTTTATATTCTTTTACCACAAAATATTCTTCCAAAATAAATGCCACAAAAAAATCAAAAATAATAAATATTTTCAAAACAGTAAAAAAATTATATTTTTTTCATAAATTCTCCAATTTTTTTATTTATTATTGCTTTTTTTATAACTAAAATTACGATATTTTTTTATTTATTATACAACAAAAAAAATGATTTTTTTCAAAACATTATTTTTTTATAGTTAAATAAAATCAAATAAATTTTAATAAATTTAATTTATTTAAAATTAATTTTATAAAATTAATGTCCGATAATGTTTTTTTCTTTAAATAAAATTTTTTTAATAAAATAAAAAAAGAAAAAAATTCAAAAATTTCTTCCTTTTTTTATTTTTTTAAATTTTCAAATTTATTTAACTAAAAAAATTAATTACTGATTTTCAAAACCACCCGTATATAATTGATAATAAGTTCCTTTTTGTGCGATTAATTCCTCATGATTTCCTCGCTCTATTATTTTTCCTTGATCTAAAACCATTATCACATCTGAATTTTTTATTGTTGAAAGTCTGTGCGCTATTACAAATACAGTTCTTCCAACCATTAATTTATCCATTCCATCTTGCACAATTTTTTCTGTTCTTGTGTCAATGCTGGAAGTCGCTTCATCCAAAATTAATACTGGCGGATCGGCAATTGCTGCTCTTGCTATTGACAAAAGTTGTCTTTGCCCTTGAGAAAGACTTGCACCATTTCCACTTAAGACTGTGTTATAGCCATTTGGCAAATGAGTTATAAAATAATCCGCATTTGCTAATTTTGCAGCGGCTCTCACTTCTTCATCCGTCGCATCTAATTTACCATATCGTATGTTATCAGCAACTGTTCCAGAAAATAAATTTGTATCTTGCAAAACTATTCCAAGTGAAGCTCGTAAATCTGACTTATGAATTTTATCAATATTTATTCCATCGTAACGAATTTTTCCAGAATTAATATCATAAAACTTATTTATCAAATTTGTAATCGTAGTTTTCCCAGCTCCTGTCGCTCCAACAAACGCTATTTTCTGCCCTGGCTTTGCAAATAAATTTATATTGTGAAGTACTGTTTTATTTTCATTATAACCAAAAGTTACATCTTCAAAGACGACATCTCCCAAAAGTTTTGTATAAGTTACTGTTCCATCTGAATGAGGGTGTTTCCAAGCCCATTTTCCAGTATGTTCTTTTACTTCTGTAATATTTCCGTGTTCATCAATTTTCACATTTATCAATTTTACATAACCTTCATCTTTTTCGGAAACTTGATCTAGCAGCTCAAATACTCTCTGTGCTCCTGCTGCTGCCAATATAACTGAAGTTAGCTGCTGTGCAATTTGAGAAACTGGCTGATTAATCACTTTTATAAACTGCAAAAACGAAACTAATCCACCAAGTGTAAATCCTGCAATGTTATTATAGACAATTATTGAACCAATAACGGCAGTCAAAACAAAATTAATATTTCCCAAATTTCCCACCGCAGGTCCCAATATATTGGCATATTTCATCGCTTTGTCGGCACTTTTAAATAATTCTTCATTATACTTTTCAAAATTTTTTTTCGCTTCTTCTTCATACGAAAAAACTTTTACAACCCGCAATCCTTCGATTATTTCTTCAACATATCCGTTTACAGCTCCAATATTTTTTTGCTGTGCGACATAATTTTTTGAACTTCTTTTAGAAATTTCTTTTGTCGTAAAAATCATTACGATTATCATAAAAACGACAAAAAAAGTAAGTGGCACATTTAAAATAAACATAGAAATTAAAACTCCAATAATTGTGACAATTGATGAAATTACCTGTGACAAGCTCTCCACCATCATCGCTCTTAAAGTGTCAATATCAGTTGAATAAACACTCATAATATCCCCATGCGCATTTGTGTCAAAAAATTTTATTGGCAAACTTTCCATATTGACAAAAACATCATCTCTTAAACTTTTTAGTGTTCCTTGAGCGATATAAATCATCATAAGTCCATAAATATATGAACAAATGACTGCAAATCCATAAACTGCTATCATTTTGGAAATAATCGCCAAAAGAAGTGAATAATCAATACTTTTATGTAATTTATATTGTTTTACGCTTGGCACGATAAAATTGTCCATCAGCTCTTTTGTAAACATTGTCCCACAAACCATTCCAAGGGTGCTTAATAAAATAAATATTATAACTAATACAGTCAAAAATTTTTATTATGCTCAAACATATACTTTAAAAGTCTGAGTAAACCTTTTTATTTGAGATTTTTTTGAATCTTTTTTTCTTTTCTTCTAGTTCTTCTTTTTTCTTTCTTTTTTTATTTTTCTCAATTTTTTTCATTATTTTTTTCACTCCCTTCTGTCTGTGATTCGTAAATTTCTCGATAAATCTGACTAGATTTGATTAATTCTTCGTGTGTTCCAAAATTTACGATTTTTTTCCTTCATTCATGACAATAATTTTATCTGAGTCAATTATTGACGAAATTCTTTGTCCGATAATTATTTTTGTAATATGTGGAATTTCATTTTTAAACGCATTTCTTATTAATTTATCCGTTTTCGTGTCAACTGCGCTTGTTGAATCATCTAAAATTAATATTTTAGGATTTTTAAGCAGTGCTCTTGCGATACAAAGTCTTTGTCTCTGTCCACCAGAAACATTTGTCCCGCCACGCTCTATATAAGTATCGTATTTATCAGGAAATTTTTGGATAAATTCATCAGCTTGTGCCAATTTACACACATGCTCAATTTGACTGTCCGTTGCATTTTTATTTCCCCAACGAAGATTTTCTTTTATTGTTCCAGAAAAAAGCACATTTTTTTGCAAGACCATCGCTACATTGTCACGAAGCGTCTTTATATCATAATTTCTAACATCTTTACCACTTACAAGAACTTCTCCGCTTATCACATCATAAAGTCTTGGAATAAGCTGAACAAGTGCCGACTTTGAACTTCCCGTTCCGCCGATTATTCCAATGGTCTGTCCAGAATTTATCTTTAAATTAATATTTTCCAAATTTAATATTTCAGGATTATTGCTATAGCTAAAGTTTACATTTTTAAACTCAATATCTCCATTTTTAACTTGTTTTATGGGATTTTGCGGATTTTTTATGCTTGGCTCTTCATTTAATACAAGTGCTATTCGTTCCCCTGATTCACGAGATAAAACGATATTCACCATAACCATAGCCATCATAAGCAAACTCATCAAAATATTTGTTGTATACGCAAATAAACTTGTCAGCTGTCCAGTTGTCAAATCTCCTAAAACAATCATTTTTGCTCCTAGCCAAGATAACAGTAAAATACATGAAAATATTGTTAACTGCATTGCTGGTGCAATAAAAACTATCATTCGTTCCCCTTTTAACATCAACTCTTTTAATTCTTTTGTAGCTTTTTTAAATTTATTTGTTTCATACTTTTCTCGAATAAAAGATTTTACAACTCTAATTCCATTTATATTTTCCTGCAAATTTATGTTCAAATCATCATATTTTCTAATTGCACGAGAAAAATAAGGATGAACTCCAAACATTATAAATGCTAAAACGCAGCTTAAAAATATAATTGCAACTAAAAATATAACTGAAAGTTTTGGACTTATTAAAAACGACATAAACATCGCTACAACAAGCATAACTGGCGCTCTGCAAAATGCTCTTATCAAAAGTTGAAATGACATTTGAATATTATTTACATCGGTTGTAAATCTTGTGATAAGTCCAGCTGTGGAGAACTTATCAATATTTGTAAACGAATATTGCTGTATTTTATTAAACATCGCCCATCTCAAATTTTTAGCAAACCCAGCAGAAGCATGTGACGCATATCTTCCCGCCAAAATTCCAGCTGTAAGCGAAACCATCGCAATAACTAGCGTAAATGCTCCAATTTTTATAGTAAAGCTCATATCTCCCTTATTTAATCCCAAATCAATGATTGAAGCCATAAGTGTCGGTATAAGCATTTCCAGAATAGCTTCTAGCGCAATGAAAATTGGCGCAATTAAAGTACTTTTTTTATATTCACCAATATGTGAAAACAATGTTTTTACCATATTCCTTCCTTTCTCAATACTTCAAAAAATTTTTTTATATTTTTTTGAAAGTACATTTTCTTTTAATTTTTTTCTTAAAATAAAAAAAACTAGCAACCTTTATTGCTAAAATTTAAATTTTAATATTTAACTTTAATATTCAAAAAAATTTTTTTGTTTTGATATTATACCACAATCTTACTTTGAATTAAGTTATACTTTTTATAATTTTTTTCTTTTATTTAGAAAAAAATTCTGATTTTTAATTTTACTAAAAAAATATAAAAATTAATTTGAATTTTTAAATAAAAAGTAGTATAATTATCTAATAAATAAAAAAATAAAAAAATTAACACTCAATATTTTTATAATTATATAATTATAGAAAAAAAATAAAAAAAACTAGAGTGTTAAAGAAAGAAGGAAGAAAAATGACTGAAAAAAATTTAAAAATTTTAGGATGGATTGGAACATTACTTTCAGTTTTGATGTATGTGTCTTATGTTCCACAAATAATGGGAAACTTACACGGAAATAAAACTTTTTTTCTACAGCCTTTAGCTGCAACAATTAACTGTACAATATGGACAAGCTACGGACTCTTAAAAGAAAAGAAAGATTATCCTTTGTCAGCAGCAAATCTACCAGGAATAATTTTTGGACTACTTGCAACAATTACAGCGTTTTAAATAATTTAATAAAAAAAATTAAACTCATTAAAATGATCATCTGTCATTTAATTAATGAGTTTTTTTATTTTCACAGTTTTATTTATATTCGTTTAAATCAATTCCTTGATCTAGCGCTGCAAATACGCAACCGCAGTAACATTGTCTGTAAATATCATATTCAGCACACATGTCAACTGAACGCTTGTAGCCATTATTTTTCTTAAAATCCGACGGCAAATATTTTACATCAAAAATTTCTTGAATTTCTAGCCCCAAAGTATTTATAAGCTGACTATTTTTATGTGGACTTAGTGTCAAGGCGCTCCCGAAGTAGTCAAATCCTAATTCTTGCGCTTTTTTAGCCACTATGTCAAGTCTCATTTGAAAGCAAGCCGTACATCTTTTCCCACCTTCTTTTTCATCTTCCAGACCTTTTACAGCACGATAAAAATCAGCAGGTTTATACTCATCTTCAATAAATCCAACATTATTTCCAGTTTTTTTATTAAAATTTTCAATAAATTCCTTCTGCACCAAAGCTCTTTTTTCATACTCAGCTCGGGGATGAATGTTGTTATTGGCGAAAAGTACGGTAACATCGGCATATTGCGTAAGAAACTCCAAAACATAGGTACTGCACGGCGCACAACAGCTATGAACCAATATTTTCGGTCGAATTTCATTTTTTTTCCAATCATCTATTAATTTCTCTAAAATTGTGTGATAATTAATTTTTTTGATTTGGATTCATTTTTTTCCAGTATTTCTTTCGCATTTTTTATATTTTCTTCTATCAATTTCTTTTACTCCTTTTTTTATTAAATTAAATAAAAATGATACTATCCTTTTGTTAAATAGTATCAAATTATTATTTTCTTTTCAAGTTTATTATTTTGTTATAAAAATTATTTAATTCCAGGATATTTTATGCTATTTCCCCAGTAAATTCTATCAATCATAATAGCTTCTTCAGGTAAGTTTACATCTTTTAGCACCCATTTCTTAAATTCATCAAAGCCAGTTCTGTCAACGATATAACCGATATGTTCTTTTGGAAGACTTCTATCTATATATTTGTCAACATATTCATAAGTATTTTTCATAATTTTTATAATTGATTCTTCGTCTGCCCACAAAAGCCAATCTTCAGCAAGTCTTGGATTTTGCTTTCCAGTTCTTCCCATTATCGCAAGTTTATAATACTTCTTAGGTGATCTCGTCCACGCTCCTGTAGGACAGTTTAAGACACATTCTCCACAACCTATACATCTGTAGTGATCTCTCACAGGTTTATAATTTTTATATGTAATCGCTCCTGTAGATAATTTTTTACATTTTCTCTCACACATTCCGCATGAAACACATTTTGATTCATCCAGTTCAGGTTTTGCCATTCCAATTATTCCAAAATCATGCATTCTCACTTTTTGACAGTCATTTGGACAACCAGTTAGAGCAACTTTAAAGTGAAAATCATTTGGGAAGATTACTTTTTCTATTTTTTTAGCCAACTCAGTTGTATTGTAGGCCCCTTTTGGACAAACTTTGTTTCCAATACAAGCCGCCACATTTCTTGTCCCAGCTGCTGCATATCCCTTATCTTTGTCCTTGTAATTAATATCTAACTTTTCCATAATTGGCTGAACCATTTTATTGACTTTTTCAATGTCTTTCCAATTGATTCCCAAAACTTCAAATCCTTGACGAGTTGTAATATGCACATTCCCATCTCCGTAAGTATTTGCTATGTCTGCAACTAATCCCATTATTTCTGCTGTAATAGCTCCACCTGGAACTCTTACACGAAGTGCAGTTTTTGATCTATCTTTTGTCACTCTATATGCATTTTTTGTAACAACTTTTCTATTTAAATCCATACTCATTTTATTGCCTTCTTTCTTAAATTCAAATTTCTAAAAATTTTTTTTAATCCAACAATTTTTGTGCCTTATCATACTTAAATACAGGTCCTTCTAAGCAGATGTATGTCTCATCAATCTTGCAGTGCCCACATTTTCCAACCGCACACGACATTTTTCTCTCAAATGAAACCCATATTTTTTCAACTGGCACATTCAATTTCAAAATTTCAAGACAGGCAAAATGCATCATTATTGGCGGTCCCACTACAATAAACTCGGTTTCATCCATATTTTCAACTTTCAAATCTGGGATATATTTAGTTACCCTCCCTTCGTGAAACTCTTCTTCAGTTTTTCCTAAATTTCTTGCACTTTGGGCATTGTCCAAAGTAACTAAAATCTCGATATTTTCCCTCCAACGAGAAAACTCTTCTTCAAAAATCACGCTTTCATAATTTTTATAACCTACAATTATTTTAAAAGACTTCATTTCTTCAGGATGTTTTGTAAAATATTCAATGATCGGACGAACTGGTGCAATTCCACTTCCTCCAACGACCATTACAATATGTTTATTTTTATATTCCTCAATTGGAAAACCATTTCCATAAGGTCCACGCAAGAATACTTTATCTCCAGCTTTTAATTTAAAAATTTCGTCAGTAACTTTTCCAACTTTTCTAATCAAAAAATCCAGATATCCTTTTTCCAAGTCAAAATTTGCGATTGAAATAGGAGCTTCTCCAACTTTAGGAAGTGACACTTGCATAAATTGTCCAGCATTCACGCTACTTTCATTATATTCCACACGAAAAAGCCATTCTAAATCCGTTGTCTGTTCTACAAGCAAAACTTTATGCGCTGTTGGCAAATAAACATTTTCCATTAGATTTCACCCCTTTTTTCTTTAGAAATTCTCTTTAGTTCCGCACTTAATTTATTTATGCAGTTTGAAAACGAAATGTATTCAGGACAAGCGTCATCACATCGTCCACACCCTGTACACATTTGATAACCAAATCTCTTTTTAAAGTCAGAAATTTTATGCATAACTTTAAATCTCATTCTATCTCCATGTCTTTGTCTAAACGAATGTCCACCAGCCATATCAGTAAATCCATTTACATGGCACGAAGCCCACACTCTTCTTCGTTCTCCATTATTGTCATTTTCGCTATAAAATACATCTTGTGTCGTCGTACAAGTACAAGTTGGACAAACGAAATTACATTTTCCACAAGCTATACAACGGCTGTCATATTCACGCCATAAATCTAAATTTATAATATCAGAAAGTTCAATATTGTCTGGAATATCTACATGAATTTCATTGTCAGTTACAAATTCCATTTCAAAATCTTTTTCTTTATTTTGTGTTTCTTCAAAAAACTCTTTCATTTCGTCATCTTTTATGTCAACAAAAATTTCATTTTCTGTAACTTTGATTCCCAAATTATATTTATCAGTCTTATTAGTTCCCATATCCACGCAAAAACAATTTTCAAATGAATTTGGACATCCAAATACGACAAATTTAACTTTATCTCTCACTCTTTTATAATAAATATCTAAAAATTTGTTATTTAAATAAATTTCATCCACTCTTTTTACTCCGTGAAAATCACAGCTTCTTAAAAATATTAAATATTTTTTTATCCTGTTCTTCTGGCATTTTATATTCGTCGCCAGTGAAATAAAACATTGTTTGAGTTATTGGCAGCATTATTTCCTTTGCCGAAAAATGTGATTTTTTATCAAAGCAAATTTCTTCCACTTTATTTATTTTTGAATATCTGATAACAGGCGTATCAGAAAAAGTTCCACGATACGGTATTTCAATTGGAGCATAGATTTCATATTCTTTACTCAATTTTGAAAGTGCCGCATTAAAATTTTCGTAATCTAAACTTATTTTCATTTTTCCTCCCAAATTAGATTTTCTCTCCACTTTTAATTAGTAAAATTCTTTTTATTTATTTTTTTCTCTTCCAATATAGTAATAAGCAAATCCGATAAATCCACCACCAACTATATTACCTAATGTTACAAATAGCAAATTATAAGCGCTTCCTCCCAATGTAACTTTTGCACCGTTTAATAAATTTGCAATCGTAAAAAGTGTCATATTGGCCACACTATGTTCAAATCCACATGTTATAAAAACGAATAAACACCAGAAAACCATTATTAATTTTGCAGTTTCTTCTTTTAATTTTATTCCACAAAGTACAGCAAGGCAAACAAGAAAATTACATAAAATTCCTCTAAAAAATAATTGTCCCGCTGGTGCTGTCGTCTTTGCCACACCCGCTTTTACAAATGCATCAACTATTTGCGGTGTTGCAACTCCTGAAAAAACAAATAACGCTCCACCTATAATTGAACCAATAAGATTTCCAATATATGAAAATATCCATAATTCAATCAATTCTTTTCCAGTTATTGCTCTATTTAAAAATCCTGCAAAACCAACCATATTATTTCCAGTAAACAGTTCCACACCAAGTGCAACTACCAAACTCAAGGCAACTGGAAAAGCTACTCCCATAACAACTTTAGTTGCCGGACTCTTTCCTAAAAGTCCTGAAATTACAAAAATAAGCATAATTCCAAATCCAATAAACAATCCAGCAAGTCCTGCTGACATTAAATATCTGGATTTACTTTGTTGCAGCAATTCAATTTTACCTTTTGCCGCATTTGAAACTTTAGATACTGTGTCTTCGTGCATAAATATTCTCCTTTTAAATTATTTTTTTCACTTAATTTGATATCAACATTATAATTATTACATATTTTTTTAATTTGTAAAATATTTTTTTATATTTGTTATGGCAATATTTTGATTATAAAATAATTTTTATAAAAATTATTTTAAATTTTTATTTTTATTTCTTAACTCTTTTAAAAAAAATTTTTTTAATATAAAAGAATCTGCCTTCGGATCATTAATAGCTCTTTTCCAAAACTTGCTTCCTCGCTGTCCAAAAAATAAGCCATGAGTGTGCATTAAAAATAAATGTGGTCTTGTTCCTTCTAGTTCCATCTTTTCCACATATTGTATCATTTTTTCTATAATTTCTTCTCTTGTAATTTTGATATCTTTCCCATAATACTTCCCAAATTTTGTCAAAATCATTGGATCATCATAAATTTTCCGTCCAATCATTACAGAATCAACATGTTCCAAGTGCTTGTCAATTTCTTCAACTGTTTTAATTCCTCCATTAATTTCTACATACAAATCTGGCATTTCTTTTTTTATTTTATAAACTTCGTCATATCTCAAGGGTGGAATTTCTCTATTTTGTTTTGTATCAAGACCAGCTAATACGGCTATTCTCGCATGAATTATAAACTTTTTAACTCCAACTTTTTTTATAATTTCTACAAAATTTTTCATATCTTCATATGTATCAAGCACTTTTTTTGAAAGGTCATCAGGCAATATTTTTGTGCCATCTATCCCGATTCTGTGCTTTACCGAAATAGATTTTGAAGTAGCCGAATTCATTGCCTCCAAAATTTGTGCCACTTTTTCTGGATACGCCATAAGACAGGCTCCCATCATATTTCCAGAAACTCTGTCTGACGGACATCCCACATTCAAATTTATTTCATCATAGTCATACTTTTCTGCAATTTTAATAGCTTTGTAAGCATCTTCTGGATTTGTTGCCGCAATTTGCAAAACAATGGGATTTTCAATTTTGTCAAAACCTAAGATGTAGCCTAAATCTCCATTTATAATTGCCTGTGCTGTAATCATTTCTGTATATAAAAGTACATCTTTATTTATCATTCTCACAAAATTTCTAAAGTGTCTGTCAGTTCTATCAACCATTGGAGCGACACTTATTTTATTTTTTATTATATTTTTTTCTTTATCTTTATTCATATTAATATAACACTCCTTTTTATTTTTATTTTACTTTATTTTTTTATTTTTTTAATAATTTAAAAAAATAGAGCAAAAATATTTTTTTATTTTTTTAAATTTTTAAATAAAATTCAATTTTACTCTATCTCAATTTTTTTATTTTTTTATTTTATTTTTTCAATTTTTTTATTTCTTACATATTTTTTTATAATTTTTCTTATTTTTTATAATATTTCATTGCTTCAGGCAAAAATTTTCTCATTGCTTCGACTCTGTTTTTTCCAGATGGATGTGTTGATAAAATTTCGATATTTCCACCACCAATTGATTCCATTCTTTCTTGAGTTGCAATTGCATCTGCCGGGTTGTAACCTGCTATTGCCATAAAAATCATGCCGTATTTGTCAGCTTCATATTCCTGTGTTCTGTTAAATTTTAATAGACCTATACTAAGACCTTCTGATACAAGCGAAGTTGTCAAATTTCCTGCAAAAAGTCCTGTAACAGATGCCGCAACTCCAGCTAATGCTTGATTACTTGCACCTTCAGAATGATGTCCTCCAATGACATGTCCTATTTCATGCCCCATTACAAATGCTATTCCAGAATCAGTTTTTAACACTGGTAAAATTGCTGTATAAAAAGCGATTTTTCCTCCTGGCATTGCAAAAGCATTCGCTTCGTTACTCTTTATCAAATTAAATTCCCAATTTAAGTTTTTTGCTTTGCTCGACAAATTATTGTCTCTCAAATATTGCTCAACCGCCGCAGCCATTTTATTTCCGATTCTTCTAAGTCTTTGTCCATCAGCCGTATCATTTGCAAGTAGCCCTTTTGCACTTGCTTGACTAATTAATTCATTGTAGGAAGACACAGATTTTTCTCTTATGCTTTCGTCACTTACAAGGCTAAGTTGTTTTCTTCCAGTAAGCGGTGCAGTAGTACAGCTTGATAAAACTCCTAAAAGTGTCAAGGTCAAAAGTATTTTGGAACATTTCTTTAATTTCATAATTACACTCCTTTAAATTTAATCTTAAAATTTAATATTTTTTTATATTTTACTACAAAAAAATAAATTATATCAAATCTTTATTTTTTTATTTTTTTCTATTTCTTTAATTTTTTTATTTTTTTAATGCTTTCTGTGCTTTCTATATTTTCTATATTTTTTTCACTATTTTTTTGCATTTTATTTTTATAAATCTTCTTTTTTTATTCTATTATTCTATTCAATTCTATTTTAATTTAATTTAATTACTATAATTTTTAAAAATATTTTCGTAAAAAAAGGTTTCTATAAAATAAAATTTATAAATCACATTATTTTTAAAAAAACCTTTTTATATTTAAATTATATTATTAAAATTAAAATAAACTACAAATTATTTAATATACGCATATGTAAAATCTGTTATTCCTGTTATTTCTCTTCGAACAAGTCCGTAAATTTTAGGATTTGTGTAAGTATTTTCGATTGCAAAATAAATTGGTGCAATTACTGCGTCGTCAATTAAGATTTTTTCTGCTTCGTTAATTTTCTTATCTCTTTCGGCACTTTTTGGCATTTTGTAAATTTCATCAACTAACAAGTCATATTTTTGTTTTTGCCAAACAGAAGCGTTTTTATTATCTTTTGTCTTCCATCTGTCAAAATATGTAGTAGCATCGTCATATTTTGGCGACCAAGTATTTAGAACAATGTCGTATTTTTCGCTTCGTGTCATGTTTAGACGCTCTTTTAGCGATACAACTGTTATTTTTGTCTTTAATCCCAATTTTACTCTTAATTCTTCCTGAATATGCTGTATTTCCAATGTTTCAGGATCAGAATTTCCTGCGAGTAATCCTAGTTCAAGCTCTTTCACTCCAAGTTCTTTTAATGCTTCGTCATATAATTTTTTAGCCAATTTTGGATCTTTATCATTTATGTAATTATTATCAGGATATTCTTCTCTATATTTTTTTGAATATCCAGAAATTTGATTACTAATTACTGATCTTGCGGCTATTGAACCATCGTTGTTTTTTTATTTTTTTATATTCACATCTCTGTCAATCGCCATTGAAATAGCTTGTCTTAATTTTTTTGATTTTTTTCAAAAATTTGTTATTTAAGTTATAATCTAAATACCACAGTTTTTCCTATTAAGAAAAGAATTTAATGTTTTATCTTTTTCTATATTTTTTTCAAGATTATAGTTTTTCAACTCTCGAAATATCAATTTCTCCATTTTCTATTAAATTATCTACAGCATGAAAATCTGAAGAAACAATGTATTTTTATTTTTAGGTATTTTTTTATATTTTTAGCATTCCAATAATTTTTCATTTTTTTCAAGTAATGTTTCCCCATCGCTTAATTTTTGTTATTTTTATACGGTCCATTAAATAAAAAAACTATCTAAATTTACAGCAAAAAGTCTTTTTCGTGAGTTTTATAAAAATCTTCTTTAATAGGTGCTGTTATTGGAAGTGTTAAAATATATTTAAAGTAAGCTACTGGATGTTCAAATTCTATTTCAAGGTTATTATCATCTATCGCTTTAACTCCTAATTCATCAGCTTTTGCTTTACCTTCATAATATTTCTCTGCATTTTTTATTGGAAAAAGCATTTCTGAGAATCTTGCAGCTGTTTTAGGATTTAAAACTCTTCTAAATGCAAACACAAAATCATTTGCAGTAACCCTAGAACCGTCACTCCATTTGGCATTTTTTCTAATTTTAAAAGTCATCTTATTATTATTTTCTGTAAAACTTTCAGCCACTCCACCAGTATAGTTTCCTTTTTTGTCAAGACGCAAAAGTCCTTCATAAATAGAACTATCAACTTGAACAGAAATCATTTCCGTAAATAAATGTGGATCTAATGTATTGTAGTTAATTCCTAAATTAAATACCACAGGATCATCATTTTTTTGTTTTTACTTTTAAAAAAATACTTTTTTTATTCCTATTCCTAAAATTAAAAATAACTATAACGAAAAAAATAAAATTTTTAAATTTTTTTCACAATTCCTCCTTAAAAATATATTAAATGGTTTTGTACTTTTTCATTAATATGCTAAATTTACATAATTTATTTTACTATTTTTTTAATTTTTTTTTATTTTAATGCTTCTTTTATTTCTTCAACTTTGTCAAGTTTTTCCCAAGGTAAATCAATATCAGTTCGTCCAATATGTCCAAATGCCGCCAAATCTTGATATCTAAACGACGGTTTTCTAAGACTAAGCGATTTTTCAATACCTCTAGGTGTTAAATCAAAAATTTTAGAAACAGCTTCTTCAATTTTAGTTTCGTCAACAGTTCCAGTCCCAAATGTTTCGACTCTTATTGATACCGGCTCAACAACTCCAATCGCATAAGACAACTGAACTTCACATTTAGTGGCAAGTCCTGCTGCAACGATATTTTTAGCAATCCATCTTGCCGCATAGGCAGCCGATCTGTCAACTTTTGACGGATCTTTTCCAGAAAATGCTCCTCCACCGTGTCTAAAATATCCACCGTAAGTGTCAATTATAATTTTTCTTCCAGTTAGCCCAGAATCCCCGTGAGGCCCACCGATTACAAATCTTCCAGTTGGATTTATATGAAATTTTCTAACTTCGTCAATTTTTAAATCATATTTTTCAAGCACAGGTTTTATAACTTTTTCTTTCAAATCAGCTTCAATTTGTTTTTGTGTAACTTCTTCATCATGTTGAACTGATAGCACAATTGTATCTACTCCTAAAACTTTTCCATTTTCATCATAAACAAGTGTAACTTGCGCTTTAGCATCAGGTCTTGCCCAAGAAAGCTCTTTACTTCTAGTAAGTTTTGTCAATTTTTGAATAATTCCACGAGATAGAACAAGCGCAAGCGGCATAAGTTCTTCAGTTTCGTTTACCGCACCACCAAACATAATTCCTTGATCCCCAGCTCCACCTGTATCAACTCCCATTGAAATATCTGGCGATTGAGAGTGAATAGTATTTAGCACACCACAGTCAGCGTCAAATCCCATTCCAGGTCTATATCCAATTTCAGTTATTTTTTCTCGCACTATTTTTTGCACATCTACATAAGTTTTAGTCGTAATTTCTCCACCTATAACAACTAATCCAGTTGTTGCAAACGCTTCACAAGCAACTCTCGAGTTTTCATCATCTTTTAAACAAGCGTCCAAAATTGAATCAGAAATTTGATCACAAATTTTATCTGGATGCCCCGGTGATACAAATTCTGATGTAAAATAAACTTTTTTTCCCATTCTTTTTTTCCTCCTAAATTTTATTAAATTTTTATTTCAATATTTTTTATAAAAAAATCTCTTCCTGCTAGGAAGAGAATTATAATTCTTATCTTCGCATTCAATGCCAGGATTTAGCACCTTGTAAAAATACAGGTTGCTGGATACTCAAAACGGGCCTGTCCCTAATATCTCTCTTGATAAGCTATTTAATTTTTAATTGTTGTGCATTAAGTATACAACATTTTTTTAGAATGTCAATATTTTTTTATCTACTTTATTTACTATTTACTATATTCTTTTACTTTATTTTTCATAATTTCATCTATATTTACTTCTTTTTTCTCGTTATTATGATTTTCATTTGTGTCTTTCTTTTCTTCTATTTTTTTCTCTTCTTCAGCTTTACCCTTACTTTTAACATTATTTAAAGTGCTTTCAGTAAGACTTTTTGAATCTGAATTTCCTAAAAAAGTTGAAGAATTTCCAGATTTTCCTGCTTCACCTTTAGTCACAGAATGACTTTCTCCCGAAGAATTTGGTCTTTCAAGTCTTTCAAGTGTCGCTTTTGCATTTTTATCCCCATTTTGTGCTGCAATTTTGTACCATTTTACAGCTTCAGCTGTATCTTTTTGATTGTGATATGACATTGCAATCGGCATTGCTAGTGATTTATTTCCCGCTTTGTAGGCTTTCATCAAATAAGGTCTAGCTTCTTCTTGTTTTCCACTGTCGTAAAGCATTGCTCCAACTTCAAAATTTGCTTCTTTTACACCACGATTAGCTGCTTTTTGAAACCATTTTACAGATTCAGCCGTATTTTTTTGCTCTTTGTTAATAAGTGCTATACGAACATCTGCTTCTTTTATTCCGGCATCGTAGGCTTTTTCAAAATATTTTTTAGCTTCATCATATTTTTTTGCTCTTACTAAGTCTACTGCTTTGTTATATTCTTCAGCTCCAGGTCGCATTCTAAGCTGTCTAATCATAACAGGTCCTCCACCACTTACAACTCTTCTGCCACCTTGTCTTCTCACAACTCTTTCAGTTGTTCTTGGAAGTTGTGCCATAAGTTTATTTGCTTGTTCTGTATTTCCTTCTTGTTTTAAAATTACTGCCAAGTTATAAATTGCTTCAGGATAACCTTTATCAACTCCATATTGCAAAATTTGTTTTACTTTATTAGTGTCTTTTAAGTTGTAATAAAGTTGCGCAAGTGTCATAATCGACTCTTTATCTCCATTTTGCGCCTTTGTCAACGCTTCTGATACTTTTGCTGGATCAATTTGATTGTCAATTAATTTTTGCTGTTCTTCAGGAGTCAAGTTTTGGATATTTGGATTTCCTTGTCCTTGTTTTGCTCCTAAATTGAAAATATCTGTATTTATTGGTTTGTTTGAAATTTGCGTCTGTGATGTTTTATTGTCTTTTGCTTTCTTTTTACAAGATACAGTCATTGTTCCAAGCGCTAATATAATTAGCAAAAATGTCAATTTTTTTCTCATTTTCATAGTTTTTTTCCTCTCTTTTAAAAATTATTTATTTTTTTATTTTTAAAACGAACCTAGTTGTGCCGCATCTAATATTTTTATACATAAAATCTTGACTAGCTTTAGTTGTCGGCTCATCGTCAAAATTTATCGTAAAAAGTCCATCTCTATTTTTCCCACAATCTGTCAAAATAATTATAGACATCTTTTGTCAATTTAGAATCTTTATTTGTTAAAACTCTTAAATTGGCGTCCATTATGTAACCACGAATATTTTTTTTTATATAATTTGCAGAACCTGTGTGTATTATAACATTTCCATCTGTTTTTTTCATTAGCATTATCTTTGTATGAAATTGTTCATTATTTGTAAAATACCATTTTATTTCTATTTTATTCTTTGTTTTTTTCTTTAATTTTTTTGAAACAGGTTTATTAGGAAGTCCATTTGTGCTCATTCCAAAAGCATCTCTGCTTCGATCAAAAATAATTCTCACTTTAACTCCACGGTTAGCCGCTTTAATAAGTTTATCTATAACTGGTCTATCGGCTAAAAAATACATTCCCATAAGAACTTCGTCCCCAGCCTTTAAATTATCAATATCCTTGTCCAAATTTTCACCTATTTTAGCTTCTGACTCAAATTGAACTCTGTAGCTGTTATTTGGATCATCACTTTGCAAAGCATCTCCAGTTTTCGTAAGTTCTCCAGTTTTATAAAAATCCTGTGTTCCCTTATCAACAAAATTTCCTTTATTTTTCTCAATTTCTTCAATTTGCTTCTGCAAATCTGATTTCAAATTTTCATCTTCTCTAAATTTAATTTTTGATCCTTGCGAATTCTTTATATTATTAATAGGTTTTTTAGCTTCACTTTTATTTGAAACATCTATATTTCCACCTGAAAATTTTGCAACAAGCTGTAAATCTTTTAAAATGTCTTTTGTAATTTCCCCATCTGCAGAAATTGCCACATTTTCGTGGAAATAACTTGGATCATGAATATTTGCACTTGCAACTACGACCTTGTTTTCATTCAAAAAAATCTTTCTGTGATCAGCTTTTACATTTAAAGCACGAAATAAATTTCTAAGTGTAAGTTTTGGCCACATCGGTCCATAAAAATTAGTAATCCATCCTTTTCCCTGCGGATTTCCAAAAGGCTCTATGACACTTCTCCAAATTGGCGAATACCATGGAAAAGTATCTTTTAATTTATAAATATCCACATCTATAACATCAATTCCAGCATTTTTCATCTCTGTGATAAGCGGATGTTCAAATGCTCCATACAAATTATTATTTTCATCTGACAGTACATATACTTTTAAATTTGGATTTTCCATCTTCTTTTTCACAAGTCTTCTCGTATACTCCTTTGCAAATTCAGGAAATTTATCTACATCTTTATTATAAATATCGTTAAATAAAAACATTTCGATTATCAAATAATCATTAGCGTTATCAACAACTTCGTAAGTCGCATCCCAAATTTTTCTGTCATACTTAATATTTCCATCTTTGTCCAAATAAGTCAAATCATAGTGAAAATCGACATTTTTACTATCTCTAATTGGACTTTCATAATCGACTCCCTCAGGCGGTGTCTTTATTGTTGAACAAGACATAAGAAAAAATAAAATTCCTATTGTGAAACTTTTTTTTATTATATCTTTTTTTTTATTTTTATTCATATTTTTCTCCTTAGCTCACCAAATTATTAATCCATTTTTTACTTTTCAGTCTTCTAATACAAGGCCAAATTTTTATAACTTCGTCGCTGCATGAAAGCAAATAAACAATGTAAATTGGCCATCCTAACTGAAGTCCTGTAAAATATGTGATTGGAATTGCAACGCACCAAAGTGGAACTAAATCCATAAATATCGTCCAAATCACATCTCCACCAGCTCTTAAAATTCCAACTAAAAGCTGCAAACTCAATGATTTTACAACAATTATAAAAACTTCTGATTTTACAATTTGCTTAGTTAATGGATAAATGCTTTTAGAAATTCCCATAAGCGATAAAATTAATGGACTGAATAAAAGCACAAAAAGTCCAACTAGAATTCCACAAAAGAATGACACTCTCAATAAAATCATAGAGTAATTGTAAGCATTTTCTTCGTTTCCAGCACCAATTTCGTTTCCAATGATTGCCGAAGTTGCACTTGAAAGTCCAAAAAATAATGTTAAAACTAAGCTGCTTATCGCTTTTACTGTTTGAATTGAAGCCGCATAATTTGTTCCCATTCGTCCGAAAATTACAATGTAGACACTTGACCCCAAAACCCAAAGTATTTCATGCAAAAATACAGGAAGTGAAATTTTCATAACTTTTACAAAAAAATGTAGCGATAAATCAAATAATTCACTTATTTTTCCAGCAATTGGCAACTTTAATTTATAAATTATAAAAATAATATAAAATGTGCTTATAATTCTTGCAATAACAGTCGCAATTGCAGCTCCCCTAACTCCTAGCGCAGGAAACCCCAAATATCCAAATATTAAAACAGTATTAAACATCAAGTTTACAACAAGTCCGATAATGCTTGAATAAAACGAATATTTTGTCTTTCCAATAGCACGAAGCTGCATATTAAAAGCAAGTCCAACTCCCATTAAAGGATATATCCAAGCGACTATTCTCATATATGACGCTCCCACTTTTATAACTTTCGCATCTTTTGTAAATACCGAAATTATGACTTCTGGAATAAAAATTCCTGCAAAGAAAAAGATTAGTGAAAATACAAATCCAACTATTACTGTAATTCCAAGACATCTCTTTAAATTTTTATAATCTTTATTTCCAAAATACTGAGCTGCCAAAATTCCACCACCGCTATTCATTCCAAAAAGTGAAGTCACAAAAATCATAAAAATTTGATTGGCAAATCCTGTTCCAGCAACTGCGATCGTTCCAAGTCCAAGAGCTACATTATTTTTTCCAACCATAAATATGTCAATAAAATTCATAAGGCTGTAAATCATATTTTTCTATTGCAACTGGAAGTCCCACAGAAAAAAACTTTTTTTATAAACTGTTTTTTCATTTTTTTCTCCTTTATTTTTAATAAAATTATACAAGATTAATATTACCATTATTTTTATGATTTTTTTCAATCTAAAAAAACAAAAAAAATAAAAGTTAAAATTCTTTTTATTTTTTTATTGATATAATTTTATAGATTTGCTATAATATAAATTAAGTATATTAAGTTTTTATAAAAAAAGTTTTTTTAAAATAAAAAAAGAACAAATAAATTAAATTATTTATTAAATTATAAATTAAATAAAAAAATAAATAAACAAATTAATAAATAAAATAATAAATAAAATTAAAAAGAAAAAAAAAGAAAAAAAGAATAGAGAAAGAGAAAAGAGAAAGAGAAAAGAAAAAAATTATGAATAAGAGAAATATTGTACTAGTTGTTATGAGTATTATCTTTATGATGACTTATTCAAGCCTTTTTGGGAACGCCAAAATTTACGAGTAAACTTAATAATTTTTGTAAACGAAAATAATTTGTCGCATAAAGATATTGACGATATAGCAAATGAAATTAGCAAGATGAACAGTGAAAAAAAACGATGTTTTTTGCTAAAGAACTAAAAAAATTGGAAAAAAAGAAAAAAATAGAAAGTAATTCACGGAATGAATTTCATGTAATTACAAAAATTAATGGAAATATAGATTTTTTTGACGATGTGATAAGAAATAGAGATTTATTTCAAAATGACAGATTTTTTTGAAAAAAAGAAAAAGAAAAATGATTTGAGGATAAGAGAATAAAAAAATTTTGATTTTTGATTTTAATTTATAAAAAAATTTTTTTAAATTAGAGCAAAAAAATAATATAATTATTATTACAAATAGTAAGTAATAAGATAAGATAAGATAAAAAAAGATAGAATAAATTAAATTAAACTAAATTTAAATTAAAAAAATAAAGATAAAGATAAAAAAAATAGAGAAGAATAGAAAAGAAGAAAAGAAAAGAATTTAGAAAAGAAAAAAAGAAGAAAAAAAGAAGAGAAGAAAGGAAATAAAAAAATAAAATGCTTAAAAAACTTGGAGAAAAAATATTTGGTACTTCAGACGAAAGAGAAATAAAAAAAATGAGAAAAATAGTGAATAAAATCAATGAAATTGAACCACTATTTGAAAAGATGACAGATGAACAATTGCAGCACAAAACTGTAGAATTTAAAGAAAGAATTTCAAAATCAGAAACTTTGGACGACATTTTGGTTGAAGCGTTTGCGACAGTAAGAGAAGCATCTAAAAGAATAATGGGAATGCGTCACTACGATGTTCAATTAATTGGTGGAATGATTTTGCACAGAGGATGCATTGCAGAAATGAAAACTGGAGAAGGTAAGACACTTATGGCGACACTTCCTATTTACTTAAACGCACTTACTGGAAAAGGTGTGCATGTCGTAACTGTAAATGATTATCTAGCTAAAAGAGATAGAGATATTATGGCTGAGCTATTTGAGTTTTTGGGATTAAGATCTGATTTTATCGGTGGAAATATTACTCCAGAACAAAGGAAAATTGCTTATCAAGCAGACATAACTTATGGAACAAACAGTGAATTTGGATTTGACTATTTGAGGGATAACATGGTTGGATCTCTTGAAGAAAAAGTTCAAAGAGGACATAATTTTGTAATAGTCGATGAGGTGGATTCAATTTTAATTGACGAAGCGAGAACTCCACTGATTATATCTGGAGCCGCTGAAGAAACAACAGAGTGGTACAACACTTTTGCAGAAGTTGCTAAAAAATTGAAAAGAAGTTATAAAACTGAAGAAATAAAAGATAAAAAAAATACGGTAATTCCTGACGAAGACTGGGAAGATTATGAAGTTGATGAAAAATCACATACTGTTACAATTACGGACAAAGGGATTAAATGTTGAAAGAATTTTGAAAATTGATAATCTTTATTCACCTGAATATGTTGAACTTACACACTTTTTAACACAAGCGTTAAAAGCAAAAGAACTATTTAAAATTGACAGAGATTATATTATCAACGACGATGGAGAAGTTATAATAGTAGACGAATTTACTGGAAGACTTATGGAAGGTAGAAGATATTCAGATGGACTTCACCAAGCGATTGAAGCCAAAGAACATCTGGAAGTTGCAGGAGAAAACCAAACTTTAGCTTCAATAACACTACAAAATTATTTTAGAATGTATGAAAAACTGTCAGGAATGACGGGAACAGCAAAAACTGAAGAAGAAGAATTTAAACAAATTTATAACTTAAAAGTTATAGTTGTTCCTACAAATAAACCTGTTATAAGAAAAGATTTGCCAGATGTTATTTATATGAACAAAGATGCTAAATACCGAGCAATTGCAAGAAAAATTGAAGAATTGTATCACAAAGGTCAGCCAGTTTTAGTGGGAACTGCGTCTATCCAACATTCGGAAGAAGTTTCTGCGCTACTTAAAAAAGCAAGAATTCCTCATGAAATATTGAATGCAAAACATCACGAAAGAGAAGCAGAAATCGTATCTCAAGCCGGAAGATTTAAAACTGTAACAATTGCAACAAATATGGCAGGTCGTGGAACCGATATAAAACTTGGAGGAGATCCTGAATCTTTTGCTTCGAAAGTTGCTATAAAAGGAACGCCTGAATATGAGGATATTTACCACACTTATGTAAAAGAGTGCGCTGAAAATAGAAAAAAAGTGCTGGAAGTTGGAGGACTTTTCATTTTAGGGACTGAAAGACACGAATCTCGTCGTATTGACAATCAGTTAAGAGGTCGTGCGGGTCGTCAAGGAGATCCCGGAGCATCAGAATTTTATTTGTCGCTAGATGATGATTTAATGAGACTTTTTGGTGGAGATAAATTAAAATCTATGATGAAGATGTTAAAAATTGACGAAGATGAAGAAATCCGTCACAAACAAATTACTAAATCAGTTGAAAACGCACAAAGAAGAATTGAAAGTCGAAACTTTTCATCAAGAAAAAGTCTTATTGAATATGACGATGTAAATAACACTCAAAGAGAAGTCGTTTATGAACAAAGAGATGCCATTTTGAAAAATGAAAATTTAAGAGAATTGATTGAAGGAATGATTTCAGAAACTGTTGATATTATTGTAAATAATGCATTTGCTGGAGAATCTGGAGAAAAAGATTTGAATTTATTGGAAGATAAATTGAATGAAACATTTGATTATCAAATTGATCTTAATAAAATCGAAGGAAAATCGGCAGAAGAAATTTCAAATTTAATTTATGACGATTTGATAAAAATCTATGATGAAAAAGAAGAAGCTGTCGGAGATGAAGTATTTAGAAAAATAGAGCGTTATATAATGTTAGAAGTTCTTGATTCAAAATGGAGACAGCACTTGAAAGATTTGACAGAATTGAGAGAAGGAATTAGACTTCGTTCTTATGGTCAAAGAAATCCAATTCACGACTACAAAATTGTTGGATATGATGTTTACAACGAAATGATTGACGCAATCAAGAGAGAAACTAGTTCATTTATCTTGAAATTAAAAGTTCGTGGGGAAGAAGATACAAATAATTTGACTCACGAAGAAGTTTCAAATGTGAAATATGAACACACTGATGACAAAATTAATGTAATTGGCGATGATTACCAGCAAGAAGTTATTCCAGAAAAACCTGAACAACCTCAAAGACCGCTTTCAAGAAGAGAAAGACGAGAACGAGCAAGAAGAAATGTATAATTAAAATAAAAAAATTATTTCAAAAATTAAGTAATTTGACAATTTTTCTTAATTTATAAAAAAATCTCTTGAAATATTTAACAAAAAGATAGCAAGAAGTCTCCGACTTCTATAAGTGGGAGATGAATTGCTTTTTTTTTTTAAAGTTGAAAAAAGGATACACCTATGATACAATTTTTGTATAAAATATTGAAGAGAAGTCATTAAAAATAATATTCAAAATCAAAAGGAGGTGTAATTTTATGAAATATAATTTGGCATTCAAATACAGAATTTATCCAAATAAAGAGCAGGAATTGTTGATAAATAAGACTTTTTGGATGCGTTCGTTTTTGTTTACAATACGATTTTTGTATAATGCTAATAAAATTTATGAAGAAACTGGAAAAAATAAAATAATTACACCTGCCAGTTTGAAAAGTGAAAATCAATTTTTGAAAGAAGTGGATAGTCTTGCACTTTCAAATGCTCAATTGAATGTGAGACGATCATTTACGAATTTTTTTCAAAAGAGAGCGAAGTTTCCAAAGTTTAAATCTAAAAAGAATAATGTTAAAAGTTACACGACAAATTGCGTGAATAATTCAATAAGAATTGAAGAAAATAAATATTTGATTTTGCCAAAATTGAAAAAAATGAAATTGAAATATCATAGAGAAATACCAAAGAATTATAGAATAAAGTCGGTAACATTGACAAACAGTAATGGAAATTACTATGTTTCTGTTTTGACGGAATTTGAAAAAGAAATTCAAAAAGTGCCAAGTAATGATAAAGTAATTGGACTTGATTTTTTTCAATGTCTGAATTATTTGTCAGTTCTGAAAACCAAAGGGCTGATTATCCAAGATATTTTTAGGATGTTGGAGAAAAAATTGAAAGAATTACAAAAGTCATTGTCAAGAAAAATGAAATTTTCTAAAAATTGGTATAAACAAAAAATGAAAATATCAAGATTACATGAGTATATTAAAAATTGCCGAAGAGATTTTTTGCATAAATTATCGAAAAAATTATCTAAAGAGTATAATGCTGTGGTTGTTGAGGATTTGAATATGAAAGGGATGAGCCAGGCATTAAATTTTGGTAAAAGTGTAGGAGATAATGGGTGGGGAATATTTTTGAGAATGCTTGAGTATAAACTGATGTTTTTAGGGAAACAATTTTTGAAGATAGATAAGTGGTTTCCGTCATCAAAAACTTGTAGTGGATGTGGAAATGTTAAAGAGGAACTGAAATTATCAGAAAGAAGTTATAGATGTGAGTGCTGTGGAATTGAAATTGATAGAGATTATAATGCGGCACTGAATATAAAAAACATTGGGAAATTGATGTTGGAATATTAGGAAATAAAAAGACAGGGTAGGAACTACCCGAAGAGCTTGGTAAATATATTTGGCTAACAAAAGCAGGTACTTCCCAAGAAGCTCCCGCTTCTAAAAGCGGGAGTAGTTCACTTATTCAAGAGATTTCTTTTTTTATTATGTTTTATTTTATTATTATTTTCCTTCTAAATTGTCCAACATACGAGAAAGATTTGACAATTCTGAATCTAATTTTTCATCTAAAGTCATTTTTTTAGCTTTTTTTCTTTTTCTTGCTTTTTGTTTTAGTTTGAGATTTTTTTAGTTTTTATTTGTTCTTTTTTTGTTTTAGTTTCTTTTCTTTTAATATTTTTTTATTTGTATTTGCATTCGTATTTTTCCAAATCTTCTTCTTCGTCTCCAATTACTGTTGGAGTCAAAACTGTAGCTTCATCTGACCCATCATTTACAGTATTTTGAATTTCTTCTGAAGTTGCAGCTGTATTTGAAGTTTCGTCAGTCAAATCTGGATATGCATGTAAAAGTACATCTCTTGGTAAATTTGATTGATTAACATTTTTCAACTTTACTTGCCGCATATGACAATTGACACAAAAAAAGTGCTGCTACTGTCATTATTGCTTTTTTTCTCATAATTTTCTCCTTAAATTTTTATTTTAGTTATTATAATCTAACTTTATTTGAATTTAATTTGTTTAAACTTTTTTATTCCTTTTTTAAAAAATTTTTTTCAAAAAAATTTATAAAGCCTGAGAAATTTCTTCCAAAATCAATTTAGCGCTTTCCACAGGATCTTTAGCTTTTGTAATTGGTCTTCCAACAACTAAAAAATCTACATTATTTTTAATTGCATCAAACGGAGTCATTATTCTATTTTGATCATCGTCACTTTTTCCTTGTGCATTTAATGTAAACGCCGGTCTTACTCCAGGACAAACAGTTACAAAGTCTTGACCTAATTTTTCTTTAATTTTAGCTGATTCCAAAGGTGAGCAAACAATTCCATGCATTCCGCTATTTTTGGCAATTGTCGCCAAATTTAGAACCATTTCTTCAACATTTAAACTACTTTTGAACATTTCCAAAATGTCGTCGCCAGATAAATTTGTCAAAACTGTAACTCCGATTAAAAGACTTTCTGAACCAGTTTCTTTTACTAAATTTGAAACTTCTCTCATAGTTTTTCTTCCATTTGAGCAATGAATGTTAAACATGAAAACATTTTTTTGAATAGCATTTTTACATGCCATTTTTACTGTATTTGTAATGTCGTGAAATTTTAAATCTAAAAATACTTTTTTCCCTTTTTCGTGCAAATAATCAACCAATTTCCCATCTGTGCTCAAATAACTCTCAAGTCCAACTTTGTACATTGAAATATTATCTCCAAGTTGTTCCACCAATTTTTTTGCGTCTTCTAAATTATCAAAATCCAACGCTACAAATATTTTTTTCTTTAGCTTTTTTTCATTTATTTTTATTCAAAATTTTTTTCTCCTTTTTTTATTTTTATTTTATTTAATTATTTTTTTAAAAGACCACAAAATAATATTAATCAAAATAATTTTAATTTTATTCAATTTCCAGTCTTTTTCTATAAGAAATTCCATCGTCAGGATGAGAAAATCCAATAATTTCTGAAATATTCGATAAATTTTTCTTTTCACAATATTCCAAAAGTCCTTTTTTTACTTCAAGAGCTACTAAAGGATTTCCAAAAAAAGCCGTTCCTATTGAAACTGCCGATGCTCCCGCCAAAAAGAACTCAATCGCATCTTTTGCACAGCTTATTCCACCCATTCCTAAAATTGGAATTGACACCGCTTGTGAAACTTGATGTATCATTCTTAATGCAATTGGCTTAACCGCAGGACCCGACATTCCGCCATAAGTGTTTCCCAAAATTGCTTTTCCAGTATTTGTGTCAATTGCCATTCCAAGCAAAGTATTTATCATCGAAATTGCGTCTGCTCCTTCACTTTCTACAATTTTTGCAATTTCCACAATATTTGTCACATTTGGTGACAATTTTACCATTAACGGCTTATTTGCAACTTTTCTCACTTCTCTTGTAACAAGTCTTGCCATCTCAGGATTTGCTCCAAAAGCCATTCCGCCGTCTTTTACATTTGGACATGAAATATTCAATTCCAAAATTTTTATTTCTTCAAGTTTATCAAGTCTTTTTGTAAGTTCCACATATTGCTCAACTGTACTTCCATTGATATTTGCAACTATTGGCACATTTAAATGTTCTTTTATTTCTTTTAGCGTATTTTTCTCAAAATAGTCAATTCCAGGATTTTCAAGACCTACGCTATTTAGCATTCCCGCTGGAGTTTCTGCAATTCTTGAACCTGAATTTCCATCTCTTTTTTCCAAAGTCAAGCCTTTTATGACAACTGCTCCCAATTCATTTGGGTCGAAATAATCCATATATTCTGTTCCAAAAGCAAAGCATCCACTTCCTGTAAAAATTGGATTATTTAATTTTACTCCCAAAAAATTTGTTGAAAGTTTACTTGTTTTATTTTCCATTTAATTCACCTCCATTTTTTACATTTCCAGATTTTTTATCAAAAATTTTGCTGTAAAAAACAGGTCCATTTTTACAAACTTTTTTCATTCCTTCTTCGCTTGGAATAGAACATCCCACACAAGCTCCGACTCCACAAGCCATTCTCTCTTCCATTGAAACTTGTGAAACTATATTATTTTCATTTGAAATTTCACTAATCAAGTCCAAAACTTTTTCTGGTCCACATGAATAAATTATATCAATTTTTTTCGCCAATTAAAATTTCTTTTTTTAATAATTCAATAACATTCGTTTTTTCTCCTAGACTTCCATCATCGCTACAAATTTTAAGCTCAATTCTTTTATCTGAAAAATCAAAATTTTCAAGCATTTCTAAAGTTTTTTTATCTCTACCTCCAGCGATAAAAACAATTTTTTTATTATTCTCATCACTTTCAGTTTTATTTTTCAATAATTCTTTTAATAACTGTTTTAACGGAGCAAGTCCAATTCCTCCACCAACAATTACTATTTTTGATGTTTCTTCTATTATTTCAAAACCATTTCCAAGCGGACCTTGAATATTTATGACATCTCCTTTTGCATAACTTGTCAACTCTTTTGTACCCTTTCCCAAAACTTTGTACAAAAACTCTATTTCTCCAGTTTGAGAATTTACGCTGTGCAAACTTATTGGTCGTCTTAAAATCATGATTTCATTTTTTAACTTTAACATATAAAACTGTCCCGCAACTGGAATATTTTTTTATTTTTTTGACATTTTCAGATTTCACTCTCATCAAAAAAATTATCTCCGCCGACAGCTTTATTTTTCCAAAATTTCCACATTTTCTAAAAAAATTCCGTCTTTTTATTTTTTTCTCACAATTATTTTTGCATTTTAAATTTTTTTCTCCATTTCAAATTTTTTTATTTTTTTATTTTTTTATTTTTTTCAGAAATCTATTTAGTTTTTTTAGATGAATTTCATCTTCTGAAATAATTTTTTTCGCAATAAAAACATTTATATTTATTTTTCTTCTTTTAATCTCACAAATTTTTGTCTTAATATTTTTCATGATTTGAAATACATTTTTGGATTGTCACATTTTACAAGCTCTTCAACTTCATCCAGTCTTTCTAATTTTTGTTTTTTTCTACAACTTCATAATCTTCAATAATATTTATCGTTGCATCTGGCGCAATAAGTGAAATATTATTAAGCTCATTTTCCTGCAAAATTTTATCTTCAATTTTTATAATCCCTTTTTTTCACAAGTGAACTACTTGGCATATTTGTAGCAACTGTAATTCTTTGCGAATAATTTTTTTAACTTTAAAAATTTCCACAATTAAAAAAACTTTTTTTGACGGAATATGATCAATTACAATTCCGTTTTTTTATAGCTCCAATTAATAATTCTTTTTCCTTTACTCATTTTTATTTACCTTTCATTTAAAAATTAAACAATAAATTATTATTTTTTTATTATAATTAAAATTTATAAAAAAATAAAATAAATTATTATACCATTTTTTTCTTTTTTCTAAAACTTTTTAACATCATAGCTTGCCTAATAGGAATCCCATTTTTAGCCTGTTTAAAAATATAGTGCATGTTTTGTCGAATCTAAATCTATTGAAATTTCGTCAACTCTTGGAAGCGGATGTAAAATAATCATGTCATCTTTACATTTTCCTAAAATATTTTTTTTGTTTATTATGTAAATTCCTTTTAATTTTTCATATTCATCAACATCGAGAAATCTCTCTTTTTGAATTCGAGTCATATAAAAGACATCAATTTTATCAAGACAATCTCTGAAATCAGATAAAATTTCATATTTTATGTTATTTTTACGCAAATCTTCCAGCAAATAATCTGGCATCTGTAAAATCTGCGGTGCCACAAAATAAACCGTTGGATTAAAGTGAGTTAGTGCTCTCATAAGCGAATGAACTGTTCTTCCATATTTTAAATCTCCAACAAACGCAATTGACAAATTTTCAAGCGTCCCTTTTTCTTCTAAAATTGTGTATAAATCTAGCAAAGTTTGACTTGGATGCTGGTTTGATCCATCTCCTGCATTTATGACAGGTTTTTTTGAAGTGACTGAAGCAAGTCTTGCCGCTCCGTCAAATGGGTGTCTTACAACAATTACATCGGAATAGCTTTCCACCATTTTTATTGTATCCGAAAATGATTCTCCTTTTTTTAGTGAAGAATATTCTGCTGGTGGCAACTGCAAAACATTTGCTCCCAATCTATAAGCTGCCGACTCAAAAGACATCTTTGTCCGTGTGCTCGGTTCAAAAAAAAGAGTGGAAACAATTTTGCCACTTAAAATTTTTAATTTTTCTTCTTCTGAAGTATTTTCAATTCTTTTTGCCAATTTTAAAATTTCCATTATCTCTTCTTTTGTCATATCATTCATTGAAATAATATCTTTTTTTCATCTTTTTTTCTCCTATTTTTTTATTTTCATTCCAAAAATTTTTTTCTTAATTAAATAATAACATATTTTTTTGGTAATTCAATAAATCTAAAAAAATCTAGAATTTTTTTCTTTATATTTATTCAGTTTTTTTATCGAGAACTTTAAAATTAAATTTAGATTTTTTTCATTATCTTATATCTACTTACTTTTTTTAAATTTTAATATTAATTTATTTTTAATTTCATTATTTCAAAAAAATCATCTTTTTAAATTATAAAAAAATGATTATTTAATAATAAAGAGTAGAATTTTTTTCTACTCTTTAATTTTTTTATTTTTATTTTTTTGTTTTAATTTCTATTTTAGTTTAGTTTTAATTAAATTATTTTTAATTTTTTTGAATTTTTTTAATTTTTCTAAAAATTTTATCAGCAAGTATCAATGCAATTTTTTTCTCTCCAACTTTAAATTCCACAGTCATACTTTTTGTGTCAACTTTTTTTATTTTTCCCAAACCAAATTTTTTGTGAGTCACAGTTTGTCCCGCTTTGTATTTTGAATTTTCAGTTTTTTCAACTTTTCTTGGTTCAATTTTTCTTCCAAATCCGCCTTTTGAAAATGGATTAAAATTTTCAACTTTTGGAATGCTTTTAGCTACGGCAGATCTTTTCAAAGTTCCAAATCTTCCACCGACATATTCCAAATTATCTTGCTTCATTTCATGCAAAAATCTTGATGGCTTTCTAAAATTATCATCTCTTCCCCAAATTTTTCTTGTCGAAGCATATGAAATAAACAATTCTTTTTTCGCACGAGTAATTGCCACATAGCAAAGTCTTCTCTCTTCTTCAATCTCGTCTTCTGGTGAATCAAATGAAATTGAAGGAAATAATCCTTCTTCCATTCCCACTAAGAATACATAATCAAATTCTAGTCCTTTTGAGCTATGAATTGTCATAAGTTTTACATAATTTTCATCTTCTTCAATGCCGTCCGATGATGAAGTCAGTGAAATCATATCAAGATATTCTTCCAATGTAATCTCTGGATTTTGTCTTTCAATTTCAATTATACTGTTCAAAAGTTCTTCAATATTTTTTATTCTATCTTCTTTGTTATCTTCAAGACTATCTATATATCTCGTTTTTTTGCCAAAAATTTGATCAAATATTTCTTTTATTGATAAATTTTCAAGGTTAGAATGAATATTTTTTTCATCATTTTTATAAAAACTTACTAAAGTTGGTTTTACAGTTGAACGAAGCGAAATTTTATCCACATATTGAAGCGCATCAAACATTGATATATTATTTTTACTTGCAAACTCTGAAATTTTTCTGAATTGTCTTTTTCTCCAATTGCTCTTTTTTTGGAACATTAATAATTCTAGCAAAATTATGATTATCATTTTTATTATTTAACAAACTTAAATATGCTAAAATATCTTTTATTTCTTTTCTTTGAAAAAAACTGCATTCCGCCATAAATTTTTATATGGTACATTTGCATTAAGCAACTTTTTCTTCTAATATTCGAGATTGTGCATTTGTACGGTAAAGTATTGTCATATCTTTATAAGAAGCTCCATCTTGGACTTTTTTTACAATTTCTCTTACAATATGATTTGCTTTCATCAAAATTATCCGTAGCATTATAAACTTTAATTTTTTTCCCCTTCGCCAGAATCTGTCCAAAGATTTTTTTCCTTTCGAACTTTTTATTATTTTTTTAATAAGCTCATTTGCTGTATCAAGTATTTTTTTAGTTGACCGATAATTTCTCTCCAATTTTACAGTAAACGCATTTTTTTATAATCTCTCTCAAAAATTTAATATATTATTAATGTTTGCTCCACGAAATGCATAAATACTTTGATCTTCATCTCCCACAACACAAATATTTTTATATTTTTCCGCAATCAAATTAATTATTTCATATTGAAGGTTATTTGTATCTTGATATTCATCAACCATAATATATTTATATCTTTCCTGCACCCTTTCAAGCACATATCTGTCATCCAGCAATTTTCTTGCATTCACAAGCAAATCTGAAAAATCCATTGCATTATTTTTTTTCAAAGTTTTGTTATAGCTCTGATAAATTTGCGAAAAAATTCTATTCGCAGAAATTTTCAAGTCAAAATACTGATCAAGTTCTTCGACTCCAATTCCTTCCTCTTTTAATTTACTAATTCTATTTGCCAAAGCTCCTGGTTTTGTACTATCATTGTCTCCTAAATTCATTTCTTTTTTTATTTTAGTAATAATGGATTTTTGATCATCAACATCATAAATATTAAAATTTCTGTCGTATCCAACTCTTTCAGCATACATTTTTAAAAGTCTTACAGAAAAAGCGTGAAATGTTGAAACAACTAAATTTTGTGCCTCAGCTCCAATAAGTTCTTCTGCTCTTTCTTTCATCTCTTTTGCAGCTTTGTTTGTAAAAGTTAGAGCAAGTATATTAAGCGGAGAAATTCCCCTTTCTTTTATCATGTGTGCCATTCTGTAAGTGACTGTTCTAGTTTTCCCACTTCCAGCTCCAGCTAAAATTAGCACAGGCCCATCAACTTTTTCTGCCGCTTTTCTCTGTTCTTCATTTAATTTATCTAAAATACTCAATTCTCTTCTCCTTTTTTATTTTTAAATTATTCTATATTTAATTCCTATTAATTTAGAAATTTTTTCAATTATTTGATTTTCTTCAATTTCATTATTATTGCTAGTCTTTTTATAAACAATTTCTCTTAAATTTAAATCCGATTTTTTTATCAGATCAGCCATGACCAAAATTTGATTCAAAAACTCCCTTTTTATTTTTTTGAAACAATTATAACTTCAGAATCTTTTTCGCAACTCACACATAAAATCCAAAATTGTATAATTTTTTTCAATTGGAAAGCAAAATCCCACCTGTAATTCTCACAAACAAAAAAAATCATTTTTTTGAAAATTTTTTTCTTCAACTTTTTTTCGCAAATTTTTTTAGTGCATTTTTTTCACAATTTAAAATATTTCCACTCAGAATTATCGTTTCACTTTTTAATATTTTTTTATTTTTTTGCCAAATTTTTTTATATACATTTCTTCAACAAATTTTTTTCCCAACATTAATTTCAGTTCCAACAAAAAAATAAACTTTAGCTTTTTTTTCATTTCTGTGATTTATAATAAAATGCCTTTTACATCTAGCTTCGTAATTTTCACTTGTTCCAACCATCACAAGCGGATCTTCATAATACGCAGGTTTCCCATCCAAAAGTCTTTGACTCGCATAAGCAGGCTTTCCGCAAACAGTGCAAATCGCATGTAACTTTTCAACTTCATCAGCAATTGCCATAAGTTCTGGTACAGGTTCATACGGCTCTGCTCTAAAACTTAAATCAAGCCCCGCCACAATCACTCTTTTCCCAAAATTGACATATTTCTTACAAAATTTCACAATTTCATTGCCAAAAAACTGAACTTCGTCAATTCCAATAATTTCGGCATCAATATTTTCATCCATAATTTTTTCCATTTCTTCAATATTTTTTACTGGATATGCAAAAACGCTTTCCTTTCTATGAGAAAATATTCCATTTTCTCCGTATCTTTTGTCAACTGAATGTTTGAACGCAATAATTTTTTGTTTTGCAAATTGTGCCCTTCTAAGCCGTCTTATAAGCTCTTCACTTTTCCCAGAAAACATGCTTCCAGTTATTACTTCAAGAGTTCCTATTTTAGGATTTTCCATCTTTCCCCTTCCAATTTTTTATAAAAAAAATAAAAGATATAAACTGTAAAACACAGTAAATATCAATTATTTTTTTATTAAATTTATTTATTTTAAAAATTTTTTTATTTATTTATTTAAAAAAACTTCAGCTCCATATAAATTTATTTTTTTCTTTTTCAATAGTCCATTTATCTGGCAATTTTTCAAGTTCTTTTCTCATATTTTCCAAAAATTCATCGTTGTCATAATTAAGCGAGATTAAAGTTGGTCCCGCACCACTTATGTACTCTCCCAATGCTCCATATTTTTTGGATAATTCAAATATTTTTTCAGAATCGTTTATAAGCGCAAATCTATAAGGCTGATGAATTTTATCTCCCAATAAAAATCTTAAATTTTGATATTCTCCTTTGCTAAAAGCATTCACCAATAACCCAAGTTTTGACATATTGTTAATTGCGTCCGAAACTAAATAAGAATTTGGAAGCACACTTCTAGCTTTTTCAGTTGACAATTTAAAATCTGGTATCATAACATAAAAACATAAGTCATCTGAACTAAGAAGCGAACTATACACCAATTTATCCTTGTCGTGAGCAGTTAAGACCATTCCGCCAAATATTGCAGGAACAACATTATCTGGATGTCCTTCCATCTCCACAGCTAATTCTGCAATTTTATCTACATCCAAAACATCTCCCGCAAATTTATTTGCGATTAAAATTCCCGCAACAATTGCTGATGAGCTGCTTCCAAGCCCACGAGAAATAGGAATGTCGTTTTTTGTAATATTCACTTTGTAACTTGGAATATTTTTTACCAAATGTTTTTCAGTATATTTTATCGCTTCAAATATTAAATTTTCTTCAATCGGTATTGGAAAAGGTTTTCCATTTTCAAAAAACTCAATTTTATCGCTCTCTTCAACTTCCATTTCTAAGAAATAATCTAATGCAACTCCCAGGCAATCGTAACCAACACCAATATTTGCAGAAGTTCCAGGTACTCTAACTTTAAATTTTAAACCCATTTTTTTCTCTTATAAATTGAAAAAAATTTTAATTTAATTAAAACTTTCCAATCAATCTCCTTTCTTTTTCTTTTTTTCTTTTTTTCTTTTTTCTTATTTTTTTATATTTTTCTTTTTACTTTTTTTATTTTTTTATATTTTTTTATCTTTTTATTTTTCTTTCTTTTTTTCCCTATTTTTTTACATTGTGACCGAGTTTATTTGCTTTTTTTATTTTTTTATTGTTTTTTTGTTATTTTTGTTTATAATTTCAAATCCAAATAATGAGCCCATTTAATTTGACTTAATTTTCTCAAATTTTTAAGCGCATTTCCTTCTACTTCACTATCCACAGTAAGTAGCATTATAGCACTGTTATCTCTTCTTCCAACATTCATTGTTGCAATATTCACACCAGCTTTTCCTAATGTCGCTCCAACAGCTCCAATTACTCCTGGAACATCGTCATTTCCAAGATAAATCATATTATCTGAAATCGCCATATCGACATCGTGTTTTTTGATGTTTACTATTCTCTCTTCGCCATTTATTCCAATTGTTCCGACAACATGAACTTTGTGTCCTTCTTCGTTACTTACAACAAATTCAATTGCTGATGCATAATTTTTGTACTTTTCATCTTTTTTATTTATTGAAATATTAATTCCTCTTTTTTCAGCAAGTGGTCTTGAATTTATGTAATTCACTTCTTCTTTTAACACAGGTTCTAAAATCCCTTTTATTGCAGTTGCATCAACTAATGCTGTCTCTTGCTGTGCTATTTCACCATAATAATTAATTACGATATTTGAAATTGGATTTTTCTCAATTTGAAAATAAATTTTTCCTAATTTTTCAGCCAAGTTTATATAAGGTTTTACGATTAAATATTCTTCTCTTCCAATTGATGGCAAGTTTACCGCTGTTTCCACGATTTCTCCACGAAGTCCGTTTAATACTTGTTTTACAACTTGAGTTCCAACATTTCTTTGCGCTTCGTAAGTTGTCGCTCCGATATGTGGTGTTGCAATCGCATTTTCAAATTCATAAAGTACACATTCACTTCTTGGCTCAACTGAGTGAACATCGTAACCAAAACTTGCTATTTTCCCACTTTTTAGACCTTCTGCAACCGCTTCTTCGTTAAATAATCCACCACGAGCAGCATTTACAAGCCGTACTCCATCTTTTAATTTAGAAATATTTTCAGAATTTATCATATTTAATGTTTCACTTGTTTTTGGCGTGTGAATTGTGATAACATCTGATTTTTCTAGAAGCTCATCAAGTGTATTTGCTTTTTTGCAGCCATTTCTTTTGAAAATTTCATCAGAAATATACGGATCATATGCGATCAAATTCATTCCAAACGCTTTCATTCTCTTTGCCATAAGACTTCCAATTCTTCCCAGTCCAATAATTCCCAATGTTTTTTCAAATAATTCATTTCCAACAAAAATTTCTCTTTCCCATTTTCCGCTTTTTATAAAATTATTTGCTGAAACTATATTTCTTGCTGTCGCTATCATAAGTCCAATTGCAATTTCACAAGCCGAAACTGTGTTGCTGTCAGGCGTATTTGCAACAATTACTCCGTGTGCAGTAGCTTCAGGGATATTGATATTATCAACTCCATTCCCAGCACGACCTACTATTTTTAAATTTTTAGCTCTATCAAGTAATTCTTTGTCAACTTTAATAACACTTCTCACAATTAAAGCGTCATAATCTTGTATAATATCTAAGATTTCTTCTCTTTTAATTCCAATTTTTACATCCACTTTTATATCTTTTGCCTCTTTTAAATGCGAAATTGCTTCATCATCAATATATTCTCCAACTAATATTTTGAACATAGCCTCTCCTTTTTTGACTTTAAAATTTCTATTTTATATACAAATATCTTATCATAAATTTAACTACAATTCAACATTTTTTTATAAATTTTCATAACTAAACTATATTCTAAAATGTATTTTTTTACAATAAATTCTACTCTTTTTCTGTCGAATATTCTGAAAAAGATGAGCAAATGGTCTGAAATATATTTTTTTATTTCAGCATAATTATTATTTGATATAAAATTATAAACTCCATAATTTCCAGTAAATTCTTTTTGTTTTTTTCGATTAATAAAAAAAATTGTCATATGAACTTACAAGTTTTGTGTCCGATAATGTTGTTGGGTTTTCCTTTGGGTCTAAAATATACAAAACATCGTATTTTTCAGACAAATTTTTAAAAGCTAAGCTATCCGCAGACATATTGAAATCTCCAGCAATAATTATATCATCTTCATCTGTAAGTTTTGAAAAATATTCGTAGACATTCGCATAATTTGAAGCTTCGATAAGTCTTTGCTTTTCTTTGTCACCAAAAACCGAATGCGCTATGATGTAGACAAAATCAAAGTTTCCACTTTTAAAATATGCACCAAAAGGTTCCCGCATAAACTCATTTTCATCTTTTTCCGCATAAAATCCGACTGGCTTTGCTTCCAAAAATTTATTTTTTCTGTAAATAAAAGCGTAAAATTCCCGATAATTCTCACTTCCCACGGAATGATCTGAAATTATATAATCCCAATTTTCTTGCGTCAATTTTTCCAAATGCGCTCTTACTTTTTTTACACCTTTTTCATTCATCACTTCTTCCAGTCCAATCAAATCAAAATTTGACAAAATTTTTGCAAACGCACTATAATCTTTTTGCTTTTCTCCAAGTCTTAACGCATTAAACGAAGCTATTAAAACCGTATTTTCACTGCGAGAAACTCCGCTTTGAGAATTAAAATCTGAAATTTTCTTTTTGGAACAGCAAAATAAACTTAAAATAATAATTACAAAAATTAGTTTTTTTATTATATTATTTTTTTACATCAATCACTTTAATCAATTCAAACAATTCAATCAACCCCTTGATTTTTTTATTTTTTTAATATAATATTAATTATAACTTATTTTTTTAAAAAGCCATCGTTTTTTTACGATGACTTTTTAATTTTTTTAGTTTTTATTATTAATTTGCTCTTTCGATGTACTCTCCAGTTCTTGTATCAATTTTAATTTTATCTCCAATTACTACGAATAAAGGAACTTGTAAGCTGTAACCGTTTGCAATTGTGGCTGGTTTTGTTGCTCTTCCGATTGTATCTCCTTTTAATCCTGGTTCTGTATAAGTAACTTCTCTTATAACAGTATTTGGCAATTCAACTCCAACTGGTCTTCCTTCATACATCAAGACTTGAATAATCATTTCTTCTTCCAAAAAGTTTACAGCTTCCCCTAAATCTTCTGCAGTTAATGCAATTTGCTCAAAAGTTTCCTGATCCATGAAATTGTAATCTCCTTCACTTTCGTATAAAAATTGCATTTGATTTCTGTCTAAAATGATGTCGTCCATTAATTCAGTTGCAAGTACTGTAATTTCTTGAATTTTTCCCGAAATTAACTCTTTTGTTTTAAATTTTACTTCTGCCGCTCTTTGTCTTTTTCCTGATGTCGATTGGTGTCTTTCAGCTTTTAGTATTAAATAAGGTATGTTGTCCTTTCTGTATGTACTTCCTTGTCTTAATTCTGCTGCTGGTTTCATTAATTTCCCTCCTGATTTATTTTATTATTTTTAATTAATTAACTAATATCTTATAAAATAAGTGGCTGTCACAACTAGTCGCATTCTTTTGTAAATTTGGTTTTGTATTTCTTCATCTTTGTTTAAAATATCTTCATTGTCTTTTAATACTTCAAATTGACCTTGCGTCATACTTTTTAAGCCATTTATTTCATTGCCATTTACTTTTAGCATTTCGATTGCTCTATTTTCCGCATCTTTTGTTGCATCAACTAGCAAATCTTTTTTATATTTATCAATATTTGTAACAACATATTCAGGTTTTGTAATTTCAATATTGTCACTTTGTAATTTCAACTCCAATAAATTTTCATAAAACTCTTTGACCTTGTCAATATCCCCAGTAACAATTGATATAATTTCCTGTCCGTCATAGTTTGAAATATTGGTTGCCGAAACTTGTGTTTCTTCACCGCTTTGAGAAGTTTTTTCTGCTTCTTTGTCATAATTTGGCTGAATTTTTAAATTTTCAATGTCGTAACTATTTTCATTGATTTTTAAACTCTTTAATTTTTGAATCACAATTTTTTCTTTATCATCAATATCCTGCCTTAAATTATCCAAATTTTCATTTTTTCCTGAAATTATTATCCTGATGAGCGCTTTATCTGCCTTGATTCTCTTTTGCGCAACTCCTTTTACAGTAATTCTGTTGTCAAGTTTATTCGTCTTGTCAACCGCATTTGAAATTAATGCCGCCGACACAATTAAACCGAACGACAATATTGTAGAAATTATTATAAATTGTACTTTTTTTCAATTTGTTTCACTCCTTAGTCATTGAAGTTTTTTTATCTTTTTAAATTATAATTTATTTTTAAAAAAATGTCAAATTAATTTTTTTATGTGTAAAATTTAGTCCTATTTTTCTTTTTCTTTTTCTTTTTTTACTCATTTATTTTAATATTTATTTATTATTTACTATTTATCTATGAAAATTTCGCTGGCATCTCCGAAATTCATATCCTTTTTTTTGCCAAGCTTTGTTCTTGCACCGACTATTCTGTTTGACATGCCGAACATGTCATCAAGATGGAACGGGTCTACGTCAGGGTCTTTTTCGAAGTAAGGGTTTTCAGGAAGATGTTTGTATCTTTTTTCAAGTTCGCTATAATATTTCTGAAAGTTTCCTTGTGAAAAGTCGCTAATATATTTTGGCGCTGACTTAAAGTTATTGAAGTAAAACTCACGAGGTATGTCAGCAAATTTCTTCTCGTTAATTTCCACATCTTTATCTTATAGTTTTCGTTAGCGACTGAAAACTTTTTGACATTATACCTGTACTTAGCGCATATCGCCTTAGCTTCTTCCATTCTGTTTTCAGGTACGATGAGCTTGTCCACGACGATGTTTTTTCCGTTTCCGCCAAAGTTTGCGCCGTCTTCAAGGAAAAGGTTTGCTATATGTACATTGTTTCCTGTCACTTTAAAATACCCGTTTCTTGAAACCTCAATTTCACTTGTGACATTCTGATTGCTTCCGTTAAGAACTAGTGTGGCGTTGTCAAATACTGTAATATCTGTATTTGAAACATTCCCCTCAAGAACAAGCGCTCCTCCAAGCACTTCAGTTTTTCCACGGTATGAAATATTTCCTTTTATTGTAAGTGTCTTGTCTCCCGCTTTACGAAGTCCGCCTTTATAGTCCGAAGTTTTTTCATAGAAGTTTTTTTCCCTTGAAATATAATTCTTGAACGGAACATTGTCAACAACGGAAAACTCGTCCAAACCAGATACAATATCACCTTTTTTATTATCAAACTGCTCAACGGCTACATTGTACGAAGTAGTTCCGCTTGGAAGGTAAGTCAGCTCTCCTCTTATATCATTTGTCCAAGTCCAGTCGCTAAGAGGTTCAGCCCAGAAGTAAGCTGTATCGCTATTTGGTTCAAACACTTTGTCATAAAATCCTGTAAAAAATTTCTGCTCCTCAATAAGCCCGGCATTAAAATTGCTAGGTCCGTTCAAGACTTTTCTCTCGTCAACGAATCCCCATCCGTAGTCATTTGACAATGCGTCCTTTTCCCTGTAGGCTGTTGTAAGTATCATCTGCTTGATTTCGTGGTAAGTTATTCCAGGATATTTCTTCATCATCATCGCCGCAATTCCTGCAAGTTTTGGTGCTGAAAAGCTTGTCCCTGTATTCTGTTCCTCCTTTTTCCTGTCATATATGTCACCGTTAGCCATTACTGAAGATGAACGTGAATAAACTGGACGAGCCTCGGCATCATCAGGTTCTGAAGAAGTTCTGCATGTGCTTGAAAATTGACTTGCACGACCTGCAGAGGTTTTTGCTTCGGCTGTTGAGCTTAGGGTTGCAGGATTAGTCACATCAGTTCCCTTATTGTTTTTAACGCATTCAAACTGGCCTACATATATTCTTTCAGAATCAAGAAGTTTAAAGACTTCGTCCCCATACATGTCATATTTCATAGTTTCAGGTGTAAGATAGGCAAGGTTTCTTCTTACCCCTGTGGAATTTTTCATAATTTCACTGTCAATTGTGAATACAGGGTTTCCTAAAGGTTTTAAGAAAAGGTTTACATTTCCTGTCTCGTCATCTCCATAAACTCTTCTAGGACTCATTGAGCTTATTGCTGTCTCATTTATTATATCGCCAAAATAAAACATTTTTGAAGTTGAGTCCCATCTGTTTCTGTCATCTACTGTTCCTGAGTACGAAGCTATTCCGTAAAACATGTTCTGTTCTGACACTGACATTGAATATGAAATAAGCCTTTGCCCAAATTCAGTTCCAGCAGTCAAATAGAAGGCATGAAGCACATTTGCGTAATGCTCTGCATTTCCTATATGTCTTCCTCCGACAGATTTGCTGTAATAAAATTTTGGCTTAGGAATTCCGGGATTTATTTTATCCCAGTATGCGTCCGTAGTGTTTGGATCAAACACGGCGATATAGTCATTTAAGCCTGTATTTGGGTGTACTTTTTTTGCGTATTTTACTAAAACTTCACTTTTTGATGGAGTTTTAGCTTTTGTATAAAATAAATTTGCGGCATTTAGATTTGCTGTAAAAATTAAAGATATTAATAAAAAAATTTTTTTCATATAATTTTTTTCCTTCCAATTTTTAAATATTTTATTTATTAAATAAATATTTTTTTAATTTTTTGTTTTTTTAAAATTAAACAGTAAATAACTTTATGTTTTTTTATAAAATAATTATACATATTTTTTTAAATTTTTTTCAAGCACTTTTTTTCTAACTTCCGTTTTTTTCTAATAAATTTAATATAATTTAAAAATAAAAAAAAGAGAGTTATTATTTTTTTCTCTTTTTTTATATTTTTTTGTTTTTAATATTTTTTTATATAAACTATTTTTTTAAATAAATTTTAAACTCTGAATAACGCTTTTTATTTTTTTCTAAAAGACTTTTTATCATTTTCTATTTCAGTCTTATCTTTCTCTATATCTTGAGTTACTTCGATATTATTTTTTTCGCTTTTACCATAATTAAATATATTATCTTCAAACTCTATTTTTTTATTCTTTGTTCTTCTTTTTATATCGCAGAAAAAAATTTATTCAGTTTTTTTATTAATTCTTTGTTTTTGCTCGATATTTCCATTTACAAAAAAAATAAAGTTTCGTAATTTGTTTTAAGACCTTGTTTTTGTCAAGTTTGCTGAACCGATGAAAGCATATTTTTTTCGTTGATTAAATAGATTTTTGCTGTGCAAACTGAAGTAATTTTTTTCGTTCGCCTCGTAATCTTTTTGGAAAAGAATGATATTTTTAGTGGATAAATTTCGATATTGTCTTCAAAAATTTTTGCTCTTTTACAGTTTTTTTCCGTTACCGTAAGTTTTTTTGATATAATAAGTTAAATTTTTCTAAAAAAATTCTCTGTTTCTTTTTAAGTCTTAATCTTTCTTCGTATGAATCTGACTTAACTTCTTCGGATGAAATAACAAATACTTTTTTTGAATCTTTTGTTAAATTAAACGGATTTTTCCTTGTCCTTGTCTAATAAATATTTGAAATCAAGATATGGCATCACAACTTTTTAAAGAATTAATCGATACTTTTTTTATCTTTTTCGGTAATTTTATACGCTTCCCTTAATTTTTTTGAATATAAAGCCTTTTCATTCCTTTGTCGATACAAATATCAGCTACAATTCCATCTAAATTTATTGCAAATTTTTTTATGAATATAATATTTTTTTCACCTTTATTTTTTTCTGATTTTTTTCCAATCTAAAAATTTTTGTGCATCTTCCTCTTTTTCAAATTCCCATTTTTTTCTTTTTTTGGATTCCATCTAGCTCCAAATTCTTTCGCTTTTTTCTCTGTCTTCGTAACTAACATCTACTTTAGTTTTTCTGATTTTCTTTCCAATCCAAAAAAACTTTTTGTGCATCTTCTTCTTTTTCAAATCCCCATTTACCCTCTTTTCGGATTCCATCTAGCTCCAAATTCTTTCGCTTTTTCTTTGTCTTCGTAATTAACATCTAAATATCTCATAAAACTAACCTCTTTTTTTTATTTTTTTAATTATATCATTTTTTAATTTTCTAGTCCAGCTTTTTGTCTAGCATCATAGAAGTTAGACCATTCAACTGAAGAAGGTGAAATTTTGTAGTTATCATTTGAAGCAATTGGATTAGTTAATTTGGTAAATTCTTTGTCATAATCACCAGGAGCGTAAGCATCTAACATAAATTGACCATTTGAATAACCAGGCACGATATTTTTGGCACTTTCAGGTGCTTTATCCATTTCAGTATATCTTTTTAATAATTTTGGGTATATGTTATCACCTTTAACTTTTTTTATTTTATCTCCAAAGCCTGAAAAGAAATATTCTCTTTTTAAATCTTGATATTTATAAGGATTTACATTTACATCTTCCACATCTATTTTAGTTATTTCTTTTTCAGCTTTTAATGTACCATTTTTAAACAAAGATTTAAATTTATCAAGTTTTTCTCTTTTGGAAGCAATTGTTCCAATTGTTATTCCTTTTCCTTCATTTTCGATATTTATGTAAGAAGGGATATTTGGATCAAATTCTAAAGTTCCAATAACAGCCCCTTCTTTTAAGTAGACATTTCCTCCAGCCATTATCAAATGATTTACATTACCAGAAATTACAGCAGTGCTGTTTTCATAAACAATTACAGTTGATTTAGGTACATTTCCATTTAAGACAAGAGTTCCTTCAAGGATTTGTGTAGGCCCTTCATAATAGATATTACCATTAATAGTAAGAGTTTTGTCACCTGCTTTTCTTAAACCTGGTTTAAACTCTGCTGTATCAGCATAATAATTTTTTTCGGATGGAATAAAGTTTTGGAATGATACATTTCTTATTGTTTGGAAAGCCAAACTTGTTTTAGGAATATCACCATCTTTATCTTTAGTTGTTGCAACTATATCATATTTAGTAGAACCTGAAGGATGTTTAGGGAGGTTTCCATAAATATCGTTGCTCCAAGTCCAATCGCTAGTAGGGGAAGCCCAAAAATAAGCATTTCCATTAAAATCGAATACTTTATCATACATTCCAGTATAGAATTTTTGTTCTTCGATTAAGCCTGTATTTATAGCACCTGGTCCTTTTAAAGCTCTTAATAAATTTGCAACTCCCCAGCCATATTGATTATCTAGTATATCTTTTTCTCTTGTAGCAGAAGTTAAAAGAATTTCTTTTGCATCTAAATAAGAAACACCAGGAAATTTTTGCATTATTTTAGTTATAATGGCAGATAATCTTGGAACAGCAAATGAAGAACCTGTTCTTCTTTCACCTGCCGCTGTTATTTCACCATCTGCAAGAATTGTGTTAGCTCTTGAATATAAGGCAAAGAATGGGTAATAACCTTTATCTGGATTATCGTTTACGCCACATCCTTTATAAGGATTCTCCTGTCTAGGTCCATCCATATTTCTTATGTCAGTAAAAGTTCTATTTGATTTATATCCATTGCAAACGAAGTCTTTTACTTTTATTATATCGCTTCTTTGCATTTTTTGAACTTCTTCTCCAAACATTGGAAAGAAAAAACTTTGTTGCGATGGATGTATTGCATAAATATCTTCACCTTTTTTTCTTGCTTTTGGAGTTAGAGTGTCATCATTTCCATAAGCTGAAACAAGTAAATTTGTATTATCTGATGTATATCCATTAAATCTTGGTGTTTGCATCACTTCACCTGCCAATTCATTTATGGTATCTCCAAAATATACTGATTTACTTGTCATAAATCCTGTTGATCCTGTTATATAATACATTGATAATGACAGAATCCCTTTTGGTATTGAATTAGGTACTATTACTGAAGCTGCTGTTACTTCATCTAAATGATTTTTTACATATCCACCTGACATTTCCACATCAAATGCTTCAAACATTGAAAGCATATGAGCATTATCATTATAAAATCTTTTTTCATTTTCTGTTGTTCCTCTTAATACTTTCACATCTTTTAAATTTATCCCCAAATTATCTTTCCAATAATGTTCTGTTGACATTCCCGCTTCTCCATCATAAAGCATATTAAATATTGGATAGCTTCCTTGTTTTTCTTTGGCAAATTTGACTATTTCCCCTTTATATTTAATTCCTTTATCTTTTGTATAATTTAATTTTGCACTAAAACCCTAATGTTGATAATGCTAAAATTCCTAATAATATTTTACTTTTTAATTTTTCATAGTTGTATCTCCTTATAATTTTTAAAATTATTTTTGTTTTTCTGTTAAAATTTCTATTTTTTTATTTAAGTTTATTTTTTTGTAAAAACTGCATTTTGTTTTTAAATTATATTTTACATATTTTTATTTTTCTGTTTTTTTATTATAATGTGAGTATACTACAGAATTTTTATGATTGTCAAGTAGTTTTTTTCAAAAATATTTTATCTTTTTTTACTATTTTAAATTAAAAAAATATTTTTTTAAAATATTATTTTTTATATTTATTTACTTTCTTTAATTATATAAAATAAATAAAATATTAATATTACTATTTTTTTAAAAAAATATTAAAAAAATATGGTAAATTAAAATATTTATATTTTTCTTGACTTTTTTTAAAATTATATACTATACTTATAACATAAACGAAATAAAAAAATATTATTTAAAAACAGAATATTAATTTCTTTGTTAATAAAACAAAAAAAACACTTAAATTTAAGCAGAATGATATATTTTATATTTTTTTGTTTATTCTTTAAATTCTATGTAATTTCGTTTATACATTTTTCTTATTCATACATAATCTAAAAAAATGAAATATATTGGAAAATAATATAAAGTAATTTTTTTAATAAAAAAATAAATTTTAAAGGAGAGATTGATTTATGAACAAGACGAAAAAATTTTTATTGATGGTATTTGCATTAATTGCTATTATCAGTTGTGAAAGCAGTGGAGGAAGCGGAAGTGGAAGTGGAAGCGGTATAAATAATGGTAGTGGAACACCTATTGCTAAAAATGGACCATCTTATTCGCAACCAAGTACAGGAGCGAGATTTACTCTTCCAAATTTTTCAAATTTAAAATTAAATAAGAGTTATGCAACTCCAACTATTGTAAAAGAAGATATGGAGCAAGCTACTTCTAATGTAATTGCTCTAACTCATTATAATGTCGGGGAAAATGAAATAGGATTTAAGTTGCCTGATAATTATAACAGCTTATCCCCAACACTTAACATTGCATCCCCAACAACAATGGATGTAAAAGGGTTTGCAATTTCTAGAAATATGGCAGGTACTGCGATAAATCCGGAACAGTTAGTTAATGATATGCTTACAAAATATATGACTAATTCCAATAACTTAACACTTAACATGCATCCAGGATCATCTATATTTTTGTTTGAATCTGTAACTGCAGATTTATCAATGACTGATTCTAATAGTTTAATGTCATTAGTTCCTCGAAATCAAAGACCAACAATTAATGGAATAGATTATAATGTAGCTGAATTTCATAATTCACATATTTTTATCGACAAAGATGTGAATTTAGATGACCCAAATGATTTATATAATAAATTGAATGCTCCAAATTCAACTTTTGAAGTTCCTAAGTATTTAGTTAGAAAACAGGTTACTATATCTGGATCTAAACCTAATCAAATTGCCATTCAAAGTATTGATTCTAGGGAATCAGGCGTCAATATAAACGGAGGTGTTATCAATTTAACAGGAGATAGCAGTTTTGGAGCATATATTAAAAATGGTGAATTCAAAAACCAGGGATTTATTTATGTTGGAAAAAATTCTATTGGAATTTATAGTTATGAAGATGGAAATGGAAAAGCACATGAGTCTAACGGTTATATTGTAAATGAGAACACTATTAACTTAGGAGAAAATTCTATTGGAATGTACTATTACAAACGTTACAATGATGTATCAGGAAATGCTATCAATGACGGAAAAATTGAAAGTGAAGCAAATAACGCTATTGGAATAGTAGCAAATATCAATGATCAAAAATTAGATCCTGCATCTATTATTGACAGTTATAGTAGCGATGATTATGTATCTTCGTTAAATAATGTCCTAATTGATCTATCAGGTGATAAATCAATTGGATTCTACGTAACCGGAAAAGGAAGAACTAAAGCATTTAATAAATCTTCTAATGCTAATGAAACCAATAAAATTAAAATAGGAGATTCATCTGATAAATATAATCCAAGTATGGGAATGTACAGTGATAATCCAAATGCAAACTTAGAAAATTATGGAGAAATTGAAATTGGTAAAAATTCAATTGGTATGGCTGGTATTGGTACTTTAATAAATGATAATTATGGAATTATTAAAATTACCAAAGATGGCGGTGTCGGAATGTATCTTGGAAAAGATGCCATAGGTGTTAATAATGGACTTATAACTACTGAAGGAACTCCAAATGATGCAGTTGGTGTAGTTGTTGGAAAAGATGCAGAATTCACAAATAACGGAACAATTCATATCGACTCTAACGGCGGTGCTGGAATCGTTATTGCCGGTGGTACTGTTAAAAACTATGGAAATATCGAAATTAGCGGTGGAGCTGTAAGAGATCGTGTTGATAATTCTTACCAAGTGACTGTTCAGTCATCAGATAGAAAACTTTTAAGCAGCGACATGAAAGTATATGTGGATTCATTGGGAAGAACTAAACCGATTGAAGGACTTGCAAACTTGGGATTAAAGAGTGCTGACTTGTTAATTGGTGCTGAAGCTACTGAAAAAACTAATGATACTGAAGTTACAGTTGGAGACGATGTATTAGCTCCATTTAATAATTCGATGCAAACAAGCAACATTAAAAACTGGAATGTTAAAACTGGTTCATTAGTTTGGCAAGCAAATCCTGAAATTTTAAATAACAAAATCGCAAAAGTTACTTTGAAAAAATTATCTTACGCAAATTTTGCTGACGATGAAATGACTCAAGATGTGGCTAGAGGACTTGACGAAAAATATAAAGTTGCAAATTCTAATGATAAAGAAATCTTTAATTACTTGAATACTGTAAGCAGCAAAAAAACTTTTGCAGACACATACCGTGAAATTAGCGGAAATCAATATGCAAATGTTCAGCAAAGAATTTCAAAAACAGATGATATTTTAAATAACAGAATTTCTGACTTGCAAAAAGAAAATGCAGATGAATCTGGACACCATGTTTCAACTTTCTTTGATAAAAACAAACACAGCTCAAAAGTTCAAGGAATAGCTGATTCAGACAGCTCAGCTTACGGAATTTCATATTTATTCAACAATGCTGACGCAAAACAAGGAATTTATGCAGGTGCAATAAACAACAACTTCAAATTAAAAGATAACGGAAGATCTAAAGAAAATATCTCAATGCTTGAAGTTGGTGGATACAAAACTTTTGATGTAAACAGTCTTGAATGGACTTTGGACGGAAACGGATTTGTTTCACAAAATAATATGAAGAGAAGATTTGTTGTAGGAAATAACTCTTACGAAAATAAAGCTAACTACAACGCTTACGGAGTTAATTTGACAAACAAACTTGGCAAGACTTTCAATGTTGGCGGAAACTTCACAGTTAAACCTTACGCTGCATTAAAACTTGGTTACGGAAGATTTAACAAGATTAAAGAAAAAGATGGAACTCTAAATGTGGAAGTTAAAGCAAATGACTACTATTCAGTAAGACCAGGAGCTGGAGTGGAATTTGGATTCTCTAGTCCAGTATCAGCAAAAGGAACTAAATTTAAAGCGTCACTTGGACTTGGTTACGACCACGAACTTGGAAAAGTTGATGACAGAGTAAATGAAGTTAAATTCACTGACACAAATACTAGAATTAGACTAAAAAGCGCTAAAGATGAGAAAAAAGGAAACTTCAGAAGCGACTTAAAAGTTGGATTTGAAACTGGAAAATTCGATGTATCTGTAAACGGTGGATATGATACGAAAGATAAGAACTCGCATGTTGGTGTGGGATTAGGTGTTTCGTTTTAATTAATTAATTACTAAAATTTTACTAAAATTATAATAAACTTTCAAAAAAGCTCCAGATTTTAAGAATTTGGAGCTTTATAGTTTAAGAACTAAAAAAAATAAATAAACTACAGAAAAGACTTTTTATGAAATTTAAATTATATTTTTATTTACTGACAAGGTGTTTTTGGATAAATTCTGTATTTGAATGCTAAATTATATTTCACAAAAATTACACCTTCTTTTTGATTTTTGAATATTATTTTTTTAATTATTTCTCTTCGATATTTTTATACAAAAATTGTATCATGGATATACCCTTTTTTTCAATTTTTTTACAAAAAAAGCAATTCATCTCCCACTTATAGAAAGCCTACGACTTCTTGCTATCTTTTTGTTAAAAAAATAAATTACAAATTACAGGAAGAAATTTTATGAATTAAAAAAACTTTTTTTAGAAAAAAAATTATCATAATACTAAAAAAAGCTATCAGTCAAAAAAATCTCGATTGATAGCTTTTTTTAAAAATCAAAATTATAAATTATTTAATAAACCCCTAAAAAGCGCCAATTCCATTCACTTCCAGAAATCTAAGAATCAAATCATTAGACCTTTTCTCATTCTTTTCTGTATCGTAAGGAAGCGTAAAATCTCCATCTCTATTTGTCCAAAGTCTGTCATAATAATCTGTAACTTGTTTTGAAATCTTTTGATCATAAGTAGAAATTATTTTTAATTCGTTTTCCAAATTATAATCTCTCATATTTCTTCGTGTAAAATTTGTCGATCCGCCATATGTTATCATATAGTTCTTTTTGTAAATCGTCATCATTTTCACATGATACATCTCTGCACCTTTATTATAAAATCTAACATCGATATCATATCCGTGTTTTCTAGCTAATTTCATAAGTTCCCCAGAAGCCGCCTTATTTGGAAAAGCAGCTGTCGAATTATTTAATATCAGTCTAAATTTCACTCCCCTTTTCGCCGCTTTTTTAATGTCCGTTAATATTTGTCTGTCTGATAGAAAAAATTGTGCAATAAACACTTCATCGCCAGGTTGAGCATTTTTCAATTCTCTTGTCATATCCTCGCCAGTTTGACCTTCAGTAAAGTATTGCAGTTTTATCTGATTATTTTTTGAAGGTTCAATATCAAATTTTTGATACGGTAAAGTTCTATTTAAACTTCCATCTTTTTTGGTGATTTTCGCAACTGGAATCTCTGCATTATAAAGGTCTTTTAATATTGGCGATGAAAATTTGAATGCGACATTTGAATGTCTTGAACCTTCTGCGTGTGGATTTCCAGTCGTTAGCATTGCAGTTTTTTCGTTCATTATAAGTTTTCTGTGATCTGCTTTTCCGTTTAAAGCTCTTAAAATACTTCTAACTGTGACAGGATCAGTTCCTTCGTGAAGTGGGTTTTTAGTTTTTCCGACATTTTTCGGATTTCCAAAAGGCTGAATAAGAAGTCTCCAAATTGCTGAATAAACTGGTATTGGATCAGGCAATTTCGCCAAATCAACAATTCCTATCTTAACTCCAGCCGCTTCCAATCTCTTATACATTTCATTGTCATAAGCTCCGTAAAATGTGTTCCCTTCGTCCAAAATCAAGTAAATCTTCACATTCGGATCTTTTTTTCTCTTTTCCAGAATTTTCTGCGCAAACTCTTCAGCAATCGGCAATGGATCCAGCTTTTCCTTAACTCCTTTTCCAACATAATCGTGAAACACGAAAATATCCATCAGGAAAAAATCCTGCGCCTTATCCAAAATGTCATACGCCTGATCCCAAATTTGCCTCTCATAATGAATTTCTCCATCTTTTTTATATGTCAAGTCATAATAAAAATCAACATCGTCCGCATTATAAACTGGTGTTTTAACCGCTAATCCACTTGGCAAGGATTTACAAGAAAATATTGTACTGATAATAAAAATCGACAACAAAATAAATTTTAATTTTTTCATTTAACAGCTCCTTTTATTTTTTTGTTTTTTTGTTTTTTTGTTTTTTTGGTTTTTTTATTTTTTTACTTAATTTAATGTTATTATACTGTATTTTTTTAAAAAAATCAATTTTTTTGTATTTTTTTATTTACTGTTTTTATTATTTATTCAAAAAAATCTGTTATATATAGGTTTTATTTTTTCTATATATTTTTTTGTTTTGTTAAATGATTCAGCAACATTATTTATATTAGGAAAATGATAACGAAGCATTCCTGTTACTTGCGAACTAACTGGAATTGCTGGAATTAAAGAAGTTTTTTTACCTCTTTTTCCTTCAGATGCTCCAACTTTTTGTTCTAAAGTATTTAAATTACCATAAGTTCCTGTTATTTCCGATACACGGTTTAAAAAGGCTTCTCCATTTCCTGGAACAATGGCTAAAATTTTGTTGTTATCGATATATCTTCCTGCATTGACAACTGGGGAAGGATCGATAATTAATGCTTTCAAGTCTAAATTTGAAGCAACATATAATGCTTCTCCACCACCTTTAGAAAAACCATTTACTGCTTCTAAAACTTGGTATTTTTTACCTTCTTTTGAAGTATAAACTTTTTTACTTATTTTTATTGCTATTTCTAAAGCCGCTTCATAATTTTTTGAAACTTTAACACTTGACATTATATCATTTTTTTCCAATCTTTTATTGAATTCATATTAGAAAAAAAGGCATATTAGAACCACCATAAAATATTTCTAGTTTTTCCTGTCTTTTTTTATTTCCAAAAACACAAGCAATTACAGCAGTTTTCGTATCTTCTACCATATCAACTGGTTCATAAATGTCGTAAAAACCATTTTTTTCTAATTTTTGCTTTTTTTCTATTTCTTCTTGAGTATAATTTTCCGTATTTTTCTTTTTTTCTTTATCTTTTTTTATTTTTTTCATTTCCTTTAATTTTTTTCAGATGATGTAATCTCTTTTTCGCAATGGCTTTCAACGCTTTTTTTCTCCAATATTATTTAAATTCATATCAATCGCTAGAATGTGATCAGTTTTTTTCCAGAAACATAATTTTTCTTCTCTCTCTTTAAGTTCTCCCAAAACTTTTTTTGTTATTAGCAAGAGTTACTAAATAATGTGTTTTTTTCCAGCTACTTCTTCTTCTGTAAAAATTTTTTTCATCGTCTCAAAAAAATGTTCTTTCTGCTTCACCATTTAGGTTTCTTTCTTCTCTTAATTTTTTTCAGATTTTTTTATCTTTATGTTTAAAACTTCGAAGTCCCTTTTCTGTACTAAATAAAGTATATCTATTTTTCTTTATTAATTTTTTTGAAAAAAATAGTCTTCTTTTCTTTCTTCGCTTAATATTTTAGTCTTATTTATATAATTTTTTTCAGCTTTAACTGGAGTATAAAGTAAAAAAATCATTGTTTTTTTATTAACATATTCATTTGATGATTGATATTTTATAGTTGCTAAATTTATAGAACTAATAGATAAAAAAATGCAAATATTGATATTTTTAACATACATAAAATTACTGTATTTTTTTATTTTTTTATTATTTTTAGATTTTTTTAAATTAATTTTTGCTATTTTTTTATTATTTTTTTATTATTTTTTTCATTCATATTATTAACCACCTTTATTTTTCATAATATATTTTCTTTAATTTTTTTACAGTATAATAATAACTTATTTTTCGTAAAAAAAGTCAAGAACTTTTTCGGTATTTTTAATTACTGTTTTTTTATACAAAAAAATATATTATGTTTATTTATAATATATATATAGTAAGTTAAAAATATGAAATAAATTTATATAAAAAAAGTTATCTTATTTATATCTATCTATAAGATAACTTTTTATAACAATAATATTTTTTTACTTTTTATTGTTTATCCGGTAAATATTCTGCTATTAGTCTATCACATTCCTTTCTGTTTTTCTTCCATCTTGCTAGAAAGCTGATTTTTTTCAAATTCCAATTCTTTTTAAATCTATCTTTTCTTTTGTTTTAAAAAAACATAAGTTAAGATATCTAAGTTACAATTTTTTTAAATAATATTTTTTTCATTTGATACAACTTTTTGAAACACCGTTAATTTCTTCTCTATTTTTTTAAATACTTTTGATAACTTCTCATAATTTTCTGCTTTTTATTTTTATCATTTGCCTTTTTCAAAATAATTTTGTGTTTGAATAAATAACACATCATCTTTTAACTTTTTCTTTATTTAAAACAACTATTTGATTTCTTAAAATATTATTATACGGTATAGAAATTACTGCTTCAACCCAATTGTTTCTAATTATTTCTTCTTTATTTTCAAAAAGTTCAAAAGTCTCCAAATCCATTATCATTTTATCATTTTTTTATTAAGCAATTCTGAAATTAAATTCTTTGAATCGCTATTTTTTTCGTCAAAATTACTACTGTTTTTATTTTTCATTATTAGAATTTGCCATAGAAAGAAGTATTTTTCAAAATTTCATTTTTTTCATTTTTCATCAACTACTTCATTATAGAAATTATTTAATTCAAAAAAATCAGCATTATATAAAAGTTCGTTACTTTTTTTACATTTAGAAAATCCACTAAAAAGATTAGTAATTTTTTTCTTCTTGAATAATCGGTAAATTTATTACTTTACTCACAAAGTTTTTGTGCAATTTTAGTATATCTTCCTCTCAAAATATCAAGTTTTAACTCCAGCTCCATATCCGTCATATTGCTCAGAACTTCTCTAACTTCAAGATTTTTCAACTACAAAATTATACGATTCTTTAAATAATTCTATCTTTTTCTGATAATATTTTCATATTTTTCCAAATATGTTTCTTTTTAAATTATACTCAAAAATCATTATCTATTAAATACTCTAAAAAAATAAATAATCTTCATCCCGTAAATTTTTCAATTTCTTCAAAAACCACTTTACTTATGCAAGCTACATACAGAAATAACCATGCTTTTAAGCGCATCCGTCTTTTTTTCACATCTTTATTTTTCTTTTATTTCTTCCACTGCAATATCAAAAATCTACTTCTCATTTATTTTCACCCCATTTTTTAGAAATTATGCTCTCTTCAATATATTTCTTTTTACTTTTTCAAATACTCTAAAGTAATATTATGTTCTTCTTCAAAACTTTCTATTATTTCAACCATTTTATCCTGAACTTCTCTTTCTGGAAGATCTATATCCAATTCTACAATATCTACTTTATTTACTGCACGAACTACATTCATAGTTTTATATTTCTTTTCAAAATAAAGTAAAAGTAATTCTGTTTTTAATAGCCATTGAAGATACTTTGGATTAATTTTCTCATTTGGTCTTAAAATAAAATAAAGTGTTGCCGGAAGTGCTTTTTCATACTCCTTTTCAACATAAACGACTTCTATTTTACTTCCTTTTGCCTGAAATAGAACATCTCCCTTTTGAATAAAATACTTATCATCAATTTTATTCTTTCCGCTTTTATACCTATTTGGCACTTCTGCGTTTTCAAATCCTTTTATTTTACCGTTACTTACAAGAGTAGGATTTAACAGATAATAACCTGTTTCCCTATCCGCAGTTTTTACATTTAACGGTGCAATTATATCTACATTATCTCCTAATTTCATATTTTCACATCCCTTTTCTTTTTCTATAATCTAAAATCCAATTAAAAATTAATTTTAAAAAAATTATTTTTAATTATAATACTTTAAATTTATATATTTTTATATAATAAATAATACTATTCTATAAAATATTATACCATAAAAACTTATATAAAATTATATTTTTTTCTTTATATTATGTTTTTATATTATGTTATATTTTATTTTTGTTTAATTTTTATTATTTTATTTATTTTTTTATTTATTTTTTTATTTCATTATGTCATCAATTTCAAAATCAGTTTTTTTATTTTGTTTATTTCTTGTTTTAGAAATTTTTCTTGAAAATGTAGTCATAAGTGACTTAATATCGTCTATAAGTTCCTGTTCTATTGAGTTTTTTACATCAACATCGACATTATTCTTGACAACGATAATTTCAGTTCCGTGCATTTCACACATCGTCTTTAAATATTCAAACCCAAATCTCGTCAATCTGTCCTCGTAAGTGATGAAAACCCTTGAAACTTCATTGTTTAAAATCATTCTAAGTAATTTTTGAATTTTCTTTCGATTGTCGTTCAATCCGCTTCCAACTTCTGACAAAATTATAGGATTTACAAGATTATCACAACTGTCTATAAGAAACCGGATTTGTTTGTCCAATTCTCCACGCCTTTTTTGATCAATGCTTGATACGCGACAATATATGACATCTTTTTTCTGCAATTTTTCAATTGCTACGCTCCAAAGATTATTTGCCTTCAATAATTTAATCAATTCATCCTTCGTCAAACTTCTTGTGCCAAAATCCGTTTTTGAAAAATGAACTTTCCCCATTTTATCCCATCTTCTAAGAGTCGCAGTCGTAACTCCAAGAAATTTAGCAATTTCTCCCAATTTGTAAACTTCTTTTTTCAAATCATTGATCGAGTACATTTTCTCTACTCCCTTTTCCTTAAGTATTATACAATAAAAATAAAAAAATCCAAGTTTTAAATTACCAAAACTTGTATTTTTTTATAATTTTTATAACTTTTTTTCAAAATTATTAATAAATTTTTGCCAAACAAGGCAAGAAATTTGTATCAGTAATTTTTATTTTTTTATTTTTTTAATTAAAAAAATCCGATTTTTCCATTCTCCATTTTTCCTTAATTCCTCGCAATTCAATTTCTTCCGTCTGATAATCATTTGCCGTCAATTTAGACAACATTTTTTTATATGCCTCAAATTCACAGTCATAAAGCATTTTTTTCATAAGCATCTGTTATTTTTTTCTCTTGTAATACCGCTTTATGTGTATAATCATAATAATTTTGTCCAGTTTTTTTGCTCTAAAAACCTCATCCAAATCTTTTTAAAAGATTTTTTTCATCCATATCTGGATATTTTTATCTCAACTAAAAATTTTTTTACATTATTTTTCTGAAACATAGGAAACTTTTTTTATTTTTATAACTAAAAATTTTTATAAGTTTCGCCAAACATTTTCAAATTAAGTTCTTTTTCATTTCTTGACAATTCTCCAAGTTCCTTTTTCAAACATATTTTTCATATTTTCAAATGTATAAAATTTTAAAAATCGCCTTTTTCAATTTCGGGATTCAACTTATTAATTTGCTCCATCGAAATTTGATAACTGTTATTTTTAGAAACTTCATAATTCTCTTGTGCAAAACTCAAACTTCCAATAGCCAATATTCCCAATATAATTTTTTTCATTTTCAATCTTTTCCTTTCCTTATTTTTATTTTTATTTTCATATTATATCGAAACAAGAGGTCAAAAAACAACCCCTTGTCATTTTATCAAATCATTAAAAACTAACTTTAAATCCTGTTGTAACCATATGATTAGTGTCTTTCTTGTCTGTCGCCTTCTTCAAGTCGTAATTCAAGTGCAATGAAACATTTTTAGCCACTTCATGTTCAACACCTACACCAACTTTAACTTTACTTCTCGACATGTTAATTCCTTTAACTCTAAATTTAGAACTTGGATTATTCACATAACTTGCGTCGAAGTCCAAATCTTTATCTCCAAGTCCTTTTTCATAACTTGCATAAGTGCTAAATGTTGTTTTTAGTCCGCCATCTCTAGTTAAAGTCTGTTTTGCTTTTAATCCTGCAATAGCATTTGGCATAGAATAAGTTTTTTTGTCGGCTTTTAATCCGTAAGAAGAATTTTCTTCCTCAAAACTTCCTCTTTTAACTGTGTCATAACTTGCTCCAACAAATGGTGTCAAAGTAAATCCTTTACCTTTTTTAATGTCATATCCAGTTTCTACATATGCTGAAAATACATTGTCATTATGTTTAATCGAAGACTGTTTCCAATCATTAGAATTTATAATAATATCTCTTTTAACATCGCTGTCAACATTGCTGTATCCTAATCTTCCACCAACATAAGCATTTCCAATATTTTGTCTACCATAAGCAGAAATTCCAACTGAATCCGATTTACTTTCTCCATTATAATGGTCAAATTTTACTTTCCCTTTTGAATAATCAATCGCAACTCCAACCATCGCACTGTCATTAACTTTAGCTTCAAATCCAGCAATTCCACTATTTACTCTAGTTTTCCCTTTAGCAAAGCCATCTCTTTCAATTTTTCCTTTAGAAAAAGCTCCATCCATCCAGAAACTATAGTTGGCATCACTTTCAATACTATCTCCAAGTCCACTAATTCTATTAGAAATATCTCTATTAACATTTTCCTGCTGTTCAAATGTCAAGGCTTGAGCCGAAGCATAAATTTGTCCAGACAAAGTATCAAGCGTAGTTTTATTTAAAGACTGCAATTTAGCCGCATTAGACAAAGTTTTTGCCGAAGCTGTGCCATTTTCAAGCTGTCTGTCTGTCCCTTGCAACGAAGTTTCAATTTGCTGTGCTGTATTAACTTCCTGCTCAGTCGCACCAATTCCTTTCGCATATTCAGTCACATCTTTTCTTGAAACAACTGCTTGAACTCCAATTGTATTATTTTCTGCTTTTGCATTTAAAAGGTCAGATTCAGTACTTATATTTGCATTGCCAGTTATATTTCCTGTAATAACATTGGCTGTTCTTCCGTTTTTGGTAAAATATTCACCGCTATTATTTGTAAGTTTTACTTCACCGTTTATTTCAGCAGTATTAGTTGCAATTGTACTATTTACATCTGTAACAATTTTTGAACCATTTTCTGCTCTTAATTCTTGAATTTGAGAATTTGTGTTATTAACAAATGTACCATTTGTTGAAACTTGCACTGATGGAATACTCATTGATTGACTTCCTGTCGCAACAGTTCCTCCATCTTTTACAAACATTCTACTTCTTGAATCTTTTCTAACTATTAAGTATGCACCTGAACCTACTGTTGTTTTACCAGTATAAGTTGTTAATCCATTTAATGTAAGACTTCCATTTCCAGTCAAATTCAATCCCGCATCTCCTGAAATATTATTTCCAAAACCATAATTTCCGCCATCAAGCTGTATTTCCACATCTTTTCCTTGTGTTAATCTTCTATCAAATAATGCAGGACCTTTTAATGCCTTATCAATATTTAACAATCCCCAACCATAAACATCATCTACACCTGGATCTCCTATATCAGTTGCAGTAGATAAAAGAGTTTGTCTTATTAAATCTCCATTCATAAATGGATATGCTTGTTTAACTAAAGCTGCTGCTGCTGTAACACGAGGTGCTGCAAATGAAGAACCATAAGTTGTCTCTGTTTTTCCTTCATCATAATCATAATAATCTACCGAACCTAATGCTGATATTGACCAATATTTAGAACTTCCTGCTGGTGTTAATGGAATAAGTTTATTCCAACTTACATTAGCTATTGTATTACCTTTATAATAGTCTTTTGACATAAGACCTACAACATTAATCCAACCTTTTTCTAAACTTGGATCAACTCTTGGTAAATTACCGAAAGCTCCTGCTCGATCAAGATTTTCTTCGTTTCCACCAGACCATATAAATAATGCTCCTCCTTCATTTATTGCTTTCTTTAAAAAAGCATGTGTATCTGTTCCAAGCGAAGAATCAACAGAAGTTGGAATATAAGTTATGTTTCCATACGAATTATTAAAAATTCTTACTCCTTTATCATAAAGTCTTTTATATTCTTCATATTCTGGTGTTGCACTAATTCTTTTAACAACATCCATTGCATATATTTTTACTGAAGGAGCATTTTGTAAAAGAGACTTTATAACTCTATATCCATGTGTTGTATCTGTATTACCTTTTCCTTGAACTCTTTCAATGTTATTTGTTAATTTATTTACTTGTTCCCAATTTGTTTCATCGTTAAATCCACCATCAAATACTCCAACTGCTACACCTTCTCCTTTAAAAGCACTATGATTGTTGTCTGGATTTTTAGAATTATAAATTCTATCAGTATCATTTATAGCAATTCTTCCTGAAGAATCGAATCTATTGTTTTCTAAATGATCAACTGGTGAAAATGGTCTTGAATATGGCGTTGTTTCATTTGCCACATAAGTTGCACCAGTATAATAATCAAAATCGTTTGCTGTTAATTGCTGTCCTGAATTATTTGTTCCTGAACCACTTGTTGAACCATTTCCACTGTCACTGTTATACTGATTTTCACCAGTTGGTGTTGAATCTGAAGTTGCTCCAGAACCGCTTCCTCCACTACTACCACAGCTTACTGCTAGCATTATTGATATTACTGTTAAAATTAAAAGTTTTCTTTTATTCATTTTAATCATCCTTCCAAAAATTAAAATCTTTATTTTTACATATTTTTATTTTCTGCTATTTTTTACATTAAGAGTATATCACAAAGAAATATAAAAGTCAATACTTTTAAATAAAAAAATTATATATTTTTATTTTTATTTTTTTACAGTATAAAAAAATTTAATTCATATTATATTTATAATTTTTTTGTTTTTTTATAAAATTTAAAATATAAAAAAATGTAAACTAAAAAAATATAAATATTTTTTTCAAGTTTACACTTATCTTTTTCTTTTTTTAATAATAAAAATTATTATGTTTTTTTAATAAATTTCTTTCTCTCTCTCAAATTTCACTTCAAATTCTTTTTCCTAAAAATGAAATCCCAATCTTCAAAAATCTTTTTTAACCCCAGCATTTCTCAAAACCGAACTATATTCTTTTTTTCATCAATCTGTTTTTAACGCAATTTCGCATTCTTTCTCAAGTTTTTTTCATGAATTGCTTCAAAACTAAATTCACTTTTTATATTTAAAAATTTTTTTAACTCAAAAAAATAATCCCTTCTCTTCCAGTTAATTTATTTAAAAATATTTTTTAGGTTTCAAAAAGCAGGTCATACCGACCTTTTCCCAGCAAAAGCCATTTGATGTAATCTCATATTCATTTCTTAATTTCAAAATCAACCCCAACATCAATCCATGATAAAATTGCTCTTTATAACTTCCACTAATATCAAAAATTCCAGTATTTTTCCAATAAAAATTTTATTTAATTCAAATTTAAATTTTTCAATATCTCCACTTTTTTAATGCATTAGTAAATTTTGAAAAAAATTATTAGAATCTCTAAAATAAACTTCTATAAACATTTTTAGAAAAACATCTTCAAAAATTTCTTCATTTGGAATTTTCAAATAAACTTCTTCTTCATCTTCATCGTTTTTTGGCTAAAGTTAAGTATCCACTATGAAAAAAATAAGTTCCATATTTTTTTCTCAAAAATTAGCTTCTAAATTTCCAAAAAGTCATGCTATCATTAATCGTTTCAAAAATATTTTCTTTATTTAAAAGTCTTGAAAACTCATCAAAAATCTCATTCTTTAATTTTTCCAAATATAGCTGAATCAATCCATTCCCACTAGTATTTACCCAATAAGGTCGCAATCTTCCCTTTTTTCAAAAAAATTAATAATAGACCAAGGATTATACACTTTTGTATCCCCAAATAAATATCCATTGTACCATTTTTTTGAACATCTTCCAACTCATATTCCAAATTAAAATCTTTCAAAAGCCTCTTCAACTTCATCTTCCATAATCCCAAAATATTCTGTAAATTCACTATCTAAAATCGTATGAACTTCCAAATTATTCAACCCACGGAAAAAATATTTTTCTTTCGCAACTCTTAAAATTCCAGTTATTACACTCATTTCAAGATATTCATTATCCTTCAAAAACAGATCCGTAAAAAAACTCTTGAAAAAAAATCAATGGTTTCACTATAATATCCTTTTATATAGAATTTATTATCGGCTGATCATATTCATCAATTAAAATAATAACTTTTTTTCCATAATAGTCAAACACATATTTTTGTCAAATTCAATAATGATCTTTCCCAGTCACCTTCATCTTTTTCTAGCCAAATATCTTCAAATTTTTTTCAAATCTCTCTTATTCAAATGTTCCATTAAATATTCAAATTTTTGCATAAATATCTGAAATCGTTGACTTTATCGACTTAAAACCACTTTCCCAGTCATTTTTTTATTGTAATTTTTAAACGAAATTGAAATTACAGGAAATTCTCCTTGCTTTTTCAAAAATACTCACTTTTGGAAATATTAAGTCCTTCAAATAGTTTTTTTATTTTTCTTCTCTGTTCTCAACATCAAAAAAATATTTTAACATCGACAAGTTCAATGTTTTTTTCCAAATCGTCTTGGACGAGTAAACAATTTTACTTTTTGAACGCTCTTCCAAAAATATTTTTCGATAAATTTAGTTTTGTCAAAATAATAATAATCGTATTCTATAATTTCTTTAAAATCAGACAATCCAATTGGTAATTTCTTTTTATTTTTCTTTCTTTTCATAATAATCCCCTCTTTTTATTTTTTAATTTCTTAATTTTGTTAATTTCTATTTGTTTTATAAACTCCCTCCAAACGCCTTCTAGTCGCAGTTTTTGAATACCAAGTGTCCTCCAAAATAAGTGCATCTTTAAGTGGCGTTTTCAAAACTTGCTGTTTCATATGATTAATAAACATACATCTCGAAGAATGATGATTATCTAGCGTAACACAAGATGCAAAGTGTATTGCCACTTCTTCTGGCTTAATTTTCCCTTCCTTTTTAAGACATTTTCCTACATTTGACAAAAGGGAATTTACACCTTTCCCATTACATCCTCCGCATTGAAACATAAGAAGTCTCATATCTTGATCTTGCGAATATTTTGAAAATCCGCCACTTCTCTCATAAAATGACTGACTGCAATGATACCCACTACATCGTCTTTTCGCAATCTCACATTGAATTATGACAATTAATTTAATTTTTGATAAATCCATATTTTTCATTCCTCCCAAAAAAATAATTATTTATTAATTTAAATTTTTAATCTTTTAATTTTTTATCAATTATCTTTTATTAATTATTAGTTATTAATTATTCTACTTTTAGTGAACTACTCCCGCTTTTAGAAGCGGGAGCTTCTTGGGAAGTATCTGCTTTTGTTAGCCAAATATATTTACCAAGCTCTTCGGGTAGTTCCTACCCTGTCTTTTTTTATTTTTCTAATATTCCAACATCAATTTCCCAATGTTTTTTATATTCAGTGCCGCATTGTAATCTCTATCAATCTCAATTCCACAGCACTCACATTTATAGCTTCTTTCTGATAATTTCAGTTCCTCTTTAATATTTCCACATTTACTGCAAGTTTTCGACGATGGAAACCATTTATCTATCTTCAAAAATTGCTTTCCTAAAAACATCAACTTATACTCAATCGTCCTCAAAAACATTCCCCATCCATTATCTCCTACACTTTTTCCAAAATTTAATGCCTGGCTCATCCCTTTCATATTCAAATCCTCGACAACCACAGCATTATATGTTTCAGACAATTTTTTCGATAATTTATGCAAAAAATCTCTTCGACAATTCTTGATATACTCATGCAATCTTGATATTTTCTCTTTTTGTCTATACCAATTCTTAGAAAATTTTACTTTCCTTGATAATGATTTTTGTAATTTTTTTAATTTTTCTTCTAACATCCTGAAATATTTTGGATAATCAGCCCTTTGGTTTTCAGAGCTGACAAATAATTCAGACATTGAAAAATCAAGTCCAATTACTTTATCATTAGTTGGCACTTTTTGAATTTCTTTTTCAAATTCTGTCAAAACAGAAACATAATAATTTCCATTACTGTTTGTCAATGTTACTAACTTTATCTTGTAATCTTCTGTTATTTCTCTATGATATTTTAATTTTATTCTTTTCAATTTTGGCAAAACCAAATATTTGTTTTCCTCAATTCGTATCGAATTATTCACACAATTTGTCGTATAACTTTTAACACTAGTCTTTTTAGATTTGAACCTCGGAAACTTCGCTCTCTTCTGAAAAAAATTCGTAAACGATCGTTTTACATTCAATTGAGCATTTGAAAGTGCCAGACTATCTACTTCTTTTAAAAATTGATTTTCACTCTTCAAACTGGCAGGTGTAATTATTTTATTTTTCCCAGTTTCTTCATAAAATTTATTTGCAGCATACAAAATCGTATTGTAAACAAAACGAACACATCCAAAAGTCTTGTTTATCAATAATTCTTGCTCCTTATTTGGATAAATTCTGTATTTGAATGCTAAATTATATTTCATGAAATTACACCTCCTTTTGATTTTGGATATTATTTTAATTATTTTTTTAGAAATTTTATTATTTATAACTTCTCTTCAATATTTTATACAAAAATTGTATCATAGATATATCCTTTTTTTCAATTTTTTTACAAAAAGCAATTCATCTCCCGCTTGTAGAAGCCGGAGACTTCTTGCTATCTTTTGTTAAAAGTTATAATTTTTTTATCTTTTTTTATTTTTTTAGCACACTTTTTTTAAATCTTTTTCTTTTTGAAATTTCACTTCAAATTCTTTTCCCAAAAAAATGCAACCCTCAACTTTCAAAACTCTCTCAACTCCAGCATTTCTCAAAACTGAAAACATATTCTTTCTCATCAATTTGATTTAATGCAATTTCACACTCTTTCTCAAGTTTTTTTCATGAACTGCTTCAAAACTAAATTCACTTTTTTTATATTTAAAATTTTTTTAACTCAAAAATAATCCCTTCTCTTTCAGTTAATTTATTTAAAAGTATTCTTAGGTTTCAAAAAGCAAATCATATCGACCTTTCCCAGCAAATCCATTCGATGTAATTTCATACTCATTTTTTTAACATCAAAATTAATCCTAACAGCAGTCCATGATAAAACTGCTCTTTATAATTTCCACTTACATCAAAAAAATCCCTGTATTTTTCCAGTAAAATCTTATTCAATTCCAATTTAAATTTTTCAATATCCCCATTTCTTAATGCATCTGTCATATCTAAAAAGTTATCAGTATCTCCAAAATACACTTCAATAAACATTTCAGAAAACATCTCTAAAATTTCCTTATTTGGAATTTTTATGCTAACACTTTTTTTCATTACATCATATTTTTTTCAGCCAAAGTCAAATATCCGCTATGAAAAAAATAAATTCCAAATATTTTTTTCAAAAATTATCTTCCAAATTTTTCAAAAAGTCATGCTGTCATTTATTCGCTTATAAATATTTTCTTCATTCAAAAGTTTCGAAAAAAATCTTCAAATATTTTTTTCTCAATTTTTTTGTAAATACAACTGAATCAATCCATTTCCACTCGTATTCACCCAATATGCTCCAAGCCTTCTTTCATCCAAAAAATTAATAATCGACCAAGGATTATACACTTTAGTCTCCCCAAATAAATACCCATTATACCATTTCTGAACTTCTTCCAAATCATATTCCAATCCAAAATCCTTCAAAGCCTTCTCAACTTCACTCTCCAAAACTCCAAAATATTCTGTAAATCTTTTATTCAAAACGCTATGAACTTTTATATTATTCAACCCCGAAAAAATATTTTCCTTCGCAACCCTCAAAATACCAGTCATAACCCCCATTTCAAGATATTCATTATCTTTCAGAACCAATCCATAAAAACTTTTAAAAAAACTTATCGCCTTATCATAATATCCCTTAATATATGAATCTATTATCGGCTGATCATACTCATCTATTAAAACAACTACTTTTCTCCCATAATATTCATACAAATACTGCACCAAATTCCGTAACGAATTTTTCCAATCTCCTTCATCTTTTTCCAGCCAAATGCTCTCAAATTTTTCTAGTTCCCTTTTATCTAAATTATCCATCAAAATTTTATGTTCTGCATACGCATTAGCAATTGTTGTCTTTATTGTTTTAAATCCTTCTTCCCAATTCTCTTCATCATAATTCCTAAACGAAATTGAAATCACTGGATATTTCCCTTGCTCTGAAAAATACTCACTTTTAGAAATTTCCAAATTCTCAAATAACTTTCTATTCTCTTCTTTATTCTTAACATCAAAAAAATACCTCAACATCGACATATTCAATGTTTTTCCAAATCGTCTTGGTCGAGTGAATAATTTTACTTTTGAACGCTCTTCTAAAATTTTTTTCAATAAATCTAGTTTTATCAAAATAATAATAATCATACTCTATTATTTCTTTAAAATTAGATATTCCAATCAGTAATTTTTTTCTTTTTAGTTTTCATAATAATCCTCCCTTTTACTTTTTTTGTTTTTTTATCAAACTTATTTTTCATTCTCATTATAATTTAGTTCATTTTATTTCTCTCTCAAATTTCACTTCAAACTCTTTCCCAAAAAAATGCAACCCCAACTTTCAAAACTCTCTCAACTCCAGCATTTCTCAAAACTGAAACATATTCTTTCTCATCAATTTGCTTTAATGCAATTTCACACTCTTTCTCAAGTTTCTTTTTTTAAAATTTTTTTCTAATTTTTTTCAACTAAATTTACAATTTTTAACTCAAAAATAATCCCTTCTCTTCCAGTTAATTTATTTAAAAGTATTCTTAGGTTTCAAAAAGCAGATCATATCGACCTTTCCCAGCAAAGCCATTCGATGTAATTTCATACTCATTTTTTTCAACATCAAAATTAATCCTAACAGCAGTCCATGATAAAACTGCTCTTTATAATTTCCACTTACATCAAAAAAATCCCTATATTTTTCCAACAAAATTTTTTTCTCAATTCAAATTTAAATTTTTTTCAACATCTCCATTTTTTTCAATGCAATTGTCATATCCAAAAAGTTTCGTAATTCTCAAAATATATTTCAATAAACATTTCAGAAAACATTTTTCAGAATTTCTTCATTCGGTATTTTTCAAATAAACTTCTTCTTCATCTTCATCATATTCTTCTGTCAAAGTCAAATATCCACTATGAAAAAACAAGTTCCATACATTTTTCTCAAAATTAGCCTCCAAATTCCCAAAAGTCATGTTGTCATTTATTCTCTTTATAACGCTCTCTTTATTCAGCAATTTTGAAAAATCATCAAATATTTTGTCTTTCAATTTTTGTAAATACAATTTGATTAACCCATTCCCGCTCGTGTTTACCCAATAAGACTTTAATTTCCTTCGCTTTAAAAAATTAATAATCGACCAAGGATTATAAACTTTCGTATCTCCAAACAAATACCCATTGTACCATTTTTGAACATCTTCCAACTCATATTCCAAACTAAAATCTTTTAAAGCCTCTTCAACTTCATCTTCCATAATCCCAAAATACTCTGTAAATTCACTATCCAAAATCGTATGAACTTCCAAATTATTCAACCCTGAAAAAATATTTTCCTTCGCAACTCTTAAAATTCCAGTTATTACACCCATTTCAAGATATTCATTATCCTTCAAAACAGATCCGTAAAAACTTTTGAAAAAATCAATAGTTTCGTTGTAATAACCATTTATATAGGAATTTATTATTGGCTGATCATACTCATCAATTAATACAATCACCTTTTTTTCCCATAATATTCATACAAATATTTTTGACAAATTTAACAAAGAATTTTTTCCAATCTGCTAAATCTAAAGTTCTTCTTATCGAATTAAATTTTTTTCAACTTCAATTTCATCCATTTTTTTTCAGTTAAAAATTTATATTTTTGTATAAAGTCTTTCTATAATTCCTTTAACTTCTCTAAATCCACTTTTCCCACTTTTTTTCATTATAATCTTTAAACGAAATTGAAATTACAGGAAACTCTCCTTGCTTTTTCAAAATACTCACTTTTGGAAATATTAAGTCCTTCAAATAATTTTTTTGTTTTCATCTTTATTTTTTTACATCAAAAAAATATTTTAACATCGACATGTTCAGTGTTTTTCCAAATCGTCTTGGACGAGTGAATAATTTTACTTTTGAGCGCTCTTCTAAAATTTTTTTCAATAAATTTAGTTTTGTCAAAATAATAATAATCGTATTCTATAACTTCTTTAAAATCAGATAATCCAATTGGTAATTTCTTTTTTTCTTTTTCTTTTTTTCATAATAACCCCCTCTTTTTATTATATTTTTTTATATTTTTTTATTTTTCTAAATTTGCCAATCTTTGTTTTGCTATTTCACTTCCTTTTGCCGCTGCTTCTTCATAATAATATCTAGCATTATCTTTTCTCCAACCCGCAGCATCCTTATACATATCTCCCAAGTTAATCATCGCCGTCACATCTCCCTTTTCCTCTGCTTTTTGATACCATTCCATCGCTTCTGTTCCATTTCCATCTTTTTCGTACAGTTTTCCTAGTTTATTCATTGACTCTAAATTTCCACCATTTCCCGCCTTTTGATACCAATATTTTGCCTTTTCATTATTTTTCTTGCTGATATAAAAATCTCCCAAATTTTTCATTGCATTCACATCTCCTGTATTTGCAGATTTTTCTAATTGAGAAAATTTTTGTTTTTTATCATAAGATTGATACAACAGAAAAGATATTGCCAAAAGACCAATCATTAATATTAGTGGGATAATTTTGTTTTTTGGTTTCTTCTTTAAACTTTGCTTTTGTTCTAATTGTTCTTTGCTATCTTCTTTTTTTATTTCCAAATATTTCAAAAAAATTTCTTCCGCTGTTTCTTTTTTTAAAAATTTCTCAAAATCTTTTGTAAAAATTTTTCAATTTGATTTTCTATGTTTTTTTCAACTTTACTTTCAAATTCTTTTTTTAAATTTTTCCAGTTCTTTTTTTAATTTCCAAAAAAATTTTTTTCTTTTTCCAAATAATCATTGTATTGTTCAATTAGATTTTTTTCTATTAAATTTTGACAAAAAAATATACAAATTTATTTTTAGAATTTTTCTTCAAAATTATTTTTTTATTTAAATTTTTTTATTTTTTTCTTCAAGTTCCTGTTTATTCAAAAAAATTTAATGCCAATTCTTCAGAATTTAGAAATTCATAAATATTATTTTTTTACCCAATATTTTTTTAAATCTTGTTTTTATAATATTAAAATCAAAAAGAAATATTTTTTTACTGATTTTTTTCTTTAAATTCATCATAACTGCCAACTGTCATTTTTTTCTTACTATTCCAAATCCACTCTTTAACGACATTCTCATTTATCGGTTCATGATCTTTCTTCAATTCAGCAGTAATCTCTTTTCAAAAAAATTCCTCTGATATCAAATTAGTGCTAAAACTTTCCAAATTCTCTTTTATTTTTAGAAAAAGCCTTTTCTCTAATTTCTTTCAGCATTTCTTTTTCTTTTTTTATAATCCAGTATTTCATTCAATATTTTCTTTTTTTCTTTAATATATTTTTTTAAAATCAGACCCATATCTTCTATCTTCTTTATTTTTTTACCCAATATTTATTTTTTTATCTTCTATTATATTTTTCAATTATTTTTCTTTTTTTCGTTAGGATTATAATAATAATCAATTCCCAAAAATTTCATACCAGTTATTCTTTACTTCTGCCACTAAAACTCTCTCTCTTTCACAAAAAAATAATAAAATCTTTAAAAAGTATTTTTTTAATAATCTTGTTCTATTGTTCTAAAAACTCTTTTTCAGAAACTGTCGGCACTCTCAAAGTATCTCCATAAATTTCTTTTTAAATCCTTATCCACAATTTTTTTATCCCAGTATCATCAATATTTTTTTGTTCTATAGTTGAAATATATCCTGAGGCATCATCAATCGTTCCCCAGCTCCTAAATCTATATATAAAATATTGCTGCTCAAATCATAATTTGCCTTTGTAATAGTTGGTCCTTGACTTGGATAAAAGAATGACTTTTTACTCTGATCTGGATTATTTATCTCTACTTCATTTTTTTATTCAATATAACTTTTTACATTTCTAACTACATTATCATTTACTCTACATAAAGAAGCTTCAAAAGTAGTAGTATATTTAGAATTATCTACATCTGACTTTACCTATTCCTAAACAATAAGCATGAACATCTTTTGTAGAATCTTCATTCTCAATATCAAATTCTTTATTTTTGAACTTTTTGGTTCATCATTTTTTTATTGAGTTACATCTTTTTTTCTTATCATCAACACTTTTTTTATCAGTATTTAAATTTTTGTTCTGAATTTTTTTGATTTTTTTCTTCAGTAATTTCATTTCTTTTTATTCCACAATAAAAAAACGCTATCACCATACACATAATCACTATTAAAAAAATTGGCAGTTTCATACTTTTTTTACCTTGATAATTATCACTTTCTCCTTGTTCTCCAAACAATTCTTCTTGCGAATCCTGTATTTGCTTTTTCCTTCAACTCTTTCTCTTTATCCAGTTCATCTTTAAAATATTCTTCAAAAAAATATTTTTTTGCAACCTCTTCTTCTAACACATCTCTAAATTTATTCACAAAAATTTCAGTTTGGCTTTCAAAACTTTCTTCCTTAAATCTCTCAACTCTATTTTTTTGCTTCATCAAGTCCATCTTTTATTTTTCAGGGCATTCCATTTGCTCCAAATATTCATTATATTTCTCTATTTGATCCCGTTCAACCAATATTTGGCAAAAAGAATACAATGTTTTTCTTTAAACTCGCATCAACATCATTTGTTTTTTTAAATCTTCTATTTTTTTCTTGAACCTTCTGATTATCCCAAAAATTCAATGTCAATTTTTCAGAATTTAAAAAAAATCATATAAATTGTTCTTCTTTAACTTTTTCAAATTTTTCAGTAATTCTATTAAAAATTCAAATACAATGTTGATTCAAATTTTCTATTAACTTTTTTTCCTCAAATTCTCTATAACTACTAACCGTTATTTTCTTCCCATTTTTCCCAAACTCGCTCTTTCACCACTTCTTTATTTATTTTTTTATATTCTATGCTCAATTCATCACTAATTTCTTTTACTCTATCTTCCGTTACAAAATTAGTTTTAATTCCATTCAAACTCCCGTCTATTTTTTGAATTTCTATTCTTTCTTCTTTCTTATTGTCCTTTTTCGTTCCATTACTTTTATTATCTTCAGGATTATCTACAATCACAAAATAATTTTTCTCTCTCTTTTCTCCTACCTTATTTTCCACTTCAACTCCACTTTTTTTAGAATCCGAACCCATTCCCAAAGTCCCATTCAAATCATTTTTTTCTCTTTTCGACATCTAAATTACCTCTTTTATCTTCTCTCAAATTTCACTTCAAACTCTTTCCCAAAAAATGCAACCCCAACTTTCAAAACTCTCTCAACTCCAGCATTTCTCAAAACTGAAACATATTCTTTCTCATCAATTTGCTTTAATGCAACATCACATTCTCTCTCAAGTTTCTTTTTTAAATTATCTTTTTCTAATTTTTCAACTAAATTTACAATTTTTAACTCAAAAATAATCCCTTCTCTTCCAGTTAATTTATTTAAAGTATTCTTAGGTTTCAAAAGCAAATCATATCGACCTTTCCCAGCAAATCCATTTGATGTAATCTCATATTCATTTCTTAATTTCAAAATCAACTCCAACATCAATCCATGATAAAATTGCTCTTTATAATTTCCACTTACATCAAAAAAATCCCTGTATTTTTTCCAACAAAAATTTTTTTCTCAATTCAAATTTAAATTTTTTTCAACATCTCCATTTTTTTCAATGCAATTGTCATATCCAAAAAAAAGTTTCGTAATTCTCAAAATATATTTCAATAAACATTTCAGAAAACATTTTTCAGAATTTCTTCATTCGGTATTTTTCAAATAAATTTCTTCTTCATCTTCATCATATTCTTCTGTCAAAGTCAAATATCCACTATGAAAAAAACAAGTTCCATACATTTTTTTCTCAAAATTAGCCTCCAAATTCCCCAAAAGTCATGTTGTCATTTATTCTCTTTATAACGCTCTCTTTATTCAACAATTTTGAAAAAAATCATCAAATATTTTTGTCTTTCAATTTTTTGTAAATACAATTTGATTAACCCATTCCCGCTCGTATTTACCCAATAAGACTTTAATTTCCTTCGCTTTAAAAAATTAATAATCGACCAAGGATTATAAACTTTCGTATCTCCAAACAAATACCCATTGTACCATTTTTGAACATCTTCTAAATCATATTCCAAATTAAAATCTTTCAAAGCATTTTCAACTTCATCTTCCATAATTCCAAAATATTCCGTAAATTCACCATCCAAAATCGTATGAACTTCCAAATTATTCAACCCCGAAAAAATATTTTCCTTCGCAACCCTCAAAATACCAGTCATAACCCCCATTTCAAGATATTCATTATCTTTCAGAACCAATCCATAAAAACTTTTAAAAAAACTTATCGCCTTATCATAATATCCCTTAATATATGAATCTATTATCGGCTGATCATACTCATCTATTAAAACAACTACTTTTTTCCCATAATATTCATACAAATATTGCACCAAATTCCTCAATGAACCTTCCCAATCTCCCTCGTCTTTTTCTAACCAAATATCCTCAAATTTCTGTAGTTCCCTTTTTATCTAAATTATCCATTAAAAATTTATTTTTCTGCATACACATTAGCAATTGTTGTTTTTTTATAGTTCTAAAACCTGTTTCCCAATTTTCTTTATCATAATTCCTAAACGAAATCGAAATCACTGGATAATTCCCTGTTCTTCAAAAATACTCACTTTTAGAAATTTCCAAATTCTCAAACAATTTTCTATTCTCTTCTTTATTCTTAACATCAAAAAAATACCTCAACATCGACATATTCAATGTTTTCCCAAATCGTCTTGGTCGAGTGAATAATTTTTACTTTTTGAACGCTCTTCTAAAAATTTTTTTCAATAAATTTAGTTTTATCAAAATAATAATAATCATACTCTATTATTTCTTTAAAATTAGATATTCCAATTGGTAATTTTTTTCTTTTTTTAACTTTCATAATAAATCCCCTTTTTTTATTTTTTTCGTTAAAATTTTTAAACTTTTTTTACAAAGTCAATTCATTTTTAGTCTTGCTAAATTTCCTATCTTTCTGGTTCTTCACCCAACATTTATTCTTCTCTTCAATTATTTTTCTTAATCTTTTTGTTCATCTTCTTTTGGATCAAGATAAAAATCAAGTTCTAATATCTCATACCAGTTATTTTCCACTTTTTCTGACATTTGCAATACCTCTTTTAACTAAATATTACTTTGAATTTTTTTTCATTTTTTCTAATATTTCTTTTGCTTTTTTACTCCCTTTCGATGCTGCTTTTTCATACCATTCTTTCGCTTTTGCTTTTTCTCCTTCATTGTCATAAAGTACTCCTAAATTAGTCATCGCATCTGCATCACCTTTCGCCGCTGATTTTTCATACCATTCTTTTGCTTTCAATCTTTCTCCATTCTCGTCATAAAATAAACCTAAATTATACATCGCATCTGTATTACCTCTCACCGCTGCTTTTTCATACCATTCTTTCGCTTTTGCTTTTTCTCCTTCATTGTCATAAAGTACTCCTAAATTAGTCATCGCATCTGCAACACCTCTCGCCGCTGATTTTTCATACAATTCTTTCGCTTTTGCTTTATCTCCTTCATTGTCATAAAGTAGTCCTAAATTATTCATCGCAGTTGTACTACCTTTCGATGCTGATTTTTCATACCATTCTTTCGCTTTTTCTTTATCTCCTTCATTGTCATAAAGTACTCCTAAATTATACATCGCATCTGTTTTACCTCTCGCCGCTGATTTTTCATACCATTCTTTCGCTTTTTTTTTATCTCCTTCTTCATAATAAAGTCCTCCTAAATTATTCATCGCATTTATATTACCTCTCGCCGCTGATTTTTCATACCATTCTTTCGCTTTTTCTTTATCTCCTTCATTGTCATAAAGTACTCCTAAATTAGTCATCGCATCTGTTTTACCTCTCGCCGCTGATTTTTCATACCATTCTTTCGCTTTTGCTTTTTCTCCTTCTTTTTCATAAAGTACTCCTAAATTAATCATCGCACCTGTATTACCTCTCGCCGCTGATTTTTCATACCACTCTTTCGCTTTTTCTTTATCTCCTTCATTGTCATAAAATTCTCCTAAATATTTTATTGCTTCTACATCACCTTTCGCTATTGCTTTTTCAAGCCATTTTTTCGCTTTTTCTTTATCTCCTTCTGCGTAATATAATTTTCCTAATTTACGCATAGCTTCTACATTTCCTTTGATTATCGCTTTTTCATACCATTCTTTCTCTCCAATTATTTTTCCTTCTTTTTCCGCTCTATTCAACAACTTTTTCTCTTTCTCTTTATTAAACTGATTCCAAGAAAAAGTTACTGTTAAAATGCATATTATTACTATTGCTACTAAACTAAAAAAATAGATTTTTTTAGATAACTTTATTCGTTTCATAGAATTTATTTCTTTTTGATTTTCTATCATCTTCAAAATTGTTTTTCAAAAAAATTTCAAAAAAATTTCTCTTGCAATTTTTTTCTTCAACTACATCTCTAAATTTATCCACAAAAATTTTTTTAATTTCAATTTCTGCAATTTCTTTTCCAAACTCTCGATTCACATCTCTTATATTTTTCCAATTCTTTTTATTTTTTTACACATTTCATTTTTTTCCAAATACTCATTATATTCTTCTATTTTTATTTTGTTTTACCAATTCCCCACAAGAAGAATATAATTTTTCTCTTTTCATCATTTTCAACATTATTCTTTTTCAATAATTCTCTTTTACTTTCAATTTCTTCTTCATTCCAAAAAAATTCAATGATAGTCCTTCAGAATGTAAAAAAAATCATATATATTCGCCTTGTTTAATACTTTCAAATTTTTGATCTATCGCATTAAATTTCGATTGCAATATAGGAACAAATGTTTTATTAATTTTCTTTTCAAAAATCTTCATAACTAGAAATTGCTATTTTTTTACCTTCACCCCAAATTTGCTCTTTTTAAAAATTTTTCATCTATCATTTTTAGATTTATTTTCTTTATCTAAAATGCCTTGTATTTTTTTCTCTGTTATTAACTCGTTTTCAAAATCTTCTAAATATAAATCAATTTTTTTAAATACTTTTTCTGGATTACTTTCTTTTTTTAAAATTTTTTTATTAGATATTCCTTTATTTTTCTTCATAATACCCCATTTCATACATCATATCTTTACTATTTTCTACTTTTTCTGACATATTTATTTCCCTTCTTTAATTTTTCTAATAAGATATATAAAATTAATCCTTTTTCATTTTTTCTAATGCTTCTTTTGCTTCTTTAATCCCTTTAGCTGCTGATTTTTCATACAATTCTTTCGCTTCTTCTTTATCTCCTTCATTGTCATAAAGTACTCCTAAATTATACATCGCATCTGTATTACCTCTCGCCACTGATTTTTCATACCATTCTTTCGCTTTTTCTTTATCTCCTTCATTGTCATAAAGTAGTCCTAAGTTATTCATCGCATATGCATTACCTTTCAATGCTGATTTTTCATACCATTCTTTTGCTTTTACTTTGTATCCTTCATTGTCATAAAGTAGTCCTAAATTATACATCGCATCTGCATTACCTCTCGCCGCTGATTTTTCATACCATTCTTTTGCTTTTACTTTGTATCCTTCATTGTCATAAAGTAGTCCTAAATTATACATCGCATCTGTATTACCTCTCGCCGCTGATTTTTCATACAATTCTTTCGCTTTTGCTTTATCTCCTTCATTGTCATAAAGTATACCTAAATCATTCATTGCTTCTGCAACACCTTTCGATGCTGCTTTTTCATACCATTCTTTTGCTTTTTCTTTATTTCCTTCTTTCATATATTTTTCTGCCTGAACAAATATTTTTTCTGCTTCCTTCTTATTATATAAATTCCAAGAAAAAATTACCACAAAAATAAATACCAATCCTACAGCTATCTTAACCAAAGTTTTTTTTCGTAATTTCATCCACTCTTTTATTTTAGAAATGTCGATTTGTCCCAATTTTCCCTTATTTTTATCACTCACAAACTTATACCCAAAATATTTTGAAAAAAATTCTCTTACAATTTTATCTTCAATTGTATCTTTAAATTTACTTTCAAAATTCTCGATTTCGCTCTCAATTTTTCTTCCTTCTCAATCTTTTTTTCTCATTTTTTTATAACTTCCAGTTCTTTCTCAATCTTCAAGCATTCCATTTTTTTCCAAATATTCATTATATTTCTCAATCTCATCTTTTTCTACCAAATCTTTACAAAAAGACACAATTTCTTCTTCAAATCATTTTTCAGAATCATTTTTTTCAAAAAGACTTTATTTTTTTCTTCAATCTCCCTTTTATTTAAAAAAATTTAATGTCAATTCTTGTGAATTTAAAAAAATCATAAATATTCGCTTTCCCAAATGCCTTCAAATTTTTTTCTATATTCTCAAATTTAGAACTTAATTTCAAATCAAATGCTCTCTTTAAATTTTTCCTCAAACTTTTCATAACTCCCAATTCCTACTTTCTTACCCCTTTGACCAAATTCTCTCTTTTATAATTTTTTTCATTAATTATTTTATGTTCTTCTTTTATTTTTATTCAAAAATATATCGTATTTTTTTCTTCCGTCATCACTTCATTCTCAAAAAGTTATCAAATATCTGTCAATTCCTTCAAATAACTTTTTTTGAACATCTTTTATCATCTGACTTCTTTTTTTATCATCAAGTATATCTTTCAATATTTTTCCCCTTTTTTTATTATATTCGATATACTTTGTACACAACATCCCAATTTTTCTATCCCTTTGATTTCGCACCCAATATTTATTTTTCTCTTCAATTATTTTTTTTATCTTTTGTTCATCTTCTTTTGGATCAAGATAAAAATCAAGTTCTAATATCTCATACCAATTATTTTCCACTTTTTCTGACATTTGCAATACCTCTAATTTTTTTTCATTTCTTCTAATGCTACCATTGCCTCTATACTTCCTTCCGCTGCTGCTTTTTCAAATAACTCTTCTGCTTTTACTTTGTCTCCTTCTTTGTAATAAAGTACTCCTAAACCATGCATTGCTGAAACATTTCCTTTCACTGCTGATTTTTCAAGCCATTCTTTCGCTTTTACTTTGTCTCCTTCTTCGTAATAAAGTGCTCCTAAATTATACATTGCTCCTACATTTCCCTTCACTGCTGATTTTTCATACCATTCTTTTGCTTTCACTTTGTCTCCTTCTTCGTAATAAAGTACTCCTAAATTATACATTGCTTCTGCAGCACCTTTCGATGCTGATTTTTCAAGCCATTCTTTCGCTTTTACTTTGTCTCCTTCTTTGTAATAAAGTGCTCCTAAATTATACATTGCTCCTACATTTCCCTTCACTGCTGATTTTTCATACCATTCTTTTGCTTTCACTTTGTCTCCTTCTTCGTAATAAAGTGCTCCTAAATTATTCATCGCTTCTATATTTCCTTTCACTGCTGATTTTTCATACCATTCTTTTGCTTTCACTTTGTCTCCATTATTTTCATAAACTATTCCTAAATTATACATTGCCCCTACATTTCCCTTCACTGCTGATTTTTCATACCATTCTTTTGCTTTCACTTTGTCTCCATTATTCTCATAAACTATTCCTAAATTATACATTGCTCCTACATTTCCTTTCAGTGCTGATTTTTCAAGCCATTCTTTCGCTTTTGCTTTATCTCCTTCTTCGTAATAAAGCAATCCTAATTTATTCATCGCTTCTACATTTCCTTTGATTGTCGCTTTTTCATACCATTCTTTCGCTCCAATTATTTTTCCTTCTTTTTCATACTTTTCCGCTCTATTCAACAACTTTTTCGCTTCCTCTTTATTAAACTGATTCCAAGAAAAAGTTACTGTTAAAATGCATATTATTACTATTGCTGCTAAACTAAAAAAATAGATTTTTTTAGATAACTTTATTCGTTTCATAGAATTTATTTCTTTTGATTTTCTATCATCTTCAAAAATTATTTTTCAAAAATTTCAAAAATTTCTCTTGCAATTTTTTTCTTCAACTACATCTCTAAATTTATCCACAAAATTTTTTTAATTTCAATTTCTGCAATTTCTTTTCCAAACTCTCGATTCGCATCTCTTATATTTTTCCAATTCTTTTTATTTTTTTAAACATTCCATTTTTTTCCAAATACTCATTATATTCTTCTATTTTATTTTTGTTTTACCAATTCTCCACAAGAAGAATACAATTTTCTCTTTGCATCATTTTTCAACATTATTCTTTTTCAATAATTCTCTTTTTACTTTCAATTTCTTCTTCATTCCAAAAAAATTCAATGATAATCCTTCAGAATGTAAAAAAATCATATATATTCGCCTTGTTCAATACTTTCAAATTTTTGATCTATCGCATTAAATTTCGATTGCAATATGGGAATAAATATTTTTATTAATTTTCTTTTCAAAATCTTCATAACTAGAAATTGCTATTTTTTTACCTTCACCCTCAAATTTGCTCTTTTTAAAAGTTTTCCATCTATCATTTTTAGATTTATTTTTCTTTATCTAAAAATACCTTGTATTTTTTTCTCTGTTATTAACTCATTCTCAAAATCTTCTAAATATAAATCAATTTTTTTAAAACTTTTTTTGAATTATTTTTCTTTTTTTATTTTTATTAAATGTTTTTTTATTTCCTTCATGATACTCCATTTCACACATCATATCTTTACTATTTTTCTAATTTTTTTCTGACATATTTATTTCCCTTCTTTAATTTTTCTAATAAAATATCTAAAATTAATCCTTTTTCATTTTTTCTAATGCTTCTTTTGCTTCTTTACTTCCTTTAGTCGCCGCTTTTTCATACCATTCTTTTTGCTTTCACTCTGTCTCCGTTATTTTTCATAATATACACCTAAATTATTCATTGCAATTGTATCTCCTTTGGCTGCTGCTTTTTCATACCATTCTTTTGCTTTCACTTTGTTTCCATTATTTTCATAAAATACACCTAAATTAGCCATTGCAACCGTATTTCCTTTGACCGCTGCTTTTTCAACCCATTCTTTTGATTTTACTTTGTCTCCATTATTTTCATAAAATACGCCTAAATTATTCATCGCAGTTGTCTCTCCTTTGGCTGCTGCTTTTTCATACCATTCTTTTGCTTTCACTTTGTCTCCATTATTTTCATAAAATTTCCCTAAATTATTCATTGCAATCGTATTTCCTTTGGCTGCTGCTTTTGTCCCCCATTCAATTACTTTCTCATTACTTGAATATCGATTATAAAAATTCATTAAATTTTCCATTGCCTTTATATTTCCCCCTTTTGCTGCTTTTTTATACCATTCCTCCGCTTTAAAAGAATTTTCTTTAGCATAATAATATTCTCCTAATTTATTCATCGCATCTGTATTCCCTTTTCTTGCAGCAATTTCATATCTCTCTTTTGCTTTTTCTTTATTTCCTTCTTTCATATTTTTTTCTGCTGAACAAATATTTTTTTCTGCTTCCTTCTTATTATATAAATTCCAAGAAAAAAATTACCACAAAAATAAATACCAATCCTACAGCTATCTTAACCAAAAATTTTTTTCGTAATTTCATCCACTCTTTTATTTTTAGAAATGTCGATTTGTCCCAATTTCCCCTTATTTTTATCACTCACAAACTTATACCCAAAAATATTTTTGAAAAAAATTCTCTTGCAACTTTATCTTCAATTGTATCTCCAAATTTACTTTCAAAATTCTCGATTTCGCTCTCAATTTTCTTCCTTCTCAATCTTTTTTTCTCATTTTTTTATAACTTCCAGTTCTTTCTCAATCTTCAAGCATTCCATTTTTTTCCAAATATTCATTATATTTCTCAATCTCATCTTTTTCTACCAAATCTTTACAAAAAGACACAATTTCTTCTTCAAATCACTTTCAGAATCATTCTTCTCAAAAAAACTTTTATTTTTTTCTTCAATCTCCCTTTTTATTTAAAAAAATTTAATGTCAATTCTTGTGAATTTAAAAAAATCATAAATATTCGCTTTCCCAAATGCCTTTAAATTTTTTTCTATATTCTCAAATTTAGAACTTAATTTCAAATCAAATGCTCTCTTCAAATTTTTCCTCAAACTTTTCATAACTCCCAATTCCTACTTTCTTACCCCTTGACCAAATTCTCTCTTTTATAATTTTTTTCATTTATTATTTTATGTTCTTCTTTTATTTTTATTCAAAATATATCGTATTTTTTTCTTCCGTCATCACTTCATTCTCAAAAGTTACCAAATATCTGTCAATTCCTTCAAATAATTTTTTTGAACATCTTTTTATCATCTGACTTCTTTTTCATCATCAAGTATATCTTTTAATATTTTTCCCTTTTTTTATTATATTCGATATACTTTGTACTAACATCCCAATTTTTTTCTATCCCTTTGATTTCGCACTCAATATTTATTTTTTTCTCTTCAATTATTTTTTTATCTTTTGTTCATCTTCTTTTGGATCAAGATAAAAATCAAGTTCTAATATCTCATACCAGTTATTTTTCCACTTTTTCTGACATATATAATACCTCTTTTAACTAAATATTATTTTTTTAATTTCTTTTTAGTTTTATTATACCAAAAAAATTTAAAAAAATTTGAACTTTTTTTCGGCAATATTTTTGTTCTATTTATCCCATATTTTCTGCACTTTTCAAAAAAAATTTTTTTATTTAAAATAAAAAAAGAATCAACTCCTGTTTTACAAAGGAATCAATTCTTTTTTTATTAGTTATAACTTTTTAATTATTGTGATTGCGATAAGTCTTCACTTTCACTATTGTCTAAATGTTTAAGATACTCTGATAATCTCTTTTTCCCATCTTCTGTATCTCCAAGACTTATTCTACGCAAACCTCTAGCATTAGCCTTTTTTTCTGTAGATAATATTCTTTAGATTTTAGAGTTGGACTTTGTTTTTGCTTCTTTACTATTTTTTTCAGTCTTTACTCTTATTTCTCCAAATTTTTTTCAGAAAATCCAAATGATAACCCTCCTGCCACCAAAAAAAATTAATGCAACTTCTGAAATTATTTTTATTTTTTTCTTGACATATTTATCCCCCTCTACATTTAATTATACAATTTATCTTTAAACTACTAACATTCCTTGGAATTTTTTTCTTTTATTTCTTCCAATTTTTTTCTCAGTCATAGCATCTTTTTGTTTTTAAGTTTTACATTTACTTTTTTTCCCGCTTGTCTTATCTATTCCTGTCACTTCCAAAAATTCCCTCTTTGTTAAGTTTCAAAAATAACTTCGATTGAAGAATCTTTTTGAAAGATTTCTAGGCAATTCTAATATTGCGTTTCCAATATAAAAATCATCATCTACATCAATTACATCATCCATATAATCACTTTCATATATTTCTATATTTACTATTTCTTGATTATCACTCATTGTCTTAAATATTCTTTTTTCTTCGATAAATCCTTTTTCCATCAACTCATTTTTCTTAATCATGTTCAAGCAAATAGGCTCTCCATCTTTAACCGCTTTCACACCAAAACTTTTTGTAGTAGCAGTCACTATTTCTCTAAATACTCCGCCAACACCTATCATTTCAGTTTCAACACTCAAATTTTCTTTGTAGTCATCTGGATTCAATTTATTTTCTTTAATTATATCACTTGCTTCAGTTTCAACAATTTTTTTGTTATTTAAATAAACATCTACCGCATAAATTGCCGCTCCTTTTGCCACTGCTTCATCTGGTTCAAAAATTTTTACTTTTTCTTTTCCAAATTTTTCACATATTGTATCTTTTACTTGCAGCATTCTTGTCGAACCACCTACTAAAAGTACCTCATCAATTTCATCATATCCTTTACTTTTAGCAATTCTAACAACTTCATTTGTTTTATTTAAAGTTTCGTTAAGCAATATTTTTAGTTATTTCATCAAATTCTTTTTCTAGTTACTTCTAATTTTTATTCTCTTTCCATCAATTTCAAATGTACCATTAACTTTTTCCCTAAAACTCAATTTTTTCTTAACTTCTTCTACTTTCAATCTAAAATTTTGCTGCATATATTCATCAAACTCGCCATCGTAACCTTCCTGTTCACGAACTTTATCAAAAAGATAATCCATTAACGCATCATCCCATCTTTTTCCACCTAGATCGTGATCTCCGTCAGAACAAATAACTTCTATTTTATCAGCATTTACTCTCATAACAGTAACATCAAAAGTTCCTCCACCAAGATCATAAACCATAATTGTTTTATTTTCAGAATCTCTTGTACATCCATAAAATAGTGCTGCTGCTGTCGGCTCATTAATTACTTCAAGCACATTCAATCCAGCGATTTTTCCAGCATTTTTAGTAGCAGTTCTCTGTGCAGTCCCAAAATACGCAGGACAAGTTATTACAACATCTTTAACCTCTGTATCTAAAGCTTCTGAAGCATCTTGAGCCAATTTTTTTAAAATATATGAAGAAATTTCTTCTGGAGTTCTTGCTTCATTATTATGTTCAATTGCAAAATCTGTTTTCCCCATTAATGATTTAACAAATTGTACTGTATTATCTTCATTTAAAACGGTATCTTCTTTTGCATCTTCTCCAACTATTATTTTATTGTCTTCTTCAAATTCCACAACTGACGGTGTTAAATTATCCCTTCACTATTTTTTTATAACTTGTGAATCTCCTTTTTTCATTAACATACGCAATACAAGAATATGTTGTTCCTAAATCTATTCCAAATACATATTTTTGACATTTTTTTGTCTCCCTTCACTTTTTACATAATATTTTTTTCTTATTTTTTTGATTATCTTTATTTAATTTTTATTGAACATTTATATTTTAACATATTTTTTTAAATTTTGTAGACTAATATGTTTTTTTAAGTTCATAAAAATTTTTTTATTGAATTATAAACAGTTTATAAAAAAATTTTTATTTTATTATTTTTATATTTTTTTATATTTGAATTTTTAAACATATTTTTTGTTTACTGCTTTTTATAATTACAAAAATAGTATACTATATTTTGTTTAAAAAGTCAAGAAAAATTTTTTTCTAAAAAAATTATATTTTTTTATTTACTTTATTTTTTTAGATTATAATAAAATATTTTTTTATTATTTTTGTTTTTTTATATTAATTAAATTAAAAACAAGAGACTTTCGTCTCTTGAAATATTTTTTATTAATTTAATGCCACTTTTGTTCATTGTGCCATCTTTCTTGTTGGCGTTCAATCACACGATCTCGTTCTCTTTGATTTGCTTCTTCTCTCATTCTTCCTGCTCTTGCAAGTCTAGCATGTTCCTCGGGTGATAAATTTTTTTAACCATTCGAAATAGTTTTTAATCATAGTAGGAATTTGTACTGCAACAATGATCAGAAACATTACTCTTGTATGCACTGGATTTCCTTCAATTTCATAACTAAATCCAATAAACCAAGGATACGCATATGCTGCCAATACTGGAAAAAAACAATTTTTAAGTCATATCTAACTGTGATATTGCTACAAATAATACAATAATTAGAATTGCTGAACATATTTTTTTACATCTATAAAATCATATTTGAAAAAAATGTATCTTTCAATTGAAGTATAATCCAAGTTAATCCCAATCTTATACCCATATTAAAAACTTCTCCAATAACTCTCCAAGTTGTTCTCATAAATTCAAATCACGAAAATATTATACTAATTATAATAAATACCCAAATAAGTCTCATATCAAACTTTTTCATTAAAAGTTATTCCAAAAATTTATTAAAGATTTTTCCAACTGTAAGTAGTGCTATACATACAGCAAATATTACAAGTGTTTTTCCATATTTCTAATCTTTCAACTCCATTTTTTTGTCAGCTCTTTCATTCATCTTTCTAATTCTTTCATTTATTTCTTCTTCTCTCATTTTTTTGATCCTCTCCTTTGATTCTTTACTTTTTTTATTTTTTTACTATTTTTATTTATATTTTTACTTTTTATTTTTTTACTTTTTATTTTTATCCATACATTTTTCTTTATAATTTGACATATTTGCGATGATTTTTCTTTTTCTGTTTATATCTACTTCTTTTATTTCATCTAAACTCGTATTATAATAATCTTTTTTTCTCATTCTTTGAAAAGTTTCATAATCAAAGTGATTTCTTCCACCCGTCATTTTTCTAATTTTAGAATCTTTTCCCAATTTTAATGCCAACTTTACCACACCAACTATAAGATTCCCTTTTACAATACTTTTAGCCATTTCTCCAGCAACTGTGGCTCCCGCTCCAATCACTTTTCCAGGTCCGTGAACTATCATCTTTTCAGCCATTTCATCTCTTAATCGTGTATTTATGTAATATCTGCCATTACCCATATCATGTTTTATCGGTGCTATTATGTCCAATGCTTCGTTTTTTCTTCTTATTTCGCTTTCCTTACACTCTTGTTCCATTCCAGATTCTCTAAAAAAGTTTCGAAATCTTATTCCTTTATCAAAATTAATTGCAGTCGCATTCATTATTTCATATAATTCTTCAAATGTTTTATTATTTATCACAAATACAACATTTCTAAAATTGATTTTTGATGGAACATTACTTTGGTCGCATAATTCTTGTAAACTATCCGTTCTCAATTTCCCCGTATCAGTCAAATAATGGGGAATCTCTATAACTTGTCCACTTACTTCAAAAGATGAAGATTGCAAACTTTCGTAAAAGTTACTGTCCGGATAATTAAATGTATTGTCAACCATATCTTTTCCAATTATATCCAGCTTTCTCATAAATGCTTCCACTTTATCCATATCCTGTCCATCTTCAAATGCTTGTTTTATAACATCAAAAACATCTTTTGGAGTCGCATGTTTATTATTTTGGTCAAAACGAAAAGATTTATCAATTTCTTTACCGTCATATCCACCTTCAATTAAAAAAGTGTCTTCAAAATATTTGTTAAATTCTGTCATAATTTTAACCGCCTTTTTTTATATTTATTTATTAGTATTTTTTTATTTACTGTTTTTTTAATTACAAAATTAGTATACTATATTTATTTTTCAAAAAGTCAAGAACTTTTTTTATAATTTTTTTGTAATTTTTTTATATTTTTATTTACTTTTTATTTTTAAATTATTTAAAATATAAAAAGTTAATACATTTTATTATGTTTTATTTTTAAAAAAATATATAAAAAGTAAACTTAAAAACCATAAATAATTTAAGTTTACTATATATCATAAACTACTCCCGCTTTTTAGAAGCGAGAGCTTCTTGATAAGTATCTGCGCATGACTAGCCAAATATATTTAATTTTTTTATTTTTATTATGATAAATTTTTTTACTCTACTTTTTCTAATATTTTTTTGCATCTAAATTTCCTTTTTCAGCTGATTTTTGAAGCAATTCTTTTTCCTTTCTCTTTATCTCCTTTAATATAATACTTCATTCCCATATTTATATTTTTCCTCATCTTTAAATTTATCAAACCACTCTTTCGACTTTGAAATATCTCCTTCTTCATAATAAATTGATCCTAATTTAGCCATTGCATCTGGATTTCCTTTTTTAGCCGCATTTTCATACATTTCTTTGGCATCCTTTTTATTTCCATCTTTATAATAAATATCTCCCAATTTAATCATTGCGTCCAAATATCCAATTTCTTCCGATTTTTGCTTTTCTATTGCTTTTATATACCAAATCTTAGACTTTTCCTTATCTCCTTTTTTATTATAAAGCTCTCCTAAATCATACATTGCTTTTGAATCTCCGTCTTCCGCCAATTTTAGATACCATTCTTCAGCTGCTTTATTATCTCCTCTTACTTCATAAATACTTGCAACAAGACTAGACATATACTTATTTTCCTTTACCGCCTTTTTAAACCATTTTTCTGCTTCTTCTTTTTTCCCTAAATCAAGATATTTCACTCCTTTATTAATGTATCTCTCATCCCTTGTATTTATATAATTATATATGGAAAAATCCGATACTGCCAATACAGCAATTACCATTGCAACTTTTTATTTTTTTATTTTTTTAATTTTAATTTTAATATTTTTCATTTTTCTATATTCTCCTTTTTAAGTTTTTTTAAATTTATTTTTTTATTTTTCTATAATTATTAACATTAATGCTTTTTTCTGTTTTTTTATTATACTATAAATAATAAAAATAGTCAATATATTTTTAAAAAAATATACTTTTATTTACTGTTTTTAAGTATAAAAAAATAATTTTTATAATACATTTTATCTCTCACTATTTTTTTAACAAAAATTTATAAAAAAATAAACTTAAAAAAATATTATTATTTTTTTAAGTTTACAATTATTATCAATCTATATTTTTAATTTATTTTTAGTTTTTTTATTATAATATTATGCCTTTCTTTCAAATTTCACTTCAACTTCTTTCCCAAAAAAACGCAACCCCAATTTTTCAAAAACTCTCTCAATCCCAGCATTTCTCAAAACTGAAACATATTCTTTCTCGTCAATCTGTTTAAGTGCAATTTCACATTCTTTCTCAAGTCTTTCTTTAATTTTATCTTCACTCAGTTTTTTTCCGTAATATTCAAAATTTTAAATTCAAAAAAATAATCCCTTCTTTTTTTATCTGATTTATTAAATTTATCAAAAATATTTTTCGGCTTCAAAAGCAAGTCATATCGTCCTTTCCCGGCAAACCCATTCGACGAAATTTCATACTCATTTCTCATTTTTAAAACCAATCCAAGCATAAGTCCATGATAAAACTGCTCTTTATAAGTTCCGCTCACATCAAAAATTCCTACATTTTCTAATAAAATTTCATTTAATTCCATTTTGAAGTTTTTCATATCTCCATTTTTTAATGCATTAGTCAATTTTAAAAAATTCTTCGGACTACCAAAATACACTTCAATAAACATTCTGGAAAACATCTTCAGAATTTCCTCATTCGGTATTTTTAAATAAGCTTCTTCGTCACTTTCATTATATTCTTCAGCTAAAGTTAAGTATCCGCTATGAAAAAACAAGTTCCAAATATTTTTCTCAAAATCGGCTTCCAAGTTTCCAAAAGTCATGCTGTCATTAATCGTTTCAAATATTTTTTCTTTATTCAAAAGTTTTGAAAATTCATCAAAAATCTCTTCTTTCATTCTTTGCAAATACAATTGAATCAGCCCATTCCCGCTTGTATTCACCCAGTAAGCCCCAAGCCTTCTTTCATCCAGAAAATTAATTATCGACCAAGGATTATACACTTTCGTATCTCCAAACAAGTACCCATTATACCACTTTTGAACATCCTGCAAATCATATTCCATTCCAAAATCTTTCAATGCATCTTCAACTTCATTTTCCAAAATTCCAAAATATTCCGTAAATCTTTTATTCAAAATACTATGAACCTTTATATTATTCAGTCCAGAAAAAATATTCTCTTTCGCAACTCTCAAAATTCCAGTCATTACACTCATTTCAAGATATTCATTATCCTTCAAAACTGTGCCATAAAAGTTTTTGAAAAAGTCAATAGCTTCTTTGTAATAGCCTCTTATGTATGAATTTATTATTGGCTGATCGTATTCATCAATTAAAATAATAACTTTTTTTCCCATAATAATTATACAAATATCTTGTCAAATTCAATAATGATTTTTTTCCCAGTCGCCTTCATCTTTCTCAAGCCAAATATCTTCAAATCTTTTTCAAGTCTCTTTTTATTCAAATGTTCCATTAAATATTCAAATTCTGCATAAATATCTGAAACTATCGATTTTACAGACTTAAAGCCACTTTCCCAATCATTTTTATTGTAATTTTTTTAAACGAAATCGAAATTACAGGAAATTCCCTTGTTTATCAAAATACTCGCTTTTTAGAAATATTAAATCCTTCAAATAATTTTCTGTTTTCTTCTTTATCTTTAACATCAAAAAGTATTTCAACATCGACATATTCAATGTTTTTCCCAAACCGTCTTGGACGAGTAAATAATTTTACTTCTGAACCTTCATTTAAAATATTTTCAATTAGTTTCGTTTTTATCAAAATAGTAATAATCATTTTGAATAATTTTTTTAAAATCAGATACTCCTATCGGAAGTTTTCTTTTTTTATTAGTTTTCATATTATCGCCTCCCTTTTCTTAATATTATATCATACTCATAAATAAAATAAAAATTTTGAGAAATTTATTATTTTCTTTAATTTGAGATAATTATTTTCTTTTTTTAATAAAAAAAGTAAACTTAAAAAAAATATTATTATTTTTTTAAGTTTACAATTATTATCAATCTATATTTTTAATTTATTTTTAATTTATTTTAGTTTATTTTTAATTATTTTTTTAGTTTTTTTATTATAATATTATGCCTTTCTGTCAAATTTCACTTCAACTTCTTTCCCATAAAAACGCAACCCCAATTTTTCAAAACTCTCTCAATCCCAGCATTTCTCAAAACTGAAACATATTTTTTTCCCATCAATTTGTTTAAGTGCAATTTCACATTCTTTCTCAAGTCTTTCTTTAATTTTATCTTCACTCAGTTTTTTTCCACAATATTCAAAAATTTTTAAATTCAAAAATAATCCCTTCTTTTTTTATGTGATTTAGTGAACTACTCCCGCTTTTTAGAAGCGGGAGACTTCTGCTAGATATTGTTAAAATAAAAAAACAAAAAAAAGTTATCCAAAGAAAAAGACAAACTAAACTTAAACAAAATAATACCTTCGCATCTTTTGCATTCATTTTAACTTCTGCTCTTTCACTTTTTATTCTCATTTGAATTTGAATTATAATTTTTTTCTATATCTTTCTTTCCTATCTTCTTGTGACTCTTTATTTTTCATTTTCAGTATTTTTTTATAATCTCTTTCAACAGTATAAGGTATTTCTTCTTCTCTGCAGAAGCCATAAAATATATTTCGTGCATCTGACTCATTTTTTTATTTTTTTAAATTAATTTGTGAAACATAATTTTTCTATTTGATTTAGTTTCAGTATTCCATCCCTTTTATATACTTCTTTTGAATTTTTTTAAGTATTTGATTTACTCCAGCATATTTTACTTTTTTTCAAATAATTATCATATTCTTTTTCTTTATTAATATCATTTAAAATTATTCTATATGATTCTAATAGTTTACTTTTTTCAGAAGCTCCACTTCCTCTTCTTTTTGAATAAAAAGTTTTTCAATTCTCCAACTTTTTCCAATTTTTTCACTTTTTACTCATTCTTTGAAAAAAATTCCTTCTCCTTCAAAAAAATCTTCTAAAGTTTTTATCTTTCATTCCTAAATTTTTCTAAATTTTCTTCAATTGTAATTAATTCCCCAAGATTAATTTTTTTATTTAAAAATCTCATAAAAATTCATTGTAAACTTTCTCATCAAAAGTATTCTTCGCCATTATATTTCCTATCTCCTATTTTTATTCTGTTTCATTTGAACTCGATTCTGAATTATCTTCATCCGATTGAGAAGAATCATCGTCTGTTTGATTGTCATCTTCAGACTGTGTATTATTCTCTTGATAATTTTGATTATTTAATTCATTATATTTTTTTGCTGCATCTAAATCACCTCTATCAGAAAGCATCTTTATACCATCTCATAGCCTCTTCAGTTTCTCCTTTATTATAATAAATCTCTCCTAAAAAAATACATTGCTCTTGCATTTTTTTAAAGTGAGCAGATTTTTTTAAAAATATACTATTGCATTAGTGATATTTTTCTTTATCATATTCTAATATCCCTTTATTTAAAAATTCTTCACCTTTTTTCTTCATCTGTTTTTTTCAGTATTTCTTTTTGTTTGTTCGAGTTCTTTGGATACTTCTTTAGAAACTTCTTCTTTTGGTGTATTATTCGTAGTTTGCTTTTGCGAAATATCTTGTTGAACATTTTGTGATCTATTTTCTTGTCTTTGATTATCTTTTTTCGAAATAGCTAATACTGCAATCACTATCGTCAGCATTGCTACTATTATCCAAACAAAGGCAGCTCCGCTTGATTTTTTCTTTTTCGTGTCAGATTTCCAATTATTATTATTATTTCTATTATTACTGCTTCTATTATCACTATTTCTGTTATTGCCATTGTTATTCTGGTTTTGACCAGTATTTCTCTGTTGTGACTGAGAGCCTGTGCTTGAATGATTTTTTCTTTCGTTTTCTTTTTTGCTTTGGTTTTGATTCTGATTTTGACTTTGATTTTTTTGATTCTCTTGAATATCATAAGGTATTCTTTCCGCTCTGCAAAATCCATAAAATATATTTCGTGCATCTGACTCATTTTTTATTTTTAAATTAATTTGTGAAACATAATTTTCTATTTGATTCAGCTTCAGTCTTCCATCCCTTTTATACACTTCTTTTGAATTTTTTTAAGTATTTGATTTACTCCAACATATTTTACTTTTTTTCAAATAATTATCATATTCTTTTTCTTTATTAATATCATTTAAAAATTATTCTATATGATTCTAATAGCTTACTTTTTTTCAGAAGCTCCACTTCCTCTTCTTTTTGAATAAAAAATTTTTCAATTCTCCAACTTTTTCCAATTTTTCAGTTTTACTCATTCTTGGAAAAAAATTCCTTCTCCTTCAAAAATCTTCTAAAGTTTTATCTTTCATTCCTAAATTTTTCCAATTCTATTTCTATCATAATTGATTCTTTAAAATCTATTCTTTTTATTCAAAAAAATTTACAAAATTCTTCATAAGCTTTTTTTCATCAGACATTTTTTTCTGCCATTATAACTTAACTCTCCTAACTAACTTTTTCTCTTTTTGATTATATCAAAAAAATATAAATATTTCAAAGCATTAATTATTTTTAATTATAGTAGTCTCTAATTTTTAGTTTTTTTATTCTACTGATTTTTAACAATAAATATATTTCTGTTATCATTACATTATAATATAAACTATAAAAATAGTCAATTTTTTTAATAATTTTATATATTTCAATAATTAAGGGATAAATTCAAATAAATATATTTACTGTTTTTAAAAAGCAAGTTCAACATAAAAAAATATAAAAAAAGTTTATTAAAAAAATATAAAATATTCATAAGTTTATAATTAATACTATTTACAATTATATGCTTACTAACATTTTCGTGCAATTTATCTCACAACTAAAGTTCGACTGTTCTTGCACTATTTCATAAAAATAGAATCTAGTACAATATCAAACTTCATATTTTAATAGTTTCGAATAATTTTTTTATTATTTATTCAGTTTATTTTTTTATTATAAGGATTAATGTTTTTTTATCCTATAAAGTACTAAAAATTATTAAAACCACAAGTACTATATTATAGGGGGTTGTTTCGTACATATTATTAAAAATTCAAAAATACAAGTATAAAGTACATTAATAAACATATATAATATGAACTGCTTTTTATTCTCAAAATTTAGACAAGTCATTAATGATACTAGTATTATACCAAACACCTTAAATAAGTTTAAATAATCATAATCATTAATTAAAATCAAAAACCAAATAAAAGAAAAAAATCAATAGAAATATTCCGTTCATCCAAAACGATATTTTCATTTGAGATTTCTCTGTTACTTCAAAAATTCTCATCAAATACATACGGACAATTTTTTTATTAAAGACATTATTAAAAATGCTGCTCCTGTACTTCCTAAAATAATAATGGCGTTTCCAAATGCTTGTGATATTTCAATCATTTTTTTGCCGTTGTAAAAAAATATATCAATACTATATTTAGTATACAAATTAAACAATAATAAAAGGGATATCTATAATTTAATAATCTGCTTTTTTTAATTAATATAGATTTTATATAGATAAGCAATATTATTGTAAATATTATTGTCACTATTACTAACCCAATTACATTTAATTCCATAATCTTCCCCAAAAAAAGACAAACTAAGCTTAAATAAAAATAATACCTTCGCTATCTTTTGCATTCATTTTAACTTCTGCTCTTTCACTTTTTATTCTCATTTGAATTTGAATTATAATTTTTTTCTATATCTTTCTTTCCTATCTTCTTGTGACCTTCTATTTTTCATTTTTCAGTATTTTTTTATAATCTCTTTCAACAGTATAAGGTATTCCTTCTTCTCTGCAGAATCCATAAAAATATATTTCGTGCATCTGACTCATTTTTTTATTTTTAAATTAATTTGTGAAACATAATTTTTCTATTTGATTTAGTCTCAGTATTCCATCCCTTTTATACACTTCTTTTTGAATTTTTTTAAGTATTTTATTTACTCCAGCATACTTTGCTTTTTTTCAAATAATTATCATATTCTTTTTCTTTATTAATATCATTTAAAAATTATTCTATATGATTCTAATAGTTTACTTTTTTTCAGAAGCTCCACTTCCTCTTCTTTTTTTGAATAAAAGTTTTTTCAATTCTCCAACTTTTTCCAATTTTTCACTTTTACTCATTCTTTGAAAAAAATTCCTTCTTCCTCAAAAAAATCTTCTAAAGTTTTATCTTTCATTCCTAAATTTTTCTAAATTTTTCTTCAATTGTAATTAATTCCCCAAGATTAATTTTTTTATTTAAAATCTCATAAAATTCATCATATGATTTATTTTTCAATTGCCATTTCATTTTTTCCTTTCTAACTTACAAAAAAATTCCCCAAAAAAATATTTTTTTGGGGAACTTTTTGTTAAATTTTATATATTTATTTTTTTAATTAACTCTTTCATAAGGAACTCCCAATTCTTGAAGTTTTGCTATTCTTTGATCTGTACTTGGATGCGTTGACATCAATGTAAGAAACAATCCTTTAGATTTTTCTCCAGAGTAACCATCTAAATGATCTAATGCTTCTGCCAAGTCATACCCATATCCAGTATCATTAGCAAAGCTGTCAGCCTCAAATTCTTGTGATCTATTACTTTGTAAAACAAGCAAAGTTCCAATTTTAGTCCAAATATTAAATAATCCTACCAAAATAGCATCAAGTATAACTACAATAGCAATTGATGATGTATAATCTGTAGTTTCTTCATAACTTCCATCCCATCTTCTTTTTCTTCTACGGGATCCTCCAGCAAACATAGCAAGTATGAATCCTAATACAAAAGTTAATATTCTTATCAAGACAAACATTATATTAATTATAAAATTTCCCACAGTTATAAGCAATATTAAATCTGTATCTTTATGATGAAGATGTCCAAATTCATGAGCAAAAATTGCTTTTATCTCATCATCTGAGTATTCTAATAATCCACGAGTCAAGCAAATTGTATTTCTACCAGTTGCAAAAGCATTAGGCTCTTTATCATCATTTATATATAATTGTATATTAGGTGATATTGACGGATCAAGTATTTGAGCTCTTTCATAAACTTCATGAAATAACGGTTTTAATCTATCAAGATCTTCTTTTTCTTGTTATTTTTTTCACATTTATTTAATTTTTCTAAGCAGCCATTCTCCTATTGGAGATAATGCTATTGAAATTGAAATTATATACATTATTATTCCAAATATAAATGCTATAACTACTGTAACAGGAGTCATCTCTCCCCATTAATTTGAGTAGGCAAAACAAAAAAATCAGCAAATATAATTACAACTACAACTATATTTATAACCAAATACAACAATATCCCCCAATTTTTTTCATTTTAAATATTCTTTTTAAAAAAATTCTATTACATACATAATTGCATTTCTCCTTCATTTATAATTTTTTTCAATAACTTACATATTTTAAGTTACTGAAAAAAATATATCTTTTTCAAAAAAATATTAAAAGTACTGTCATTCCTTTTTACTTTTTCTTTTTACTTCTTCAAATTTTTTTCATCTGACATTACACCTTTTGTTTCCATTTTTTTACATTTACTTTATTATTTTCAACTTTATCTAAACCAGTTACTTCCAAAATTCCTTCTCCGCTTAATTTCATGGTAATTTGAATTGGTGAACCAGCAGGAAGATTTTTTTAGGTAATTCTAATATTGCATTTCAAGAAAAAAATTCTTCATCTACATCAAATTTTTTTATCCATATAATCATTTTCATATATTTGTATATTTACAGTTGCTCGATTTCTAAATAAAGTATAAAACTCATCTGAAACTTCTATAAATCCTTCTTTCATAGGCTCATTTTTTTATAATCATATTTACACATTCTTCAGTTTTTATCTTCATGTGTAACTTTTTACAGCAAAACTCTTTGTTGTCGCCATAATTATTTCTCTTTGAGCTCCACCAACACTCATTGATCTCTCGTCAACTTTTTAAGTCTTCTTCATAATCATTAGGATTCAAATCATTTCTTCTTTCTGAAGAAATAAAAGTTTTATCTTCAAGAGCTTTTTGATTTTTTACATAAACATTTACTGCATGAATTGCTGCTCCTTTTGCTACAGCTTCATCTGGATCAAATACTTTAATTTTATCTTCTCCATATTTTTCAGATAATGCATTTTTAACTTGTGGCATTCTAGTTGATCCACCTACTAAAAGTATCTCGTCAATTTGATCATATCCTTTACTTCTTGCAACTTTTATTGCTTCTTCTGTCTTGTTTAAAGTTTGACTCAATAAAGTATTAGTTATACTGTCAAATTCATCCCTGTTTAACTTCATGACTTGCCTTTTACCATTAATGTCAATCATACTGCTAGCCTGTGGCTTCGAACTTAACTGCTTTTTCAATTTCTCAACTTTTAATCTTAAATCTTGCTGAGAACTTGCATCAGGTTCAACAGATCCATTATTTTCTTCAAATTTTTTTAAAATATATCTCACTAATAATGCATCCCAGTTTTTTCCACCTAAATCATGATCTCCATCAGAACAGATAACTTCTATTCTATCAGAAGTTATTCTCATAATTGTCACATCAAAAGTTCCACCACCAAGGTCATAAACTAAAATAGTCTTATCATCATGTGTTTCTGTACATCCATAATCTAAAGCTGCAGCTGTCGGTTCACTAATAATTTCTAATACATTTAACCCAGCAATTTCTCCAGCTTTTTTAGTAGCCATTCTCTCTGCAGTTCCAAAATATGCTGGACAAGTTATTACAACATCTTTAACTGGTTCTGACAATTGTTCTGAAGCATCATTAGCTATTTTTTTCAAAATATATGATGAAACTTCTTCTGGTGATATATTTTTTCCATTATATTTAATTACAGCATCTGTTTTTCCCATCTTTGATTTTACCAATGACACCGTTTCATTAGGCTTCAATACTGCTTCTTCTTTTGCAGCCTCTCCTACTGTTATAGTTTTTCCATCAAATGCTACCACTGATGGAGTTGTAGTATTCCCATTACTATTTTTAATTACTTGCACTATTCCTCTATCATCCACATAAGCTATACAAGAGTAAGTTGTTCCCAAATCTATTCCAAATACATATTTTGACATTTTTATTATTCTCCCTTCAATTCTTCTTTAGCTTTTTCATTATAAACATAAACTTCCACTTTTTCAGGTGAAATTACTCTCCCTTTGTAAATATAACCATTGCTTTTTACTTTAAAAACTTTTTCCATGATTTTTCTTTCTTATCTGTTTCTATTTTTTTCTACTATTTTTTTGTTTTTTTAACATCAAAATTTTTGTTCATTTGTTATATCAGTTTCATAAATCTCTATATCATTTTTTCCAAAATCGTATCAATTTCAAAGATAAAAGTTTCTAAGAAATTAATTTTTTTCTGCTTCAGTTTTTTGTGAAAAAGTTTTCAATTCCTCTTTTAAAACTATTTTTTTCATATCAATTAAATCCATTAAAGTAGGTTTTATCAATTTGAAATAAAGATCGTCTTTATATCCCTGTAATTCTTTATGAAGATCATTTACTACATTTTTTTCAAACTCCATACTTTTGAATTTTTTTCAAAAACATGTCATTCAAATTTGCTATTTTTTTCATTTAATGCTTTTCATTTCTTCAAACATTTTTTTCAGAATTTTTCATTATTTTTTTCGCTTCTGATTTTGTCTCTGTTTCTCTCTGCTCAGTTTTTACAATCTTCTCTACATTTTTCTTTTGAAGTTTCATTAACTTCTTCTTCTCTTTTTTTCTTCAGAATTTTCTTCCTTAACAATTACTTCACTTTCTTTTATTTCTTTTCAATTTTTTTCTTTTTTTCATTATTTTTTTCATTTTTTTACAAGCTTCATCAAATTTTTTTATCTTCAACAATTTTTAGAACCATTTGCTATTTTTGTACCACTGTAATCGTATTCTTGTTTTTTTGTTTTTTTCTCTTCCACTTTTTCATCCTCTTTCTTTTTCTCTTTTTTTAAAAAATTCAATGGATTTTTTAAATTTTGACAATTTTTCTCCACAAACTCCTTTCTTAAAAATTTCTTCAACATAAAACACATTACTTTTTTTATGAAAACAGTATACAACATTTTTTAAAAATCTTGTCAACTACTTTTTTTAAAAATTTTTTTATTTATTTACTGTTTGTTTTTGTTTTATTTTAAATATATGTTTTTTTAACATTTTGCAATTTACCGTAATTGTAAAATGATTATACATTATTTTTATTTTTTTGTCAACTATTTTTTATAAAAAAAATCAGATGTATAAAACATCTGACTTTTAATATATTATTTTTCTTCTTTTTTAGCAGAATCTTTTTTTGCTGTTTTTTTAGTTATAGCTTTTTTCGTTTTTTTTTCATCTTTAAAAACTACTTTTTTTACATCGTCATAAGTTTTAGCGAAATAAAACTTCATTTGACTTGAGATTTCTTTTGGCAATTCTTCTGTATCAATTTTATTGTCAAAAGGCAACACAACTTCTCTTATCCCAACTCTGTGAGCTCCTATGACTTTTTCCTTGATTCCACCGACTGCCAAAACTTCCCCAGTAATTGTGATTTCTCCAGTCATTGCCACATCTTGTCTTACTTCTTTGTTTGTCAAGACAGAAATTATCGCTGTAGTTATTGTAATTCCTGCAGAAGGTCCATCTTTTGGCACAGCTCCTTCAGGAAAATGTAAGTGAACATCGCATTTTTCATAAAAATTTTCTTTTATTTGCAATTTATCTTTTATATATCTCACATAAGAATAAGCAACTTGTGCAGATTCTTTCATTACATCTCCCAATTTTCCAGTAAGCTGCAATCTTCCTTTTCCGTCCATTTTAACCGCTTGAACTTCCAAAGTAGTTCCTCCGACAACCGTCCAGGCAAGTCCATTTACAACTCCAACTTTTCCTTCTTCTTTTCTAATCTTATCAGGTCTATATTTGACATTTCCCAAATATTTTTTAATTTTTGTTTCTGTAACTGACAATTTTTTATTTTTTGAAAGGACCGCTTCTTTAGCCATTTTTCTAAATAACTTTCCAATTTCTCTTCTTAAATTTCTAACTCCAGCTTCTCTTGTATATTCGTTAATAATTTTTAAGATTGAATTTTCTGAAAATGGAATTTTATAATCTTTCAATCCATTTTCTTCTTGAGTTTGCGGAATCAAATATTTTTTTGCAATATTCAATTTTTCAAATTCTGTATAAGATTCAATAAAAATGATTTCCATTCTATCTCTCAACGGTCCTGGAATTCCACCCAAGTCGTTTGCTGTACAAATGAAAAATACTTTAGATAAATCAAAAGTGTGGTCAATGTAATGATCCTCAAAATTATTATTTTGTGCCGGATCTAACACTTCAAGCATAGCAGATGCTGGATCTCCTCTAAAGTCAGACGCCATTTTATCAATTTCGTCAAACAACATAACTGGATTATTCACTCCAACTTGTTTTAGTGAATTTACAATTCTACCCGGCATAGCTCCCACATAAGTTCTTCTATGTCCACGAATTTCCGCTTCATCTCTAACTCCCCCAAGTGAAATTCTCGTAAATTTTCTGTTCATTGCACGAGCAACCGAATGCGCAAGTGAAGTTTTCCCAACCCCTGGAGGCCCAACAAGGCAGATAATCGAACCTTTTAGTGTATTATTCAACTTTTTAACTGCCAAAAATTCCAAAATTCTCTCTTTAACTTCTTGCAAACCATAATGATCTTCGTCCAAAATTTCTTTAGCTTTTTCAATATCAATCTCATCTTTCGTCGACTTGCTCCAAGGTAAATCCAAGACCGTTTCAACATAACTTCTAATAACCGACGCCTCCGAAGAAAAATCTGGCATTTTTCTAAGTCTTGCCACTTCCTTCAAAAGTTTTTCCTTCAAATCTTTCGGAACTTTAGTCTTCTTAATTTTTTCGTCCAATTCCTGCGCATCTTCTTCGTTATCAATTTCTTCGCCCAGCTCATCCTTTATAACTTTAATTTTTTCACGCAAATAATAATTTTTTTGCAATTCTGCCATCTGCTCTTTCACACGACTCTCAATATCCATATCAAGAACAAATACTTCCATTTCAACAGTCAATACTTCCAAAATTTTTAGAGCGCATTTTTCAATATCCGTAATTTCTAAAATTTCCTGCTTTGTAACTGCTTTTATTGGTAAATGTGTACAAATTAAATTAAAAACTTTTTCCACATCTTCAATTTCATTTATATTTTTGAACAATATCAGGTAAAATTTTTCTGTGTCTTTTGTGCATATTCTGAAAAATTTTTTTCTAAAACTTTTTGTCTTAAAAGCCCTGAGATTTATTTTCAGAAATAGGTTTTAAAAATATTTTTTCATATTCTCCAAAAATAACATTATTTTTTTTATCAAATTTATTTATTACAACTTTAGATTTAGATTCAACCAAAATTTTTATATTTCCATTTGGCATTTTAACAGATTGAATCACTTTTACCAAGACACCAGTCGTATAAACATCTTTAGGTAAGTTTGGCTCTTCCAGCTCCGCATCTTTTTGCATTGAAAGAACTAAGTTCCCGTCAAAATTATTTATCGCTTCTTCCAAACTTCTTAAACTAGCTTCTCTTCCAATAAAAATTGGTGTTACAGTTTCTGGAAATATAACCAATTCTCTTGTCGCTATATATGGTTTATTTGACATTCTTTCCCCTTTCATAATCAAATTTTTTTATTTTTTTAAATTTTTTTAACTTTCTTTTTTTCTTTTTTTCTTTTTTTATTTTTATTCTTTTTATTTTTATTTATTTATATTTTATTTATTTTTGTTTATTTTTTTATTTTTTTCTTTTCTTTCGATTTTCACTTTATTTTTTTATCTGTAACAGATTCTTTTGTTATAATAACTTTTTTCACATCTTTTTCAGATGGAATTTCATACATCAAGTCTGTCATAACATTTTCAATTATCGAACGAAGCCCTCTTGCCCCGATTTTTCTCTTTAATGCAAGTTTAGCAATTTCAACAATCGCATCTTTCTCAAATACAAGCTCCACATTTTCCATCTCAAAATATTTTTTATACTGTTTAGTAAGCGAATTTTTAGGTTCAGTAAGTATTTTAATCATAGCTTCTTCATCAAGTCCGTGAAGCGCCGTAATAACTGGAAGTCTTCCAATTATTTCAGGAATTAGACCAAATTTAATTAAATCTTCAGGAAGCACATTTTCAAACAAAGTCAAATCGTCTAACTTAACATTTTCAGTTTCCAAACCAAATCCAACTTTTTTTTCATTAATTCTATTTTTAACTTTGCTTTCAAGCCCTTCAAATGCTCCACCGACGATAAATAAAATATCTTTTGTGTTAATTTCTATCATCTCTTGATTTGGATGCTTTCTTCCACCTTGTGGCGGCACACTCGCAACTGTCCCTTCGATAATTTAAGCAGCGCCTGTTGCACCCCTTCTCCAGAAACATCTCTTGTAATTGACATATTTTCCGATTTTCTAGCAATTTTATCTATTTCATCAATATAAATAATCCCGTGTTCAGCAGCTTCGATGTCATAGTCTGCAGCTTTTATCAATTTAAGCAGCACATTTTCCACATCATCTCCAACATATCCAGCTTCTGTAAGAGTTGTCGCATCAGCAATTGCCAAAGGTACATTCAGCGTTTTAGCAAGTGTCTGTGCAAGTAATGTCTTTCCGCTTCCTGTAGGTCCAACCAAAAGTACATTTGATTTTTGCAGTTCTACATCATCGTCAACCGATTTATTCTGTTTATGTGTAATTCTTTTAAAATGGTTGTAAACTGCGACAGATAAAACCTTTTTTGCCCTTTCTTGACCAATTATATACTCGTCCAATTTCGCTTTTATCTGAACTGGCTTTAAAAGCGTTATTTCTTTATTTCTATTTTCAAATTCGTCATATTCTCTAAAACTTTCAAGTAATTGTTCACTTTCTTCTATACATTCGTTACAAATAAATACATCTTCTTCTTCTTGACTTTGAATAAGTCTTTCTACTTCTGACTCTTCTTTACCGCAAAAAGAACAGTAATATTTTTTCTTGTCTTTTGGCATTTTGTCACCTCTTTAAATTTTTAAATTTTTTTATAATATCTTATCTACTAATCCATATTCCACAGCTTCTTCGGCTGACATAAAATTATCTCTTTCAGTATCTTTATAAATTTCTTCAACTGATTTATTCGTTGCTTCAGATAAAATCTTGCTTGTAATTTCTTTCATTCTTTCAATTTCTCTTGCCTGAATTTGAATATCTGTCGCTTGTCCTCTTGCTCCTCCAAGTGGCTGGTGAATCATTATTCGAGAATTTGGCAACGAATATCTTTTTCCTTTAGTTCCAGCCGCCAAAAGAACCGCTCCCATACTGGCAGCCTGTCCCACGCAAACTGTCGAAACATCACATTTTATATGACGCATTGTGTCATAGATTGCAAGTCCCGCTGTAATTACACCTCCTGGACTGTTAATATACATAACTATATCCTTTTCCTTGTCTTGCGCATCTAAAAACAAAAGTTGAGCAACAATCGCATTTGCCATATTATCTTCAACTTCTCCGCTCACAAAAATTATTCTATCTTTTAGCAGTCTTGAATAAATGTCGTAGCTTCTTTCTCCACGACCGTCATTTTCAATAACTACTGGACTATATACTGACATAAAACTCTCCTTTTCTCATTTTTTATTTTTTTTATTTTTTTTCTTTCTTTAGTTTTTATATTTTTTTCTCTTTCTTTTTTTCTTTTTCTCTTTCTCTTTTTATATTTTTTTCTCTTTTTCTTTTTGCTTTTTGCTTTTTGCTTTTTTCTTTTTACTCTCTATATTATTTTTGTTTTCTTTTCTTTTCTTTTTTTACAAATTTAATTCTTTTTAAGTTTAATTTTTTTAATTTTTTTAAATTTTTGAAGTTTTGAAATTTTTTTCAAACTATTTTTTTACTATATCATAATATTCCCATAAAATCAATAATTTTTAATTTATAAAATTATAAAAAAAGAATCTTGCAATAAAGTATATCACAAAATTCTTTTTGAAATCAAAATATATAACAATTAAAATTTATTAATTATTATTTTACTTTAGTTTCTTTTTACTAATAAATCAATAGTTTTTTGGTTTACCAATCTATATTTTGCTTCATCGACAAATCTTTGGTAATTTCCTGATTTTTTAACTTCATCTAACATTGTCGCTTTATCCATTCCATACATTGTAGCCATTACTTCAAATTCGTTGTCAACTTCTTCGTCAGTAACTGTGATATTTTCAACTTTTGAAATTTCAGAAAGAACTAATTCAGTTTTAACAGATTTTTCTGCCATTTCTCTTGAATCTTCTCTCATTTTGTCAATAGTTTGACCAGTCATTTGGAAATATTGACTCAAGTTAATTCCTTGCATTTGCAATTGTTGTGCAAATCTATTAATTTGGAATTCAATTTCTCTGTCAACTAATGCTCTTGGAGCTTCAACATTTGTTCCGTCAACAACTTTTTCGATTATTTTATTTTTAAATTCGTTTTCTACTCTAGCTTCTTCTCTTTTTGTAATATTTTCTCTAGTTTTAGCTCTCATGTCGTCAACTGATTCAAATCCTAATTCTTTTGCTAAATCATCGTTTAATTCAGCTTCTTCTTTTCTCTTAATAGAATTTACTTTTACTTTAAATAAAGCAGGTTTTCCTTTTAAGTTTTCCGCATGATATGCTTCAGGGAATTTAACATTTACATCAAATTCGTCATTTTTCTTGTGTCCTACGATTTGGTCTTCAAAAGTGTCAATAAAGCTGTGAGAACCCAAAGTCAAGTCATATCCTTCAGCTTTTCCTCCATCAAATGCAACTCCATCAACAAATCCTTCAAAATTAATATTTACAACATCATCGTTTTTAGCTTCTTCATCTTCAGCAACTTCTTTTAATTTAGAAGCATTTTTTCTCATTCCTTCGATTTCTTCATTCACTTTTTCATCAGTTACTTCAAAGTTTTCTTTTTCAACTTCTAGTCCTTTATATTGTCCCAATTCAAACGAAGGTAATACAGGAATTGTAAATACAACTTCAGCTTTATCTGCTTGAATTTCATATTTTTCCAATTTAATATCTGCAATTGGTTTCAATTCATTTTCTGCAACTGCTTTTTGATATTCATCAGAAATTATGTGATTCAAAATTTCTCCATCAATTTCTTTTTTAAAGTTTTTTTCAATAACATTCGCAGGTACATGTCCAGGTCTGAATCCATCCACTTTAGCATCTTTAAAATGCACTAAAACATGTTCTTTTAAGTGTTTAAATTCTTCTCCTTCTCTAACTGCTGATACTTCGTAAGTTGTTTCATCTAATTTTTTTACTGCCATTTAATTTTTCCTCCTAATTTTTTTATTTTTATATTAATTAAATTTAATTAATTTATTATTTAAATAAAATCTTTTATTCTAAGTTCGATATACAAATCAGAATGAACTGACTTAAATATCGGCGTATAAATAACTCGATACTTTCTTTTTATTTTTCGTTTTTAGTTTTTAATTTATGTCCCAAATTATATCCAATTACAGAAATAATTCTATCATTTTTTTTTACAAACCCTTTAAAGTGCCGATTATCTATTCCAAATTTTGAAATTTTTATAAATTCGACTTCCGTGTCTATGAAGTTTGGCTCTAAATTGTCCAGACCAAATGGAGCAAGTCTATTTATATCGCACAATTTTTTCTTATTAATACTTTTAATATTTAGCCAAGAATCCACATTTAAAACTTTTTCCACATCTTCCCGATTTTTTCTGACCAGTTTTTGCCGCAAATATCTCTCCACTTCAAGAAGATATTTTTCCGAAACCAAAAATCCAGCCGCCAAATCATGCCCTCCAAACCGCTCCAACTTTGTAGAAATTTCTTTTAACATATCAAAAATATTAATTCCTTCAATACTTCGGCAAGACGCCTTCCCATACCCATTTTTTATCGAAACCAGAATCACAGGTATGTTATATTTTATAGAAATTCTCGAACAAACAACGCCAACAACGCCAGAATGCCAACTTCTGCTCTTCATAAAAATATATTTTGGTCTATTTAACCTTTGTATTTTTTCTTCAATTTCATTGTAAATTTCATTTTCTAAATAACGCCGTATTTTATTAGCTCTTTTCATTTCTTCAATAATGGAAATCAATTTAAAATCATCTTCCTGAATAAAAAAAGTTTACTACAATTTTTGAGTTGTCAATTCTTCCAAGAGCATTAAAAATTGGTGCAATCAAAAATCAATATCACTTGTCGTAATATTTTTTTCGGATTTATTTTCAAATAATTAATAATATACTTTAAACCTTTTATTTTTTTGTTTTTTTATATTATTTAATCCTTTTTTTATAATAAATCTATTTTTCATTGACCATCAGAACTACATCTGCAACCGTCCCAATCATAACAATATCCAAATAATCGTAAAGTATTTTTTTACTCATTCCAAGTCTCTCATAAATAGCACAAGCCACTTTAAATGCGACTCCAGATCCAGATAAATATTTATTTGGATAACTTTTACTTATTTTAGGATTAATCGTTAAAATTTCCATTTCATCACAAACTGTTGTCTGTCTGTGATGATCGGTTACGATTATGTCAATTCCATTCTTTTTTTAACAGTGTTATTTCTTCACGGCTATTTATAGAAATGTCAACTGTTATAAATAATTTTGTATCTCTTCGCTTCAAAAAATTTATTGTAGATCTATTTATTCCAAAACCTTCATGCACACGATTTGGAATGTAATAATCAACATTCAATCCCAATTTTCTTAGCATAATAACCAAATATGCAACTCCTGAAATGCCATCTACATCATAATCTCCATAAATTACAATTTTTCTCTTTTTTTCAATTTTGCTAATTTTATTCTTTCAACAACTTTTTCCATATTTTTCAAACAAAAATGGATCTAATAAGTCATTTTCACTCGTATTTAAAAAAATTTTTTTCAACTTTTTTTCGTGTATCTATGCCTCTATTTAACAAAAGTCTAGTAATCAGCTTACTTTCGCCAAATTCTGAACTTTTTTTTGTCAAATATTTTATATCATATTTTTTCAATTCCCATTTCATCACAAATTAAATCGCTTTCTAAATTAATATATTATTAATTTTTTTAATATCATTTAATATTGATGATATTTTTTTACTCCATACTCAACGCTGTTATCCATATGGATTCTCACTTCTGGAACAAATCTTATCGAAAGATGTGAACCAATTTTTTTCCTAAAAAAACCTTTTAACTTATTCAAATCCGCTTCGATTTTTTCTTTATTTACATTATTTTTCAAATCCAATATAGAAAAAGTCAAATCCAGATAACGACCATCTTTTGTCAACTCAACTTTATGAATCGACACAAGATTTTTTATTTTTTCGTTCTCAATATCTGTCAAAAGCGTCATTCCAACAATTCTTGAAATTTCTTTTTCAAGACCTTGTCTTCTTCTCTCATTCATATTCTCACCCCTTTCTCTCAAAAACTAATTCATATTTTTTTGACAAGGGGTAAAAAAATTCCCTTGTTCTCACAATAATTATTTAAATTTTTCAAAATTATTATAAATTATTATCTAGGAATTTCTTCCAAAATATATGATTCAATAATATCTCCAGATTTTATATCGTTAAAGTCCTGTATACCAATTCCACACTCTTGTCCAGTCATAACTTCTTTCACATCATCTTTGAATCTCTTAAGTGAACCTAATTCTCCATCAAAAATGATTATTCCGTCACGAATCACACGAATTTTAGAATCTTTTGTAACTTTCCCGTCAACAACAACAGCTCCAGCGACATTTCCAACATTTGACACTTTAAACACTTGTTTAACTTCAATTCTTCCATAATATACTTCTTTGTATTCAGGATCAAGCATTCCATTCATCGCTTTTTCAATTTCTTCTGTTGCGTGATAAATTACATTATAGTTTCTAATTTCCACTCCAACTTTTTCCGCAATAATTCTAGCTGGTGTAGTCGGTCTTACTCCAAACGCAATAATTATCGCATTTGACGCTTCAGCAAGTTTCACATCTCCTTCTGTTACCGCTCCAGCACTTCCTTGAATTATATTTACAACAACTTTTTCATTATTCAATTTTTCAAGCGACTCTCTCAACGCTTCGACAGACCCTTTAGAATCTGCTCTTATTATACATTTCAATTCTTTTAATTCCTGTTCTTCCAATTCCTGAGATAAACTTTCAAGTGAAATGTGTTTTTTCTTGTTCTGATCATTAACTTTTTTCTCACGGATGAAATCTTCAACTATTTTCTTAGCATGTTTATCACTTTCCACACCATACAAAATGTCTCCAGCATTTGGAACAACATTAAATCCAGTAATTTCAACTGGTTGAGAAATTAGAGCTTTGTTAATCTTCTTACCTCTGTCGTCAACCATCGAACGAACTCTTCCATGTGCTTCTCCTGCAACAAAAATATCTCCTATTTTAAGCGTTCCTTCTTGTACTAAAACATCGGCAACCGCACCCATTTTTGGATCCAATCTCGATTCCACAACAACTGCTTTCGGTCTTTTTTTAGGATTAGCTTTCAACTCTTCCAATTCCGCTGTAATCAAAATTGTTTCCAAAAGTTCATCCAAGTTAATTTTTTTCTTAGCTGAAATTTCTACAAATTCAGTAGTTCCACCCCATTCAGGCGACATAAGTCCATATTCTGTCAACTCAGTTCTAACTTTTATCGGATCCGCACCTGGCTTATCAATTTTATTAATTGCAACAATTATAGGTACTCCAGCTTCTTTGGCGTGGGAAATTGCTTCCACAGTTTGAGGCTTAACTCCGTCATCCGCCGCTACAATCAAAATTGAAATATCTGTAATATTTGCTCCACGAGCTCTCATTTCAGTAAACGCTTCGTGTCCAGGAGTGTCAATAAATGTTATTTTCTGACCTTTCCAGTTTACTTGATAAGCACCAATTTTTTGAGTGATTCCTCCAGCTTCTCCTTCAATCACATTTGTATGTCTAAGTGCATCAAGCAGTGAAGTTTTTCCATGATCGACATGTCCCATTATAGTAATTACAGGTGCTCTTGTAACCAAGTCTTTTTCACTGTCCTCAGTCTCCAAGTGATATTTTTCACCGTAACTAACTTCCTCAACCTCTTCTTTTTCCACAATTACATCATAGTCAAGCGCCACTTCTTCAGCTTCTTCAAAAGTTAAAATTGCATTTGCAGTAAGCATTTTACCTTCCATAAAGAATTTTTTAATTATGTCTGAAATATTAATTCCTAATTTTTCAGCCAAATCTTTAATAACTATTTCTTCTCCAATAGTTATCATTCCGATAGATTCTCCTTCAATTCTCACAATTTCATCTTTTACAACTTTTTCCTGTTTTTTATTTTTCTTTTTCTTTTTGTCATCTCTTCTAAAATCTGAACGAAGTTCTTTTTCTTCTCTATCTCTTCTATTTTTTTCATATTTTTTCTTTTCAAATTTTCCTTTACCTTTTCCGCTATTTTTCCCTTTTTCAGCGACAGGTGTAGCTATGATGTCATTCTGAATTTCTTTTTTTCGCACTGAAATTTCTGTTGTCTCTATTATCCCTATTATTTTCTCTATTAAACGGTCTGTCTTTTCTAAAAATTTTTTTATTGTCAGAATTTCTATCATTGTCTCTAAAATTTCTATTATCTCTGTTTTCTCTATTTCCAAAATTTCTGTTGTCTTTGTTATCCCTATTATTTTTCTCTATTAAACGGTCTATCTTTTCTAAAGTTTTTATTATCAGAATTTCTGTCATTATCTCTAAAATTTCTATTATCTCTGCTATCTCTGTTTTCTCTATTTCCAAAATTTCTGTTGTCTTTGTTATCTCTATTATTTTCTCTATTAAACGGTCTATCTTTTCTAAAGTTTTTTTTATTGTCAGAATTTCTGTCATTATCTCTAAAATTTCTATTATCTCTGCTATCTCTGTTTTCTCTATTTCCAAAAATTTCTGTTGTCTTTGTTGTCTCTACTATTTTCTCTATTAAACGATCTGTCTTTTCTAAAGTTTTTATTATCAAATTTCTGTCGTTTTTCTCTAAAATTTCTGTTTTCTTTATTGTTTTTATTATTTTCTCTATTATCTCTATTTCCGAAAATTTTTATTCTCTTTATTTTGTTTATTCAAATTTTTTTATCCATATTATTTTTGGTTGCTCAAATTAACTTTCATCTCCATTTTCTTTTGATTTTTCTTTAAGATTTTGTTCATTTTTTTCTGCACGGTTTCTTTTTTTCAAGTTTTTCTTCTATTTTTTTATCTTTTTGCTAAATTTTTTTCTTTATGAGCTGTTCTTCTTCAGTTGTCACAACATTCATATGATGTTTTTTTATTAACTCCCACTTTAGCAATATCTTCAATAAATTTTTGCAGTTCCAATGTAGCCCATCTCTTTTGCCAATTCGTGTACTTTTTTTCATCCAAGATCACCTCCACTTTCTTTTTATTATATTGTACTATTTTTTTATAATTTTTTTAAGTATTCCTTTTATCACCTTTTTTTATCAAAAATTCCAACGACATTCACATCTCGCATGAAAAGTTTTATAAACTCTTCTTTTTTTCAATAAAAAAATAATATTTATAGAATATTTTTTTCCTGTAACCGTAAAAACTCTTCGATATTTTTTTATTTATATCACGAGGAATTACAACTAATTTCACTTTTTTCTTTTTTTATAATTAATATTTTCATCAATTCCAAAAAGCAAAAAAATTTCGAATTTTTTTCATCGGTTTTAAAATATCAATTATATTATTTTTTTCTATATTTTCCAACATTTTTTTACCAAATATTGAATTTCAATATCATATTTTTTTATTTTTTTGACAATTTTTTTCAATACATTCTTTCGTCTTACAGACATAAAATCCACGAGCTTGAATTTTTCATTTCTTTATCAAAAACATATTTCTTATCTTTTTGTGCCACTCTGAAAAAGAATCTTTTTCTCCTTTTTCTTCGACAGCAGACACACATTCTAGTTGGCATAATTCATTTTTTTCCTTTAAATTTTTTAAAATTTATTCTTGTATTTCATCCGCTTCTACGGTATTAATATCAATTTTTATTCCGCAAAGTCTAGCTGCAAGTCTTGAATTTTGACCTTTTTTACCGATTGCAAGAGAAAGTTGATCTTCTTGTACAAACACTTTTGCAATTTCTGTTTTTTCAAGCTCTTTATCAGTTTTTTCATTTTCTTTATCTTCTTTTTTCTCTTCAACAATTTCTACTGCTAAAACTTGTGCAGGATTTAGTGAATTTTTTACAAATTCTTTAATATCTTCGTCCCAAAGTACAATATCAATTTTTTCTCCGCCCAATTCGTCAATGACACTTTGAATTCTAAGCCCATTTTTTCCAATACAAGCCCCTTTTACATCAAGGTTTTCGTCATTTGAGTAAACTGCCACCTTAGCACGGCTTCCAGCTTCTCTGGCAATATTTTTTATTTCGATAATCCCTTCTTCAATTTCAGGAATTTCAAGTTTTAACAGTCCTCTTAAAAGTTCTTCAGATTTTCTTGAAATAAATGTTTTTGTAAATTTCGTATTTTCTTCAACTTCTCCAACAAAAACTTTTATTCTATCCCCTTGTTTAAAAGAATCTGATGCCGACAGCTCTTTTGCTGGAATAATCGCTTCAAGTCCATTGATATCAACATACAAGTTACCTTTTTCATCAGTTTTTCTAACATTTGCAGGTACAATTGTGTTTTCAATTTCCTTGAATCTGTTAAAAATATTTCTTTTTTCACATTCTCTGACTTTTTGCACAACAATTTGTTTTGCATTTTGAATCGCATTTCTTTTAAAGTTTTCTGCATTGATTTCCAAATCTAAAATATCGCCTAATTTCGATCTTTTTTTCAATGAAACCGCATCTTCCAAACTTATTTCATCATCTGGATTTTCCACAACTTCCACAATTTTTTTTTGTGAAAATACTTTCACATCTCCACTATTTCTATTTATTGTAACTTTAACATTATCTCTTTCCCCATAATTTTTTTTATACGCTGCAAGAAGCGCTGTTTCAATTGTTTCAAACAATTCTTCTTTTAAAATCCCTTTTTCTTTTTCTAATTCGTCAAGCGCTTCCAAAAATATTTTTTGGTCTTTCCCTTTCACTCTCTAATCCTCCTCGCTATCCAATATTCCGTTAGGTATTTCATAAACCAAATTCGCCTTTTTCAATTTTTCCAGCGGAATCTGAACTATTTTTTCCAACTTCACATCAGAAATAAAAATTGTATTATTTTCAAATTTTTCTAATTTCCCAATAAATTTCTTAGTTCCTTCTATATTGCTTTTCGTATGAACATTAATTTTTTCTCCAGTAAATCGTACAAAATCCTTTTCTTTTTTAAGTTTACGCTCAATTCCCGGAGTTGAAACTTCCAGAAAAAACTTCTCATCTATAAGTTCGTCGGCAATTCCATCAATTTTTCTGCTAAAGTCGATACAATCATCAAGTGTCGTCACACCTTCTTCCTTTTCCACATAAACTCTTAAATAATTGTATCCACCATCTCGCACATATTCAACATCCGCCAGTTCTAAATTCATTTCTTTCAAATGCAATTCGATTTTCTTTTCAAATTCATTCAAAATTTGTTCCATAATTCACCTCTATATCTAAAACTAAAGAGTGGGAACAACCCACTCTCCTAAAATCTATTTTCTTAAATATATTATATCACATTTTTTTATATTTTTTCAAGATTAAAAAAAACTTTTTACCAAATTTTAATTCTATCAGCAGGAGCTTTATACATCTTATCTCCTTCTTTCACTTCAAATGTTTTCTCAAAAGCATCAACATTTTTTAAAATTGCATTTACTCTTAGGAAATTTGGCGAATGAGAATCTGTTTTCGTACTATTTTTTAAATATTCAGGTGTTGATTTTTGTCGCCACATTCTCGCATAGCTCAAAAAGAACAGTTTACTTATCGTATCATCATAAGCCTTTGTCGAATTCGGATGGTCTTTCAAATAAAGCTGCAGTGCGTCATAAGCAATATTTACTCCACCTAAATCGGCAATATTTTCAGTCAATGTAAATTCTCCATTCACTCTTGTATTATCAACTACTGTATAGCTTGAAAATTCGTCCGCCAATTTTTTAGAAATAGCATCAAATTTTGCTCTATCTTCATTAGTCCACCAGTTTCTCACATTTCCATCTCCATCATAAGAAGCTCCAGAAACATCAAATCCATGTGTTATTTCATGTGCAATCACAGTTCCAATCGCTCCAAAATTTGCGGCAGCTTCAGAGTTTTTGGCGTCATAAAATGGCGGTTGAAGTATTCCTGCTGGAAATACTATTTCATTTCCAGTTGGCGAATAATAAGCATTTACTGTATTTGCAGACATTCCCCACTCAGTTTTATCCACAGGTTTTCCAACTTTTTTAAGAGTATCTTTATATCCCCAGTCATTCATTTTTTCAACTAAATCATAAAGAGTATCGTCATCTTTGAAAACCAATGTGCTATAATCTTTCCATTTATCTGGATAACCAATTTTAACAGTTATTTTCGCCAATTTTTCCTGCGCTTTTTTCTTAGTTGTATCACTCATCCAAGAAAGTTTAGAAATTCTATTTTTAAGTGCTTTTCTTATATATTCAACCATTTCTTTCGTATCTTTCTTAGCTTCAGGCGTAAAGTTTCTTTTAACATAAATCTGTCCAACCATTTCTCCAAGTGTGCCATCTGTAAAGTACAGTGCTCTTTTTTCCAGCGTTTCTCTCTCTTTTTGACCATTCAAATATCTTCCGTAAAATTCAAAACTTCTTTTTCCAATTTCATCAGTAAGATATGCTGTCGATCCATTAATCAATTGAAATTTCATATAATCTTTAATCAAGTCAATATTTTCATCTTTCAAAAATCTGTCCAGATTTTGATAGTAATTTAGTTCACTAATAATCACTTTATCAGTGTTTACACCAACTTTCTTAAGATAATCTGCCAAATCTATATTTTTCGTAATATTTGCCAAATCTTTCACGCTTCTAGGATTATTATACTTTTTAACATCGTGATAATCTTCAACTTTCAACATCGTACTAGCCATATCTTTTTCAAACTGCACAATTTTTTGCGCTTTTTGCAAAGTATCTTTTTCTCCTAAAAATTTTAACATATCGCTAACATAGTTCGTATATTCTGACAAAATCTTTCTATTTTCAGCAGTATCCTTTTGATAATAATCCACTGATAATCCTAAACTTGCATCTCCCAAATATATAGCATAGTTTTTGGCGTTATTCAAATCCGTTCCAAGTCCCCAGCCATAAAACTCATTATTTCCCTGTCTTGTATTTTCAATATTATATTTTTGCAAATCTTGTATATCTTTAATTGCATCAATTTTCTCTAAACTATTTTTAATTGGCGAAATTCCAAGTTCATCTCTTCTTTTCATATCCGAAAAACTTTTATACAAAGTTAAAATTTTCTGTTCATTTGTATTGCCGCTCACTTTTTTTTCTTCCAATTCTTTAATCAAATTTTTCAAAAAATCCTGATTCTTTTCGCTAACTTCAACAAATGAACCCCAAGAAGATTTTGCTTTTGGGATTACTGTACTTTTATCCCATTTGTTATTTACATATTTGTAAAAGTCATCTTGTGGTCTAACGCTTTTATCCAGCTCACTAAACAATTCTCTATCATTTGGTTTCAACAACTTCGCCTGTTGCTGCTCATAAAAGTCCCAAAATCCTGATTTTTTTGTGCTTGCTTTTTTAGTCACTCCATTTTGTTTTTCCAAGTTATTTGTTTTCGCAACATTTCCCGCATTTGTATTTTCTTCAGCAAAAACACTGCTAGCAGCTATTAAAACTGCCCAAATCACAAATATTTTCTTCATTTTTTATCTTTTATCCTTTCTTTTTATTATGTTTTTATTTTTATTTTATTTTGTTTTTGTTTTTTTACAACTTTTTTTAATTCACATATTTTTTTATTTTTTTATAAATTATTTTTTTCAAATTATATCATTTTTTTAATAAAATCAAATAAAAAAAGCCGCATAAAAGCGACTTAATTACAAAGACTAAAATGCTGGAATAATTCTTCCTTCATATTTTTCTTCGATGTATTTTTTAACTTTTTCACTTTGCAATGCTTTCATCAATTTTTGTATTCTAGGGTCATTTTCATTACCTTTTAGAACAGTTACAACATTTGCATAAGGTGAATTTTTATCTTCCTGCAAAATAATTTCGTTTTTAGTAACTCCCGCATTAATTGCAAAGTTTGAATTAATGATTGCTCCTGCTACTTCAACTAATCTTGGTGCAATTTGTTCATTTGACAAAGTTACAATTTTAATTTTTTTAGGATTGCTTGCTATATCTTTAGTTGTAGAATCCAATTTTTTATTATCTTTCAATTTTATAATTCCAGCTTTATCAAGCAAAATTAAAGCTCTTCCACCGTTTGTCGGATCATTTGGAATAATTAATGTGTCATTCGGTTTCAAATCTTTTATATTTTTAATTTTTTTAGAATAAAGCGCCATTGGTTCTAAATGCACATTTCCAACTGAAACTAAAGGAATATTATTTCTTTTCGCAAAATCTTCCATATATGGAACATGTTGGAAAAAGTTTGCGTCTATACTTTTATCCGCAAGAGCTTTATTTGGCAAGATATAATCGTTAAATTGCACAATTTCCAAATCAACTCCTTGTTTTTTCAAATCATCTTTTACTAATTTTAGGAACTCTCCATGTGGAACTGGAGTCGCTCCAACTTTCAATTTTTCCCCTTTTCCGCAAGACACTACAAATAGTGCAAGCGCAACTAACAATGCTAATATTTTTTTCATTTTGCATCATCCTTTCTTTTTAAATTAAATTAAATTTTTTATTTATACTTTTTTTCTTTTTTCAATAATTTTATTTACAATTGTATCTCCAATAAATTGTATAATTTGAACTAAAACAATAATAACTATTGTAGCTTGCCATATAATTGCATAATTTTGATTTTGATAACCATCCATTACAGCCGAATTTCCTAATCCTCCACCACCAATAGTTCCAGCAAGTGCAGAATACCCAATAAGCGTGATAATTGTCAAAGTAATTCCATGTACTAACGAAGGCAATGCTTCTGGTATCATCACTTTTAAAATTATTTCTTTAGAAGTTGCTCCCATTGATTTTGAAGCTTCTATTAATCCTTCATCCACTTCTTTTAATGCTCCTTCAATTATTCTTGCAACAAATGGAGCAGCACCTAACGCAAGTGGTATAATAAACGGAACACTTCCAATGGAAGTTCCCACAATAAATCTCATTAATGGAAGCAACAAAACCATTAATATAATAAATGGAATTGATCTTGTTATATTTACCAAAATAACATCTAAGATTTTATGCAGTGATTTATTCGGCTTAATTCCTTTCTCTTCAGAAGTAACCAACAAAATTCCTATTGGAAAACCAATAACTAATGAAACTAAAGTCGCAATTCCAACCATATAAATTGTTTCCCAAAGTGGTACAATCATATTTTGAAATTGAAAAAATTCTATCCAATCAAATCTCATAAATTATAACACCTCCGAATCTATTTTATGTTTTGTAAGCCAATCTATAATTTCGTGAACTTTTTTTTCATTCGCTGTAATTTCAATAAGCAAATTTCCAATTATGATGTTGCTTACTTTGTCAATAAAGCCACCTAAAATATTTACTTCCACATCGAAAGTTCTTATAAGTTCTGCAATATAAGAACGGCTAACTTGCTCTTCGTTATATTTTAATTTTAATCTTAGTTTACCGCCATTGCTATTTTCTTTTCTTCTCTTAATTTCTTCTTCCGTCCTAAAAGTATCGTGTGACAAGTGAGCAACAAATTCTTTAGTTAGTTCATTTTTGGGACTTAAAAATATTTGTTTTGTAGTTCCACTTTCAACAATTTCCCCATTCGACATAATCGCAACTTTGTTACATATTTTTCTAATCACTTCCATTTGGTGAGTAATTAAAATAATAGTTATCCCAAAATCTTTATTTATCTGTTTTAATAAATCTAAAATTGAATTTGTAGTTCTAGGATCAAGTGCTGAAGTCGCTTCATCAGACAAAAGTATTTTAGGATTATTCGCTAAAGCCCTAGCAATTGCCACTCTTTGTTTTTGCCCTCCTGAAAGTTGCTCAGGATAATTTTCTTTTCTATCAGAAAGTCCAACAATTTCAAGCAATTCATCCACTCTTTTATCAATGTCAGCTTTTTGCCACCCAGAAATTTCTAGCGGAAACGCAACATTTTGTGCAACATTTCTCGAATTTAGCAAATTAAAGTGTTGAAATATCATTCCAGTTTTTTTCCTGTATTCTCTAAGTTTCTCTTCATTAAATTCCAAAATATTCTTTTTCGAAAAATCAGAGTCTGTGCCACTTGAACCAATATTTTCTTCAACCAGAATCTGTCCAGAAGTCGGCTCTTCAAGTCTATTTAATAACCTTATAAGCGTTGATTTCCCAGCGCCACTAAGTCCCATAATTCCATAAATATCGCCTTTTTCAATCTCAAGATTTATGTCATTTACTGCAAAAATCTCTTTTCCATCGGCTAATTTATACTTTTTTACCAAATCTTTTATTTCTATAAAACTTCCCATCTATTATTTCACCTCTTTCATATTAATTTTTCTTATAATTTTTAAAATAATTCTAAAAATTATAATTGTTATAATTTATTATACCATTTTTTTGTGTATATGCAAATATTTTTTTCAATTTTTTTAAAAAAATTTTTAAAAAAATTAATAAATTGTATTCAAAAATTCTTTTCACACGACTAGATTCTGGATTTTTCAAAAATCTGTTTAGAAGTCCCCTTTTCTAATATTTTTCCATTTTCTAAAACGACAACTTTATCTGAAATTTCTTTCACAAAATTCATCTCATGGCTTACAATTAACATTGTTATTTTTTCGTTCTTCAATTTTCTTATAATATCTAAGACTTCTTTTACAAGCTCTGGATCAAGCGCCGAAGTCGGCTCATCAAAAAGCAAAATATCAGGTCTAAGTGCCAGTGCTCTAGCAATTGCCACCCTCTGTCTTTGTCCTCCCGAGAGCTCACTCGGAAAATTATCAATTTTATCGGCAAGTCCAACGACTTCCAAAACTTCTTTTACAATCTTTGTAGCTTCACTCACAGAAGATTTTTTCACCAATTTTAGTGTTCTCACAATATTATTTCTCACCGTCATATGCGGGAACAAATTGAACGACTGAAAAACCATCCCTGTTTTTAATAAAATCTCTTTTTTTAATTTTTTATCCTTCAAATTTTTTCCTTCGATAAAAATATCGCCATCGGTAATTGTTTCCAAATCAATGATACATCTCAAAATTGTAGACTTCCCACTTCCTGAAGGCCCTATAAGCGAAACAACTTCCCCTCTATTAACAGTCAAATTTATGTCGTGCAAGACTTCATTTTTACCAAAATTTTTTCTCAAATTTTTTACTTCAATTATTTTTTCCATTATTTAACTCCCAATTTCTCTTTTTCTGCCCAATTTTATATTATATTCTAACTTTATTTCGTTTTTCAATAACTTTAAACAATCTGTCAATACAAAAACTCAAAATCAAATAAATGATAATTGCACAAATATAAGGAGTTATTGTGTAAGAAATATTCGCCAAATCTTTTGTTCTCTTCATAACTTCTGTAACAGCCAAAATATACATAAGCGATGTATCTTTTATAAGAGTAATTGCTTCATTTCCCAAAGTTGGAAGAACTCTTCTTAATGCTTGTGGCAAAATTATATAAATTATTTTTTGCCAATATGTATATCCCAAGACTTTCGCAGCTTCGTGTTGCCCTTTATCAATGCTCTCAAGTCCACTTCTTATAATTTCAATAAGATATGCTGCATAATTTATCACAAATGTTATTGCAACGGCCATGTAAGCTGTCAAAGTTATGCTATATCCTTTTATTTTTATAAGCGGCAATCCATAATACATCATCAAAAGCTGCAGCATAAGCGGCGTTCCACGAAAAATCCAAGTGTAAGTTGAAATTAAAAATTTTATAATTTTATTTTTTCCAGTATATGACAGCGCACCTAGAATTCCTAACGGGACGGAAAATACTATCGTTGTTATATACAACAAAAACATACTTGGCAATGTCTTTACAAGTTCAAAAAATATTTGAAAAAAGGTCATTTTTTCCATATTTAATCTTTAAACCATTTTGAATAAATTTGTTGATAAGTCCCGTCTTTCTTCAATTCTTCAATTGCTTTATTAATTGCATCAATCAATTTTGTATTTCCTTTTTTAGCCGCAACCGCATATTCTTCCTGACCAAAATCGTCTTTTAAAATTTTGTATAATTCTTTTTTAGCTTGTGTTTCTTTAACTTTTTTAGTATATTTTGCCAAAACTTCATCGGCAACTATAGCGTCAACTCTCTTAGCGTCCAAATCCATAAACGCTTGGTCATATTGAGCATAACTTTTAAAATCTTTAAATTTTTTGTCAAACCCAGCTCTTTTTACAGCTTCTTCTCCACTGCTCTGAGTCTGGCTTCCAACATTTTTTCCAGCTAAATCATTTTTATTTCCAATTTTTTCATCAATTCTTGTCACAATAAGCTGATGTGACTCCAAATAAGGATTAGACATCTGAGTTTCTTTTTTTCTTTCATCTGTAATTGTAAGTCCATTCCAAATCAAATCTATATTTCCAGCATTCAAATCAAGAATTTTAGAATCCCAATTTATCGGTTTAAATTCAACTTCACTTCCAATTTTTTTAGCAACTGCACGAGCTAAGTCGATATCAAATCCGACAATTTCACCTTTTTCATTCTTAAATCCCATAGGAACAAATGAATCATCAAGTCCCACAATAATTTTTTTTGGAATTCCATCTTTGCTAACTTCTTTTGTCTCATCTTTTTTAACACTACACATTACAAGCGACAGCGCCAAAATCATCAGTAATAATACTTTTTTCATTTCTTTTACCTCCACAATTTTAATATTTTTTTCCTTCAGAAAAAAACATTATTTTTTTCAAATAAACAAGTCTTTTTCTTCGATATACATTATTTTTACCATAGATAATTTGAAAAAAAGCAATGGAGCCAAAATGAAAAAAATAGATTTGTAAATAAATAATAAAAAAATAAATAAATTAAATAATAAAAAAATTATTGTAAAATAAATTTAAAAAAATCACAATCAATTAAATCAAATTAAATCAAATTAAACTAAATTAAATTTAAGACTGTGATTTTTTTCCTAATATTTTTAAATATTCTTTATTTTTTTATAAAATTATTTTACAGAAGCTTCATAAATTTCTTTAATAGCTTCAGCCAAATCTTTGTTAAATTCATCATCACTTTGTTGTGCTGACAATCCTTCAGTTAATGCTCTTGAGAAACTTGCAATAACTCCTTTATTTTTTTAGCAAGAATTTCGTTTGCTTCTTTTCTTGGGTAACCTCCCTGATAATGCGACAACTCTTACAACTCTTGGATGTTTTGTCAAATCTTCATAAAAGTTTTCAACTGTTGGAAGTGTAACTTTTAACATAACATTTGAAGTTTCAGGCAATTTATCAAGATGTTTTTTAATTTCATTTTTCAAGATAGTTTCACATTCTGCTTTATCAACATTGTGAATATCTACTTCTGGTTCTATAATTGGAACAAGTCCAGCTGCAATAATTTTATCTGCAACTTCAAATTGTTGATCTACAACTTTTGCAATTCCTGTTTGAGATGCTTTTTTAATAACAGAACGCATTTTTGTTCCAAAAATATGTCTTTCGTTTGCTCGGCTCAAAAGATCGTCTAATCCAGGAATAGGTTTCATAACTTGAACTCCGTCTTCCAATTCTTCCAGTCCTTTATCAACTTTTAAGAAAGGTAAAACTCCTTTTTCTTCCCACAAAAAGTCAGCTGTATATTTATCGTCAATTTTTCTGTCCATAGTTTGCTCAAATAAAATAGCTCCTACAATTTCTTTATCACTAAAAGCAGGACTTTTTATGATTCTTGTTCTCATTTTATGAATTAAGTCAAACATTTCTGTATCATTAGAATATTCACTTTCATCAATTCCATACAATTTCAAGGCTTTCGGAGTACTTCCACCACTTTGATCCAATGCTGCAATAAATCCTTTTCCGTTTCTCATTCTTTCTAATCTTTCTTTCATTTTAATCTTCCTCCTAATTTAAAACATTTTTGATTATCAAATCTTTTGTTTCTATACTTATCATACCACTTTTTTTCAAAAAAATGTCAAGAGTAAAAAAATAAAATTATTTTTTTATCACTAAGTTTTTTTAAAAAAATTATACAAAGTTTCAACTTTAAATTTTACTTCTCCATTTTCTATTGCTTCCAATTTTTTGTATATCAATTGCCGATTTTTGGAAACGATTCTGTTTCTTTTTCAGAATCTATGATTTGAAAGTACAACTGTCGCAGTTTTGACATTTGTTTCCTTTGCAAAAAAATTTAGCATTAAACAGAAGATTTCCATCAAAATTAAATTCTCCAATTAAAAAGCAAGTTACTGCAAGAAGTTTTTTTGGATTTGAAATAATTTCAAATTCTGTAAAATTCATTAAATCAAAATCATCTTTTTCAAACATCTTTTCTCTCCTATAAAAATTTTATTTTTTTATGTATTAATTTAAAAAAACAGGAGAAATTTTTTTCTCCTGTAAAAAAATTAATTTTTTTCATTATCAATGTTCCATAAATATTTTTCCAAATCAGTTTTTTTCCACCCAAAATATTACTTGCATTTTTTTAACTGTTGCTTCAATATTTTTTTAGCTTTTTATAGATTTTATCATATTTTCAATACTTTCAGTCATCATTTTAGCATTTTTTTCTTGATTTTTTTCATAATTTTTCTTTATTCACATTTTTCTTTTCTAGCATCGTCCAAAGTCATAGTTTCAAGATTTCTATACGATTTTTTTACTTCTTCATTTAATTTTTTTCCAAATTTTTCAATTTCATTTTCATCATAATTCAAATTATTTTTTTGAAAATGCTCCTTCTGAAAAATTTATTTATTGCAGTTACAAAAATCAAGTAAATTTGATTTAAATTTTTTTATTATTTTTTTCTTAAATTTCTCTGACAATTTTTTTATTTATTGAAACTGACATCTCTTGTAATGAATTTGCTAAAATTTTATCATTTTCTTTTCTTGTCTGCGAAACCAATTTAAATTTATCGTTTAATTCTTTTACTCTTCCTAAATTATCAGCTTTATATTCACCTTTTTCAAAATAGTCGTCTATTTCGTTTAACACTTTTTGTTCATCAACAAGCGATTTCAAAAGATTTTCCGCATTTGTGTCAATTACTTCAAATTTTGGATTTTTTTGCATCACATCTCCCAAATCCCTAATTTGATTTCCCAGTAATTTTACCGAACTTTTTATATTTTCAACAGCGTCATTCCCTTTTAGATTAGTTAAAACTTCTTCTTTTGCATTTTTAAATTTTCCTTCATCAATTCCATCAAATAACATAAGCCACTCATCTGAATTAGGAACTTCGCTTATCCTTACATATTCTGTATATTTAGCTAATCTATCAGAACTTAATTCATCTTTTACATAAGTAACTTGAACTTTATCTTTTGCGCCATTTTTTTACTACCATCTTTCTTCCCGCACGAAACTGTGGCAAGTAACGCTAAAATTCCAATAAAAATATTTTTTTCATAGTTTTTTTCCTCCATTTTTTTATTTTTAATTATTTATAAAATTTCGACTTTTGCATTCAAACTATAGATTACATCTTTTCTTTCAACTATAATTTTCACTTTTTCTCTCAAATTTTTCATCTTCTTTTATTTTTTTCAAGCAATTTTTTTGCAGGATTAATCGCAATAGCATGTCCCACATTTTTAAACATAGTCAAATCTCCAGTCGTATCTCCATAAGCATAAGATTTTTCTAAATCAATATTATATTTTTTCACAAAATAAGAAATAGCTTTCTGCTTACTTTCAGCGTCCCACATAGGTTTAACTTCTCCAGTAAAATTCCCCTTTTCATCAACTTTATAAACCGAAGCACGGTAATCTTTTACACCATATTTTTTTGCAAGTTTACTCACCAAAAAATTTGGACTTCCAGAAATTATTATGACTTTGTGATTTTCCTTTTGATGATACAAAAGTCTTTCTCTTGTGTAGCGATAAACTTTATCTCCTTTTAGCACCATCACTCTTTTTGCAATAAAATCCATATCATTTTTACTGAAATTTTTAAGCGCTTCCATATAAGTTCGCACCAACTCATCTAAATAGTCGTCATAATCCCCAGTTCTATTTTCCCATTTAGAAAATTTTTCCTTCACTTTTTTCTCCCAACTGCTCATATCTATATACTCATACTGAAGAAGCATCTTAAAATGCTCAATTAATAATGAATCTCTATAAATTGTTCCGTCTATATCAAAAAAAGCCGCTATATTTTTCGTCATAACTATTCTCCTTAAAATTCATTTTTTTGTGAGAAACTTTACTATAAATACTACTATAAAAATACCACATATATTTAGAAAAAGTCAACTTTTGTCAATAAAAAAATCTAACTTGATAAAAAAATAAATTTTTTTCTCAAGAAATTTTAAAATATTTTTAAAAATATTTTATTTAATTTTAGATAAAAATTATCGTTTACAATTATAGTAATTTAGTATATAATATAAAAAAATAATAAAAAGTAAAGGAGATTTTTATGGCAAGTTATAAAGATTTTGACTTTAAAAAAATTATATTTTATCGTATATATAGCATTAATTTTTACTAGTAGTATTTTTTTGGCATTTAAGCTGGGAGTTTTTTTATTTCCATTTACTCTTGCACTTTTTTTATTTCAATAATAATAAGACCTCTTGTAAGATTTTTTTAATGAATAAGCTAAAAATTTTTCAAAAACTGCTTCAATAATTTCAATTGTAACATTTTTTTAATCGTATTTTTTTGGACTAATTGGAATACTTTTCCCTAAAAATTTTTTTGGAGAAATTTACAAATTGTCTCAAAATTTAAATAATTATAGTTCCGATATTCAAAATTTGTGGACAGAAAATGTAAAAAAAGTTTACACCTATCTGGGAAATTTTCCTGCAGGATTTAATGATCAGCTAAATAACACGATTAATAGTTTTTGTGTCAAAAGGTTCTGTAAAACTTGGCTCATTTATAAATGGCGTTATAAGTTTTGTAACTTCTATTCCAACTTTAATTTTATATATTGTAATCACGATTTTATCAACATTTTTTATGATTTTAGATAGAGATGAAATACTTAGTTATCTGGAACATCAATTGCCAAAAAGTTGGCTAGATAAAGTATTTAACATAAAGACAGAAATGTTTACAGTGCTTGTTTCATATTTAAAAGCACAGGCAATTTTAGGTTCAATTTGTCTTATTGAATCATTGATTTTATTAAATTTATTAGCATTTTTAAAATTTGATGTGCCGTATCCGCTTCTTATGTCAATTATTATTTGTATTGCTGATATTTTGCCAATTTTAGGAGCTGGGACAATTTTAATTCCATGGTCTGTCTTATCTTTTGCCACAGGAAATATAAAATTGGGAATTGGACTTCTTATTTCGTATTTAATAATTATGTCAGTTAGACAAATGTTAGAACCAAAATTAATAAGTCAAAATTTGGGAGTTCATCCCTTAATTACGCTTATTTCAATGTATTCTGGCTTCAAAGTTTTTGGAGTCAGTGGATTTTTGATAGGACCTGTTGTCATGATCATTTTTAAAAAAATGTTTTTTTCAAAAGAATTAGAAGTTGGATTTTTTTAGAGATATTTTTGGAGATGGCGATGATAAAAATAAAACCAAAAAAAGACAAAAAGACAAATAATTAATTTAAAAACTGTTTCTAAATTTAAAATATTGTGAAACAGTTTTTTTTTAATAATTTGTCTTAAAAATTTTTATATTTGACCTTTTTTTATAAACTTAAATTCTACTCTTCTATTTTTTACTCTTCCTTCTTCAGTGTCATTTGAACCTACAGGATTTTTTTCACCTCGTCCAAGTACACTTACGATTCTATCTTCCGCAAGACCAATATTCAAGAGGCTTGAACTAACGCTTTCTGCTCTTTTTTGCGACAATCTTTTATTATACGCTTTTACACCAGTTGTATCAGTATATCCAACTACTGAAATCAAAAAATCATTTTTTTCAGCATAAGCTTTTACATCTTCCAAAACAGGATAAGCTTCTTTTTTTAGCTTAGCACTATTTTTATCAAAAACCAATTCATGAGAACGAAGTGAAATCAAATCAGACTTTGTCAACTCAAATTTGTCATTTTCATTCTCTAAAATTTCACCAGTTTTAGGAGTATTTTCCGGTGCTAAATCCAAATTAGAATTTTTCTTCTGTACATCATTTTCGTCTTTATCTATTTTTGTTCCCGTTCCATCCTGTGTGAGTGAAACTGTTATTAAATCAGGATCATCCACAGGCTTTTCGGGATTAGGCGGATCTAATGTTGGGACATTGTCTTCTTCATCTTCTTCTGTCACATCAGCCACATTTGCTCGAATGATTTCTTTTCTCATTTCCGAAGTTGTTACTTTTCCTGAAACAGTTGGCACTGACATTGCCACAATCGAGGACATCGCTAACACTACCGGTTTTTTCATCAACATTACCTCCTTTATATTTATTTTAAAAAACAAAATCTCAAATAATCAATTATTTTATTTTATTTACTTAAATTAAGATTATATTTTTTAAGCAATTCATCATATTTTCCATTTTCTTTCAATTTTTTAAGTTCTGCATTTACTTTTTGAATTAATTCAGGATTTTTTCCTTTGTCAAATGCCATTGCCATTCCTTCTTTATCAGCTTTTTCATCAAAAATTTCCATTTCAGGATTTTTTTTCATATATTCGATTGCAACTACATTGTCCATTATAAGAGCATCAACTTTTCCCATTTTTAAATCCAAAATTGTATTTACAATACTTTTATTTGGCACAACAACAGCTCCATCAATTTTTCTAGCCGCAATTTCTTGAATTGACCCAAGTAAAACTCCAATTTTTTTCCCTTTTAAAGTTGAAGCGGTAACTGAATTATTTCCTTTTTTTCTAATATAAAGTTGTTTTGATACAAAATAGTCATCTGTGAAATCCACTGATTTTTTTCTATCTTCTGTCGCAGTCATTCCAGAAACTATAACATCAATTTTTCCAGCTTTTAATGACGGAATAAGTCCATCAAACGACTGGTCAATAATTTCAGTTTCATAGTTCAAATCTTTTGCAATCTCGTTTATCAAATCCACATCAAATCCCACAACTTGTCCATTTTCTTTATATTCAAACGGTGCAAAAACTGCATTCAACCCAACTCTCAATTTTTTCGAGTCCTTAGTTTCTTTATTTCCACCACACGAAGTCAATCCAAAAATTAACAATGTCAACATTAAAAATACTTTTTTCATAATTTTCTCCTCTACATTTATTTTTTTATTTTGTTTTTTGTTTTATAAATTTTTTTATTTTTTTAATTTTTTTATTTTTTTATTTTTTTCAAAACTAACTAAAAAAACTGATTAATAAATAAATTAATTAATCAATCGGATTCAAAACTTTTCTCAAAAACTCTTTTGTTCTATCATTTTTAGGATTTTCAAAAACTTCACTTGGAGCTGCATCTTCCAAAATATGTCCACCATCCATAAAAAATACTCTATTTGCAACATTTCTTGCGAATCCCATCTCGTGAGTTACTACAATCATTGTCATTCCAGCTTGTGCAAGTTCCTTCATAACAATAAGAACTTCTCCTATCATCTCTGGATCAAGTGCACTTGTAGGTTCATCAAATAACATAATTTGTGGATCCATAGCTAATGCTCTTGCAATTGCTACCCTTTGTTTTTGTCCACCTGATAACTTATTTGGATAAACATCTTTTTTATCTTCCAAACCAACTTTTTTCAACAATTCAATTGCTTTTTCTTCAGCTTCAACTTTTGAGATTTTTTTTAATTTTACTGGTCCCAAAATAATATTCTCAAGCACAGTTTTATGTGGATATAGATTAAAATGCTGAAAAACCATTCCGACATTTTCACGAATTTTATTTATATTCACATTTTTTTGTAAAATATTCGTTCCATGTATAAAAATTTCCCCTGAAGTTGGTTCTTCAAGCCTATTAATGCATCTTAAAAAAGTCGATTTCCCCGAACCAGACGGTCCTATTATTGAAATCACTTCTCCTTCTCTTATTTCCGTATTAATTCCCTTCAGAACTTCAAGTTTTCCATACGATTTCTTTAGATTTTTTATTTTAATCATTTCTTGAGCACAATCTTTTGAATTAATCATTTCTTCTTAACCTCACTTCCAGCATTCTTCCTAAAAATGAAAATACTTTTACACTCACATAGTAAATAATACCTGTAAATAATATTGGTCCAACACTATAATAAGAGGCTTGAAGTCCATTACTATTCATTGTTATATCAACGACACTTATATATCCCACAACAGATGTTTCTTTAAATAGCGTGATAAATTCGTTTACAAGTGCAGGTAATATATTTTTTACAGCTTGTGGCATAATTATTTCGTTCATTGCCATTTTATAAGGCATTCCTGTTGCCCTTGCCGCTTCCATTTGCCCTTTGTCAATACTTTCAATTCCCGAACGCACCACTTCCGCAACATATGCAGCACTATTTAAACCCAACGCAATCATTGCTATCCAGTAATTATCAAATACTTTTATAAGCACTGAAAGTATAAGTAATTGTAATATCATAGGTGTTCCACGCATTATATCTATGTATTCATCAATTATTATTTCCTTTGCCATATCAAAAGTTGGAAATTTTGTTTTTTGAAATTTCAAAAACGCCAAAAACATTCCAAAAAATATTCCAATTAAAGCTCCTCCAATTGTCAATCCAACCGTTGTTACTAAATAACTGTCAACAAGGTAAAGTTTCCATTCATGTGGTTTTAATTCTTTTGGAAATGCAAATATAAATCCAACTGCTACAATTATCAGGAAAAATGATACTTTTAATACTTTTCTCAAATTTTTCTATATTTTTTTCATAATCTTATGAACTTTTTTGTCCACATCCTCCTTCCAAAAATTTTTTTGCATATATTATATTATACCTAATATTTTTACACTTTTTCAATAAAAAGTTAAAAAAACTTATTTTTATGAAAATTTTTAGAAAAAAATAACATTTTTTATTGCTTTTTCTTTTTCTTTTTCATGTTAAAATTGCATTAATAGAAATAATAAGAAAGGGTGTGAAATCAATGATAACCGTTTCTATAAATGCTAATCCCGACATAGAAAATAAAATAAATAACTATGTTAAGGAAAATAATATCAATTTAAACCAAGTAATGTTAGATTTAATTCTTGAAAAAAATCGAAGATGAAGAAGACTACAAATTGGCTGTTGAGGCTTATGAAGAAGAAAAAGACAACAGAGAAAACTGGATTAGCCACGAAGATTTAATAAAAAAATTAGGGTTGGAAAATGAAATATAGTCTAATGTACTCTGAAAAAGCACAGAAACAACTAAATAAACTAGATAATTCTATGAAATCAAAAATTTTTAAAATATATTGATCAAAAATCTTTTTCGATACAGATAATCCAAAAAAATTTGGAAAAAGCTTTTAAGATATAATCTAAAAAGGATTTTTGGAGATATCGAGTTGAAAAATTATAGGATTATTGCAAAAAAATTGAAGAAAATGAATTACTTATTTTTGGTTGTTCAAATAGATAAAAGGGATAAAATTTATATTTAAAAATTTCTGAATTGAATTTTTAAATTATTGGGTTAAATTGAGTATTAAAAAAATAAAAAAACTGTCTGATATTCTTGATTTTTAAAAACAACAGGCAGTTTTTATTTTCGCATATATAAAATTTTTACTAAGTGTGTTCATAATTTTTGTGTAGACTAATAGATAAATCCATTAAATTCAATACTTTTCTATTCTATTTACACAAAAATTTTTTTATGCACACAATTAAGAATATTATTTAGCATATCAGTATTTAAAGTTTAGTACTTTTGATACAATATCAAAAATATTAATTTTAAAAATCTTCTTTAGTTACATCTATCAATTTCAGAAACTCTTTATTATCTCTTAATGATTTCCATAACAATTTTTTTCTCTATCTCATTGGTATTAATCTTGTATAAAAGATTTGCCAGAGCAATAATTGATCTTTTTTTCAGACGAACTATACCATGCGCTATATTTTCTTTTTTTATATTCATCAAGATCTTCATTTGTATATTTAGGCTGTAATTCCTTTATAGGATTTACCAATAACTGAGTGCATAATGCCATTAAATGAATATACTTTTTAAGTTCCTGCTGTTGTTCTTCTGTCATTTTATTATAATCTAACCCTAAATTTGGTATAACTCTAATAGCAACTTTTAATTCTATATTTCCATTGTCAATTTGTTTAATACGATCATCTAATTCATTTATTGCTAATTCAAAAGATTTCAAATCACGGTTACTAATCCTTATAAATAAATTTTCAAGACATTTTTGATCATTTTTATTTTTCCAAAATAAAAGTCCCCCTGCTATAACTCCAACTCCTGCAATAGCCAATCCAATAGGCCCCATTAAAGCAAGAAATGCTTCCCCAGCAGCCATTCCACCTCCACCTGCTGCAAGTGCACCTCCTCCAATCCATGCCAAACCTGCATTCATAGCCGCAGCACCACTCAAAGCAGATATAGCAGTTCCTGTTGAAGCAACACCAAATGTGGTAGCAATACCCATAGCTACACCAGGACCCAAAGCAGCAACGGCAACACCAGCTCCAATTCCAACTCCCGCAACTCCAGCAGCAGTAGCATCTTTATTCTTTATTTCTTCATATTTTTTTATTATCTCATCAACTTGATTTTTCCAATTTAATCTAATTTGTTTTAATTCTTCATACCGTATTTTTTCTTCATTTGGTATATTTTGAACTTTATCAAATTCTTCTTGAATATTCGTTAATGTTGTGTTTAAAATACCTAAATGTTCTCCCAATATAGTTATTTTTTCATTTACTCTAACAACCATTTTTTTGTACTTTGTCCCTGCATCTTTTCAAGTTCTGTTTTTTTCCTTTTTTTCATATATTATTTCCTCCATCTAAAAACTAAAATAAAAATTTATATTTATATTATACCCCCCCGAATTTGATTTTAATTACAAAATAATTAAAATTAATTAAATTATTATTTCGTTTTTTTGCATTATTTTTTTGAAAAAAACATCAAAAAAACGGAAAAATTTTTTTCATAAAAAGTTAAAACATAGGACATGTTGTAAAAATTTTTTTGAAAGAAGGTGAAGTAATTATAAATTTTTTTCAATGGTTCAAGACCTTTTATTAACAAGCAATATAAAGTACAATTTCTATTTTTTTAAATAAAGTTTAGTTTAAATATAAATAAAAAACTACACCACTTTAATTATAAATAAATTTTTGGTGCAGTCCATATTTTTTTATAAAATCTCAACTAACAAACTTTGAAACCCTTCAAAAACAACTTTCTCTCCATCTTTTTTCAAACCCATCAAAATTATTAATCAAAAATTTCTCCAATTTTAATTTCTTTTTTTCTCCAAGAGCTTTTTGCAATTTCACTCAATTTAACTTCTTGTTTCAACTCAGAAAAATTACTAATACAAAGAACTTTTTGATTTTTATATTTTCTCACATAAGCAATAATTTTTTCATTCTCCAACGGAACAGAAATAAAATCACCAAAAGTCAAGCAATCTGAATATTTCCCATTTTGTCTCAAATCAATCATTTTTTTTTGTAATGTGAAAAAATTGAATCTTTGTCATTTATTTGGTCTGCTACATTTGTTGTGGCTTGGCTTCCTGTTAATTTTATCCATGATTTTGAGTTTTCATCTTTTGAAAAACCAGCGTTTTTGCTGTTATCCCATTGCATAGGTGTTCTTGAATTGTCACGGCTTTGTTTATTTACAAAATATAATGCTTCTTCAGATGAAAATCCTTCTCCTAATGCCCGTTGATATTGGTCTTTACTTGCAATATCATCAAATTCAGAAATATCATTTCTCACAAAATTATCCATCCCAATTTCTTGACCTTGATAAATAAACGGTGTTCCTCGCAAAAAGAAAAATACATTTGCTAACAATTTTGCATTTGTTTCATTCGCTTTTTCACCAAAAAATTTATTCAAACTTCTTGGCAAATCGTGATTTTCAAAGAATGGTGCTCCCCATCCATATTTTTGCTGAGTCAGTTGACTTTCAAAAATAGCATCCCTAAGCTCTATTGTTGGAATATCTCTCAATGAATAATAAAATCCGTCTTTTGTCATATCTAAATCCGTATATCTAAAATCAAAAATCATTGTAAAAAATCCATCATCTCCAATGAAATCATTGTATCTTTCATACTCAAGCATTGGAGTTTCCGCAACAGTCATCGCATTATATTTTTTGAAAGTTTCTTTTGCCAATTCTCTTAAAAACTCTTCAATTCCAGGCTGATTCAAAGTATATTCCACATTGTGTGCCATTCCATCCGCTCCATCAACTGGCAAATCCAAATATCTTGCATCTTTTTTTATCGAATTAATCGCATCAACTCTAAATCCAGCAATTCCCTTTTCAAGCCAATAATTTACCATTTTGTAAAGCTCTTTCCTAACTTCAGGATTTTCCCAATTTAAGTCAGGCTGTTTTTTTGTAAATAAATGCAAATAGTACATTTCATTTCCATTTTCATCAGCTTCTCCTTCAACTTTTTCCCAAGCAGAACCTCCAAAATGTGATCTCCAGTTTGTTGGTGGCAATCCATTTTCTCCTCTTTTGAAAATATAGTAATTTCTGTACTTGCTTTCAGGATTTTTCAATGCTTCCAAAAACCACTCGTGCTCATCAGAAGTATGATTAATTACCAAATCTAAAATTACTTTTATCCCTCTTTTTTCGGCCTCTGCAATCAATTTTTCCAAATCTTCCTTTGTCCCGAATTCAGGATTCACATCATAATAATCTGAAATATCATATCCATTGTCATCCATTGGCGACTTAAAAATTGGACAAACCCAAATAAGCGTTATTCCTAAATTCTTCAAATAATCTAATTTCTCTGTAATTCCATTCAAATCTCCAATTCCATCGTTATTACTATCATAAAAACTTCTTGGATAAATTTGATATCCAACTTCTTTTTTTCCACCATTTTTTTATCTAATTTTTTTATATCCATTTTTTTCTCCTTCATATTTAATTTATAAACAATTTATAAACTTTTATTAATATAACTTTTTTTCTTTTTTTGGTTAATGAACATTGACATTATTTAACCTTTAAAAAAATTTATTTTTACAACTGATTAATAAAAAAATAATTTATAAGTAATTATATCAAAAAAAGACACTACTTCAATAGCAGTGCCTTTATTTTTGCAATTTATTTTACTATACCATGCTGAATGGTTATTTTTTTAAATAATTATATCATAATTAATTAACATTTCAAGCACTAAAAATTATTTATTTCAAATCTGTTATTTCAAAACTGGCCAGAAATCTTTATTAGCCTCAATCAAGTCATCCAAAATAGCTTTTGCAACAGATGCACTTGGCACAGTTCTTGACAATGTAATTGCCTGCCATAATTTTTGGTATGAACCTTCAATCCATGCTTCTACTGTTAATTTTTCAACAGAAACTTGTTGTTCCATTAAACCTTTTTGGAATTGAGGAATTTTACCTTGAACAATTTTTTCAGGTCCGTTTGAACCTACTATACAAGGTACTTCAACCATTGCAGTTGAATCAAAGTTTGAGATTGCTCCGTCATTTTCTACGATTAATAACATTCTTTCTTTTGTATCATAAGCAATTGCTCTTGCCAAGTCAACTATGTATGAAGCATGATCGTCTACATGAAGTTTACTATCTTTTGCAGTTCCTTTTTCAGCGATTGCTCTACATTCACCAAATACGAATTTTTCCCTTCCTTCCATTACTTCATTTGCTCTTGTGTGGTTAGGGTTTGAATGCTCTACCACATAGTCAGGGAATAAGTAGTATTTTAAGTATGTGTTTGGTAATGTTGTAGGGTCAACTGCAAATACATCTCTTGCTTTTGTAAATGTATCATTCCAGCTTGCTTCTGTATTTTCTCCTTCAATTTCTACATTATACCCTATTTTTGCAACTTTTTCTTTTAATTCAGGCATTAAGTCTTTTCCATGTTTATCTCTAATGTCTGTCCACCAACCAAAGTGATTCAATCCAAAGTATCTGATTACCATATCTTTTCTTGATTTCAATCCAAGCATTTCAGCCATTCTTATTTCAATTCCAATTGGCATATCGCAAATATTCAATATTTTAGAATTTGGACGCAATCTTCTAGTTGCTTCTGCTACAATTGCCGCAGGATTTGAGTAGTTCAACATCCAAGCATTTGGCGAATATTTTTCCATATAATCAACTAATTCAATAACTCCACCAATTGAACGCATTCCATAAGCGATTCCTCCTGGTCCACAAGTTTCTTGTCCTAATACTCCGTGTTTCAAAGGTATTTTTTCATCTTTTTCACGCATTGCATATTTTCCAACTCTTATATGTGCCATAACAAAGTCAACATCTGTAAATGCTGTTTCGGGATCAGTTGTATAAACAAAATTAATATCAGGTGCTTTTTCTTTTATTATAATGTCACACGCTTTTGCAATAACTTCTTGTCTTTCAGCGTCATTATCATAAAATTTAATCTGTCTAATTGGAAATTTATCCAAGTTTTCTAACAACATCAAAACAATTCCTGGAGTAAATGTACTCCCTCCACCAGCTACTACGATTGAAAATTTTTTCATAATTAATCATCTCCTATAATTTATTAATCATATATTTTTTTCTTTTTCTTATTTCAATATTAATTATAACATATTTTTTTAAAAAAAGTCAATAGGTTTATATAAATCTTTTTAAAATTTTTTTATAATTATTATATAAATCTTTTGTTTTTAGTTGTTATTTAAAGCAATTTATTGTATAATATAAAAAAATGATATGAAAGGTTTATACAAATGACTAAATATGAAAAAAAGTATATTATGATATAAAGGAGAAAAATTAAAAATGGTATTATTAAATCAGAGATTTTTTTAAAAAAAGAAGATGACTTGGCAAAAGATTATAATTTTTCTAAACTTACTGTAAGAAAGGCTCTTTCTATGCTGGAAACTGAAGGTTTTATTCAAAAAGTGAAGGGAAAAAAATCAATTGTACTGGAGAAAAAAAATTTGGAAAATATTTCTCTGACTTCAATTCAAACTGTGCAGGAACTCAATAAACTTCAAAATATTAATCTTGAAACCGACTTAATCAGCTTATATATTGTTCAGGGAGATAAAAAATTAATGAAAGAATTTCAAGTTTCTGAAAGCGCTGATTTCTACAAAGTTGTCCGTACAAATTCCTTAAATGGGGAAGTTTTAAATTATTCCACAAGTTTTTTTGACAGAAAAATTGTACCTTTTTTGAATGAAGAGATTGCCAAAAAGTCGATATATGAATATTTGGAAAAGGATTTGAAATTAAAGATCGGTTATTCTCGAAGAGATATTAATTTCAGAAAGATCACTCCAGAAGAACAAAAATATCTCAAATTAAAAGATATAAATATGGTTGTTGTTATTGAAACTCATGCCTATTTATCAAATGGAACACTTTTTCAGTATGAAACAATAATTCATCATCCTGAGAAATTTACTTTTTACCGCTATTGCAAAAAGATAATTTTTTATACAAAAAGAGGTTATATCATTTTTGAAGCAACCTCTTTTTCTTTTTATTTTGAAAAATTTTTTTCAAATGCTTTAACAAATCCAATCGTATAAATATCAAAAAATAAATTTACATTTTTTTCGGGAATATCACCTAACGCCATCATCACATTTTTAGCAAAATGTACAGGACTATCCCCTTTCGCAGTTATCAAGTTTCCATCAATCACTGACTCCATCTCCACAAAATTTTTAGCATTCGTATAATTCGAATTATCTTTTATTTCATCAAAGCTATTTACTGTATGTTTTCGATCATTCAATAATCCATTTGTCGCAAGAAAATATGCAGCATCACAAATAGCACCTACAACTTTATTAGGATTATTTTTAAATTTTTTCACAAGCTCAACGATCTTATTATTTGTTTCTTCTGTTTGACTTCTCCAAGTTCTCCCACCAATTAAAACTAATCCATCTACATCATTTTCATCAATCTCTTTCAATGTCAAATCAGGTAACACTTTTAAATTTCCCATTGACTTTTTTAAATTTTTATCAATTGAAGCAAAAGTTAGTTGTATAATTTTTTTGTTATATTCTTATCATTTCAATGCTGAAGATAAAAAAAGCTGCTTCCCAATCTGCAAATTCATCTAAAAATTACAAAAACTATATTTTTTTCATTTTATCTCCTTTAATTATTAAAAATTCTATTTATTTTTATTTAACAATAAGAAATCAGAATCCCTCGCTAAATAACATAATTTTATATAAAAGAAAGAACTTTCTCAAGTTTTGTATTTTTAAAAATTTAAAAATTTTTTTAACTTTTGAAAATTCTTTCTTAATTTTTTTATAAAATTTAATTTCAATTATTTATTATTTATCAAATTTTATTTTTTTACCCTTTTTTCATCATGTCTTCAATTCTTTCTCTTACTTGAGGTACTGACAATCCGATGATTACTTGAATAGCTGTTCCTTTTCTAACTACACCATGAGCTCCTGCTGCTTTAAACGCTGCATCTGGTAATAATTTACTTGCATCTTTTACACTTACTCTAAGTCTAGTTGCACAGTTATTAAGTTCTTCAATATTTTCTCTTCCACCTAATGCTTCAAGAATGATTGCACCTTTTTGAGCATATTCATCTCCACCAGCTGCGGCAGCTGCACCTTGTGCTCCACCTTCACCATGTTTAGCTCTATAGTCAGCTTTTGTATAAAGTTTCATTTCTTCATCTTCATCTTCTCTACCTGGAGTTTTTAAATCCATTTTTAAAATTAAGAATCTGAATAATACGAAGTAAATACATGTAAAGATTAATCCAATTACAATTTGAGTAATTACTGTTCCACTATGGTTTTTAAACATTGGAATCCAGTTTAAGAACATAAAGTCTAAGAATCCTCCACCGAAGTTTCCTACAACTCCGAACATATACATCAATGTTGACATTGTTGCAGCTAATACTGCGTGTAATCCAAATAATACTGGTGCTATAAATAAGAATGTAAATTCAAGTGGTTCTGTAATTCCTGAAACTATTGCAGTTAATAAAACTGGTAATAACAATCCTGCTACTTTTTTCTTGTTTTTCAGGGTTTAGCAGTTGAATACATTGCAAGTGCGATACCTACTGAACCAAAGATTTTTGAGTTACCGTGTAATGCAAATCCACCTTGTGGGAACATTTCTTTTAAAGGTTTTGTAGATTGAGCAAATTCTCCAATATGTTGTACCCAGTAAGTTTGAATTCCACCTGGAACTACTGCTGGTCCGAATATAAATGGTGTATATACAAAGTGATGTAATCCTGTTGGAATCAATGCTCTTTCAAGGAATGTATAAATCCATACTCCAATTGGTCCTGAAACTTTTAATAATTGTTGTAAGTTGTTAATTCCAATTTGAACTTTTGGCCAACAAAGTGCAGTTATGAAAGCACATGGAAGCATTACTAAGAAACCAATAATATAAACAAATACTGTTCCTTGGAATACTCCTAAAAAGTCTGGTAACTTTTTATCAAAATATTTATTATGTAAATAAACTACTATTGCAGAAATTATAACTGCACCAAATAAGTTTGTATCAAGTGTTTTTACTCCAGCAATTATTGCAAGTCCACTTGTTCCTCCAGCTTCTTGACTCATGTCAACACCAAAGAAGCTCCATTGTGCAAGCATTGCAGCTACAAAATAATTATAAGTTGTATATAAAGCAAACGCTTCCAAACATGCTCTTGCATTTGTTTTATTCGCAAGGCTGATTGGCAATCCGATTGCGAACAATAATGGCATTTGTCTAAATACTGTCCAACCACCTTCACTTATCACAAACCAGAATTTATACCAGTTTGTCCCTTCATTTGCAATTGAACCCATTACTTGTGGATTCGTAAATAGTGATGCTATTCCTACGACTATCCCTGTGAATGCGAATAATAGAACTGGCGCCATCATTGCTCCACCGAACCGTTGAATTTTTTTCATCATGATTGAGTACCTCCTAAAAATATTTATAAATTAAAATTTGTTTTACACATTAGTTATACCTCATAATTTTCATTTGTCAAGACATTTACGGAAAAACTTTTTAAATTTTTTTTATCTTTTTACCAAAATGAAGCTTTTATAACTCTATTTTTCACTTCCAAACCAAAGTGATCTGAAACAACTCCTTTATTTTTCTCCATTAAAAAAATAACTTTACTTTCTAAAACTTTTTACTTTTTTTATTTGAAAAAAATATAATCTAGTCTTTTTTTCAGAACCGCTAGTTGCCCAACCATCAATTTTTTTATTGACTGTTATTCCACTATCTTTTTTTTCAGCTAATTCATAAGTATCGAATAATCCTTGATTTATTATATTTTGATAAGCTTCTTGATTATGTATCGCATCTGTGTTAAAATCTCCCATCAAAAATTTTAAATTATCATTTTTCGTTCTTTTTAAAATTGTCTGAATATTTTCTCCCATATCTTCTGTTTCACAATTTGGCAAATTCATATGACAACTGTAAAACTCTATTTCTTGTCCTTCGTAATCCAAAGTTATACTTACAATCCTTCTTGCATTAATAACTCTGACAGATTGCGAAAAAGTGCAATAAAACTCATCCTCATCTTTTATTGGATGCTTTGTAATAATTGCCACTCCTTCGTCATATTTCCCAAAACCGATGTGAGAATTGCTCCAATGATAATAATAATCAGTATCTGTGTACTTTTCCAGCTTTTCCAGCAATTTCCATCCGTAATTATCGTTTCGAATTCCATCGTAAATAACTGGACTATTCATAAGCTGATTCACTTCTTGCATAGCGATTACATCATACTGCTTTTCAGCAATCGTCTTTGCCAAAATTTCCATCTTCTCATCTTGATTTTCTTCCAACCACGCATGTGTGTTGATTGTCAATAATTTCATTCCACTGCCTCCTATTTTTTATTTTTGTTAATTATTTTACACTTTAATATTACAACATTTTTTTTATATAGTCAAGATATTCGGATAAGTATAATTTTTTTTAATAACTTTTACGGATAAGTTGACTTTTTAAAAAAAATATAGTATATTTAAAGTAATATAGATTTTACAAAAAAATATTTTTTTAATAAAAAAATTTTTAGGAGGCTACTATGTTTAAAAAGAAGTTCTGGGATTTTATTACACCCAACTTCACTTCCAGGAAAATATGGAATTGGAACACTTGGAAGAGAAGCTTTTAATTTTGTAGATTTTTTGAAAAAATCTAATCAAAAACTTTGGCAAATTTTTCCACTTGGACCTACAGGTTACGGAGATTCGCCTTATCAATGTTTTTCTTCATTTGCAGGAAATCCTTACTTAATTGATTTTGATTTATTAATCGAACAAAATTTACTTTCAGGAAACGATCTTGAAAATATAAATTTTGGAGAAAACGAAGAATTTGTAGATTATGGAGCTATTTACAACAGTAAATATCCACTACTTAGAAAAGCTTACGAAAACTATAAAGTTAATCAAAATGACCAATTAAGAGAAAAATTTGAAGAATTTAAAGTTAAAAATGCTGAATGGTTAAACGACTACAGCCTTTACATTTCGTTAAAAAACCATTTTGGTGGACTTTCTTGGAACGAATGGCAAGAAGATATTAAAAACAGAGAACCACAAGCTATGGAGAGATATAGAAACGAACTTTCTGACGACATTGAATATCATAATTTCATTCAATTTTTATTCTTCTCACAATGGGAAGCTGTAAAAAGATACGCAAACGAAAACGGAATTAAAATCATCGGAGATATTCCAATATTTGTTGCTGCTGACAGTGCTGACACTTGGGCAAATACTGATATTTTCTTATTTGACAAAGATAAAAAACCAGTTAAAGTGGCAGGAGTTCCGCCTGATTATTTCAGTGCTACAGGACAACTTTGGGGAAATCCTTTATACGACTGGCAAAAATTGAAAGAAACTAACTACAAATGGTGGATCGATAGAGTAAAATCTAATCTTACAACTTGTGATATAATAAGAATCGATCACTTCAGAGGATTTGATGAATACTGGGCTGTTCCTTATGGAGATAAAACTGCACAGAATGGTACTTGGTGTCCAGGTCCTAGAATGGACTTATTTAACGCCATTAAAAATGAACTTGGAGATTTACCTATAATTGCCGAAGATTTAGGAACAATGACACAAGGAGTTATTGATTTAAGAAATGCTTCTGGTTTCCCAGGAATGAAAATTTTAGGATTTGCATTTGATTCAGCTGAAGAAAATGACTACTTGCCACACACATATGATAAAAACTGCGTTGTCTATACAGGTACTCACGACAACGACACAATCGTTGGATGGTTTGAAAAAGCAAAAGAAGAAGACAGACAATTTGCAAGAGATTATTTAAATTCAACAAATGATGCAAATATACACTGGGACGCTATAAGAGGAGCTTGGAGTTCAGTTGCAAATATCGCAATTGCACCAATTCAAGACTTTTTAGGACTTGGAAGCTATGCTCGTATAAATACGCCAGGACTTGCATCTGGAAACTGGCAATGGAGATTAAAACCAAATCAATTGACAGACGAACTAGCACAAAATATTGCAAAATTAACAAAAACTTATTCAAGATAATTTTAAAATAAATTTTTATAAAAAAATACTTCTAAAGTTTAATAATAATTTTAGAAGTATTTATTTTTTTCTTATGTATCTTTTTCTACAAAAAAATTACCCTTTATGATAAACGATAACATAACATAAAAGGTAATTTTTATTTTTATATTAATTTTTATTGTTGTGGTTGAACTATAACTGGTTCTGCTCCTTCAATTTTAAATTGAATTCTTCTATTTTCAAATCTTCCTTCTTCTGTTTCATTTGTATCAATTGGTTCACTTTCACCTTTTGATTCAACTCCTATAATTCTAGAAGGATCCATTCCAAATTCTAACAATTTGTCTCTAACCGCTACTGCTCTTCTCATTCCAAGTTTCATATTATATTCGTCAGATCCTTTTGAATCTGTATGTCCAATAATTACTACTCTTAAGTTCTTTTGTTCAACATAGTCTCTTAAGTTTCTCAATAATTCATAGTATCTTTCTTTAACTACTGATTTATCAAAATCAAAGTTCAATTTACCAGAATTAAATACTATATCTCCTTCATTTTCATCGATAATTCCTTCATCTTTTGCTTGTTCGATTACTTTTTCTAACTCAAGAGCATTAATTCTTATTGTATTTTCTCTCATTTGAGTTGTAGTCAATCTTCTCGCCATCACTGGTGCTGACAACATTAGAAGAGCGATTACAGCAATTATTGTTGATTTGGCTGTTCTTGTTGTTGTTGATTTGACCATGATTCAGCCTCCTTTTCAAGAGATTTATATTCTTTGCTTCCTGGGTATGGCTTGTTAGCTTTTAAATAATCTTCGATAGTATCTAATCTGTCTGTATTATAATCTACCAATCTAGCATTTGTACATGACAATGCTCCTAATCCTAATGCTAATAATATTAATTTTTTCATACTTTTGTCCTTTCCCTTTCTACGAATAAATTTTAAAATCTAAATTTTTTAGTTTCCAATTCTATCTTGGATTGCATCCAATCTTTCTTCCATTTGATCTAACAATTCATTAGTTTTATGAAATTTTTTTCTATATTGTTATTAATTTCGTCAACTCTTTTACTAATTCTTTGAACTTCACGATTCATTTGTTCACTTTCAGACATATTTCTTCCGTTTGATTTAAATCTTCTGTTAGTTGTATCTTTTTTAACTGATTTTACTGGTTTTACTTTTTTTGCTGGTACAGTAGTAACTGTTTCAGTTTCAACAACAACGGGTTGCTCATTTACTATTACTTCTCCTCTTTCACGAGCAGCTTGTCTTTGTTTTGCAACTTTTACTAATCTTTGAATTGCAGCGTCAGTATTTGAAGATTTTGCTGCAAATGAGAATTGACTAGCTAACATTAAAACTGCTAACATCCCTAATATTTTTTTCATTTTTTTTCCCTTCTATTAAAGTAAAATTACTAAATTAATTATTTAACTAAACATTTCACTTTAATTATTTTACTTTATTAACTTTTATTTTTCCTGAATTTTTTTCTTAATAGATTTTTTTGTTTTTTTAAAGAATCTTTTTTTCCCAATAATTTCATTGAAACTACCTAATTCTTGTTCTTCTCTTTGAACACTTCTTACAACTCTTTGGTAAAAATCTACTCTGTCTTTTGCTCTTTCAGAATTATATTCCAATTTTTCAAGTCTAGTTTGAGGTTTATGATAAACTTCTTCTTCTTCCGTTAAACTTCCATCATAATATTCAATCATCGATTTCGCTCTATCAGTTTTTTCTGGTTTTAAACTGTCATAATAATCATTTCTTGCATCTCTTATTACACTTTGTGCACTTTTCCCAAACATTGGTAAAGAGGATGCTATTACTACACCGAACAATAATAATTTACTGTTTTTTTTCATTTTCATTACCATTCCTTTCATTTTTTGATTAGTTCATAATTGATAAAAGTGCTTCTAGCTCATTAATTTTCTTTTCTTTTTCTGCAATCATTTTGTCGATATTTTTTGTATATTGGTCAAATTCTCTCAAAATGTTTTTATATTTATCTCTGTGCCATCTTACTTCAGAATCTTGTCTTAATTTTTCTGCAGTTTTATCTCTTCCTTCTTTTTTCAATTTTAATGCATCTAATTCAGATTGTAACTGTGCAATTTGTTTTTCATATGCTTCTTTTTGCGCAGCTTCTTTTTTCATTAAATTATTAAATTGAGATTCAATAGAATTCAAGCTACTTTCTATACTACTCTTTTGTTCTGCAGAGAAACTCATTGCTGAAACCATCATTATTCCCATTAATAAGAATACTATTTTTTTCATTTGTTTCCTCCTACTTTTTTATTTGAATCAATACTTTCCACTCCAAAGCATGATTAATATAAACTCTGTTTCATCACTCTATATTATTATACCAAATATTTTTTTAAAAATACAATATCTTTATAATTTATTTTTTTAAGAAAAATAAAACCCCTTTAAATAAAGGGATTCTATGCATTTTCTATTCTTTTTTAATAAAAAAATAATAATTATTTTGTTATTTTAACAAATTTAGAACTTCTTCAACTGTTTCCACAGATTCTATTTTTTCTACAAGTTCTTCTTCAAAACTCAATTTTGCAATTTCTGCAAGTAAATCTAAATGCTCTCCTTTTGCATTTTCTGGTGCAGCTATCATAAATATTAATTTTGAAGGTTCATCGTCCATACTGTCGAAATCAACTCCAGTTTTAGAAATTCCAAGTGCCAAAGACATTTTTTTTACTAAATGTGTTCTTGCGTGTGGAATTGCAACACCATCTTGCATTCCTGTTGGAGATAATTTTTCTCTTTCATAAATTGAAGAAATAAATTCGTCTAAATCATCAGCGCTCAAAATTCCATCTTTTACAAAAACTTGTGCCATTTCTTTGATAACTTCCGCTTTGCTTCTTCCTTCTAAATTCATTTTTATTCTGTTTTTTGATAAGTATTCCAAGATTTCCATTTTTTTATAAGACCAAAATTTTGGTCTTTCTCCTTTCTTAAAACTTATTTTGTTAAAAAAATTTTTTTCCATCTTTTTAAAATATCTTTTATAATTTTTGCTCTCAGACATTTCAGAAAAAAATTGTAAATGATATAATCTTTTTCTTTTTCTAAACCAAGTGAGTTGTCGCTTCGCATAATTTCTACTCTTTTTTTATTAATTCAACAGCTTCGTCAAAACTTATTTTATTTTTCAAAATACAAAAAAATAATTCTTTGTAACCTATCGAAGATATTTTTATAAAGATTTTTCCCTGTACTTATTATATACTTTTTTTGCCTCTTCGACAAGCCCATTTTTTATCATAATTTCCACTCGTAAATTGATTCTTTCATATAATTCATCACGGTTTCGAGTCAAAAAATTTTCAAAAATTTATAATTATTATTTTTATTTTTTTCAATCTCAACTCACTAAATTTTTCGCCAGTCAAGCGACAAACTTCTATTGCCCTAACCAATCTCAATTTATTAGATAAATCAATTTCACTCCAAGCCTTTTCATCCAAATCTTTTAAAATTTTCTGTAGTTCTTCAAGAGACTTTTTGTCAAGCTCTCTTCTAATATTTTCATTTTTTGCAGGTAAATCAGCAAATCCATCGGTCACAGACTTTATATAAAGCCCCGTTCCACCGACAAGCATAATATTTTTACTTTTAGTCCCAAAACTATTTTCTTTTTCAAATAAAATTTTATTTACTTCTTTTTCAAAATCTCCAACTGAATAATCACTGTCAGGATTGACAATATCAATCATGTAGTGTTTAATTTCCCGCATTTCAGATAAAGTTATCTTAGCTGTCCCGATATTCAGATCTTTATAAATTTGTGAAGCGTCTGCAGAAATAATTTCACTATTTATCTCTTTTGCCAACTTTATCGACAAATCTGTTTTACCAACTCCAGTAGGTCCTGCTATTACAATTCCCTTTAAAATTTTTTTCACCCCAATTTCTTTCCATTCTTTCTTTTTTTATCTTTTTTTATCTTTTTTTATTTTTTTATTTTTTTATCTTTTTATTTTTTTCTTATTTTTTTAATTCCTCCACTTTTCATTTTTTTAAATTACATATTCAAATTCATATCCAGCGATAAGTATTGTATCTCCTTCTTTTACACCTGCTTTTTCAAGTTCAGTTTCCATTCCCAAACTTCGCATTTTTTGTAAAAAGCTAATAATTCCTTCTTCACCGATAAACACATATTTTTTAAGCACATCATCGACAATTCGTCCATCCACTTCAAATGCATTTTCACCAGTTTGCTTAATTTCCCAATCGTCTTTTTGATTAATTTCACTTAATAAATCTTCAACTGATTCCACTTCTTCCAACGGCTCTCTAGGTATAGCTTGAATCAATTCCCAAGCTTTAGATAAAACTGGCTTTATCCCATCGTTCGCAATAACCGAAATCGGATACACGAATTCAGCTCCATTTTCTTTCACAAATTTTTCAAATTCATCATATTTTTCATCTTCATATAGCATATCAATTTTATTTGCCACAACAATTTGTTTTTTTTGTGACAATTTTTTGCTATAATTTTTTAATTCTTCATTTATTTTCAAAAAATCTTCTTTTGGATCTCTTCCATCAATTCCAGAAATATCAACAATGTGAATAATCGCTTTACATCTTTCAATATGTCGCAAAAATCTATCTCCAAGTCCCACTCCTTCATGAGCACCTTCAATCAATCCTGGCACATCAGCTATCACAAAACTTTCTTCATCTCCCATTCTGACAACTCCCAATTTAGGTTTTAGAGTTGTAAAATGATAACTTGCAACTTTTGATTTTGCTTTTGAAACTTTGTTTATAAAACTTGATTTCCCAACACTTGGATAACCTACTAAAGCTATGTCAGCTAACATTTTTAGCTCCATTTTTATTTTCAGCTCAATTCCTTCTCTTCCACTTTGAGCAATTTTTGGCGCTTTTGTTACTGAAGATTTAAAGTGAATATTTCCACGACCTCCATCTCCTCCTTTTAAAAACACCACTTTTTCATTAGGACTACTTAAATCAAGTAAAAGTCTATTTGTTTCAAAATCTCTAATCATCGTCCCAACTGGAACTTTTATGATCAAATCTTCTCCGGATTTTCCCGTTGCACGAGATGGCATTCCCTTTTGCCCATCTTGAGCCTTAAATTTTTTGCTGCTTTTAAAGTCGACCAATGTATTGATATTCGGATCTGCAAAAAAGACAATATCTCCTCCTTTTCCGCCGTCTCCACCATCAGGACCACCGAATTGGACAAACTTTTCTCGTCTAAAAGTAGCCGCTCCATCTCCTCCTTTTCCAGAAATTACTGTAATTACACTTTCATCAATAAACATCTATTTTATCATCCTTTTCTTCTATTTCTATATTTTCGCTATTTTTTTGTTATCTTTTTTATTTCTTTTCTTTATTTTCTATGCTCTTTTTTTATTTACTTTAATTTTTTTATTTTTTTATTTTTTTACTTTCTTTTTTTATTTTTTTATTTTTTTGTTCTTGTTTTTTTACTGAACTATTATTTTTCTTTTTTATTTTTTCTATAAACCCAAGGTTCAATATAACCCTTTCTTGAAAATAATCCCAATTTTTTTTTCATTGCATTTTTTTGATATTCTTCAAACTGTGTATCTTTTTTTGCATATTCCTGATACCACCAAGCGTTTCCTGTTTTCACCATCTCTTCATTTACATTTGTCTCATTTGCGTAAACAATTGCAACTGTTCTGCCATATCTGTCCTTATTTTTTATTTCTATGCTCAAAGTCTTCCCAGCCACTAATTTTTCCAACGCTTGTCTACTTTCAGGACCGTAATCTTGCGATTTTTCAGGAGCATCCATTCCATACATTCTAATTTTCAATATTTCGCCAACAAATTTTCCGTTGTCAACTTTTTGAATACTGATTGTATCTCCATCACTAACTTTTAAAACTTGGTATCCATCAGAAATTTCAGGATTTGCTACTTTTCTTTCTTTAGTTTTTTTATTTTTGAAAATTTCAGCATTATTTTTTTTATCGTTATTTTCAACTCTTTTTCCATTTTTATTAAACATTCCAAAGAGCATAAACATTGTAATTACAACAACTGCTGCAATTAATATTATCTGAGATTTTCCATCGTCAATTTTTTTAGCCATTTTTCTCCTATTTCTCTATTTTTCCAACGCTTGTTTAAAGTCTGCAATTAAATCATCAATATTTTCAAATCCAACTGCAATTCTAATTAACGAATGTGTGAATCCTCTGGCTTCTTTTTCTTCTTCAGGCATTTCAGCGTGAGTAATTGTGCTTGGGTGAGTTACCAATGTTTCAGCTCCACCAAGACTTGCCGCAAATAATGCAACATTTAAACTTTCAAAAAATGTCTTTACTTTTGAATCGTCTTTCAAAGTGAATGAAAATACTGCTCCGCCACCAGTTGCTTGACTTTCATGAATTTTTTTACCTTTATTTGTATCCAAAGTCGGATAATAAATTTTATCAACCGCATCGTGACTTTGAAAAAATTCAATTAATTTTTCTGTATTTTTTTGTGCAGCTTCCACTCTCAATTTAAGTGTTTTAAGACTTCTCATAAGTAACCAGCTGTCAAATGGAGAAATTAGTGCTCCTGCTGCAGTTTGTGCAAATTGAATTTTTTCTGCTAATTTTTCATCATTTGTAACTGCCACTCCCGCAAGTAAATCGTGATGTCCAGATAAAAACTTAGTTGCGCTGTGAATTACAATGTCAACTCCAAGTTCAAGCGGTCTTTGCAAATACGGTGTCATAAATGTGTTGTCAACAATTGTAATTAAATTATGTTCTTTTGCAAGTTTTACAACTTCTCTTATGTCAGTTACATCTAATAAAGGATTTGACGGTGTTTCAATAAGAATTGCTTTTGTATTTGGCTTTATCGCTTTTCTTATATTTTCCAAATCAGTTGTATCAACAAATGTAGATTCAACTCCAAATTTTGAATAAACATCGTTCAAAATTCTGTAAGTTCCACCATAAATATCTTGTCCCAAAACTATATGGTCTCCAGCTTCAAACATTGTAAAAACTGAAGTCGTTGTCGCCATTCCAGATGAAAAAGCATATCCATATTTTCCACCTTCCAAATTTGCAAGTAATTTTTCCAATTGGCTTCTAGTCGGTGCTGACACTCTTGAATATTCAAATTCCTGTGTCACTCCAAATTTTTCAACTGGAAAAGTTGAAGCAAAATTTAGATTTGTTGCCCAAAGTTCTTTCTTTTTTTCTTCTTTAATTCCATGTATTGTCTTAGTTTCAAATTTCATATTAACTCAGCTCACTTTCTTTATTTTTTTATTTTAAATTCTATATTATATTTTTTTTCTGATTTCACTTATAACAGGTTTTTTTCGCAAAATTTTCTCAAATGCAATTCTTTTAGCACCAACATCTGGCTCTCTATCCAAAAATATGACTCCACAATATTCAAATCCCTGTTTTTCTAAAATTCTTTTCATTGGTTCATTATTTTCATGTGTATCCGCCCTCAAACTAAAAATATTATTTTTTAAGCAAACATCTTGTGAAAATTCCAAAAGTTTTGTAGCAATTCCTTGATTCTTTATATCTTTATCAACCGCAATTCGATGAATTACCGTATAATCACCGCAAGTTATCCATTTTCCATCAATTTTGCTATACGGTGCCTCTTTTTCAGGCGAGAGTGCTATTGTCGCCACAATTTTATTTTTTCCATCAATTTGAATTTCTAGAACATAACTTATTCCTTTTTTTATGTCATTTTCAATCGATTTAATATTTGGATATCCGTTTTGCCACTGATTTAGCCCCATTCTTTTTAGTTCAACTTTTGCCATCTCAATAATTTCTAAAATTCTCGTGACATCTTTTAGCTCTGATTTTCTAAAATTCATTTAGTTTTTCTCCTTTCCAAAAAAACTATATTTGCCAGTCAATCTCTTTTTTCCCTAATTTTTTCAAAATTTGATTAACTTTTTTAAAATGTCCGCAGCCAAAAAATCCACGATTTGCTGACAATGGACTTGGATGAGAACTTTCCAAAATATAATGCCTACTAGAATCTATAAGTTTTTTCTTGCTTTTTGCATTATTTCCCCATAAAATAAATATAATAGGATCTTCCCTTTCATTTAAGTAACTTATCACATTGTCTGTAAAAATTTCCCAGCCAATTTTTGAATGAGAATTAGCTTTTTTTGCAACAACCGTCAAAGCTGTATTTAAAAGCAGAACCCCTTGTCTTGCCCATTTTTCCAAATAGCCGCTATTACTCATTTTGTAACCATATTCATCACTAATCTCTTTATAAATATTTTTTAGCGAAGGTGGCAGCAAAACTCCCTTTTTTACAGAAAAAGCCAGTCCATGCGCCTGATTTTCCCCATGATAAGGATCTTGCCCAAGTATTACCACTTTGCAGTCTTCGTAGCTTGTAAGTTTAAAAGCTGTAAAAATTTCTTCAGGTTTTGGATAAATTGTCTTTGTCTTGTATTCTGACACCAAAAATTTTCTCATTTTTCTGTAATAATCTTTTTTAAATTCCTTGTGATAACTAAAAATTTCATCCCAGTCATTTTCAATATTTACCATATTTTTCCTCTTTTCAGTTTTCAGTTTTTTTATTTTTTTATTTATAATTTATTTTTTATTTTTTTATTTTTTTATTAATCTTTAAAATTTATAACAATTTTTTCTTTTTCCATTTTTAAATGCACAATTTCTATTTCTGCATTTTTTAATATTGTTCTCGAAGCCGCCGTTGTCTCCAAATCTTTGTGCTTATCTGAAAAATAGACAACTTTTTTTATTCCCGACTGTACAATCGCTTTTGCGCACTCATTGCACGGAAAATGCGTCACATAAATTGTGCTGCCTTTTAAAGATTTTATACTGTTTAAAATTGCATTTAATTCAGCGTGAACGACATATGGATATTTTGTATCCAAAAAATCTCCAGTTTTTTCCCAAGGCATCTCATCGTCAGAACTTCCCGCTGGAAAACCGTTATAGCCCATTCCAATTATTTTTTTGTCCTCATCAATTATACAAGCTCCCACTTGTGTCGACGGATCTTTACTTCGCATTCCTGACAAAAAGGCAACTCCCATAAAATATTCGTCCCATGAAAGGTAATCTGTTCTTTTTGACATCTTTTTTACCTCGTTTATATAATTTTTTTCTTTTTTTATCTCTCGTGTTTTTTATCTCTTTTATTTCTTTAGTATTATTTTTTTAATCAACTTTCATTTTTCTTCTCGTATCTTTAAATTGAACTTCAACAATTTCGTTTTTACTAAGCTCAATTCCTCTTTTTACAATTTTTTTCCATTTTTTTCTCGTAATCGTATAGCCTAAATTTAAAAATATCCTGAACTGAATATTTAGAAACTTTTTATTTTTTTATACTGTAAATTTTTTTCTTTTTTTCTTCCAAAATATTTTTTTATTGCAAAATTTATATTTTTCTCTTTTTTCAATCAAATCTTCTTTTCTATTTAAAATCTCTTTTTTTCAAGTCAATTTTATTAATTTGCTGTTTTTCTGTATTCTAATTTTTTTCTCCAGCTTTTTTTGCAAAAATTCTCTTAAGCTCTTTTTACCAAAAAAATTTCTCTTTTTCAATAAGTTCCATTTTTTTATCATCCAAAATATTTACAAAAATTTTTTTATGTAATAATTATTTTTTTCTCTGCTCTAATTCTTTTTTCATAAAAATGACTCGGTTTCGTAAAATTTTAGTAATTCTATCCTTTTTATTTTCTAATTCCGCAATCAAATTTTGTTTTTCAGGAATTAGAATTTCTGCAGACTGAGTCGGAGTCGCAGCTCGTCTATCCGCTACTAAGTCCGATAATAAATTATCAATTTCATGTCCAACCGACGAAATAATCGGAATTTCTGACTTATAAATCGCTTCTATAACAGCTTCTTCATTAAATGCCCACAAATCTTCAATACTTCCACCACCTCGCCCGACAATAAGCGCATCTACTGCAACTTTATTTTCGTCTTCAAAATTTTTAGCTCTATTAAAAAACTCAATTCCACTCACAATTTCCTGTACCGCTCCATCACCTTGAACTTTTGCTGGATAAAGAAAAATATTTACATTGGGAAATCTTTTGTGAGCTGTATTTATTATATCCCGAATTGCAGCTCCTGTCGCAGCTGTCACTACCCCAATATTCATCGGAAGTTTTGGAAATAACTTTTTCTTATCATTGTCAAAATATCCCTTTTCATAATATTTCCGCTTTAGCATTTCCATTTTTTCATAAAGCGACCCAATCGAATTAGTTCTCTCAAGAAAGTCTGCAACAATCTGATAACTCCCATTTCTTTCATAAAGAGTGACATTTCCCCTTATTTTAACTTGCTCTCCTTCTTTCAAATCCACAGGAACTCCACGGTACTTATATCTAAAAATCGCACATTTCACACTAGCTCCAGCGTCTTTTAGCGTAAAATACAAATGCCCTGAACTGTAATAAGTTATATTTGAAATTTCACCTTGAACAAAGATATTTTTAAATGTATTTGTTCCTTCCAAAAATTGCTTCACTTCAAAATTAATCTCACTTACTGAAAACACCGTCGCTTCCATATTTTTTCACCTTCTTTTATCAAATAGCTTTTAAATTTTTAAATTTTATAATAAAATTATACTTTACTTTGGTAGTAAAATCAAGATTTTTTTATTAATAAAAACAAAAATAGTGAAACTAAAAAGTTCCACCATTTTTGAATATTTTTTATAAAAATTTTTTGTTATTTATTATTTAATATTTATATTAAACTGATTCATTCACTCTTACGCCATATTTAAAAGTTTTATTCCAGTAAACATTCTCAAGAGTAGAAATTACAACTCCTTTTGCTGTTGAAGCGTTTAGAAATAACGAATTTCCCAAATATACAGCTGTATGATTTCCTGTTCCTTCAGGTTTAAAAAATACAATATCTCCTGCTTTTAACTGGTTTCTTGAAATGTGAGCTCCAACTTGAACTTGATCAACTGTTCGTCTTGGCAGCTCAAAGCTGAATACTTCCCGATAAACTCTTCTTGTGAATGCCGAGCAATCAATCCCACTTTCAGAGTCTCCGCCCATTTCGTATTTTGTCCCTTTCCAGTGCTTATATGCCCTAAGTAATTTATTTTGTAATTCCACAACTTTTTTTTGCTTTGATGTTCCTTCACTTAATATTTTTTTCTGCTCTTTTTTTAATTCTTCCAATTTTTGCAATACCAATTGAGAATTTGGCGTATTTTGGTCAACTAGCTCCCTTTCATCAAATAATCCGTCTGATGAAAAAGAGCTATCTGTTTCAATATTTGTCGTTATATAATCTGAATGTTCTTCTCTCTCAGTGTGTCTTTTTGAAATTTTATTTTTAGTATCTTCTTTTTCATGTGTTTTTTTATTTTTTCTAGTGTCAGTTCCTTTTTTCACAGTAACTTTAATTTCATCAGTTTGGCTATTATTTGCCGTAATAGGATTTTTAGTACTTTCTTTCTCTGAATTAGTCTGTAGACCCGTGCAGCTTGCGGTAAATATCATACAAGCAGATGTAAACGCCATTTTTTTCTTCCCATTTTTTTATCATTCCTTTCTTTACTTAAATAAATAATGCCAAAGATTTATTAATTCAAAATATTTTTAAATCTAATTTAGAAAAGAAAAGAAGAAATAAAAAGTAAACTTTAAAAAAATAGAAAAAAACTAAAAAAATTTATAAACTTAACTCTCTATTATCAAATTTACCGGTCCATCGCTTTCAGAAATTATTTTCATATATTCTCCAAACTCTCCCGAACCAAATTTTATACTTTTTTTCTCTTAATTTTTTTAAAAATAAATCATATAGCTCTTTTTGCTTTTTTTCTGCTTTTTGCCGAATCTACAAAACTCGGTCTTCTGCCTTTTTTTGTATTTCCATAGATTGTAAAAATTACTGACAGCCATAACTTCCCTTTTTTTCAAATCTTTTTATTGATAAATTTAATTTTCCACTTTCATCATTGAAAATTCTTAAGTTTATTAATTTTTTTCTACACAGTATTCCACATCTTCTTTTGTATCATCGGTTTTCACTCCAATAAAAGCCAGAACGCCTTCTTTTTATTTCTTCCTTAAATTTGTCATTGACAAACATTTTTAGCATAATTTACTCTTTGAATTATTATTTTCATTTTATATTTTTCTCTTTCTTTTTGCAATTATATCACTTTTTTTAATTTGTATAGAACTATTTTTATATTTCTTTATAATTTTTTTAATAATATCTTTTTTTCTTCCCCAATTGTCGTATCAAAGCTATGTCCTGGATAAACTTTTTGTATCTTCTGGATATTGCATAAGTTTTTTTAGCGATTTTCCCATTTCAATTGGATTACTTGTTGGCAAGTCAACTCTTCCATAAGTTCCCTTGAAAAGCGTATCTCCGGTGATCATAATTTTTTCTTTTTCGCTGTAAAAACAAATGTCTCCAGAACTATGTCCTGGCGTTTCAATAATTTTAAAAATACTTTCACTTTTTATTTTTTTATTTTTTTCATATTTTTTTCATTTTTATCAACTATAATTCCATCAAATCCAATCACATCATTTTCTTTTAATTTTCTAATATCCAAATTTTCATCAACTTTAAATTCCAGATTTTGCCAAATACAAAGCGAAAGCTCTGGATTAAACAAAAATTCATAACCATTTTCACTCACAAAAAGCGGAACTTTTTTATATTCCATCATCGAATTGATCCCCAAAATGTGATCCCAATGTCCATGTGTCAAAAGTACAGCTTCCATTTCCAGTTCATTTTTTTCCAAAAAGTCAATAACTTTTGTCATTTTTTCTTCCCCAGGATCGACAACAAAGCATTTTTTCTCACATTTAACCACATAGCAATTGCTTCGTGCCAAATTATCGTTTACAAATCTTATTATTTCCATTTTTATCTTCCTTTCAAATTTTATTTGTTTTTAAATATTTTTAAATTATTTTTTTATTTTTTTATTTTTTTGTTTTTTTATCATTACATCCATTTGTGGATATGGTATTTCAATTCCTTCTTTTTCAAATTCCAGTTTTATTTTTTTCATTTAATTTTAGTTTTCAAATCTATATAATTTTTCTGTTCTTGTATAAACATATACATAAAAAAATTATTGCAAAGTCCGCTAATTCTCCAACACCAATAATCGGCTTGCGTGACGGCAAAATTAATCTGTCGTGTTCTGTAAAATTTTTTTCTTTTTCAACTTCTTCCAATTCATCAAGTTCTTCTCTTAAGTTTTCATGTGCCGACTTTTTCCGCTTCTTCCATTTTCTTTTTAGAAAAAAAGCGTAGAAAAAAAGTTTATTTTTATATTTTTTTCTTTTCTTTTGAATCCAAAAACCGTACTTTGCCATTTTTTAAACAAATTCTCTTTTCTTTTATCTTCTTCGACTTTATCCATCGTTTCTTCTTTGACAATTCTAATAATAACTTCTTTAACTTTTTGAATATCGCTGTTATAAGACACTCCCACAGTCAAATCTAACCGTCTTTCTCCATCTTCCCTTATGTTTCTAATTTCTGTATTAGTTATAATTCCATTTGGAATAATTACAAGTTCATTTTGTGGATTTATAATTTTTTTGTGTAAAATAATTCAATTCTTTTTACAGTTCCAATATAATTATTATATTCTATTGTATCTCCCACACGAAATGGCTTAAAAAGTAAGAATAATAATTCCGCCGCAAAAAAATTTCCCAATGTTTCTTTTAAAAGCAATCCCAAATACAATCCCAGCCGCTCCCAAGAATGTCGTAATCGAAGTCGTATTAATTCCCAAAATTCCAATTGAAATGTAAATTAATATGAAATAATAGACAACCGAATAAAGTGAAATCAAAAAGATGCAATACTTTTTATCCATATTCGATTTTTTTCAAATATTAAATTTAATATTTTTTTCAATTCTTCCTTTAAATATTTTTTTGCAATTTTTAAACATAATATAAATAATAAATAATTTAAAAAAATATTTGTCTTTAAAAAAATTTAATTATATTGTCAAGTTCAAAAAAATTTTTTTGTAATGCAGTTAATTTCATTTTTTTCTCCTATTTTTATTTTTATTTTTAAAATTATAAAAAAATAGAAATATTTTTTTCTATTTCTATTTCTTTTTATTTCTTTCTCTTTCTTTCGCTTTCTATTTTTTTATTTAAGACAAGAAAACAAAAAAACCTTGATAATGTTTTTTTAAACATTAAATCTAAAGAACATAACATCCCCATCTTGCACAATATACTCTTTCCCTTCAAGCCGCATCGCACCTTTCTCTTTTGCTCCATTCCATCCATTTAATTCAATAAATTTATCAAATGAAACAACTTCTGCCCGAATAAATCCTTTTTCAATATCCGTATGAATTTCACTAGCTGATTTTTGTGCATTTGTTCCTTGCTTAATTGTCCAAGCTCTGACTTCCTTCACTCCAGCCGTAAAATATGTAATTAATCCCAATAATTTAAATCCAGCACGAATTAATCTATTTAAACTTGGTTCTTTAATTCCAAGTTCATCAATAAACATTTGTCTTTCCTCTTCATCTTCAATTTCAATTAGTTCTGCTTCCACTTTTGCCGAAAAAGTCACAACTTCGCTGTCATACTGTTTTGCAAATTCCCTAACTTTTTTTACATAGTAGTTTTCAGTCCCGCTTGTCAAGTCATCTTCAGAAATATTTGCTGCAAACATCATTGGTTTTACTGTCAAAAATTGATAAACTTTTATTAATTCTTCTTCTCTTTGAGTAAATTCTAAAGTTTTTAACAATTTAAATTCTTCCAAATGTGCCTTACATCTTTCAAGAACTGCAAGTAATTCCTTTCCTTCAGCGTTTCCGCCACGAGCCAGCTTCTGGTTTTTCTGAATTGCTCTTTCAACAGTTTCCAAATCAGCAAAAATAAGTTCCGCATTGATTGTTTCAATATCTCTAATTGGATCAACGCTTCCTTCCACATGAATAATGTTGTCATCGTCAAAACATCTCACAACTTGGCAAATTGCAGCCGTGTTTCTAATATTTGACAAAAACTGATTACCAAGCCCTTCCCCTTTAGAAGCACCTTTTACAAGCCCTGCAATATCCACAAATTCAACTGTCGCTCCAACTGTTCTCTCTGGATTAATAATTTTTTCCAATTCTTTTAACCGTGGATCTGGTACACTCACAAGCCCTACATTTGGCTCAATTGTTGCAAACGGATAATTAGCCGCCTCCACATTCTGTGTCTTTGTTATCGCATTAAACAATGTTGATTTTCCTACATTTGGTAATCCTACAATTCCTATTCCTATCATTCTTTTTATATTTCCTTTCTTAAAAATAAATCTACTAAATTTAATTAAATTTAATTTAATAAATAATTTTTAATTTTTTTATAATTTATCAAAAATAATCTTATATTTTTTTGCAAATATATTTGCTATTTTCCATTTTTTTCTTTGTCAGTTGTCTTATTCAAAAAAATAGTCAATGTCATAAATTGGAATAACTGGTGTTCCAAAAATAACTATATTCTTCGCCGAACATTTTTTTCATATCTACTTTTTGATCTTTTTATAAGAGCCTTTTGTCGGTTTTTTCCCCAACTGAAATTATATATTTAGGATTCACTAGAGCAATCTGCGTATCCAAAAAAATTTCTACACATCTCGATATCTTTTTTTCTTCAATGATATTATCCGTTTTTATAGCATTTCGTAAGAGTTGTAAAATAACATCTGTCTATATTTAAATTTGAATATTCAAAAAATTTTTTTAATAACTTTCCATTTTTCATCTTCCAGCAAAAGTCTTTTTTCCGCTTCTTTTCTATTTATTTCGTCCAGCAAAAAAAATATTTCAGCTTCTTGATTTCCTTGTCCAACAATTCGAATATTTCCATATTTTTTTCCCCAGTTTACATCTCTCACAAATGTCTACTTCAACTTCCAAATTTTTCCCACATATTTTTTTCCTTTTTAAAATTTCAAAAAAATTAATTTCTTAAGATTTATTTTTATTTTTATATCTCATCACTTAATTAACAATTCTTTTTAAGGTAATTTATAAATTTTTTTGTACCTATTTCCCCAATAACTTCAATTTCCAAATTTTTTTCTATTTTTCTTTTTTTCAAAAATTTTATTCAGCGAATTATAAGCCAATTCTGGCGTATTGTTGTCCTTACTAATATGCATTAAATAAACTTTTTTTAATTTATCACATAAAACTTGCCTAACTAGCCTTGCCGCATCTTCATTTGACAAATGTCCGTATCTTCCTTTCACACGATTTTTGAGCTCCCAGTGATAAGGTCCTGTTATAAGCATCTCATAGTCATAATTACTTTCTAAAACAATGACATCACTATTTTTCAAATTTTCTCTGATTATATTATTCACACATCCAACATCACTTGCATAAGAAAGTTTTTTTCCATCAAACTCAAAAGTGTACCCCAGACATTTTTTTGCGTCATGCATAACTTCAAAATTATTTATCACGCAATTTCCAATCACAATTTTATCTTCTTTTATAAAATTAAGATTTTTTTTATCTATTTTCCCAATTTTATCTTTAATCACTCCATAAGTCAGCTCATGTAAATATATCGGAATATCATATCTTCTGGATAAAACTCCAAGACCCAAAATATGGTCAGTATGTTCATGCGTCACAAAAATTCCATCTATGTCTTCAATCCGCTTTTCAATGTCATGAAGTCTTTGAGCAGTTTTTTTTCCACTAAAACCTGCGTCAATCAAAAACTTTTTATTTCCCATTTCAACAAAACTGGAATTTCCGCTACTTCCACTTCCCAAACTTGAAAATTTCATTTTTTTATTTCCTCTATTTATTTTTATTATTTTATATTTTATTATTTTAATCTCTTTTTATTTTTTTATTTTTTTATTATTTTTCTTAATTTTTTTAATTTTTCTTTATTTTTTTACTTTATATTTTTTTATTTTTTTATTTTTTTATATATCTTTTTAATTAATATTTAGTTTTTTTATCTTTATATTTTTTTCTTTAAGTTATTAATATTTTATTGATATTTTTTATTATTTAGTAATCAAATATTTGGTGTAATTTTCCCAGTTTTTTTGTCGTAAACCCAGCCACCTTTTTTATCTTTTTTTGTTACAATTTGGTTACTTCGTTCCCTGTGAAGCTTTAAATTTTCAGGAATTTCATAAATCTGTTCAGTTCCATAAAAAGTGCTGAAGTTAAAACCGTCATTTTTTGGACTTTTTATAAGCGACAAATTATTTTCAAATCCAGCAATTTCTGGATAAATTCCCTCTTTTCTATAATATTCATTCACAGCACTCTGAAGTCTTGCCGTTTCCACTAACACATCCGCTTTTATCAATTTATCAGCTTTTCTTGAAGCCATTATCATTACGATAAAAGTCGCAATAGCAAAGGCAAATACAAAAAAAATGCTTCTAAATAACAATTTTCTCAATATTTTCGAACTACTTTCATTAAATGCCATACTTTTCTCCATTTTTTAATTTTTTCTTTGCTTTAAAAATCGCTTCTCTTACAACTACTTTCACAGCTTTCGGATAAGTCAACTCAACTTTTAATGCTCCTCTTTTAACATTAATCCAACCAAGTCCCGCAATTACAAGCTCTTCATTCTCCCCAACTTCCATAATTTCTGTTGCAAACTCATTTTCAAAATATTTATCTTTTTCATTTTGGGATAAAAGTTGGAAAAAATCTCCTTCCAGAAGATCAGCAACTCTTTCTCTGCGAGTCACATGAAATTTTACATTTTTCGAGCTATACGCTGAAAATATTGCTTTATTCTCTGAGTCATTCTTCAAAATTTCAAATCTGCAAAATACATCAAACATAAATACTTGATTTTCTTCAAGTTTAAATGTCTTTCGAGAAATTTCTCCAGATGGAACTAATTTTAACCCAGATTCTATGCTTATTAAATCAGAAACTCTGCCAACTGGAATAAGTCCAGGTGTATCTACAATTGTAACCTGTGTATCTGGAACTTTATTATTTATTGATTTTAATGTCGTTCCAGAATATTTTGAAGTTGTAATTCTGTCATCTTTTTAAAAAGTAAATTTATAATCGACGATTTTTCCAACATTTGACACTCCTAAAATTGTCGCTCTCACTTTTTTTATTTTTTTAAAAGATATTATTTATTTTTTTCTGATTATCCCATTTACGCCATATTTATTTTTAGCACTCACAAATGCAATATCATCTGGAACAATTCCCTCTTCGGCAAGTCTTGCTTTTACCCAATTTGAAATCTCTGTTGGATGAATAAAATCTGGCAATAAATCAATTTTATTAATCAAAACTATTGAATTGTAATCTCGTAAATAGTCCAGAACTTCATCGGTAAACGAACCTTCAAAGTCAATGATGTCAAAAATTGGAAGTATTATATCAGATTTTTTCACACTTTTTAAAACTTCTTTTTTATAATCTTCCGAACTAAAATTATTTGCCAAATTTTGTCCATAATTTTTTATTTTATAACATCTCTGACAAAGCAAATTTTCTTGCGTCAAAAGTTTTGCTTCTGGGACAAATCCTTCTTTATTTTTGTCTTCACATTGCAATTCAATCCCGCAACCAAGACATTTTTTTGTTATCAATTCTTTCCTCTCTTTCCTCCATCACTACATTTTATACTTTTTATAACCTTCTCTTCTCCCTTTTAAAACTACTCTGTGATAATCCTTATTTTTTGTAATAAGCATTCCCACAAAGCTTCTAAAGATTTTTTTCCAATATTTAAAAATATACATTCTATTTTTTCTATATTTAACTTCTTTTTTTGCCAAAGCTCCAAATCCCAAAGCGTAGTTATAAGCTCTCGTCAAATCACTGTAATTTCCTTTTTCGCTGGATGAAAAATTATATCATTTGCAAAATATCTACCTTTATAACCTTTATGGAGTAAAGTCAACACATAATCAGTTTCTTCGCCACTTCCATAAGTCGCTCCAACTCCCAGTTGCTCATCAAATAAAATAATTTCATCGCCGTTATAATTCACAAAAAAAGTGATGGATTTTACAGTCATATCAACATTATCAGGTGTAATATTCATATCTTTTGTTTCCATAACACCTGTTCCATAATCTTTCCCACGCTCAAGCGTACGGCATGAATAAATTTTATAATTTTTTTTCCTTTCAAAAAAAGAAACCACTTTTTCTAGCGTATCATCGTCATACTCACAATCATCGTCTGGAAATCCAACTATTTCGCCATTTCTCAAAATAAGACCTTTATTTCTATTAAGACTAAGACCTTTTTCATCGCTTTTCACATATTTTATGTCAAATAACTTTTCATATCTCTTTAAAATTTTAAACACTTCGTCATGCTCATTCTGATCTATCGCAATCAATTCAAAATCTTTAAATGTCTGTCTTGAAAGGCTATCCAAAAACAATACAAGCTCATCTGTGACATTTATCGTTGGCATTATCAAAGAAACTTTCATAAAAAAACTTCTCCTTTCAAATTTTTTTATTTTTCAATTAAATTAGCGAATATCCAGTACAGCCATATACGGAAGATGGTCCGATAATTTTGTCCAGTCTTGTGTGTTGTCATTTATGTAATAACTTGACTTAACTCTCCATTTATTTGACTTATTCCCAAAAATATAGTCAATTCTCGGTTTGTCAAGTGATCTTATCTCAGGTGAACGAGCTTCCATATAAGTGTCCTTCCAATTTTTCATCATTTCGCTGTAATAACTTGTCGTTGGCAAAAAATTAAAATCTCCGCTTATAAATTTTATATCATTTTTGTCAAAAAAACTTGTCAAAACCCCAAGCGACTCTATTTCTTCAGGTTTCATTTCCTGCTTAAAGTCCAAATGCGTATTCATTATCAAAACTTTTTTCCCAAAAACTTTTTTTTGAATTTCAGCAATTATGAGCTGTCGTCTTTCTCGTCCCATCGAAGGCAACTCGTAACTATAAATCTTCTCAATCGGAAATTTTGAAATAAATGCAATTCCAAACTCACCTTTGTCATAATCCATTGCTTTCTGAAAATAATAATAGCCATATCCTAGCTCTTTTGCAATATCTGAAGTCACATCTCTAAAATTACTTCTCTGCGTGTTTCTATCAACTTCCTGAAGTGAAATAAAGTCCGGTGAATAAGGCTTTATGCTCTGCCCCAATTTTTGCCCATTTGTAAGTCTAGCTCCGTAAATATTATATGTCATCAATTTTAATTCTTTTGCCGAAAGCATAATAGCATTTGCCATCAAAAATAATGACACCATTTTTTTTATACTGCTCATTTTAAAAATACTTCTCCTGTTTTTTTATTATTATATCATTTTTTCTATTCGTAAAATTTATTTTTTAAAAATAAAATTTTAAAAATAAAAATGGAAGACTTTTTTAACAAAAGATAGCAAGAAGTCTCCGGCTTCTACAAGCGGGAGATGAGTTGCTTTTTTTTGTAAAAAAAATTGAAAAAAGAATATATCTATGATACAATTTTTTTGTATAAAATATTGAAGAGAAGTCATTAAAAATAATATTCAAAAATCAAAAGGAGGTGTAATTTTATGAAATATAATTTAGCATTCAAATACAGGATTTATCCAAATAAGGAGCAAGAATTATTGATAAATAAGACTTTTGGATGTGTTCGTTTTGTCTACAATACGATTTTGCATATTGCGAATAAAATTTATGAAGAAACTGGAAAAAATAAAATAATTACACCTGCCAGTTTGAAGAGTGAAAATCAATTTTTGAAAGAAGTAGATAGTCTAGCACTTTCAAATGCTCAATTGAATGTAAGACGATCATTTACGAATTTTTTTCAAAAAAGAGCGAAATTTCCGAGGTTCAAATCTAAAAAGAATAGTATTAAAAAGTTACACGACAAATTGTGTGAATAATTCAATCCGAATTGAGGAAAATAAATATTTAGTTTTGCCAAAATTGAAAAAAGTTAAATTAAAATATCATAGAGAAATACCGAAGGATTATAAAATAAAGTCGGTAACATTGACAAACAGTAATGGAAATTACTATGTTTCTGTTTTGACGGAATTTGAAAAAGAAATTCAAAAAAATCCAAGTAATGATAAAGTGATTGGACTTGATTTTTCGATGTCTGAATTATTTGTCAGTTCTGAAAACCAAAGAGCTGATTATCCAAAATATTTTAGGATGTTGGAAGAAGAATTGAAAAAATTACAGAAATCATTATCAAGAAAAGTGAAATTTTCTAAAAATTGGTATAAACAAAAAGTGAAAATATCAAAATTGCATGAATATATCAAAAATTGTCGAAGAGATTTTCTACATAAATTGTCGAAAAAATTGTCTGAAGAATACAATGCTGTGGTTGTTGAGAATTTGAAGTATGAAAGGGATGAGTCAGGCATTAAATTTTGGGAAAAGTGTAGGAGATAATGGATGGGGAATGTTTTTGAGGATGCTTGAGTATAAGTTGATGTTATTAGGAAAACAATTTTTGAAGATAGATAAGTGGTTTCCGTCATCGAAAACTTGTAGTAAATGTGGAAATATTAAAGAGGAACTGAAATTATCAGAAAGAAGTTATAAATGTAAGTGCTGTGGAATTGAAATTGATAGAGATTACAATGCTGCAGTGAATATAAAAAACATTGGAAAAGAAATGTTGAAATATTAGGAAATAAAAAAACAGGGCAGGGACTGTCCAAAGAGCTTGGTAAATATATTTGGCTAGCAAAAGCAGATACTTCCCAAGAAGCTCCCGCTTCTAAAAGCGGGAGTAGTTCACTTTTCTTCCATTAATTTAGTTATTTAGTTAATATAATATTTAGATTAATTTTGATATTTTTTATTTAAAAAGTTCATTTATTTTTTGTATAGTAAAATTTACATCATTTGATTTTGTGATCTCAACTATACTTGTCCCAACTATAACTCCATCTGCAAATTTTCTCATTGTATTAACATTATCATTATTTTTTATTCCAAATCCCAATGACACAGGCAAATCAGTTTTCGTTCTAATATTTTCAATAAATTTTTCAAGTCTTGGTAAATCAACTTGTTTACTTCCTGTCACTCCAAGCGACCCAATTGCATATACAAATCCACTTCCCCTAGATGCAACTTTTTCAATTCTGTCTTGCGAAGTCACACTCACAAAAGGAATAAAATCAATATTATTTTCTTTAGCTTTCTCAAACAGTTCTTTAGCTTCCTCATAAGGCAAATCAGGGACCAAAAGTCCTTTTATACCACATTCTACACATTTTTTAATAAATTTGTCAATTCCATAAGAAAAAATTAAATTATAATAAATTAAAAATACAAGCGGTTTTGTAACTTTCTCTTTCACTTCACTTATCAAATCAAATACTGTGTCTGTTGTAACTCCAGCTTCTGACGCCGTAAAAGAAGCTTCCGAAATAAGTTTTCCATCAGCCAGTGGATCTGAATAAGGAACTCCAACTTCTAATATATCAATGCTTGTCTTATCCAAATTTTCTAAGAAATTTTTTGTAAATTCCAAGTTTGGATAACCTGCGACAACATATCCAATATTTGTTTTTTCTCCATTTTGTTTTTTCTTATCAAATACATTTTTTATACTATTCATTAACATCTTCTCCTCTCAATACTGAAAATACCGTATGCATATCTTTATCTCCTCGTCCAGATACATTTACAATTATAGTTTCTCTTCTATCTTTAGAAAGTGTCGGACAAAGTTTTTCCAAATAAGCAAGTGCATGAGCGCTTTCTATTGCAGGTATTATCCCTTCTTTTCTAGTTACCAAAATTAGTGCATCCATCGCTTCTTTATCAGTAATCGGCGCATAAATTGCCCTTTTCATATCATGCAAATACGAATGTTCAGGCCCTATTCCAGGATAATCAAGTCCTGCTGAAATCGAGTGAACCGGTAAAATTTGCCCATATTTATTTTGCAACACATAAGTTTTCATTCCATGAATAATTCCTTCTCTTCCAAGCGTCAATGTGGCAGCATGTTTATCCGTATCGATTCCAAGCCCTCCAGCTTCAACACCATACAATTTCGTAGTTTCATCATCTAAAAAACCGCTAAAAATCCCAATCGCATTACTTCCACCACCAACACAAGCAATAACATGATCAGCATGTTTCCCTAAATCTTCAATTTGATGTCTAGCCTCTTTCCCAATAATCGACTGAAAATCTCTAACAATCGTAGGATAAGGATGCGGTCCAACAACAGAACCAATCACATAAAACACAGTTTCAATTTCTGCAACCCAAGCCTGAATTGCCGCAGTAGTCGCCTCTTTCAATGTTTTAAGCCCATCTTCAACCGAAACAACTTTCGCTCCCAAAAGCTCCATTCTAAACACATTCAATTTTTGACGCTCAATGTCAACTGCTCCCATATAAACATCACATTCAAGCCCAAGAAGTGCCGCAGCAGTAGCAGTCGCAACCCCATGTTGTCCAGCCCCAGTTTCAGCGATAACTTTCTTTTTCCCCATTTTTTTCGCAAGTAAAACTTGTCCCAACGCATTATTAATTTTATGTGCTCCCGTATGGTTCAAATCCTCTCTTTTCAAGTAAATGTCGTGATTATAATAGTCGCTCAAACTTTTTGCATAATAAAGTGGCGTTTCTCTTCCAACATAATTTTTCAGCAAATCTTCAAAATTTTCATAAAATTCCTTATCATCTTTCAATTCATTGTAGGCTTTTTCTAGCTCAAATAACGCTGTCATAACAGTTTCTGGAACAAACTGACCTCCAAATTCTCCAAAATATGCTTTTTTATTTTCCATAATTTCTCCTTCTCCATCTATTTTTTTATTAAAAAAATTTTTTATATTAAATTAACTTTTTACAATTTTAATTATTTTTTTCTATCAATTTTTTTATTTTTTTCTATCATCAATTTCAACTTTACTGTTGACATCAACAACCGCTGGTCTATAAGACATTGCTGCTTCCACATTTTCTGTTGAAACTCCTCCAGCCAGAATAAACGAATATGGACTTACCTCTTCTAAAGTTTTCCAGTCAAAAGTTTTTCCGTTTCCACCAGCTTTGTCACCTTTTGTTTCAAAAAGGGGATATTCAATAAATGACTTGTAATCATTAATATTTGGAAGTTTATTTTTTACAGCAAAACTTTTCCAAATTGCAGTTTTATCTTTAATGCTTTTTACATCGTTTTTCAAATTGTTCAAATAATTTTTATGAATTCTCTCAAGCGCTTTTCCCAGCTCTTCACAATATTCTGCCGTTTCATTTCCGTGAAGCTGCACAACATCAATTTTAAGAGCTTCTACAATTCTTACAATGTCTCTAATCATTGCATTCACAAATACGCCAACGACTTTTTTCCCATTTTTATGTGCAATTTTTGTGATTTGACTAACAACTTCAATATTCACTTGTCTTGGACTTTTTGCAAAAATACATCCAATATAATCAATGTCAAGTCCTTTTAATTCTTCTATTTCCTCAACCGACCGAATCCCACAAATTTTTAGTAAAGTTTTATTCTTTTCCAACGCATCTCCTTTCAATCCAATAAATTCAAAAATTTATATTATTTTTTAAATTTTTTCCAAATCCAAATTTCCTCTCATAAGCGCTTCTCCAATCAAAAGACCATCAACCCCAATACTTTTTGCATACTCCAAATCCTCTTTCGTAAGAAATCCACTTTCGCCAACAAGCACGAGTTTATCCTTCATTTCATCTGGAATTTTATCCATTAGCTTTTTCGTAGTTTTAATATCCACCTCAAAAGTATTTAAATTTCTATTATTAACTCCCAAAATTTCTAAATTAGGTATTTTCAACGCTCTCTCAAGTTCAACCTCATCATGCACCTCAACCAAAACATCAAGCTCCAAATCATGTGCCAATTTATGCAACTCACACAAAGTCTTGTCATCTAACATTCTCACAATAAGAAGTACCGCCGAAGCCCCTAAAAACTTAGCATGCGCCACCTGAAACGGAGTATAAATAAAATCCTTCCTCAAAATCGGCATTTCTGGAAATTTCTCTCTTATAATTTTTATAAAATCATTCTCCCCTTTAAAATATTCCTTTTCTGTCAATATCGAAAAAGCCGCAACCCTTTTATCCACATAACTTTGTGCCTGTTTTAATAAATTAAAATCATCTTTTGCAATTTTTCCCTTCGATGGAGAAGCCCTCTTGATTTCTCCAATAATCCGTACTCCATCCTGTTTCAATGCCTCTTTCAACGACGGCTGCTTAAAAGATTTTAATTCTTCTTCAAGCTGTATATCTCTTTTTTTATTTTTTTATTTTTTTCTAAAAATATCCATGTTTTTTTCCTTTCATAATTTAAAAAAACTTAATAATGTATCAAAAATTTTGTTTACTAAATCAATAGAAAATATTGTAAAAAAATAATAAGTGCTACTATATTTAATAAAAAAATTATTATCTTTAATCTAATTTTTCTCTTTTTTTCTTTTTTTCTTTATCTTCAATTTTATTTATTTTTTTCAAACTTTATAGAGTAAAAAAATACATAGTTGTTATTTTTGAATAATAACCAGATTAATGGAATATTGAAAAAAATGTTATCAATTATACTCTCAATAATATAAAGAGGCAGTATTATACATACTACAAATATTGAAAATTTGAAGAAAAATATAAATAATAATATTATTTCTGGGATTATAAAATACCTCAAACATTTTTCTTTATACAAAGTTTTTATCATCATCTAAATTCCACTTCCAAAAAATTATTTCACATAGTTTTCATAAAATTCATAAACTTTCCCACTCTCAATCGCTTCCAAAATCATTTCTTTCGCCTTCGCAGGATGATCCACTACATTCGCAGTATAAAGTCCAAACATCGCATTTAACACGACTATATCGAATTTTGCAGATTTTTCTTCACCTTTTAATATTCTCTTTAAAATTTCAGCATTTTCTTCTGCAGTTCCACCTTCGATTTCAGAATGAAAAGCTCTTTTAAATCCAAAACTTTCAGGAGAAATTGTATATTCAAGAATTTGTTCTCCTTTTACTTCGATAATTTTTGTATCGTCGCAAATTGTGATTTCATCAAGTCCATCATTTCCACGAACAACCAACGCATGTTCTCTTCCCAATAATTGCAATGTTTCAGCATATAATCTGTGAACAGGTTCATGATAAAGTCCAACTAATTGATATTTTAATTTTTTATTAGGATGTAACAAAGGTCCTAAAACATTGAAAACAGTTCTTATTCCAAGTTGCTGACGAACTTCTCTAACTTCTCCAACTAATTTATGAAAAAACGGTGCATGGAAAAATGCCAAATGTTTTTTCTCAAGTTTATCTAATTGAGCCAACAATGATTTTTCCAAAGGAACTCCCAATTTATCTAAAACATCACTACTTCCACTCTTACTTGAAACCGCACGATTTCCATGTTTTGCAACAGTTACTCCCATTGCTCCCAAAATAAACGCAACAGCCGTAGAGATATTTATAGTCTTAAATCCATCTCCACCAGTCCCACAAACATCTATCATATCCGACTCATCCTCAAACGTCGTACTATAAGCCAAAATATTTTTTACAAAAGCCGTAAGCGACTCTGGATAAAGACTTTTTTCTGAAATTAAAACTAATAACGCTCCGAGCTGAATAATATTATAGTTTTTACTATCAATAATCGCACAAATTTCCTTAAAATCACTATCAGTCAACGCAATATTATCTTGCAATTTTTTTAAATATTTTTTCAAATTTTCGTTTTTTGCCATATTTTCTACCTCTTTTTTTATTTCTTTTTCTCTTTCTTTTTTTTCTTTTTCTTTTTCCTCTTCTTCTCTCTTGTTTTTATTTTCAAGTTTTACAAAATTCTCAATCATCTTTTTCCCGTACTCAGTAAAAAATGACTCAGGATGAAACTGTATTCCATAAATATCCTTAGTTTTATGTTCAACCGCCATAATTACCCCATCTTTTGACTTTGCTGCAACGATTAAATCTGGACTTAGTGTATTTTCATCCACATAAAGTGAGTGATAGCGCATAACATTAAACTTTTTAGGTAAATCACGAAATAATTTTGAATTATCATAAAGCACTTCAATTTCTGAAGACTTTCCGTGCATTGGATTTTCCATTCTTTTTATTTGTGCACCAGACACATATCCTATCGCTTGATGTCCCAGACAAATTCCTAAAATCGGAATATCTTCAATTTCTTTCAAAATCTCAAGACAAACTCCGCTATCTTTCGGATGCTTTGGTCCAGGCGATAAAACTATTTTGCTTGGATTCAACTTTCTAATTTCCTCTATCGAAATTTCATCATTTCTCACTGTTCTAACTTCTTCGCAAGACAGCTCTTTTAAATATTGCTCCACATTAAACACAAACGAATCATAGTTATCTATCATTAAAATCATATTCTTCTCCTATTCTGCAAAAAACTTTTTTATTTGCAAAACTTTATTTTTTTATTTTTTTAAAAATTCAATTATATTTATTCTAATTTTTAATAATTACATCTTTTTAGCATTTTTTAGCATTTTTTTCAAAAACTCCTACAACAGATGCTCTTTTGTTGCAAATTTCTCTATATTCATTCTCTTTTATCGAATCAAAAACAATTCCTGCTCCTGCTTGAATAAATACATTTCTTTTTTCATCAACTTTATTAATATCGCAATTTTTATTTTCAAAAAACGCTGTTCTAATCACAATTGCAATTTGAACATCTCCATTAAATCGTAAAAACCCAATTCCTCCGCCATAAGGATTTCGCTTGTAAATTTCAAATTCTGAAATTATTTGCATTGCACGAATTTTTGGCGAACCAGAGAGCGTTCCAGCAGGAAGAGCAAGGGAAATCACATCAAACACCGACACATCTTTTCTTTTTTTTCCATAAACTTCTGACACAATGTGCATAACATGCTGATAATTTTTAATGTGCATAAGATTTTTTACTACAACACTTCCTTCTTCAGCAAATTTTCCCACATCGTTTCGAGCCAAATCCACAAGCATTCTGTGTTCAGCGCACTCTTTTTCATCATTTAACAAATCATTTGCCAAAAATGCGTCTTCATTGGCATCTTTTCCTCTCGGACGAGTTCCCGCAATTGGAGCGATATAGATGTTATCCGATGTAATTTCTACCAATATTTCAGGACTTGAACCAACCACATCTCCATATTTTGTTGAGAAATGGAACATATATGGCGATGGATTTGCTTTAGACAAATATTTGTAAAATTCTAATGAATCCATATTTGTTTCTAACTTCAACTGTTCACTCAAAACAACTTGAAATATATCTCCAGATTTTATATATTCTTTCGCTTTCTCAACTATTTCATAAAAAAATGATTTTTTTCATCGTCTAAATTCGTCTTAACAGAATAATAAATTTCTTTTTTTATTTTTTTAATTTTTTTCTTTTGCTTTTTCTCTTTCTTCTTTTTTTCTTTTTCTTCTTTTCTATTTTTTTCTTTTTAAATTATCAAAATATTTTTTTATTTCCATAAAGCGAATAATCTTTGCTCACTTTTTGAATAATGTAAATACGCTCTTGCATTGGCAAAAAAATGAACTTTGGAAATTCAAACTGAAAATTTTCAACTTTTTTTCTATTTTTTTCAAAATAATGAACAGTTTCATATGCAAATGTTCCAAAAAGTCCAGCAAATGGCGCAATTTTTTTCTCTTTTTAGATAATATTTCGTAATAATTTTTTTAACATTTTTAAAGTCATATTCGTTTGAATCTACATAATCGCAGTCGATTCCAATAATAATTTGTCTTTCGTCTTCCGCAAGATATGAATTTGGAAAATTTTTTTCTCTTATAACTGAATAATAATAAATCGGCTCTCTTGTAAACATAATTTGTTTTCCTTTCTCTTCTCTCTTCTTTGATACTTAAATATTATGAAGTAAAAATTTTTATTAATTTTTTTGTATAATTTTACATAAAACAAAAAGTCCTTTAGACCACAAATGTAGAATAAAGGACTTAAAAAAAATAAAAAAACATTGATAAATTTTATTCACCAATGTTTTTTTATTTATATTCTATACTCAGCAATTAATTAATAAAACTACCTTTAGTTTAAATTTATGGCGAAAAAAATATTAAATTGTATTTAAAATTTGCCACCACCATAGTAATTTTACCATCTTAATCACTCCTAATTTTTTTAATTTTTTTATATGTTAAAGTATACTACATTTTTTTAATTTGTAAAGTCCAAATAAAAAAATTTTTTTATAAATTTTGTATATGTTTTTTTCAAAAAAAATATAAATAATAAAATAAAAAAATAAATAAAAGAAAAAAACAGAAAAATAGCTGGACTAATTTTTAAAAATTTTTTTATAATTTATTAAAAGGAAAGGAAAAAGAAAAAGAAAAGAAAAAAATAAATAAAAAAACTAAAAAAATAGGAGAAAAATTAACAAAAAAATTATGAAAAAAAGAAATATTTTTTTAAAAACAATTTCCAGAAGAATTGGAATATTTGGCAAGTAAACTTTTTCAATGCCTACGAATTTTTCCCGTGATTTTGAAATAATAAGTTTTACCGAAGAATTTTATCCACCAAACTTTTTGGAAAAAAATTTCAAAATAAATCAAATGGACTAAATGTTATAACAAACGGCATTTTTTTGAAGACAGCGACAGGCGGCAAATCGCTTTTTGTCCCTGAAAAATTTTATGCCAAAAAGACACCAAAGATTTTTGAAAAATTTTTTTGACTTTTCCACATAAATTAATAAAAATTTCAATTTCTTCGAAATTTGGAAAAATATGGACATAAAGATTTTTTAGGAAGTCTTATGGGACTAAATATAAAAAGAGAATTGATGGGTGATTTGATTTTGGAAAATAATGCGGGATATATTCCAGTTTCAAGTAAAATTGTCGATGTGATTTTTGAGCGAACTTATAAAAAAATTGGAAAAACACCTTGTAAAGTTGAAATTGTCGATTTGGAAAAAATGAAAAATTTGCCAAAATATAATTATGACAATAAATTAATCACAGTTTCTTCAAAAAGGCTTGACAGCATAGTTTCTTCAATAACTAATTTATCCAGAAACAAAGTTGTTGAACCAATTGAAAAAGGAAAAGTTTTGGTGGATTATGCAAAAATGACCGATAAGTCCAAAATAATCGACATTGGGAGCTTGATTACAATAAAAGGATTTGGAAAATACAAACTTTTTTCTGAAAAAGGAGAAACGAAAAAAGGAAGAGAAAGACTTCTTGTAAAAAAATATATTTAATAGGAGATGAAAATTATGAGAGATGTTACACCAAAAGATAATTTAGAATTATTTTTAAAATGTTTAGGAATAGCTGTTGGAGTAGTTGCAATAATTGCATTTTTGAAATTGGCTTTTTCAGTGTTTATGTCAGTTGCTGGATGGATTATTCCAATTGCAATTGTACTTTTTATTTATAAAAAATTTTTTGATTGATTAAAAACTTTAAAAATGGGAGAAATGTACATAAAATAAATTTATTTAATAAACAGGAGGAAAAAAATATGGAAAGAAAAGATATACCAAAAAGAATACAAATGGAATTTAAGCGACATTTATGAAAATTATGAAAGATGGAATGAAGATCTTGCAAAAATGGAAAAAATTCAAGAAGAACTTGTAAAATTTAAAGGAAAATTTGATAACGAAGATAAACTTCTGGAATTTTTGAAAAAGCAGGAAGAGTCAGAAAAAATTGCTTACAAGCTTTATAGATACCCACAACTTGCGAGAGATCTTGACTCATCGGACAAAAAAGCAACTGAAAATATGCAAAAAATTCAGTTTTTGTTTGCAAAAATGGGAACAGAGCTCTCTTGGGTAAATCCAGAACTTATTGAAAATAGAGAAAATATTGAAAAATGGATTCAAAAAAAAGAATTTTCAGATTACAGATTTGGACTTGAAAACTTGTTTAGACTGCAAAGCCATGTTTTGGATGAAGATAAGAGTAAGCTGCTTTCTTATTACAGCTCATATTTTTCAGCACCAAGAAGCATTTATTCTGAAATAACAGTAACTGATGTAGATTGGCCTTTAATTAAACTGAATAATGGCGAAAAAATTCAAGCGACTGCTGCCAATTACAGTAAAGTTGTATCTACAAATAGAAATCAAGAAGATAGAAAATTGATATTTGAAAATTACTACGGAATTTTTGAAAAAAGAAAAAATACGATTGCGGCAATTTATAATTCAATTTTGCAAAAAAATGTAGCAAGTTCAAAAGCCTACAATTATAAATCATTTTTATCTAGTGCTTTAGAAGATAACAATATTCCTGAAGATATTTATTTGAATTTGATAAATACTGCAAAAGAAAATACTGCGCCGCTAAAACGATATATAAAATTGAGAAAAGAAATTTTGGGCCTTTCTGAATATCATAACTATGACGGTTCGATAAATCTTGTTAAATTTGACAAGGAATATGAATATGACGATGCTAAAAAAATTGTTTTAAATTCAATTGAACCACTTGGAAAAGATTATGCAAAAAAAATGGAGAATGCGATTTCACAAGGATGGCTTGATGTGTTTGAAACACAAGGAAAACGGTCAGGTGCTTATTCTGCTGGAGTTTATGGAGTTCATCCATATATGCTTCTAAATTACAACAAAACTCTTGACAGCGTATTTACATTGGCACACGAATTAGGACATACTTTACACACTTTGTATTCTCAAGAAAATCAACCGTTTTCAACATCAGATTACACAATTTTTGTTGCAGAAGTAGCTTCAACTTTTAACGAAAGACTGCTACTTGACTATATGCTTGAAAAAACGCAAGATCCGACTGAAAAAATAGCACTTTTGGAACAGGAAATTAGAAATATTACTGGAACATTCTATTTTCAAGCATTACTTGCCGATTACGAATACCAAGCGCATAAATTAGCGGAAACTGGACAACCGATTACAGCTGATGTTTTAAGCAAGATAACAGATGACTTATTTTACACTTATTACGGCGACGAAATTGAAAAAGATGAACTATTAAGTATTTTCTGGGCAAGAGTGCCACACTTCTTTAATTCACCGTTTTATGTGTATCAATACGCAACTTGTTTTGCATCTTCAGCAATTTTGTATGACAAAGTTATAAAAACTGAAGATGAAAATGCAAGAAAAGAAGCACTTAAAAGATATATTGAACTTTTAAGTTCAGGTGGAAATGACTTTCCGATGAATCAATTAAAAAAAGCTGGAGTTGATTTGAGTAAAAAATCTACGATTGAAGCGGTTTCTAAACAACTTGACGGTTTACTTGATAAGTTGGAAAATGAGATAAAAAAAATAAATAAATAAAATAAACAAATTAAATTTAAAATTTTTAAAAATTTAGGGAGATTGCTTTTTATGAAATTTGAAGAAAAAAATTTAAAAATTTATTTCTGATATGAAAAAAAGGTATTGGGAGATTTCCTGTAACTGTTGTTTTTTTAGCTTGATACTTTTTATTGTAGCAATTTTTACAATTGAGAGTGATTTTTATATTCTTCTGAAGAGGATCTTTGGATAAAATATTTGATTATCGCAATCCCTCTTTCTGCGTCAGTTGAACTTATAAGAGAAAAAAATATTTGGAAAATAAACGCTCGAGCTTTTTTTAGAATTACTAGCTTTTTTGGAATATTTTTTTATTTATTTTTTCTCTTAAAAATATTTTTTTAAAAATCATTTTGCAACTGAAACAATTAATATTACTGCGACAATATTAATATTTTATGTACTTTTTATTTAATTCCGATTATTTACCGAAATGAAGATAAAGAAAAAAATATTTACAGTCAGTTGTTGGAAATCAAATGATTACGATAGGTTTTTTTCTATAGTTTTATTTTTTTAGGACTTTCTGCTATAGTCGGCACAATTGATGTCCTTCTTATAAATCTTCCAAATACGATATATTTTTGATAATTTCGTATTTTTCAGCATCAATTTTTTTGGAGTGGCATTTTTTTGTTTCAAGATTAAAAGAAAAAGATGAAAGTCTAAAAGATTATAATTTGCCAAAAATTGTAGAAGTTTTAATTTGCTATATTTTTAATACCGTTAATTTTTAATTTACACAGCTATTTTTATATTTATATTTTTGTAAAAATTATATTTACTCTAAAAAAATGCCAAAGGAATTGTGTCACATTTAGTTTTTATGGTATACGACTTTTTAGTTTATTTATAATAATTATGGCAACTCCGATAACTTATAAAAAAATAAATTTGCTAAATTTTACAAAAAAATATTTTTCCGTTAATTTCTATCCCACTTATTTTACTGGCACTTTTTTTCAATAAACGAGAGAATTTTTTTCAATACGGAGTTACAGAAAATCGTTATTTAGTGGTAATTTTAATACTTTGGCTACTTTTTTTAACATGATTTTTTTATCATAAAAGCTGATGTGAAATGGGTGCTTATTTCATTTATTTTTTTGCAGTTTTAGTCGCTATTTTTTTAGTCCATTTAATTTAGTAAATGTTTCAATAAATAGTCAAAATAAACGGCTTGAGAGAATTCTTAAAAAAATGGAATCATTCAAAACAAAAAAATTTATAAATAAAAAAATAATGAACTTTCTCAAAGAACTAAAAATGAAATTATGTCAATAATTGATTATTTTTTTACAATAACGCTTCGAAATAAAACGAAAAAAATAAAAAAATTTTTGGAAAAAAACATATGAAAAACCAGAAGATTTTTATGAAAGTAATCGGTGTTAATGACTCTTGGAAAAGTTATGAAAATATTGACATTCAAGAAAAAAACATTGTTTCTGACATTGCTTTTAAAAAAACAGATGATGATATTGAAATTACCAAGATAAAGGGATATGATTACTTAATATATGATTTTAGCGTTTCATATCCATTGGATACAAATGAAACAAAAAGAAATTGATAATAACGGCTATAAAATTATATTAAAAAAATGAAAAATTTAACGATTAAAAATATTCAGAAAAAAATATTGAAATATTAAATATTAATTTGAATAAAATTGCAAATGAAATCTATTTAAAAAAATAAAAGAAAAAGCTAAAAAGACAAAAATCAAAGTTATGTCAAACTTCACGAAAACGATTTAACATATTTATCTGAAACTAAAAATTCTAAATATAAAATCGTATTTTTACGAAATTCATTTGAGTGAAGATGATAAATTTAATAATTTAAATATAAATATTTATTTTAGCGAAAAATAAAAATTTTTATATTTTTATAATTTTTTTATTTAAAAATCAATTTTAAAAAGGGAATGTTTTTTTATAATTTACGAAACATTCCCTTATTATTTTTTATATTCTCAACTTATTTTTTTCATCATTTTAAAATTCTAAATTTATAAATTTTTAAATTAATATTTTTTTAGCTTGTGAGCATAATAAGGCTTAAAAAAATGTTCCAACGAGTGCTTCTCCACCCATCAAGCCATTTGCAAATAAGAGCATTCTGCCATAAAAAAACCTTTTTGAAATCCGATTTGCCAAAAACTTAAAAATTCCACCAAAAAAAATACTGTCAATGTGAAACTAAACGGCATATACATCCCTATTCCAAAAATTATTATATTAAAATTGAAAAATTTTTAAAACTGCTCCGATTAAAAAAATCCTGTAAAAAAACACATTTAAATGTGGAATATGATTTATTGAGTTCAAAATAAGCGAAATTTTTTTAGATTTGAACTCGCATACGATAAAGTTTTTTTCCTGAAGAAAAAAATAAAAAAAAACAAAAAAATGTTATTATAAAAGAACTCGCAACTGCGCCAATCATCTGTGCCAAAAACTGCTCTCTCGGATTTATTCCAACTTTACTGCATAACTTAAAGTTGTTTAACACATCCCCTGCAAAAAGAACAGGCAACGGTTACAACACACGCCATTAAAAAAATAATATTAAAGTTGTCAATCCAACGACATACTTTTTCTCCAGAAATATTTAATCCGTTAAACAATTTATTTAAAAAAATGATATTAGCGAAATTGTTATAATAGCATTGATTTCTATTGGATTAACTCCTGTTTTTTTCCAGTTGTGTAACCAGAAATTATCACGGCAAAAAAATCACTAAAAAAACATCGAAAGTAGCGATAAAAAAATAACGGTATTCTAAAAAAATCATATTTGTAAAAAAAGATAAAAAAATTGTCAAAAATAAGAGCTTTACCAAAATACTCGAATTTTTTTATAAAATTTTTCAAATGAAAATGTCTTTAAGAAAAATACAAAATCCAATTCCAGCTAAAATTCCCATAGTCAAGCTAGATTTTACATTTACAAGGTCATCTATTTTATAAAATTTTGAAATCAAATCTGAAATAAAATAAACTAAAATTCCACCTAAAAACCAAAGAAAAGTTTTTGAAAGACCTAAAATATATCCTATTCCAACTAATATTGGAGAAACATAAAAATTAAGAACGCTTTTTAGAAAAAAAACTGTTGGAACTAACGGTTTACTTCTGAAAAAACTCGCATCCCGTAAAATTGTCACAATCGAACTAACACCCACTCCAAATCCAACTGCTCTGGCATTTTGAATATTTTTTCCAGAATCAATCACATTAAAAGTGGCTTCTCCAACAGGAAATTCAAGTTTATCTTCATCTAACATCTTTGACCTAAAAATATACGACACAAATCCACCTAAAATACTTCCAACTAAAATTGTAAAAAACATCGTATCTCTGCTAATGCTTTCAATACTTCCTCCAAAAAGAATGTAAACTGGCATTGTAAAAGCTACTCCAGCTGCAATTGTAGTTCCACTTCCCATAATCATTTGAGTGATTGCTATTTCTTTATCATTTGTACTTTTCAAAAAGTTTAAAATTAATATGGAAATTGTCGTAACTGTAATTGAAGACCAAGTTAAAGTCCCAAATTTTAAAACTGTGTAAAATGCACTAGACGAGACTAAAATTGCTCCAAGAACTCCCAAAAGAATGGAAGCGATTGTAATATTTAATTTTTTTGCTCCAGCCATATCAATCTTTCTCCTTCATTATATAAAAAGATTTTTATAAATAAAATTGCTGCACCAATTATTCACAATTGTTGAAAAACAAAACTTTTAGAAATAAGAATAATTTTTTTACAGCAACTTTTTTTATTTTTTTATTATTTTAAATTTAAATAAAGATTATTGTATGAATTATTCATATTAATGGCTGAAAGGAAATCCGTATTTCGGAAATCCTTCAATCAGCACTTTTCGTGCTCTACAAAGTTCAGAAGTAGGAATAACTTTTTTAACAATAATCTTCAGTTTATTTTTAACATAAAAATTACTACTTATCAAGTTTTTTTAATAAAAATCTGCTAAAAATTTGTGTAAGCGGAAGTGGATTATTCACATCAATTTTTATCAAATATGACATCTGCTACTTCTTTATCAAACACTTTTTGTCCCTCTAGCTTTTTACATTCATCTCAAGCAAATCATACATTGTCATATATTCTTTGTTTACAAAAATATTTCAAAAATATCTTCAAGATAAGCTGCTTCATTATTTTGAAGTCTATTTTTGATCTCTATAATTTTTACTGACAGGCAAATTCATATCAATCCAAATGTATTCTGATTTTTGTAAATCCACCAAAATTGTACTAGTTGTATAATTTTTTGATAAAATTTGAAAACCTTGACTAATTGCGGCGCTAAACATATTTTTTCTATCTTGCGACTCCTCTTTTGTAAGTTCTAAAACTCCCGCAAATACGCTGTTAATTTCCTTAAAATTAAAACCATTGTAACTTCTAACCGTCATTAAAATATAATTAATTCCTTTTTTCTTAATTTTCTCCAAATCATAAATATCAATAAATTCCAGTGCTCCATCAGGCGCATCCACAATATCTCCACTAAAAGCGAAACCTTCTTCAATTTGATTATAATATGCAAGTGAATTCAAAAAGTTAAACTCACTATCGAAATAAACAGCGGATAAATCAATATCTGTTCGAATTTTTAGTCCATCTTTTTCAAAATTTTTCCAACCAACAAAAAATCTCAGGACTTCGGCATCGCTGTTAAATTTGATTCTTGAACCTTTTGTCATCGGACGAAGTGAAATGTTGCTATCTTTTTCGCTCGTTGTAACTGCAATATTTTTATAACTTTCATCGACAAATACTTTTTTTAGTGAATCTTTTTCTTTTAACTTTTCAATAATTCCATTTTTTACAACTTCCATCAAGTCTTCTATCAATTCATCACTTAAAAATATCGTTTCGTCTATTTTTCTCCAAGTTCCTTTGCTATTCACAACTCTTGGAATTTCCATCTGTAAATTTCTAATTCTTTCTTTTTCAAGCGTTTCAATAATTTCAGTTTTATTTTTTTGTTCTTCAATATTTTTTTGCTTTTTCCAATTCAGATTCATCTTTCTGTTCTTCCTTGAAAAACAAGATTTCTGAAAACATTTCTAATTTTTTTGAGCGTTTTTTTCAGGTGAATTTTTTTCTCAAAAATTTCTTCCACAGTTTTTTTCTTCTTCTGTAATTTGCGAATTTTTAATTTTTTTCCATTTTTATTTTTTTATTTCTATTTCTTTATTTTTAATTTCTTCAAGTTGGTTTTTTTCTGTAAATTCAAAAGTCTGTCGTAAAGTTGCAGTAAAACTCTTGTATTTACATCTTTCATGCATTTTTTTAGACCATTTATCAAAAATATGATATTGTTTTTTTATTCGAAATATTCAAAAAGCGACAAAACTTGTCTAGCATAATCGCCAGAAAATTTTAAATAAAGTCCAATAAATTTCTCCAAATCTTTATTTGACATATTTGGAATATTTTTTTCACTTTGTCAAAAATAACCTTTTTGGCGTTTCATATTCAAATTTTGAAAAACAGCATATTCACAATTTTTTTGAACATTTGGATATTTTTTTCAAATTAATTTTTTTGCATTTAATTTAAAAAAATTTGTGCCACGGTTTTTTTGTATCTTTTTAATATCTGGAAAACTATTTTTTTATTTTTTTCCAATTTTTTTACAATTTGAGCCAACTCTGTTCTGCTAAAATATGCAAAGCAAATATATTTCGTATTCAATTCACCATTCGATAATTTCGTAATAAACCGCAAAACATCTGTAGCCGTGTCAAAATTTCCAATCAAAATTTTTCTTTTTTCCCAAACATAACTTGATAGCGTCGTAAGTGTTTCCTTCATCAAAATATTTTCAGAATATTCTTCCAATTCTTTCTCAGAAAATCCGTTTGATAAAAAGCAGACATCTTCTAAATACTGACTTGACAAAGTGACATTGCTAGAAAGCAAATTATAAAATAATTTTTCAATATCAGAATCAGCTACTAATTTTAAATGAGAAAGTTCAACTAACTGTGCTAGTTCATTTTTTTCATATCCAATATTTTTTTATTTTTTTAAATTTTTTATGTTTCGGAATATATCCAAACCAGTAATGAAAACATCTGATTTATGTAAATATCAGCCTCTTCCATATTCATAACTTCTTTTTGGAAAAATCTTTATAAAAAAACTTCATATCCTTTATCTGATTTAAAATCTTCAATATTTTTCCAGCATTTCACGGCATAAATCTATGGCATAGTCCCTGTCAACTTTAAAAATTGTCTGTGCCAACTTTTTTTCAAAAGTATATCCATAACCTTGAAATTTTTTTGTAATTGTAGCCATTTCAGCGATACTCAAAGTATTGTTTCTACTCGCTTTTTCAATATTTAGTTTTTGCTCTTGGACATAAACTCCGTTTAAATGTCGTAAAAGTAATGCTATTTATTGATTTTTATCATTTTTATTCCACCTTTTAAAAATAGTTTATACTTAATTATACTAAAAAGATTAATATAAGTCCAGCACTAAATTTTTCTCTATTAAGAAAAATATTTTTATTTAATTTTTTTATTTTTTTAGTTTTTAAAAAGACTAGAATTTTTTTATTTTTCTAGTCTTTATTTTAAAATTATTTTTTTAAATTTTTTTAAACTTTTTTTAAATTATTCTTTAAAAATATTTCAAAATTTCTTGCATAACTTTATCTGACTTTAAAATGCTTGAGTGACTTTCCCCATCAATTATTTTAAATTTACAGTTTTCCAATTTTGCATTTTTAACTGGAACCGCTCCGTCACTTTCTCCATCTGTTATTACCGAATATAACGGATTATTTGCTCTATTTCCAACCATGACATAACAGTTGTAATCTGGCTCTTTCAGCTGATTTACAAAACTATCTTTTTGAACATTTATCTGTTTTATCGCTTTCCCCAAATATGGACTTAACAGTTCTGTAAAAAAATTTCCTGCCATTGAACTTCCATGAGATGGTGGCGAAAGAAACACTACTTTTCCCAATTCTTCAAAAGTATTTTCTTGTAATTGGTATCTCAAAACGACTGAACCCATTGAATGAACTACAAAGTTTATTTTTAATTTTTTTTTGTTTTCCGATACTCTTTTTTTATTTATTTCATTTAAAATTTTAATTTTTTTCTCAATTTCTGGCTCAATATATTTTTTTGCTATATCTTGAATTTCATCTTTAGTAGTTGGATACTGAATATTAACTCCTGAATATCCATTTTCCTCCAATTTTTTCTCAATATACTCCAAATTGTCCAATTTACTGTAAATACCGTGCATCAAAATAACAATATCTTTATCTGTCTTTTCAATATTCCCAAATTCTTCTGTCCTAAATTCATGCGTCAATATTCCAGCATTAATATTTATTGTTACTGACAATAAAAAAACAATTTTTAATATATAATTTTTTATATTTTTCATATTTTTCCCTTTCACTAAGAAAGCCTATTACGAAAATCCTCATACTTAAATGTACGAATAACTTTTAATCCATCCTTTTCAGTATAAACTGCAATTGACGGAAGATTTATTCCATTGAAGGTGTTTGTTTTAACCATGCTGTAATGCGCCATATCGGTAAAAATCAGTTTATCCCCAACTTTTACTGGCTCATCAAAAGAATAATCTCCGATAATATCTCCTGCAAGACAAGTTGGTCCACCAAGTCTATAATTATATTTTTTCTCATTTGGCATTCCAGAACCAAAAATATACGGTCTATACGGCATTTCTAAAACATCAGGCATGTGACACGAAGCTGATGTATCAAGCAAAAGTATATCAATTTCATTTTTTGTCATATCCAGCACTTCTGATACCAAAAATCCAGTATTTAGCGCAACAGCTTCCCCAGGTTCAAGATAAACTTCTACATCATATTTGTTTTTTATATGATTTATGCATCTCACAAGTTTTTCTATGTCGTAGTCTTTTCGAGTGATATGATGTCCACCGCCAAAATTTACCCATTTCATATCATAAAGATATTTTCCAAACTTTTCTTCAAATATTTTTAGCACATTTTCCAAAGCGTCGGAATTTTGCTCACAAAGTGCGTGGAAATGAAGTCCATCTAATCCAGAAAGTCTTTTTTCATCAAAATTTTCCAAAGTCACTCCAAATCTTGAATATCTTCCCGCAGGGTTGTAGATTTCTGTTTCAACTTCTGAAAATTCAGGATTAATTCTAAGTCCACAGCTTATTTTTTTTCCAGTTTCTTTTATTTTAGCAAAAACTCTGTCTTTAAATTTAGCCCACTGATTAAATGAATTAAATACGATATGATTAGTTAAATCTAATATTTCATCAAATTCATCATCTCTGTAAGCTGGATTAAAAATGTGAGTTTCGATATTTTTATCAGAAACTTTTTTTTCCATTTCTTCATATCCAAGTTTTGCCTCAAATAGTGAACTTGCTGTAGTTCCGTCCAAATACTGCGCTATTAACGGATAAAAATAAAACATTGAAAATCCTTTTTGCGCCAATAAAATTTTACATCCAGTTCTATCTTTCACGCCTTTCAGCACTTCCAAATTTTTTTTCAAAAGTCTTTCATCCACTAAAAATGATGGTGTTGGAAGATTTGTAATATCTATGTCTATATATTTATTTTTTGTCACTTTTCCTCCTAATTTAAATATTTTGTTAAAATTTTTGATTTAAAAAAATTTTCACAAAAACTAATCCACTAATTCGGATTAAAATCTTCAATCCAAGGAAGTCCAAATTTGTTTAATGCATCCATAAATTTATCAGGGTCAAGTTCTTCCACATTGTAAACTCCTGGTTTTTTCCACTCTCCAGTAAGCACCATAGATGCTCCAATCATCGCTGGAACTCCAGTTGTATATGAAATTGCTTGAGAGCTAACTTCTTTATAACATTCTTCATGTGTGCAGACATTGTAAAGATAATAAGTTTTATCTTTTCCATCTTTTTTCCCTCTAAAAATATTTCCGATGTTTGTCTTTCCTTTAGTTCTAGGTCCAAGTGAAGCAGGATCTGGAAGCACAGCTTTTAAAAACTGCAGTGGAACAATTTTTTGACCTTCAAAATCAATTGGCTCAATCGAAGTCATTCCCACATTTTCCAACACTTTTAAGTGAGTCAAGTAGCTTTGACCAAAAGTCATAAAAAATCTAATTCTCTTAATTCCTTTTATATTTAATGCAAGTGACTCAAGTTCTTCATGATGAAGCAAATACATATCCTTTTCCCCAATTTGCGGAAAATTATACACTCTTTTAATTTCCATCGGCTCTGTTTCAACCCATTTTCCATCTTCCCAGTAACTTCCATTAGCAGTCACTTCTCTTATATTTATTTCAGGATTAAAATTTGTCGCAAACGGATAACCGTGATCTCCAGCATTTGCGTCAAGAATGTCAATATAATTAATTTCATCAAAATAATGTTTTTGTGCATAAGCTGAAAATACTCCAGTCACACCTGGATCAAATCCGCAACCTAAAATCGCTGTAATCCCAGCATCTTCAAATTTTTTACGATAATCCCACTGCCATTTATATTCAAATTTCGCCGTATCTAGCGGTTCATAATTGGCTGTATCCAAATAATCTGTCTTAGTTTCAAGACAAGCATCCATTATTGTCAAATCTTGATAAGGTAGTGCCACATTTATCACAATATCAGGTTTATGTTCATTTATTAATGCCACAAGTTCTGGAACATTGTCAGCATCAACTTTAGCTGTCTGAATATCAATTCTTCCCGCATATTTACTTTTTTCAATTGTTTCTTTAATTGCATCACATTTAGATTTTGTTCTACTGGCGATCATAATTGAACTAAAAACTTCTGAATTTTGTGCACATTTATGACACACGACATTTGATACTCCTCCTGCTCCTATTATCAACGCTTTTTTTCCCATTTCTTTCCTCCTGCTTTTATTTAATATTTTTAAATTAATTTATTTATTAATTTATTAATCTATCTGAACCTCCCACGACTAAAGTCGCAGGGTTCTAAAATTTTTAAAAACATTTAAAAATTTTCTAAGAAGTTTGATAGCTTTACACTACCCTTATTCTTTTAGGTGTGTTCAGTTCACCTCTATTATATAGGATACTTAAATCCACAACTTTACTTTTTCTTAATATATTTAATGCTCCATTACAATCCGCATTTATGAGTTTACCTGTGCTTGTTTGATATAGTCCTCTTTTTATTCTTTTTTTCCACTGAATATATTTTTTTGTGAATTTTTCTTTATCATATATTGGAATTTCATCTCCATCAAAGAAACTTGCTTTTCGATGTATAACTCTCTTCTTGCAGTTTAAATTCTATTCCATATAGTTTACATAGATATATTAATTTATCTCTTAATTTTCCATATGGTATATTTACAAAATTTTTGATTATTTATACTTCCAATATTTGATTTCCTTTGAAAATCTTCATTATATCCTAGAACTAGTTTTTCCTATATCATTATTAAGACAATAATTTACAATTATTCTTGCTGCTTTTGAAAGATAATCTTCTATACGATTATTTCTCTTTCTAGCTATTCTTTTTTTGTCTTAATGTTGTCCGCTTAACCTTTTGCTTATCTTTAATGCTTTGTAATTTTGCATTTGTCTTATTATAGTATTGATTTATTGATTTTTAATTTTTCTACCATCTATTATGAATGAAGCTCCAGTATTTGTAACACAAGTGCAAAGATTGTCTATACCTAAATCAATTCCTAGTGCATTTTCTTTATTTAATTCCCTTTGAACTTCCTCTACTTCATAAGTATATTGAATTTCAAAGTACCTAGAATGTTGTTTTGGTATTATTCTAATCTCTTTTATTTTCTTGCCTTTTAATACTGGTGGCAGCTTAATTTTAACTTCCTGATGAGTTTTCTTAAACGAATTTGAATAAGGAACTATCAGCATACCATCTTTTAATCTTACAAAACCTATAACAAGAGTTGTAAAGCCATCTTTAGCAAGATATTTAGGTAATTTTATATCTTTAAAATTATATTGACCATTTTTAGCAAGTTTCAAAAGTCCAAAAAAATGATTTAAAACTTCCGTCTACTTCTTTTAGAATTTGTTGAGCCATGTTAGAATTTAACTTCTTATAGTTCTCACTATTTTTTTAAGCATTTTATAGTTTTCATTATAACTTAAATACTTTTTCTTATTAAAATAATACTGTCTAATATTTATATATAGCTTCATTAGTTAAGTTCTTGGCTATATGAGATAAATATTTTAAATTCCTAAACTCCTTTTTACTAAGATGTTTTACCTGTTGTTTTAATGTTAAATACATATATAATCACCTCCTTTTCATCAGAGATATTATACCATGTACTCTACATTTTATCTGTCAAAAAAGTAATATTTTTAAATATTTTTAAAGTTTTTAAAACCCCACAACAGTGGGAAGCGTCGTTCACATAAGTTCGCTACTACTTATGCAGTTCCCTTATGAACTTCTTGTTATCTCTAACAAGCACAGACTATATCTTATCCATATCCTATTTCAAGGACTTAGGCGAAACCACTTCCAATACCAATTGCTTGTATTGTACTCCCCTCACGAGGGATAGTCGTTGAACTTTCCTTTTCAGGCTTAGCTGCTGATTGTCTATTATCATAATGTTTAGGATTTAACCTTGCACCATCTAGTATATTTTTTCTGCTTTCGCCACCATCACACTTATACCATTCACTTAGGTATTATGTTGTGGTTATACTAGCTTTAAGAGTTCCCAGCAGTTCAGTTTCTTTGTTGCACGGTTTTGCTCCGTGTCTACATACAAGTTTCCCTATATGCTTACTAAAATTTTCGTGCAATTCATCTCACGACTAAAGTCGCGAGTGTTCTTGTGCTATTTAATAAATTATTCCATTTTGAATAAAAATATTTTTTATTCCATTTTCTCCGACAACAAAATTTATTTTTCTTGGTCTAATGTCAAATGTTCCTTTATTTGTACCTATTTTGTTTCCAGGAACCAATATTTTTTTACTTTCTGGAATTAAAATTTCAGCTGCCGATTTACTTACAACAATTTTTTTAACTTCATCTCCCAAAGGCAATGTTACACTATTATTTTTGGTTGACGGCGCATGTATTTTAAATGTGCTGTAATCAATTTGAACTTTGTCAGCTCCATACATTTTTATTCCTACTGCATAAACTTCCAACTTATCAAATGAAAATTTTTCCACTTTACTTTCAAATTTTGGTGAACTTTTAAAAGTATAAGTTTCTGATGCAAATGAAAATGAGCTTAAAATTAGTACTGCAATCAATAATTTTTTTCATATTTTTTTCTCCTTTTACTTTTTTTACTTTTTTTACTTTTTTTATTTTTTTATTATTTTTTTATTTTTATTTTTTTATTATTTTTTTATTTTTTTATTTTTATTTTTTTATCTCAAAATTTTTTTAATTTAAAAAAATAAAAAAATTTATGTTATTTCTTTTTTTAGTTAGAATTTAAATTTATTTTTTTATTTTTATTTTTTTCTCAATTAATTATATCACAAATATTTTTAAAATTTTAATTATTTTTTTATAAAAAAATTACAACATTAAATGCTGTAATTTCGTTAATATTTTATAATTTTTATAATTCCTGTTTTTAAGATATGTCCCATTTTTTTCTTTTTTTAGTTTTCAAATATTTTTCCATCAATTTCATTTGCAGGAATTTCAATTTCTTCTCTGTTTACAACTTTTATTTTATAATTTTCAAGACCTTTAATTTTAGCTGGATTATTTGTCATAAGTGAAATTGATTTTATTCCCAAATCTTTTATTATTTGAGCTGCCACCGCATAATCTCTAAGATCTTCTTCAAATCCAAGTTTATGATTAGCTTCTACCGTATCAAATCCTTCATCTTGAAGTTTATAGGCTTTTAATTTATTCAAAATCCCAATTCCACGACCTTCCTGTCTTAAATAAATAACCAGACCTTCACCTTTTTTTTCAATTTCATTTAAAGCTCTGTGCAACTGATCTTGGCAGTCACATCTTTTTGATCCAAAGACATCGCCAGTCAAACACTCAGAATGAAGTCTTACACTCACATTTTCTTTATCTTTCACATTTCCTTTAATTATAGCAATATATTCTTTATCTTCTATTTTATCGCTGTAACCAACAAAGTCAAATGTCCCAAATTTTGTCGGTATTTTGACACTAGCTTCACCTTTTACCAATTTTTCATTATTTTTTCTATACAGAATTAATTCGTCAACTGTAATAATTTTCAAATTATGTTTTTGACAAAATGCGAACAAATCGTCTCTTCTAGCCATAGTTCCATCATGATTCAACATTTCCATAATAACTGCAACTGGCTCAAATCCAGCAAGTCTAGCCAGGTCAACTGCTGCTTCCGTATGTCCTCTTCTCTCCAAAACCCCATTTTCCTTAGCAATCAAAGGAAACATATGTCCAGGTCTTAAAAAATCTTCTGGCTTTTTATTCGGATTTGCCAAATCCAAAACAGTTTTTAATCTGTCAGCTACCGAAATTCCAGTTGTTGTCCCTTCAGCCGCATCTACTGAAATTGTAAAAGCTGTCCCGTGATGATCGGTATTGTGATGAGTCATTGGGTCCAACATAAGTCTTTTAGCTACTTCGTGGGAAACAGGAACACACATAAGTCCTCTTGCTTCATTTATAATAAAGTTCATCCACTCGTAAGTTGCAACCTGTGCTGGAAGTATCAAATCTCCTTCATTTTCCCTATCTTCATCGTCAACAACCACAACTGGAATACCTTTTTTCAAGTCTTCAATCGCAGCTTCGACAGTATCAAATTTTACTTTATTTTCTGCCATTTAAACCACTTCTTTCTTTTCTTTCTTTTTTTCCTTTTTTATTAAAATCCATTTTTTTGTAAAAATTCCATCGTCAATTTTGATTTTTTCTGATTTTTTTCTTTATTTTTCAGAGTTATAAAAATTATCAAATTTCAATATTTTTTTCCACATATTTTCCAAATAAATCTGTTTCAATATTCACAAAATCCCCAGTTTTCTTCATTCCAACTGTAATATTTTCAATCGTGTGCGGAATAAGTGAAACCGAGAAAATTCCATCTTCATCATTTACATCAATTACCGTAAGACTCGCCCCATCAATGGTTATACGCCCTTTTTCAACGATATATTTCATATTATTTCTATGATTTTCATCCAGCTGAAATTCATAAATTTTCGCAATTCCCTTATCCGTAATTGACAAAATTTTAGCTTCGCAGTCAACATCTCCCATAACAAGATGTCCGCCTAAAAAAGTTGCAAGCGTAAGCGACTTTTCAAGATTGACAATATCCCCCGCTTTAGCTCGTTTCAAGCCACTTCTCTCAATAGTTTCAAACATCACATCTGCCGTAAAGTCACTTCCTTTTAATTTTGTAACGGTCAAGCAAACTCCGTTTACAGCAATACTATCCCCAATTTGTGCCTTTTCTACAACCTTTTTTCCTCTTATTGTAATTTCAATACTTGCATTTTTTTTTGCAAGATTAATAATTTTTCCAGTTTCTTCAACTAAACCAGTAAACATAACTTTCTCCTGATTTTTAATTTATTTTTTAATAGACATATTTGACAACTATTTTTTTCTTAACAAGGGGTCAAAACCTCTTGCTTTATTATATTTATTTCATTAAAGTTAAAATTTATATAGTTTTCAAATAAATTAAATAATTTATTTAAATTAATTATAATTTTTTTGCAAAAATTCTATTCCCGCATTTTCGCCATAAACATTATATTTCACATTTTTCAAAATTACAGCTTCATCCATTTTTTCCCTATCAAATCCCGCAATAAAAGACTTCCCTTTTTCATCGCCTAAAATTTTATTGGCAATAAAAATTTCTCCAGCGTCAATTACATTTTCTTCAAATGCCTGTGAAATAAGCGATTGTCCACCTTCCAGCAAAATTGAATCAATTCCAATTTCTCCAATTTTACGAAGAATTTCTTTAAAGCTAAATTTTGTGCCATTTAAAAATACAAATTTAACTTTGCTATTTTTCAGAAAAATCCAGCTGCTTTTCAGAATTTTCGTTATTTTTTGATGTGACAATTATTGTCTTTTTATCGCTATTTTCTTTAATAATATTGTGATTCTTTCCAGTTTTAAAATGTGGGTCAATAATGATTCTATATGGATTTATACCGTTTTCAACTCTTGCAGTAAGACTTGGATTGTCAGCTAAAACCGTGTTTATTCCAACCATAATTCCCATAAATTTATTTCGATACAACTGAACTTTTTCACGAGCAGTTTCATTTGTAATCCATTTGGAATTTCCTGTCTTTGTAGCAATTTTCCCATCTAAAGTTATCGCACATTTTAAAAACAAATACGGAATTTTTTTGTCATAATATATTTAAAAACACTTGATTAATTTTATCACATTCACTTTTCAAAACATTTTCACGCACTTCAATCCCAGCATTTTTCAATATTTGCACACCTTTTCCAGCCACTTTCGGATTTGGGTCAGATGAGCCAATAACACATCTTTTTAGTCCCATTTTCACAATTTTTTCAGCACAAGGCGGTGTTTTTCCATAATGCGAACACGGTTCCAATGTGACATAAATCGTTGCATTTGACAAATCGTTTGAATTTTGAGCAGCTTCTTCCAAAGCGTAAACTTCAGCATGAGGCCCTCCAAAATATTTATGATAGCCAGTTCCAATAACTTTTCCATCTTGAACAACAACCGCTCCGACCATCGGATTAGGATTTACCGCCCCAGCTCCTTTTTTTGCCAGTTCAATTGCCATTTGCATATAATTTTTATCAATATTTTCTTCTATATTTTCTTCCATCTTATTATTTTTTTATTTTTCCTTTTTTTAATTAATTTTTTTAACTTTATTAATTTTTTTAATTTTTATTAATTTTTTTAAAATTTCTCAAGTCTTTAAAATTTAATTTATAAAATCAAAATTATTAAATATTTAAATATTTATTTTTAAAATTGTCCAATATTTTTTATTAAATCAATCATTTCTAATGCACCAAATGCAACATCGGCACCTTTATTTCCAGCTTTTGTACCCGCTCTTTCAATTGCTTCTTCAATATTATTTGTAGTTAGAACTCCAAACATTACAGGAAGTCCTGTTTGCAATGAAATTTGAGCCACTCCTTTAGAAACTTCTGCACAAACATAGTCAAAATGAGGTGTTGCACCTTTTATAACAGCTCCTAAAGTTAAAATTGCGTCATATTTTTTTGATTCAGCCATTTTTTTAGTGATTAAAGGTATTTCAAAAGCTCCTGGAACCCAAGCAATATCAATATCTTCGTCATTTACATCATTTCTTTTAAGCACATCTACCGCTCCACCAACTAATTTTGAAGTGATAAACTCATTAAATCTCCCCGCAACTATTCCTATTCTCAAACCTTTTCCATTAAATTTTCCTTCTAGCGTTCTCATTTTTATTCCTCCTGAATTTTATTTTGTTTATTTTTTTAAATTTTTTTATTTTTTTATTTTTAATAAATTTATTTTTAAAATAAAAACTGGATTATGAAATCCAGAGCGTTTTTTTACTTAAGAAAAATTTTTTTATAATTTTTTTGAATTTTATTTATTTAATAATCAAAATTATTTTTAATTCAAATAATCATATCGCTTCTCTCATCCAGACTTTACTGTCGGTAACGGAATTACACCGTTTCATGCAACTAATAGTTAATTTAGCTTTGCTCGTGGACTTTACCACCGGTCGAAATTTCACCTTGCCCTGAAGTCTTACTCTTAGAATCATTATATACTCTTTTTTTATTTTTGTCAAATGATTTCATTTTTTTAAAATTTTTTTCTAAAATTAAAAAAATTTAATTATTTTTTTATCTAATTTAAAGTTTTTATTTTTTTAAATTAATGCTATAATACTTCAAGTGTCGCCAAAAATAGACATAAAAAAATAAAAAAATATTAAATATCGAGAAAGAGAAAGGATTTTTTAAAAATTTATGAAAAAAAAAGGGACTTTTAACTACGACGCTTATGATGGTCGCAATGCTTCCTGGAACTTTACAAGCAAAAGTTTCCAAAACTAAAAAACCTATAAAAAAGAATAGTTTATCAACAAACTCAAATTCAAAAACTATTTCAAGAAAAAAAATAACTTCTTCTAATTCAGAATTTATTCAATTCCAAAAAAATAATAAATCAGAACTTGTCACAGAAAAAATGAGTGAATTAAAAAAATATCACGAAAAAGTTCTTCATTCAGGGACAACTGCTCAAAAGAAAAAAGTTTTTACTCAAAAAAAACTTTTGACAGCCTATAGTCACTGGAAAGGAACTAAATATGCACTTGGTGGCGATTCTAAAAAGGAATTGACTGTTCTGCACTAACTCGTCGAGTTTATCGTGAAGTTTACAAAAAAGAGTTGCCAAGAGTTGCCGCTCAACAAGTAAAAACAGGAAAAAAAGTTTCCGATAAAAATTTGGAGCCAGGAGATATTTTATTTTTCAAAACTAACGGTGGAAAAACGAATCACACTACCGTTTATGTCGGAAATACATTATTTATAAATGCTTCTTCTTCAAAAGGAGTTGTTATGTCTTCACTAAAAAGTCCATATTGGAAAAAATCTTACAGATATGGAGTCAGAGTAAAAAAATCATAAAATAAATTTTTACAATCCCTAATATATATTGTATTTAGGGATTTTTTTATAAAAAAAATCACAGCTAAATTAATAACTGTGATTTTATTTTCTATACTTAACTAATAAATTAATCTAAATCCTACACCGCTTCTTACATTTTTACCTTTAGTGTCGTATCCAGCATTTACTGTAACACCAAATCTAGTGTTATCTACTCCGATGTTAAGGTCAAACTTGCCATTTCCTTTTCTATCGTCTTTTTCTCCTCTTATTCCAAACCAGTCTGCATTTGTGTATCTAACTCTTCCCTCGTTATTTACATTTCCAACTTTTCCTAACTCATTTTCATAAGCCGCTGTAAGTCCAACAGATAGATTTGTTCTTACTGCCAATGGCTGAACATATTTAAATTCTGCACCAGCTTCTGGTTTTACTGAGAAATAGTCATTTCCTTTGATTTCTAATCTCATTTCTCCAGAATCTTCTTTTATATTGCTAAATTTCCCATATTCCATTTTCAAAGCTCCATAAGGTCTCAAATGGGTTCTTTCAGAAAGTCTTATATCATATCCTAAATCTGTCTTTAAAGCCGCTCCATAAGAATTATAATTTGATTTTGCTTGGAATATATCATCTACAACCAAATATCTACGTTTCATTTCATTAATACCTGCAAATACATCTCCACCAATTGTCCATTGTAATGATCCATTATGGTCATTTTCTGGTGACATTGTTTTAAAGACTCCTGCTTTAATTTGAGTTTGGTTTTCTCTTGAATGTCCTATATCTTTAAATTTAAATCTATTTGTCACAGCTCCAGCATACCAACCTTGAGAATTTCCCATCTTAATAGCTTCATCTTCATGAACATAAGCTACTCCATAAGCATTGCTTGTGTAGTCAATAATTCCAGCTGTATCTGTATTATACTCATCTCTCATTCCAAATACTTTAATTTTATTATTTGTTTAGATGGATTTCTCCAGTCGTGTTTTAAATATCTAAATTCTTTATCAAGCATACTTCCAGTTGCATTTATTCTCATTTGAGTATTTCCATATTGATGACCCATCATTTCATCAGCTGCCTGATACAATAAAACTTCTTCATTATTTCCTATTCCATTTAACTTGTCAAATAATGATTTTTCTCTAGTTCCTAAACCTTCAACTCCATATCTTTGTTCAAGTCCATCTAGGAAATTATATGAATCTGTAGAATTTACAGGAGTATTTTCATTTCCTGCCCATCTAGTGTATGGAATTTTTGCTAAGTAAGCATTTTCTATTGTTCCATCTGTTTGGTTTTGTGCTACACTTGACATCCATGTAAGTGAACCTGAATAAATATTCCATTTTCCAATCTGTGGATTATTTAAAATCATCTGATTATATGGTGCAAGTATTTGTGGACTTAATTGAATATATTTACTTGTTGTATTTTGTGCCGCTTCTGTCCCTATAATCAAATCTGCATTCTTTAACGTACTCAGATTACTTAATCCAACTATTGGTCTTGTAAACCGTTTGTTTGAAGTGTCTATATACATTCCTATTGTTGAAACTTCCATTGGTTTGTATTCTTCTCCTGTCGTTGTCGCTACTTCTGGTACTACTGGCACTCCGTTTACTGTTATTGTCGCTGTTGATGAACCTGATGGCGCATGTATCTTAATTCCCGCCATATCTTTTGATATTTCATGTCCTGGCTGCGGAATCTGAGTATTTACTGATCCTGCTCCTCTTATAGTCAATGTTCCGTAGTTCTTGATTATTCCTGGATTCTGTCCTGCCACATTTCCTTTTGAAAGTAATCCTACCGCTTCATCGGCATTAATATCAATTGTTCCGTTATTTTCTATTGTCGAACCGTTCTTAACTACAACTCCGACTACCTTCTTTAATCCTGTTCCATTTGACTTGATTGTTCCGTTATTTATTCCTTCTGCTCCGTTATCAAGGTACATTCCTGTTGTGTTGCTTGCATTTAAGTTAATTATTCCACTGTTTACTACCTTTGTTCCTTTGTTTACTCCATACATTCCTATACTGTATGGTCCTACTACATTAATTATTCCCTTGTTTTCTATGTTTCCTGTATAAGCCGGTGTTGTCGCATCTCCTACATATCCTGCCGCCATTCCTATTGCATACTGGTTAGCTGTCGGATCAGAATTTGAAGCTCCTACTGTTATTGAGACACCTGGATTATTTACCGCACTTCCTCCATTTATACTGTAAATTCCTAACGTTTCCTATTCCTGAACTGTAGTTAATATCTGCATTATTTACTACATTTCCTGCTGAATAAAGTCCATAGTTTAGTGAACCAGTCGAAGTTAACGGTGTATTGTTTATCACTGTTCCTGATGTATCTCTTGAAAATACAAAGACTGTGTTATCTCCAACTGTCTGTGAAGTCATATTACTTGTTATTGTGTTTCCTGTTCCTTCATTTATGAATCCATATGAACCGTTACCAATTGCCATTGTAGAACCTGCATCCGCTGTTACGTTGTTTCCTGTTCCTTTTGTGTATACCCCAATTGCTTCATCTTCTCCCAGATTAATTACAGAACTGCTTGTTAATCTAACGTTTCCACCTGTACTTAGTATTCCCTTACCTTTGTTTCCAATATTTAGTGTTCCGTTATTTACCACATCTGCACCTTCAGAATAGATTCCATAAGCTTTTCCGCTTTTATCTGTTATTGTTGCTGCATTTGTTAGGATTCCACCATTGTTCATATATACACCAACGATTCCTTTATTACTTCCGCTGTTTACTATATTTACATCTGTGGTATTTGTAACATTATGTCCTGCTCCACCTTCATAGAAAATTCCTGCTGCCGAATTATTTGCAGAACCTGTATATTTTATTTCTAGTGCTGAACCTGTCAATGTGCTTCCATCATTTTTAACAAATATTCCGACACCTTTGTCTTTTACTTCTATTCCTGTATTAGATACAATATTTACAGGCGAATTTTCAGCATACACACCTATTCCATTTGTTCCTACTGTTATATCTGAACTTCCTGTTCCACCAAGATTGACAGTCGCTCTTTTTGCTAGTATTCCTACTGCTGCATCTCCTGTCATTATGATTTTCCCAGTGTTTGTGATACTTCCATTTGAAGCTACCAGCCCACGTCCTGCAATATCGTTAGTTTCTCCATAAAGTCCTATTGACTGATTTCCACCTACTGTTATTGTACCTCTATTATCTAACTCAAGAACTTTGTCAGTTGCAGTTAATACTTTTGCATCAGTTCCATATGCCTGTAATCCTGAAGTTGCTGAAGCAAATGCTGCCATACCAACTCCGCCATTTGTAATGTTTATTGTTCCTGTGGAATTATTTGTAAATTTACTTCCATTTACTCCATAGGCAGCTATTCCATTGTCCATATTTATTGCACTCTGATTATCCAGGTATCCATAACTTGTATTAATAGCTGTTGTTCCAGTTGGTGTACCTCCTGTTATATTTATAGTTCCTTTATTTGTATATCCTGAATCCATATTTGTCGTAGCATGTTTATTAGATCCCAATGCAAGTCCTTTCCCCGTAGCAGAGCTTACTGTTACTCCTGGACTTATTGTTACCTTTTCTCTTGCAAGAACAAATTTGTTAAAGGCTTCTGTTGTACTGTCTAAATCTATATTTCCATCTATAAAGAAATCGCCATTTATATAGTAAATTTTGTATGAATGTCCACCATCATTGAAACTATTAAGTTTCATTTCACTCTGAATCACATTGGCTATTGTTCCGCCTGTCCAATGAACTGGCGCATGTCCGTCATGTGAACTCAATACTACTCCATCTCCTGTCAAGTTTACATCTACATGTTGCATTCCATTGTATTTTGTAGCTGTACCTGAAGCTGCTGTATAATCTGATGCTTGTCCAGGCATTAATATTCCATTGGCAATATTTATAGTAGTATGTCCTGTAAAGTTTACGTGCCCTGTATTATTAGCAAACATCGGTGTACTTTTATCATGATCTTTCGCTTCATTTTCAGAGTGGTCTATTATTCCTCCTGCAAAATTAACTGTTCCACCGTTAGTTGCCACCAACGCTCCATCTTTTCCTGTTTTTATTGTATTTCCTGTTCCATTTAAGTTTACAACTGAAGAATTGCCATCTGCCATTCCACCAATACCATGAATATCAGCATTTCCTGCTATAGTAACAGTTCCGCCAGAACCTGCATATGCTCCTATATTTGTGTATAAGTAAGGTTTTGTGGCTGAATCTCCTGATGCTCCTGTATCTTTAGCAGTTATATTTTTATCTGCAATTACAACTCCATTTCTTTTCGCCAATGCTACTATAGAGCCATATCCATTTGCTGTTACATCTTCTTTGGCATTAACAATACCTTTATTGTCTCCTAACAATGCTACAGAGGGATTTGGTATTGCTCTTGTAACATCTGATCTTCCTGACATAATTACAGGAGCATAAAGGTTGATTCTACTTCCTTGTCCTGTTAGTCTAGCTGCTTCCCCTCCAGGCATATTTTGATTATTCCATGTACCTGTCGCATATGCAATCACAGTTCCTGTTGCTGCCTGGTTTGAAGTATCATCAACTGAACTTGTCAATGCTGAAGCTGAATCTTGAATTGTTGTAGAAGGAGTGATTTCTAAATACGGTGTAGTCCCTGTTGCATTGGCATCTGCTTTTTGTGGCCTTGCAACATCAATTACTGAACCTTGATCCGCCGCAAACATTATACCATCTGTAGAATATTTACCAAAATAGATTTTAGCAGCCCCTATTTCCAAGTTGTGAATTTTATCAATGTTATAGTCAGGAAAAGTTGTATCAGGTGAAGGTGCTCCCAAATCGTCTTGAGGAACTATTCCAACCCTTTGCCCTGATTTTGAATATACTCCAACATTTCCTACTGAAGCAGAACTATCTCCTATATTCGCTGCGACATCAATTTCTCCTTGATAAATACCAATTATAGATTTTGCCCAGTCCTGTCCACTTTGTCCTTTTGCAGTACCGTCATTATAGTGTGGTATTGATGAATCTCCATGTCTATTGTCAAAAAATAACGAAACATTTGAATTACCGTTAATTGTACTGTTTCCTATTTTTATGTACGGAGTCATTTTAGCATCTGTAGGTGTTGCATTTTTATAATCCTTTTCTATACTTCCACTGCCTACTAAATTTTGCCAGTTAGGAACATATCCTAACCCTAAATATACAAGGTTGTTATTACCTTTAATTGTGTATTTTCCGCTACTTTCAATTGCCATGCTTCCTTGCACACCCATTACAGAATAAATATAATTATCATTTGCATTATTAATATTAACATCAAGAGTTCCTGTAAAGCCTCCTCTTTGTTTATACGCACTATAATTGCTTGTCTTTGCCAATCCAAAATAAGTTGTTGGATACCCATAAAACACACTGTTGTTAGTTCCATCTATATTAACTGTTGTACTTGTTAATTTTACTTTTCCTGAATGCCATGCTTCTGTTGAGATAAAAGTTCCCAAGCCATGCAAATATCCTGTCACATTTTCAATTTCTCCATCCCAGACTGTATGAAGTGCAATAGTTCCTTTAGGATAAGAGTTTGCATCTCCAGCAACATGAACTGTTGCATCACTTAATTTCCAATGCTGCGTTCCATTTGGTTGAGTATTTGTATTCAAATAAAATACATTTGTTACTCTGCTTGCGGCGGGTGTCATTAAAGTTCCACTAGCATTATATTGGTATACTGATTTATTTGCAGGTCGTGCTGTACCCGGATCCCATCCCGAGTAATAAGTATAACTTTTACCATCTTGAGGTTTTGTGCTCCAAGGAGATTCTGTTGAAAGTACATTATGTAGATTAAACTTATATTCAGATATAGGTGTTGCGCTTACTGAAGGAAGTTTATTTGGCACTGTAACTATAGAAGGTGCAGGTATCTCCAATGAAGGCGGCAATAAATTAGGTACTCTCAAAGCATTTAACTGTGGCGCTCTTATTCCCAAATCTGGAATATCTATCTTTACTGTTTTAGGCCTGATTGAGGCTTCCACATTCATTTCCACAATTGGTTCTTGTGCTGGGTCGTTACTTGCTATTCCGTATGATGAAGGAATTCCACTTCTTAAATTTGATGAGGCTGAACGTCTGTTTGCTCCCAAAGATAAATCTCCGTAATGGCTACTTAAAGGCGAAGTATATCTTTCAAATGAGTTTTTACTTCTCTCAAATCTTCCTTCGTAAGGATATTTTTCTTTCTTATCTCCTCTTCCCTTATATGTTCCATTCCAATTGTTGTTAAAATAATTCATACCATATTGCCAGCTGCTCCAAGGTGATTTTACAACATGATCTCCCTGTTCCATCAACTGAATTAGTTCTAAGTTTGTATCTCTAAGCAATTTATCATTTTCATTTCTTGCTTTTTTGAATTGTAATCTCATGTCTTTTATTGAGCTGTTTATCTGTCTAGTTTGAGTAGCTATTGCATCTTCGGCAGAAAATGTCACGTTTGAAATTCCTAACGTTATAATTCCTGTCAAAAGAAACGTAATTAATGCTGAATCTGTGTATTTAAAGTCTTTTACTCTTTTGGCAAAAGCTTTTAAATCTTTTTTTAGTTGTCTTAAATTATTGCTTCCCATGATCTTTTTCCTTTCAAAACTGTTTTTATATGTTTTACATTTCAAAGAATTTTTTTGAAAATAAAAAAATTTCAAGAATAATTTTTTTAAGTGAGTGATGAGTGAAATTTTTTTATTTCCTCAAAAAAAACTTTTTATTATACACTACAATTATACTAAAAAAAGAAAAAAACAAGTACTTTTTTTCTGAGAAACTTTAAAAAAATATAAAGTTTTTTTGTTTTTTTAGTAATTCTTTTCATTTTTTTAAGGAATAATATTATACTACTACACCACAGTTAATTCTATTTTTTTATTATTTTTTTCAAAAAAATCACAGCACAACACTATGATTTTTTTATATATTCTTTATTTTCAAAATTAAACCTCAACCGCAACTTCATTTCTCAAACTTGGCTTCATCTCCAAAAATTCTCCCCAAAGTTCAAGAACAGCTTTATATTCGTCAAAATGACAGCTCCATTCTGGATATTCTTCACAAATTCCAAAAATTGTATGCTCAAAACTCACCTTATCCCTCGTTATTTTATGTTGAAATGACTGACCGTCCCAACAAGTTTCATTCAATTTTCCTTGTGCAACTTTATTCACTTCATCCAAAAAATCTTGCACCATTTTTTCTTCTGGAAAATCTTCCATAATCGCCGTTATCAAAAATTTTGTATATTCATTCTGCTTTTTTTCTAAATCTTTAAATTTTATTATTTTTTTCCCACCAAATTCTTCTGCATCAAAAAATTTTACTTCAGAAGTTGGCATAATTCCAAAATCTCCATCTTTACAATAACTAAATTTTACTCTCAATGCTGTATTCACCTTTCTCAAAATTTATCTGTTTTCATAAACAGGATACGCCGTAATTCTTGGAGTTTTATAGCCTCTTATTAAAACCTTGCTCTTACTTAAACCCTGCCACATATTTTTATCTCTTCCAGGAACATCTCTTCTATTTTCCCAAGCTGAATTTATTTCACTAATTATTCTAGCTTCGTCCCAATCACTTGGAAACATTGTATTAACTCCGCCATTTGAAGTCTTTTGCTGCCACTTTCCGCTAGAATCCCTAATTTCAACAGTTGCTCTATAAACTCCATTTTTTGCAGGTTGTCCAATTTTTTTCACAATTCTGACATCACCTTTTAAAAGCGAATGTCCGCCAGTAACTTTTCCCGAATGATTTTGATCTCCTCCGATTACATGCTCGTAATCTATGTTATATTTACTGCTATCAACTGATCCGATATCTTTTTTTCTATAATTTTTATTTTTTTTAGAACTCAAAGACTTTTCGGATTTATCGTTACTTTCTGCAACTAAACCTTTTACATAAGTTTTATCCGCATTTTTTTTAGCCACGCTGTCCAAATAACTTTTTCCGAATCCAAAAAGTGCAACTATAAATACAACTAAAATACTTAAAATCTTATTTTTTTTCATCTTTCCTCCTCACTCATTTTTTATAAGAGCTTTAATATTTCTCTTTTTATATTCTATAAATTTTTTTCTGTCAAAGTCACTTCGTCGCCATTCCCAGTTTTTGGCAAATCAATTTTTATCTCTTTTGTTATTTTTCCCTGGATTTCCAGAAATTATATAAATTCTTTTTGAAATTAAAATTGCTTCGTCAATGTCATGAGTTATAAATAGCGTTGATAACTTTATTTTTTCCATTATATTCAAATACCAGTTTTGCATTTTTCGCTTCGTTATAGCATCTAATGCGCTAAATGGCTCATCTAGTAAAGCTACTTCGCATGAAAACATATAAGTTCGCAAAAGTGCTGCTCGTTGCCTCATTCCACCTGAAAGTTGATTAGGATATTTTTTTTCTGTCCCAGAAAGTCCAAATTCTGCAAAATATTTTTGCGCTCTTTTTCTTGCCTCAGATTTTTTTACGCCTTTTATAACCAAAGGTAAGGACACATTGTCAATAATTGTCTTAAACGGCAAAAGCAAATCTTTTTGAAGCATATAGCTTATTTTTCCAGAATTTTCCAAAATATTTTTTCCGTCTAAAAAAACTTCTCCGGAAGTTGGACTAATCAATCCAGAAATTACATTAAATAAAGTAGTTTTCCCAACTCCGCTCGTTCCTAAAATACATACTAGTTCACCTTTATTTAAGTTAATCGAAATGTCTTCAATAATTTTTTTCCCTTCAAATTCGACAGACACATTTTTAACCTGCAATTTAATCTCATTCATTTTTTTATTTCACCTTAAAAAAATTTTTATTCACAAAATTAGATTAGCATATGAAAAATGTCAACAAAAAAAATCTTTTTTTACAAATGAACACAAATGAAACAAAGAATATTCATAATTTCAATTGTAAAAAAATTCATAGTAATTTAAAATTAAGAAATCTATTTTTATTTCTACCTTAAAAATTTGCATTTTTTTAATAAAAAAATGGGTATAATTCTATTAGATAGTTTGATAATCAAAATTTTTTTATAAGGAGGAATATACTATGAAAATAAAACTTAATAATATTTCAGAAACTATGCTTATTACTCTGTATATGCGGGCAACTGATGCTAAAAAGCGAAAAACCAATTTTTGAATGACAAAAAAATCTGAAGAAATAATTTCTCAAATAGATTATGACTTCTCGAAATTTAAAAAGTGCATGGGCTTCGTATTATGGAGTTCTTTCACGGGCGAAAGTGATGGATAATGAAGTAAAAAAGTTTATAACAAAATATCCAGATTGTGTAATTGTGTCGATTGGATGTGGATTAGATACAAGATTTTTACGAATAGATAATGGAAAAATAAGATGGTACAATCTTGACTTGCCAGAAGTTATCGAAAAACGAAAGCTCTTTTTCGAGCCAAATGAAAGAGTTACAGATATTGCAAAATCTGCATTTGATTCAGCATGGACAAAGGATATTAAACTGGAAGGGAAAAAATTGCTTATTATTTCCGAAGGAGTATTAATGTACTTTGAAGAACAGCAAATTAAACAGTTTTTGGAAATACTGACTGATAATTTTGATTCTTTTGAAGCTCAATTTGACTTGCTTTACAAAGGAACAGTTAAAATGAGTAAAAAACACGATACCTTAAAAAATATGGAAGCAAAATTTAGTTGGGGAGTAAAAGATGGAAGCGAAGTTGTAAAATTGAATCCAAAATTAAAACAGACTGGACTTATTAATTTTACTGATGAAATGAAACATCATCTTCCTGGCTGGAAAAAATTGTTTATTCCGTTCTTTTACATTTTTAATAACAGACTTGGAATTTATACTTATGAAAAAAATAAATTTATTTTTTTAATTTATTTCCTTTTTCTAAAAATGAATGGAGGGATTATTATGAAAGAATTGAAATATTTGCTAAGTTTATCTGGTAAACATAAGATGAAGCTGATTTTTTCAGCAATATTCAGTATAATTGGTACGACATTGCCTGCTGTGCCTTATCTTCTTGTGTATCAGATTGTTTTGGAACTTTTTAAGGCATACAATCTGACTGGGGAAAAATTTAAAAGACTAAAGGACAGCTTTAATGATTTGAAAAGGGAAAGTATAAATACTGAAATTGCTCTTGCCCCCTATGTTATGATTTTCAGCTTATTACAGATATTTCCTTTGCCTTGCTTCTGTTTGTGTCTACACAGCTTTTTATGGCTTCTTCCATTAATAAAATAGAATTTTTTTCATACATAATTATTGGACTTTCACTTTCAAACGTGCTAAAAGCCTTTTCTACACAATATACTTTTATCCAATACTTGAAACTTGCCACAGATAAACTGATAAATGTGCATAATGAAAAGGAAATTTCCTATAAACTTGAAAAAGTTACTTTACCAAATTACGATATAAAATTCCAGAATGTAAGTTTTTCTTATGAAAAAGATACTCCTGTTCTAAAAAACATCACTTTTGAAGCAAAACAGGGAACAAAAACTGCCCTAGTCGGTTCATCAGGCTCTGGAAAAACAACTGTTACCAGCCTTATTGCAAGATTCTGGGACTGCCAGTCTGGTGAAATTACCATTGGTGGAATAAATATCCAAAAAATATATCCTGAAGAACTGCTTACAAATATAAGTATGATTTTTCAAGATGTCTACTTGGTAAATGACACTTTTGAAAATAATATAAGGCTGGGAAAACCTAAGGCTGCAAGGGAAGAAGTAATAAATGCGGCTAAAAATGCCAATTGTCATGATTTTATAATGGAAAGCGAAAATGGATACGACACTATAATCGGAGAAGGCGGCTCTACTTTATCTGGTGGAGAAAAACAGAGAATTTCAATTGCAAGAGCATTATTAAAGGATACGCCAATTATTTTATTTGATGAAGCCACAGCCTCACTTGATGCTGATAATGAATACGAAATAAGAAAATCTCTCAATATTCTTACAAAAAATAAAACTGTAATTACAATCGCCCACAAACTCAACACAATAAAGGATTATGACAAAATTATAGTTATGTCTGACGGAATAATCGAAGAAATTGGAAATCATAAGCAGCTTATGGAAAATAAAGGACGATATTACAAAATGTATACTGAAATGGAAAAGGCACAGTCAGAATTTGAACTAGTCTAAATTAAAACTTTAATTCATTAGATATATTCGATAACCTAAGTTTTTTTATCTATACAAGGGGTCAAGACCCCTTGCTTCAAGATGTTTATTTTATTAAATTCTAAGTTTGTATAGTTATCGAACAGGTCTATTATACAAATTTAATAAAAAAAGGAGCTGTTTTATAAAATTAAACTTATTAGACAACTCCTAAACATTTACTTTACTAATTTAATGAACTTCTTATGCTTGAATAAAAATTTTTCTCCAATGCTTATTAAAAATTCTCACATTTTTTTCTCTTTCAACTATTTATTCCAAATACTCATTACTAAATCCAAATCCACTTGGAATTTGCTTTTTAATCAATTTATTTTTATATAGCCAACTGTAAAATAAATCCCATCTTTTTTTATCTATTTCTCCCCAATTTTTTGCATCCCCTTTATACTGCGAAACTAACCACTTTTGACTAGCAATCGCTAATTGCGGATTTATTTCAGGAGCATTTTTAATCAAAATTCTTGCAGCTTCTTCAGGATTTTTCATTGAATATTCATAGCCTTTTTTTATAGCCTTTAGCACTTTTTTAGCTTGAACTGGATTTTTTTTCAAATAGTCATTGTTTGCAATAATTACAGGACTGTAAAAGTCAAGTTCAGGACTGTAATCTGCAATTTTTAAAAAATTTGTATTAAGTCCAGCAAGTTTTGTTGCAACGCCATCCCATGCATAATAGACCCAAACTGCGTCAATATTTGTCTTAAGTGCTGTCACAACATCAGTAACTGTATTTGGAATCATTTTTACGCCGCTAAAATTGCCGCTGTCATCAGTAACTATTTTTTTTAAAATCGCCTTTTCAATTTCATCATCCCAAGTCGCATATTTTTTGCCAACCAATTTTTTTGGTGAATCAATACCTTTTTCTTTTAGCGAAATAATTCCAGATGTGTTGTGGTTTATTATCGCTGCGACAGCAGTCACTGGAACTGGAGCATCAGATGAAAATGTCTTAGCCAGTGTGTCTTGAAAACTTATCCCAAATTCAGCTCCACCAGCTCCAATTAATGCAGTTGTACTTCCTTCAGGTGGCTGCACAATTTCCACATCAATTTCTTCTTCTTTAAAATATCCCAAATCTTTTGCAGCAAAAAGTCCTGTGTGATTTGTATTAGGCGTCCAATCCAAAACTATTCTTATTTTTTTAGATTTTTTTGCACAGGAAACTGACAATATCATCATTATTGCCAAAATTAAAATTTTAATAAAGTTCTTTTTCATTAAACTAAATTCTCCTTATTTTAAAAATTTTCAAAATTAAATATCTTTTTCCCAAGGCATACTCAATTTTTGAATTTCTTTTACAACAAACATTAAAAATAAACTGATTATTGAAATTAAAAATATGACGGCAAACATTTTATCAAATGAATACGACTTTCTGACTCTCGTCATATACACTCCAAGTCCATCAAATCCACCTAGCCATTCAGCAACAACTGCACCTATAATCGAATAGCTGACAGATATTCTAAGTCCCGCAAAAAAATATCCAATTGAACTTGGAAGTTTTATGTGAACAAAATTCTGAAATGGTGTTGCTCCCATCGTTTTCATAAGTTTTAGCGCATCTTTATCCGCCGACTTAAATCCATCCAAAAGTCCTATTGTTATCGGAAAAAATGAAGTTAAAACAATAAGTACAATTTTGGGTAAAATTCCATACCCCAGCCAAAGTACCAGAAGTGGTGCAATTGCAACAGTTGGAACAGTTTGAGTAATTATCAATATTGGATAAATCGACTTATAGGCAAATTCAAACATATCCATTATAACCGCAACTAAAAATCCCAAAATCACTCCCAGTCCCAATCCCAAAAATGCTTCTACAAGTGTAAATCTAGCATGATGCATAAGAAGCGGAAAATCATTCACAAAAGCCTTTATCACATCAAAAGGTGACGGCAGCATAAACTTCGGCACAATTTTTGCAATTGACAATATTTGCCATTTTATTAAAACATATAAAACAATAATTACTGGTGCAATTTTATTCAATAATTTACCGTGTATATTTTTTGATTTTTTTTTCAATTGTAAGTATTTCTCCTTTCGGTTTATAATTTATCTTGACATATGACATCACACTTTTTGCGCCAGATTCAACTGCGATAATTTGACACATTTTAACAATATTCATAAGTTCGTCATAATCTCCTTCAATTGTCGTTTCAAAAGGTCCAACTACCATTTTTAAATTTTTGCTTTTAATGTATTCGATAACTTTGTCAACTATTCTTATAATTTCTTCATTTTCACAAGTATCTGGCAATACTTGAATTGCAACACTTGCATTGATTTTTATTAGACATAAAAATATCTCCTTTCAAATTTTTATTAAAAAAACAAAAGGAGATTTATTTATTAATATTAAATTGTAATATTAAAATACTCCCTTCGTCGGCATTATCCGTATCGAGGTTAAACGGGTTAAGTCAAAAAGACTACTCTCAGCCATTATAGCACCCCTGTATTTATATTTAACTTTGATATCTTTACTTTAAGTATATCCCTATTTTTTTCATAAGTCAATACTATTCTAAAAAAACTTTTTTTAATTTAAAAATTCTATTTTTTTCTGAAAAAAATTTAAGTTTTCATATTTTTTTAAAGAATTCTTCTAAGTAATCTGCTGATTTTACATCTTCTTCTTTTCCATCAACCATTCTCTTAAGTCCCAATTTATCCAATTCACTTATTAATTTATCTTTAGTTGTTGGTTCTTTTTAAATGCTGAAGCAAGATTAATTCAATCGTATCAACTGGGAAAAATTTCATTTTTTAAAGTTTCCAATTCCTATATATTGTCCATCTTCGCTTAAAAATAACTTCCACATATTTAATAAATTTTTTTCTGGAACATAAGTTTCATTTTCCACAAAACTTGTTCTTTCAATTCTTGTCAAATAAAAATTCAAGTTTCCAATTATTACATTGTTTAAAATAAAACCTCTTATTTCTGAACAATTTTTTTCTTCCTGCTCTTTAGATAAGTTTTTGTCACTCAAAAAATTTTTTTGGCGTCTTCCACTTCAAATTCACCATTTTTTTGATTTAATAAATGTTTTTAATGTTTCTTCTAAAACTTTATCTTCAAGTTCAGCTATTTCTATTTTTATTTTTTTATAACATAATAAAGTGAATCAATAATTTTTATTAGGTATACTTTCAGAAAAATTTAATTTATCCGCTTGGCTTTTTTTACACATAAGCGATTTTTCTAAATTTTGTATCCAAAAATAAAAGTCAATACATTGCTCTTTAATGACATTATCTCCGCCAGATAACTGCTGCAATCTTTCCACAGTTTCTTTTTTGTAAGAAGTTGCCATTGACAATTTTAAATTTGTATCAGAAAAATATTTTAATCCATTTTTATCAGCTAATTCAGCAAATTCATGAATGTATAGCGGATCATTAAACATTTCTAAATATTCGTGTCCAAGATAGTAATTTTGATGTTTTAGCACACTTTCCATCCATTCCAGATAACCTTTGCTTCTTTCTTTCAAGTCTGAATAAAGTTCTATTTGTTCTTTGAAAATTTCTACAACTTGTCTTCCTCTCTCCGTTTTTTCAACAAGTGAAAGATTTGGGTAAAATTTATTTACATAAAGCATCATATCTCTTACTTTTGACGCTTCTTTCCATCCTGGATAAGTGTTGTAAGACAAATATGCAATTCCATTTTCGTTTAAATTTTTGTTGAAAATTTCTATCATTTTATCTTTTACATCATTCGGAACCCATGAAAAAACTCCATGAGAAATTATATAGTCAAATTTTCCAAAACTTTCATCAATTGTCAAAATATCTTTTTGATGAAGTTCAATATTTTTTAATCCTAATTTTTTTATAATTTCATTTCCTTTTTTTATCTGCTCATGCGACAAATCCACGCCAACATAATAATTATCTTCAAAAATTAATCGCTTGAGCAATCAAGTTTCCACCAAATGATGTTCCTAGTTCTAGTACACGAGCTTTTGTCGCTTTTTGTGGATTAAGACCGTAAAAATACGCATATGCCTCCAATTTCATCATTGCAGTGTCTGCAAAAGGATTTGCTTTATAGACCAGTTCGTCGTAACTCTCCTTATTTTTCTTTACTATCCATTTTATAATTTCCTTTCTTTTCTTTGTTTTAACTTAACTTCCAAAAATTATATCACATTTTTTTAACCCTTTTTTTCATTATTTTTTTGTTATTTTTTTAGAAAAAAATTTCTATTAACTCAAATAATCAAAAATTAATAGAAATTTTTACTTTTTATAAATTTATTTTTTTATTTTTTTAGATTTTTTTCTTAGATTTTTTTGTCTTTCTTATCTTTTTCGTTCTTTTTTTATCTCTTTTTATCTTTTTTTATCTTTCTTTTTCTTTTTTTGTCTTTTTTTGAAGAACTTTTTTTACTCGAAGATTTTTTTCTTCCAGATTTTTTTAGAAGAAGATTTCTTCTCACTTCCTCCGCTTTTTCTTCCACCAGTCGCTTCTTCAACTAAAGGTTTAGAATCATTTTTGGAATTTAACGCTCTCATGATGTATTCCGCTTCTTGTAATGGTACTGTAATAAATGAATATTTATCCATAATTTTTACATCTTTTACTTTTCTTCCTGGAGTTTTTGCTTTTTTGTGAAGTAAATCAAGCAGTCTTCCCACATTGTATCCATCTTTTGAACCAAGTGCGATAAATAATCTTGTTTTATCCGCAATTTTAACTTTCACATCTTGAATTTCACTATAATTTTCTGGTAAAAACTCATCTTCGTAGACATGTCTTAATACAGATGCCAACACTTGTTTTGGATCTCTTCCTTGGAGTAAATTATTTGCCAATTCATCGTAAGCGCTGTGGTCGTCTTCTTTTATAATTTCTTCAACATAGGCGATTAATGCTTCTTTTTTAGCATTCAAAATCTCTTCCACATTTGGTATGTCTTCTCTTTTGATGTCAGTTTTTGTAATTCTTTTAATTTGTGCCAATTTACTTGCTTCTCTAGGTGTCACAAATGTAATTGCAATCCCTTTTTGTCCAGCTCTTCCAGTTCTTCCAATTCTGTGAACATAAGATTCAGCTTCTTGTGGAATTGAATAATTAATTACATGTGTTAAATTACTTACATCTATTCCTCTTGCCGCAACATCTGTAGCCACAAGAATTGTCAACACTTTTTTCTTGAATAAATCTAGCGCTTTTTGTCTTAACGCTTGAGTGATGTCTCCGTGAATACATTCAGCATCATAGTTTCTAGCTTTCAGTTTATTTGTAACATCGTCAACTTCTGATTTTGTTCTACAAAACACAATTCCATAAAAATCCTGTTCATAGTCCAAAACTCTGCACAATGCTTCAAACTTATCTTCTTGCTTAACTTCATAATAAATTTGTTCCGTCAAATTTGTAGTCAATTCTTTTTTTGCAACTTTTAACAATTTATATTCTGGCATAAATTTTTTAGCTATTGCTAAAATTGGTTTAGGAATCGTAGCTGAGAAAAATAACATTTTTTTCTCATCGTTTGTCTTTTTAAGTATCTCTTCGATATCTTCAATAAATCCCATATTTAACATTTCATCTGCTTCGTCTAATACGAAATAATCTAAATTATCCACTTTTAAGACTTTTTTATTCATCAAGTCCATAACTCTTCCAGGAGTTCCAACTACAATGTCAACTCCTAATTTTAATCTTCTAATTTGATTTTCGATAGATGCACCACCGTAAACTGCCAAAACTTTTAAGTCTTTTTCACCTTTTAACGAATAAATTTCATCAGCCACTTGATTTGCAAGTTCTCTTGTAGGTGCTAAAATTAACGCTTTAACAGTTTTATCAGATTCAATAGTTTCTAGGATTGGAATGCTAAATGCTGCCGTTTTTCCTGTTCCTGTCTGTGCTTGTCCTATTAAGTGCGTTCTTTCCTTTAATAATTCGGGAAGTACCAACTTTTGTATTTCACTTGGCTCCTCGAATCCTTTTTTACTTAATGCATTAAGCATTTCTGTACTTAATCCAAAATCTTCAAATTTCTGCATCTTTTAAAATTACCTTCCTTTTTCTCTTTTTTTATTTTTTTATTTATATTTAATTTTAATATTATTAATCAGTTATTTAATTAATTGACTTAATTAATTTCACAATTATCTTTTATAGTGAACTACTTCCCGCTTTTAGAAGTGGAAACTTCTTGGGAAATATCTGCGCATGACTAGCCAAATATATTTACCAAGCTCTTCGGGTAGTTCCTACCCTGTCTTTTTTATTTTTTTGTAGTATATATCATTATACCACATTTTTTTAAAATTTGATATTTCTTTTTAAATTTTTTTATATTTTTTTATTCATTATTTTATAATTTTTTTCTAATTTTAATTTTTGCCTCGCTGCTTCCCGCTTCCACTGCTTTTTCATACCATTTTCTAGCTTCCTTGGTATTTTTAGCCACACCTTTTCCCTCTTTATACAAATCTCCTAGTGCGACTAACATTGGCGCTGCCTCCACATCTTTTCTTCCTTCAGCATTTTTATAAAGCTCAATTGCTCTTTTATAATTATTTTGACTTTCATAAATCTTTGCTAAATTATATTGAGAAACAATATCTCCAGCACTATCTCCCATCTCATAATAAAAAATTGCATCTTCCAAATTTTTTTTTGTTCCCAGACCTTTTTCTGCCATAATTCCCAAATATCTTGGAGCTTTCATTTCAGCATTCATATTTCCTCTGTCCATAGCTCTGTTAAAAAGTTCAGATGCCTTTTTATAATCTTTTTTAACTCCAAATCCTTCAAAATATATTATTCCTACATTTGTGGTTGCTATTTCATTTCCTTTTTTCATCGCTTTTGTCGACCACATAAGTGCTTTTTTAGGGTCTTTTGGAACTTCTTTTCCAAAAAGATACATTTCTCCAAGTTCAGTTTGTGCTGCCACATCCCCTTTTTGAGCTGCTTCTGTCAATTTTTTCACTTTTTCATCAATTGCCGACACAATTTTTGGCTTAGGAGCTGGTTTAAAGCTTCTCTCTTTTTTTCCGCAACTTGCAAAAATCATAAGTACCATTATTAACAAAATACTTTTTCCATACTTTTTCATTTATTTTTTCTCCTAAATTTATTTTAAATTTTATCACAATAATATTAATTAACTAAAAAAATTTTTAAATTTTTTAAATAAAATAAAAATATTCTGTAAAATAAAATAACTCTCTTAGAATCAACTAAAAGAGTTATTTCTTCATTAACTATTTTTGAATATTCAAAACTACTGTTTCCCCAGCTTTAGCTTCTCCACTTTCAACTGGATTTAATGAACTGTAATCTTCATAGTTTGAAATAATTACTGGTGTGATTATTGATTTGCATTTGCTTTTAAGAAATCATAATCGTATTTAATTAATGGATCTCCAGCTTTTACAACTGCACCTTCTTCTGAAATTCTTTCGAAACCTTTTCCTTCCAATTGAACTGTGTCCATTCCAAAGTGAACGAAAATTTCTACTCCTGCTGGTGTTACAATACTAAATGCGTGGTTAGTATCAAAGATTTTTTCAACTCTTCCTGCAGCTGGTGCCAACATTACACCTGACGCATTTGGTTCAATTGCAATTCCATCTCCTACCATTTTTTGAGCAAAAACTTCATCAGGAACTTGAGATAAAGGCATAATTGTACCAGAAATCGGTGCGATTATTTTCCCTTCAAATTCTTGTTTTACTTCTTCTTTTTCTTTTTTTCCTTTTTTGAATAAATCAAATAATCCCATTTTCTTTCCTCCAATATATTTATTTTTTTATTAAATCATTATAATATATTATACTACATATTGTTAAAAAATACAAAATTTTTTAATAAAAAATTTTATTTTTCTATCAAACTGCTTCCATCCATTTCAGCAGGTTTTTCCAATCCTAAAAGTTCTAACATTGTAGGTGCAATATCAGCTAATTTTCCACCTTTTCTTAATTTAGCATCTTTCATGTCGTTTGAAATGAAGATGAATGGAACAGGGTTTACAGTGTGAGCTGTATGAGGTTCTCCTGTTTCTGGATTTACTAATAAATCAGCATTTCCGTGATCTGCAGTTATAAATAATGCTCCGTCCATTTCTAGCACTTTTCTTACAATTTGTCCTAAGCAATTATCCACAGCTTGACAAGCTTCAATTACTGCCTGTACATTTCCTGTATGTCCAACCATGTCAGGATTTGCAAAGTTTAAGATAACTGTGTCAACTTTTCCTGTATTTAATTCTTCGATTAATCTGTCTTTTACTTTGTAAGCGCTCATTTCTGGCTGCAAGTCATAAGTTGCAACTTTTGGTGAATCAGAAAGCAATCTGATTTCTCCTGGATAAGGTTCTTCTTTTCCACCGTTGAAGAAGAATGTAACATGTGCATATTTTTCAGTTTCTGCTGTTCTTACTTGAATTAATCCAGCTTTTGAAACAACTTCCCCAAAGCAGTTTACTATTTTTTCAGGTGGGAAAGCGATTGGCGAATCAAATGATGCATCATATTGAGCCATTGTAACAAAGTTTACTTTAGGATAAACTTTTCTGTCAAATCCTTTAAATTCTGAATCAATAAACATTCTTGTAAGCTGTCTTGCTCTATCTGGTCTGAAGTTTGCAAAAATTACTCCATCTCCATCTTTGATTAATCCATTGTCTTTTGAACCAATTTTAACAGGAACTACAAATTCATCAGTTACACCTTTTGCATAAGACGCTTTGATTGCTTCATCAGCAGTTGGGTAAACTTCTCCATCTCCGATAGTCAACGCATCGTAAGCTAATTTTTCTCTGTCCCAGTTGTTATCTCTGTCCATTCCATAATATCTTCCAATTACAGTTGCGATTTTTCCAACGCCAATTTTATCCAAGCCTTCTTGCAACTGAGCCAAATAATTTACTCCGCTTTCAGGCGCTGTATCCCTTCCATCTGTAATAGGGTGAACATAAACTTCTGTAAGTCCCTTTTTAGCTGCCATATCAACTAATCCAATAATATGGTCAATGTGACAGTGAACTCCACCATCAGATGCAAGTCCTAAGATATGAAGAGCTTTACCATTATTTTTAGTTGTGTCCATCACATTTGCTAAAACTTCGTTTTCTAAAATTGAACCATCGTTAATTGCTTTTGAAATTTTTGGAAGCATTTGGAAAACTGTTCTTCCTGCTCCAATATTCGTATGTCCAACTTCAGAGTTTCCAAATTGTCCGTCTGGAAGTCCAACATGTCCTCCATCAGCACGAAGTTCTGTAAAAGGATATTCTTTTTTATATCTCTCGAAATTTAATGGTTTTGCCATTTTTATTCCATTAACTTGATCGTCGTGGTGATTAATTCCCCAACCATCTAAAATTACTAAAACTACAGGTCTTTTTTTCATCTTATTGTCCTTTCAAATTAATATGTAAAATTTTCACTTACTACATTTATTATACTAATTTTTTCTTAAATTTTCAAGAAATTATATATTTTATTTTTATTATTTTCAAAAAATTTTTTTTAACAAAAAGATAACAAGAAGTCGCAGGCTTTCTATAAGTGGGAGTAGTTCACCCTATGTATAACATCTGTTATTCTAATTTAATAAAAAGTTTTTCTAGAAATTTTAGTTTATTTTTGATAAAATATGTATAAGCAAATTTATATTAAAAAAAATTTTAGAAAAAAAGAAAGGAGCGTATGTGGAAAATATTAAACTTTTCCCAAAAAAATATGTTAAAAAAATTATTATTTGCTGCTATTTTTGCAATTTCAATTATTGGATTTTCCGAAACTGACATTTCACAAATAGCAGCTGACTATCCTTATAAGGAAAGTGCTATAATATCAACTGTCCTTGGAACACCGACAGAACAATATTATAAATTTAAACACGCAAAAGGACCTAAAGTTAAAAGATTTAAGGCTACTAAGAAAATACCTGAAATTTTAAGACAATGGAGTACATATGATTATGGTGTCTGGGAACAAAAAGAAAAAGCACCGCTTATGATTATTATCTCAGGAACTGGATCGACTTATAACAGCGGGTTATCGCTTTATTTAGCCAACATATTTTATGATAAAGGTTATAATGTAATATCGTTTAGTTCACCAACAACCATGCCTTATATCGTATCTCAAGACAAAAATAAATATGCTGGATATATGAAAGATGAAACTGATAACATGTATGATTTGATTACACGAGCTATTTCTGAAGAAAAAAAAGATGGAATGAAAATTTCAAAAACTTATGTTTCAGGATATAGTTTAGGTGGATTTCAATCGCTTTTGCTACAAGAATTGGATGCTGAAAAGAAAAAAATTGGAATAGAAAAATCTCTGCTTTTTAAATTCTCCAATAAGTATTCTTACATCGACTAAAAAAATTGGACAATTATTTAGTAAAAAATGGGATTTTTGATGTAAAAAGTTTGGAAAAATATTTAGATAATATTTTTTTCGAAAAATTGTAAATGACGATTCCATCAAATTAAATGAATTTTCTTCTACAGATATTTCTGCATCACTTGGAAAAATTTAATCTTGGAGAAAAAGATTTTTGAAATGTTGACTGGACTTTTTATTTAGATTTTTATTCGGCAAACATGACTTTCGCAGGAGAAGTTTTCAGCGGAAATGACGCTTATGGACGACTTTCAGATAAAAAGCATTATAAAAGATTTGACTCTGTAACAAAAGAATTTCAAGAAGGTTTTTCTGTTTCATTTGAAGAATATGCGACAGAAATTTTATATCCTTATTTAAAGAAATATAAACATCCCTGATTTGACGCTGGATCAATTTTTTTAGCTAACTTTGACTTGAAAAAAATCATAAAGATTTTTATAGAAAAAAATAATAAAAAAATATTGTCTTTATCACTTCAGAAAATGATATTTTGCTTTCTAAAAAAAGATTTAGATTTTTATAAAAAAATACTTTTTTTCAAATAAAGTTTTAGTACCATTTGGAGGACATACAGGACTTCTTTGGCACAACGACATGGCAAACTTGATGGTAGAAAAAAATTGGAGGAAGAGTAAAATGACAAAATTTAATAAAAATAAATTATTAATACTTGGTGCCGTTATTTCAGCTTGTGCGATTACTTATGCGGATAACGACGAATTTTATCCAGAAATTAAAAATACCGATACGGTTAGTTATTTAGATGAGTCAGAAAAAGAAGCAAATGATAATATTTATATTGAATTTGTAGATGAAAAAGATGAGCTTCCAGCTAAAAACAATGTAGAAAAATTTAAAATGACAAATTTAAAAAAGAAAAATAAAAAAATTGATAACAATAAATATATTGCTTTTGAGCAGGATAGTTACGGAGATTTGGCAAATAATATCGAAGGACTTGACGATGAATACATCGTTTCTAGCAAAGTTCTTGATTTAACTGGAATGGGAGGCACATTAAATGACCCGCTTGAGCCATTTAACCGAAGAATGTATGCTTTTAACACTCAATTTGACAGAAAAATTGCTTATCCAGCGTCACGAATTTACGGAGCAGTTGTTCCAAAACCTGTAAGGACAGGGATTTCAAACTTTTTCGGAAACTTTAAGGAAATTCCAACTTTTGTAAATTCAATGCTGCAGCTAAAACCTGGAAAAGCTATAAATGCACTTGGAAGATTTGCTGTAAATTCGACTGTTGGAGTTTTAGGAGTGACTGATGTGGCAACTAAAATGGGATTAAAAAAAGACTATGAAACAATGGGGGAAACATTCGGACATTATGGTGCTAGAAGTGGAGCTTACTTAATTTTACCACTTGCTGGTCCAAGTAATGTTAGAGATGCCATTGGAAGTGGAATTGACGGTGCGATTGAAGGTGCAGCCAGAGGCGTTGTCGAAGATAAACTTTTTTTTGACACAGGTATTTTTGACAAAACTGCATATGGATTTACAAGACCTGTAGTTACAGGACTTAACTTGCGTTCATTAATAAATTTAAAATATGGAGATTTAAATTCACCATTTGAATATGATTTTGTAAAAATACTTTATCAGAATTATAGAAAAGTTCAAATAAAAAAATAAATAAATAAATAAATTTAATTTAAAAAAACATAATAAATTAAAAATTAAATAAATAAATAAAATAAAATAAATAAAGAGGAGAAAAAAATGAGTTATATAAAAGATTGCGATATTGAAGTTTATAACGCTATACAAGCGGAAGAAAAAAGACAAGAAGAAGGAATTGAACTAATTGCCTCAGAAAATTTTGTCTCAAAAGCTGTGATGGAAGCTGCTGGATCAGTTTTTACTAATAAATATGCGGAAGGTTATCCTGGAAAAAGATATTATGGAGGTTGTGTGAATGTTGATACCGTTGAAACTTTGGCAATTGAAAGATTGAAAAAAATCTTTGGTGCAAAATTTGCAAATGTTCAGCCACATTCAGGATCTCAAGCTAATATGGGAGTTTATGTTGGACTTTTAAATGCCGGAGATAAAATTTTAGGAATGGGGCTTAGTTCAGGTGGACATTTGACTCACGGATATAAAATTAACTTTTCTGGAAAAAATTACATTGGACTTGAATATGGTCTAGATCCTGAAACTGAATTAATTGATTATGACAAAGTGCGTGAAATTGCACTAAAAGAAAGACCTAGAATAATTGTGGCAGGTGCAAGTGCTTATTCAAGAATTATTGATTTTAAAAAATTTAGAGAAATTGCTGATGAAGTTGGCGCTTATCTTATGGTCGACATGGCTCATATTGCAGGATTAGTTGCAGCTGGAGTTCATCCAAATCCAATGGAATATGCTGATGTTGTAACTTCTACAACTCACAAGACTTTAAAAGGACCTCGTGGTGGAATCATTTTGACAAATGATGAAGAAATCGCAAAAAAAGTTGATAAGACAATTTTCCCTGGAATTCAAGGTGGACCTCTTGCACACATTATTGCAGCAAAAGCTGTAGCTTTTAAAGAAGCGCTAACTCCTGAATTCAAAGAATATCAAATTCAAGTAGCTAAAAATGCTAAGGTATTAGCTGAAGAGCTTACAAAAGGTGGACTTAGAATTGTAAGTGGCGGAACTGACAATCACTTGATGCTAGTTGATTTAAGACCGATGAAAGTTACTGGAAAATTGGCAGAAGGAAAATTGGAAAAAGCTGGAATAACTTGTAACAAAAACGCTATTCCAAATGACCCTGAAAAACCTTTTATTACAAGTGGAGTAAGACTTGGAACTCCAGCGATTACCGCTCGTGGATTTAAAGAAGAAGAAACTAAACTTGTTGCAAAATTCATTTTAGAAGTTCTAAATAACATTGATGATGATAAAGTTATAGAAGAAGTTAAAAAACAAGTTTTGGAATTGACTAAAAAATTTCCACTTTACAAAAATAAATAAAAAATCTAAAAGGAGAAAAAAATCAAGTTGAGAAATAATAACAGAAAAAACGATGAAATGCGTGAAGTTAAAGTTACAAAAAACTACATTATGCACCCTGAAGGTTCGGTTTTAATTGAATTTGGAAATACAAAAGTCATCTGCAATGCAACAATTGAAGAAAAAATACCAAGATGGCTAAAAATGGACAATTCTTCCAAAGGAATTCACTCTGGCTGGATTGCAGCTGAATACAGTATGCTTCCTCGTGCGACAAACACTCGTGTTCAAAGGGAGTCTATAAAAGGAAAAATTTCAGGTAGAACAATGGAAATCCAAAGGCTTATCGGAAGATCACTTAGAGCTGCAATTGATCTTGAAAAATTGGGAGAGAGAACGATTATGGTCGACTGCGATGTAATTCAAGCGGACGGCGGTACAAGAACTGCTTCAATCACAGGAGCTTATCTTGCTGTAGAACTTGCAATTGAAAAATTAATTGATGAAAATAAATTGAAAGAAATTCCGATAAAATCAAAAGTTGCCGCAATAAGCGTAGGAAAAGTTCGAAATGAGTTAGTTTTAGACTTGGATTACGATGAAGATTCAGCTGCGGATGTCGATATGAACATTGTCATGACCGATAAAGGTGAATTTGTAGAAATTCAAGGAACTGGTGAAGAAGCTACTTTTACTCAAAATGAACTTCTAAAATTCATTGAATTATCTAAAAAGGCTTTTGACAAATTATTTGCTTTATAAAAATTTTTACCCACTTTTTTTAAGTGGGTTAAATTTTATACTTTCATAAATTTATACGAAATTATATAAAAATTATATAAAATTAAAATATAAAAAAATTAAAGAATAAAATAAAATAAAAATAAAATAAAGAAAAAAAGATAAAAAAATTAAAGAAAATAAAATAAAAAAATAAATAAATAAATAAAAATAAAATAACAAAAGAAAAGAAAAGAAAAGGAAAGGAAAGGAAAAAAATGAAAAATTAATGAAAATGATAAATTATTTCAGAAATATATGGAAAAAAATAAATGCTGGTGATACAAGTGCCATGAATGAAATTGGACTAATTTTTTTCAAAACAGTAAAGACAACGAAAATGCTAAAAAAATGGTATTTACGAGCAATTGAAAAAAATGACTTTTCATATGCCAATAATTTAGGTTATCTTTACGCTGGAGAAAAAGATTATAAAAATGCTAAAAAAATATTATTTACTTGCGATAAAAACATGATGATTTCAACGCTTTAACTAATCTTGCCATTCTTCTTCAAGATTTTTGGAGAAATAAAAAGAAGCTGAAAAGTTTTTACTTAAAAAGCTGTAGAAAAAAATTGTGAGAATGCCAAAAAAATCTTTTTAATTTTTTTACAACGAAACAAAACAGATTGAAAAAGAAAAAAATTTATATTCTAAAATGGCTTGGAATGGCGATAAAAACGCAATGAATCACTTGGGAATGATTTATGCAAATGAAGGAAATTATCATGAATCTAAAGAATGGTTCTCGAAGGCAGCAGCTCTGGGAGATGAACACGCTAAAAAAAATCTTAAAATTTTTGAAAGATAATAAACATAAATTTTTTTAAAAAAATAAATTAATTTTTACTTTAAAATATTTTTAAGTTCTTGATTTTTTTAAATATTTTGATAAAATATATTTCGATGTTTGGGAAAATCCATCGTTAAAAACCTTTTGTAAACACATATTTTTCAAAAGGATATGTGTTTTTTTATTTGTAAAAATTTTTAAGGAGGAAATGAATGCTTAATTTTTTAAATCACCTGCAATTTGGGGTAAATGAATTATTGTGGCTAGGATATTTAATATTAAATTTTTCAGCAGTTGCACTGGCTTACAGATTTTGGGGAAAAGGAGGACTGCTATCGGTTGTACCGTTGTCAATCGTTCTAGCTAACATTCAAGTTGGGAAAATGATGACTTTGTTTGGTTTTGATGGAATTACAATGGGAAATATTGCTTATGGAGGAATTTATTTGGCATCTGATATTTTGACAGAAAATGAAGGGAAGCATTATTCAAGAAAAGTAGTTTCGCTAGGTTTTGCTGCGATGTTATTTACGACATTTATAATGCAAATTGTGCTAAAAGTAAAAGTTTCGCCTGATGATACAATGCAAGGTGCTTTATCAGCAGTATTTGGATTCATGCCAAGACTTGCAATTTCAAGTGTGTGTGGATTTGCGGTTTCTCAGTCATTTGATATTTGGTCTTATCAATTTATTAGAAAATTTAGACCATCTTATAGAGATATTTGGATTAGAAACAATGCGAGTACAATGATAAGTCAAATTTTAGATAATATTGTATTTTCATTTTTGGCATTTACAGGAGTTTATCCATTTAAAACAGTAATCGGAATCATATTTTCAACATATTTATTAAAAATCGTAATTTCACTGCTTGACACACCTTTTGTGTATATTGCGACTTTATGGAAAAAACAAGGTAAAATAAGTGATTAATATTAGATTTGTTATAAATTATTTTAAAATTAAATAAATAAGATGAAAAAATAAAAAAGGTATAAATATAACATGGAAAGATACAGTGTAATAAAAGAGAAAAATCCTCGTGAAATCGTATTATTAAAAGGGTTTAGCTGTGCTTATGGGAAGTGCGCTTTTTGTAATTACATTTTGGATAATACGAATGACGAAGAAGAGATGAAAAAAGTAAATTTTGAGGCTTTGAGCAGAGTTACTGGTGAATATGGAGTTCTTGAAGTTATAAACTCTGGGTCGGTGTTTGAGCTAAATGGTGCGACATTAGAGAAGATAAGAGAAGTTTGTAAAGAGAAAAACATAAAAATACTTTATTTTGAAGCGTATTTTGGGTACTTAAATAGATTGAATGAAATTAGAGAATATTTTTCTGAACAAGAAGTAAGATTTGCATTCGGATTGGAAACTTTTGACAATAATTATAGAGCTAAGGTTTTGAAGAAAAATTTTATTTTAAATGAAAGAGTTTTGGAAAAATTAAAAAGCGAATATCAAATGTGCTTATTAATGATTTGTACAAAAGGACAGACGAAAGAACAGATTTTAAGCGATATTGAGCAGGGAATGGAAAATTTCAAGGAGCTAGTTGTAAGTGTATTTGTAAATAATGGTACAGAAATTGAAAGAGATGAAGAGCTTGTAGCTTGGTTTTTTTGACGGAAATTTATCAAAAATATAAAAATGTTCCGAATATTGAGATTTTTAGTTGATAATAAAGATTTTTGGAGTGTATGTTCAATAAAAATTCTTTGATTATCAAATAATTTTTAGTTGACAATTAGTATAACATGTGTTATATTAAACAAACGATAGTATAAGTTACAATTTTAAAATTGATTTTATTTATTATTTTGTAATAAATTTGATGATTTTAGAATAAATAATTGTAAAAATATTAAAAATAAAAACTTATATTAAAAATGAAAAATTATAGGAAATTAAGGAGAAAAATGAGATTAAAAATAATATTAGCAGCTTTTTTAAGTGCTTTGGCATTGAATGCAGTAAGTATGGACTATTTATCAAATAATTCGGCTTCATATTTTCAAAATCCATCGCAAACTGGAAAAATAACTGTAGAAGGAGTATTTTACAATCCAGCGGGAACGGCATTTTTGGAAGATGGAAAATATTTTAATGTAAATATGCAAAATTCTATGATTCAAGAATCAATGACATTGAATGGGAAAAAGATGGCTTCAAATAGATATGCTGGAGCACCGTCGTTTAACTATGTTCAAAAGAAGGGAAGTAATTCTATTTTTGCTAATGCAAGTGTTGTTGCGGGAGGAGCTACTTTGAAATATGATGAAGGAGTGGCTGGAATAAATTTGGCAGCAGAAACATTTGACAATATGACTCGTGGATTATTAGGAGCAAAAGTTACTAGAAACCAATTTAGTGGACAAAATAGATATTATCAATTAATGCTTGGAGGAGCGCATCAATTGACTGATAAATTATCAATCGGTGGAGGACTAAAATATGTTCACGCCATGAGAAAATTAAATGGATACGCTTCTTTCGGATATAATCCATTTGTTGGTGCAAGAGTTGGTTTGAAAGGAAATGAATTGTATTTAGATTCTAGAAGAAGAGCAGACGGTGTTGGAGCGGTATTAGGTTTAGATTATAAAGCGACTGATACATTGAATTTTGCTGTAAAATATGAAACGCCTGTAAAATTGAAATTCAAGACAAAAGCTACAGAAAGTACAGATATGACTTTAGCTGGGAGAAAAATTGGATTATCAGATTTTTATCCTAAATATGCAAATGGTGTAAATTCAAGAAGAGATTTACCAGGAGTATTGTCGTTAGGAGTTTCTAAAGATATTAATGACTGGACTGTTTCAGGAGGATATATTCATTACTTCAATAAAGCAGCAAATATGGATGGAATAGACTATAGAGACGGACATGAAGTGAACTTTGGAGTTGACTACAGATTTTCGCCAAAATGGACTTGGCACGCAGGTTATAATTATGCTCACACAGGTGCTCCAAAACAATCGTACAACGATACTGAATATGCTATAAATGCACAAATTTATACGACAGGATTGACATTTAAGCCGACAGAAAATCATGAATGGAAATTCGGTGTTGGATATGTTAAATATAATTCAGAAAATGGAGAGCCAGAAATAACTCATGGAATAAAATTGGATAAATCGAAAGTTAAATATGATAAAGAAGTTGGAGTATTTTCTTTAGGTTATACTTATAAATTTTAAAATTTGAAATTTTATAAAAATAGGGAAATATTGTTTTAAGGGAGTGGAATTTATGCTCCCTATTTTTGAATATTTATTAAAAAAAATATATATATCATCTCGCTCCATTGCTATATTTGAAAATGTAAACTTTTTTTGTGTAAATAAACTGGAGAATCCTTATATTATTGAATTTGTATATACATTTATACAAAATTATGGACACTTTTAAAATGTTCCCCAATATACTTTTTCTCTTTAGGAAGCATAGACTCTGAAAAAGTTCCACTTTGAATACTATTTCTTATCTCAATAACTTCCTCTGTTATATCCGTTATATTTACAATCCACTCATTTACATATTTTTTCACAATTTCTCCCTTTATACCTAACTGTATCGCTCTTCTTCCTATTGGATTGCCGTAAATATCCCTGTCCGGATCCCATTGACATCTTACTTCTGAATTTTCCAATTTTTCTTTCCATTCTTCCTTAGATAAATCAGAAACTTCCCTAAAAGATGAAAGTACAGCATTTTTCACTATTTCATCAAATCCTTCCCTTTTCAGGTCAATTGCCAGTATTCTTTCCTGTCCTTGCTTAGTAGCCCAGCCACTTCTGTACATCATCCAAAGAAATGACGGCTTTATCCAAGTCATTCTGTTTAAACTGAACTTACTTCCAAACCTTCCTAACTTCAAAGCCTCGTCTGCTATTTCATTGTTATATGCCTGATAAACTCTTATTGTTTTATCATCAAATACTGCATAAATATTTCTTTCCTCTTCTTTTTTCATAATTATTCCTTTCATTCAACATCCTTATTTGTAAAATCATGTCTGTTTAATTCTCTTTTTGCTGATTCCCTTAAGTCTTGTGTCTCATTTAAATTATTAGCCAAAAATTCTAATTTTTCTTTTGATTTAGGAGTATTTATTTTCCCTAGTGCATGAATACATTTTCTAGCCATTGCAAGTCCTCCTTCATATCCTTCAAATTGATGTGCCAACGCTAAATAATATACCCATTCTATTGTTTTTGGTGATGCTATATCTTCAAATGCACCTGCTATATTTTCATGGTCACTATGCCAATCTCCTATTATAATTTTTTGCATACTGTCCTTAATTTCATCAAAATCTATTTTTTTAAATTAATAACCAAAGAAAAAAATAAGCCCACATCATTTCATCATTTTTTCATACAAGCTTCTTCTAATTTTTTTCTTTAGCAATATTAGGAACTTCTCTTCTGTACCTAATTTTTCTTTAATCTAAATTTTTTTCCAAAAATTCATCATCGCTTATATCTTTATTATACCATTTTAATAATAGTAAAAATTTCATTCATATACTTATTCATCATTTTTTTAACTCCCTTATTATTTTTATATTATATTATATTATTATTAAATATCTCCAGTGCTTTTTCCACCTTCTTGTCCTAATTGTATATTTATTTGTCTTTTTTTCTTCTTTAAAACGCACAAATTTATATCCCCAGCCAGAACTTTTTTTCGTGCATTGGCATATTAGGATATTTATCTTTAACAACATTATCTTGAGTACAATTTCTCTTTCCTAATTAAGATAATTTATACATTTCAAATGTATCTTCAACATGTTCTCGTATAATATCTTTGTCACTTTTAGCCAATAATTTAAGTTTTTCTTTTGCCTCTTCCGTCCCTATTGCTCTTAAAACAAAGCAACAATTTCTCATTAAAAACTTTCTAACCAACTTTCAAAAAATTCTTCTTGTTCCTTAACACTGCCAATTTTTAATTCACTATCGTAATCAAAAATATCTACTACATCAGATAAAGTTGCTTGTTTTCCCATTTGTAATTTATACGCCTTTGTCCCTCCAAATTCTTTTTGCATTCCAGAAGGATAAACATTAATAACCGAAGCATTACAAAGTAAATAAATGTTTTTTAATTCTAATTTTTTTCGTAATTCTACAACAGAATCAAATATATTATCACTTTTTTTGAAAAAAATATACCATATTTTTCAATTTCTATTTTTCAAATTAATTTCATCTTCAAATTCTAATAAAAAAATAGTTTACTTTTTTCTACTTTTTCCATTGTTTAAAAATTCTAATGTTTTTGTATTTCTGTATTATTTTTCTTCTTTTTTTCATATTTTTTTGTATTGTCTTTCTCGATCTCAATTATTTCTATATTCAATCCCACATCTCCATCATCTTCCCCATCTCAAACAACCACCCCGGTGTAATATACTCCCGCTTTTTCGTCATACTTTTTCTGTATCTCATCAATTTTTTTCATTAAATTTTTGATTATTCGCATAATAATTTTTTTCACAATATATTTTAAAACTTCAAAACAAAAAAATTTGAACAAATAGTCATATTTTTTTGCTGAAACTTCCCTTCACATACTTTTCATTTCCAAAACCAAAATCTCCGATTGTGAAAAACTTTCATACTTTTTATCATAATTATTTTTTCTCAAAAATATTCTTCCACAAAATTTTTGGATTTTTTTCCAAACTCTTCTTCTGGAAAATTAATTTCAAAAAAATTTCTGCTCGATTTTCTAAATATGTCCTTGTTTCCAGACGATTTGGCAGATACCATTTCATTTTTTTCCGTCTTTATTTAAATTTTTCTGAATAATCGTAGACCGTATTTCCGACTATCATTTCACAATGAATAAAAATCTGACTTTGTTACATTTTTTTATTAATTTTTTTCTATAATATTTTTTTGTCATTGCTCCGACAAAAATGAAATAAATATCCGCTTCATCTTTCTCCCTTTTTTTCTTTTTTTATTTTTTTCTTTTCTATTTTTTTATTTAACATTTTTTTATTTAATATTTTTCATATTTTTTTAAATTCATTAAAAATATTTCAAGAAATTTTCTTTTAAGTCATCTAAGTCTAAAATAATTTCTCCAGTTTCATTATTCACATTATTTTTTAAATATTCTGAATAACCTAATCCAATTGCTCCTGTAATACTTCCAGCAACTGCACCATTTGCAGCCCAGCCAATAACTGGAATAATTTTTAACAAATTTGCAGCCAATTTTCCAATTTGCGCTATACCTGTTATTGAAATTAGTGCCGCCGCAATGTCGGTAAAAGTGTGAGTTCCTGCGTCTACACGATAAATTGTGTTTATATCAATTATCATTTTTGTCTGTAACGCCGCAAGAGCTATTGAATCTGGAAATGGTAACGGTGTTGCTCCGATTCCAGCCGCAAGAAAAGCGTATTTATTTGTCGCATCAGCAGCTTCTTTTGCCATTGTTTCAAGCCGTTCCTTTAAAATTATAGTTTGAGCTTTTTTTACTGCATTCTGTCTGCCTTCTGAAATATATTTATATGTTTCGTGCAACAGTTCCTGTGCGCCTTTTGGATTTAAAACTACTATTTCATCATCAATTTCAAACATTTCTTTAACATTTCGAACTCTCACAAATGCTCTTGCTTTTTCCAGCATTTTTTCATCAATAACTTTTTTCACAAATTCAGATTCCTTCAAAGTATCTCTTTTTGTAAATACAACAATTGTTGGAATTCCGCAATTTTCAAGAATATCCAAAAGTCTTACATCAGCAGTTTCAATTCTGCCGCTTTTTTCGCTGATACAAAGCCAAGCGATGTGGATATGCTCATTTTCATCTTTAGACTTTTGCTTTTCATCCAAAAAATCTTGAATATTTGCCAATGTCTGCTCATAGTCTTCCGCTTCAATTCCTTTTGTGTCGTATAAATTTACATTGTCTTTTTCCAGATGATAACATTTTATTTCTTGAGTTACTGGCATTCCAACTCCAATTTTAGCAACTTCTTTCCCAAAAATATAGTTAATTAGCGAACTTTTTCCAACTCCAGTTTTTCCAGAAACAATGATATTTACAGTCTCTTTCCCAGAATAAGATTTAAAAAATTTTTCTTCTCTATTTTTTTCTTTTTCTTTATCAAAAATTATTGCTCCATTACTAATCATTAGACCTTTAAGACTTTTTTTAAAATTTCTTCTCTCGTTCCAACTTTTTGATTATTTTTCATTCTTTTGATTATTTTTCTATTTCAATTAAATCTTTAAATTCTTTAACATCCATATTTTTTCCCCTCTTTTTTTAAATAAATTTTTTTCACATGTTTTTATTTTTTTAATCTCATTGTAAGTATACTATTTTTTTAGATTTTGTTTTACTTATAAAAAGTGAACTACTCCCGCTTTTTAGAAGCGGGAGCTTCTTGGGAAGTATCTGCTTTTGCTAGCCAAATATATTTACCAAGCTCTTTGGGTAGTTCCTACCCTGTCTTCTTTTATTTTCTTAATATTTCAACATTTCTTTTCCAATGTTTTTTATATTCACTGCAGCATTGTAATCTCTATCAATTTCAATTCCACAGCACTCACATTTATAACTTCTTTCTGATAATTTCAGTTCCTTTTTGATATTTCCACATTTACTACAAGTTTTCGAAGACGGAAACCACTTATCTATTTTTAAAAATTGTTTTCCTAAAAACATCAACTTGTACTCAAGCATCCTCAAAAACATTCCCCATCCATTATCTCCTACACTTTTCCCAAAATTTAATGCCTGGCTCATCCCTTTCATATTCAAATTCTCAACAACCACAACATCATATTCTTCAGACAATTTTTTCGATAATTTATGCAGAAAATCTTTTCGACAATTTTTGATGTACTCATGTAATTTTGATATTTTTAGCTTTTTGATTATACCAATTTTTAGAAAATCTCACTTTTCTTGATAATGATTTCTGTAATTTTTTTCAATTTTTTCTCCAGCATTCTAAAATATTTTGGATAATCAGCCCTTTGGTTTTCAGAACTGACAAATAATTCAGACATTGAAAAATCAAGTCCAATTACTTTATCATTACTAGCTACCTTTTGAATTTCTTTTTTAAATTCCGTCAAAACAGAAACATAGTAATTTCCATTACTGTTTGTCAATGTTACTGACTTTATCTTGTAATCCTTCGGTATTTCTCTATGATATTTTTAATTTTATTCTTTTTCAATTTTGGTAAAATCAAATATTTGTTTTTCCTCAATTCGTATCGAATTGTTCACACAATTTGTCGTGTAACTTTTAACATTATTCTTTTTAGATTTGAACCTTGGAAATTTCGCTCTCTTATGAAAAAAATTCGTAAACGATCGTTTTACATTCAATTGAGCATTTGAAAGTGCCAGACTATCTACTTCTTTTTAAAAAAATTGATTTTCACTTTTCAAACTGGCAGGTGTAATTATTTTTATTTTTTTCCAGTTTCTTCATAAATTTTTATTAGCGATGTATAAAATCGTATTATAAACAAAACGAACACATCCAAAAGTCTTATTTATCAACAATTCTTGTTCCTTATTTGGATAAATCCTGTATTTGAATGCTAAATTATATTTCATAAAATTACACCTCCTTTTGATTTTTGAATATTATTTTTAATTATTTCTTTAGAAATTTTTATTATTTATAACTTTTTCTTCGATATTTTATACAAAAATTATATCATGGATGTATCCTTTTTTTCAATAAAAAGCAATTCATCTCCCACTTGTAGAAAGCCTACGACTTCTTGCTATCTTTTTGTTAAAAAAAATATAAAATCATAAGATTTTTTTATTTATCTCTTGTTTTTTTCGTATTTCAAGTTAAAATTTAGTATAGAGAATTAAATTTTTTTATTTATATTAGCAAAAAATTGTTAATTGAGAGGAGAAAATTATGAGAATATATGATGGCAATAACATTAGAAACATTGCTTTATTGGGAGAAAGTGGTGCTGGAAAAAGTAATATGACTTCCGCTCTTGAATTTACGGCAAAACTTACAAATAAAATTCCTAATTCTAGCGATAATGTTAAAATAAGCAGTTCGCTTGCCCTACATGCAATTGAATATCAATCTTTCAAATTTAATTTTTTTGATGTGCCTGGATATGTTGATTTTTTTGGGGAACTTGAATCTGGACTTGCAGCGTGTGATGGAGCAATTATCACAGTTGACGGAACTGCTGACTTATCTGTCGGAACTGAAACTGCTCTTGAACTTGCCGACAGCCGAAATATCCCACGATTCATATTCGTGAATAAAATTGACAGCGAAAAAGCTGACTACGAAAAAATTCTTTTGCAACTTCGAAAAAAATATGGTAAAAGAATTGCACCATTTCATGTACCTTGGGGAGTTGCTGCTAATTTCAAGGGACATATAAATGTTGTGGATATGTTCGCCCGTGAATATAATGGCTCTGAATGTGTCAATGCAGATATGCCAACTGATATGGACGACAAGATTTTGCCGATTCGTGAGATGCTTTTGGAAGCGGTTGCTGAAACAAGTGAAGAATTGATGGAAAAATATTTTAATGGAGAAGAATTTACTACAAATGAAATTCACGCTGGACTTAGAAAAGGTGTACTAGATTGCAGCGTAATTCCTGTTATTTGCGGTTCAACTACAAAAAATATAGGACTTCACACAACATTTGACATGATAAGAGACTATTTGCCAGAACCGATGGACAATCCAAAAGTTGACGCTAAAAAAGATAAAACTACTTGCCAAATTTTTAAAACAATAATTGATTCATTTTTGGGAAAAGTTTCTTATGCAAAAGTTTTATCTGGAGAGTTAAAATCTGATTCAGAAATTTATAATTTGAATAAGAAAAAAAGTGAAAAGATTGGAAAACTTGGAACAAATGTGTCTGGAAAAATAGAATTTTTAAAAAAAGGAGTCTGTGGAGATGTCGTTTTATTAACAAAACTTGAAAGCACTCAAACTTCAGACACACTTTCAACTGATAAAAATGAAACTGCACAAAAAAATATCACTTTCCCAAAAGCTCAACTTTTGGTTGCAATAGAACCATTAAATAAAAATGATGATGAAAAGATGTCAACTGGACTTAATAAACTTATGGAAGAAGATCCAGCTTTTTCTTGGAAAAGGGATATGGAAACAAAGCAAACTATTTTGGGAGTGCAAGGAGAACTGCATTCCATCACATTGATTGAAAAACTAAAATCTAAATTCGGAGTTGATATAAAAACAGTTGACTTAAAAGTGCCATACCGTGAAACTATTAAAGGAAATTCGGATGTTCAAGGAAAATATAAGAAGCAATCGGGAGGACACGGACAATATGGAGATGTGCTTATCAAATTTTCTCCTTGCGATGAGCATTTTATATTTGAAGAAACTATCACTGGAGGAAAAGTTCCCAAGTCATATATTCCAGCTGTTGAAAAAGGATTAAGAGAATCACTTGCTCACGGAGTTTTAGCGGATTATCCTGTCACAAATATAAAAGCAGTTTTATATGACGGTTCTTATCACGATGTCGATTCTTCAGAAATGGCTTTTAAAATCGCAGCAAATTTAGCTTTCAAAAAAGGAATGCTTGAAGCTAAACCAACTTTGCTTGAACCAATTATGGAACTTACAATTTTTGTGCCTGAAAGCTGTATTGGAGATATAATGGGAGATATTAACAAAAAGCGTGGAAAAATTATTGGTATGGATGCTCACAAATCCGATAAACAAAAGATTACAGCTGAAGTTCCAATGGTAGAAACATTTAAATATGCAAATGATTTAAAAGCAATGACAAAAGGAAGAGGATATTTTGAGATGAAACTTTTAAAATACGAAGAAGTTCCTTATGAATTAGCACAAAAAATAATTGAAATCAGAAAAAAATAATTTTGAATAAGTTTAACAAAAAGATAGCAAGAAGTCTCCTTCTTCTGTAAGTGGGAGATGAATTGCAAAATATAGGTTGAAATAACAGCTCTTATATGGTATAATACTCATAGTCAGGGTAGGGACTGCCCATTGAGCTTGGTAAATATATTTGCAAAAGCAGATACTTCCCAAGAAGCTCTCTCTTCTACAAGTGGGAGTAGTTCACTTATAAAATAAAAAACAGTGAAAATACAAAAAATCTCACTGTTTTTTTTATTTTAAAGATTAGTAAATTAATCTAAATCCAAGTCCTCCTCTTAAATTTTCTCCTGCTGTAAGTCCAACTGACAACTGAGTTCTCACAGCTAGTGGTTGAATGTATTTAAATTCTATTCCAGCTTCTGGCTTTACTGAGAAATAGTCGTTTTTATCCACTTCCAATCGAATTTGCCCTTCATTTTCTTTTATGTTAGAAAATCTTCCATATTCCATTTTTAATGCTCCATAAGGTCGCAAGTGAGTTCTCTCACTCATTCTTATGTCATAACCTAAGTCAGTTTTTAATGCTGCTCCATATGAATAATAATCAGATTTTGTATTAAATACATCGTCAACTACGAAGAATTTACGCTTCATCTCATTTACTCCGACAAACACATCTCCAGCAACTGTCCACCTAAGTGAACCATTGTGATCCGCATATGGTGACATTGTTTTAAAAACACCTGTTTAACATTGTTTGGTTTTCATTCGATTTTCCAAGATCTTTAAACTTAAATCTGTTGTGAATAGCTCCAGCATACCATCCAGACGAATTTCCTAACTCAAATGTTTCATCTTCGTGAACACAAGCTACTCCGTAAGCATCACTTGTATAATCAATAATTCCCGCAGTTCCAGTTTTATATTCGTCTTTCATTCCAAAAACTTTAATTTTGTTATTTTGTTTAGAAGGATTTCTCCATTCATTGTGCAAATATTTAAACTCTTTGTCAAGTAAATTTCCTGTGCCATTAATTCTATGTTGAATATTTGCATATTGATGACCTTTCATTTCATCGACTGCTTGAGCAAATCCTGTGTACGGCACTTTTATCAAATAAGCTGTGTCAAGCAATCCAGTCGTTGCAGATTTTACAGGCTGCACCATCCAAGTCAAGTTTGCAGAAAATGCTTCTAAAGTAGTTCCACCTGGACTTATAATACTTGCTAATGCACTGTTATATGGATTTAATATATTATCCCCAATTTTTATAGCTTTTGCATTAGTATATTTTGTGGCTTCTGCTCCAAAAATTAATTCAACATCAGTAAGTCCCGATAAATTATTAAGACCTTGAATAGGATTTGTGTAATTTATTCCAGATGTATCGATATACATTCCGACAGCTGTTGCTTGTGACAGCGATGGTTTAACTTTGAATAATCGTAGCTTGTCGCATCTAATACATTTACAGTTCCTCTTGATAAATCAGTAACCGTAACTTCTGATGGAGCTGGACTTGCTACATTTGTATCTACATTTACTAGTGCTATGACTTCTCCTGATGCATCAACTATTATTAAATTTGAAGAAACTAAAAAAATGTTACATTTAATAATTAATATTTCAATTAATTTATAAAATAAAAATTTTTAGGATTTTTTTGATTTTCGGGGTATAATATAAGTATTAAGAAATTTATTTACAGGAGGACATATAGGTGATACATAATACGAAAAGAATTGGTTGATATTCAAGAAAAAAATTTTTTTGGATATGGAAGTAAAAAGTTTTTGGAAGAGAAGTTATTGAATTTATTGATGAAAGTGCAAAGTGCATTTCATGTTGTAAAAATTGCTCTGATATTTTGGAAGAAAATAATTTTTTGAGACTTATGCCACAAGAAAAGTGGAAATTGAAAAAAGGTGGAAAATATTTTTTTAAAAAGTCAAGTTCTACGATAATAGCATTTACAGTGGGAGAAAACATTGATATAAAAAAAGGATTTAAAATATTTGCGGCACATACAGATTCTCCTTGTTTTTAAAAATTAAACCAAATCTCGAAATGATAACAGAAAATATATTGAGATTAAATACAGAAGTTTATGGAGGTCCAATTTTAAACACTTGGTTTGACAGACCTTTATCCGTTGCGGGAAGAATTATTGTAAAAGGGAAAAATATATTTTCGCCAAAAACTATAAAAGTGAAAATAGACAAACCCATTATGACGATACCAAATTTGGCAATTCATCAAAATAGAGAAGTTAATAATGGAGTAAGAATAGACAGACAAAATGATGTCTTACCAGTGATTTCCCTTATAAACAAAAAATTTGAAAAAGAAGAATTTCTTACAAAATTAATTTTAGAAAATGTTGATATAAAAAGAGAAGATATTCTTGATTTTGACTTATATGTCTATTGTTGGGAAAAAGGTTGTCTTTTGGGTGCAAATGAAGAAATGATTTCTTCACCTAAAATCGACAATTTGGCTTCAGTTTATACGGGACTGCTTGGACTTTTTGAAGCCAGTAAAAATGAGGATAAAATTAATCTATTTGTTGCATTTGACAATGAAGAAATCGGAAGTGCAACAAAACAGGGAGCTGACTCTAATTATTTACTAAACACATTGGAGAGAATCGCTTTGACATTGGGATTTAACAGACTTGAGTTTTTACAGATGGTTGAAAATTCTTTTATGCTTTCAGCTGATGCCGCACACGCTGCACATCCTGCACATATTTCTAAAACAGACCCAACAAATCGTGGAAAAATGAACGAAGGTTTATCTTTGAAAATAAGTGCAAAACAGAGATATACATCGGATGCCTATTCAATTTCTGTAATCAAGCAATTAATTGAAGGAACAGATATAAAAATTCAGAGTTTTGTAAATGAATCAAATGAACCTGGTGGCTCGACAATTGGTCCAATTTCTGCAACTCACTTGGGAATAGATTCAGTAGATGTCGGAGTTCCTATGCTTGCTATGCATTCAGCAAGAGAAATGTGCGGAGTTTATGATATTTTTTTCTAAAGGAATTGGCAAAAGAATTTTTTTCTAAGGGATAAAAATAAAATAATAAATAATAAAACTTATATAAATTTTTGATAAAAATAATAAAGAAAAGTTAGGAGTTGATTGATACGATATTTTTAGATAAAGTGTTAGTTTATGTTGCACACAATATGGATAAGCCAAGAGATTTTATTGAAAGCGATTTGGAATTTATTATAAAACAAAGCATTTTACATTATTTTGTAAATGACAGGAAAGTTGATTTAAAAGATCTTTCGGATTTTACGGTAACATTAGTGATAGATTTTTGCGATGATGAAATAAATAATAAAACAAAATTGGTTGTAGAAGAGTATATGTTTGAAATAAGTTATCTTGGAGAAGTGGCGTTAAGAACGCTAAAATTGGGAAATGATTACGAGCACTACGCAAGAGAAGATGTAGCGGATCTTGAAAAAAAGAAATAGATTTATTTTTTTAAATGGAATAGGAATTCCGAAAGAAAAATAATATATCATAGTAAAACTGCTTTTAAACTTGAACTCAAAAATTATAACTATTTTACTCAAACTCTAAATTTATATAATTTTTTTAGCAGTTTAATTTTTAAATAGATTTGAGTATAAAAAAATAGTGTAAATAACTAATTCATATCACATCACAATAAATCAAGATATTTAAATAAAAACAAGGGGTTAAGTTTCCCCTTGCCAAATAAATTTCCACATTTTTAAATAATAAATAATTAGTAAATTGCTCTAAATCCAATACCTCCACGAACATTACTTCCTTTAGTATCATACCCAGCATTCACCGTAACACCAAATCGAGTATTGTCAACTCCAATATTTAGATCAAATTTACCATTACCTCTTCTATCTTCCTTTTCCCCTCTAATTCCAAACCAGTCAGCATTCGTATATCTAACTCTAGCTTCATTATTGACATCTCCAATTTTTCCAAGCTCATTTTCATAAGCGGCTGTCAATCCAACTGTCAAATTAGTTCTTACTGCCAATGGCTGTACATATTTAAACTCTACTCCAGCTTCAGGCTTAACAGAGAAATAGTCGTTACCTTTAACTTCCAGTCTCATTTGTCCTGAATCTTCCTTTATGCTGTTAAATCTTCCATATTCCATTTTTAGCATTCCATAAGGTCTTAAATGTGTTCTCTCACTCATTCTTATGTCATATCCCAAATCTGTTTTCAGTACAGCACCGTAGGAATTATAATTTGACTTGGCTTCAAATACATCATCAACAACTAAAAATTTACGTTTCATATTGTTAATTCCTGCAAAAACATCTCCGCCGATTGTCCATTGCAATGCTCCATTGTAGTCCTTCTTAGGCGACATTGTCTTAAATACTCCGGCTTTAAGCATTGTCTGATCTTCACTTGAATGTCCGATGTCCTTGAATTTGAATCTATTTGTTACAGCTCCAGCATACCATCCGCTTGAATTTCCTAATTTAACTGTTTCATTTTCGTGAACATAAGCCACTCCGTAAGCATTGTTTGTATAATCGATGATTCCTGCTGTATCAGTTTTATATTGATCTCTCATTCCGAATACTTTGATTTTATTGTTTTGTTTAGATGGATTTTGCCAATTTTTCTGTAAATGATTAAATTCTTTGTCTAAAGTGTTTCCAGTTGCATTGATTCTTTGCTGAATATTTCCATATTGGTGTCCCATCATTTCATCCATCGCTTGATATAATAATACTTCTTCATTATTTCCAATTCCATTTAATTTTTGAAATAATTGATTTTCTCTGCTTCCAAGTGCTTCTATGCCATATCTTTGTTCTAATCCATCTGCAAAATTATATGAATCTGTTTTATTTACTGGCGATTTGTCTGTTCCTGCCCATTCTGTATATGGAATTTTTGCCATATAGGCATTTTCTATTGTTCCATCTGTCTGATTTTGTGCAACACTTGCCATCCAAGTTAGTGAACCTGAATAAATGCTCCATTTTTCAATTTGTGGATTATTTAAAATCATTTGATTGTATGGTGCAAGTATTTTTTTGCTTACTTGAATGTATTTTCCAGTTGTATTTTGAGCGGCTTCATTTCCTATAATTAAATCGGCTTGTTTTAATGTGCTTAATTGAGTTAATCCTGTTACAGGCACTGTAAACCGTTTATTTGAAGTATCGATGTACATTCCAATTGTTGAAACTTCCATCGGCTTAAATTCTTTGGCTGTTGTTGAAGCTAGTTCTGGTATTACTGGAACTCCGTTTACAGTTATTGTGGCTGTTTGAGATCCCGCTGGTGCATGTATTTTTACACCTCCCATATCTTTAGCCAAATCTTGACCTTCAGCTGGAACTACTGAATTTTCTGATCCGCTTCCTGTTATATTCAATGTTCCATAGTTCTTAATTATTCCCACATTTTTACCTGCCGAATTTCCTTTAGCAAGCAATCCTACCGCATCTATCGCATCAATCTGAATAATCCCATTATTTTCAATTGTTGAACCGTTTTTAACTACCATTCCTACAAGTCTTCTCAATCCTGTTCCATTTGAACGGATAATTCCGTTATTTATTCCATAAGCTCCATTGTCAAGATACATTCCAGTCGTGTTACTTGCATTAAGGTTAATAGTTCCATTATTTGTTACAGTCGTTCCTCTTTCCGTTCCATACATTCCAATACTATGTTCACCATTAACATCAATAATTCCTTCATTTACCACATTTCCAGAATATGCTGGCTTTACGGCATCTCCAACATATCCCGCAGCCATTCCTATCGCATAATAATTATCAGCTGGATTAGTATTTCCAACACTCGAAGCTCCTACCGCAATTCTAGCAGTACCGCTATTAACGGCAGTCCCTCCATAAATACTGTAAATTCCAACATTTCCTATACCTGAACTATAATTAATATCAGCCTTATTTACCACATTTCCTGCTGAATAAAATCCATAATTTAGTGAACCAGTTGAAGTCAATGGAGTGTTGTTGATTACATTTCCAGATGTATCTCTTGAAAATACAAAAACGGTATTATCTCCAGCAGGTGAAACTGTCGCATCGCTTATTATCGTATTTCCAGACCCTTCATTGATAAATCCATACGAACCGTTGCCAATTGTCATTTTTGAACCTGCATCGGCTTTTATCAGATTTCCAGTTCCTTTTGTATATACACCGATTGCTTCATTTTCTCCTAATGTAATTAAAGAATTATTTGTCAATGTAACATTTCCATTTGTACTAAGTATTCCTTTACCCTTGTCCTTCATAGTCAATGTTCCGCTATTTATGACATCCGCTCCATCAGAGTAAATTCCATAGGCTTTTCCGCTCTTATCGGTTATTGCAGCCGCATTTGCAAGAGTTCCTTTTGTTGCATAAATTCCAACTATTCCTTTATCGCTGCTAGTATTTACTATATCCACATCAGTTATGTTTGTAGCCGTGCTGTCATAAAAAATACCTGCTCCAGAAGCATTTGCTGAACCTGTATATTTTATTTCAAATTTATTTCCATTCGGATTTATAACAGAACCGCTTGAAACTGAAATTCCTACTCCTTTATCCTTAATTTCAACTCCAGTATTTGAAGTAAAATTCACTTCGCTCTTCGTTCCACCTGCATAAACTCCTATTCCGCTTTTTCCTACTAAAATATCAGAACTTCCAGTTCCCCCTAAATTAACTGTATTTCCAGCTCCTTCTGACACAATGCCAACACCACTATCGCCAGTCATCACTATTTTGCCATTATTTGAAATAACTCCGTTTGAGGTTAAAACTAATCCAGTTCCTGCAATATCATTTGTATTTCCATATAGTCCAATCGAACCATCACCTGCAACAGTTATTGTACCATTATTAGTTATTTCCAAAACTTTGTCAGCCGCTAGTAATGTTCCGTTTGAAATTTTATCATCCGTTCCATAAGTTTTCAATTTTGAAGCAGAAGCAAATCCTGCCATACCAACACCGCTCGAAGTAATATTTATAGCATTATTATTCGTAAGAGAACTTCCATTTACTCCATAAGCTCCAATTCCCTTATCAACATTTATCGTACCTTTATTATCCACATATCCAAAACTTGTAGATATTACCGCAGTTTTAGAAGCAGTTCCTCCTGTTATGTCAACAGTTCCATTATTTGTGTACCCTGTAGTTGCATTAGTTGCAACACCATCATGAGAAGCCATTGACAATCCTTTTCCAGTTGCAGAACTTACAGTCACGCCATTTGCTATCGTAAATTTTTCGTTTGAAAGACCTAAATTTTTGTTAAATTCATCATTGTTGTCATCTAAATCTTGATTATTATTAAGATTAAATATTCCGTCTATATAATAAATTTTATAATCATGATTATTTGTATTCAATGCTGCAAGCTTCATATCGTTTTTTATATTCGTAGTTCCTGTCGTACCACCAGTCCAATTAGTCGTATCTCCAGTATATGTACGAAGTATCGCATTATCTCCTGTTAAATTTACAGTTACATAATTCATTCCAAGATATTTAGCCGTAGCTGAAGTATTTCCACCATCATAATTAGTTGCATCTGTTCCTGGCATTAGTATCCCGTCTGCCATATTTATTGTAGTTGCACCTTTAAATTCAATTTTTGAAGAATTATCAGCATAAAATGGTGTAGATTTTGCATGATCAACAGTTGTCGAACCAGCTGCCACCACATCTGAAGTTGTCGCCTTGTCTTCTTGATAAATCGTTCCACCGCTAAAATTAACCTTTCCACCGTCAACCGCAGCCAATGCTCCATTTTCTCCAGTCTGAATCTTATTATTAAGACCATTATTTATATTTACAACTGAACCAGTCCCCGAAGCAAATCCTGCCATACCGCTTATTTTAATACTTCCATCTTCTATATTAACAGTTCCCCCAGATATTCCAGTTGCCGTTTTTGTAGCTAGACCTGCAATATTCTCAAATTTATTCTGAGTAGCATTTTTATCTATTGCTTCAATATTTCCATGAATATTAACAATTCCTTCATCTCGTGCAAATCCAATTATTGATTTGTAATTTACTGCTTCTGTAGTTGTAGGATTTGCCTGTGTTCCTGCATTTACAATACCTTTATTGTCACCCATATAGGCTATTCCTTCTTTTGAAGCCAATACCACATTAGGATAGACATTTACTTCAGAAGGTAATCCCTGTAACATAGAAGCTGTTGAAGTTGCACTTGGATCTCCAACATTTTTCCTTAATGCAGGATTTCCATTTATAGCCGCTGCATCTGCATCATTTTGATTAACATCTGTTTGTTTAGAACCTAACTGATGTTTAGCCTGATCCCAAGTTCCTTCCGCATAAGCTATTGTTGTTCCTGTCGAAGCATCTGCTTCTGAAGTTGTCGCTCCATTAATACCATCTGTAATTGATGAACTTGTACCTGTTACGTAGTAATTAGTTGTAGCTTTTCCAACATCAATAGCACTTCCAAGTTTCGATATTATCATAAATCCATTTTTAGAATATTTTCCAAATGTAATATCCATTTTTGCAATTTCTAAATTATGGATAGAATCTCTACTAAAACTTGCTAAATCAGGAACATAAGTTACTGGAACTCCTAAATCTCTAATTGCATCAATTCCAGTTCTTTGTCCAGACATCACATAAAGTCCGACAGCACCATCAACTGTTTTATCTGTATACCCTTTATATTTAGGAGCTAATGGATTAGTAAGATCTTCAATTAATTGTCCAGCAGTTGTTTGAGTGCCGTTCGCATTAATATCTAATTGTTTTCCAATAGACATTTTGACATCCATTTCACCTTGATATATACCTATATATGAAGCTGTTGTTAAATACCCTCGATTTAATTCTGCAAGTTTATCTCCGGTCTCCCAAGATTTGGAGTTCCCCCTTTCATTTTACTTCCAAAAAACAATCCAACATTTTCATCTCCATACAATTCAACATCATTAGAAAATTTAATTAACGAATTCATTTTTTCATTTTTACCAGCACTAAAAGAAGTTTTTTGCCAATTTGGAGCATAGCTGAAACTTGAATAAACTATATTAGAAGCTCCTTCTAATTCAATTTTTCCATCATTTTCTATTAACCTTGCTCCAGAAATTCCTGAAGATAAGTATGCAGTATTTCCCGTTCCATATATTTTTATATTAGTTGTTCCCTTTAAAGCTCCAACATGATTAGATGGATTCATATACTTAGTAATAGTTCTAAAAGCTGCTGGCATGATATAATATACTGTATTTTCTTTACCATAGACATTTACATTTGTATTTGCCATAGTTACTTTTCCATGTCTCCAAGTTTCTGATGTTAAAAATCCTGCTCTTCCATATAGATTAGCAGTTACATTAGAAACCGTACCATCTAACAATGTATGAACTCCTATTGTTCCAAGAGTAGGTCCTCCAGTTGAATCAGAACCACCAGCATGTCCTGATCCTGCATCTGTATATCCATCAGAACCATCTCCAAAATATCCTCTAACATGAAAAGTTAAATTATTTAAATTAGGGTTACTTCTATATAAAATATTTGTTGGACGTTGATTAATAGTGGCAATTTCTGCTAAATTATTATTTTTTAAAGCTCCTGTTTCTAAAGCAGGTCTTATTTGATCTGGTTGTCTCCCTGCTTTTATATCATCTGAATTTACACCTGAATAGAGAACCATATCACTGCTTCTAACATTTACAGCATTGGCAGTACCATTAAAAAAGAAACCAGTAAATGGCTCTGCACTTGGCTGAACAATATTTATTTCTTTTTCAGGTGTTTTTGGAGCTGGTACTGTTATTGCCTTTGGTTCAACTCCATTTACTGATAGAGCATTTAATTGCGGTGCTTTTATTCCTAAATCAGGAATATCTATTTGTACTGTCTTCGGTCTTATCGAAGCATCAACATTAATTTCCAAAAGCGGCTCTTGTGTCGGAGTATTACTTATAAGCCCGTAAGTCGATCGAAGCCCATTTCTTTCGTTTGATGAAGCCATTCTTCTATTTCTGCTTAACGCCAAATTTTCATAATTTTTACTCAATGGCGAAACATTTCTTTCAAATAGATTGGTGCTTCTTTCATAAACGCCTTCGTAAGAATACTTTTCAGATTTATCTCCTTTTCCTTTAAAAGTTCCACCCCAGTTACTAGAAAATCCGTTAATCCCAAATTGCCAATTGCTCCAAGGAGATTTTACAACATGATCCCCCTGTTCCATAAGCTGAATTAATTCTAAATTTGTCTTTTTCAAAAGTTTGTTATTTTCCTTTCGAGTTTCTTGAACTTTTTGATGTATATCTTTAATTGATGTAGAAATTACTTGCTTTTGCTTTTCAATTGTTGTATTTGTCTCATTAGAAAATAGGTTATTTGAAATGTTTACCGTTCCTGTTATTAAAAATGTTATAAGTGCTGAATCAGTATACCTAAATTCTTGACATCTTTTTGCAAATGAACATAGATCTTTTTTTATTTTTTTCTTAAATTATTCGTCATTTCCAATTATCTCCTTTTAATTAAATTTTAGTTTTTTTATTAAATGACTTATATTACTTCTTTTTTTATTTGATTTTTTTGCCATAAAAAAAAGTGAAATAATTATATTTCATGTCACTAATTATTATAACATAAAAAAAAGATTTTTTCAAAAAAAAATTTTTTAAATTTTTAATTTTTTTACAAATTCTAAAAATATCATAATTCTCTCAAAGCAATGGATTCATTATAAAATAAAAAGAGAACAGTGAAATTTAAATTTTGCTGCTCTTTCCGTTATTTTAAAAGTTTTAGTAAATTGCCCTAAATCCAATACCTCCACGAACATTACTTCCTTTAGTATCATATCCAGCATTTACCGTAACACCAAATCGAGTATTATCAACCCCGATATTCAAGTCAAATTTACCATTTCCACGCTTATCTTCCTTTTCCTTTTCAAGATTGTACCAGTCTGCCGTTGTGTATCTTACTCTCGCCTGATTTCTATTTTGCAGTTTTCCAAGCTCATTTTCATAAGCAGCTGTAACTCCTACTGTCAAATTTGTTCTTACTGCAAGTGGCTGAATATATTTAAACTCTAATCCAGCTTCTGGTTTTACTGAGAAATAGTCATTTCCTTTTACTTCTAATCTAACTTCTCCATCATTTTCCTTGATGTTGCTAAATCTTCCATATTCCATTTTCAAGGCCCCGTATGGTCTTAAATGTGTTCTCTCGCTCATTCTTATGTCATAGCCAAGCTCATTTTTAAGAGCCGCTCCATAAGTATGGTATGTAGATTTGGCTTCAAATGTATCATCAACTATCCAGAATTTACGTTTCATGTTATTAATTCCTGCGAATACATCTCCTGCAACTGTCCATTGCAGTGCTCCGTTATAATCCTTTTTAGGTGACATTGTCTTAAATATTCCAGCTTTTATCATTGTCTGGTCTTCTGTCGAATGTCCTAGATCCTTGAATCTGAATCTATTTGTTACAGCTCCTGCATACCATCCGCTAGAATTTCCCATCTTAATCTTTTCATCCTCATGGACATAAGCCACTCCGTAGGAATTGCTCTTATAGTCAATGATTCCAGGTGTGTCAGTATTATATTCATCCCTTAAACCAAATGCTTTTATTTTGTTATTTTGCTTAGTTGGATTTCTCCATTCGTCCTTTAAGTATTTGAACTCGCTGTCAAGAGAATTTCCCGTAGCATTTGTTCTTTGCTGAATATTTGCATATTGATGTCCTTTCATCTCATCAAATGCCTGAGCCAAAATATGCCCTTCTCCGCCATTTAGGCTGCTTATCTTGTCAAACAGAAGTTTTTCTCTTGTTCCCAGTCCTTCTACTCCATACCGTTGTTCAAGTCCATCCAAGAAGTTGTATGTATTTCTGTCATTCTTTTCTGCATATACTGTATAAGGAACCTTAATCAAGTATAGCTTGTCAAGAAGTTCTGTTACAGGGTTTTTGGTAGGCTGTGCCATCCAAGTCAAGCTTGACGAGATTATATTTAACATAGTCCCTCCTGTTACAACCCCTTTCAAAGCATCATTATACGGTTTCAAAATGTTATCTCCAACTTCAATTGCCTTTGCAGTGGTATATCTTGTAGCCTCTGCCCCGAACAGCAAGTTAATATCAGTCAATCCTGTTAGGTAATTCAATCCTTGAATAGGATTTGTATAATTAACTCCTGAAGTATCTACATACATTCCTATACTTGAGATTTCTGAAGATGATGGAAAATTCATATAGTAGTCGCTTGCTGAAAAATTTATCGGTGTAACTCCTGATGGTGATTTTATTATCACTTCAGCAGGTTGTGGTACTGCAGCATCTGTATCTAGTTTATATATTGGAATTATATTTCCTTGTGCATCTGCCACGGTAGGAACTGCAGCTTTAGGCGGAACTTTTACTACTATTCCTCCCATTTCCTTCATGTCACTTGCTGTAGCCACTTTCATTCTTGGTGTTGAAGTTCCTGTCTGGCTTGTCAGAGTTACAGGATTTATTCCATTTGCATTTTCTTCGGCGTGATCTGCATTATCTGTCCAAATTCCTGCACTTTGGCTATCTGAAGCCGCAATATTTATCACTCCGTAATTCTTGATATAACCTCCGTTAGCTACATAAACTCCTTTTGCTGATGTAAGTCCGCTTGCCGTTGTCTGGATAGTTCCCCAGTTTTCTCCGACTGCACCTCTGTCAATGTACATTCCAACAGTTTTACTTCCCATAAGGTTGATGTTTCCATAGTTAATTGCCTTAGATCCTGAACCTACTGCATACATACCTATCGTGTCAGGTTTGCTCACTTCAATAGTTCCTTGATTTATAACAGTTCCTTGATTAGAAACTTGTCTGTATGTTGGTGACAATGGGTTGTCATCATAATATCCTGTTGCCATACCTACACCGTATTCTTTTCTGTTAGTATCAGAATCTCCAACTTTTATTATTCCTCCAGTAAGGTTTGTCGCAGTTCCGCCGGTAGTTGCATACATTCCTACACTTCCAATACCATTTGAAAAGTCAATTACTCCATCATTGTATATGCTTCCATTTCCGTAAAGGCCGTAATTTCTATCTCCTGCAGATGTCAATGGAGTGTGATTAATCACAGTTCCCTTATTATCATTCTGATAAACATAAACTGCATCTGTTCCCAAAGTTACTGGATTTGCTGTATTAGATGCTACAGTATTTCCTGCTCCAAGATTTACAATTCCAAATGAATTATCTCCAATTGTCATGCTAGATCCTGCATTTACATTGATGTGCTGGTTAGCTCCAACTGCATAAACGCCTACAGCTTGATCTTTTCCTACTGTAATTTTAGAATTTGCATTCAAGTTTACTGTACCGTCTCCTTGAGTATAGATTGCAACTCCGTTATCTCCAGCCTTAATGCTTCCTGTATTGTTGTTAATATTATATCCATAAATTCCTATTGCATTATCTCCAACAGTAATTTTACCATCATTAGTTATCGTATTTTTAGTTTTTGCATAAATACCGACATTTGCATTTTCCTGTAATGCTGCATTTCCTAATGAAATTTCTCCTGTATTGCTGTTGACAATATTTGCTCCGTCTGATACGATACCAAATTCAAGTGCTGGTGATATACCTGTAATTTTTTTATTATTTGTTAAAGTGTCGCCATTGGCTGTTGCTGTTGTATAAACTCCAATAAGTCCACCTGTTGTATGCGTAGAATTTGTAAGTTTTACATCTGCATTATTTGTGGCTTTGAATTATAAACAATTCCCATTCCTGCTTCTGTTGCATTTCCATTATATTTATATTCAAAAGAACCAGTTACATTTGTTCTTCCAGAAGCAAATATACCAACACCTTTATCTTTGGATTCAATAATATAATCTCCGCCTGTTAGATTAATATCTGAATCTTCTGCATAAATACCAGTTCCTTTTACTCCTGTTGTAATATCAGTTCCTCCTGAAGCGGTTGCCGTGATTGTACCACCTTCTTCATTAGTACTGTGGTAAACAGTTTTTGAAGATACTGTCGGTGCTGTTGAAACTAATGCAATTCCTACTCCTTTTGTGCCAACTGTAATTGGAGAAGTGCTTTCAATCGTTACATTTGCTCGTGCTGTTCCAGTATTGTTTTCTGCATAAATTCCAATTGCTTCATCTCCTGCCACACTTAATGTACCTTTATTTATAATTTCTACAGTTTTTGTTGTATATGCAGTTGTATCATCAGTACCATAAGTTTGCTTAGACCGTCCTGTACCAATACCTGCAATTCCTACTCCTTTTCCAGTTACAGTAACTTTACCTTCATTTACGATTTTACTTCCATTAGTTGCATAAAGTCCAGCCCCATTGTCAATTGTTACTGTACCAGTCTTTGTATTTTCAATAGTTCCATAACTTACATTCATTCCAGCAATTCCTGCAGCAGTTGTACCACCTGTTACATTTATTGTTCCTTTGTTGATAAATCCTGAAGTTGAATTAGATGGAGTTATGCTGTCTGCCAATTGTGTAGCTGTGGCAATATTTCCCATAGACATTCCTTGCCCTTTCAGGTGTGTACTGTCTACATTTCCTGTAACAGAAGTATTGTTGCTTATTGTTACAAGTTCATTTGCCATTTTCAGACCCTTATATTTATCGTTTGCATCGTCCAATGTTACTGTTGGAGCATTTACATCCAGTTTACCATTTTTTAATACTACTGTGTAGAATGTCGCAGGACTTGAATATGTTATTTTACCAAATTGGTCTGCACCTTCCAGTTCTTTAGTAAACGTAGGTGATGTAGCTGTAGCTCCTGTATCAGTACTATTGTACCAAGTACGTGCTGCTCTTGACTTGTCATTGTAGATTCCCATTATTACCTTGTCATCATGAATATCAAGCGTTACATTTTCCAGTCCTCTGTAATTTCCAGAAGAAGCAGATACAGAAGCCTTATATTCACTAGGATCATCAGCTAACACAACTCCATCATACATTTCCAGAACTGTTGAATCCGCTTTGTCTGCCTTTGCTGGATTTGCATTAAAAATTATAGTTCCCGCTGTGCTTGTTTTTGTTGCCTTTGCATAAAATGGTGTAGCATTAGTGCTTGTAGCTTTTGTTACAGCTGAATCATTTTTTATTATAATTTTTCCACCGTTAAAATTAACTTTTCCACCATTTTTAGCTACTAATCCGGCATCTTTTACAGTCGTTACTTCATTATCCGTATTCTTCAGATTAACTTCCCCATTATCTGCAAATCCGCCAATTCCATGTATAGTAGCTTTTCCATCAACATTGACAATACCGCCATCTTTAGCATAAGCTCCTATATTAGTATATTTTTCAGTAATTTTATCAGATAGAGGACTTGAAATATCATCAATTGCAGTAATATCTCCTGTGAAATTAACAGTACTTTTTACATTTCCATCATAACCATTTGCATACCCAATTATTGAACCATATCCTTTTGCTGTTGTTGTTTTATTATTATTTACATTTACGAGTCCACCATTATCTGCATAATATGCAATACCTTTATCACTTACCATTGTCAAGTTCTGATCAACTTTAAGCTCTGAAGGCATGTTTTCCAGCGAAGTAGTATGTCCTGGTAATGTATCTAAATGAGTACTTGCAGTCTTCCACAGCCCATTTACATACCCAACAACTGTTCCAGTACCTGTATAAGCCTGATCCGTAGCACCTCCATGTATACCATCAGAAAAGTCGTCCTGTCCACTGTTACTTGCATCCCTAAGATGAACAACACTTCCATTATCAACCAGGAACATAAATCCGTTCTTAGCATATTTTCCAAATGTTATATTAAATTTGTCCATATATAAGTCATGAATTTTGTCTGGCGTAACATTACAATTAGAACCTGTACCTTCAAATATACAAGATTGCGTTTCACCATTCCATGCTCTACCATCTCCAACTTTTTGTCCTCCATCGGATAAACTCTTTGTTGCTCCAATTATATTTATTCCTTCTCTTTGCCCAGACTGTACAAATACTCCAACATTTCCATCTACAGTTGTAGGAGTATAGCCAGGTTTAGACAGTTGTCCTGCGGTTGACTGTGCTGATGCCGTAGTATCTGAATTTAAATATCTACCAATTTCCATTTTCAAGTCAAATGTCCCTTGGTGTATTCCAACTCCTTCTTTTTTATCAGCTGCTATATTTGGATCATTTGTTGATGTTCTGTCTCTCTTTTTTGCAGAAAAGAATATTCCAACATTTTCATCACCATACATCTGTATAGGATTAGATGTGATAATTTTAGATTCATAGCTATCTTTACTAGCTTCAGCATGTTGACTTTGCCAGTTTGGATAAGTCTTATCTATATATTTAGATCTATCTGGATTCCATGATAATACTGAAAATCCTATATTGCTAGCTCCGTTAAAAACCAGTTTACCAGTGTTATTAATAGTTACTGCTGGATTATATACAGTTAGGGCATAAATTGTATTATTTTGAGTATCAGCTGTTATATCTGCAGAACCGTATATTTTTGTAGCAAATTGTCTTCCAGTATTATTGAAATCAATTTCCTGCCAGCCTACTATATTAAATACAGTATTACTATCTTTTTTTAAATTAATTTTCACATCATTAAAAGTTATAGTTCCGCCACGGAAAGATTCTATGTTTGCAAAAGCTGCATGTCCATATAAATTGACAGTTACCTTTTCAAAATGTACATCTGATGTTACATGAAATGCTTCAGAACCGGGAACATTATCGTGTTCATCTCCTGCAATATAATATGTTGAATTAGCAAAAACATTTCCAGGATGTCCTGTCCATCTTCCATCATAATTTTCAGCTATAACATAATGTCGCATATTTATATTTCCAGAGCTTCCTTGAAAACCTCCAGTATTATAATGATCTTGATAATATGTTATTAATCCTCAAGTAGGCAATCCAGCAGGAACTAATCCTGAAAAGTTAGTGCTATCAGGTTGAGAAGCATTAGACCACCCAGTTACATTGCTAAGATTTCCTGTTGCAGGATCAACTCCTGTCCAGTAAGTACCTCCATTTATATTAATGCTTTCTGCTATTGACTGCTCCTTACTGTTATCATAAATAGTTCCATAATTACTTGATCCAGATCGAGTAAATCCACTAGTTTGATGAATATAACTATTCAGCCCATCTTTCCAAGAATATGGAGTTCCCATTTTCCCTGAAACTCTCCATCCCCACACAAAATTAGTAAATGGATCAGCATCAGGTGTAATCATAGTTACATTTCTGCTTGGATCTTTGACATTGATTTCTGGTATTTCCAGAGGATCTGCTACATTTATATTTAAATTTGGCTTTTGTGGTGGTTCAATTATTGGTAGGTTAAGATTCAAAGGAGTTTTGTGAATGTCCTTTGGTCTTACTGCGGCATATATTGGTATAACTGAAACAGGTTCTATAACCTTTCTGCTAAGAGTTGTAACTCCATATTTTCCTCCAGAATAAGTTCCAAACTTGTCATCTGGATTTCTTGTGTACTTCGTGTTTCCTGCTTTGCCTCCATAGCCTTTGTATGTGCCGTGCCAGTCGTTATAAAAATTATTGACTCCATATTGCCAGCTTGACCAAGGTGATTTTACTACATGATCTCCTTGTTCCATAAGCTGAATTAATTCTAAATTTGTCTTTTTCAAAAGCTTGTTATTTTCTTTCCTAGCTTCTGAAAACTGATTATGAATATCTTTTATTGATGTAGAAATAGTTTGCTTCTGAGCTTCGATGCTCTTGTCTGCTTCAGAAGAAAATAAGTTGTTTGAAATACTTATTCCTCCTGTAATCAAAAATGTAATTAATGCAGAATCTGTGTACTTAAACTCTCGACACTTTTTTGCAAATGAACATAGATCTTTTTTTATTTTTTAAATTGTTCGTCATTTTTTTACTTTCTCCTTTAATTATATTTTTAATTTATTTTTTTCATATAAATAACTTTTTTTCCTCTTTAATTGATTTTTTTATTTGATTTTTCTGTTAGTGAACTACTCCCGCTTTTAGAAGCGGGAGCTTCTTGGGAAGTATCTGCTTTTGTTAGCCAAATATATTTACCAAGCTCTTTGAGTAGTTCCTACCCTGTCTTCTTTTATTTTCCTAATATTCTAACATCAATTTTCCAATGTTTTTTATATTCAATGCCGCATTGTAATCTCTATCAATTTCAATCCCACAGCACTCACATTTATAACTTCTTTCTGATAATTTCAACTCCTCTTTAATATTTCCACATCTACTACAAGAAGTTTTTGATGACGGAAACCATTTATCTATCTTCAAAAATTGCTTTCCTAAAAACATCAGTTTATACTCAAGCATTCTCAAAAACATTCCCTATCCATTATCTCCTACACTTTTCCCAAAATTTAATGCCTGACTCATCACTTTCATATTCAAATTTTCAACAACCACAGCATTATAATTTTCAGATAATTTTTTCGATAATTTATGCAAAAAATCCCTTCGGCAATTTTTGATATACTCATGCAATCTTGATATTTTCATTTTTTTGTTTATACCAATTTTTTTAGAAAAATTTCACTTTTTCTCGATAATGATTTTTTTGTAATTCTTTTCAATTTTTTTCTCCAACATCCTAAAAATATCTTGGATAATCAGCCCTTTGGTTTTCAGAACTGACAAATAATTCAGACATTGAAAAAAATCAAGTCCAATTATTTTATTGCTACTTGGCATTTTTTTGAATTTCTTTTTCAAATTCCGTCAAAATAGAAACATAGTAATTTCCATTGCTGTTTGTCAATGTTACCGACTTTATTCTATAATTCTTTGGTATTTCTCTATGGTATTTCAATTTTTATTAGATATGTTCGATAACCTAAGTTTTTTTATCTATACAAGGGGTCAAGACCCCTTGCTTCAAGATATTTATTTTATTAAATTCTAAGTTTGTATAGTTATCGAACAGGTCTATTCTTTTCAATTTTGGCAAAACCAAATATTTGTTTTCCTCAATTCGTATTGAATTATTCACACAATTTGTCGTGTAATTTTTTTAACATTATTCTTTTTTTAGATTTGAACTTTGGAAACTTTGCTCTCTTTTGAAAGAAATTCGTAAATGATCGTTTTACATTTAATTGAGCATTTGAAAGTGCCAGACTGTCTACTTCTTTTAGAAATTGATTTTCACTTTTCAAACTGGCAGGTGTAACTATTTTATTTTTTCCAGTTTCTTCATAAATTTTTATTAGCAATATGCAAAAATCGTATTGTAAACAAAACGAACACATCCAAAAGTCTTATTTATCAATAATTTCTGCTCTTTATTTGGATAAATTCTGTATTTCAATGCTAAATTATATTTCATAAAATTACACCTCCTTTTTGATTTTTGAATATTATTTTTTTAATTATTTCTCTTCGATATTTTTATACAAAAAAATTGTATCATAGGTATATCCTTTTTTTCAATTTTTTTACAAAAAAAGCAATTCATCTCCCACTTATAGAAAGCCTACGACTTCTTGCTATCTTTTTGTTAAAAAGTTGAAATAATTATATTCTATGCCAATAATTATTATAACATAGAAAAAAAAATTTTTTTCAAAAAGAAAATTTTAAGTTTTTTTAATTTGTTTATAAATTCTAAAAAGTATCATAAAAAGGAGAGTGTAAACTTTTTTTGTGTAAATAAACCAGTGAATCCTTATATTACTGGATTTGTATATACATTTACACAAAATTTTGGACACTCTCTAAAAACAGTACTATTTTTTGTTAAAACAATGAATTTATTATATAATAAAAAAGAACAGCAAAACTTAAATTTCACTGCTCTTTCTTTCATTTTAAAAATTTTAGTAAATTGCTCTAAATCCAATACCTCCACGAACATTACTTCCTTTAGTATCATACCCAGCATTTACTGTAACACCAAATCTAGTATTGTCAACTCCGATATTCAAGTCAAATTTACCATTTCCACGTCTATCTTCTTTTTCTCCTCTAATTCCAAACCAGTCAGCATTCGTGTATCTGACTCTTGCTTCGTTATTAACATCTCCAACTTTTCCAAGCTCATTTTCATAAGCAGCAGTAAGTCCAACTGATAAGTTAGTTCTCACAGCCATTGGCTGAACATATTTAAATTCTACTCCGACTTCTGGTTTTACTGAGAAATAGTCGTTTCCTTTTACTTCTAATCTAACTTCTCCATCATCTTCTTTAATGTTGCTAAATCTTCCGTATTCCATTTTTAAAGCTCCGTATGGTCTTAAATGTGTTCTTTCGCTCATTCTAATGTCGTAACCTAAATCAGTTTTGAAAGCCGCTCCATAAGACATATAGTCTGACTTAGCATTAAATATAATCATCAACTACTAAAAATCTACGTTTCATTTCATTTTTACCTAAGAACACATTTCCAGCAACTGTCCATCTAAGCGAACCGTTGTGATCTGTGTATGGCGACATTGTTTTGAAAATACCAGCTTTTAACATAGTTTGGTTTTCTCTTGATTTTCCGATATCTTTGAATTTGAAACTATTATTTACTGCTCCAGCATACCATCCGCTTGAGTTCCCTAACTTAACCGTTTCATCTTCGTGAACGTAAGCAACTCCGTAAGCATTGCTTTCGTAATCGTGAATTCCAGCTGTGTCAGTCTTATACTGATCTCTCATTCCAAAGATTTTAACCTTATTGTTTTGTTTAGAAGGATTTCTCCACTCATTTTTCAAGTATCTAAATTCTTTGTCAAGCATATTTCCAGTTGCATTTATTCTCATTTGAGTGTTTGCATATTGGTGACCCATCATTTCGTCCATTGCTTGATAGAATAAAATTTCTTCGTTGTTTCCAATTCCATTTAATTTTTGGAATAATTGATTTTCTCTGCTTCCTAGTGCTTCTACACCATATCTTTGTTCCAATCCATCCAAGAAATTGTATGTATCTGTAGGATTTACAGGCGATGCTTCATTTCCTGCCCAGTATGTATATGGTATTTTAGCAAGGTAGGCATTTTCTATTGTTCCATCGTTTGAATTTTGTGCAACTGTTGCCATCCAAGTTAATGATCCTGAATAAATGTTCCATTTTTCAATTTGTGGATTAGCTCTAATTGTTGCATTGTATGGATCAGTTATTTTTTTGAATCCACTTGAATATATTTTTGCAGTCGTATTTTTGAGCAGCTTCAGCTCCCACAATTAAGTCAGCTTTTTTTCAATCCTGTCAAAGAACTAAGTCCTGTAATAGGATTTGTGTACACTTTATTTGAAGTGTCAATATACATTCCTATTTTTGATAATTCCATTGGCTGAAACTCTTCTGCTGATGTTGTTGCTAATTCAGGTATTACTGGATTTCCATTTACAGTTATTGTTCCTACTGAAGCTCCTCTAGGAACATCAATTTTTATTCCAGATACTGTTTTTGTCAAGTCACTCGCAGCATCCACTCCAATAACTGTCGCATCAGTCGAATCTGTTACACCATTAATATTGAATGTTCCATAGTTTTTAACTATTCCAAGATTCGCTCCTGAAGCATTTCCTTTTGATAAAATTCCTCTTGCATCTTCTGCAGTAATATCAATATTTCCGTGATTTTCAATTGTCGAACCATTTTTTACTACAACTCCGACAACTTTTTTCAATCCAGAACCATTCGATTTAATCGTTCCATAATTGTATCCGTAAGCTCCGTTATCCAAGTAAATTCCAGTAGTTTCACTCGAATTCAAGTTTATCACAGCATTACGATTTGAAGCAGTACCGTTGTAAACCGTTGTTCCTGCTCCAGTTCCGTACATTCCAATACTTCCTTTTCCTGTAACATTAATAATACCATTATTTACAATATTTCCAGTATATCCCACTTTTCCTACAGCAATTTCAGCAGCCGTTGGAGTATATCCAGCAGCCATTCCTATAGCATAACGATTATTTAACGAACTAATTGGATCAAAATATGATTCTCCAACCGTAATCGAAGCATTATTCGTAGCAGTTCCGCCAAGAGTACTGTAAACTCCCACATTTCCATATCCTGAACCAAAATTAATGTTTCCGTTATTTACAACTTCTCCAGCAGAATAAACACCATAATTGTAAGAACCTGTAGAAATCAAGTTTGTATTATTTGTAACTTGTGCTCCGGCTCTGTTGTCATTTGAATAAATATAAACAGTGTCATTTCCAAGATTATTAACGCTTCCAATGTTACTTACAATTTTGTTTCCAGCAGAACCTGTTCCTTTCAGAAATAATTCCAAACGAATTATCAGCAATCGTCATATTTGCTCCAGAATGTGCAGTTACAATTTGATTATCTCCATTCACATAAATTCCTGCCGCCTGATCTGTTCCAACATTTATTGTTCCACCTGTCAAGTCAACATTTCCAGCAGTGCTGAATATTCCAGTTCCCGCATCGCCAACATTAATATTTCCACTGTTTTCAACTTGATGTCCATAAATTCCAACAGAATATTTTCCTATAGTAATATCTCCGCTATTTGTAATTTTGTTCCCATTTTTAACATAAATCCCAACACTAGCTTTTTTACTAGCAGCATCCAACGGATTTGGTAAAGTGATATTTCCACTATTTCTAACTTCTACACCTTCAGAAATAATTCCATATCCCGCATTTCCAGTAATATTTCCTTGATTGTTAATATCTCCTGCAGTCCCTTTTGCCAATATTCCAACAAGACCTTCTGTATTGTTAACTGTATCATTAAGAGTAATATTCATCTTGTTTGCCATACTAGATGTAGGCAATGTTGATTTATTATTCATAAAGAATGCAACCGCAGATGCTGTAGGTGCTCCAGAATATTTTAGTTCAAAGTTTTTACTGTCATTCAATGAAGGATTATTTCCCTCAACAAAAATACCAGTTCCTCTATCCTTAACTTCCACTCCATAATCAGTTTCAAATGTAACCTTCGTATTATCCGCATAAACACCAATTCCATCATTTCCAGTAATCACAATATCCGAACTTCCAGTTCCATTAAGTTTCACTTCAGGCCCACCAAATTGTAAAGGATCAGTAGCTCCAGCAGGTGGCGTTACTTTTGACACAATTCCAACTGAATTATCTCCTGTCAATACAATTTTTCCAGCATTTCTAATACTTCCATGACTTGTTCCAGCCTTTCCAACTTCAATTCCAGCTGCAGCTCCAGTAATAGTATTCAATTCTCCATACAATCCAATACCATTATTTCCATTTACAGTAATCGTACCTTTATTTTCAACTTCCAACGTTTTATCTGTATTTGAAAGCGTTCCATTTGCAATTTTAGCATCAGTTCCATAAGTTTGAAGTTTATTAGCAGATGTAAAGGCAGCCATTCCAACTCCAGTTCCTGAAATAGTAATATTTCCATTAGTATCGTTTAATAATTTACTTCCATTTACTCCATATGCTCCAAGTCCATTATCTACAGTAATTGTATTTTTATTTATAATTTCTCCATAACTTGTACTAAGAGCAATTGTAGAAGCAGAACCACCTGTTATAGCCACATTTCCTTCATTTACATATCCCGTTTGCGTATTTGAAGTTGCACCAGCATCAGATCCAACAATCATACCCTTACCAGTAGTCGAACTTACTGTAATTCCAGGATCAATAAATATTTTTTCCCTAACAAATTTTATCTTGTCAAATATTGGAGCATTATCTAAATCAATATCTCGTTGTATAGAATATTCTCCATTTTTATAATATACCTTGTAATCAGCACCAGTCCCAATCGTCAAGTTTCCTCTGTTTATCTTCAAGTCATCCTCAACACTTTCAATAAGTCCTGTAGGCCCAGTCCATTTATTATCAGTTCTAGTTCCACCATCTGTAACTCTTAAAATTACACCATTTCCTTCAACTTTAATTTTCATATTACTCATACCAGTATATTTTTTCCCAGCAGTTGCAGCAGCATTTGCAGGATTAGATGAATCTTCAGCCGCATAATCAGCCGCCGTTCCAGGCATAAGTATTCCATCAGAAATAGTAAGTTCCGTATTCCCTGAAAAATTAATATTTGAATTTGCATTAGCTAAAAATGGCACAACTCCACTATAGTCATCTGTAGAATTTCTTTTTCTAGTATCAATTTTTCCACCTTTAAAGTCAATCTTACCGCCATCCCAAGCTATAAGCCCTCCTTCTTTTGCCGAATAAATCTCATTATTAGTACCTTCAAATTTAATTACCGAACCAGCTCCATTAGAAAATCCTCCGATACCACGTACCTTAACATCATCTCCAAATGTTATTGTACTTCCACCATCTGCTCCTTTATTTGCATATCCCCCAATATTCTTATACAAATACGGTTTCGTAGCATCATCACTTGCAGCCCACTCATCAACCGCCGTAACTGCTTTATCCAATGTAATCTTCGCATTATTATCCGCATACGCAATTATAGATCCAAATCCTTTCGCATCAGTAGTTCCTGCAGCTGTTACTATACCACTGTCTTTAGCCACATATGCCACTGGGAATGACTCTACTTTTGTTGTAGAACCTGCTGGTGTGTAATCTTTATAACGAGCTGTCATAACAACATTTCTTCCAATGTTTATTTGACTTCCTTGTCCTGTAAAATTTTGAGCAGTAGAAGAAGGAAATTCATGATCCCATTCACCTGATGCATAGGCAATGGTTGTACCTGTCGCTACTTCATTTTTACTATCATCATAAGATGCTTTTAGTGGAGCAGTTCCAGCATAATCTTTTATAACATCCGTTTTTGACATTATTTTAACAGTTGTATTATCTGTTTCCCCAGTTGTAACATTAACTCCATTTTTATCTTTAACTTCGGTAGAATGAGAGTTTGAATCTTTGGCAACATCAATTACTGTACCTCTTTCAGCTGCAATCATAACTCCATTTTTAGAATATTTCCCAAAATTTATATCAATATTATTAATTTGTAAAGAATGTATTGCATCATTATCATATTTTATATCAGTATCAGTAGCCCCCAAATCCGATGATGGAACTATTTTTGCTCCAAGCTTGGTATCTTCTCCCCTTTGTCCAGATCTAGAATAAATTCCTACATTTCCTTCTGCCATACTTCCTGGTGTTAATTCTGTAGTTCCTATTTGAGCTTTAGCCAAGATTTCACCTTGATAAATTCCTACAGGCGTACTTTGCCAAAGAGCCATTTGATTTTTGTCTCTCTTATCGTATACATTAATATCTTTAGATTGATCTTTAGGCATCATGCTATTAAATAACAAAACAACATTATTATTACCGTTTATTATTGGAGATACTGTTAATTTTATGCTTGGGGTCATACCAGTTTTTAATTTGTCTTCTACAACTTTAGTTCCTGTACCTAGTAAATTGTTCCAATTAGGTACATACCCATAACCAGAATATACAATATTTTCATTTCCTGTTATATTATAAGTTCCTTTACTATCTATTTCATAAGATCCTTGAACACCTAAAACTGAATATACAATATTTTTATTAGTTTTTATGTCAGCATCAACTTTTCCAACAAATCCTCCCCGTTGTTTTGTTGCACCTGCACTTGGATTTTCTCTTTTTATTCTATCATATGTCCCTGGATAAATAAAAAATATTGTATTGTTATCTCCTGCTTCTATCTCAGTTAAATTTGCTTTAGTAATATTTACCTTTATTCCATTGGTTTCATCAAATTTAATTTTTCCTGCATGCCAAGTTTCAAGACTTAGAAATGCTGCTTTACCATAAAGGTTGGCTTCTATATTTGAAAGTTCTCCGTTCCATACACCATGTATACCTAATGCTCCTTTCTTTTCCGGAAAACCTGTATAGCCATAAGATTTTCCTGACCTTCCTATATCTCCTGCTAAATGCAGTTTCATATTTTTTATTGAGAAAGCAGCTTCACTATCAGGTCTCCCTGGTACATTAGGATTAGTTTTATAATAAAATAAGGCACCAATCCTTTGATTAGTAGGTATAGCGGTAGGAGTTAACCATACATTATTTATACCATATCCATTAGTATTTCTATTATTATCTACTCCATACTCTGGAACCAATGTTCCTGTTGTTGCAGATGTTGGCTTATATCCTAACCAAAACTCATGATTTCCTCCATCTGAAAACCATGATCCTGGCGTTGCCGTTGGCGAATAAGTAACATTGTAATCACTTTTCCTACTTTTCTGTAACCCTTGAATTATAACCCCGTTTTGGTACGAAAAATCCACAAATGGATCCGCATTAGGTGCAGGTAGTGTCACATTAACCTTCGGAGGATTCGGTTTTGGAATCGTCAAAGTAGGTGGAACTACAGCTGGGATAGTTAATGGGTTTAATGCTGGTGCGCTCACGCTAATATTTGGTGCAGCAACAGCGTATTTGTGTATTTCTTTTGGCTTAATTGAAGCATCAATATTTAGAGTTCCCACTGGCTCTTGTTTTTTCTCCGTGCTTGAAATTCCATATCCTTTTTCATAGCCGAATCTTCCGCTTGTTGTGGCTGATCTTGGGTTTCTTGATTTGCTTAACAAATCGTAGTTTGAACTCAAAGGAGATATATTTCTCTCGAATCTATTTTGGCTTCTTTCAAATTTTCCTTCATAAGGATATTTTTCAGATTTATCTCCTCTTCCCTTGTATGAACTTCCCCAGTTGTTTGAAAAAGCATTAATTCCATATTGCCAGCTGCTCCATGGAGATTTTACAACATGATCTCCCTGTTCCATTAACTGAATTAGTTCTAAATTTGTGTCTTTTAATAATTTGTTATTTTCCTTTCTGGTCTTTTCAATATTACTTTGAATGTCTTTAATAGATGTAAAAATCGTTTGTTTTTGATTTTTTATATTTTTGTCAGTTTCTGCAGAAAATAAATTATGTGAAATATTTACTGCGCCTGTTATTAAAAAAATGTGATTAATGCAGAATCCGTGTATTTAAAGTCTTTACACTTTTTTTGCAAAAAGCACACAAATCCTTCTTTGCCTTTCTCAAATTGTTAGTCATCTTTTTTATCTCCTTTATTTTTTTCTTATATTATTATTATTATTTAAAACTTCTTGAATATTATACCATAATATAAAAAATCAATTTTTTTATTTTTTCACAAATTATACAATCTATTTATAAAAAAAAACAGGAATTCATTATTTATCATTCCTGATTTTTTTATTTTATTTTATTTTTTTTCAACAAATACTTCAGTCGCATTGTCAACTTCTTCTCCAAGTGACACTTTTATCGCAACAATTGCAACTTCAAGCTGACTTTCATCTGGCTCTCTAGTCGTAATCTTTTGCAGCCACATTCCAGGAATTGCTATCATTTTAGCAAAAATGTTATCTAAATGAAAACTTGACCATCTCTGAAACTCATATGAAATTCCCGCAACAAATGGCACAAAAAGCACTCTTGTAACTAATTTATAAAGTAACATAAACAGATGATTCCCTTTTGGCATTGGCAAAATAAAATCTACTAGCGAAAAAACGATTATACTTACAAGCATTACAAGAAGTAAAAAGCTTGTTCCACATCTTGGATGAAATCTTGTGCAAACTTTTGCATTTTTTGGTGTCAACTCTTTTTCCATTTCATAATTCATTATACTTTTATGTTCCGCCCCATGATATTCAAACACTCTTTTTATATCTTTTAAAAATGAAATTCCAAAAATATATCCCAAAAACAATACCAATTTTATAACTGCTTCAACCAAGTTCGCCGCAACTACATTTGCTGGAAATAAAAATCCTCCAACTGCTGACGGCAACCACATAAATATCGCAATACTTATTAAAACCGAAGTTAAAATTGTAAATCCAATTTGCTTGTCAGTTAATTCCTCTTCCTCAAGTCCAGCTTGATTTGAAGCGAATATCAACTCGCTTGTCCCAATAAACATTGCATCATAAAGAGAAATAATCCCTCTTATAAATGGGATTTTTACCCATTTATTATTATTTTCTGTCAAAATTCTTTTTTTATAAACAATACTTCCATCCTGTTTTCTCACTGCCGTAGCAATTGCTTTGGGACCTCTCATCATAACCCCTTCTACAACGGCTTGTCCACCGACAGTAACTCTATTTTCTTTTTGTTTCATTCAACAATTCTCACTTTCTAAATTTATTTATTCCCTGTCCAAAGCAGTCCTATTTTTTATTCTTTTTAAAGCTTTACTAATATGAAGTGCTCTAAATTTACTAATCCCCTTCAACTGCGTTATTTCTTGAACAGAAGCCGCCAAAATAGACTGCACTCCAGAAAATTCCTTTATCAAAGTTTCCTTATCTTTTTTAGTAATCTTCGAAATATTATTAAGCAGTCCATATCCTCTCGGTTCAATTTTTTCATCTAAATTAGCGGCATTTATGTCATATCCTAACAAATTCAAAATTTTCTCGTCATCCAGCAAGTCCTCTTTTGATAAATCTTTTACTTTGCTCACAATTCTTTCAACTTTTGCGCAATCTTTTTGATAATCTCTTATAAGCGCTTCAAAACTTTCATTTTTATTTAGCATAATTTCTTCATACTGAATTTTTATAAGCCGACCTTCTGTCCCCAATTCAGCCATATATTCTGTTAGCTCTTCAGACATTCTAAAAAATAGACCATACATTCTAAAACATTCTATTATATCAAATAACATAACTGTGTTATCATATTCCAAAATAGATAAATTAGTGCGAATTTTCTCAATATTCACAGAATACTTTTCAAGTGCCGTTATCGCTTGTGAAGCCTTTGTCAGCAAATCTCCAATATCGTTTAATAAATATCTAAATTTACCTAAATATACAGTTATTTTATTTCTTCTCTCAGAAACTGTTATTACTAAATTTCCTTTTTGCTGTGCTATTCTATGCGCCGCTTGATGTCTTGTACCACTCTCATCAGTTTCTATGTTGTAATTTGGCTGCAACTGAATATTTGCCCCATAAATTGTCTCAATATCTTCAGACAAAATTATCGCACCATCCATTTTGGAAAGCTCATAAACCCTTTGTGGAGAATATTCGGCATTTAGTTCAAATCCTCCACCCATAACATCTTTTAACTCTTCAGGATTTCCTAAAACAATCAAAGCTCCAAGTTTTGCTTCTTGGATTCTACCAACGGCTTCTCTCAATTTCGAACCTGGCGATATAATTTTAAATATGTATTCTAATATCTTTTTTCTATTTGTCAGTTTTTTCATTATTTTATTTTATCCTTTCAACTAATTCACTTATATTGCTTATGTAATTTAGTTTTATTTTTCTCTTGGATTTACTATTTTTTTCATTTTCCAATTCTTCTTTGTGGCTTTTTGGCAAATAAACTCCTGTAAAGCCTAATTTTTCCAACTCCGTTATTCTGTTTTTTATAAACGAAACTTTTCTCACTTCCCCTCGTAGTCCCAACTCACCAATTGCCGCTATTTTTTGACTAATTGGCTTTCCGCTAATCGAAGATAAAAGTGAAAAAACTACAGCCAAATCTGAACTTCTGTCACTCAAATCAATTCCTCCAGGAATATTGATATAAATGTCTTTAGAATTTACATCCACTTTTAACGAACGGGACAAAACTGCACTTAAGATTTCAACCCGATTTTTATCATATCCTTCCACCGTCCGTCGTGGCATTCCAAAATTTGGCGTTCCCAAAAGAGACTGCACTTCAAACAAAAACACTCTGCTTCCTTCAAAAATTGGAGCTATTATACTTCCGATATTTTTTTCATCTCTGTCGCTAATAAAAAACTCTGACGGATTTTTCACTTCACTTATCCCATTTTCTTTTATGTCAAAAATGGAAACTTCGTTTGTAGAGCCGTACCTATTTTTTATCGAACGAATTATTCTGTAATAGTTACTTTCTTCCCCTTCAATCTGCAACACAGCATCAACCATATGTTCCAAAAGTTTAGGTCCTGCCAATTTCCCATCTTTTGTCACATGTCCAACTATGTAAAAAGAAATGTCGTTCTTTTTCGCAATTTCAATTATTTTTAGCGTAGTTTCTCGAATTTGAGAAACTCCACCAGCAATGGAAGACAAATTTTGTGAATACATTGTCTGAATCGAATCAATGACAACGACTTTCGGTTTTTCCTTCAAAATAATGCTTTCAACATTTTCAATTTTTGTGTCACTCACAATGTACAAATTTTCACTTTTTACATTTACTCTGTCCGCTCTTTGTTTTATCTGACTTGCCGACTCTTCCCCAGAAACATAAAAAACTGTTCCCAATTTTGAATATTCCTGTGACAACTGCAAAAGAAGCGTTGACTTTCCAATTCCAGGACTTCCTGTCACAAGCACAACTTCCCCTTTTATAAGTCCGCCACCTAAAACTCTGTCAAATTCTTCAAATGAAGTTTTCATTCTAAATTCTTTTTCTATTTCTATTTCCGAAATTTTACTTATAGAAATATCTTGAGATACTATATTTTTAGATACTTTTAATTCCACTTCTTCTTCAAATGTTCCCCAAGAATCACAATTTGGACATTTTCCAAGCCACTTTAGCGAACTGTATCCACATTCCGAACACACAAATTTTGTCTTTTCCTTTTTTGCTGCCAAAACTCACACCCCCTTTTTTGCACATTGAATATTGAATTAAGTTTTCTCATTTTTTTATTAATTAATTTATTTATTCATTCATTAATTTCAATTTTTTTCTATTATTTTTTTCTTCCACTTCTCTTGTCACAAAATGACTTAAATCTCCATTATTTTGTGCAACTTCTTTAACCAAACTGGAACTTAAATACAAATATTCTCTTGACGCAGTCAAAAATACTGTTTCATATTCACTTTTTGCAAGTGTCTTATTTGTAAGCGTAAACTGCAGTTCATACTCATAATCTGACAATGCTCTAAGTCCACGAATTAAAATATCAACTTTTTCCTGACGAATAAAATCTACCAATAATCCATTAAAAATTTTAACTTCTGCTTCTATATTTTCTTTTTCCAAAGTTTCTTTTATCATCGCAATTTTCTCTTCATCAGAAAACCAAGATTTTGATTTTGTAGAATTTTTAAAAATCCCAATTACCACTTTGTCAAATAATTTTGAAGAACGCCTAATGATGTCCAAATGACCTTTTGTTATTGGATCAAAACTGCCTGGATACAAAGCCTTTTTTTTCATATTGTTCTCCTATTTTTTCAATTTTTTTATTTTTTCAAGTGCTTCTTTTGCTGCATTTTTTTCCGCTTCTTTTTTACTTTTACCTACACCTACACCAAAAATCTCGTCATTCCATTTTACACAAATTTCAAAAATTTTGTCGTGATCAGGTCCTTTAGTCCCGATTAGCACATATTCTGGCATTTTCTTATATTTTCCTTGAACAACTTCCTGCAAAATTGTTTTGTGGTCTCCTGTTCCTTCGATTTCTTCAAGATTATCTATTTTATCAAGTAAAAATTTCAATGCAACTTTTTTAGCAGTGTAATAATCAGAATCTTTAAAAATTGCACCAATTAACGCTTCAAATGCATCTCCTAAAATTGATTTTCTATGTCTTCCACCAGACATAATTTCACCATTGCTCAAATATAAATATTCACCCAATTCCATATCAGACGAAATCGAAGAAAATACTGGTTCACTTATAATCTGACTTTTTAATTTAGCAAGTTCACCTTCTGTCTTTCCTTCATATCTTTCGTAAATATATTCCGTCGTTATCAAATTTAGCACAGCATCCCCTAAAAATTCAAGCTTTTCATTGTTATAGCGTTTCGTCTTTTCAATTTCATTCGAATACGATCTGTGTGTCAAAGCTTTTTCCAAATACTTTCTATTCTTAAATTCATATCCTATTTTTTCCATAAGTTCTTCTGAATTTCTTTTCACTTTTTCCTTTCACCTCCTTATTTATTAATAGCCAAACTGCAAATAACAGTTTGACTATAAATTAATATTAATTATCCTTTATATTTTCTAAATGCAAGCACTGCATTATGTCCACCAAATCCAAGTGAGCTTGACATTCCAACTTCAATATCTCTTTTTCTAGCTTCATTTGGCACATAATCCAAATCACAAAGCGGATCAGGATTTTCATAATTTATTGTAGGTGGCATTATTCCTTCATCAATAGCCAACGCTAAAAATGCAGCTTCAATTCCACCTGCTCCTCCCAATAAATGTCCTGTCGCACCTTTTGTCGAACTTACTGAAAGTTTATAGGCATGTTCTCCAAATGCTGTTTTTATCGCTTGTGTTTCATTTTTGTCATTTGCTGGAGTTGAAGTTCCATGTGCATTTATATACCCAACTTCTTCAGGTTTAACATTTCCTTGCTCCATTGCCATTTTAAAAGCTCTAGCGGCTCCTTCTCCACCATCAGATGGCGCTGTCATATGATATGCATCTCCTGTTTCCCCATATCCTACAACTTCTGCATAAATTTTAGCTCCTCTAGCTTTTGCATGTTCCAATTCTTCCAAAATCAAAACACCTGCTCCTTCTCCTAATACAAATCCATCTCTATCCGCAGTAAATGGTCTTGAAGCAGTTTTAGGATCAGGATTAGTAGAAAGTGCTTTTAAGTTTGCGAATCCTGCAATTCCAGAAGGTGTCACAGTAGCTTCTGTTCCTCCCGCAATCATAGCGTCTGCTTTTCCTAATAAAATTGTCTGGAAAGCATCACCAATTGAGTTTGTCCCTGATGCACAAGCGGTTACAACTGTTTTATTTGGTCCTTTTGCTCCAGTATAAATTGATGTATTTCCAGAAGCCATATTTGCGATAGCTGCTGGAATATAAAATGGAGACACTCTTTTTGGTCCTCTTGTAACTAATTTTTCCACTTCTTGTTCTATCACATCAAGTCCACCAATTCCTGATCCAATAATTGTTCCAATTCTATCCGCATTTTCTTCTGTAATTTCAAGTTTTGCATCTTCTAATGCTTCTTTAGACGCCGCTATTGCAAATTGTGAAAATCTAGCAATTTTTTTCATTTCTTTTTTTTCAATAAATTTTTCTGCCTCAAAATCTTTCACTTCGGCTGCAATATGTACAGGATGATTTGAACTATCAAATTGAGTGATTTTATCAATTCCACACTCCCCAGCCAACAAATTTTTCCAAGCTTTTTCTCTTCCAGTTCCTAATGGCGTTACTAAGCCTATTCCCGTTATAACTACTCTTTTCATCGATACACCTCTCATTTTTATTATTATCAATTTAGATCTATAATTTAATTATTATCTACTCTTTTATATTTTAACATTTTTTTTAAAATTTTTCAATAAAAAAGGGGGAAACACCCCCTAAAAGTAAATCTAATAACTACTTAGATTCAATATATTCCATTACATCTTTAACTGTTTTAATTTTTTGTGCATCTTCATCAGGAATTTCTACATCAAATTCTTCTTCGAATGCCATAATCAATTCAACTGTATCTAGTGAATCAGCTCCTAAATCATCAACAAATGACGCATCTTCAGTAACTTGATCTTCGTCAACTCCTAATTGTTCAGCAACTATTGATTTAATTTTATCTAGCATTAAATGCCACCTCCGTTTTAATATATCTAAAATTATTATACCAAAAAGAATTTAAATTTTTGCAACTATTTTTAAGAATTTTTTTAAAAAAATACTTAATTTTTTTAGTGTAAATTATATATTTTCTATATTTTCTACATTTTCAATGTTAATAACTTCTATTTCTTTATTGATTTTTTTAATAAGTCCAGCAAGAACTTTTCCAGGTCCAACTTCATAAATTTTTGTAACTCCATTTTCGCTAAGTTTGTTAATTGTATCAACCCATTTTACAGGACCAAATGTCTGATTATAAAGTTCCGTTTTTATTTCATCAGATGAAGTCAAAATATTTGCCGTAGTGTTAGCTACAATTGGTGTTTTTGCGTCACTCCAGCTATAATTTTCAAATTCTTTTTTCAAAACTTCGGCAACAGGTTTCATAAGTGATGAATGAAATGGTCCTGATACCGCAAGTGGCAATGCTCTTCTAGCTCCTTTTTCCTTAAAGATCTCCAAACTTTTTTCAATTGCAGCCTTTTCTCCCGCAACAACTGTTTGTTTAGGTTCATTATAATTTACCGCTTCAATTACTCCATCAATTTCACAACAAATATTTTCCACTTCATTTGCAGGTAATCCTAAAATTGCAGCCATTGAACCGTCTATTTTAGCTTCACTCATTATTTTCCCTCTGGCAGAAATCAATTTTAATGTATCAATTTCATTCAAAAATCCAGCCGCATACAGCGAACTGTATTCTCCCAAGCTATGTCCTGCAACAAAATCTGGATTTATTCCTTTTTCTTTTAACAATTTTGTTAAAATTACTGAAAATAAAGCTATCGCTGGTTGTGCAAACTTTGTATCTTTTAATTCATCTTTTGTTCCTTCAAATACAACTTTTTTCACTTCTTCATTATTTTCAAAAATTTCGTCTATTATCTTTTTATTTTCACAGCTTACACTGCTGTACAAAACTTCACCCATTTTTTCATATTGTGTTCCTTGACCAGGAAATACAAAAGCAACTTTTGACATTTTTTCTCCTTATTTATTAATTCCTTCAGCTTCTTCGATTTCTTCAGCTTCTTCAACTTTTTTAGGTTTAGATTTTTTAGGAAATTTGTTAAAATTTCTCTTATCAACAATTTCTTTCACACCAAGTCCAAAAATTACAAGTCCTGCTATTAAAAGAAGTATCCAAAATGGCAAATCTTCCCAAATTAATGACAAATAAGAATAAATTCCCACACCTGTAAGAACCCATCCTAAAACCTTTTTCTTAAACACAAAATAAATTCCTAAAAGAATTAATATAACTTGATAATTAAAAATATACTTTTGAATTTCTTCAGGAATAAATTGAAACAAACTTAATACTACAATTACTAATCCCCAAAACATTTTTTTATTCATAATCATCATCCTTTCTAAAAAAAAATTTTTTTATTTTGACCATTCAAATAAAATAGAACCATATGTCAGTCCGCCACCAAATCCTGTTATTACGATTTTATTACCTTTTTTAAGCCTATTTTGTCTATTTGCTTCGTCTATCGCAATAGGAATTGAAGCTCCTGAAGTATTTCCATATTTATTCAAATTTACAAAAAACTTATCTAATGGTTGTTTAAATCTTTTGGCAATCGACTCAATTATTCTTATGTTTGCCTGATGAGGTATAAATAAATCTATATCGTCCGCCGTAATATTTTGCTGGCTTAAAACATTATCAACGCTCTCAGGAAATACTTTTACTGCAAATTTAAATATTTCCCTTCCATTCATTTGTAAATATGTCTCTTTATTTTTTAGTGCTTCAACAGTAACAGCTTTTCTCGAACCACCAGCAGGAACAATTAATTCACAAGCGCCAGAACCATCTGCCACCAAATGACTTGCACAAAATCCTCCAGTTTGCACTTCACCAAGCACAACCGCTCCAGATCCATCTCCAAATAAGATGCAAGTCCCTCTATCGCTCCAATCTATAACTCTTGACATAGTTTCAGCACCTATCACAAGAACCTTTTTATAAATCCCTGATTTTATAAAGCTGTATCCAGTCGTAAACGCATAGACAAATCCAGTACATGCTGCACTCATATCAAAAGCCGCAGCTTTTATTCCTAATTTATCTTGAACTAATGCCGCTGTTGATGGTGTAAAATGATCAGGTGTCATCGTTGCAACAATGATTAAATCAACTTCGTCTTTATTTATTCCAGCGTCATCTATAGCTCTTTTGGCAGCTTCATATGCTAAATCCGAAGTGGCTTCTTTTTCAGAGGCTATTCTTCGCTCCTTGATACCAGTTCTCGTTGTTATCCACTCGTCATTAGTATCGACTATCTTTGCTAAATCGTCATTTGTCAACACTTTTTCTGGAACATAAGAACCCGTCCCCAAAATTCCTACTCTCATTTTTTTCTCCTTTTCTTAAATTTTATAAAATTTATTATCTTAACCGCTTTTTTTATTCGCAAATTTTAATACTTACACAATAAGTTTATCATAAATTTTAAAATTTTACAATATAATTAATTTTTTTAATGAAAAAAAATTTTTTTAAAAAAATTTTAAAATTTTAATTGATTTTTTTATAATTTAAATAACTTAATTTTTTTATGTTAATTTATATTTTTTTCAAATTTATAATATTTAATGTAAAAAAATATTTTTTTAATATTTAATAATTTATGATTTATAATTTACAGTTTATAATTTCTAATACAACTTTTTGTTTGTCAATTTTCTCATTTTGTAATATATATGCTTTCAAAATCATTTCTTTTTGAATCTTTCACATTTTTTTGAATCATTATAATAGATTTCCGCCAATTTTTTTCCCCTTTTTCCACTTTATCTCCAACTTTTTTTAAAAATTTTTAATTCCGACAGAATAATCAATTTTTATCTTGTTTTGTAGCTCTACCCGCTCCAATTATCATCGCCGCTTTTCCAATTTCTTCAGTTTTTATTTTTGATACATAGCCACTATTTTTAGAAAAAACTTCCAATTTTTCTTTTGCAACTGATAAAATCGAATAATCATTTACTAAATTTCCATTCCCTCCACTTTCTGTTATAAATTCCTTTAATTTTAAAAGTGCAAGTCCATTATTTATCACTTCATCAATTTTTTTATATCCATCTTTTAACTCTTTTATTTCTCCCCTCGCCTCTAATGCAAGTGCAGCAATTGTGTAAACTACTTCTTTTACATCTTTTGCTCCATTTCCTTTCAATGTTTCAATTGCTTCTATTATTTCAATCGCATTTCCCACCGAATATCCAAGTGGTTCATCCATATTGCTCAAAACTGCTCTTACTTTTCTTTTAAATCCAATCCCAATTTCAATCATTCTTTTTGCCAATTCTCTTGCACAATCAATATTCTTCATAAAAGCTCCGTCACCAACTTTCACATCAAGAATTATCACATCCGACTGAATCGCCAGTTTTTTACTCATTATGCTGCTTGCAATTAATGGAATACTCGGAACTGTCGCCGTAACATCTCTTAACGAATACAATTTTTTGTCAAGCGGAACAATTTTATCGCTGTATCCCATAAGACCAATCCCAGTTTTACTTGCGATTTTTTCAACTTCTTCTTTTGAACTCGAAAATTTAAATCCTTTTATCGCTTCAAATTTGTCAATCGTACCGCCAGTATGTCCTAAACCTTTACCCGATAACTTAGTCGAAGCCAAACCAAGTGCCGCAAGTATTGGTGCTAATACAACAGTTACTTTATCTCCAACTCCACCTGTGCTATGTTTGTCGACCAAAAATTTATTAATTTTTTCAAATTTTATAATTTCTCCAGAATCTCTCATTAAAGTTGTAAATTCCAAAAGTTCATTTTTTGTCATATCATTAAAATAAACTGCCATTAAAAATGCCGACATCTGATAATCTGGAACATTTCCTCTTAAATATTCACTCAATAAAAAATGAATCTCTTCTTTTGTAAGTTCTTCTTTTTCTCTTTTTTTCTCAATCAAATCCACTACTCTCATAATTTTTCCTTTCTCTCTATATATATATATATTTATATATATACTCAAACCTATTTAAAAATTAAACTGCTAAAAATTATATAAATTTAGGAGTTAAGTAAAACAGTCATAATTTTTAGACTTTAGATTTAAAAGTAATTTTAATATATATATTTATTTAATTTAATTTAATTTAATTATTTATTTAATTAAACTAAATTAATTTTTTTAAAATAAAAAAATAAAGTTTTTAAATTTTTTTAAAAAAATAAGCGAGACCAAAAAGATCCCTGCTTTTTTTAACTTTTTATAATTATATTTTTTTGGTTTTACAACAATTTTTTTCCATTTTTTTAATATCTTGTTTAATTTGTTCAAGTCTTTTAATATTTTCTTCACCAATTTTATCTTTTGTAAATTCAAAGTTTGTTGTTCCAATTCCATCTTCTTTTATTCCATATGTTTGAACTTTTGCAGCAAATTTACCATCTAAAGTTGTTTTAATTTCATCAAAAACTGCGTTATCCACATATTTCATCATAGAAGTCAAAATATTTCCTGGATATAAACCATCCTGATTTGAATCAACACCTATTCCATAAATATTTTTTTCTTTAACAGCTTGGAATACTCCAAGTCCACTTGCTCCAGCTGCATGATAAACAACATCTGCACCTTGTTGAATCAAAGTTTCAGTTTTAGCTTTTGCTGAAGCTTGATCATTAAATGCTGATGTTCCACCAATTGTAACTGGCACAACTTTAATATCAGGTTTTATATATCTTGCACCTTGTGCATATCCTGCAAAAAATTTAGCTATCAAATCAGAATTATCAGCACCTACAAATCCAATTGTTCCTGTTTTATCCATCATAGCTGCCAAAGCTCCTACCAAGAATGATCCTTCTTCTTCCTTAAATACAAGTGAAGCAACATTTGGTTTACCACTAACTACACTGTCAATAATCGCAAATTTTTGATCTGGAAATGCATCAGCTACTGCAACTACAGCATCTTGCATTGTATATCCAACTGCGATTATCAAATCATATTGTCCTTCTTCAGCAAATCTCGTTAAAGCATCTTTTGCTTCTGAAGTCGGATCTTTTGGCTCATATTCGCTATAAGTTATTCCCAATTCTTTTTTAGCCTTTTCAAGACCTCTGAAAGTTGAGTCATTAAAAGATTTATCACCTTTTCCACCAGTAGAATAAACAACTGCTACTCTCTTATTAGCATTTGTCGAATCAGTTGAAGTTTTTCCATCTTTTACTTGATCCGCTGTTGCAGGTTTATTTCCACACGCAACAATAAACATTAATGCAAAAAGTACACTAAAAATTGTCAAAATTCTTTTCATTTTTTCCTCCTAAATTTATTTTATCATAATACTAATATTATACCTTATTTTTTTCTTGTTTTTTTAAATAAAAACTTTTTATTTTTTTAGTTAAAAAAATAATTAAAAAAATTTAATGATAAAAATCAAAAATATTTTAATTTAATATTTTTTTATAAAAAACTATCTCAAAAATATGAGATAGTAATTTTATTTACTATTCAGCAACAAAGCTTCCTGCTAATAATGGATCAATTTTAATTCCAGGTCCCATAGTTAATGAGATTGCAACTGTTCTTAAATATTGTCCTTTAGAAGCTGCTGGTTTTAATTTAACAATTTGATTTAATGCAACTTTAAAGTTTTCTACGATTGCTTCTTTTGAAAAATCAACTTTTCCAATTGGTAAATGAATTGAACCTAATTTATCAACTTTAAATGCAACTTTTCCTTTTTTAAATTCTGTTACAGTTTGTTCAATATTTGTTGTAACTGTTCCTGATTTAGGGTTAGGCATAAGTCCTTTAGTTCCTAAAATTCTTCCTAATCTTCCTAATTTAGGCATCATATCAGGTGTAGCTATAACTAGATCGAAATCTAACCATCCACCTTGAATTTTACTGATATATTCATCATCTCCAGCAAAATCTGCTCCAGCGTCTAACGCTTTTTGGATGTTATCTCCTGAAGTAATTGCTAATACTCTTACAGTTTTTCCTGTTCCATGTGGCAACGAAACTGTCCCTCTTACTTGTTGATCAGCATGTCTTGGGTCAACTCCAAGTCTTACAGCTAATTCAACTGTTTCAACGAATTTTGCACTTTTTGTATCAAATACTAATTCCAAAGCTTCCTCTGGAGTATAAACTTTCATTTTATCTACTTTTTGAGATATTTCATTATATCTCTTACCTTTTTTTGCCATTTATTATTTCCTCCTCTGTGGTCATTGGCTAGAAAACCTTCCACTTCTTCCAATAATGTTTTTTATTTTTTATATATAATTATTCAGAAATTTTAATTCCCATGCTTCTTGCAGTTCCTGCAACAATATTCATAGCTGTTTCAACACTTCCAGCATTCAAATCTGGCATTTTAGTTTCTGCAATTTCTTGTAATTGAGCTTTAGTTATAGTTCCAGCAACTTCTTTTAATGAGTTTCCAGCACCTTTTTTAACTTTAGCTGCTTTTTTTAATAAGTCTGATGCTGGTGGAGTTTTTAAAACAAATGTAAAACTTCTGTCAGCATATACTGTAATTTCTACTGGAATTACAAATCCCATTTTATCTTGTGTTTGTGCGTTAAATGATTTACAAAATTCTGCGATATTTACCCCATGTTGTCCTAATGCAGGTCCTACTGGTGGTGCAGGATTCGCTTTCCCTGCTTCTAATTGTAATTTAATCTTTCCGATTACTTCTTTAGCCATTTTTCCTCCTCTGTGGTCAGTGAATTTTTTTAAATCTCCCACTTTTTCATAAATTTTGCTAATAGTTATTCTTAAATAATACTTTTAATACTATTTTAGTAATGTAGTTAATATTTTTTGACTTTTATTAATAGTCTAATTTTGCAATTTCTGTGTATTCAAGTTCTACTGGCGTTTGTCTTCCAAATACTTCCAGCATGACAGTTACTTTTCCATTTATGTCGTCAATAGCTGAAATTTCTCCTTCTTGATCCAAGAATGAATCTTTTTTAATAATTACTTTTTCTCCAACTTTAAAATCAATATTATATCTAGGTCCTTTTTCAACTGTATCGCCATTTATATCAATTCCAACTTTAGCAAGTAACTCTTGTGCTTCTTCGTCAGATAGTGGTATTGGATCACTTCCAACTCCTACAAATCCAGTAACTCCGTTAGTATTTCTTATAACATACCAAGCATCACTGTCAACACGATAACCTAATCCTAATTCATTTTCTTCTTTCACAGATAGCATTTCAATCATTACATAACTAGGAAATAATTTTCTTGAAACTTTTACCATTTTTCCTCGTTTTTCTTCTAATACTTCTTCTTCAGGTACTAAAATTCTAAAAACTCTATCTGTTAAATCCAATGATTCGATTCTTTTTTCCAAATCTGTTGCTACTTTTTTTTCGTAACCAGAATAAGTATGAATTATATACCATTTTTTTTCGTATACAATTTCATTTTCATTTTTTTCAGTCAACTTACGCGCCTCCTATAAAATTTTTTATAATGTTGCTCACATTGGTCAATACAAAACTAAATGCTGTATCAAAAAGAAGTGTATAAAGTGCTATGAAAATTGTTATTAAAATTACAATTACAGTTACATGATAAACTTCTTCCCTACTAGGCCAATATATTTTTTTATATTCTTCACGCAAATTTTTTTAGACTTTCTCCTAAATTAAATTTACCCATAAATATTCTCCTAGAATTATTTAAGATATATCTTAAACTTCTATTTTATTTTTTTCTAAAAATACTCATATTTTTTAAAATGGCAGGCCAGGCAGGAATCGAACCCGCAACTTTTCGGTTTTTGGAGACCGACGCTCTACCAATTGAACTACTGACCTATCTTTTTATATGAGATTATTTTTACTTCTCTGTAAAGAGAATGTCTTTTTAGCACTGGATTATATTTTCTCATTTCCAATCTTTCTGGATGAGTTTTTTTATTTTTAGTTGTAACATAATGTCTCAACTTAGTTTCAGTGCACTCTAAAATTACTTGTACTCTCATCTTTTTCTATCCCTCCCAATAAAAATATTGGTATTACCAGAATAAACTAGCAAAAAGATTATAACACAGTTTTTTTAACTTTGTCAACACCATTTTTTTGTTTTTTTATTATACTTCTAAGATTTTTTTGTTATAATTTCATAACTTTTTTTCCAACTTTTTTTCTAAAATTCTTTTGTAATTTTCTATTTGCTCTTTATATTTTTTTCATTTTTTTCGAGGTTCATAACCTGTTTTGTAGTCAAAAAAATATAAATTTTTCTTATTTTTTTCATCGATATTAATTCTATCTATTATTTTTTTCCATCTTTTCATCGTCAAAAATTTCAAATTCATTATAAACTTTATATTTTTGGATCGTAAATTTCAAGATTTTTTTCAATAAATTTTTTTCCATACGCTCAATCATCTCAAAAAAATGTTATTTTTTTCCCAATCATATTTCCATAACGGCTAAAAATTGCTGAATTTGCAACTTTCTTTTCATTTTCCACATCTGTTAAAATATGTTCAAAATAATAATGCATTGCAAGTCCCTTTTTTTCTTTTTAAATTCTTTTTTTCCAAATTAATCTTACTGGCATTTCTATCATTTTTTTGTAATATTATCTGAAAAAAATATGGAAGAATTTTTTTAAATCTAACATCTTTATTTCTTTTTGTATTTTTTTATTTTTTTCTTTCTCTTTTTTTCATTTTTCTTTTTCTCTATCTTCTCTATTTTCTCTTTTTTTCTTTTTTTCTCCATTTTTTTATTTTTCTTTATTTTTCTCTGATTTCTTCATAAATTTTTTTCCAGCTGAATACTTTTCACATTCATTTAAGCAATCTTCTGAACAATCTTTTGAATATTTTTTTCAGTCAATTTTTTTAGTTAATTCATCGCAATATTTCCCACGATTTTTTTATGTCAAACAGCAAAATCAGATTTTTCTTGGCTCTTGTAAGTGCCACATAATCTCTGTTAATTTCTTCAATTCTTTCTTTTTCTTCTTCCAATTCTCTGATTTTTTTATATTTTTTTCATCTTTTTAAAATCAATTTTTTTCATATTTTTTTCAAAGTCACCAAAAATTCCGTAACTTTTTTTCAAAATTTCTGTCAAATTGAATAAATGTCTTTATTTTTGATGTTTCATTTCAGGGAACTTTTTGCTCATTCTCTTACATTTATAATAAAAAAACCGTGTCAAATTCCAGTCCTTTTTGATTTATGCACCGTCATAAGATTTATTGCGTTTTTTTATCCTCACTTCCAAATTGCTTTTATCTCTTCTTTTTTTCTTCGATATAATTTATAAAGTCAAATAAATCTGTGTGACTTTTTTTAAAAATATTGAAAAAAATTCAAAAATATTTTTTTATGTCGCTATTTGTTGAATAAAAATTTGTTATCTCAAAATCTTTTATAACTTCCAGCGAAAAAAATTTTTCTTTTTTTGCTTTTTGAATTTAAGTTTTCAGACAATTTTTTAATTTTTTTATTTTACTCAAAACATCCGAAAATAAAAAGCCATTTCTTTCAATTAAATTTATTTTTTTATATTTCAATAATTCTTCTTTTTTTATTTTTTTATTTTTTTATTTCTTTATCTTTATCTTTTTCTTTATCTTCTATTTCTTCTTTTTTTATCTTCATATTTTTTTCTATTTTTTTCATCTTTTTATTTCTTCTCTTGCTTCTTCTTCTCTTTCATATTCTCTTTCACTTTCTTTTTTTCTTTTTCTTTCACTTTTTTTCTATTCTTTCAATATTTATATTTATATTTTTTTAGTATTTTTCATTTTTTTATTTTTTTCAAAATCAAAATTAAAATCAAAAATTTTCTAAAAATAAATCAAAAATCTTCTTCTTTTTGAATTTTTTTCATAAAAAAATTTCAATAATATTTTTTTATTTTTCTAAAAATATATTTCACATGGCTATTCAGACATCCGATTAAATCTGAACGGAGAAATTCCAATAAATATTGAAAAATTATTGTATAAAAAAATATTTTATAAGTCTGTAAATTGGATTAACTGCGCTGTGCTCCAAAATTGACTTGTTGCTCTTCAAAGTATACGGAATATTATGAGCATTTAATTCACTTGCAATTTCGGATAAATATTTATTTTTTTCCAGCGATTATACAACTTTTTTTCCAAGATTTTTTAATCTCTTTATTTTCTATCATTTGAATAATATTTTTAAAAATTCTCTTTTCAGTTGGCGACTTTTTATCTTCCAACTCATTTATTTCAAACTCAAAATAACCTTTTTGGTATTCAGCATCTTCAGATTTATAATCAACTTTTTCATAATTCCAATTGCTTTTCTCATCATAATCGCAATAAATTTTGTTTACATTTTCAATAACTGCTTTATAACTTCTGTACGATTTTTTCAAAGTTTCCACTTTCGAGCCGTCAACTATTTCGTCAAGATTTTCAAAAAGCTCTTTTTCTCCGTCACGCCAACCGTAAATACTTTGTTTTTCATCTCCCACGCAAATTACATTTTTAGCGGAGTCCATTATGAGCTTTAAAATTTTCCACTGCAAAATGCTTGTGTCCTGAAATTCATCGACCATAATTGTATCAATATTTCCACCAATTATTTCAAAAAAATCCTGAGTAAATTTATTATTTTTTTATAAATTTTTAAATTTTTTTGTCAAAAAAATAAATTCGTAAGTATAAATCGAAATATCGTCGTGCGTAAATTTTTTTGGAAGAAATTTTTTTCTCTTCGGACCAAATCATACAAAAAAATTCACAAAAATTCTTTTTAATTTATTGTGAAACGGATAAACTTTATTTTTTTAAAATATATTTTGAAAAATTTATCTAAAAAGTTTTTTTGAAGTTCTTGCAAAGTTTCTGTTAATTCTTTTTCCGAATAAACTTTCCGTTATAATAATTTTTTTATTTTAGAATCTAAAAGTTTTTTTCCAAATTTTTTAACCACAATTTCTATTTTTTTCAGAAGAATTTTTCACTTTCTTTTTTTATTTGGTCAAAAATTTCAAAAAGTTTGTCATTAAAACATTCAGAAATATTTTTTTCCTTTTTTTCAGAAAATATTTTTTTACTTCAGAATAAATTTCTTGAAGCGGCGTTAAAAAAATCTAAAACTTCTAAAACTTTTTTTGTCACTTTCTTTTTTTCTTGTTTGTCTTCTTTTTAACTCAAAATCTTTTGCAATAATATATTTTTTTGAAATTCTACAAGCTCTTCAATGATTTTTTTACATAATTTTTTTAATTTCTTTTTTCTCCAACTTCTTCAATCAAAAACTCAAATTTTTTTATAATAATTTTTCATTGTCCATAATTTTTCTTAAATATTTTTTTCATAAAAAAATCACTACTCTCACTGTCAAGAGTTTCAAAACTCGAAATTTCAAAATAAGGAGCAATCGCCTGTTTAAAAAAATTCTGTTTGTAAAACTGTCAATTGTGTAAATTCTAATATCTTCTTTATTTTTTTCAACATTTCAAAATAAATATTCTGCAATTTTTTTCCTTATCAAAATCGTCTTCACTCAAATTATAAATTTCTTTCAGATTTTTTTAACTCAATTCCTTTACTTTTTTTCAAAAAGCGACTTGATACAAAAAAATCAAAAATCCGCTCTTTTATTTCCGCAGTTGCCTTTTTTTGTAAAAAGTTACGACAACAATATTTTTTTAAAGTCGATATTTTTTTAATAAATTATAAATATATTCTAGCGACAGTCTATAAGTCTTTCCTGTTCCTGCACTCGCTTTTAATATTATTTTATTACTTTCCTGATTTTTCATTTTCGTCCTCCCATCGCAAAATCAATTCATATTTTTTCTGATTTGAACTTTCTAAAGTGCTATTTTTTTCTCCCAATCTGTAAAAACTTACTTTTTTATCACTTTCCACTTCAAAATATTTTTTCAAAACTTCCATCACTTCATCTTTCGTAAGTTTTTTATTATCTTTTCGACCGTCGGAAATAATTTTCCCATCCCAGACATCCACAACATATTTTTTATATTCATTTTCTCCCAAAACAATCGAATAAAAGTCAAGTTGCGTAAATGCATCATCAATTCTTTTTTGCGTCAAATTTCCAGTTTTGTAGTCAACCAAAATTTCTTCTTTTTTATCTTTTTTTTCATCTTTTATGTGCAAGTCAATTGAAATATTAAAAGCTGCATTTCCAAATTTTTCGCTGTCAATCTCTTTTTCAAACTTTTCTTTAATTCTTTCTTCCGAGCTAACTTTTATTACACTTTTTATCACTAATTTTTATTTGATAAGTCAACAAAATATTTTTTTATTCCAATTTTTTTAAATCTTCAAACGAAATATTTTTTTATAAAATTCCAAATATTCTTGCGGAATTTTATATTTGTAGGACTGTATTCCAGCCTCAAATTCACTTGCAATTTCTTCCTCACTTATGTCAAAAATTTCCTTTTTCCAACATTTTTTTATTTTTTTCACAATATTTTTCATAAATCGAATGAATTATCGTCCCAAAAAAATCTCGCATCAATAACTTCTTCAATTTTTTTCTCTTTCCACTTTTTCCCAATTTTTTTATCAATATAATAGGCGTATTCTGATTCTTTTTAAATTTTTTTATAATCGTAATAACCCAAAGTTATTTTTTTCATTTTTTTAACTCTTCCACATCTTTTTTAAAAGTCTTGACTGAATAAATTTCCCAATTTTTTTCTCTTTATAATTTTTCTATAAAATAATTTTTTTTATAAATTCCATCTCTTCTTCTTCAGAAATTTTTTTATTTTTTTGTTACTTATCTCTAAATCATATTTTTAATTTAATTTCTTCCAAAATCCCAGAGCAATCAACATTTTTCGTCCAAATTTTTTTATATACGACAGACAAACTTTTTTTGCACCAAAAATTGCGTTCAAAAATCTAAAAATTTCTATTGCTTTCACATCTTCTGGAACTGGTAGTCCCATTTTTTTCTCTGAATTTGCGAAAATAAATAATTGTTGACCTTGCCTTTTGGAAAAGTATCCTGAAAATTTAAAAATACAATGTTTTTTTTATTCGTTTCAGGCAAAGTTTTAAATTCGTTAATTTTGTATTGATTGTCATTCTCTTGTCCCGCAATTTCTTCCAAGTCCAAGCTAATTGATTTCTTGTCCAAATATTTTAAAAACATCTTTAAAAGTCCCGCCGAAATATTTTCTTTATCAAAAAATTTATCCCAAAGATTGTCAAACTCAAATTCTTCTAAAACTGCAATTTCTGAGAGAGCTTCAAAATATTTGTCCCTAATTTTTTTCCCGCTATTTTTTTGTCTGTCAAATACTTCTTCCAAAAAAATTTTGAATAATCCTGCAAATTTTTTTATTTCAAAAATTTTTTTCTAATTCTTCTAAAAAAATTTTTATAAATTTATTTATATTTTTTTCAGTTCAAAAAAATTTATTTTTTCTCTTTTTTTAATTTTTTTCAATCTCTTCAACTTCTTCAACTTCTTCAATTTTTTTATTTTTCTTTAATTTCTTTATTTTTTTATCTTCTTCTTTTTTTATTTTTTTATATTTTTTTATTTTTCTTTATTTTTTTACCATTTTCAAAATTAAAATCAAAATTTTTTCTTCAAATTTTTTTATATTTTTTTCAAGATTAAAATAAATTTTTCTCTTTAATTTTAAAAATTTTTTTACTTTCGTTTTTCCAAATATTTTTTTCAACATTTCAATCGATAAATATTTATAATCTTCTCTGACAAATTTTTTTGAAAAAGCCAGTAAATATTTTCAATTTTAAATGTTTCTAAAAAAATTCTTTTAACTTAAAACCCGTTATATAATTCTTTCACTTTAAAAAAATATATTCAATCCCATTTTCTCTTTTTTTAATTCTCACTTCATTCAAAAATGTTGCAAAAGCACATCCAAAACTTTATAAATCTTAGTTTCCTGTAAAGTTTCTTCCAAATTGTAAATTATTTTCTTTTTGGTTTAACAGCTGATAATCTCTTTTAGTTTCACTATTTATATCCCGAACATCGTAAATTTGACATTGCTCTTTTTCGTCCGACAATTTTTTTACCAAGCCTAACAGCTGATTAAATTTTGAGCTGTATTCAAAAATTTTAATATCTATATTTTTTTCCAAAAATTTTTCTTTTGGCAAAATTGAAAAGCCATTTTTTATTTTTAATTCCTTTTCGTCAAAATCTTTTTTTGAAAGCTGCAAAATATTTTTTAGTTCTACTCCATTTTTTTCCAACTGAACCTCCCACGGCTAAAGTCGCAGGGTTCTAAAATCTTTAAAAATATTTAAAAATTTTCTAAGAAGTTTGATAGTCCTATGCTATCCTTATTCTTTTAGGTGTGTCCAGCTCACCTCTATTGTATAGGACGCTTAAGTCCACAACTTTACTTTTCCTTAATATATTTAATGCTCCATTACAATCTGCATTTATGAGTTTACCTGTGCTTGTTTGATATAGTCCTCTTTTTATCCTTTTTCCACTGAATATATATTCTTGCGGATTCTCTTTATCATATACCGGAATTTCATCTCCATCAAAGAAACTTGCTTTTGATGTATAACTCTCTTCTTGTAGTCTAAATTCTATTCCATATAGTTTACATAGATATATTAATTTACCTCTTAATTTTTCCATATGGTATATTTACAAAATTTTTGATTATTTATACTCCCTATATTTGATTTTCTTTGAAAAATTCTCGTTATATCCTAGAACTATTCTTCCTATATCATTATTAAGACAATAATTTACAATTATTCTTGCTGCTTTTGAAAGATAATCATTTATGCGATTATTTCTCTTTCTAGCTATTCTCTTTTGTCTTAATGTTGTCCGCTTAATCTTTTGCTTATCTTTTTATACTTTGTAATTTTGCATTTATCTTATTATAGTATTGATTTATTGATTTTAATTTTTTTACCATCTATTAGAAATGATGCTCCATTATTAGTTACACAAGTACAAAGATTGTCTATACCTAAATCAATTCCTAGTGCATTTTTCTTTATTTAATTCCCTTTGAACTTCTTCTACCTCATAAGTATATTGAATTTCAAAGTACCTAGAATGTTGTTTTGGTATTATTCTAATCTCTTTTTATTTTCTTGTCTTTTTAATACTGGTGGCAACTTAATTTTAACTTCCCTGATGAGTTTTCTTAAACGAATTTGAATAAGGAACTATCAGAATATCATCTTTTAATCTTACAAAACCTATAACAAGAGTTGTAAATCCATCTTTAGCAAGATATTTAGGTAATTTTATTTTACCGTTATATTTACGATTTTTAGCAAGTTTTAAAAGTCCAAAGAATGATTTAAAACTTTCATCTATTTCTTTTTAAAATTTGTTGAGCCATATTAGAATTTAACTTTTTATAGTTCTCACTATTTTTTTAAGCATTTTATAGTTTTTCATTATAACTTAAATACTTTTTATTTTTCAAAATAGTATTGTCTAACATTATATATAGCCTCATTAGTTAAGTTCTTGGCTATATGAGATAAATATTTTAAATTCCTAAACTCATTTTTACTAAGATGTTTTACTTGTTGTTTTAATGTCAAATACATAGATATCACCTCCTTTTCATCAGAGATATTATACCATGTATTCTACATTTTATCTGTCAAAAAAAGTAATATTTTTATTTATTTTTAAATATTTTTAAAGTTTTTAAAACCCCACAACAGTGGGAAGCGTCGTTCGCATAAGTGCGCTACTACTTATGCAGTTCTCTTGGCATATATACTCCTTAATAAATTAAGGAGACTAGCCTTGAACTTCTTGTTATCTCTAACAAGCACAGACTATATCTTATCCTTATCCTATTTCCAAGGACTTAGGCGAAACCACTTCCAATACCTATCGCTTGTATTGTACTCCCCTCACGAGGGATAGTCGTTGAACTTTCCTTTTCAGGATTAGCTGCTGATTGTCTATTATCATAATGTTTAGGATTTAACCTTGCACCATCTAGTATATTTTTTCTGCTTTCGCTACCTTCACACTTATACCATTTTCTCACTTAAGTATTATGTTGTGGTTATACTAGCTTTAAGAGTTCCCAGCAGTTCAGTTTCTTTGTTGCACGGTTTTGCTCCGTGTCTACATACAAGTTTCCCTATATGCTTACTAAAATTTTCGTACAATTCATCTCACGACTAAAGTCGCGAGTGTTCTTGTACTATTTAATAAATAATTATTTCTTTTTCAAACGGAGTAAAATTAACTTTATTCACAAAACAAATTTTTTTATTTTTTTTCAAAAAATCTTTTGAAATATTTTCAATTGTTCTAATCATATAAGGTAAAATTAAATTTTTTTTCTCAACTTGCAATTTAATACTTCTGTCAATTTCCTTCAAATTCTCAAAAAAATTTCCCGCTGCCAATTTTTCCACTTCAATTTTTTTGTGCATCAATTTTATATTCCTGCAACTCTGCAAACAAATTATAATAATTATAAGCCACATCAATTATGTCATAATAATTTTTTTAACTTTCAGTTTTTTTCCCAATTTTATTTTTTTATCGCATTATAAAAAAATATAACTTGTTTTTCTTCTTTTATCAAAAATTTTTATCTGTAAAAAAAGATTTTTCATTAAAATCATAACTATTCATAAGTTTAAAATTATGAAAAAAATCCCAATTTTTTTCGTTAAATTCCACATCTTGTAAAAGTTCTTTTTTTATTTCATAAAAAGTCGAAGCATTTTCAAAAACATACAAAACCCTTTCATTTTTCAAATTCACAAAATAAATTTTTGCTTTCAAATCTGCTCCCAGTCCTAAATAATTTATTTCCATCTTTCTTTTCCTTTTTCCCCTTTCAACTAAAAACTTTTTACTAAAATTATACCACAATTTTTTTCCATATCAAAAAAAACTTTGTTTCACAAAAATATTTGATAAAACTATTGACAAAAATAAAAAAATATTGTATTATAACAAATGAATAGTTGTTCATATATTAAATAATAGAGGTGAAAAAAATGGAAAAAAATAACGAATGCACTTTGGGAATAAAAAGGCCTTGAATGTCCCCTAATGTGCCGCAAAAATCGAGCATAATCTAAATGCTTTGGATGAAATAAAAGCAGCTACTGTCGATGTTTTAGGAAAAAAAATTGTAATTAATCCTAATAAAAAATTTTCTAGCGAAGACATCACAAAACTTGTTCAAAAAGAAGTTGATAGAGTTGAAGAAGGTGTGACTGTTTTAATGCCAAATTCTGCAATTGAAGAAGATGAGGAAATAGAAGAAACGAAAGAAAATTTTAAAAGTATAAGAAATAGATTTATTTTAGGTGCAATTATACTTGCAGCCGCAATATTTGTTCCAAAAAATTTATTTGTTCCAAGATTAATTTTATTTTTAATAAGCTACTTTATAGTCGGATATGATGTTTTATTTAAAGCTGTGAAAAATATAAAAAAAGGACAAATTTTTGACGAAAACTTTTTGATGGCGATTGCGACACTTGGAGCTTTTGCGATAAAAGAGTTTCCTGAAGCTGTGTCAGTTATGTTATTTTACCAAATTGGAGAAATGTTCCAAGATTTGGCAGTTGGAAAATCGAGAAAATCCATCACCTCACTTATGAATATTAGACCTGATTATGCAAACTTAAAAATTGAGGGAGAAATTAAAAAAGTTTTGCCAAAAGAAGTAAAATTAGGCGATATAATAGTTATAAAACCTGGAGAAAAAGTCGCATTAGATGGAAAAATTACAAATGGAAGTTCAACTTTTGACACATCCGCTTTGACTGGAGAAGCCATTCCAAGAACATTTGAGATTGGAGATGAAATTCTAAGTGGATTTATAAACACCACAAATCTTGTAGAAATCGAAGTTACGAAGTCATTTGAAAATTCTACAATTTCAAAAATATTAGATTTGGTACAAAATGCAAGTTCTAAAAAATCTAAAACTGAAAACTTTATTACAAAATTTGCAAGATTTTACACACCAGCAGTTGTAATAATCGCTTTACTTATTGCAATTTTGCCAATGATATTTGTAAAAGATGCACAGTTTTCAACTTGGCTTTACAGAGCGCTTATCTTTTTAGTAGTTTCGTGTCCGTGCGCCTTAGTTGTTTCTATCCCGCTAGGATTTTTCGGGGGAATCGGTGGAGCTTCAAAAAATGGAATTTTAATAAAAGGAGCAAATTATTTAGAAGCATTAAACAATTTGGAAACTGTTGTTTTTGACAAAACTGGAACACTTACAAAAGGTAAATTTAAAGTCTCAGAAATAAATGTTCAAAATTCCAAATACACAAAAGACGATTTATTAAAATACGCAGCCATTGCAGAAAGTTTTTCAAATCACCCAATTGCACAATCAATTGTTTTAGAATATGAAAAAAACAATAAAAAACTTGAAAAAACTGACAGTTCAGAATTTGAATTTGAAGAAATCGCAGGTCATGGAGTAAAAGTAAAATATGAAAATAGCGAAATTTTAGCAGGAAATCTTAAATTATTAAAAAAAGAAAAATATAGAAGCTGCTGAAAAAGACGCTGTCGGAACAGTTGTCTATGTCGCAAAAGATAGAGAATATTTGGGAAATTTAATAATTGCGGACGAAATAAAAGAAGACGCTAAAAAAACAATTGAAGAACTTAATAATTTAGGAATAAAAAAATGTTGTAATGCTAACAGGTGATAACAGAAAAATTGGAGAAAATGTGGCTAGTAAATTAAATATTTCAAAAGTATTCACTGATTTATTACCGCTTGGAAAAGTTGAAAAAATGGAAGAATTTTTGAAAAATAAAAGTACGAATGGAAAAGTGCTATTTGTGGGTGATGGAATAAATGATGCACCAGTTCTTGCAAGATCCGATATTGGAGTAGCAATGGGTGGTGTAGGAAGTGACGCCGCAATCGAAGCTGCTGATATGATTATAATGAACGATGAACCTTCAAAAATAGTAACCGCTCTAAAAATTGCCAAAAAGACAAAAAAAATTGTCTGGCAAAATATAATTTTTGCACTAGGTGTAAAAATCATAATTTTAGTAATGGGAGCACTAGGATTTGCTACAATGTGGGAAGCCGTATTTGGAGATGTCGGAGTCGCATTAATTGCAATATTAAACGCAACAAGAGCATTAACTTATAAAGAAAATTAAATTCTAAATTATCAAAAATTTTCAATATATAAAAAACTATCTTTTAAATATTTTTTATTTTTGGGTGCCATCGTGGCACTCAATTTTTCTCTTCTAAAAAAAATTTTTATAGCTTTGAATTCAATTCTAATATTCAAAATAAAACAAGGGGTTTTTACCCCTTGCTGAATAATTATATCAAATTTTAGTAACAAAAATTAGTAAATCAATCTAAATCCAAGTCCACCTCTAATATTTTCTCCTTTAGTGTCATATCCTGCGTTTACTGTCACTCCAAATCTAGTATTGTCAATTCCCAAATTCAAATCAAACTTACCATTTCCGTGTCTGTCTTCTTTCTCATTTCTCAAGTTATACCAGTCCGCTGTCGTATAACGAACTCTTGCCTGATTAAGTCTATTAAGTTTTCCAAGTTCATTTTCATATGCAGCTGAAAGTCCAATCGACAACTGAGTTCTAACCGCTAGTGGCTGAACATATTTAAACTCTGCTCCAACTTCTGGTTTAACTGAGAAGTAGTCGTTTCCTTTTACTTCCAAGTTCATCTGACCTCTGTCTTCCTTCACGCTTGAGAATCTTCCATATTCCATCTTTAACGCTCCATAAGGTCTTAGATGCGTTCTTTCAGACAATCTTATGTCATAACCTAAATCTGTTTTTAGTGCCGCTCCATAGCTGTAGTAGTCAGCTTTTGATTCAAACACATCGTCTACAACCCAGAATTTACGGTGCATATTATTTACTCCGCCAAACACATCTCCTGCAATTGTCCATCTTAAACTTCCGTTGTGGTCTTTTACTGGCGACATTGTCTTAAACAGTCCTGCTTTAATCATTGACTGCTGTTCAGTTGATTTTCCTAAATCTTTAAACTTAAATCTGTTTGAAACTGCTCCAGCATACCATCCAGTTGAATTTCCAAGCGTAACTGCTTCATCTTCGTGAACATAAGCCACTCCGTAAGCATTGCTGTCATAGTCAATTACTCCTGCAGTATCTGTATTAAATTCATCTTTTTGTCCAAACACTTTTATCTTGTTGTTCTGTTTAGAAGGATTTCTCCATTCGTCGTGCAAATATTTGAACTCTTTATCCAAAGCATTTCCAGTCGAATTAATTCTCATCTGCGTATTTGAATACTCATAACCTTTCATTTCATTTACAGCTTGTGCAAATATATGATTTTCCCCTTTTCCTAAGCTATTAAGTTTGTTGAAAATCTGTTTTTCTCTCGAATGAATGTCTTCAACTCCATATCTCTGTTCAAGTCCATCCAAGAAATGTGCTGTATCCGTATCATTTTCACTCGCAAAGTCAGTATAAGGAATTTTTACCATATACACAGTTTTTATCGGTGCTGATATATTTCCTGACTCAACTGGCTGCGCTATCCAAGTCAAACTAGCTGAATTTACATTTAATGTAACTCCTGAAGACACAACACCTGCCAACGCATCATTATACGGCTTCAATATGTTGTCTCCTATCTGTATTGCTTTGGCATTTAAGTATTTTGTTACTTCTGTTCCCATTATCAAGTCAATATCAGTAAGTCCATATAAATTGCTCAATCCTTGAATTGGCTGTGTGTAATTTATTCCTGATGTATCTACATACATTCCAAGACTTGAAATTTCAGCATTTGAGTGTGTATGTTCGTGATCCATCTGCTCTGTTGCCAAGTTTAATGTGGTTACTCCTGTTAAGTCAGTGATAGTTACTTCTGGCGCTTTTGGTTCTGGAACACTTGTATTAACTTTTACTGGCGTAACTTCCACTCCATTTACTGATATTGAAACTGCGCTTGGCAATGATGCTGGTGGAACTTTTACTACTGCACTTCCTGTCACTTTCTGGTCAGTTGCAGTTCCTTCAATAAATGGTCTTGTTGAAGTATTAAATCTATACTCTTCATAAGTGGCAGCTCCATCTGAACCTTTATACACATAAACTCCCATATTCTTATTTCCAGCAACATTTATCGTTCCATAGTTTTTAATAATTCCGCCATTTGTCACAACTACACCTTTTATTCCTGTTCCATTTGCTGTCGGCGTAGTCTGAATTACTCCGTAGTTTTCTCCAACCGCATCTCTGTCAATATACATTCCAGTCGTATTTTTCCCATCAAGGTTAATAGTTCCCCTATTAATCGCAGTTGATCCTTTTCCAACGGCATACATTCCAACACTGTTTTCCTGAGAAACATTTATCGTTCCATAATTTTCAATCGTTCCTACATTTGATGTTGCTTTTGCGGTTTCATCATAATACCCAGTCGCCATTCCAATTCCATATTGTTTATTAGCTATATTACTTGTCCCAACTGTAATCGTTCCATAGTTTTTCCCGACTCCCTGCGTTGAGTAAATTCCTATATTCCCATCTCCAGATCTCAAGTCAATATTTCCATAATTTATTGAATCCTGCGATGAATAAATTCCATATCCGTTATTTTTATCAGTCACAATATTAGAGTAGTTTTCAATTTTTCCACCTAACGCTTTTGGCGCTCCTGAATAAATATATACAGATTTTTCTCCAATGTGAACATCGTTTGGCGCATGTGTTGTCAAATCAGTCTTGGCATTCTTAGCTGTTATCAAATATCCAAATGAATCCGTATCTCCAACTTTCATATCCACATTTCCTGTAACTGTTGTAGGTTGCGGATTAGTCGCATCATCAGCGATGTAAACTCCAACAGCATTATTGTTTGCCACATTAATTTTTCCACCTGTTAGATTTACAGCAGGACCAGTTGAGTAAACTCCAACTCCATTGTCATCAACATTAATTTCTCCACTTGTCATATCAACTTTTTTCCCAAAAATTCCATAAGAAGATTTTCCGACATTTATTTTTCCCGTATTTGTAATTGTAGACTTTTGGTCGTCAATGTACATTCCAATTGACTCGTTTTTAGCGGATGTAGCCGCAACATTGATTTCTCCGTTGTTTATTAAGTCAGATTCGTTTGTTCCGTACATTCCAGCTGATTTTGTTCCGTTTACAGTGATTTTACCAGTTGTATCATTTGTAATTATACCGTTATTTGCTCCCATTCCAACCGAACTACTGCTTCCATTAATCGTAATTTCACCTTTATTTACACCATGTGTGTCATTTTTAGTTCTTCTGTCAAGAGCATTTGTCACGATATATGCTGTACCATTTTTATCGTTGCTGTTATTTTTTATAAACATCCCAACAGCTCCGTCACCATCCATTGTAATTTTACCAGTTGTACTATTTTCAACATTTACTATTCCGAATTTGTGTCCAGAATGAGCAACTACATTATCATAATATAGTTCATCTTTTGGATTTTTTACAATACCTGTCGCTGAATCAATTCTATAAGAAAGTCCTAAAATACCGATTGATTTTTACCTCCAGCATTTACTTGTCCGTCATTAACTATTTTAGTGCTATTTGTTCCAAATATTCCTATTGCCTTTTCATTAGGAGCATTAACTGTTCCTTTTTCTACATTTACCACTCCTGTAGAATTATTATTAATAAATCCGTAATCTACATAAAGACCAATTCCACCTTTATCTGTACCAACTGTTCTATCTGCTTCTATTTTCCCACTATTATTAATTCCTGTTGTTGAAGTATTTTCTGTTTTTGCGCTTGCTGTTACTGCAAGTCCGACAGGAGTTTTAAGATTAGAATCTATTCTTTGTAATTGCGAATCATTTAATTCTGCTTTTACCAAACCTGTTTTATCTACATCAATTATAGAATTTTGATATAAAAATCTTTTTGAAAAAACTTCACTATCAGTATCTGTACCTGAATTATCTGATCTATCTATAGCTGAGCTTATAGTAATTTTGGCTCCATCCACAACCGCATATTTAAAAGTACCGTTAGGAGCATTTTTTGTCTTATCATTTATTGCGACAATTCCAGAACCAATTAATTGGCTTTTCAAGGTAGTCTTACCATCAATATTTATATTTATCTTATTTCCGCTTGTATCTTTCAAATCTGCAATTATCACATCATTATCATACACATTAATTGTAGTATTATTAAAAGTTACAGCACCAGCGTTATTTCTATCGTTTACATATCCGACAGCTTTTCCTCTCAACTCCAATGTCGCATTTGTCATATTAATAGCTCCAGATCCACTTCCACTAGATTTATCAGTATAAAGCGCATACCCTTCACCATCATAATCCACAGTTGCACCAGTTAAATTTATTTCTGATGAAGTACTATTACCAGTATCTCCAAGTGAAACTACAGCAGCCGAACCATTTTTAACTTTTACCAAACTGCTTCCACCTGTTCCAATAGCACTAATTTTAGCTCCGCCATCTGCAAATAATCCAAATCCAGCCTTATCTCCAGTCGATTTTCCAGCACTATCTAAAATATCCGCTCCTTCAACTTCAATTTTTGTAGCAGGAGTTGTAGCACCTAGTGTAACTACAGTACCTTCTCCAGTAGCATAAACTCCACCAGCATTTTGTGTACTTGTTCCTGAAGCAGGTATTGCACTAATAACTTTTGTATTAACTTTAAAATCCTTATTTACTGTTACATTAGATCCTTTGGCTGCATAAATTGCAATAGAATTTCTAGTTTGTGATGGCGCAAAAGGCGAAGTAACACTTGCATCATTTACACTATTTACTGTCACTTTTTCAGTTGTACTTGTGTTATTATCTCCCATAGCATAAATAGCCGTATTTTCATCACCGCCAGACATAACTATTTTATCAGCAGTCACTTGCGCATTTTTTTGACCATTAAGCGCTATTCCTATATTTTTTAAACCACCTTTAAGTCCAATTATTCCAGAACCTAGATTATAATTAGTTCCATCATTAGAAGCTCCTTTTGTACTTGTTAGGACACCAATATTATTTTTACTGTTTCCGTATATAACTATTTGATGTCCGCCGTTTATGCCGTTAGCTAAATTTTGAGAAAAATCAATGTCTGTAGCAGCAAAAATTCCGTATGAATTTTCTATTGCTTTATCATTATTGTTTAAATTATAATTTAACGGATTTCCAGTTGTCGCCCCAACTCCTATACTTGAAAGTGTTGCTTTTGTAGCTGCAGAAACATAATTTTGATTTCCAGTATTGTTAAAATCCCCAATATTTACTGCAAAATTCCCATTTATTTTTGTTCTTTCATTTGTCGCCAATTTTTGTACATAAAGTCCTATACTATTATCTCCATATATAGTCATAGGTTTAAATGTTGTTCCTGCTGTAAAATCTGTTGTCAATTCTACAGGAGTTTTTACAAAAATTCCGACAGAGTTTTCTCCATAAATTTTCATTTCATTTCTATTGACCGCTGTAATAGGTCTTAGGGGTTTATCTTCTCCTACATTACGATGTATCCTTTTATTACCAGTAATTTCTCCTTCAATTTTATTTGATGGATTTAAGAAAAATATAGCAGAATTTTTATTATATAATTCTATATTTCCCGAATTATATAATATTTCATATTGTGCATATGAATTATAATTAGTACTTACCATCGTATCATTAGAAACTATAAAGGCAGCAGAATGTGAATCATATCTTACATTACCATCTTCATAAGGATGTGATATAATTTTTCCAGTATTTATCACAATTCCTCCTGCATCAAATCTCCTTTGATCATCTGTAGCTGACATTTCATCGAAATGTGCACCATACAAATGGTCATAACTATTTGAAAATGCCAAATTTCTTCCTTCTAATACAATTGTTCCATCATTTATAAAAGTTTGAGCCATTGTTTTAGAGCCATCTTTATTGGTGTCAATTGCACTATTATTTTTTATTGCGATATTTGAAGCATTTGCAAATGCATCATTAATTGTAGTTCCTAAACTTAGGTTTGCTAATTTAGTCGATTGATTGTTTAATACACTAGCATAATGCAAATCTAAATGTGCCAATTCTGCCAAATTACTGCTATTATTAAGTCCTGACTGTTTTCTTGTATAAAGTACATTTGCTTTATTTACTGACATTGTTATTCCATTAGACTCTACATATCCAGGAGGAGTCACCAAATTATTACTGGAATCTACTACTAGGTCCCCATTCTTTCTAGCAGCTGTTCCTCCACCAGTCATTTTGAAAAAACCTGTTTTAGGCTGTGTAGTAGTGGGATTTGTACTTGCAGCTATTGTTATAGGACTTCCTGCTGAAAGCGGATTAAAAATAGAAAAACCACTAGCGGAAATCGTAGACGGATCTTGTACAAAAGCCATCATTTGTCTGTTTCTAAATACATTTCTAATATCAAGACTACTATTTTCATATGTCCACAAGCCATGATCTGGTGTCAAACCAATATATTCTTTAGTAACATAATTACCTGCAGCATCTTTTTCTTTCCAATCATTTGGACCATATTTAGTATTATTTTCCCTTGAAGTAATAATATTTCCTGAATTAACCAAAACTGTTTCAATTACTCCGTTTCCTATATATAACGGATATGTTGAACTATGCTCATTGTAAGGACTAAAATAATAACGATCATCATTATTCCCTAGTGATACCGCATTCATTGAAAAACTAGGTTCATTTATTCCACTTAATGGCGCTATTCTTGGAACTTTTGGAGATTTCACCGTTCTTGGAGTAAACGAAGGTAAATTACTAATATCAACTGCCATTGACACATCCGCCACCTTTATTTTTGGCACAAGCGGTGTAAGTGAAGCTGATACTGGTATCATTGCATTTGGTTCTCTTTTTAATCCAAGTTCTGTTGTATTTCCGTAAAGAGCGTGTGTATTTGGAGTCGTATTATATTTATATTTCCCCATTGTTTTATCTCTTTCATATTTTACATCAGGAGTTTTATCCCCACGACCTTTGTAATGTCCTTGCCAATTGTTGTAAATTCCATTTATTCCGTATTGCCAGCTGCTCCAAGGGGATTTTACCACATGATCTCCTTGTTCTGTCAGTTGAATTAATTCTAAATTTGTGTTACGAAGTAGCTTGTTATTTTGTTCTCTTGCTTTTTTAAAATCCTGTTTTAATTGTCCGATTGAATTGTTAATCGCCTTTGTCTGCTCTTTTATTTCGTCTTGAGCCGAGAAAAGATTGAACGAAAGTCCTCCAGTTCCAATCGCTCCCGTTAATAAAAACGAAATCAGCGCTGAATCTGTATATTTAAAATCTTTTACTCTCTTGGCAAAAGATTTCAATTCCTGTTTCAAATGTTTTAAATTATTTGTCATATCTTCCTTCTTCCAAAAAAATAAAAAAAACTAGGTATAAAATTTTCTAATATTTTTTTATCTTGTTTTTTTATTTTTTTATTAATTTTTAATTTTTTTCAACAAAATTTTTTTGAGAAATAGCCAATATTCCGCTATTTCAATAATTTTATCAGCTTTTTTTATTATAAAAAAATTTTTTTAAAAAAAGTAAAAGCAATTTTTTTATTTTTATTTTTAAAAAAATTTTCACAGTTTCAAATGAACTATTAAAAAAATATTTTTAAATTTATTCTATTTAAATTCTATAATTATTATATTTTTTTAGATAAAATACAAATTATTTTCGCACAAAAAAATTAATTATTATTTTTTTAGATAAATTAATTATTTTTTTATTTATTTTTTTAAATATTTAATTTTATAAAAAGAAATTACCTAAAAATTTTAGATAATTTCTAAAAAAATCTTTTTTTAAATTTTTTTATTAGACCTGTTCGATAACTATACAAACTTAGAATTTAATAAAATAAACATCTTGAAGCAAGGGGTCTTGACCCCTTGTATAGATAAAAAAAACTTAGGGTTATCAAACATATCTATTAGTTTTTTTATACAAATTAATCGATTCTCTAAATTTAGCAATTTTGTTTTCCAGTTCTTCTTTAATCCCTTTTTTTCTTTGTCAATAACTTCTTTTTGGCGCTTTAGACAAGAATTTTTTTCATTTGATAATTTTCCTAAAACTTTATTTAATTCTTTTTTTCAGTTTTTTTCAATATTTTTTTATAAGTTTAGCAATTTCTTTTTCCTTGTCAATCAAATCGTTAAGCGGTACATAAATTTCAGTAGTTTCAACCAATTTAAAGCCAACTAGCTCAGGAATTTCTGCGTTAAATTCATATTTTTCAACATTTGCCAATTTATCCAATATTTTAGCATTATGCTGCAAAATATTTTTTTCTGCATCATTTACAGTTTTGAAAATCACTTCGATTTTCTTAGCTGGACTTACATTAGCTTCTCCCCTAATATTTCTAATCGCATTGACAATTTCTTTTAAGAAGTCAAATTCTTTTTCAGCTTCCAAATTAACAAATTCTTTTTCTTCTTTAGGAAAGTCCGATAACATTATTGTTTCTTCTCCTAAATCCAGTTTTTGCCAAATTTCTTCCGTGATAAACGGCATAAATGGATGAAGCATTTTTAAACCTTTGTCAAGAACAGTTTTTAGAACATATTGCGCTACTGTCTTATCTCTTCCTTCTTGTCCATAAACACGAGTTTTCGCAATTTCAACATACCAATCGCAGAAATTTCCTCTAAAGAATTCATAAGCAAGTTTTGCTGCCGTGTCAAGCTCATATTTTTCAAAACTTTCATTAACTTGTCTAGCCGTATTTTGCAATTTTGATAAAATCCATTTATCTTCTAACTTAAATTCTGAACTATCAATTTTTACGCTTGAATCAAAATCTTCCAAATTTGACAACACAAATCTTGACGCATTCCAAACTTTATTAGCAAAAGTCGATCCCATTTCAATCAATTTTTCTGAAAAGTGAATGTCTTGACCTTGTGAAGTATTGTATAAAAAGCTAAATCTTATCGCATCTGCTCCATATTTTGCAATCAAATCTAGTGGATCTGGCGAATTTCCAAGAGATTTTGACATTTTTCTGCCAAGCTCATCTCTTATAATTCCGTGCAAATATACATAGCTAAATGGAATTTCATCTTTTATGTAAAGACTCATCATAACCATTCTTGCAACCCAGAAAAATAAAATATCTGCTCCTGTCACAAGTGCATTTGTCGGAAAGAATTTTTTCAAATCTTCAGTTTCCTTTGGCCATCCAAGTGTTGAAAATGGCCACAATGCCGATGAAAACCAAGTGTCAAGCACATCTTTTTCTTCTGTCAATTCAGTTTCAACTCCAAATTTTTCTTTTGCTTGTTTTTTAGCGTCTTCCAAGCTCTTTGCCACGAAAACCGTTCCATCTTGAGCATAATAAGCAGGAATTCTATGTCCCCACCAAATTTGACGAGAAATTGTCCAGTCTCTGATATTTTCAAGCCAGTTATAGTAAACTTTTTCCCATCTTTGCGGAGTTATTTTAATCTGTCCATTTTTTACTACTTCCAAAGCTCTTTTAGCAAGTGGCTTCATTTTTACAAACCACTGTGTCGACACTCTCGGCTCAATTACTGAATTACATCTATAGCAATGCCCAACTGCGTGATTATGCTCTTTTACTCCAACCAAAAGACCTTCTTTTTCCAAATCAGCTAAAATAGCATCTCTTGCCTCATATCTGTCAAGACCTTTATATTTTCCTCCGTTTGAATTGACATGCGCATCTTCGGTAAAGATATTTATAAATTCAAGTCCTGTTCTTTTTGCCACTTCAAAGTCGTTAGGATCGTGAGAAGGTGTCATTTTTACAACTCCTGTTCCAAATTCCATATCGACATATTCATCGGCAACTACAGGGATCTCTCTATTCATAAGCGGCAAGATAACTTTTTTTCCAACCAAATCTTTATATCTTTCATCATTTGGATTAACAGCAACCCCAGTATCTCCAAGCATTGTTTCAGGTCTAGTTGTTGCAATAATCACATAGTCGTCGCTATCTTTTATTTTATACTTAATTTCCCAAATTTTTCCTTTTTCGTCAGTGTGATCAACTTCATCGTCCGCAAGTGCAGTTTTATCAAATGGACACCAGTTTACAATATATTCTCCCCGATAAATAAGCCCGTCGTTGTAAAGTTTTATAAATACTTCTTTTACGGCATCTGAAAGTCCTTCATCCATCGTAAATCTCTCTCTTGACCAATCCAAAGAAACTCCCAATTTACGAAGCTGCTTAGTTATAAGGCCACCATGTTTTTCTTTCCATTCCCAAGTTCTTCTTAAAAACTCATCATATCCGATTTCTTCTTTAGAAGTTCCTTCTTCTTTTAACATTCTCTCAACTTTATTTTGAGTCGCAATCCCAGCATGATCCATCCCCGGAATCCAAAGTGCATCAAATCCGCTCATTCTTTTAAATCTAATAATCGCATCTTGAATGGAATTGTTTAACATATGTCCCATATGCAAAATTCCTGTTACATTTGGCGGTGGAATCGCAATTGAATATCCTGGTTTTTCAGCATTGTGCTGAGCAGTAAAATATCCATTTTCTTCCCATATTTTATACCATTTATCTTCAATTTCATTTGGTGAATATGCTTTGCTTAATTCTTCTGACATCTTTTCCTCCTATTTTTTCTATTTTTCATCTTTTTATTATACTACATTTATCCCAATAATTCCATAAGTTCTTTATCACTCATTTCAAATAGCACTTTTTCTCCATCTTTGCTTTCCAAAAGATTTTCACTTAACTGCCGTTTTTTCTCCTGAATTTTTATAATTTTTTCTTCAATTGTCCCTTCTGTCACAAGTTTTATAACTTGCACACTTTTTTTCTGCCCAATTCTATAGGCCCTGTCACTCGCCTGATTTTCCACCGCAATATTCCACCAAGGGTCGTAGTGAATAACAACATCGGCTCCCACAAGATTAAGCCCTGTTCCTCCAGCTTTTAACGAAATCAGCACAACTTGTCTTTCTCCATCATTAAATCTATTACAAATTTCCACTCTCTCTTTAGATTTCACATTCCCGTCGATGTAAAAATATTCAATTCCCATATTTGCAAGTTCTTTTTCAATTTCTTTCAGCGTTCCGACAAACTGAGAAAAAATCAAAAGTCTATGTCCATTTTCAGTAATATCTGGCATCAAATCTTTTAAAACTTCAATTTTAGCCACTTCTCCGCTGTAATCTTCTTTAAATAAAGCTGGAGAATTACAAATTTGACGAAGTTTTGTCAAAATCGCAAGAATTTTTATTCTGTTATTTTCATTTTTATCAAATTTTTTCATTTCTTTTTTAGCCTGTTTTACATACGACAAATAAAGCTGTTTTTGCTCACTGCTCAAAGTTACAAATACATTTGATTCCATTTTTTCTGGAAGTTCAGTCAAAACTTCCTTTTTTGTTCTTCTAAGCAAAAATGGCGCAATAATCTCACGCAAATTATTTATTTTTGAAGAATTTGGATTTACAATCGCTTCTTTATAAGTTTTTTTAAATTTGCTCAAAGAATCCAAATACCCAGGAATGACAAAGTCAAAGATTGACCACAGCTCTAAAATATTATTTTCCACAGGAGTTCCTGTAAGTGCAAAATTTACTTTACTGTTAATTTTCATAACCGCTTTTTTAATCTGCGAAGTTGTAGTTTTAATATTTTGCGCTTCATCTAGTACAACAATGTCAAAATTTCTGTTTTTATACTCTTCAATATCGTTTCTTAACGCCTGATATGTTGTTATCAAAAATCCATTTTTCTCATTGGCAATAATTTTTTTTCTATTACTTGCCACACCTTCCACAAGTGTCGGAGTAATTCCAGTAAATTTGATAATTTCTTCCTTCCAGTTATAAAGAAGCGAACTTGGCACAATTATGAGTCCCAGAAAATCTTTATTTTCCTGATAAACTTCATTTAACAGAGAAATTGTCTGAAGTGTCTTTCCAAGACCCATATCATCCGCCAAAATCCCTCCAAATCCGATGTCATACATATTTTTTAGCCAGTTAAATCCCAATTTCTGATACGGAAACAAACTAACCTTCACATTTTTCGGCTCAACTTCCTTCCGATTTTTTATTTTATGAAAAAGCTCTCTAAATTCATCCAATTTTTCCAAATCATTTTTAATATTTTTAGAAATTTGTGCAAGTTGTAGCGCTTTTACTTTTGAAATTCTATTTTTCCCAATTTTAATATTTCCGATTGAATCGACGATTCCAAGCAGTTCTTCCATACTTTTATTGGCAATTTTGACAAGTTCTCCACTTGACAGCGTTATGAACTTTTTCTCTTTTTTTATTGCTTCTGTCACAATTTCAACATCTTGCGGCTTAATCCCTTCAATCTCAAAATTTACATCTAAAAAGTTATTACTAGCCTTTTTTTACTTCAACTCCAACATTAATGCTTCTTGCATTTTTTTATTTTTATTTTCCAAATGAATTTTCACTTTGTCAGAATATTTTTTTATCAATTATTTCAGAAAGTTTGCTCAATCCTTCATAATTTAAAATATAAGTATTTTTTTGTCAAAGTCGGATTTGAAATAGCAAAATTTCCAACAATTTCTTCCAATTTTTTTCAAAAAGTTCCACATTTCTTCGTGGAATATAATATTTATTACCTTTTCTTGTCGCACAAACCGTGTTTGAAATATTGACTTTTACAATTTCATCTTCTTCAGTTTCCAGCACAAAAATATCAATTTCTCCGTCTTCTTCAACATATTCGGCGACATTTATGTCTTCAAATTCCAATGTTTTTTTTAATTTTTCACTTTCTTTTTTTGGTAGTTGATTAACTAGCTCAGCGTCAATAAAATCAAATTTTTCTAAAAACTTAGCTTCATTTTCCGCCATTTTAAATATTTTGGAAGAATCATTTTCAAAATGATAAAATGGACTTGTCTCATTAATTTTTTCAATCTCTCGCATTTCAATTTTTCCATTTTCAAAAACAAAAATTGGCTCATAACTAGACATAACTTGCTTGTCTTCCCCAAAAGCAAAAAGTTTTTTTCCCTTTTTTTCCATCGCAAAAAGAAGTTTATTTAAAAGCATATCATAAACTTTTTAATCCTTTTTTTATCTTTTTATTCCATTTTCAATAACAGTTTGAATCTGTTTGCTGTATTCATAAATCGCTAAAATAATATTTTTTTATTTATCTCGCTAAAATAACATTTTTTTCAGGGCTCATATTTAATTTTTAGAAGTTATCTCAAATTCTTCTTCTAAAACAATTGCTTGTACAAATTTTATAATATCTTTGACATAATAAGTTTTTTTGAAAACCAGTTTTTATTCTCAAAAATATAATCTGGAATATTATTCTCTTCATTATAGTCGTAGCCGTATTTATAGTCACTATAGCTTCCTTCATCAATTTCCACTTCTAGTCGTAACTCTTTTTTTATTTTCATTTAAAATTTTTTTCTTTTTGAAGATGAAAATTATAGATTTCATCTATTTTTTTGACTTATACTTTCAACATTTTTCCAAATTTTTCCAAATCATCAAAACTTTTTTTCTTTTTTTAGTTTCGACTTTTGTGTCAAAATTTTTCATTTTTATCTTCTTTATCTTCTTCTTTTTTTAACTTTTTTTATTTTTCTTCAATTTCTGATAAAATTCCCACTTTTTTTATTATTTTTTTGTCCGAAAAAAATCATTAACTTCTTTTTTTGCTCCAAAGACTTTCTTTCACTTCTTTTTAAATCTTTTTTTCTCCATCTTTTTCCAAATTTTCATTTTTAGTTTCTTCTTTTTTAACTTTTACAATTTCCTCTTTTTTATTTTCTTCTTCGAAGTCATCTTCAAAAAGCACCTCAAAATCGTCCGTTCCAACAATATTATTAATTTTCTCAGATTTATCCGCAATGATACTCAGTGCCACAATATGCTTACAAGCTCCATGCTTCTTATTATTTTGAAAAAACATGCAGTCACAACTTGCCTCTTCTAGCGCAGCGGTTTTCTGATTTAGCGTAAGAGATGTATGATAAAGTTTATTTTCCTGAAATTCTCCATCCAATGTAACTAGATTTCCATCCGCATAAAGTGCTGTAATTCCTCCAATTCTCTTTTTGTAATATTCCATCCCAATTGAATAAATTGTCGGTGTAAATTTTTTTCTTTTAACTTCATTAAAATATTATTTTTTTCCCATTTTTTTCTCCTTACTTTTTTTCTTAATCTTTTTATCTTTATCTTTTATCTTTTAGTCTTTATAATCTTTTAATTATTTAATTATTTATAATTTTCAAAAATTTAAAAAATTCCATTAATACGATATTTTTTACAAGAGTCAAATATTATTGTTATTATTATATCTTGTTATTATATATAGCCGTTTTCTAACTTTTTACAATTTTATCTTTTTTTAACATCATTATTATTGCATTTTTGTTTTTGTCCATAATAATTTTTTTCGTACAGATATTTTTTTCAAAACCCGTTTTTCTCATATAATTTTATTGCAAAAAGATTTTTTTCGTAAACTTCCAGAAAAAAATTTCTTCTCCAAAAAAATTTATATCACAAGAAACATTATTTTTTTATTTTTTTGAGAAAAAAACAGCTTTTTTTATTGAATTTTCCAAAAGTATTTTTCCCAAATCCTTTATTTTGGCAGCTTTTTCAAAATGGCAATTTCAAATATATCCGTGCTCTCTATTGTACCATAAAATGCGATGTAACCCAAAAATTTTTTATTTTTTTCAAAGACTAAATTTTTAATTTCAGAAATTTCAAAAATTTTATTTTCTTTTTTTCATCCATAAAATCAAATAAGCAGTATATAGCATACTGCTTACTCAATATCATCTCAGAAAAATATTCGGTCTTTACTTTTTTTTCAAAATTTTCATTATGAATTTTTACCAAATCTTCCAATATTTTCATTTTACATAAGTCCTATTCTGTTTAATGGCCACCATCTAAGAAGCAGCTCACCTTTTATACGATTTTTTGCAACCAACCCAAAATATCTTGTATCCAAACTGTTTGCCGTATTATCTCCCATAGCCATGTAATAATCCTTATCAAGCGTTATAGTTTCACCATTTAACAGTCTTGTAAACAGCGCATCATCATATTTAAAGTCCATAATAGGCATAACCATTTCTGGTCTTCCTTCCACTTTCAATAAGAAAGTATAATAATTTTCAGTGCTGTTTGAATCATCATTTCCAATTATATCTTTAAAGTTTTTAGCCGTTTTTATTTTTTCCAAAAATTCTTTTCCGCTCATAGTTTTATAATTTTCTCCAAAACTGAATTTTTCCCAGTCAATGTCAAAACTTCTCTCATTATAAATTGTCATATATTCAGATTTTGAAATTGCTATAATTTTATCTAATTTAACTTTGTCACCTTTTTTAGGGATATAAATTTTGTTATTTCCCATAAGTCCTTCAGGAAGATAATTTTTCTCAGGTTTAACTTTGGCCAAAACTTGTGATTTCTCCCCGTTTATAAGCATTTCTCCTCCGACATTAGCCACTTTTAAGCTATTAAACGCCTTTGTATCCGCATAATATTTTTTTACAGCTTCTTCAAATGCCTTTTTGTCTGAAAATTGCGAAGCATCAGGATAAATCGGCTGATTGTCAACATTTGCCATCATAAATGTCTTTAAATCAACTTTTCCTTTTGAAATTTGAAGAGTATTTCCAGGTGCACCAACTATTCTTTTGGTATACATCATCTTGTTAGTTACAGGCTCTTTAAACGCAATAATCTGTCCAACTTTAGGTGCTTCAAATCTATATTTTATCATATTTGCAAAAACCCTGTCTTTTACAGCAATTGTCGGCTCCATCGAACCTGTTGGAATGACATAGTTTCCAAGATAAAACATCTGAATCAAAAGTACAAGAATAATTGCAAGAATTGAATTTGTAATTCTTGTAAAAGCTCTTCCAAGTGAACTTCTTTTTCTTTTTTCTCTTGATACAACTTCTTCTGCCGTAAGATTTTCATCTTTAAATATTTTTTTTATAATTTCCTGTGTTGATTCATTTTTAATTTTCGCTTCAGTAAATATTTTTTCCAAATCTTTATTATTTTGGGTCATTTCTTTTCAAAATTGACTGCTCAGTTATTTCCTCTTTCGCTGGTTTTCTCAAAAAATAGACAAGCAATAGCGACAACACGACATTTATCGCAAGATAAATATAATATTTCACATCCAAAATATTAAACATCGCTTTTCCCAAGAACAACATAACTAAATTTCCTAAAAAAATCCATTCATGCTGTTCTCTCAAAACATAAAAAAATTAAATTTAAGATAAAAACTCCATAAATTCCAAAAAAACTTTTTATTTTTAATGACATTGTCGGGAGTTTTTGTCAATAATTGAAAAAAATACGGCGGTCACAACTAAACTTATAACTGTCAAAATATTCCCCCAAAAAAAGGTTGTTATTTTTCTTCCAAATCAATATTTTTTTAAGTACATCGTCTTCTTTTTTTCTCAAAAAGCTCATCACTTTTTTTCTCTAAAAAAAGAAATACAACAAGCACAATGTAGTAATAATATAAAATACTACCCACAATACTATATTCACTAATTTTCCCCTTTCTTTTTAACTTTTTAATTTTTTTATTTTTTTATTAATATCTAAAAACAGAAAAAGCTAGCAAAAATATGCTAGCTCGCTTGCTATTTTCTAATTTCTTTAATTCTAGCAGCTTTTCCTGATAAGTTTCTTAAATAGTACAATTTAGATCTTCTTACTTTACCAATTCTCTTAACTTCGATTTTTTCAATTAATGGTGAATTTAAAGGAATGATTCTTTCTACACCGATTCCAGAAGATATTTTTCTAACTGTGAAGTTTTTAGCAACGCTTCCTCCACTTACTCTGATTACTACACCTTCAAAAACCTGTATTCTTTCTTTATTTCCTTCTTTTACTTTGTAGTGTACTGCTACTGTATCCCCAGATTTAAATTGAGGTACATCTGATTTTAAATAAGATTTTTCTACTAATTCGATTAATTTCTCTTTCAAGAAATTCACTCCCTTCTTTTTTAAAATATTCTTTTTATCTATACCAATTTTTCATAAAAATTTCAAAACAAAACTGGTAGCAACAATAAAAGCGGAATATTTATTTTTTATAACTAAAATAGTATAACATATTTAGTTTTATTTTTCAATCAAATAACAAAAAAAATATAAAATTTTTTGAACAAACTATTTTTTATTTTTTGAACTATATCCAAAGACATAATCTAAATTTATATTTTTCATTGAATTAAAAACACTTTGTTTGATTCCTGGATTTTTTTCTTCAAGTTCTGCCAACATATTTTTTATTTCTTTTCTCTTGCTCGAAGTTTTTCCAGCTTCAATCGTGCAGCCGCAATTCATTGCTCTAATTCCATTTGTTTTTGTGTAATCAATTATGTCACTTTCCTTGACATAGATTAATGGTCTTATAAGTTCTAATTTCCCCGAAGTCGATAAAACTTTTGGAGTCATCGTCTTTAGTGTTCCCGCATAAAACATATTTATTAGAGTTGTTTCGATGACATCATCAAAATGATGTCCCAATGTAAGTTTATTAAATCCCATTTCTTCGACTTTTGTGTAAAGTATTCCACGCCGCATTTTTGCACATAAAAAGCACGGATAATCCTTTGCCTTTTCATTGGCTATTTCCCAAATATTTGTCGTTATAATTTCGCAGTCAATATTTAATTTTTCTAAATTACTTTTAAAATTATTTAAATCTTCTTCTCTAAATCCTGGATTTAAGCTAACCGCTTTAAATTCAAAAATTTCTTCTTTTATCTTTTTTTCAATTCGTGAAATAATTTTGCCAAAAAGCAAACTGTCTTTTTCCACCCTGAAACTCCAATTGCAATTTTGTCGCCATCTTTGACTAAGTCAAAATCATCCACAGCTTTTTAAAAAAATTTTTGACCAAATAGTTTTTTTATATGTTGTAGTTATGCTTTTTTCAATTTCACCAACTTCTTTCATAGGTCCGTCAGGAATAATTGCATCACAATGTAAATTTATCATTTTTAATTTCCTTTTTTTTTAACTAATTTTTTCATCGTTCAAATATTTTTTATATTTATTTTCTAAATATTCAATTTTCTCAGCTAACCCTTCATCTCTCGAGTCAATATCATAAGCTGCCTTATATTCGTCAAGTGCCTTCTTATGTCTTCCCATATGTTCATATTTTCTTGCAAAATCAATGTGTGCTATATACATGTCAAAATCAAAGAAAATTGCCATTTCATAGCAATCCACAGCTTTTGTTATTTCCCCTTTTCTCGAATAAATATTTCCTAGTAAAAATAAAACAAACGGCTCTATTGGACATAAATCCAGTGCCTTTTCCAAATTTTTACAAGCCTTGCCAAAATCTTCATTTTCGTAGTATAAATATCCTAAAAATGCCCAAATTTCATGATTTTTTGGCTGTAATTTTATCAATTTTTCATAAATTTCGATAGCTTTGTTATTTTCTTTTAAGGCGTGATATGTCGAAGCTAGTGTTTGTAATGTTTTAACATCATTTGGATCACTTTTTAACTTTTCTAAACTTTCTTTAAGCAATTCTTCGTTATTATCATTATATCTTATTTCTCTAAAAAAATCAAAGTCTCTAACATTTTTTTCTTCAGCTACTGAAAAAAACTTTCTATTAATTTATATTTTTTTAATTATTTATATAATTAGTTTTATATTAAAAATAGCTATTTTTACAAAGTAGCCCTTCTCCTTCCTTCCATAAATTCCGTTATATTACTTAGTCTATTTTTATCACAAATAATAATTTAAGTAAACAATATTTTTTTGCAAAAAAATAACATATTTTTTTAATAAAAAAACGCACTTTTTTTCAATTTAGCACGCTTTTTTTCTTCAACTTTTATTAATTTATTAATTTATTATTTTAATATTTTTTTAATACTAATTTTTTTCTTTAGTATCTTTAATAATTTCATCTATTTCATTTTTTTGAAATATTATTAGCCAAAAATAATATAATAATTTTTCTATTTTATTTTTCCGCTTCAAAAGGTGATTTTTTTCGATATCAAAATCATCAGAAACTCTTATATAATAAGAACTTTTTACTGTATTTGAATCAACAATTTCAAAAACTTTTGTTGAATTAAAGAAATAGTCTGATTCAATGTGATTTCTTGTCACAATTTTTACAATATCAGCAACTACTGCTGAAGCTGTCGGATCCATTCCAGCACCTTTTCCATAAAATAATGTCTTGTCAGTATATGAACCTATTGTTTCAATAGCGTTGTAAACATCGTCAACTTTTGCCAAAATTCTAGTATTTGAAACTAATGTTGGTTCCACTGAAATTTGAGCAGAAGTTTCTGTCAATAATTTTGATGAAGCAATTAATTTAATTGTTGAATCTAATTGACTTGCAGCAAAAATATCAATTGTGCTTATATCTCTTATTCCTTTAAGCTGCATATCTTTAAATTTGATTGAACCACCATAAGCAAGAGAAGCTAGAATATTTATTTTATGTCCAGCGTCAATTCCGTCTACATCGTAAGTTGGGTCAGCTTCGGCATATCCTTTTTCAGATGCGATTCTTAGTGCTTCTTCAAATGATAAATTGTCATTTTTCATTTTTGTCAAGATATAATTTGAAGTTCCGTTCATTATTCCACGAATTTCTGTAATTGTATTTGCAACAAGGCTTTCCATAAGCGGTGTTACAATTGGTATTCCTCCACCAACTGCCGCTTCGAATAAAAATGACACTCCATTTTCTTTAGCGATTTGGAATAGTTCAACTCCGTGTTTTGCAATTAGCGCTTTATTTGCAGTAACTACGCTTTTTTTTGCTTTAAACGCTTCTGTGATAATTGTTTTAGCAAGTGTTTCTCCACCTATTAGTTCCACAACTATTTTAATTTCTGGATCTGCAAGTACTTTTTTGTAGTCATTTACTAAAATACTTTTATCAAAGTCAAAAGAAAATTCACGATCAATATTCAAATCACACGCATACTTTACTTCAACTTTAGCTCTTGATTTTTCAAAAATGCTCTCTTTTTCGTTTACGAGCACTTTAAGTACTCCTTCACCAACTGTTCCAAGTCCAATAATTCCTACTTTCATATTTTCACAAAGTTTCCACTTTATTTTAAGAAACTTTCTCCTTTCCTTAACTAGTCTATTTATAATACATTTATTATATAGATTTTTAAGAAAAAAAGTCAATTAATTTTTAAATCTTTTTAAAAAAATTTTATTTTACAAAAAAATTTTTCAAATTTATTTCTTTTTTTCAAAAATGTGTTAAAATATTAGTGAAATGCTTTTGATACAACATTTGCAAGAAAGGTGGAAATAATGTTTAAAAATATATTAAACATTAGGAAATAAAAGATGAAAAAAAGTTAAATATTTTTAGGTATTGCAACGCTGATTGCGGCAAATGCGACAAGTCAAGAAGTGATAAAAAAACTCAACCAGTGCTTGATAAAAAAAGATGAAGTAACTTCTATTGCAAAAATCAAAAAAATGAAAAATGAATCTGTAAAAAAATACACAAAAATACAAAAAAACTAAAAAAATAAAAAACACAAGTGAAAAAAATTTCTCATAAAAAGAAAAAAATGAGATTTAAAAAGAAAAAAAGCACAGAACACGACAAGAAATTTTTATCTGGCATTGATTTTTATTGATGTTACACAATTTTTTTCCAAAATAATGAAGAAAAACGAAAAAGTTGAAAAAAAGAGCAAAAAGTCGATAAAAAAAGTGGCAATTTTATCAAAAAGAAAAAAATAAAAAAATAAAGAAAACGCAAAAAAACGATAAAAACAGAGAAAATAAAGAAAATAGAGAAAATGAAAAGAATGAAAACTTTGCTTCAAATCCAGATTTGATTGCAATTAATACGAATTTAAAAAAAATAAAAAAAATAAAAAAATATTAGTGACAATTCAGACAAAAAAATTTAAATAAACAAGATAAATTACAAGATAAATTGGATAAAAAAATCTTAAGAGATAAATTAAAAGAAATGAAGAAAAAAAAGAAGCTGCAATCAAAAAAAGAATAAAAATGATGGATCGCGATCTTAAAAAGATGATAATCTTATCACAGAAGAAATTTATTCTCAAAATGAAAGTTCAAAAAAATAAAAAAATTAGCATCTGCAAAAAAATTGAAAAAAATTCTCAAAAATAACGAAAAAAATTTGGATGCTGATACATTGAATATAATTAATTTTTTTCTAATAATTAATTTTTAATAAAAAAATTAACAGGAGATGAAACGATATGAGAAAAAAATTAATTTTTTTATTTTTTTAATAACTATGGCAGTAGTAATTGGCTGCTCTACATCTTCAAGAGAACATTCAAGAAGATATAAAAAAATATGGGATGCGGAAATGGATATTGCAATAATTATAATAACCGTTATGATGAGATGCCTTGTGGACATCATATGAGAAACCAAAGAAATTAACATAATTTAAGGAGCTATTTTTAAAATAACTCCTTTTTAGTTTATTTATTTATTTAAAAATATAAACTTTTTGTGTAAATAAATTTAATTTTTTTATAAAACAAATAAAATTTTTTTAAACAAACATTTCAACAAACGACTTTAATATCAAATATCCAATTTTTGCAAATAAACCATTGAAAATTCCTTTTATAGTTAAATAAGCCAAAGAAAAAATTATTAAAGTCACAAAACTTGTTGCATACATCAAATAGATATTTCTTTTTATATCTTCTGTTCTAAATTCTTTCAATTTTTTCCCAATAGTCGGCTTTTGCACAACTTTCCCAAAATATGAAGTTGCACCTCCAAACTGAACGCCTAAAGCTCCAGCAACAGCACTTTCAGAATGAGCAGAATTTGGACTGGCGTGTTTTTTTCTATCTTTTTTAAAAGTGTTCCAAGCTCTTTGGTAATCATATCTCAAGAAAAAACTTGCAACTGTAATACAAATTCCACTAATTCTTGCTGGAATAAAATTTGCAAAATCATCAAGAATAGCAGCAAATTTCCCAAAATACTCATACTTTTTATTTTTATAGCCAATCATCGAATCCAGCGTATTAACCGCCTTATAGCTCATTGCGAGTGGCAATCCTCCCAAAAACATAAAAAACATGGGAGCAATTATTCCATCTGTCATATTTTCCGAAATAGTTTCCATTGTACTTCGAATTACCGTAGTTTTGTCCATATTTTGAGTATCTCTTGAAACAAAATTTGACAACTCTTTTCTTGCCTTTTCCAAATTTCCCAGCTTCAAAATTTTATAAATTTTTTTTCCGCAATTTCCCAAAGACTTTACTGAAAAAACTGTATACATCAAATAAATTTCAATTATTGTAAAAATCGTCTTAAAATTTTTAGAAAGTAAAGAAATAATAAACATTGCAAAAAATGTGCTAATTACGACAATTATACTCAGAATCGCTCCAAAAAGCATCGCACGATCTCTATTATTTTTTTCCCCAATTTATAAAAATTTATTTTTCCAAAAAAAGTTATTAGTTTTCCAATTATTTGCACCGGATGTAAAAATTCTTTGCGGATCACCAAAAATTAAATCCAAAAATAAATGCAATTAAGATTTTAATCTCTAAATTCATTTTTTTCTCCCTTCATTCGTTATTTGATTTTTTTACTTTATTTTTCATTATTTTAACATATTTCAAAATTTTTTTAGCAAAATTTGACAAAAAAATCAAAAAAATCTTAATTTAATTGAAAATTTTATTAAAATAAATTGAAAAAAATTTTTTTAATTTTAGTGTTGACAAAATAAAAAAATTTGTGGTATAGTGTATTTGTTAGCAACCTAAGCTAAAGAGTGCTAACAAAATAATGAATAAATTTATTAATAAAAAGGTGATATATATGGAACAAAACTTTACGCAAAAAAGTATGAGTGCCATCTCGGAAGCTCATAACTTTGCGATTAGATATAAACATTCCGAGATAAAAACGGAGCATTTACTTCTTGCTTTGATTAATCAAATGGATGGACTTATTCCTAACATTCTACAAAAGATGGGAATTAATCCTGCTGAATTGACTAAAAAGCTTGAGGCAAAATTGAATAGTATGCCGAAAATTGAAGGTGGAGTTGGTGAAGTAAGACCGAACGCTGAAGTTAATAGAATAATTGTCGGTGCTGAAGATTATGCTAAAAAGATGGGTGACAGCTACATTAGTACAGAGCACTTGTTTCTTGCGGCATTTGATAACAACTCTTTCTTGAAGGAAAATGGCGTTAATAAAAAACAATTTGAAAATGTTTTAAATGAGGTTAGAGGAGGAAGAAAAATTATGACAGACAACCCTGAAAGTACTTACGAAGCATTAGATAAGTTTGGTAAGGATTTGGTTGAGTTGGCGAGAAAAGGTAAATTGGACCCAATAATTGGTCGTGACCAGGAAATTCGTCGTGCAATCCAAATTTTATCAAGAAGAAATAAAAATAATCCGATTTTAATTGGGGAACCTGGTGTTGGTAAAACTGCTATCGCTGAAGGAATTGCTCAGAGAATCTTGAAAGGAGATGTACCTGAAAACTTGAAGGATAAAACAATCTTTTCATTAGATTTAGGAGCGTTGGTAGCTGGTGCTAAATATCGTGGGGAATTTGAAGAAAGATTAAAAGCGGTTCTTGAAGAAATTGAAAATAGTGAAGGTAGAATAATTTTATTCATTGATGAAGTTCATAACATCGTTGGAGCTGGAAAAACTGAAGGTTCAATGGATGCTGGAAACCTTTTAAAGCCAATGCTTGCTCGTGGTGAAGTAAAGTAATTGGTGCGACAACAATTGATGAATATAGAAAATATATTGAAAAAGATGCGGCTCTTGAAAGAAGATTCCAACCAGTAATGGTTAATGAGCCAACAATTGAAGATACAATTTCAATTCTTCGTGGATTGAAGGAAAAATTTGAAATCTTCCATGGAATTAGAATAACTGACAATGCGATAGTTACTGCTGCAACAATGAGTGACAGATATATTAATGACAGATTTTTGCCAGATAAAGCGATTGACTTAATTGATGAAGCTGCTGCGAAGGTAAAAACTGAAATTAATTCGATGCCAGTTGAATTGGATGAAATTACGAGAAGATTGATGCAATTGGAAATTGAAAAAGTTGCGTTGAGTAAAGAAACTGACAAGGCTTCTAAAGAAAGATTGACTACTCTTGAAAAAGAAATTGCTGATTTAAAGGATGAAGAAAAAGAATTAAAATCACAATGGGAAAGAGAAAAACAAGAAGCTGGAAAAGTTGCTAAAATTAATGAAGAAATCGAAAAAATTAAATTGCAAATTGAAGAAGCTCAAAGAAAAAATGACTATAATAAATTGGCTGAACTTCAATATGGTAAATTGCCAGAATTAGAAAAACAAAAAGAAGCTGAAGAAGAAAAAGCAAAAGATAATTCTTCTGTTGCAAATAAATTATTAAAACAAGAAATTGACAGTGAAGAAATTGCTGAAGTTGTTGGAAAATGGACAGGAATTCCAGTTGCAAAATTGTTGCAAGGGGAAAGAGAAAAAATCTTACACTTGGCTGAACATATGATGAAAAGAGTAATTGGACAAGATGATGCAATTAAAACTATTAGCGATACAATCATTCGTTCTCGTGCTGGATTAAAAGATCCAAACAGACCAATCGGTTCGTTCATATTCTTAGGACCTACTGGTGTTGGTAAAACTTATTTGACTAAGACATTAGCATTTAACTTGTTTGATGATGAAGACAATATTGTAAGAATTGATATGTCGGAATATATGGATAAATTCAGCGTCACTAGATTAATAGGAGCGCCTCCAGGATATGTTGGATACGAAGAAGGTGGACAATTAACAGAAGCTGTTAGAAGAAAACCTTATTCTGTAATCCTATTTGACGAAATTGAAAAAGCACATCCTGATGTATTCAATGTATTGTTACAATTATTAGACGACGGTAGACTTACTGACGGTAAAGGTAAAATCGTTGACTTTAAAAACACAATTGTAATTATGACATCAAACATTGGTAGTGAAATCATCTTGAATGACCCAATGGTAAGCGAACCTACAAAAGAAGCCGTTTTAGATGAAATGAAACATAGATTTAAACCAGAATTCTTAAACAGAATTGACGATATCATTGTGTTTAAAGCATTAGGAAAAGAAAGTGTTAAAAACATTGTTAATCTTATCCTTGAAGGTATTAACGAAAGATTGAAAGAACAATACATCAAAGTTGAATTTACTGACAAAGCGTTGGATTACATCGTAGACGAAGCATATGACCCAGCTTACGGTGCAAGACCATTGAAACGATTTGTGCAAAAGGATATTGAAACTAATTTATCTAAAATGATTTTAGGTGGAGAAGTTCCTGAAAATAGTGTTGTTAAAGTTGATAGCGATGGTAAAGATTTGATTTATAAAGTAGAAAAAAATAAAAAGAAAATAATTTTAGACTAGTCTTTTGAAATTAATTCTTAAAAAAATTAATTTTTCTAAAAAAACAGAAAAAGGAAGTATCAGAAATGGTACTTCTTTTTTTGTATTTATACTTGAATCTATTTAAAATCAAATTACTAAAAATTATATAAATTTAGATTTTGAGTAAGGAGACATAACTTTTGAGTTTAATCTTAAAGTAGTTTTACTATAATATGAATGAAATATAACATTTTACTAAATTTTATCAAAAAAATTTAAAAATATTGCAGTTGAATTTTTGTAAAATAATAAGATAAAATACAAATAAAAGATTATTTTGAAGTATATTTTCAAGAAGGAGAATTAACTATGAAAAAAAGATTTAAAATGGGCAGTTTTGGGAACAGGAATAATTGCTAATGAAATGGCACAAGCTCTTGGTAAAAATGGACAAAAACTTTATGCAGTTGCTAACAGAACTCATGAAAAAGCTGTAGATTTTGCGAAAAAATATGGGATTGAAAAAGTTTATGATAAAATAGAAGATATGTTTTATGACGATGAAACTGATATTATCTACATTACTACGCCTCATAATACTCACATAAAATTTATGATTGAAGCATTGAAAAATGGAAAACATGTGTTATGTGAAAAATCAATTACATTAAATAATGAAGAATTAGAAGAAGCTGTAAAATTGGCAAAAGAAAAAAATCTTATCTTAGGTGAAGCAATGACAATTTTCAATATGCCACTTTACGGTGAACTTTTGGAAATTGTAAATTCTGGAAAACTTGGCGATGTGAAAATGATACAAGTTAATTTTGGAAGTTACAAGGAATATGATATGACAAACAGATTTTTCAATAGAAATCTTGCAGGAGGAGCGTTGCTTGATATAGGTGTTTATGCAATTTCAATTACAAGATTATTCATGACTTCAAAACCTAATAACGTACTTTCTCAAGTGAAATATGCACCAACAGGAGTGGACGAACAAGTAGGCATAATTATGATGAATAAAGAACAACAAATGTCAACAATCGCTCTTACACTTCATTCAAAACAGCCAAAAAGAGTTGTAATCGCTTGTGAAAAAGCATACATTGAAATCACAGAATATCCAAGAGCTGACAAAGCTAAAATTGTTTATACCGAAACAGGTGAAGTTCAAGAAATTCTATCAGGAATAACAGCAAATGCACTTCAATATGAACTTCAAAATATGGAAGAATCTGTAAGAACTGGAATTAATAAAATGAAACTTGATTACACTGTGGATGTTATGGATATTATGACGAAATTGCGTAAAGAATGGGGGATGACTTATCCTGAGGAAGAGGTATAGATAAAATTTTATTGAGTGCTGTGATGGTGCTCAACAGTTTAACTACTTTGATATTTAAAATAAAATAAGGGTGTGTAAAAACTTTTACACACTCATATTCTCAGTTAAGTATTTATTTTGAAGGAAGAATTTAAAAATAGGATGATAAAACTACCATCCTGTACCATAAATTCTGGACACTCTCACACACTCTCTTTCTTTTTCCTTTTTAATTTTTTTAAAATATTTAATTTTTTTATAATTACAAATAAATTTTAATATTTTTTTCAATCAATTTGGAAAAAAATTATAAACTTTATTTATCTAACTTCTGATGCCGTGGACAATCAATCAAAAAAACAGTCATATAAAAAAATTTAGGATAAATTTTTCACTTCTGGTTTATAATCTGTTTTCAAAAATTTTTCTCATACTCCGCCTTCAAATTCTTTTATTTGCCTTTTTATCTCCCTAATTTCTTCTTTTTTTATACGATTTTCGTACATTCTGTTAAAAATTCTCCATTTTTTTAATGCTCTCTATTTCTTCATCTTTAATCTTCAAAACTATTTTTAAAAATTTTTCTTGTAATTTTTCTATTTCATTTAACTGCTTTTAGAGAATAAAAAAATAGAATCTCAGCCACCAAGCTGGAAATTGATAATCTTGTATTTTTAAACTTTGAATAAATTTTTTTCGGCTTTTTCTCATAACTTCCTGCCAAATAATATAGCTCTGCAAACTCTTCCTCAAAAAAATCATCTTTATTAACTGTTTCTAGCATTAATTCATTAATTTCATCCTCAATATTTTCAAATTTCCTTAATTGAATTTTTATTTGCAATATAACTATATTTTTATCTTAGCAAAATCTTCTTTTTTTCAAATTCAAAAATCTTTTTATTAATTCTTCCAAAAATTATTTTCGCCTCTTTATATTTTCCATTAATCATCAGCAAATTCGCATATTCAAACTTATAAATTGGATTATTCTCCAATTCACAAGCTCTTTTATACATTTCTTCTGACTTCTCGTATTTCCCAGCACCATAATAATCCGCTCCAAGTCCATAATAAGCCTTTGAATTATTTGGATTAAACGTCACAGCCTTTCTCAAAGTTCTAATTGCTCTCTTACTGCCATCTCTCTGATCATCATAATAAAAACCTAAATTAGTATAAATCCGTGATTTTTCCTCATTAGTCAATTCATTTTCATATTTTTTAATAAATTCATTCAATAATTTATAAATCTCCTCCCATTGATAAGTTAATTCATTATAAACTGCCGCTAATTGACAAATAACTTCTACATTTTTTTGGGATTTTCTTTCAATTCATTTTTCCAAAAAAATGTTTTATACTCTTCATAAACAGAATCGTAATCACTATTATTTCTAATTTTTTTCTTGAATATATTTTTATCCATTCTTTTTATCGTTTTTTTCTTTCTAAATTTTTTTGTTTTTTTCCAATTTTTCCTCCTAATCTAATTTCTGATGCATTGGACAATCAACTAAATAGCAAGTTTTATACATTTTTTTCTAAATTTATTTTTTTGTATTTTTGAGGCTTATAATTACTATTCATTATCTTTTTATATATCTCCAAAATCTTTTTTTATTTCATTCTTTTTCTTCTTCAATAAATTCATCAATCTCTTCTTCATTCCAGTATTTTTTTGTCATAAATTTCTCCAACTTCAATTTTTTTCAATATACTTATTATGTTTTTTTGAATCAATTCTGACAATTTGTTTTTCTGCTTTCTTAAAATTTCCTAATTTTTTTAAACTGTAAAAAAATAAAATGAAAAACCCATATTATAATAAAAACGTTCTTCCCAGTCAAGTTCATCTATCTCTTTTTCAAAAACCAAGACACACCTATCGTATTCTTCAAATAAATAATATAAGTCTATAAGTTCTTCAAATAAAATTTGCTCATCATAATAATATTTCTCTAACGACACTTTCTCTAACAATTTATCCAGAATTGGCTCAGCCAATTTTTTTATCATTGGTATAATGTAAGCACAGTGCCAATGCATATAAAATTCCTGCACTTTCGAGTTCCTTTTCATAACATCTCAATAACATTTCTTTTCGCTTTTTTTCAAAATAACCACAATAAAAACAACGTTATCCCATAATTATAATCATCTTCTATTTCCTTCTCATCTGAAAATTTTTTTCCATTTCCGAAAAACATTCAAGTGCCTTTTTTTGTATTTTTTTCTTTTTTTAAATAATATTCTCCCAATACTTCCCATACAACCACTGATTGTTTCCCCATTTTAATTAATTTTGTCAAATAATACTTACACATTTTATCATCATAAGCATCTTTTTCATATAAATCAGCCAAATCCTGATAAATAATAGCCTTCTCATCATCATTTAAATCTTTTGAATATTTTTTCAAAAACTCCTCTAATACATTCACACTCGTTTTTCCATCTTGATACACCGTAAAATAAGCTATCGCTAATTGACATACCTTTTCTACATCTCGCGGATTTTTCAAAAGATATTTCTCTAAATAATCCTTATATTCAATAAACGCATGCTTATAATTATCGTAACTATCATTTTTTTGGATTTCATCCTGAATATATCTCGCCCATTCTTTTTGTGTTTGTTTCATAATTTTATTCCTTTCGTATTTCTTCAATCCTCATCAATTACCAAATGTTGTGGACAATCCACTAACCAACATTTATTTTCAAAAAACATAAATATTTCCATCTTAGGCTTAAATTCCGTATTTAATGTCTTTTGAGATATCAAAATAATATTTTTCAAACTATGTTCTTTATCTATTCACATAAATACCCCCATCAATATATTCTAAATTTTCACTATTTGTCAAAGTGCATTCTCATATTCTGTTCTATTTTCGCTCAAAGCCTTTTCCCTTATTTTCTCTATATACTCTTTCATTTTTTTACTCAATTTAACTTTAATATCCAATTTATTTCATTTCTCCTACTTTATTTTTCCTTACATTATAACATTCTTTACAAAAAAATAAAAAAAGGCTACAATAAAATCCCGTAACCTTTTTTTCTATCTTCAAATTATCTACTTCCATTCTTCCTATCATTTATAACTTTATCCACATCTTTAACATACTCATAATCAGCTTCTCCCAATTTCACATCTTTTCCAGTTGGCACATACCACAAAAAAATTTTTGAAAAAAATAGTCTTTCAATTTTTTTGTCTGAAAAAAATCATAACCTGCCATCGCATAAGGATAATTTCTCATTATTTTTCAATTCTTCATCTGAAATACCTTTTTATTTCATCTTTATCTAAATATTTTTATCGCATAGGCATCGTCTGTCAAATCATCTTTAAATTTAAAACCTTTTTTTCCGTTTTTATCGGAAATACATAATTAACTCTCAAACCTTTTTATTTCTGTCAATTCAAATTCTTCTTTAGGCTTGAAATTATTTGTTTTTAAAAATATAAATAACCTTTTTTTAATTTTGCATAAAGAACTTTGTATGGCTCATTTGTTTCATAGTTTTCTTTGTAAGCATAATCAACATTTCCTTCTCCAGCCAATTGCCATTTTATTTCTTTCCTATCTTTTGTTTTTACCACAGGCATCGCAATAAGAGCATCTCCTGGCTCAACAATCACTTCAAAATCATCCACCTTCTGATTTTTCCATTTTGAAATAGTCGACCAAACATAGTTGAAATCAACAGTTCCAACACCGCTACTTCCATCATAATGATAACTGTGCTCAACTACATTTTCTCCCTTTTTAAAATTAGCCTTAAAATAGTAAACATAACTCTTTTTGTAATATTCATATTCTTTTAGTATCTTTTCTTCATCATATTCCTTAAAATATTTTTTAACTTCTTCCAGTTGTTTTACATCTTTCGGTGCAAAATCAGTCAATCTATACGCTTTTGTACTCACACTTTGTCCATTGACAGAAGTCTTAAAATCCTTGAAATGATCTCTTTCGTCCCATGCTTCATTCCCACCTTCAGGCGTAATAAATCCAATATATCTCTCCCCAGCTTCAGGACTATCGAATACAAATCTAACAGTTACCACCATTTCATTGTCTATCGTCCCATACTCCGACTTAAATTTTTCCAATTTAAAACGAAGCCTCTCACTCTTTATCGAAACATTCGACACATTCATTGGCACAATATGCCCACCTTCCGACCCAAATTCCCAGTCATTCGCCAATAAGTTCGCACCAAAAATCATAACTAGAGCAAATAATAGCAGTATTCTGATTTTTTTCATGACTACCAACTCTCTTTCTTTTATTTTTATATTTCATTAAAATTATACCTTATTTTTTTAATTTTTTTATCCAATATATTTATTTTTTTATTTTTTTAAGAAACTTGAAAAAAATTAGAATATTTTTTATAATTAAAAAAATAGTAATTAAATATTGTTTAAAAAAAGTCTAAAAAATTTTTTTGTTTCAGTAATTTTTAATTAATCAATATTTTATTTTTCCAAATAATGCTAAAAAAATATCTTTTGAATTTTCATTTCCAATAACATAGACACCTTCTTTTAGTATTTTTAACATATGTTATTTTTAACTATTGGTTCATTTGACATTTCAAGTTTTTTTCAGTAATCTTATACGCATTTTTCTCCTATTTTTTTCTACATCAGTTGATAATAATCTTAATTTGTATTCGGCTTTTTTTCTTTTTCATAATATTCTTTATATTTTTTTCATCTTTCCCATCATTAATTATTTTTTTCAAAATCTTTTTATCTTTTTTTCAACTATAAACAATCTTTGTAAAAAAATAAATTTTTTTCTTTTCTTTGTCATATAATTCTGAGATTACATTACTGTACTCATATTCTCTAGGTTCTTTTACTTTTCTAAACTCAAGTTTTTCAGGCATCAATATTGAAATATTTTCAAAAATTTCTTTATTTTTTCTTTTACTCAAAATTGTATTCTGAATATAATTTTTTTCTTCTATTTCTTTTTTCAATTTTAGTTTTTCATCTCTTTCAATTTGTTTTGGAGTCCTAGACTTTGGTTCAGAACATACTCCAAACTCACTACATGAAATTGCTACAACCCACGGTACTGCATATCCCACACCAGCTGCCACTCCTAATGCAACACAAGAATTTAATCCAAATATCCCTAACAACAGTGAACTACTCCCGCTTTTAGAAGTGGGAGCTTCTTGGGAAGTACCTGCTTTTGCTAGCCAAATATATTTACCAAGCTCTTCGGACAGTCCCTGCCCTGTTTTCTTTTATTTTCCTAATATTCCAACATCAATTTTCCAATGTTTTTTATATTCACTGCAGCATTGTAATCTCTATCAATTTCAATTCCACAGTACTCACATTTATAACTTCTTTCTGATAATTCCAGTTTCTCTTTAACATTTCCACATTTACTACAAGTTTTCGACGATGGAAACCACTTATCTATCTTCAAAAATTGTTTTCCTAAAAACATTAACTTGTACTCAAGCATCCTCAAAAACATTCCCCATCCATTATCTCCTACACTTTTACCAAAATTTAATGCCTGGCTCATCCCTTTCATATTCAAATCTTCAACAACCATAGCATTATATGTTTCAGACAATTTTTTCGATAATTTATGTAGAAAATCTCTTCGACAATTTTTGATATATTCATGCAATTTTGATATTTTCGCTTTTTGCTTATACCAATTTTTAGAAAATTTCACTTTTCTTGACAATGACTTTTGTAATTTTTTCAATTTTTTCTCCAATATCCTAAAATATCTTGGATAATCAGCTCTTTGGTTTTCAGAGCTGACAAATAATTCAGACATTGAAAAATCAAGTCCAATTACTTTTATCATTACTTGAATTTTTTTGAATTTCTTTTTCAAATTCTGTCAAAATAGAAACATAGTAATTTCCATTACTGTTTGTCAATGTTACCGACTTTATTCTATAATTCTTTGGTATTTCTCTATGATATTTTAATTTTATTCTTTTTCAATTTTGGCAAGACCAAATATTTATTCTCCTCAATTCGTATCGAATTATTCACACAATTTGTCGTATAACTTTTAACATTATTCTTTTTTAGATTTGAACTTTGGAAACTTCGCTCTCTTTTGAAAAAAATTCGTAAACGATCGTCTCACATTCAATTGAGCATTTGAAAGTGCCAGACTATCTACTTCTTTTAAAAAAATTGATTTTCACTTTTCAAACTGGCAGGTGTAATTATTTTTATTTTTTTCCAGTTTCTTCATAAATTTTATTAGCAATATAAAAATCGTATTGTAAACAAAACGGACACATCCAAAAAGTCTTATTTATCAATAATTCCTGCTCCTTATTTGGATAAATTCTGTATTTGAATGCTAAATTATATTTCATAAATTACACCTCCTTTTGATTTTTGAATATTATTTTTTTAATGACTTCTCTTCAATATTTTTATACAAAAAAATTGTATCATAAGTGTATCCTTTTTTTCAAATTTTTAAAAAAAGCAATTCATCTCCCACTTATAGAAAGCCTACGACTTCTTGCTATCTTTTTGTTAAAATAATTAATCCTAACATTCTAAAAAAAATTTTTTTCATAAACACAATTCTCCTTCGTCAAAAAAATTATTCAATAAATACAAAAAAAGACTGAAATAATCAGCCTTCTATTAAAAATTAATTTAAAAAAATGTTGTATTTTTTTACTTTCCACTGTTCCAGTTTTTATTTGTACCCAAAAACCATATATTCCCAATGTTACTATTATTAATAATAACCATTTTTATCCAGTTTCCAAACAATCCTACTGCAGTTCCATTAAATTTCAGTCTTCTTCCTTCTATAACAGTATGGTTTATTTTCCAGCCATAAATCATGCACAAAGCCCAAGGATAACAAATTCCAAATGTACATGAAGTTATTAGGCTTCCCAGAATAATCCATCCAACATAACTTAATAGCCCTCCATCGAAAATGACTTCTATTTTTCCAAATTTCCTCCTCACAATATATTTTTTTGTCAGTAACATAAAAAAATGTCAATTTTCCAAAGAGTTTATATTGCTAATTTTTTTTATTATCTATTTTTTTTCAAATAATTAATAAGTTCTTGCTTATTATATTCATTTTTTTCTTTCAAAATATTTAACGAACTTGATAAAAATTTAAATGCATCAGCAATCCATTTGGTCTCTTTTGAAATATAAATCATTGCTTTTTCAAACATATTTTGTGATTTTTCTATAAGTTTTAACTGATCATCACTTGGTTTATTAAAAAAATATTTCCATACTGATCAGAAAAATTCATATTTTTTTCTTAAAATCATATTTTATTGTTTCTTTTTCCATTCATCATCGCAATAATATGACCTTCAATCACAACTTCAATTTTTTTCCTTGAAATAAGCTTTAAAAAAATCACACTCTTGAACATCTAACAATTTTTTTCTAATCTTGGAAGATTTTTCCACTGTCGAATTTTTTCATCAAAAAGATTTCATCAACAAGTCCTTCTTTCCAAATGTTTAGTTCTACTCTCGTTTTTATCATTTTTTTAAAAATCATCTCAATCCTTCCTTTCTTTTTCTTTTTCTTTTTTTCTTTTTCTTTATTTTTATTTTATATAAATTTCAACTTAAGAATATTATAATTTTTAAAAAAATAATCTCAGCTATTTTATTAATATAACTGTTATATCACATTATTAATATATTGTCAATTAATAATAAAAAAAGAGCTCTAAGAACTCTCATCAACTATTTTTTTAAAAATTTTTAGTGGTGGGACCGGTGGGGATCGAACCCACAACCCTACCGATTAAGAGTCGGTTGCTCTGACCAGTTGAGCTACGGTCCCAAAAAAAACTTTCAAACAACATAATTATATTATCATAATTTATCACTTTTGTCAAGGATTCTATAAATTTTTTCTAAAAAGAAATTTGTAAATCTCTCACAAGTAAACAACTTGTATTATAAAAAGTGAGAGATTTTTTTCTGATAATTATTTATTAAATTTTTATTTATTTTTTTAATTTCTATTTCCCTTCAGCTACAACTTTATCCATCCATCTGAATAATTCATTTAGATCATAATCCCCCGAATGCGGTGTCGCCCAAGGTGATGAAAAATCAACTTTTTTCCCAAGATTTTCCAATTTTATCGCAAGTATCGCAGGTATTGCAAGTGAAGTATCTTTGTCAACTGCACCGTGTCTTATTCTCCAATATTTCACTTTTGAATTTCCAATATAATTCATCGGATTCATCATTTTTATAATTTTCTTATCAGCCATTGTTCCATTTACTGTCGAATGTTCTAGCATATATTCTGTAAAATGCTTATTATTCGTAGTTTCATCTCCAAATTCATTATTTTCTCCTGTTGACAAATCCACATTATCAAAGGCTCCAGGCGTTTTTTGTCTACCCATATAAGCAATATATTTATCATAATCTAAATCTACAACTTTTCCATTTTTTATTGTTAAAAAGTCAAATTCTGATAAATCAGTTCCTTTTTTCAAAGCCGCATTTGCAGAATCAATGTAATACTGCTTAATTTGATTTTTAAAACTTCCATTTCCATCTTTATCCAACATTAAAAGTTTACCGTTTTTGTCCTTCAATTTCAAACTATTCACATAATCAGGAAACATTTTTTTCAAATCATTTGAACGTAAAATTTCATCATCAGTCAACGTACCCTCAGTGTATTTTCTTTCCACATTGTAATCTAGCATTGAAATTTCTATCTTTTTATATGTTTTCACATCATTAAACATCCATTCATACGCTGTATTTGCATTTTCTAAATTAGTTATTGGACAATAAGATGATACTGCATAAATATCATCTCTAGCCTTCAATGCTCCAATTTCCTTCAAATAAGGTTCGTAATCCTTGTTATTCCCAGTTGCACCTAACAGAGCTGAAACTGCTCCTCCAGCACTTGTCCCGTTAGAAATAATTCTGTCAGCTCTACCAGGCATTTTGTTATCATTATAACGCAAATATCTTACAGCTGCCTTCAAATCTACAATTACAGCAGGTGCCTTTCCTGTATATTTTCCATCTTTTTCCAAAGTTCTACCTCTAGCTCCAGGACTTGCCACAACATATCCATTTGACAAGGCAACTAATGAAGCATCAGGTTTCCCATCTCTTCCATTTCCAGGCACTCCAGCTGCTCCAGGCATGTATCCTCCAACTGTATTTGGGAAAAATATTGGTGCACTTTTTGCATTGTATTTCCCAACTGATTTATTTTTAAAATATTCTTCTGGAATATAGATATTTATAGTTTGATATGCAGTATCAACTGGTTTTGCAACATAAACTATATTTTCATAAGCACGATAAGTAACAGTTTTTCCATTAACAGTCGCTGTTTTTTTGTTGTATAATTTTTTTATTTGCATCAAAATTTAAGTTGTAACCATTTTTCTATTTTATTTGTTATCATATCTTCGGTTATTACTTTTTTTATTCATAGGTGCTCCCATTTGTGATTTTTTTATCTTCATTCTTATTTACTTCAGTATTTTTTTCTGATATTTGCTGAAATCTGTTAATCCTTTTTCACTATCCATAGCCATTGAAAAAAAGCTGAAATCAATAAACTTAATATAATTAAATTTTTTTCATATTCATAAATTCTCCTTCTACTTTATTTATAAACAAAATTTGATATTATTATACCCTATTTTAATTTTTTTGTCAATTAAATTTACTTTTTTTATTTTTTTCTAAAATTAAAAAAAAATTCAAATTTTATATTTCAAAAACTTGAATTTTTTTATTAATTAATTTTTTTAAATTTATTTTAATTTTACAAAAATTTTAAAATTGTCATAAGTAAAGGTACTATTATTATAAATAAAATTGTACTTGTAGTTACGACATTTGTGGCATATCCAATATCTCCTTTTGTTTCGTTTGTTAATATTGGAAGTGCGGCAAATACTGGCGTTGCTGATTGTATTACATATGTGTTTAGATCATCTCTTGTTATATCCATATAATGAGCCGACAATTTTACCAAGACTATCATTACAATTGCCGAAATTACAAATCTTCCAACTAGTGCTAAAATTGTATCTTTGTCAAATCTAATGCTATGAAGTCCAGCGTCAGCTAGTACAATTCCAATGTATAAAAGTGCAAGTGGAGTAACTATTTCTCCAACATAGTCAAGCGTGTTAAATATTGGCTTAGGTATTTCCACTTTTAGCGCCAAAAATATGAATGATATTACAAATGCTACAAGTGCTGGAGATAACAATTTTTTCCAGTTAATTCCACTTCTTTTCCTATTTTCTGGATCCACTTCTGCAGGATCATTTTCTAAAAAAATGTATCCCAAAGTCCAAATTGATATAGTATTTGTAATATAATACATTAAATAATAAGGTAAGCTCTGCTCTCCAAAAAGTGCAACATTTAATGGCATTCCGATAAAAATTGTGTTACCATTTACGACAGCGTTGTAAAATGCTCCACGACGACCATCTCTCATCTTTACCGCCTTTATCATTAAATAAGCGACTAAATAACCTATGATTACTGACAAAAATGTAAAAATAAGTCTATTTGACAATTTTTCCAATACTTCTAATTTTAAATATTTGAATACTGAAACAAATATTGAAGCGGGTAGTGATACATTCATAATTAATTTTGACACATTTTCACTGAATGTATGATGAAACCAGTGTCTTTTTTTTAGAACATAACCTAGTGCGATTATAAATATAACGGGAAAAATACTTCCCAGCGATGTAAAAAATACCATTTTTTCTCCTCTCAAAACATTAATTTTTTTACAAAAACAGTATAACATTATAAAAAAATAAAATCAAGATAAAAAAATAAGAGGAGAAGTTTTATCTCCCCTTACATTTTTTTCATTATAATTTAAATAATAAATCAGTATATGTTGGGAATTTCCATAAATCTTTATCAATAATTTTTTCCAAATTATCGCAAGGAACTCTCAATGCTTCAAGTCCTGATACTAACTTTTCTTTTGCTAAATCAGTTTGTTTAGGTAAATCTTCTTCGTTTGAAACTCTTGCAATTTCTTTTTCAAGTGATTTTGTTTCTTTTCTCAATGCTGTCACATTTGATAAAACATCTTTTAGCAATTCTTCCTGTTCTTTTATGAAGGCTTTTCCGTATTTTGAATTTTTTTCAATGTGGTCTGCCAATAAGTTTGCAAATTTTAGAGCTGATGGCAAGATGTTTTTGTTTACGATGTCAATTAATGTTCTTGATTCGATAGTAAGCTGTTTTACATATCTTTCAGCATAAGCATTGTATCTTGCTAATGATTCTTGTTCTGACAACATTCCGATTCCATCTACTAATTCCAAAATTTCTGGCTCAACCATTTTTCTAAGTGCTGTGTTTGCAGAAACTTCGTTTGTAAGTCCTCTTCTTTTTGCTTCTTTAACCCATTCTTCGCTATATCCATTACCGTTGAAAATAATTCTGTGGTGTTTTTTGTAAGCATTTGCGATGATTTCATTTATTACTTTTGGTAAAGTTTTTTCAGTCGCTTTTTCCAATTTGTCGGCATATTCAGATAATACTTTTCCAACTGCTGCATTGATTACTGCTGCTGTTGTTGCTGGAGTTGAACTTGAACCTGGCATTCTAAATTCAAATTTGTTTCCTGTGAATGCAAAAGGTGAAGTTCTGTTTCTATCTCCTGCATCCATACTGAATGTTGGAAGTACATCAACTGACAAGTTTACTTCTGAAGCTTCTGACACAGGTGCATCTTTTTTGTTGGCGATGTTGTCTAAAATTGTTGTCAATTCTTCACCTAGGAAGATTGAGATAATTGCTGGAGGTGCTTCGTGTCCTCCTAATCTGTGGTCATTTGTAGCAGTTGCAGTTGAATATCTCAACATTGGATAATATCTGTCAACAGCTTCAATTACTGCAGATGTAAAGATTAAGAAGTTTGTATTTGTTTTAGGGTCTTTTCCTGGACTGAATAAATTATCCCCATCATCAGTTCCAAGTGACCAGTTGTTATGTTTTCCTGAACCGTTTACCCCATCAAAAGGTTTTTCGTGAAGTAATGCAACTAATCCGTGTTTTAGTGCAGTTTTTTCAATTGTTTCCATTATAATTTGGTTTTGGTCTGAAGCCAAGTTTGCAACTGAGAATAATGGTGCAACTTCAAATTGGTTTGGTGCAACTTCATTATGTCTAGTTTTTGATGGAATTCCTAATTTCCATAATTCAACATCGACATCACTCATAAAGTTAATAACTTTATCTTTAATTTTTCCAAAGTAGTGGTCGTTCAATTCTTGACCTTTTGGTGCTGGAGCTCCAAATAATGTTCTTCCTGTAAGAAGTAAATCATCTCTTGCTTCAAACAATTCTTTTTTAACCAAGAAATATTCCTGTTCAACTCCAAGTGTGTTAAATACATGTTTTTGAAGTTGTATTTCCCAATGCTCTTAATACTCTTAGCGATTGTTCGCTTATATATTTCATTGTTCTAAGTAAAGGAACTTTTTTTATCCAATGCTTCTCCTGTAAATGAAATAAATGCAGTTGGAATATATAATGTAACTCCATTTTTTTATTTTTCTCTTATAAATGGATATGAACTTGTATCCCAAATTGTGTATCCTCTTGCTTCAAATGTGCTACGAAGTCCTCCATTTGGAAATGATGAAGCATCAGGCTCACCTTTTTATCAAATTGCTTCCCGAAAAATTTGTAAATTAATTCTTCACTTTCAGTTGGTTCCAAGAATGAATCGTGTTTTTTTCAGCTGTTAAATCTGTTAGCGGTTGAAACCAGTGGCAGTAGTGAGTTGCTCCTCTTTTAGTTGCCCAGTCTTTTATTGCATTTGCAATTACTTCTGCTGCTTCTTTTGATAATTCTGTTTTTCCTAATTGCGATGCTTTTAAATTCTTTGAAAACTTCTTTAGAAACTCTTTTTTTAAGGTTACTGTCTCTAAAGACATTTTCTCCAAAACTTTTCATAGCATTTTCCATAAATTTACCTCTTTCCTATTTCCTAATTTTTCTAAATTTTACATTTTTTTAAAGATTGAAAATGTGGTAATAAACTACACTTTTTTTCAAAACTCTTCCAAAAACTTTTCATAGGCTTATTATACAATGTGCAAAATTATAAGTCAAATAAAAAAATTTTGATAATATTTTTATTTTTAAAAAAATCTTTTTAAGTTTAGTGTTTATCGTGTTTTTTTATCCATTTTTTTAAACGGATACTTTGGTTATCAAATTTTTTTATGTTTGCAAAATGATTTTTGTGAAATGTATAATTGGTTCATAGCATATAATAAGGTTAAAATATTTTTGTTAATATTACTTATATTTCTTATATTAATATATATTTCTTAACTAATATATTGATATATTGATATTCAATTATTAAATTACTTAATATAATAAAATATTTTATGAGAAAATCTAAAACATTGGAGGTACAGACTTTGGATAATAACATTCAAAATGTAAAATCACAAAAATACGAGCTTTCTAAAAATTCACTTTATGAGCCGTATTTTGAAAGACAACTGCGGTATGGGATTTATCGCAAATATTGACAATAAAAAAACTAATCAAGTTGTAAAAGGTGGAATAAGAATTTTAGCTGGATTGGAACACCGTGGAGCTGAAGGATATGACAGTGAAACTGGAGATGGAGCTGGACTTTTATTTGAAGTGCCACACAAATTTTTTGCAGAAATAGTTCCAAATCTTCCAGAATTTGGAGATTATGGAGTTGCTAACATATTTTTCCCGACTGTAAAAGAAGAATTTGAAAAAATAAAGGAAATTGTCGAAGAAACTGTAAAAAATTCAAAAGATGAAATCCTAACTTGGAGAGAAGTTCCTATAAAAAAAGATGCCGTTGGAGTTCAAGCACAATCTACAATGCCATCTGTCTGGCAACTTTTCATAAAAAGAGTAAATTCATCAAAAGAAGATTTTGAAAAAAATCTTTATATTTTGAGAAGAAAAATTGAAAATGCCGTAAAAAAAGCAAACTGCGACACTGAAGATAAATTTTACATAACAAAATTATCTTCAAAATCAATAGTTTATAAAGGTCTAGTAAAACCTCATCAAATCGAGAACTTCTATATCGACTTGCAATCAGACAAACTTGTAAGTTCTTATTGCCTAGTTCACCAAAGATTTAGTACGAACACTTTCCCATCTTGGAAACTTGCTCACCCATTCAGATTTTTAGCACATAATGGTGAAATTAATACTGTTAAAGGGAATGTAAACTGGATGAAAGCTAGAGAAATTGCATTAGCGTCTCCGAATTACGAAGATATTAAAGAATTATTCCCAATAAATGATGAAGAATGGTCAGATTCAGCTAATCTTGATGCAGTGATTGAGTTGCTTGTATTTTCTGGAAAAACTTTGATGGAAGCGATTTCAATTTTAGTTCCTGCGGCTTGGGAAAAGGATCATACTAAATCTGAAGATCTAAAAGCATTTTATGACTATTATTCAGGATTAATGGAAGCTTGGGATGGACCTGCAGCTATGATTATGACTGATTCCAGATATTTGGTTGCAAAACTTGATAGAAATGGACTTAGACCACTTAGATATATTTTGACTGATGATAATCAAATGCTTGTCGGTTCTGAAGTTGGAACTTTGCCAATAAAACCTGAAAATATTGTTCAAAGTGGAAGAGTTAAACCTGGAAAAGTTTTTGTAATTGATCTAGAAAAGAAAAAATTGTATAGCGATGATGAAGTTACTGAAAAAGTCTTGAACGGAACAGACTTCAAAAAATTAATTAAAGATAAGAAAAATGTAAATGATTTAATGAAAGAAGCTAATTTTGATTACAACAAAACTAGCGATTTAGATGATATTTACAACAAATTAAAATTATTTAGCTATTCAAGGGAAGATTTGCACATCTTGATTTCAAGAATGGCTATAACTGGACAAGAACCACTTGGTTCAATGGGAAATGACGCAGCACTTGCTATTTTTGCCGAAAAGCCAAAATTGCTTTACAGCTACTTTAAACAATTGTTTGCACAAGTAACAAATCCTCCAATTGACCCAATTAGAGAAAATTTTGTTATGTCGCTTAGAACACAGCTTTATAGAAAAGCGAATATTTTAGAAGAAGTTCCTGAAGCTGGAGAAACTGTAGTTTTAGATTCTCCAATTATGGACAACAAAACCATGGAATTTTTGAAAAATTATGAAAGAAATGGAAAAAAACCTGCTATTTTAGATATAACTTTCAAACCAACTGAAAACTTGGAAGAAAGACTGGATAAAATATTTAAACTTGCTGAAGATGCAATTGATAGTGGAGTAAAATCTATTATTTTATCTGACAGAAATGCTGATACTGAAAATGTAGCAATTCCAGCTTTACTTGCTGTTGCTGGACTTCATCACTACTTAATTAGAAATAAAAAAAGAAATGAAATTGATATTTTAGTGGAAACTGGGGAAGCTAGGGAAATTATGCATTTTGCATTGCTGATCGGATACGGTGCAACTGCAATTAACCCTTATTTGGCACTTGATTCAATTGAATATATGGTAAAAAATAAACTTTACTTGAATGCCGATGAATCTGAAATAAAAGATTTGCAATACAACTATTTGAAAGCTCAGAAAAAATCAATTTTGAAAACTATGTCAAAAATGGGAATTTCAACTGTTGACAGTTATAGAGGAGCACAAATTTTTGAAGCTGTTGGATTATCAACTGAATTAGTTAAAAAATATTTCACAGGAACTGTTTCTAGAATCGAAGGACTTACAATTAAAACATTGGAAGATGAAGTTCTAAATAACTTTGATGATGCAATTGATTCAATTAATCTTGGTGCTGAAACACTTTATGTGGATGGAGAATATTCTTGGATGAAAGAAGGAACGAATAGAATCTTGACTCCTGATGCGATTTCAAAAGTTCAAGATGCAGCAAATAGAGATGATTACAACACTTATAAGGAATTTGCAAAAATTGTAAACGACCAAAGTCAGCATTTGCTTACAATAAGAGGAATGCTAAAATTCCATTCTGACAGAAAACCTATTTCAATTGATGAAGTTGAACCTGTTGAAGCAATTATGAGAAGATTTGTTACTGGAGCTATGTCATTCGGTTCAATTTCAAAAGAAGCTCACGAAGCGATTGCAAGAGCATTAAATACGATTGGTGGTCGTTCTAATTCTGGAGAAGGTGGAGAAAATCCTGAAAGATTTTTAGACAACAGAAGAAGTGCTACAAAGCAAATTGCATCTGGAAGATTTGGAGTTACAACCGATTACTTGGTAAATGCCGATGAGTTACAAATTAAGATGGCTCAAGGGGCAAAACCTGGAGAAGGTGGACAATTACCTGGATTTAAAGTAAATAAAGAAATTGGTGCTACTCGTCATACAACACCTGGAATTAGCTTGATTTCACCACCACCACACCACGATATTTATTCAATCGAAGATTTGGCACAATTAATTTTTGACTTGAAAAATGTAAATGAAAAAGCTAGAATTAGTGTTAAATTGGTGTCTGAAGCTGGAGTTGGAGTCGTTGCTTCTGGAGTTGCTAAGGCAAAATCTGAAATGATCTTAATTTCTGGACATGACGGAGGAACTGGAGCATCACCACTATCTTCAATTAAACATGCTGGATTACCTTGGGAATTAGGACTTTCTGAAGCTCACCAAATTTTAAAGGAACATAAATTGAGAAGTAGAGTTACTCTTCAAGTTGATGGAAAATTAAAAACAGGTAGAGATTTAGTAATTGGAGCGATTTTAGGAGCTGAAGAATTTGGATTTGCGACAATGCCGCTTGTAATTTTAGGATGTATTATGATGAGAAAATGTCATACAAATATGTGTCCAGTTGGAGTTGCAACTCAGTCTGAAGAACTTCGTAAGAAATTTACTGGACAATATGAAAAATATTATTAGATACTTTAGATTTATCTCACAAGAAGCAAGAGAAATTATGGCTGAACTTGGAGTTACAAAACTTGATGAATTAATTGGAAAAAGCTGATGAATTCTTGGAAGTTTCTAAAACTTCAAAAATTAGAAAAAAAGTTAAAAATGTAGACTTAGGAAAAATTCTTTACACTAACAAGAATAGCGACAGTCCAAATGTAAAAACTCAAAATCAAGACTTCAAAATGGAAAATATCATCGATAGAAAATTAATTAAACTTGCTAAAGCAACTTTTGAAAGCGATAAAAATAATGTTCAAAAAACTGTAATTAATGAAAAAATTGAAAAACTTTGATAGAAGTTTTGGAGCGATGTTAAGTGGAGAAGTTGCTAGAACATTTGGTGGATATAAACTTGAAGATGATACAATTACACTAAACTTGGAAGGAATCGGTGGACAAAGTTTTGGTGTGTTTGGAGCAAAAGGAATTACATATAATTTGACTGGACAATCAAACGATTATATTGGAAAAGGATTATTCGGTGCAAAAATTATTATTAAAAAACCTGAAGTTTCTAAATACGAAGCAGATGAAAAATATAATTGGAGGAAATGCCATTTTATACGGTGCAATCAGAGGAGAAGCTTATTTAAATGGAGTTGCTGGAGAAAGATTCTGTGTTAGAAACTCTGGAGCGGTTGCTGTTGTAGAAGGTGTTGGAGATCACGGTTGTGAATACATGACTGGTGGACGTGCTGTTATTTTAGGAGAAACTGGTAAAAACTTTGCCGCTGGTATGAGTGGTGGAATTGCTTATGTTTATGATAAAAACAATACTTTTGAGCAAAACTTGAATAAAGAAATGGTTGAATTTGATGAACTTAACGAAGTTTATGAAAATGAAATAAAAACTTATGTGGAAAAACACTTTAATTATACAGGAAGTGTCGTTGCAAAAGAAATTTTAAACAATTGGGAAACTGAAAAACAAAACTTTAAAGTTATTATTGCACCTGAATTTAAAGAAATATTTGAGAGAGGTGAGGCTTAGAAATGGGAAAACTAGGTGGATTTTTAGAAATTGAAAGAGAAGAAAAAAAATTAGGGAAATTTCTGACAGAATTAAAGATTTTAATGAAATTGATGTCCCTTTAAACGATGAATATATAAAAACACAAGCAGCTAGATGTATGGACTGCGGAGTACCTTTTTGCCACTGGGCCTGTCCTGTCGACAACCACTGTCCCTGAATGGCAAGATTTAGTTTATAACGGTGAATGGAAAAAAAGGCTTTTGGACTTGCTTTTTGTCAACAAATCCATTTCCTGAATTTACTGGGCGAATTTGTCCAGCACTTTGTGAAGGAAGCTGTACTTTAGGAAAAAATGATAAACCTGTAACTACTAAAAATATTGAACTTGCTCTTATTGAAAAAGGTTGGGAAAATGGATGGGTAAAACCAAAAACTCCTAAAAAAAGATTTGATAAAAAAATTGCAGTAATTGGAAGTGGACCATCTGGACTTGCTGCTGCTCAAACTTTAAATAGATACGGTTATAATGTAACAGTTTATGAAAGAGATGAAAAACCAGGTGGGCTTCTTGCTTTAGGAATTCCTGATTTCAAATTGGATAAAAAAATCATCGATAGAAGAGTTAAATTAATGGAAGATGAAGGTGTTAAATTTATTTACAATGTTGAAGCTGGAAAAGATATTTCTACTGAAGAATTAGAAAGTAAATATGATATTATTGTTATGGCTTGTGGTTCTAAACAAGGTAGAGATTTAAAAATAAAAGGAAGAGAAGCTAAAGGGGTTCATTTGGCTATGGAATTCTTAACTCAACAAAATAGAAAAGTTAGCAATGTTCCTTTATATGACGAAGAAATCAATGTAAAAGGTAAACATGTGCTTGTAATTGGTGGAGGAGATACTGGTTCTGACTGTGTTGGGACTTCTGTAAGACAAGGTGCTGCGAGTGTTAAGCAAATTGAAATTATGGACAGACCATCTGAAATAAGAACAGAAAAGAATCCTTGGCCACAATATCCATTTATTTTAAAAACTTCTACTTCTCACAAGGAAGCAACTAGCATTTATGGTGAAGACCCAAGAGAATGGAATATTACTACAAAAGAATTTATTAAAGATGAAAATGGTAAATTAACAGGTGTAAAAATTGCTAAAGTTGAAAGTTTTAAAGATGAAAATGGTAGATTAGGATTTAAAGAAATCGAAGGTTCTGAAGAAATTATAAAAGTTGATTTTGTATTTTTAGCAATCGGATTCTTGCATCCTTACTTTGAAGGATTAATTGAAAATTCAAAAGTTCAAATTGATGGAAGAGGAAATGTTAGTGCAAATGTAATCGACCACCATACTTCTCAAGAAAAATATTTCGCTGCAGGAGATGTAAGACGAGGGCAATCATTAGTAGTTTGGGCTATTAGTGAAGGTAGAAATGCTGCTAAGGCTATTCATGAACATTTGAGAAAAAATAAATAATAATAATATAAAAAAACTCTTAGAAAAAAATAAAATTCTAAGAGCTTTTTTTATTTTAATTTATAAATAAACTCAAAATTTAAATAAATTAATTTTTTTATTTTTAGAAAATCTTATTCAAAAAATTCTCCCATTTTTTTCTAAATTTTTCATATCTTCTATCAAGTAATTCTTCGATAGAAAATTTATCTATTTTTTCAAATTCTTTTAAAACAGCTTCTTTCAAATTTTGTGCCATTTTTTCAAAATCTCTGTGAGCACCACCTAACGGCTCTTCAATAATTTCATCAATAACTCCCAGATTTTTTAAACTTATTGCGTCCATTTTCAAATTTTTTGCAGCTTCTGGAGCTTTTGAAGCGTCGTTAAAAAGTATTGAGGCACATCCTTCCGGCGAAATAACAGAATATATACTATTTTCAAGCATAAGCACAGAATCAGCAACACCAATTCCAAGTGCACCACCACTTCCACCTTCTCCGATGACAACAGACACAATAGGAACTCTCAAGCCAAACATTTCTTTTAAATTCATGGCGATTGCTTCTCCTTGACCTTTTTCTTCAGCTTCAATTCCTGGATAAGCTCCTGCTGTATCTATTAAAGTCAAAATTGGCAATTTAAATCTTTGTGCCATTCTCATAAGTCTTAGCGCTTTTCTATATCCTTCTGGACTTGCCATTCCAAAATTTCTGTAAATATTTGAATCTATATCTCTTCCTTTTTGATGACCAATTATCATAAATTTATAGCCATCCACATCTGCCAGTCCTCCGACAATTGCGTGATCATCTTTAGATAATCTATCTCCATGAAGTTCGACAAAATCCTCAGCTAATGCATTTATATAATCTAATGTATACGGTCTTTGCGGATTTCTTGAAATTTGGATTCTAGCCCAAGCGTCCATTTCATTTTCTTCAAAATTTTTATATTTTTCTTCCAACTGATTTTCTAATTCAGAAATTTGAGCTGAAAAGTCAATATTTTTTTCTTTGGAAAAATTTTTTAACTCTGCTATGTTATTTTCTAATTCTTTTTATTTCATCTTTTAAACTCATATTTTTTTCCTCTCTAATTTTTAATAAAATTTATTAAATTATATTAATTTTTCAATTATTCTATAAATTGTTTCTTTCAGATCTTTTCTTTCAGAAATAACATCTACCATTCCATGTTCCAACAAAAATTCCGCTCTTTGAAATCCTTTTGGCAATTTTTGATTAACAGTTTGTTCAATTACTCTTGGCCCTGCAAACGCAATTAGTGCATTTGGCTCAGTCACAATCACATCTCCAAGCATCGCAAAAGACGCTGTAACTCCACCTGTAGTTGGATCAACTGGAACTGAAATAAAAGGAATTCCAGCTTCATTTAATCTTTTCACAGCTCCAGAAGTTTTTGCCATTTGCATAAGCGAAACAATTCCCTCCTGCATTCTAGCTCCACCAGAACTTGACACAATTACAACTGGTATTTTTTTCTCAAGTCCTCGTTCCAGTGCACGAGTTATTTTTTCTCCAACAACAGAACCCATACTTCCACCCATAAAATTAAATTCCATTGCGGCAATACTGACATCTATTCCATTTATTTTACCAACTCCACTAATTACACCATCAAGCATTCTACTTTTCTCTCTTGCCACTTCCAATTTTTCTTCATATCCTGAAAAATCTAAAATATTTTTTGAATTAATCGTCATATCTTCTTCAAAAAAAGTTCCATGGTCAATAAGAAGCTCTATTCGTTCAAAGGCTGTAAGCCTAAAATAATTTCCACATTTTGGACAAATATTTAAATTGTTTTTTAAATCTTCGTTGTAAATAATTTCATTACAACGCTTACATTTTTGCCATTTATTATCATCAACGACATCTAGCGTCAATTTTGATTTAGATGTAAGTGTTGCATACTTTTTTTGATTTTTCTGCTCGAAAAATAATCCCATTTTTTTACCTCTCATATTTATTAATTTTTATTGATTTTTTTATTTTACTTAAAAATAGTAAAATATAACACATGTTACACAAAAAAATAATACCTTATGACAATTAGAAAAAAACTTTATTTAATATTATTAAATCATATTAAATAAAAACTTCACTTTCAATTGAAAACTCATAATTATCAAAAGAAACAAAATAGCAGCATAAATAAAACTTTTTCCTCTTTTTTTACCATATTTGGAATCTCCAATTATTGGTAAACCTGCGTTTGCAAGTTGTGCTCTTATCTGATGCTTTTCTTCCAGTTACCAAATCAACATCTAAAACTATATTTTTTTATCTTTTAATAATTCAAAAATTTTTTTAAATGTGCAAGTTTTTTTCTCTTTAAAATATGTGATACTTTTTTTGAATCTTTTGAAATTGGACTATCGCTTACAATTACTCCATTTTTTTCTGTTGTCAAATAATTTTTTTAATCTTAAAATTTAATTTATTTTTCTTTTTTTAATTCTTTTTAATTCTTTAATATTTATATTATTATTGTTATTATGAACAATTGCAAAAATATTTTTTTGACTTCATTATTTCTAATTTTTTTCCGAAATATACCGCAAAAATTTTAAATTCTTGCAACCAATCACAAGTCCCGATGTATCGTAATCCAATCGATTTGAAAAATTTATATTCTCATTCTGATAAATTTTTTTAAAAACTTCTGAAAGTCCGTAACTATGCCCAGTTCCTTTGTGCATAGCAATTTTTTCTTTTTTATTCACGATAAAAAAATCTTTATTCTCAAAAATTACCATTTTTTTATAATTTTCAATATCTTCTTTTTTTATCTTAATTTTTTCAAATTTATTTTCTTTTTTTTTAGAAGATTTCAGCATTTTTATTGTCAAAATATCGCCCAAAGAAAGCCGATAATTTTCTTTGGACTTTTTAGCATTGACCTTCACATCCCCATTTCTGATGGATGAAAAAATTTTATTGAGCGACTCATTTTTAAATTGTTTTCGCAAATATCTATCAAGCCGCATATTTTCCATTTCAGAGTTCACAACTACTTTTTTTTCTTCCAAATTTTTCTCCTAATCCGCGTGAATTTTTACACTTTCAACCAATCCTATCATAAGAAACGCTGCAAGAAATGAACTTCCTCCATAACTCATGAAAAGTAGCGGTTTTCCAGTAACTGGCACAAGTCCTATTGTCATTCCAACATTTACAATTACATGCATAAAAAACACGCCTGAAATTCCGTAGAGCAAAAGCTTCCCAAACTCATCATGAATAACACGGGTTATTCTCATTGTCCTAAATATAAGTCCAAAATACAGCAGCAAAGTTAGAACTGAACCAGCAAATCCCAATTCTTCAGACAAAACTGAAAAAATAAAATCTGTCTGAGCTTCCGGCAAAAATTCCAATCTACTTTGGCTTCCCTGCAAAACTCCTTTTCCAAGCGCACCTCCCGCTCCAACTGAAATTTTTGACTGAGTTACATGCCAACCAGTTCCTTTCTCATCTTTTGCTGGATTTAAAAATGTTTCCACTCTCGTTTTTTGATAATCACTTAGCACAAATCTATAAACAGGATAAATTGAGAGCAAAATAACTGTTCCAATTATCCAAATCGGCTTCATATTCGCACCATATAAAAATATCATAAACACATAAGCCGAAACTGTAATCAAAGTTGTACCCAAATCCGGCTGAATTAAAATTAAAAGAATAAGTGGCGAAACTGGCAAAACTGCTGTCACAATATCCATCAAATTATTAATTCCCTCTTTATATTCATTTGCAATTCTATATGCAATCATTATAATAATAGCGATTTTTACAAATTCTGACGGCTGCAACTGAAAAGGTCCGATTGAAATCCAACGCTGTGCTCCCAATGTTTTTTTCCCTAAAAATCTTACAACAAGCAAAAGAATAATACATATTCCATATATATGCTTAGTATATTTTCTTACTTCTCTATAATCAATAAACGATATAATAATTACTAAAATAGTCCCTATCGCAATCCACATGATATTTTTCCCAACAAATCCACTTTTTCTAGTTGCACTATAGACAAATATTGTACTAAGCGTCACAAGTGCATATGTTATCAACAAAATGATTTTATCCATCTGAGAAAAACTACTTTTTATCTGTTCTAACAATCTCTGATTTTGTAACATTTTCATCTCCTAATTTATTTTATATTTCCTAAAACTGTAATATTTTTTTTAATATATTGATTTTTTAAAAATTTATTTATATCTTCTAATTTTACGCCATTTATTTCATCTTTCAGCTTTTGTGGCTCTAAAATCTCATTTTTCCGAGAATAATAGCTTCCAAGAATACTCATTCTAGCACGAGGATTTTCAAACGAAAACGCAATTTTACTCATATATTTATTCTTAGCCTTTTGAAGTTCCTCCTGAGAAACGCCATTTTCTCTCAATTTTTCAAATTCATTTAATGTAATTTCTATCGCTTTTTCATAATTTTGAACATTTGTACCAATGTAAGTCGATGAAACTCCTCCTGAGAGATAATATTGATTGTAAGTATAAACTGAGTAAGCAAGTCCATTTTTTTCACGGATTTCCTGAAAAAGTCTGGAACTCATAGAACCACCTATGATGTTCGAAGAAAGATCTAAATAAACTTTATCTTTACTGTCATATCTTTTCCCTTCAAAAGATATGCAAATGTTTACTTGATTAATATCTTTTTTTTCAATTCTCTTCCCTTCATTAAAAGAAAAATCAATTTTATCTCTTCTGTCAATTTTTTTATCTTGTAATTTATCAAAATATTCATCAACTTTCGAAATAATTTTATCTTTGTCAAAATTTCCCGAAACAACAACAAAAATATTATCTTTTGTATATCTTTCGCTATAATATTTTTTTATGTCATCAGAACTAAATCCCTTGACACTCTCTTTAGTCCCAATAATTGGCTTTCTATACTGACCATTTATGCAGTCTCCATAATTCAGTTCAAAAACTAAATCATCAGGTGTATCTTTATACATTTTTATCTCTTCGATAACCACATCTTTTTCTTTTTCCAGTTCATCTTTGTCAATAATCGAATTTGTTACTATATCAAACAAAATGTCCACCGATTTTTCTAAAAATTCAGTCAGCGCATTTATATAAAAAACAGTTTCTTCTTTTGTCGTATGAGCATTAATACTTGCTCCAAAATAATCAATTTCACTTGAAATTTCAAAATAATTTCTCTTTTTTGTTCCTTTAAAAATCATATGTTCCAAAAGATGTGAAATTCCTTCTTCATTATCACTTTCATCTCTTGATCCAGTTTTTACAAAAACTCCAACTGAGCAAGTTGAAATATTTTCTAATCTATCAAAAATAACTTCTATTCCTGATTTTGTTTTAATTTTTTCCGTCATTTTTTAATCCTTTCTGAGTTTTAATATTCAGCATCTTTAAATAATTTCATTCCTATAACAAAAAATACAACTAAAGGTAAAAAACATGCCATATAAATTGGTATTGTTCCAGACACAGCAAGTGAACGCAAAATTGTAGCCGCACCATAATATGCATATCCTATTATAACCGATAACCCAATATTTACTGCAGCTCCTCCTCGAACATATCTACTTCCAAGCGAAAGTCCAATAAAGCACATGACAAACGACGCAAGAGAAAATGCTATTCTATAATAAAATTCTATTCTCAAATCCAGTGAATCCGCTCCAACTCTTGTAAAATAAACAACTTTTTGCCGCAATTCAGGCATTGTCAAATTTTTTACTTTTACAGGACCTGCTAAAACATAATCCATCGAAGCAATAAAATTAAATTTTGAATTATCTATCGGCGTTGTCAAGTTTGTTGTAAGATTATAGTCTTTTAAGTCTACAAATCTCCACTTATTTGTTTTTGGATTAATTCTAGCACTTTTTGCTGTATACATTTTTTCTATTTTTTTAAATCCTCTGTTCATTTTTATTATTATAATATCTTTCATCTCACCTGTCGTACGGCTTGCAAATCCAGCAAAAAGAACTGTATTTTTATCAATTTTTACAAAAATAAAGTTTCTTTCAGATTTAGATTTTTGAACATCCGTTTCATTAATTTTAAGTTCTTTTAAATTTTCTTTTTTTGTGTTCGCTTTTCCCAAATAGCCATAATTTAGCCAAAATACACCAGCGCTTATTAAAAATGAAAATATGACTGGAAATAAAACTATTCTTGCAAAACTTATACCACTTGTCTTCATCGCAGCAACTTCCAGCTGTTTTGCCATTTTACTTATACATAAAAGACTTCCCAAAAGTACTCCAAGTGGCGCAGTATTTGTCACAATTTCAGGAATTCCATATCTCAAATATTTTATCGCATCATGAAACTTAAATTTCCCGTCCATCATCCAACCAGTAATATTAATACTTTCTGCCAATATAAATATTAAAAAGAACATCATCATACCCAGAAAAAAACTTTTTATATAATTTATAATTATATATCTATCTAATTTACTTATCATTGTTTAATATTCTCCTTTTTTGGCTTAATTCCCTTTCATTTTTTTCACAGAAAAATAAATACAAAGTAATAAAAGCACAAAATTTGGTGTCCACATCGCAATATTCGCTGAAACATGATTTTTTAACACCATAATTTTGGCATAACTGACTAAACCAATATATCCAAAAATTACAATAAGACTGACTCCAAAACTTATTCCTCTCCCGCTTCTTCTATGTCCAACTGAAAGTAGCACTCCCAACCAACACAAAAATGTACTTGCAAGAGGTCCAATAACCCTCTGATATATTTCAACTAACGCCTTTAGTGCATCTTCTCTTCGTTCTGGATCTTTATTTTTAATATTTTTTTTATAATAATTTTTTAATTCTTTTAAATTCATTTCTTTTCTGCTTTTTTCTTTAAATTTTTTTTCCGTTTTAAAAAATGTAGTGATTGGGACTTCCTGCTCTTGATATTTTGCTTGAACATGACTACTTCCATCGTTTTTAAACAAAAATCCTTCAATATTTTTAAACTTTATTATTCCTGGATCAAATTTTGCACTTTCTGCTAAAAATACTATTGGATAAGGATTATTTCCTCTTTTATTTATAAACAAAAAATGTTTTGCCGTCGCATTTTTATTATTTACTTCGTCAATATAAAAGCCAAATCCCTTTTCTTCATTTGTCAAAAATATTTTTTCTTCCGTCAACGAATTTGGTTTTGAAGCAAGTATTAACTTTGTCTGTGCATTAATATTTGCAAGTGCTCTAGGATTTACATAAATTTCCAAGCTCAAACCAATTATTGTTAAAACAAGTCCAAAGAAAAATGCAGGTCTTATTATTCTAAAAAGTCCAATTCCAGAACCTTCCATTGCAACAATTTCGTTAGTTTCAGAAAGTCCGCCGTAAACTAGCATCACTCCCAAAAACGCTCCCATCGGTATCGTCTGAACAAGTACTCCTGGCATTGCATAAAACACATAATCCACTATTGACATAGTTGGTAAGTCACTTGCAAATATTCGTTCCATAATTTCCATCACGACATTTAACATCATAATAAATGTAAATATGCTGATTCCAAATAGCGACGGTAAAATTAATGAACTATAAATATATCTATCTATCGTTTTCATATTATTTCCTTTATTTTTTTAAAATTTAAAATTGTCATTTTTATCATTTTTTTCTATAATAATCCAGCACTTCTTTTATTTTTTCTCTCTCTTTTTTTTCTTCTGTATAATTTTTAATGGAATATTTCATAAATTTTGGAAATAAATCTATATATTGAGGAGCAAAAATCTACTGGTCTGTATCACTTTACTTTCTTTGCATAAAGTTTTTAACTCTTTTACTTTTCATCCCGCCAATTACAACTATAACATAGATAATTAATACAACCAAAAAAACATTTTTTTATCCCAGCAAATAACATTCCAGCAGCTCCATTAAATCTTTTCATCCACTTTTTATTTTTTTAAAAATTGGGAATTTTTTTGAACAAAAAAATATTGTAATAATTAAATAAAGCAAGAATATTAATATTATGTAAAAAAATTCAACTGATTGAATAACGATGCTTTAGGTCTTTTAATAATTGTATCAAATAATAATTTTGAGAAAAACATAATAAATATCCATTTAAACATGTCATAAAATCCCAAAGTAAATCCATATCCGTATCCCATCACAAGAAATGCCACCAACATCATTACAAACATTGTGTCCAATATCATAAAATTTCTCCTATTTTACATAAATTCTTGGAACTCTCTGACTAATTCCACATAAAATCTCATATGAAATTGTATTACATAACTCGGCAACTTCCGAAACGCCTATATTTTCTCCAAAAAATTCAACCACATCGCCTTTTTTCACTTCATTCGCCAATTCTTCTGGAATATGCACCATAAGCTGATCCATGCAAACTCTTCCCACAATTTTGCATCTATGTCCCTTATAATAGACACATCCTTTATTTGACAAATCTCTTCTAACTCCATCAGCATAACCTATCGAAACAGTCGCATAAGTCTGACCTGCTTTTCCCAAATAAGTATTTCCATAACTTATAAAACTATCTTCTTTCAATTTTTTGATATAGCTAATTTTAGCAAAAAGTGACATCACGGGTTTAAATTTATAAGGTGTTGTCTCTTCATCGGTAACACCTCCGTAAATTATTATTCCAACTCTCACAAAATCATATTTGTCATTTTTTAATTTTAAACTTCCAAAACTGTTTAACAAATGTTTGTATTTTATAGATGGCAATTTTGAAATTATTTTTTTGCTAATTTCTTGAAAATTATTTTCTTGAAACTCAGTATATTTCGCATCTGTATCCGAAGAAGAAAAATGTGAAAAAATTCCTACTGGATTTACAAATTTGCAATTTTTTAATTTTTCAGTCAATTCGTCAATCTCATGCTTTTGAAATCCAACTCTTCCCATTCCCGTATCAACCGCTAAAAATACATCAGTTGGAATTTGAGATTTTTCCAAATATTTAATTTCTTCGAAATCTGTGACCATAAAATAAATATTTTTTTCTGAAATTTTATCCATATATTCATATTCTATCGGTCCCAAAATAAGAACGCTCACATCACTGTCAAATTCCTTTACTTTTAGTGCTTCTTCCGCAGTTGCAACAGCAAAATGCCTAATTCCTTTTTGAATCAATGATTCGCATATTTTTAACATTCCGTGACCATAAGCATCCGCTTTTATAACGGCTATCATCTTTTCTTTTGGTGCCACTTTTTCAATTTCATCTATATTGTGATATAAGTTTTTAATGTTTATTTCCGCCCAACAACGCATTTTAATTCACCTCTATAATTATTATAGGAGCAAAAAGCTCCTATTTTATTGATTAAACTAATACTTTATCTTTTTCATCGTATCCGTTTACTGTTTTAGTTGTTCTATTTGATTTTTCTTGTTTTTTATCGTTATTATTATTTTTTTTCAATTTTTTCATCAAATAAACTAGCGGACTTGCCACAAATATTGATGAATAAGTACCAAACAACATTCCTAAAAACAATGTCATACTAAAAGTTTTTAGCGAATCTCCACCAAAAATAAGTAAAACTATAACTGAAAATAATGTTGTAAGAGAAGTATAAATTGAACGAGCAAATACTTGATTTATCCCAGTTTCAACGATTTCCGAAAAAGGTTTATTTTCTCTATTTTTCTTACTTTTCTTTTCATTTTCACGAATTCTGTCAAATACCACAATCGTGTCATTTATTGAATATCCTAAAATTGTTAAAATTGCCGCAACAAACGGAGTATCAATTTCGTATCTGAAAAGCGCAATAAGTCCAAATGAAATAATTACATCGTGAAGAAGTGCCAAAATTCCAGCAATGGCATAAACTAATTCAAATCTTACAGTTATGTAAATTACAATAAATATACTTCCAATCAAAAGCGCCTTTATCGCATTCATAGTCAATTCTTTCCCGATTACCGCTCCAACTGTGTCATCTTTTGTAATTTCATATTTTCCAGTATTTTTTTCAAGCTGTGTCAACATTTCATTTTTTTGAGCATTTGTCAACTGACTTGTTCTAATTATAACACTGTTGTCTGTTTCTGAAAACTGTACTCTTTTTGTCTTTAACTGCGGAATTGCACTTATTAAATTATCTAATGTTCCATTTACTTTTACTTGTTCCACTTTTTGTGGATATTTTAACTGAATAAGATTTCCACCTTTAAAATCTATCCCCAAATTTAATTTTATAGTAAAAAGAAATATTAGGGACAATATTACCATTATTGCCGAAAACGACAAATAATATTTTTGATGTTTTATCACTCGAAATTTAGTCATTTTTTGGAACTCCTTTCCAGAACAGCTGTTCTTTTTTCAAATTAAATGCTTTTACGACAAAACGAAGTAATATTTTTGAAACAAATACTGCCGTTATTATTGTAACAACTACCCCAAGCGACAAGGTTACAGCAAAACCTTTAATCGGTCCTGTTCCCAAGAAAAATAATACTGCCGCTATTAGTAATGTCGTTATATTCCCATCAATTATTGCTGGAAGAGCATTACTGTACCCATTTTCTATCGCATCGTGCAAAGATTCCCCTTGCGCCATTTCTTCTTTAATTCTCTCATATGTAATTACATTCGAGTCAACTGCCATTCCAAGTGTTAAAATAAACCCAGCAATTCCTGGAAGTGTCAATGCCGCACCAACCATGCTAAGTGAAGCCAATACCAAAAATCCATTTATAAGTAATGCAATATCCGCCACAATTCCAGGTATTTTATAAATTGCTATCATAAAAATTGAAATCGCTAACATTGCAATTACTCCAGCTATTTCAGTTTTTTGAATTGAATCAACTCCAAGTGTCGCACCAACTGTTCTATTTTCAACAATTTTTATTTCTACAGGAAGTGCACCAGATTTTAATAAATTTGCCAAATCATTTGCTGATTCCATCGTAAAGTTTCCGCTTATACTTCCACTTCCACCAGCAATTTCTTCGTTAATTCTAGGTGCTGACTGTTCTTTCCCGTCAAGCATAATTGCAAGTTGTTTTCCTTTGTTTTCTCTTGTAATTTTCGCAAATTTTTCAGCTCCAGAAGGAGTTAGCTCAAAAGTTACAACTGGACGGCTCAAGTTATCTTGTCCAATTCCTGCATTTTTAAGTGCCGAACCTTCTAAAAGTGTAGGTCCATAATTCCCATTTGCATCTTTTATTTTAAATTCCAGCTTTGCTGTTGTCCCTATCAAGTCAACCGCTTTTTTAGGATCTTTAATTCCCGCAAGTTCTACGATTAACTTGTCATTTCCACTTATTTGAATTACAGGTTCTGCTACTCCAAGGCTGTTTACCCTTCTCTCAATAATGTCTTTTACTTTGTTCATCGTATCTTTGTCAATTTTCCCCTGCGCTTGAAGCACAACCGAAGTTCCTCCCCGCAAATCCAATCCAAGCTTTATTTTATTTAATGATAAAATAATAGCTGGAACAACTAATATAATAAGTAGCCAAATATAGTGCTTTTTACTATTTTCCATATTAAAATCCTTTCTCTATTTATTTCAATGTATCCAAATATTTTTGTAAAATTATCGAAGCTGCCACCATATCCACAACTTTCCTTCGTTCTTTCCCATTCTTTTTAGAATAATTTTTCAAATAATGTTCTGCTTCTGTCGTCGTGTAACGCTCATCTACAAAGAAAATTTGAATATTTGGAATATTTTTTTTCAATTCTTCCACAAATTCTTCCACTTTTTCAACTTGACGTCTTTTTGAACCATCAAGACTTTTCGGCATTCCTACGACAATTTTTTTCGTACCTTCATCATCTAAAATCTCTTTTATTCTTGCAATCGGATCTATCTTCGTCCTATCAATCACTTCAAGAGCAGTCGCAAGAATTCCCAAAGGATCGCATTTCGCAACCCCAATTCTCACATCTCCGACATCAAGTCCAATAAATTTTCTCATCTTTTTCTCATTTCTAAATTTTATTATTCAAATTATGAATTAATTTTTCGACAAGGGGATAACCTCCTTGCTAATTGGCATTTATTCAATTATATAAATTATAATTTTTCATTTACAAACTCAAATGCTTTATCAACAGCTTCTTTTACAGCATTTCCATCTTTTCCACCAGCTTGTGCAAAATCGGGTCTTCCTCCACCGTTTCCGCCAGCAACTTGAGCTGCAACTTTTTACTATTTCTCCAGCTTTTTACTTTTTGAAATCAAGTCTTTTGTAACTCCAACTACGAAAATCGCTTTTCCGCCATTATTTGTTCCCAAAATAATAATTCCAGATTGAAGTTTTTCTTTTCCTCTATCTACGATTTCTTTTAATTCGTTTACATCTTTATTTGCAAATGCAGCTTTTAATACTTTTTACTCCATTTATTTCATCTACATTTTCAAGTAATTCATTGATTTCATATTTTTACTAATTTAGTTTGTAATTGCTCATATTCTTTTTACGATACTTTTAGCTTCTGCAATATATTTCTCTACAACGTCAACCACATTTTTTCCATCAGTTTTCAACATTCCAGCAACTTTACTTAATTTTTCTTCAAGTTTATTAACATATTTCAAACTCGCATGTCCAGTTGTTGCTGTAATTCTACGAGTTCCCTGAGCTATTCCACTTTCAGATTCGATATTGAATAATCCAATTTCTCCAGTAGACTTAACATGTGCACCTCCACAAAGCTCGATTGAATATCCGTCAATTTCAACGACACGAACTACATCTCCATATTTATCAGAGAAAAGTGCCATCGCTCCTCTTTTTTTCGCTATCTTCAATATTTTTCAAAAATCAATTTTTAACTTTCAAGTTAGACAAAATAATGTCATTTACAGATTTTTCGATTTTTTCAATCATTTCTGGCTCAATTGCTTCATAATGTGAAAAGTCAAATCTCAATTTTTCATCATCCACAAGCGAACCAGATTGCTCAACGTGAGTTCCTAAATTTTCTCTTAAAACTTTATGTAAAAATATGTGTTGCAGTATGGTTTCTTTGAATATCTTTTCTACGATCCGCATCAATTTTCATTTTTACTTCTGCACCAACTGATGGAGCAATTCCTTTTACAATCTCTACTTGATGAATAAACACATCATGTTTTTTCACAACATTTACAACTTTTCCTTCAAATTCTCCAGAAGTAATAATTCCAGTATCAGCAACTTGTCCTCCTGATTCCGCATAAAATGGCGTTCTATCAAAAATCACTTCATATCCTGAAATCCCTTCACTTTTAGCAATATGCAAAATCTTTCCTTCATCTTTAAATTTTTCATATCCTGTAAATTCAGTTTTTCCGTGTTCTTCAAAGAATTTATCAATAAAATCATCTTTTATCATATCTGAAACTGTAACTCTGCTATTTTTTGATCTTTTTACTTGTTCTTCTAATTTTTTGTTAAATTCTTCTTCAGAAACTTCATACCCTTGATTTTCCAAAATTAATTCTGTCAATTCAAATGGAAGTCCAAATGTATCGTATAATTTAAACGAAGCATCTGCTGAAAGTTTTTTAATTCCTTCTTTATCCATTTTTTCAATTTCTTCAGTTAGCATTTCAATTCCATTTTTCAATGTCAACGCAAATCTTTCTTGCTCAAGTTTTAAAAACTTTTTTTCAATGTATTCTTGTTTTTTTCAACTAATTCTGGATATGCCTCTTTCATATTTTCCACAACATAAGGTACTAATTTATACAAGAACAAATCATCTTTCGTAATTTCCAATTTTTGTTTCGCAACGACTCCCGCACCAAATGCTCTTCTTATAATTTTTCTTAAAATATATCCACGACCTTCATTTGATGGCAAAACTCCATCCGCTATCAAAAATACTGACGCTCTAATATGATCCGCAATAACTTTTACAGTAATTTCAAATTCTTCTTTCTTAATATCTAAAACTTTTTCAATGCCTTTTATTATCGGCATAAATATATCAGTTTCAAAGTTATTATCTTTTTTTTGCACAACTGAAGCTATTCTTTCAAGTCCTGCTCCTGTATCAATATTTTTTTCTGGAAGTGGCACAAGCGAACCGTCTTCAAGTCTATTCCATTCAGTAAACACAAGGTTCCAAATTTCTAAGAATCTATCTCCTTCATCTCCTGGCTTACAGTTAATTTCTTCATTATTTTTACCCATATTTTGTGTATCGTAATAAATTTCACTACAAGGCCCACAAGAACCTACAGGTCCAGCTGCCCACCAGTTATCTTCTTCTCCAAGTCTAACAATTCTATCTTCAGGCACTCCAATTTCCTTATTCCAAATTTCATAAGCCTCATCGTCTGTTTATAAACAGAAACATAAAGTCTTTCTGGATCCAATTTTAAAACTTTTGTTATATATTCCCAAGACCATTCAATCGCTTCTTTTTTAAAGTAATCTCCAAACGAGAAATTTCCCAGCATTTCAAAAAATGTATGGTGTCTAGGCGTTCTTCCTACATTTTCCAAATCGTTAGTTCTTATACATTTTTGATAAGTCGTAATTCTTGGAAACGGAGCTTCCTTCTCTCCCAAGAAAAATGGCTTAAACGGCACCATCCCAGCAACCGTCAACAACAAACTTTTATCATCTGGTATTAACGAAGCACTTTCAAAATGTTTATGCTCCTTTGATTTAAAAAAATCTACAAAACTTTTTCTTATTTCATTTCCTGTCATTTTTTCTTTTTTCTCCTTCATTTCTTAAATTTTTTATCTGTAAAAGCAACAATTTTTACATATTTTTTTATTTAATCCAACTTAAATTTATCTCCCAAATAAACTCTTCTAGCAGTTTCATCAGCCGCAATTTGCTCACCTGTTCCAGAAATCAAAATCGTACCTTCTGCCATTATATACGCTCTTTCTGTAATTCTAAGTGTTTCACGCACATTGTGATCGGTAATCAGAACTCCAAGTCCCCGCTCTTTTAACTGAATTATTATGTTTTGAATATCTTCCACGGCAATTGGGTCAACTCCCGCAAATGGTTCATCAAGCAATATAAAATCAGGATTTGTAGAAATTGTTCTGGCAATTTCCACCCTTCTTCTCTCCCCACCTGACAGCGCATAACCCAAACTTTTTGCCACATGCGATAATTTAAACTCTTCAATAAGGTTCTGCATTCTTGCAACTCTTTCTTTTTTTCTCACACCTCGCATCTCCAAAACTGAAATTATATTTTCTTCAACTGTCAAATTTCTAAAAACTGAAGCTTCTTGTGGCAAATAACCAAGTCCCAATCTTGCTCTTTTATACATTGGAAAATTTGTAATTTCTTGTCCGTTGTACATAACACGACCGTAATTTGGTCTGACAATTCCTGTAATCATATAAAATGTCGTCGTCTTTCCAGCACCGTTTGGACCAAGCAGTCCCACAACTTCACCTTTTTCCATTGACAAACTGACATTTTTGACCACTTCTCTTTTTTTGTATATTTTTTTTAAACTATCAGCTTCTATACTGATTTTTCTGGCCATTTTTTTCTCCTAATTTTTTTAATTTTAAAATATTTCTACTAAATTATTATAAATCATTTTCACTTTTTTTTCTACTTTTTTTTAATAATTGAAATTTTTTTACTATAAAAAAACAAAATAACAAAATAATAATTTTTTTAGAAAATTTATAAAACTATTCTTCTTTTTCAAAATCTTTTTCGTACTGAACTCCGTCGTAATCTAATGTAGCCGTGTGCTTTTTACCATTTTTAGTCCATTTTACTGGCACATCTATTGCTTTTTTATGCACATTTATTTTCACAGTTGATGGCAAATTTTCTCCAGTTTCTGGGAAATAAATATTATCTGCCGCACGAGTTAGCATCTCTTTCGTACTTTCAGACGGCACTGCCTTATTAAAGTTTTTCTCAGCTGTATCAGTTCCAGCTCTAGCTTTTGCACTGATTGCAACTTCCTGAGTTTTTCCGCCATAAAATGATTTATTGACTTTTCCAGTGACTGACATAAGTGCTGAATTTGAAGATTTCCATTTTATCGAAACAGGCACTCCATTTGAAGCAGTCATTGATTTTGGCAAGACAGCTCTTCCATTTTCTTCGTTAAACGATAATTTATTTATAACTTCCTGTACTGCCGCCACATTTTTGGGATCTGATCTATTTTGCTCAAATCCGCCGTTGTTCAATTCATATTGCATCTGAATATTTCCATAATTTTCTAATACTCTATTTCTTATATCATATGTCGCTTCTTTGGAAGAAATCATTGTTTTTCCTTGATAAGTGACAACATTTCCATTTAGTCTTATCTTTTTGTCTTTTAAATAAATAATCGCTTTGTCTGCACTTGTATTAATCGTTTTAAACTGCGGCAATGTGCTCACAATTTTAACATTATTTCTTGCGTATCCTTCTTGTTTATTCATATCCATATACAAATAATTTGAAGTCATTTTAGTACTATTTTTAAAGTCAACCATTACTTTATCTCTAGCTAGAATTAGGTTTCTTAGTGAATCCATTTCATTGTACTGCGAATCAAGCGTGATATCTTTATAAGTCATATGAACATTCTGTTTAATTTCAGTACGGGTGATACTCATATTATTTCCTTTTTTGTGTTTTACAAAATAAACTTTTGCTGTATTTCCTCTAAAATGTACAGCTTCTGATTCCACAAGCGGTCTTGGATCATTTGCCAAATCTTTTACATTTCCACGAATTTTACCAGTCACATGTCCGTCAAACCTAAATTCTTTTTTCTCAAAACTTCCCTGACCTTTATCCGCTGAAATTCTATCCCCTTGAACACTTGTCATAACCATTTTATTTGCATAAATATCTTTGGAGATCGTATTCATCGTACCATTTTCCCCATGAACTGTAAAATTTTGCTTTCTGACATTAAAAGGTCCGTTCATTGTCGCATCTCCTGTTGCAAAACTATACACAAGTCCAGTTCCATCCATTTTATAGTCATCGTAATTAACTGTATAATAATCATTTGTCGTCATAGTTCGTGATTTTAAATCATAAACTCCGCTTCTGTAAGTTCCTGTCGTTTTTCGTGGCAAATAATTATAAGTTCCGTTTCCATCGGCATTTATTATATTAGCAATCTTGTCAAAAAAAACATGGTCTCCAGTAATTATCATAGTTTTCCCAGTATAACTTACATTTCCTCGTCCATCAACTTGCTTTTTATTAATAAGATACATTGCGCTGTCTGCTTTAATTACACTATCATTTCCAGTATACACAACATGTCCATTTCCATTGACCTGTTTCTGATCAACAAGATATACAACACTGTCCCCTGTTATCACGCTGTCTTTTCCTCGATAAACAACATGTCCATTTCCAGTAATCTGTTTTCTTTTAATAAAGTACACACCACTATCCGCTGTTATCACGCTGTCATTTCCCTTATAAACGACATTTCCATAACCTTCAACTCTTTCATCGTCTTTCATATAATAATCCGCTTTTTGAGCGTCCAATGTATTTTTCGGATCTTTATAATGCACATTTCCTTCAGCATTTCCTATTTTATTAATGTCATCATATCTCATTTTATCAGCTGTCAATGTTCTTTTTTTCTTTTCTTCGGTATAAACGACATGCCCTTCTGCAAAACTTACTTTTGTTGGATCATTATAAGTTATTTTATCAGCTGTCATTTTCTTTTTATCTTTATTATTAACATAGCTTACATGTCCCGTCGCAACTATATCTTGAAAAGTTGTGGTCGTCTCAACTTTATCCGATTCAGAAACTGTCTTGTCAACATTGTTTACAAGTTTTGTCCTAACTGGAGAAATCAACTTGTCACCTTGTTTTTTATAGTCAACTCGCTCTGTGTAAATTTCCCACTTTTTGTCCTTTGTCACTCCTACGACTTTTCCTTTTAAAATCGTATCATAGGTCTTTGTGTTTACTTCTCCTTCTTTTCCAGAAATAAGCATTTTTTTCTTGACCAAATCAATTATAACTTTTTTAAATTTTACAACTTCATCGCCCTCAGAACCGATTTGCTCATCAGCATAAACTATTACTTCATCTCTCAGTCTATACACAACTTTTTTAGCCTTCATATCTTTTTGCATCTGCTCCAATGGCGTTGGAATTTTTTTAAAAAACACGGCATATATAAAGTATATCAATATTAAAAGCAATACTCCATAAGTTATTTTTTTCCACATTTTTTTCTCCTAATTATCTTTTTTTATTTTTTTCTTTTTAACTCAAACAGAAATTTCATCGCTTCCATCGGAGTCACATTATTTACATCATAATTTTCAATATCTAAAACAATTTTTTTAAAGTTTCTTTTTCTCTTTCTATATTTTTCTTTTTCTTTTTTTATTTCAAAAATTTCTTCTTTGTAAAAATTATTTGTTGTTTCCGTGTTATTCTCAAATCCTTGATTTTCTTCACAAACTTCAAAAATTTCTTCATTCTTAGAAAAAAGTGAGAGCTGTGTCACATCTATTGTCTTTTCTATAAGCTCCTTTTTCTGCTCCAGCCGTTTTAAAAATCTTTTTCCTTCACTCAAAATTTCCTTTGGAAGTCCCGCAAGTCTTGCAACTTCAATTCCATACGACTTATCAGCACCACCTTTTACAATATTTCTCAAAAACATAATTTTTCCATTTTTTTCATCAACTTCAATCCGATAATTTTTTATATTTTTAAATTTTGACGCAAGGTCAGTAAGTTCGTGATAATGTGTTGCAAATACAGTTTTTGCTCCAATTTTGTCGTGAATATAAATCGAAATTGCTGTTGCAATTGAAATTCCATCAAAAGTCGAAGTTCCTCTTCCAACTTCATCCAAAATCACAAGGCTATTTTTTGTCGCATTGTTCAAAATATTTGAAACTTCGCTCATTTCCACCATAAATGTACTTTGTCCTGATAAAATATCGTCTGACGCACCAATTCGAGTCAAATATTTGTCAACGATTGAAAGTTTTGCACTTTTTGCTGGAACAAATGAACCAATTTGAGCCATAATTGAAATTAGTGCAATCTGTTTCATATAAGTCGACTTTCCCGACATATTAGGCCCTGTCAAAATCACAAAGCTCTCCGTTTCACTCAAAAAAGTATCATTTTCAACATAATCGTTTCTTCCAATAAGTTTTTCCACAACTGGATGACGCCCACCTTTTATTTCGAAATCATAACTTTCGCAAATTTCAGGTTTCACATAATTATTTTCAGTCGCAATAACTGCAAAAGACACAACTACATCAAGATAAGAAAGTATTTCCGCAAGTCTTGTCAAAATATGTCTTTTTTCTTTAATTTTAGCGCTAATTTCCTTAAAAAGATGATATTCCAAATCTTCAATTTTAGCTTTTGCATTAATAATCGTATCTTCATATTTTTTAAGTTCTGGGGTTACAAATCTCTCTGAATTTGTCAAAGTTTGCTTTCTTATATAACTTTCTGGCACTAAATTCAAATTTGATTTTGTAATTTCGATAAAATATCCAAAAAAACTTTGTTATATTTTATTTTTCATATTTTTTTATTCCAGTTTTCTCTTTTTCCCGCTTTTCAATTTCCAAAAGAAAATCTTTTCCAGAATTCATAATATTTCTAATTTCATCAAGTTCTCGATTAAAGCCACTTTTTATAATATTTCCTTCTCTCACGGAAAACGGCGCAGCTTCATTTATGCTCTCTTCAATCATTTGAAAACACTCAAAAAGCTTTTGCGCATCTATTTCACTAAAAAAATCATATTCTTTTAATAAATTCATAATTTTAAGCGATGATTTTATCGTCTTTTTCAGCGCCACCAAATCTCGTCCATTTTCGTTCCCAAAAACGATTTTCCCAACTAGCCGCTCCAAATCGTAAACTTCTTCCAATATTTCCCGCAAGTCTTCTCTTAACAAAATATTCTTTAAAAAACATTCCACATCATTTTGTCTTTTTTCAATTTCTTTTATATCAAGAAGCGGATTATTTATAAATCTTTTTAAAAGCCTTGTCCCCATCGAAGTCTTGCATTTGTCAAGAACCCACAAAAGTGAGCCATAAACAGTCTTTTCTCTCTGATTTTTCAAAAGTTCTAAGTTTTTTTGAGTAATTGAATTAATTTCCGCATAATTTGAAACATTTATAAATTCCATTTTTTCAACTGTCAAATCATTTCCAACCTGCATTTCCATCACATAAAAAAGTGCCATTGCAGCAGCATTTATAACAACTTTTTTATTTTTTATCCCATAACTTTCTAGTGACATAACTTTAAAATAATCAGTTAAAAATTTCTCGCTATCCCTAACTTTTTCAGAAAAAGTTACAAGAGAATCATTTTTTTGCGTAAAATCATCCATTTTTTTCTTTTGATAATTTTATAAAAAAATCTTCAGTAATCAAAACTTCCTTTGGCTCAATTTTTATTAAGTTCGTTAAACAATTTTATATAATTTTTTATCTTTTTCAATCTCAGTAACTTTAAATTCCCCAGTTGTTATATCAATATATGAAATCCCAACTTTATTATTTTCTTCCAATATACTCATCAAATAATTATTACTTTTCTCGTCCAAAGATTCAATGTCCATAACCGTTCCCGGCGTTATAATATTGACAACTTCTCGTTTTACAATCCCTTTTGCCGTTTTAGGATCTTCCACCTGTTCGCAAATTGCCACTTTATAACCTTTTGCAACCATCTTAGAAATATATGAATTTGCCGAGTGAAATGGAATTCCAGCTAATGGAACATCCATCCCCTTTTCCCTATTTCTTGAAGTAAGCGTCAGTCCCAGCTCCTTTGAAGCCGTAATCGCATCTTCAAAAAACATCTCATAAAAATCACCCAGTCTAAAAAACAATATACAGTCACGAAAATTTTCCTTAATTTCTGTATATTGTTTCATCAGCGGTGTCTGTGCCATATTTATAAACCTTCTTTCATTTTTACTGTTTTATTATTAGAGTATATCACAGTTTACTTGCTTTTTCAATTTTTAAAAACTTTTTCCCATTCGTTTTCCTTAAATCCAACTAAGATAAAATCATTTCCGATAACAAGCGGTCTTTTAATAAGCATTCCATTTGAGCAAAGCAGTTTTAACTGCTCGTCTTCTGACATGTCAGCTAATTTATCTTTTAATTTCAATTCTTTATAAACAAGTCCGCTCGTATTAAAAAATTTTTTTAGTGGCAATCCACTTTTTTTGTAAATTTCTTTCATTTCTTCAAATACTGGTGGCTGCTCTTTAATGTCCCTTTTTTCACATTCAACATTATTTTCTTTGAGCCATTTTAACGCTCTTTTACAAGTTGTGCATTTTGGATAATGGTATACTTTTATCATTTTTTTCACTCTCCTAATTTATTTTTTTATTTAATTTTTTTATTTTTGATTCTTAAAAAAATTTAAGTAACAATATTTTTTTCTTCACTTACCGCTTTTTTAGCAAGAAGTCAAGATCCCTTGTTATTTTATTATTAAATAATTTTTTTATAATTCCATCAAAACTTTTTTTAACTCGTTCATCTTATCTCTTACTTTAATTGCCTCTTCAAAAATTAAGCTCTTCGGATAATTTTTTTATTTCTTTTCTCCAATTTTTTTCACTTCTTTTTCAATTTCTTTTTATATTTTTTTATAATTTTTAGCAACCTTTTTGACTTCTTCCTCTTTTTCTAATTCATAGTCAACTAACGCCGCATCGATTTTTCTTTTTATTGATTTTGGATTGATTCCATTTTCTTTATTGTACTGCTCTTGAATTTTTCGCCGTCTTTCCACTTCAGTTATTGCTTCTTTCATGCTATCCGTCATTCTGTCAGCGTACAAGATTACACTTCCTTCCACATTTCTTGCAGCTCTTCCCATTGTTTGAATAAGCGATCTTCTTGAACGCAAGTATCCTTCTTTATCAGCTTCCAAAATTGCAACAAGTGAAACCTCAGGAATATCAAGTCCTTCTCTCAAAAGATTTATTCCAACCAAGACATCAAATTCACCTTTTCTAAGTCCTCTTATTATTTCAGTTCTCTCAATCGTATCAATGTCCGAGTGCATATATTTTATTTTTATCCCGTAGTCCAAATAATAATCCGTAAGCTCTTCCGCCATTTTTTTTGTAAGCGTTGTAACGAGAACTCTTTCTTTTTTGGCGACTCTAACCTTGATTTCATCCATCAAATCATCAATTTGATTTTCAGTCGGACGAATGTCTATACTTGGCTCAACAACTCCTGTCGGACGAATTAACTGTTCCACAATTTCCCCTTTTGAGTGCTCAATCTCATAATCACTTGGAGTTGCCGAAATATACACCGCTTGTGGAACTTTTGCAAAAAACTCTTCAAATTTTAGTGGTCTATTGTCAAATGCACTTGGAAGTCTAAACCCATTATCAATAAGCGACTGTTTTCTTGCTCTATCCCCTTTATACATCCCATTTATCTGCGGCACAGAAATATGCGACTCGTCCAAAAACACAACCAAATCATCAGGAAAGTAATCAATCAGCGTATCAGGTTCTTCTCCGGCATTTTTTCCAGTCAAATATCTCGAATAATTTTCTATCCCTTTACAATAACCAATTTCTTCAATCATTTCCAAGTCATATTTTGTCCGCTGCTCTATTCTCTGAGCTTCGACTAATTTATTTTTATCTCTAAACTCGTGAACTCTTGCTTCCATTTCTTTTCTTATCTCTGTAAGCATATTTTTTGTATCTTCTGTTGTTAAATAATGTGTTGCCGGCATTATCGTAAGCCTTTTTACTTCTCGAATTTTTTGTCCTGTAAGCGGATGTATTTCAAAAATACTTTCTAAGTCGTCCCCAAAAAACTCAAATCTATAAGCCGTGTCCTGATAAGACGGATACAAGTCCAAAATATCCCCTTTCACACGAAATTTAGAACGCTCAAAAGAAATATCGTTTCTTTCATATCTAAGCGAAATAAGCCGTTTTATAAGCTCATCCCGCTCAATTCCAGTTTCTACATCAATGGGGATTGATTTTTCTTTATACGCTTCTGGCGACCCCAAACCATAAATTGCTGAAACTGATGCGACAATTATGACATCTCTTCGATTCAAAAGTGCTGCGGTTGCCGCATGACGCATTTTATCTATTTCATCGTTAATTGACGAATCTTTTTCAATGTATGTATCCGTCGCCATAATATATGCTTCTGGCTGATAATAATCGTAATATGAGACGAAATATTCTACAGCGTTTTCTGGAAAAAAGTTTTTATATTCGTTATAAAGCTGTGCTGCCAAAGTTTTGTTAGGTGCCATAATCAGTGCTGGCCTATTTATTTTTTCAATGACATTTGCAACCGTAAATGTCTTTCCAGAGCCTGTCACTCCAAGTAAAATCTGATCTGTGATTCCATTTTCCAAATTTTCCACTATTTTTTCAATTGCTTTTGGCTGATCTCCAGTCGGACTAAATTCCGAATGTAGCTTAAAATCCAATTTTATCACCTCTTTTTATTTTAAAATAAAAGTTTAAATTTTCTCAACCTCAAAAAATATCTTTTTTTATTTTGCTTTTTTAATATAATCTAAATTTTCTTTTAGACTTTTTTGTAATTCCAAGTTATCTGAATAATCGCTTGATTTTTTAATCAATTCCAAGCCTTTTTCCAGCCATTCTTTAGCATTTTCATAATCGCCTAACGCAATGTAATCTACAGCTAAATTATTGTACGCCCACAAATCCCCTTTTTTTATAGAAGCTAAATACCATTTCATAGCTTCCTTCTGATTTCCTTCGTCATCAAAAATTACTCCCAATTGATTTTCTGAAAAACCGCCTTCATCAGTTTTAACAGCTTTTAAGTACCACTCTTTTGCATTCTTATAGTCTTCCAAATATGAATATGCAAACCCCATCCAGTAATAATTATCGGGATTATCTGCCACTTTTGCGTATTCCTTATAGTATTTTATCGCTTTTGCATAATCTTCCAACTCAATATAGTTATACGCCAAATTTGAGATTGCAATTAGACTCCCTTTATCAATAGCTTTTAAATACCACTTTTCAGCTTCCTTATAATTTTCTTCATCGTCATACAAAGTTCCTAACATATTTAAATAACCAGCATCATCTGGAAACTCATTCAAATATTTTACAATTAAACTTTTTCCAGTTTTTGTATCTTTCTTTTCATACGCTTTATTTATTTGATTTTCCAGTTTTTCTTTTTCTGATTTTGTCATTGCCGAAAATCCTTGAACTCCTAAACCTAAATTTATAGCTATCGACAATAAAATAAAATATTTTTTTCATACTAAATTTTTCCCTTTCCTGTAATTTAATTTATTCTATAAAATAAATTTTTTATCTCACATAATATTTTTTTATTTTTTTATAAACGAAATAAAATATTTGGGGATAAATAAAAAAATATTAAATTTAAAATTTATTCCTAAAATTTTTTTAATTTTTTTGATTTTAAAATTTTTTTCTAATTTTGTAAATATCAATCAGAACAAATTTAATTATTTTTAACACTCTCAATCATTTCCTGTATCTCTTTTACCTGGTCTATATTTTTTTCTTTTTTCGCTGTTTCAAGAGCTTTTGTCATCCATTTTAAAGCTTTTTCTTTATCTCCCAGCATCTGATAAAGAAAACCTAAATTTGCTTGGCCTTCTGAATTTCCTTTATTTGCTGATTTTAAAAACCACTTTTGAGCCTCTTTTTGATTTCCTTCATCAAGATAAATCTGACCCAAAATATTTTCTGAAAGACCGTCCTCATCATAAATATACGATTTCAAAAGATTTTTTTTAGCTTCTTCAATATCGTCTTCCTTATAATTTAAAATACCTAAGATATAGTCTTTTAAGCCTTTCTGATTGTCAAGAATTTCATTAAAATCTTTATCATCAACTTGTTTTAGCCATTTTAACGCATTTTTAGTATCTTCAGATCCAAAATATATTGATCCGATTATCAGTTTCACATCCTGTTTTTTCCCATTTTCATCAAAAAATGGATATTTTTTCTGCAATTCCACAGCTTCATTGAACTCTTTTTCAGCTTCACTATTCCTTTCCATATCAATATAAATCATTCCTAATACTATTTTTAGAAAAACCGATTTCTCAGGATTTTCTAAAATTGATTTTTTTAATATTGATATAGCCTTCTCATTATTTCCTCTATCAAGTTCTTTTATCACTTCAGCCTCTATCTTATCCAACACCTTTGAATTTGCAGAAAAATTTTGTGCTCCAAAAGTTAAATTTGATAAAATTATCAAAAAAATTAATATTTTTTTCATTTAATAAGTACCTCTTTTACTTTTTTTATTTATCTATTTTTTTAATTTAAATATTTTTTATTTACCAAAAAAAGCTCACACCAATGCAGTTTGAGCTTTCTTTTTTTTATTTTTCATTTTCCAAGACGGAAACTGAACGATGTGCAACCGAAGTTATGACTTCATTAAACTGCAAAATTCCAACGCTCAAAAAAATAGCGACTGACAAGTGTTCTCCAGAACGAGCAATTCCTATTTTTCCACCGACGCTAAGTCCGTTTATAATTGTTTCAATTTGACTCATAGCTTCTCGCATAGCGCCAATAATTGCTCCGTCGTGAACATGAACATCCTGTATCAGATTATTTCTTTTCGCTGCAATAAGCGCATTTTCAATAAATTTAAACCGTGAATTTGGCATAACTCCACCGACATCGACTGCCGCCGTCTTTATTCCTTTCAACCTATAACTTTTCACAAGTTCCCGTTCTTCTTCTCGAGATGAAATCGCTAATTTTAGTGCTATTCTGCAGATTTCCACACTTTTATTATTTTCTTCCATTTTGCAATTCCTACTTTCCTATTTTTCTAACAAAAATTTAACAGCTTCGACATATCCGTCTTTACCTTTTCCATAAATTTGTGCAACACACGCAGGTGCTGTAACTGATATTTTTCTAAAGTCTTCCCGTTCGTGAATATTACTCAAATGAACTTCAACCGTAGGAATCTGAATTGACTTAATTCCGTCAAAAATCGCATAGCTGTAATGTGTAAATGCTCCTGGATTTATCACAATTCCATCAATTTTCTCAAAATAAGCCGACTGCAATATGTCAATTATTTTCCCTTCGTAATTTGATTGAAAAATTTCAATTTCCACTTCTTTTGGACTTCTTAAGTTAAATTGTCTTTTTATATATTCACAAACGCTCTCGTAGTCGTCATTCCCGTAAATTCCTTTTTCTCTAATTCCCAAAAAATTTAAATTAGGTCCATTTATAATCCATATCTTTTTCATCCAATTTTCCAGCCTTCTTCTATATTTTACCTTTTAGTGCCATAACAATTCTATTTATGATAACTTCCATATCATCGTCATTTTTCCACGATAATATCAGAATATTTATGATAAAGTTTTATTCTTTCGTTATATAAATTTTTTTAAATTGTCTAAATTTTTTTAAGAAGCGGTCTAGCTTCATGATTTTTCTTTTTGCAATGCTTTCCAAATTTCTATTCAAAAATATGACAATCCCATTTTTTTTCACAATTTCCATATTTTTTTCTTTTTTTACAGCTCCACCGCCAGTTGAGATAATTATTCCATTTTTTTTCGACAATTCTTCTAAATACTTAGTTTCCAGTTCTCTAAAATAATCTTCTCCATCTTCCGAAAAAATATCCGATATTTCTCTATTTTCACACTCTTCCAAATATTTATCCGCATCATAAAATTCAAAATCAATTTTATTTGACAGTAAACTTCCTATCGTGCTTTTCCCACACGCAGGCATTCCGATTAAAATAATATTTTTCATATAATGTGTTTTCTCCTATTTCCTTTTAAATTGATTTTCTTCTTTATTCTGAACCTCCCACGACTAAAGTCGCAGGGTTCTAAAATCTTTAAAAATATTCAAAAATTTTCTAAGAAGTTTGATAGCTTTACACTACCCTTATTCTTTTAGGCATGTCCAGCTCACCTCTATTGTATAGGATACTTAAATCCACAACTTTACTTTTCCTTAATATGTTTAATGCTCCATTACAATCTGCATTTATGAGTTTACCTATGCTTGTTTGATATAGTCCTCTTTTTATCCTTTTTTTCCACTGAATATATATTCTTTTTGATTTTTCTTTATCGTATATTGAATTTCATCTCCATCAAAGAAACTTGCTTTTTGATGTATAACTCTCTTCTTGCAGTTTAAATTCTATTTCATATAGTTTACATAGATATATTAATTTATCTCTTAATTTTTCCATATGGTATATTTACAAAGTTTTTGATTATTTATACTTCCAATATTTGATTTTCTTTGAAAATCTTCATTATATCCTAGAACTAGTTTTTCCTATATCATTATTAAGACAATAATTTACAATTATTCTTGCTGCTTTTGAAAGATAATCATTTATACGATTATTTCTCTTTCTAGTTATTCTCTTTTGCCTTAATGTTATATGCTCTATCTTTTGCTTATCTTTAATGCTTTTGCAATTTTGCATTTGTCTTATTATAGTATTGATTTATTGATTTTAATTTTTCTACCATCTATTATGAATGATGCTCCATTATTAGTTACACAAGTACACAGATTGTCTATACCTAAATCAATTCCTAGTGCATTATTTTTCATTTAATTCCCTTTGAACTTCTTCCACTTCATAAGTATATTGAATTTCAAAGTACCTAGAATGTTGTTTTGGTATTATTCTAATCTCTTTTATCTTCTTGTCTTTTAATACTGGTGGCAGCTTAATTTTAACTTCCTGATGAGTTTTCTTAAACGAATTTGAATAAGGAACTATCAGAATATCATCTTTTAATCTTACAAAACCTATAATAAGAGTTGTAAATCCATCTTTAGCAAGATATTTAGGTAATTTTATATCTTTAAAATTATATTGACCATTCTTAGCAAGTTTTAAAAGTGCAAAGAACGATTTAAAACTTCCGTCTACTTCTTTTAGAATTTGTTGAGCCATATTAGAATTTAATTTCTTGTAATTCTCACTGTTTTTAAGCATTTTATAGTTTTCATTATAACTTAAATACTTTTTTTATTTTTGAAAATAGTGTTGTCTAACATTATATATAGCTTCATTAGTTAAGTTCTTGGCTATATGAGATAAATATTTTAAATTTCTAAACTCTTTTTTACTAAGATGTTTTACTTGTTGTTTTAAAGTTAAATACATAGATATCACCTCCTTTTCATCAGAGATATTATACCATGTATTCTACATTTTATCTGTCAAAAAAAGTAATATTTTTATTTATTTTTAAATATTTTTAAAGTTTTTAAAACCCCACAACAGTGGGAAGCGTCGTTCACATAAATACGCTACCATTTATGCAGTTCTCTTATGAACTTCTTGTTATCTCTAACAAGCACAGACTATATCTTATCCATATCCTATTTCAAGGACTTAGGCGAAACCACTTCCAATACCTATCGCTTGTATTGTACTCCCCTCACGAGGGATAGTCGTTGAACTTTCCTTTTCAGGATTAGCTGCTGATTGTCTATTATCATAATGTTTAGGATTTAACCTTGCACCATCTAGTATATTTTTTCTGCTTTCGCCACCATCACACTTATACCATATATTATTACCTAGGTATTATGTTGTGGTTATACTAGCTTTAAGAGTTCCCAGCAGTTCAGTTTCTTTGTTGCACGGTTTTGCTCCGTGTCTACATACAAGTTTCCCTATATGCTTACTAAAATTTTCGTACAATTCATCTCACGACTAAAGTCGCAAGTGTTCTTGTACTATTTAATAAAAATACCCTGCTTTTTCCATTTTATCCAAAATTTCAGTTTTATTTTTTCCATAATAATTTACTAAATCATCTAAATCTTTAAATTCATCTCTAAGTTTAAGATTTAAAATACTGTAAAGTAAATTCATATCTTTTGTTTCAAAATTTATCATAATATTTTTATCCCCCAATTAAAAGTATAATTTTTTTACCATTGTTTCATCATCTTCGTCAATATCTTTTTATTATGCAGTTTTTTTAGAACTATCTGCAAACAAAGTATGATATTCATTGTCATCTTTTTTTCTATAAAATCTCCAATTTCCACATTTTTCAATACCAAGGTCGCCAGTTACTTCATAAATTTCATTGTAAATTGTTTCAAGAAAACTTATATCAAAAAAATTGTAAATAACTGTGCTTCTTTATTTAATCTAAGGAAAGATTTTTTTCTGGAATTATAAAGTACAAAGTTGATTCATAACCCATATTTATTCCAAAAAAATTTCCATTCCGTATGCTTTTTAATTCATAATTTAAAATTGCATACAAAATATCAATCAATGATTCTTCATATTTTTTTCTTCTTTAGATTTTTATGCTCTCCCAGTTTACATCAAGTTTATTTGGATCAATCCCTTTTTTTCTCAACTAATTTTTTTCAACCCTTCTGTATAACCTTTTTGACATAAATTTATACAAAAAGCTATCCGCCTTTTTTTAGCTAAATATTGATAGTAAAAAAATCTGAAAATGTCTCAATCGCTTCACCTGGTTCTTCTTCTCCAAAAGCATTAAAAAAATCGCTTCCTTTGGCTCAAAAAAAATACTCTCTTCTATTATTTATATAATCCAATAATTTTTCGCCTTCCAAAACTTCCGCCGCAAAATCATCCAACTCATTATATATTCTAAAATCAAAATTATTATTTTGTGAAATTTCCACATCAGACGCTTTTACAAAAGTCGAATTTTCATCTGGCTGAATTGGACTTTTTCACTCCATAAACTTTATCTTTTTCATTCATCTTAAAAACTCTGCTACTAAAAATGTATTAAAATATATTCAATACACTAGAATGTTGCTGCTTCAACGAACATACTTTTGATAAAAAATATCTACTCGTATTTGTTTTTGCTCTCCACAGCCGTAAATTCCCGACTAGCCATCGGTACATATAATATATTCTGTTTCACTAAATTGTAGCATTCTCCTTCTTTTTTTATTTAGAATATATTATTTATTATGCTAAAATCTTATAATTTTTCAGCATTTTTTTAGATTAAGACTAGCGTTAAAAATCTCTATCCATTTCAATTCCACAACAGCTACATTTATAAATTCTATCTTTTTAATTTCAAATCTTGCTTCTTATGTCCACAATTACTACATAATTTAGAACTTGGATAAAATGTGCTTACAATTCTTAATTCAATATTGTTTTTCTTTGCATTTATTCAAAAGTTTTGTTCTAAATTCATAAAATTTTTGTTGTGAAATTGCCTTTGACAAATGCCTATTTTTTTCATCATATTAGAAACTTTCAAATCTTCTATTGTTATACATTTTTAACTTGGTTTTTGTTAACATATTAACAACTTTATTAATATAATCATTTCTAATACAATTTAATTTAAAAAAACAATTTAGCTATTACTAATTTTTTTGTTTTTTTGAAAATTTTTTTACATTCATAAAGATTTTTTTCCATTTTTTTGCAAGACAAATATTTCCTTGATTTTTTCTTTGCTCTCTTTTTAGTTTTTTTCAATTTTTTTCTAACTTTAAAAGTTTTATTAATATTCTTAAAAACTTGTCCATCAGAACAAATTGCAAAAATCTTTTATTCTAAATCAATTCCTATTCCTTCTTTAGTTTCCAATTTTTTTGAAATTGAATTTTTAATTTCTTTTTTTCATTTCTAAAATAAGCGACAAAAAGTACCGATCACCTTCTTTTGAAATTGTAGCACTTTTTTTATACTTGCATTTTTTTAGGAATATATCCATATTCTTTTTAATCTTACAAATTTTAAAGTGGGAATTTTTATTTTTATGTCTATAAAATTCAAAAATCAGTTTTTATTATTTTTTTAAAAAAATAACATTTTTTGATTATTATGACTTTTCTTTTTAAATTTTTGGAAAATTTGATATTTTGTTAAAAATCTTTTAAATGCTTTTTCACTATTCATTATAGCTTGTTTATTAGATTTTGATGAAACATCTTTTATCCAAGATTTATTAGGATTTTCTTTTATAAAAACATTATTTATATTTTTGAAAAATTCAAATCCTGTAACAAATTTTTTTCTTTTTCGTAAATTTCTTTGTTATATGCTATGTAAAAAAATTATAAAAAAATCTTCCTGTCCCAATAGTTCTGTTAATTTTTTTCAATCTGTTCAGCTGTAGGTTTAATTTCAATTTTTTTATTCCTTTATAATTCTTCATCGTTTTTTTATCTTTTTTTATATTTTCTAAGTCCGTATATTCTACAAGAAAAAAAATATGAATAATCGAAATCAAATCTTCTACAAGTTCTTGCTGTGGTGATAAAGTTTGATTATTTACTACAATAATTTCACTTCCTTTTTGATTTAAGGAAATTATCAAACCAGCTATATCCAAATCTAACAAATCTATCTTCATAAGAAATTAATATCGTTTGTTTTTTTCAGAATATAAAATGGAATTAAATCCTTTTCTATTGTAATTTAACCCACTTCCAATATCTGTTATAATGTTTGAAACAATATAGCCTTTAGCATTAGCATATGTTTTTAAAAATTCTACTTGATTTTTCAAATCATCTTTTTGATTTTGGTTAGAAACACGAGCATATATAATTACATCGTTTACTTGATTTTCAGCATTTTTCTTGTTGAATACCCATAATATTATAATAATCTTCTTCTGTATAATATCTTCTGTTTGTTGGGGTTCTCCGTGCTTTTAATATGCCTTCTCTATCCCATCTTTGCAATGTATTTACACTTCTTCCTATCATTTTACCAAATTCATTTGGCTTATATATTTTATTCATATCAATATGATAACATACTTTTTAATATTTATCAACACATTTTAAAAAAACTATTTTTTTATCTCCTTTCCCTATTCGTTACTTGCTTTATCATTATCCTTATCTTTTTTTTCAATTGATTGCGCTATAAATTTAAGATTTGAAATATTTTCAAATTTTGCCAATTTTTTTAATTTTTCTTTATTTTCAGCCGATAATTTTGAAGCATCAATATATTTATCAAAATATCTGTCGTAACTGCTATAAAGTTTTTTTAATCTTTTCAAACTCGATTTAGAACCCGCAGCCGCTTTTTTTTCAATTTTTCCTTCCGCAGCACGGCTATCCAAAATATTTTCCAAATTTTGGTACTCTTTGTCTACAAGAAGTGCCATTTCACCACTTGACATTTTTTTATAATCATCTTTTGTTCTAGAATCTCCAATGCTATATAAATAGTCATAAACTGAGTTCACATTCTGGTCAATTGTTTCAGCATTTTTTTCGCCTTCCAAATATGTATTCATATTCAGATTAAAAGTTTCAAGTATTAAATATGTATTTGTATAAGTGTAAGACTGCATATCTCCCACATCTTGCAAAAAGTTTCCAAATGCTTTTTTCAAAAATTTTGGATATTCTACAACATAATCGCTGTAATAAGCGTACATTGATCTAAAGTCCGATCTTCTATTCCCAGTTAGCCTTGCGAATTCCTTGTCAAAATAACCTCTGTTTTCGCCATACAAATTTCTCATTATTTCCGCATAAACTTTATTCATCAAAGCCGTATTATCAGCCGCAACCAAAGGTGCTCCATTAAAATATTTGTCAAAAATTTTCTTTTGATATACATTTCCAGCATCAATCATTTCTTGATTAGTCACAGAAAATCCTATATTTGCAAGACTTAAAGAAATTATTGCCAGTGCTATTTTTTTTATCATTTTTTTCTTTTCCTTTCAAATTTCAAAATTTTAAAATTTATTTATATAATTTTTCAGACAATCTAGCGTGAATTTTTTCTAAAAATTTCCACACTATATTCTTCTTCGTTCCAAATTTCTTCTGATTTTTATCGCCTGTGAAATAAAGCATCATAAGTCCATTTGAAATAACTTTTACACCTTTTTGCCTATACTTTTTCATAAGCACAGTTTCTTCAGGATTATAGACAATGTCAACTACGGCATTTGTATCAATTAAATTTGTGTCATTTAATGGACAGTCATTTATATTCGGATACATTCCCACAGGTGTACAATTTACGATTAACTCAATATTTTTAAGTCCTGAAACTGCTGAATAGTGAATCAATCTATCTTTAGTTCTCACTTTAAACGAATCATTTTCTTCAATTGTAGCAAGATAGATACTTTCAGCACCACTGTCAATCAAAACATTGTAAATTGCCTTAGAAGCACCACCAGTTCCAAGTACCAAAACTTTTTTCCCTTCTACATCAATATTATTAATTTTTCAAAGTTTTTAAAAATCCAAAATAATCAGAATTATCTCCAATTAATTTCCCATCTTTACAAGTGATTGTATTCACAGCTCCAATTTGTTTTTGCAATTTTAGAAACTTCGTCCAAATATTTAATCACTTCCACTTTATATGGAATTGTGACATTTATCCCATTAAATTTTTCCACTTTTTTTATCTCTTCCATCAATTGAGCAATCTCGTCAATTTGTCTTTCAATCATTTTATAACTTGCACTTTTTCCCAGTTAATTCAAAAAAATCTCATGAATTTCTTTTAGAATAACTGTGACCTAATTTTTTTCTCCCAAAAAGTCCATATTTTTTTCCATTTTTATCTCACTTTCCAAATTTTTCGTCTTTTTATTTTGTCAATTATAACACATTTTTAAATTTTTTTCGATTAATTATTTTTTTAAATAAATTTAATTTAAAAATCAAATTCATTTCTTCTTCGCTCAGTTCTCTATATTCTCCCAATTTCAAGTCTTGAAGTAAAAGTTTTTCCCATTTTAACCCTTTTTCAAATATAAAACTTCGTTTTCAACAAACTTAAACATCCTCTTAACTTGATGAAACTTCCCTTCCGAAATCGTTATAAATACCGAATTTACTTCATTTGTATTTATATTTATATCTATATTTTTATTTTTATCTTTAACTTTATCTTTATCAATAATTTCGATTTTTGCCTTTTTTGTCACAAAATTTTCTTCCAATTTTATTCCATTTTCCAAAATTTCCTTTTTTTCAATTGTCAAAGGTTCTTTTAACTCCACATAATATTTTTTGTCAACATGCTTTTTTTCGGCGAGGTAAGTTATGTGCCAAAACTCCGTCATTTGTGAGCAAAAGCAAACCTTCCGTGTCAATGTCCAGTCTTCCAACTGGAAAAACTTTATAATTTTTATATTTTTCACAAAGTAAATCAATCACAGTTTTATGTTTACCATCTTCTGTTGCGCTAATAACTCCACTTGGTTTATTCATCATTATATAAACAAAAAGGTTTATAAGTAATTTTTTTCACCTTCAATTTTCACATTATCTTTAATCTCGTCAATTTGAATTTTTGCATCTTTTACGATTTTTTTCATTGACTGTTATTTTTCCCTTTTTTTCAAAATAATTTTTGACTTCTTTTCTTGTCCCTATTCCAGAATTTTGCCAAAAAAATTTATCTAATCTCATATTTTTATTTTTTTATCCTTTTTTTAAATAAATAAATTAAATCAAATTAAATATTTTTACTGATTTAATTGTAAATTATAAACTTTGTAATTTCCCAATATTTGCAAATAATTTGATTTTTTTCCCTAATCTTTTTCAAGTGCCATTTTTACATTTTCATTTTTTTAATGTTCCTTCAAAGTCAATGTAAAAATAATATTCCCATGGCTTACTTTCACGAGGTCGAGATTTTTAAATTTACCATATTTAAATGATATTCATAAAAATTTGAAGCAGTTCCACAAGTGCTCCAGACTTATCATTTACACTTGTTACAATACTAATTTTTATTACTTTTGTCAAGCACAATGTCCTCATTTGAAATGACAAAAAAATCTCGTATAATTTTTCTTTTTCATTATTAATATTTTTCACATAAAATTTCTAAATCATACATTTCTTTAGTTTTTTTATTCGCAATACAAGCATTTTTCAATATTTTTTTGCATTCTGAAACAAATTTCGCTCCAATCGCCGTATTCGACATTTTTATTAAGTTTCCAGTCATGTTTAGCCAAAAACTCCGAGCATTGCATAAATGCCTGTTCATGTGAATAAATATTTTTTTATATCCTCAATTTTACTACCTTTTATTCCAAGCAAATTATGCGAAATTTTTATGCTGAACTTCTCAATTATATGAATACTTTTTTTATTAATCAAATCAATACTATCCCGCACTTCTCCCACAATCGAATTTTTCAATCGGTAAAATTGCAATATCAATTTTTTTACTATTTACCGCTTCCACCAAATCTTTATGACTTTTTAAAATTAAAAAAATATTTTTATTATTTTTCCAAATCTTTTTCATCAAATTTTTTTATTATTTTTTTCAGTAAATTAATTAAAACTTCATACGCATAAGACCCTGGAACTCCAGTATATCCTATCTTTTTGTCAAAAAAATCCAAATCATTTATATATTTTGTACTAATTCCAATTTTAAATTTTTTTGATATTCTTTACTGAATTCATTATATCTTTAAAAAAATTATTTTTTTATATAGTGAGAAAGTTCCGCATTTTTTACTTTCTTCAAATTTTTTACAACAACTTCCTTTTCCCTAACTTCATCAAAAATTTTTTTCCCAGTCTGCTTTTTAAACTGTGCAACTTCTTGAACAATCGTAAGTCTTTCCTCCAGAAGTTCCACTAATTTGCTATCAATTTCATCAATTCTGTCTCTAATTTCACCCAAATCAAGCCTTTTATTTATTCCCATTGATTTTTCTCCCTCGCAATAATTTAAATTTTTTATTTATTATACCACAATTTTCCTCTGAATCTCCCACGACTAAAGTCGCAGGGTTCTAAAATCTTTAAAAATATTCAAAAATTTTCTAAGAAGTTTGATAGTCCTATGCTATCCTTATTCTTTTAGGCGTGTCCAGTTCACCTCTATTGTATAGGATACTTAAATCCACAACTTTACTTTTTCTTAAAATATTTAATGCTCCATTACAGTCTGCATTTATGAGTTTACCTGCACCTGTTTGATATAGTCCTCTTTTTATTCTTTTTCCACTGAATATATATTTTTTTGATTTTTCTTTATCATATATTGAATTTCATCTCCATCAAAAGAAACTTGCTTTTTGATGTATAACTTTCTTCTTGTAGCTTAAATTCTATTCCATATAGTTTACATAGATATATTAATTTATCTCTTAATTTTTCCATATGGTATATTCACAAAGTTTTGATTATTTATACTCCCTATATTTGATTTTTCTTTGAAAATTCTCGTTATATCCTAGAACTATTCTTCCTATATCATTATTAAGACAATAATTTACAATTATCCTTGCTGATTTTGAAAGATAATCATTTATACGATTATTTCTCCTTCTAGCTATTCTCTTTTGCCTTAATGTTGTCCGCTTAATCTTTTGCTTATCTTTAATGCTTTGCAATTTTGCATTTATCTTATTATAGTATTGATTTATTGATTTTAATTTTCTACCATCTATTATGAATGAAACTCCAGCATTTGTAACACAAGTACAAAGATTATCTATACCTAAATCAATTCCTAGTGCATTGTTTTCATTTAATTCCCTTTGAACTTCTTTTTACTTCATAAGTATATTGAATTTCAAAGTACCTAGAATGTTGTTTTTGGTATTATTCTAATCTCTTTTATCTTCTTGTCTTTTAATACAGGTGGCAACTTAATTTTAACTTCCTGATGAGTTTTCTTAAACAAATTTGAATAAGGAACTATCAGAATATCATCTTTTAATCTAACAAAACCTATAACAAGAGTTGTAAATCCATCTTTAGCAAGATATTTAGGTAATTTTATTTTCTTATTATCATATTGACTATTTTTAGCAAGTTTTAAAAGTCCAAAAAATGATTTGAAACTTCCGTCTACTTCTTTTTAGAATTTGTTGAGCCATATTAGAATTTAACTTCTTATAGTTCTCACTGTTTTTTTAAGTATTTTATAGTTTTTCATTATAACTTAAATACTTTTTTTCTTATTAAAATAATACTGTCTAATATTATATATAGCTTCATTAGTTAAGTTCTTGGCTACATGAGATAAATATTTTAAATTTCTAAACTCCTTTTTGCTAAGATGTTTTACCTGTTGTTTTAAAGTTAAATACATAGATATCACCTCCTTTTCATCAGAGATATTATACCATGTATTCTATATTTTATCTGTCAAAAAAAGTAATATTTTTTTATTTATTTATTTTTTTAAATATTTTTTTAAAGTTTTTAAAACCCCACAACAGTGGGAAGCGTCGTTCACATAAGTTCGCTACTACTTATGCAGTTCTCATGGCATATATACTCCTTAATAAATTAAGGAGATTAGCCTTGAACTTCTTGTTATCTCTAACAAGCACAGACTATATCTTATCCATATCCTATTTCAAGGACTTAGGCGAAACCACTTCCAATACCAATCGCTTGTATTGTACTCCCCTCACGAGGGATAGTCGTTGAACTTTCCTTTTCAGGATTAGCTGCTGATTGTCTATTATCATAATGTTTAGGATTTAACCTTGCACCATCTAGTATATTTTTTCTGCTTTCGCTACCTTCACACTTATACCATATTTGAACGAAGGTATTATGTTGTGGTTATACTAGCTTTAAGAGTTCCCAGCAATTCAGTTTCTTTATTGCACGGTTTTACTCCGTGTCTACATACAAGTTTCCCTATATGCTTACTAAAATTTTCGTACAATTCATCTTACGACTAAAGTCGCGAGTGTTCTTGTACTATTTAATAAAATAAAAAAAAATGACTACCAAACAGCAAATCATTTCTAAAAATCTATATTGGAGGCGACAACCAGATTCGAACTGGTGTAAACGGTTTTGCAGACCGCTGCCTAAGCCCCTCGACCATGTCGCCGAAACTTTTCAAAATTGGTGCCCGAGGCCGGAGTCGAACCGGCACGATATAAAATCGACGGATTTTGAGTCCGTTGCGTCTACCAATTTCACCACTCGGGCAAATTTAAATTACTTGATTATTATAATATATTTTTTCAATTTTGTCAACACATTTTTTATAATTTTTTATAAAATTTACAAGTTTTTCAAGATATTCTATAAAATTCTGTTTTAAATTAAAAGGCAATCACTTTTTAAACAATTACCTTTTTATTTTTTTATTTTTTTATTTTTTTAACTTTTATTTTCAATTAATTTTTTTAAAATATTAATTTTTAATATTTAAAATTATCTTTTGTTATTTTTCAGAACACCTTTTTTTCTGTCAAATCATGATTTTTTTCTATAAAAATCCCATTCTTCCACTTCTTTTCCATCTTTTAAATTTACAGATTCCATATTCATTTCCATCTTTATCTTTCACTATGACTGACTCTCCACCTTGTTTTATGCAATACACCGAAGCAGGATTAGGCATTCCAATCATTTTTTTGCTCTGGAAAATCTTCATCTAAATTTTTTTATTATTATTTTTTTATCATTTCTATTTTTTTAATTGAAATATTTTTGCTCTGCTCTCACTGGCTTTTTCACTTTCCTGCTCATATCTTTACTATGCGCTTCCAACGACATTGATAACAAACCAATCAATAAAATTCCAAATATTTTTTTCATAATTTTTTTCTCCTAGTTTAACTTTTTTTAGCTTAACTTTTTAAATATAATAATTATAAAAAGAACAAGGAGTAAAAACTCCTTGTTTTGAAATGTTTTTTACTTAATTTTAAATAAATTTATTATTCTTCAATTGAACCATGATCAGTACTTTTTTAATGTACAACTTTTATCTTTTCCATTTTCTGTATAAACAGCTTCATTTCCTTTCATATGAATTGAAACATTTCCGTCAGAATATTTTTCTCCACTGGCAGCTACTGATGAACTTAAGTTATAAATATTTCCATAACCATTAGCTAATTTTACTTTGTCTGTTGAAACATTTTCAACTGTTACATCTTGATAACCATCACAGCTAAATTTTCTTAATAAATTTTTACTTGAAGTTTGATCTTTATTTGAATTTGTGTCGCTTGTCATATTACAGCTTTCATCGCTTCCTTTTGCTGTAAATACAGCTTCATTTCCTTTTATTTGAATAGAAACTCCGTTTCCTGAATACAATTCTCCACTAGCAGATCTTGTCAATTTCAAATTGTAAACTTTTCCGCTGTCATCTGTCAATCTAACTTTATTTGTAGAAAGATTTTCAACTGTCACACTTTTGCTGCTGCAGCTAAATTTTCTTACCAAATTTTTAGAAGTTACTGCAGTTTTGCTTGTTGTTTTTCTTAAAGATCTTGATGTAGCTGAATACCCGATAGAAGCAATAGCCATTACTCCAATTAAAGTTGCCAAAAATCATTTTTTTGTTGATTTCATAATATTTCCTCGCTTTTTCTTCAATTTTATTTTTTTGAATTTTTTTGAAAATTTTTTTAAATATCTTACCTCCAAATTTCAGTATGAGTATACTCCACTTTACTTTGTTTACAATATTTAATTGATTATAATTTTAATAGTTTTTTTCAATATAAAAAAATCATATAATTTTTAAAATTTCTGTTTTTTTCAAAAATCTTTTTAAAATCTTATTTATTCTGGTCTTGTAAGCATTCCAACACACTCAATATGCGCCGTTTGAGGAAACATATCCACCGCAGTAATTTTTTCCAATTTATACCCTTTTTCAATCAAAAATTTACTATCTCTAGCAAAAGTTGCTGGATTACAAGAAATGTAAACAATTTTTTCAATTTTATTTTTCACAACGCTTCTAAGTGCTTTTTCATCAATTCCTCTTCTAGGCGGGTCAAAAATTATTCCACTAATTTTCTCTTTTTTCAAAATTTCTGGTAAAACTTTTTCAACTTTTCCATTTAATAAACTCACATGCTTCAATCCATTTTCTTCAATAGTCATATTCCCTGCAACAACCGAACTTTCAACACTTTCAATACCAATTACTTTTTCCACATCTTTAGAAAGTATCATCGCAATTGTCCCAGTCCCAGAAAACGCATCAATCACGGTTCCTTTTTTATTTTCTCCAAAATATTCAATCGCTTTGTCATACAATTTTATCGCCTGTCTTTTATTAATTTGAAAAAATGAATCTGGATAAATCTTAAATTTTATTCCTTCAATTTCCTCTTCTAAATAACTTTCACCAAAAATATGTCTACTTTCATCACCTAAAATCACATTATTCTGCTCTTTTTTTACTGAAATATAAACTGATTTTACTTCTTCGTTTTCTTCATACATTTTTTCTAAAACTTTAACTAAATTTTTTTATATTGCGAAGTTTTTATTCACAACAACAACAATCATAATATCGTTTTTTTCGTTATTTCTAACCATTATATGCTTCAAAAATCCGCTATTATTGACTTCATTGTAAACTTTAAATTCATTTTTCGTTCCATTAAAACTGTTTATTTCTTCCAAAAATTTATTTATTATTTTATCAGCAATTTCTGAACGCAACAGATTTTCCTTCGCTGTAAAAACATCATGAGATCTTCTCGAATAAAATCCTGTCATAATTTTTCCATTTTTTTTATAAATCGGCTCTGCTGTCTTATTCCGATAATTTTTTTTATGTTCACTCGCAATTATATTTTCCAAAATAACTTCTTCAAGATTTATCCCACCAATTTTTGTCAAGACCTCTTTCAACATCTCATTTTTATACTCTAGCTGCTTCTCATATTTAAGCATTCCAAAATCACATCCGTCAAAATCTTCAAAACTAACTTTTGACAAATCTTCAACTCTGTCCTTCGAAGGCTCAATAATCCGTGTAATAAGTCCTCTCCCGTAAGTTTTTTTCAAAGAAATTATCTCAATTTCAAGTCTATCTCCAGGCACACTCATCGGCACAAAAATCGCAAAACCATCAACTCGCCCTATTCCTTCGCCACCAAACACAATTTTTTCAATCTCAATTTCTACTTTTTGCCCAATTTCAAATTTATTTATCATTCCCTAATTTTTCTCCTAATTTTATAAATCATTTCTTCAATTCCAAAATAGTTACTTTAAAATTTCTTGCTATTTATTCAAATACTCCAAAATATTTTTTAATTGCAATCCAATTCCATATTTTATTGCTTCTTCATCTACATTAAATTTTGGATGATGTAAATCATAAACCATATCTTTTGCTTCATTTCTTGTCCCTAATCTGAAAAAACATCCTGGAATTTCATTCAAGAAATAACTCACATCTTCAACATCCATTCTAGCTTCTTTAATTGTTTCAAGTGCATCTTTCCCAAACAAATCAACAATATTTTTAGCAACAAAATCTGTCATTTCCTCATTATTTATTACAGGTGCGTAACCGAGTCTTATACTAACTTCAGCTTTTCCTCCAAGACTTTCCACAAAAATTGGTAAATCCCTCTCAATTGTCTCTTTTATAAAAAGTCTAGTCTCGTTTGAAAGAGTTCTAATTGTTCCAAGCATCTCAACTTTGTCACAGACAATATTATTCGTCTCTCCACCTTTAAATGATCCAATCGTAATAACCGCACCCTCTCTAGGATCAATTCTTCTACTCACAATTGACTGAAAAAATTCCAAAACTTTTGCTCCAATCAATATCGCATCAACCCCTTTATGTGGTAACGCCGCATGAGCTGAAACTCCATGAATAGTAGCTTTCAATTGCGCTGAACAAGCATGAGCCTTTCCAACTTTCACTCCAATTTTTCCAGTTGGAATTTCAGGTGCCATATGAAGTGCAAAAAACGCATCAATTTTTCTGTCAGCACCTTTACTATTTTTCTCTTTATCCTCAAAATCACTATTCCCAGCAGATCTTTTTTCAAATTTCAAAGCACCACCTTTTATCATTCTATCAGCGCCACCATCGGTTTCCTCTGCAGGTTGAAAGAAAAATCTCACAGTTCCATTCCATTTATCCTTATTTTCTGCCAAAACTTTTGCAACTCCCAATTGAATAGTTGTATGGGTATCATGCCCACAAGCGTGCATTTTTCCAAGATTTTTCGATTTATACTCCACATCATTTTCCTCAAAAATCGGCAATGCATCAATATCTGCCCTCGTCGCAACAGTATGATTTTTACCATTTTTCTCATCATTATAAATTGTCGCAACCACACCAGTATTTATAATCTCAAAAAATTCAATATTGTTTTTTGCCAAAAATTCCTTAATTAGTTTACTTGTTTCAAATTCTTCATCACCCAGTTCAGGATTCATATGTATAGTTCTTCTAATTTTCACCATTTCATCATAAATTTTATCGACATTTTCTTTTTATAAATTTATTTAATTCTTGTGAATTCATCATTATCACTTCTTTCTCTTTTTGTTTCCTATATTATATTTGAAAAAAATCGAATAAAATCAATGTTTATTTGATTAATGACTAAATAAACTTTTTTTCAAAAAAATTGTATATTAAAACCAAACTTAAAAGCTATGGCTATTTACTTAAAAACCCTAAATTTTTACCATTTCATTAGTTTAATTTCAAATTGATTCGAATATATTTTTAAAAAAATAAAAATAATTATAAAAAGCACCAAGAAATTTTTTTCTCAGTGCTTTATTTTTTTATCTTTAAATTTAATAATAATCTATATTTATAATATTTTTTTAGTTTAAAAAAATTCATTTAATTTACACAATTTATCCAATTTTTCCCCTTTACAAACGCTCCTATTTTTAACAATTAACATTATAACAATCAAAGCCACTATTATAGCTGGTCCCGATGGAATATTGAAAAATATGAGAATAATAATCCAAACAATATTCCTAAAAATGAGAATAATATTGACAAATATATTATTACACTGTATTTTCTTGCGATAATTGCCGCTGTTGCTTGTGGTATTGTTAAAATTGAGATTATTAGAATAATTCCAATTGTTTTTTTATATTTATAATAATCGCTGATGAAATTATTATAATCATAAAATAATTTACAAACTTGACTGGTACGCCATATAATTTATAAAAATTTTCATCAAAACTTGAATAAACTATTGCTTTGTAGAAAATTACGAAAAAAATATGATTGTAATAATGTCTAAAATTAATAGCGAAATTATATTTGTGCTATTTGACAACAAAATATTTCCAAAAAGATAAGTTGACATATCTGCTTGATAGCCTGGCGTCATAAAAGAAAATATAATTCCAATCGCCATTCCAAATGACATCATTATTCCAATTCCTAAATCGCCGTTTACACCAAAAAAAATCTTTTTAGTATAAGTATCAATACTCCCGATAATATTGAAAATATTAATCCAAAAATCAATGGATCATTTAGTGGCAATTTGAAAAAATATATTAAATATACTCCAATTCCGATTCCACCATATGAAGCGTGACTGATACTCGACGATATGAACACCATTTTTTTTGTTTACTATGTAAGTTCCTATTATTCCACAACAAATGCTTGATAAAATCCCTACAATAAGAGCATTTCTCATGAAAGCATAGTTAAAAAAATTTCTAAAAATTCCATTTTTTTCTCCCATTCTTTATGCATTTCCTTTTTTTGTAAAAAAATATTAATATTTTTTTATGATTTATTAATTTTACTGTATTCTTACTATTTTTTTGAAAAAAATTTATATTTTTTTAATAATCGTTAGCTAAAAATCTAAATTTTATGATTATGAACATGCCTGTGAGCAAATTCACTCTTGAAAAAAATTCATTTTTTTATCTTCAAAAAAATACGAATTTCTTCTTCCACAATAAAAAAATCGAATCGACATAACAGCACAATTTATCCAGTTCATGCGAAATTACAACAATCGTAGAATCCGATAATTGTTTTATTTTCTCATACAACTCAAACTCAAATTTTTTATCCAAAAAAGATTCAGGCTCATCTAAAAACAAAATCTCTGGTGACGATATCAAAGCTCTCGCAATCAAGGCCCTCTGCAACTGACCTCCAGATACTTCGCTAATTAACTTATCTTTTAATTTTTCAATCCCAAATTCAACAAGCAAATCATTTGTCTTTTTTCTATCTTCTGCACTAAATTTTTTAAATAAATTCGACTTTTTTGTAAGTCCTGAAATCACTAAATCAAAAATATTAATCGGAAAAGAAGTATCAAACTCTCTAATTTGTGGCAAATACCCAATTTTATTCTTGTCAACATAGTAATTTATTTCTCCAGATTTTTTCTTCAAAAAACCAAGCATCAGTTTTACCAAAGTCGACTTTCCACCACCATTTCTCCCAATTATCGCAACATTTTTCCCTTTATAAATATCTAGCGAAACATCGCTCAAAAATAGCATCTTTTCCATAATTAAAATTCAAATTTTTTTACTGATACTAACTTTTTGTTATTTTGCTTATTATTCTGCATCTTTTCCCCTTAATTTTGTAACTCTATTTATTAATTACACAAAAACAATTATTGTAAACTATCCACAAATTTTTCTCAAATTTTTCAAAAACATTTTTCTTCATCTGTATTAAATGTTACAATTTTTTTGCATTTGGAATTTCTTTTTGCAATAATGTCAATGCTTTGTTTTTGGAAATTGAGGTTGCACTAAAATAGTTGAAATTCCATGTTCTTTTGCTTCACTTATTATCTCTTGAATTTGCTTAGCTGATGGTTCTTTACCTTCAGATTCAATCGCTTCTTCTTCAATTCCAGTCCCTTTCAAGAAATATTCCAAAGCTGGATGGTAAATCATAAATTCTTTTTTTGTTTTTTTAGACATTTTTTCTGAAATTTCTTTTTTAAATCCATCCAATTCTTTTATAAAGTCATTGTAATTTTTTTCTCAAATTTATCTTTTTGATTCGGATAAGTTTCAACCAATTTATTTTTTATATTTTCTGCAACTTTCGGCATCATTTCCAATGAAAACCAAACATGCGGATCAAACTTCCCATTGTGTTCATGCTCATCGTGATGATGTCCACCATGTTCGTCGTGATCATGATCTTCCAAAAACAAATGTGGATCAATTCCATTTAAAACATTCAAAACCTTATTTTTTTATCATTAATCGTACTTGTAATTTTTTCTTCAAAATTTAAAGCATCATATGTAAAAAATAATTTAGATTTTTCAAGTTTTATCAAGTCATCTGTTTTTGGCTCAAACAATTCGTGATTCATATTCGGCTGAATTACAGAAATCACATTATACTCATTTCCTGCTATTCTTTGAACTATCCATTTTAATGGTGGAACACTCGCAACCAAAGTTTCTTTTTCTGCATTTTGTGATGAAATTTTTTTGTGAACTAGCTGAATTTTTTTCCCATTCTCTGACTTATTCCCACACGAAATAAGTGCCATTCCTGCTAAAAATACAATTATCATTTTTTTCATTTTTATTGCCTCCTCATTATAATAAAATCTCATAAATCTGTAGATTCAATTTTACTATAAAATGGTATCAAAGTCAACAAAATTACATATGAATACTTGTTTAGATGTGTATGAATAACCCTTTTCACGATTAATTTCCTTTTCTTAATCTCGACACAACCTCCATATGTGGCGTAACTGGAAACATATCAACCGTAACCATTTTCACTAATTCATACCCATTTTCCTGTAAAACCTTCAAATCTATATTAAATGTTTTTTTGGATTACAAGATACATAAATTATATCCTTTACATCATATTTCAGTAATTTATTAAGCGTCTTTTTCACCAACACCTGCACGAGGTGGATCCAAAATTATAATATCTGGCTTGATTCCATTTTTTATCAAACTCATCTAATTTTTTTCAAAAAAACATCTCCTGCGATAAAATGTGCATTTTCGATACCATTCAATTTTGTATTTTCATTTGCTTTTTCAACAGCTTCTTCCACAAGCTCAATTCCATAAACTTGTTTTGCCTTTTTGGAAACAATTTGCCCAATCGTACCTGTTCCACTGAATAAATCGAAAACAACCGAATTATGAATGTTTTTCCCCTTCAATTTCATCTAAATAATCCAATACTTTTTCCGTATAATTTTTGCCACTGTTTTTTTGAATTTGTTTGAAAAAAACTGTACGGACTAATTTTAAATTTTAATCCTAAAATTTCTTCTTCCAAATCTCTTTTTTTCCAAAAAGAATTTCCTCACTTTCAGAAACAACCGAATCAGAAAAATTATCATTAAATGTATGTAAAAATTCCCTGTTATTTTAAAACCCATTTTCAAGCTCCAAAGCCAACAATCCTTCAACTAAACCTTTTTGAAATTCCAATTTTTTTCTCATCTTCAATTTGAGTTGTCGTAACCATATTTACTAAAATTTGTTTCGTAAAATCCGCTTTTCTAATAACCAAATTCCTAAAAAAGCCAATATGATCCAATCTATGATAAAAAAATCCAGCCCTGTCGCTTTTGAAAATTCATTACAAAAAACATAAATTTTATTAAAGTTATCATCCATCAATTTTCAATCCGTCTACTTCAACAATATCATGAAAAACTGTTTTTGTTTATGAAGTCCCAAAAATCATAGGCCCATCTTTTCACAGCATTTCCGTAGCTAAATTCCATTTTTATTTCGATATTTTTTTCTACTTCGACACTTCTAACCGGCTCTTCAAAAGTAAAATCATATTTTGCAATTTTCTTCACTTCTTTTTCAATGTTAGAATTTTTTATCGCAAGTTGCTCATCGTATGAATAATACTGATAGTTACAACCACCATTTTGTCTAGCAATTTCGTCATAAATCGCATTTTTTTCTTCCTGCAAAATCAATAATTTCACATCGAATCAATTCATATTTTCTTCTTCTCTTCACAAAAATTCCTTCAACAATTTGCCCTTCAGCTGCATTTATATTTGGAAAAATACGATTTTCGTCATCTCCATAAAAACCGTACGCACGACCTTTCGTATTAAGTCCTGCTATTTTTCAGCTGTATTTTTATCACCTTTTCTTAAAACTTTTTTTCTCTTTATTTTTCCATTCCATCTCCATTTTTTCCCATAAAAATTTTTTCACTTTAATTAAAAAAATAAATTTGGTAATCCCATCATTTATACAAGATTACCAAACAAATTTTCTAAAATTTCAAAAATTAATTTCTATTTTTATTTAGATTCAATATATTTTTTCAATCTCGCAATCGCTTCTTCCAATACAGGCAAGTCATGCACAATCGAAAATCTCAAATATCCTTCCACTTGGAATGTAACCCTCAGGAACTATCGCCAATTCTGTTTTTTTCCAATAAATCCAAGACAAAATCAAAAAGAATCCACATCTTTAAACTTATCAATTGTTTTTATATGTCGCAAACACATAAAATGCTCCTTTAGGCTTTCAAGCACTTAAATCCTAATTTTTCCAATTCTTCCACAAAATAGTAAACTCTTTTTTTGTAAATTTCTGATAATTCAGTCGTGTCTGAACAGTAATCTAATGCTGCAATTGCTCCATATTGTGACAATGTCGAAGCACTTGTAACTGTATATTGGCTAATTTTTTTCACTTGTGACTGTAAATTTTCACTAGCAATCGTATAACCTAATCTGTATCCTGTCATCGAATGTGATTTTTGAAAAACCATTAACAACTATCAATTGCTCCTTCAAAAATATCGCTATATTTTTGCAAACGAAGTGAATTTTTTTCAAATGCAATTTGAGCATAGATTTCATCACTCAAAAGATAAATTTCTTTATCCTTCAAAAAAATTCAACAATTTTTTTATCATTTCTTCCTCTGGAAGCGTTATTCCTGAAGGATTATTTGGATAAGTCAAAATTATTAATTTAGTTTTTTTCTGTAACATATTTTTTTCCAAGATTTTTTTCAGTCAAAACAAAATTATTTTTCTTCTAAATCCATAAAAAAATTGTTTTTAGCTTGTGAAACTGTAATTAATGGCTCATACCCAACATATGCTGGTGTTGGAATAAGAACTTCATCCCCTTTTGCCAAAATTGTTTTAAGCGTAGAAGATAATCCTTCAGTCGAACCAACTGTAACTAAAACATTATCTTTTTTATAATTTCCACCAAAAAGTTTCATTATAGAATTTTTGCAATTTTTTTCTCTTAATTCTGGAATCCCACCTACTGGCGAATATTTTATAGGACTATTTAACGCATGATACGCAACTGCTTCTTTCACCTTTTGCGGTGCATCTGTATCTGGCTCTCCAATTGTCATATTTATAACATTTTTATAAGCCGACAATCTTTCGTGAATTTTTCTTATATCTGATATTTCTATTCCTTTTATTATTGGATCTATATACATTTATTTACTTCCTTTCTTGATTTTTTTATTTAGTTTTTGTTGCTTTTAGTTTTTGGAATTACAATAACTTTCTTTTCCTTTGCTTTTTACATCCTCTTTTTAACTTTCACAGCTTTTTGGTGTTTTTTGTTGTAGCTGGTGTCGATGTTGCAGGTGTTGTAGTAACTGTTGCATTTTTTTAAATTTGTATTTATCACTTTTACTTCATTTTTTTACTTTTTTTGTTGCATTTTTTTGTCTTTTTCTTTTGTACCATTAACATTTTTTTGAACTTCTTCATTTTTCACTTTAACAGCTGCTTTTCGTATCATTTACTTTTTGTATTTCCTACATCTATTTTTTTCTTGCACTTTATCTTTTATAGTATTTTTTTGCATCATTTTTTTGTATCATTTGTAGTTGATTTTTGAAGTATCATTCTGAGTTTTTGGTATCATTTTTATTTTTATTTGGTGTTTCCACTTTTGTTTAAAAAGTTCAATAGCTTTTGAATTTTTATCTCGTCATCAACTTTACTCGAATTTGAACTATTATTTTGATTACTAATTTTTACATCATTTTTTTGTTTTTAAAAAGTGCTCTTGTAATCTGATAATTGATTAATCACATTTTGTAATTTTTTTATTAAACGCTTGAATTGAAAGATCTTTTCAAATATTGCTTTTCAATCGTATACAAAACTATCGTTTCTTTTTTGCTTGAAGTCCATTGACCTCTATTTTTTACAGATTTTATCGCCTCACTTGAAATTTGATCAGCTAATTCTTTTCATTGTTTTATTATCAAATCCAGGTCCCGCTCACAACTGAACTTGCCAAATAATTACTCAAAATCTCATACGAATAATTTTTTATCGCTGTTTGCATTGTTAAAATCCCGTCATTTTGAGCTTTTGTTACTGATTCTTGTGTATTTCCCTTAACTTTTGAAGCTACTGCTAATTCGGTATCCAAGTTATAATTTCCAAATATTAAATTTTTTTCATTTCTTTATTTGAAGAAAAAAATATCTTGTGTTCGATTATTCAAATATTGAGCTGAAAAAAACCAGTCATCATCAGTAAAAAAATTGACAATGTTACATATTTTTTTCATTACACTCACCTCTCTATTTCTTAAATTTTTATTAAACTTTTTATTTTTTTATTTTTGTTATATTATATCATATTTTTCAAGATATTTCTATCATTTTTATTGTTGTATTCTTTATAAAAAAATAAAATCTCAAAATCTTGTTATCTATTCAGAAATATGTTAAAATTAAACAATCTTAAATATGAAAAAAATATAATTTTAATGGAGGTCTTATGAAAAAAATTATGGGAAGGACGTTTTAATAAGGAAACTAATAAATTATTAGAAAAAAATTTAATGCGTCGATTACTTTTGATAAAAGAATGTATGAAGAAGATATAACAGGAAGTATCGCTCATAGCAGAATGCTTGCTAAACAAGGAATTATTGGAAAAGATGAGCAAGAACAAATTGAAAAAGGATTGTTGCAAATCAAATCTGAAATTGAAAATGGTACTTTTGAGTTTAAAATTGAGGATGAAGATATTCATATGTCGATTGAGAAAAGATTGACTGAAATAATTGGTGCTGTAGCTGGAAAAATTACATACAGCTAGAAGTAGAAATGACCAAGTTGCTTTGGATGTTAGAATGTACGTTAGAAAAGAAGCTAAAGAAATCAAAAAATTATTGTTTCATTTAGAACATACTTTATTGGAATTGTCTGAAAAATACAAAACTACTATCATTCCAGGATATACACATTTACAAAGAGCTCAACCAATTCTTTTTTCTCATCATTTGATGGCTTATTTTCAAATGTTTAAAAGAGATATTTCTAGAATTGATGATTTTTTAGTAAAGAATTGATGAATTGCCACTTGGAGCTGGAGCTTTGGCAGGAACTACTTTTTAATCTTGATAGACATTTTGTCGCTGAGCAATTAGGATTCTCAAAACCAACTGAAAATAGTTTAGATTCTGTAAGTGACAGAGATTTTATCATTGAATTAGCAATGATTATTTCTGTAATTTCAATGCATTTGTCAAGATTTTCTGAAGAAGTTATTATCTGGTGTACTTCAGAATTTTCGTTTATTCAATTAGATGATGCATTTGCAACTGGTTCATCTATCATGCCTCAAAAGAAAAATCCTGATATTGCAGAATTAGTTAGAGGTAAAACAGGTAGAATTTACGGAAATTTAATGGGAATTTTAACTACAATGAAAGCGTTGCCTTTGGCTTATAATAAAGATATGCAAGAAGACAAAGAAGGAATTTTCGATTCGATCGACAACATTAAATTATCTATCGAAATTTTTTATTCAATGCTTGCGACTATTTCTGTAAATGAAGAAAAAATCTTAAAATCTATGAGAGCTGGTTTCTTAAATGCTACAGACGTTGCAGATTATTTAGCAAAACATAATGTTCCATTTAGACAAGCACATAAAATCGTTGGAGAAATCGTTTCTTACTGTGAAAAACAAAAAAATATAGCAATTGACGATATGTCACTTGATGAATTCCACAATTTCTCTAAAGTTTTTTTGGTGATGACATTTTATCAGAAATTACTATTGAAAACTGTGTAAATAAAAAGAAATTCTTTCAGTGGAACTTCTGTAAAAAAATGTTGAAATGCAAATTGAAAATGCTAAGAAATTTTTAGATGTAGAATAATTTTTTTAATCTTAAGATAAAGGGAGTTTCCATTTACTTCCTTTTCTTTTTTAATTTTTCTAAACAAAAAGCAACTTCTTTATTATTAAGAAGTTGCTAAAAAAATAAATTTCAATATTTTTTTAATTTTTTTATAGATAATATTTCTATTTACATTCAAAACTACTTGCCTTATTCTTGTCCCCACCAATATAAGTTGCTACCTTTCGGATATGGACAAAGTGGTTGTTCTTTATTTGGATCTGGATATTCTTTTTCCAGCTTTTTCCGACGATGTAATCTGGAGCAACACCATTTTCTGTCCATTTTTCAAGGGCTGTCAATGCGTCAAAGTTTTTCCATTGCAGGGCCTCCACCACAGTGATTCATTCCAGGAACCATGAATAATCTTGCAAAATTATCAACATTTCCCATATTTTCCACTAATTTTTTATACCAGTCTCTAATATCATTAGCAGAAAATACTGGATCAGATACACCTTCATAAATAATCATTTTCCCACCACGAGCTTTAAATGTCGACAAATCAGTTTTTATCAGCATCATTTAATCCACCAATTTCATTTGTTTTGGCAACATCCTTATCAAAAGTCAAATTCTGTTGATTTCATTCCCAGGTTTTGCAGGTTTCATATAGTAATCACTCAAACTTGACACACCCATCATGAAATTCATTGAATTTGGTGTTCCTGTTTTTGAAGTACCATGTTTCCACATACGCCAACCTCTTGTACTTATTCCCGCATCATAAGGCCAAGACGCATAAACATTTTCGCCTTTACTATTTTTCGCACCATTGAATATTGCATTTAATAACGCAACTTTTTTCTTACCTATTTTTTTCTCAACCATTTCAGGTTTAAAGTCACATTTTTCCCAATTATTTATAATTCCATCCTTCAATCCATCTTTAGTGTCGCATCTGTCAAGCACACCTTGAGCAACAACATCCAAATCTTCTTGCGTCAAAGCATCTGCAACTATTTTGTTACCATTTTTATCAGTCGGTGCATATTTCAGAAACTGATTATTATCCCATGCTTCACCAATCGCAGCTTTCGATAATCTAAATCCAGGATTTCCTGCTATAATTCCATCAAATTCATTTGGATAATACATAGCGGCTTGCATTGCTTCACGACCTCCATTTGAGCATCCCATAAAATAACTGTGTTTTGGCATCAAATTATACATTTCGTCAATTAATTGTTTTGCAACATTTGTAACTTTTCCAGTAGATTGGAATGCATAATTTAAAACAGCCTGCTGATCTTTTGCAAAACTTGTATCTCTTGAGCCTGAATGTCCGCTATCAGTACTAACAACTGCATATCCACGAGTTAGAGCAGGTGTTGCTGTTGACCCTGATGAACGAGCTTTTCCAACTGCTGGTGAAACAGTTCCATCCAGACCTCCTCCACCTTGAAACAGAAATTTATTATTCCATTTTCGAAGGAAGTCTCAACTCAAATCCAATCGAATAATCTTTTCCCATCTGCACCTTTTCTCTTTTCAATTTCCCCTCTAACTACACAATGTGCGGGAGCTGAAGCCTTAGCTGTACTGGAACCGCTAAATCTGGCATTTTCATCTTCTTCCAGAGGTCCCTCCTCTTTCCATTCTGTGCTTATAATATTCGTTTGATAAATCTTAATATTTTTTTCAAATTTTCACATTGTTCTTTTTGTCGCAACTTTTTGGAACTTCTGAATTAATTTTTTTCACTTGCGATTTTTTTGATTATTCAACTTTTGTGCAAAAAGCAGTTGCACTTATCGCAGTCGCAAGTAATGCTGTCAATACAATTTTTTAATTTTTTTCATAACTTTTATTCCTTTCTGTTCTAATCTCTATTCTTAGAATACCACATTTCACAATAAATCATATAATAACATATACAAAACTTTAATAACTTCTTTTATAAATTTAATACTCTTCATTTTTTTCAAACATACTAAATAACGTATATTTTTTTATTCTCTTTCTATGAGTCAAACATTTCTCAAAATCCAAGCAAACCCTTTTCCCAGTCCGCAAATCCGAATCCCTAAAATGATTCCCCTCATTCCATTCCAAGATACATTTTTTTCCACATCTTCAGAATTTCTCAAAATCTCAAAAATATTCCCTTATATTATCCCCAATCTTTCGATAAAACCTGATGTTTAGTCTTTTTCCTCCAAATCTCCAAGACTCAAATAAACATTTTTTGCCAAAAATTTCATTATTTTTCACAAACTTAATCCAATCTTTATACCAAACTGATGGTGAAGCTCCAACAACTCCTGCAAAAATATCTGTCTGATACCCACACCACAACGAAAATAATCCAGCAAGTGAATATCCTCCTAAAACATATTTCACATTATTTTCTTGAATATTCATAAGTTTTACCAAATTTGGAATCAATTTTTTTCCTTTATAAACTCTAATGTTTTTACCAGCTCCATCGCCAAAAATTTCCTTTTTCCACGAAGAAGTGGCATTTCCCAAGGTGTCAGCTCACTATTCCAGTCTTCTATTTTTGAAAGCTGCCAAGCTAAAAACTTTTTATCTGTATTTTCAGAAATATATTTCACTTCATTGTCTAAAAAGTTGTATATCATGCTCATCAACAGGCTGTATTAAAATATATTCTATCTTTTTTATTTTTCATTTGTATATAAAATACATTCTTTTTTTCTTCTATTTTGAAATTTAATTTTTTTCATATTTGCTCCTTTTTTTAATATTTTTTTGAATATTGAATTTATTTTTAAATAAATTTTTGATTAGTATAATTAATTATAACATATGTTTTTTTAAAAAAATTTTTATTCAATTTATTTATACTATTTTTATAATTTTTTTCTTTTGATTAAATATATTTAATTTTTTTAAATTATGGTAAAATAAACTAAAATATTTGATAAAATCTTGAATTTTTTTGTAAACTCTATCAACAAAAAGAATATTTATAGAGAGGATAATGAAATGTTTAGAAAGGAAAAAAAGAAATTTTTTTATGTTGGAAAAAGTTAAAATTATTATTAATGAATCAACTCTTGATGTATTTAGAAATACAATCTATTATGTAGATATGCAAGATGCTCTGTGTATTAAAGGTGTTCCGTTTATTACCTGTGATATTTATGAAGATGAATTTTTCCGACCATTTAATTGCTCAGGTGGGACTGGAAGACGACGAGGAAAACGATATGTTACCAAGTATAGAAGAACTGAAAAAAATAAAAAAATTGTTTGCTTTTATTCAGTTAGATGAGCATATAATGAGATAAAACTGTTGAAGTGTTCAGAATATATACAAAATATTCAAATGGAGGTTATTTTTTAATGAATATAGAAACAGCACAAATATGTAATATTATATTAGCTACTAAAAAGTGCTTTGAAAAAAACAAAAGAAATAGGATTAGATATGCTCATATATTATGAAAAAAGTTGAATTTGTATTTTTTTAATAATAAAAAAAAATATAAGGCTAGAAAAAGTATTGAAGAATGGTTTGATTATTGTATTGATAGAGGATTACAAAATATTAAGTTCTTAATTCCTCTACCTATAGAAGATAGTAGATTTTCTTAATTTTTTACTAATATAAATCAAGCTAGTATAGTCTGCTATTTTTTTGACAAATAAATTTGAGTTACTTTATTTTTACTCCAAAAATGGGAAGATTACAATAATGAGTGGTACATTATTTACACAGAACATGAATGGAAAACTCCCTCTAAAAAGCAAAACCTAAATTTTTATGATAATACAGAAGATTTTTAAAAGATGTATTGAATAGAATAGCAATTTTAGCTGATAAAATTGATTTTTCAAAATTTTTGGAAATATCTTTAGAAAAAGCTATTTAGTATTTTTAAATGAGGGAAAAGATTTGAAAATATACAAAAAAACTTTTTATGGAATATACTTTTTTTCTGAAAATTACCCAAAATTAATAAACTCCTTTTTTTATGCCTCAGATATTTCTGATGTTTTTTTGGTGGAATGGGTTCCTGGAATGACAGCCCTCCTTATTATGCACACGAAAAAAAGGGCTTGAAAGTGAATATGACAATCTTACGGAAGAACTTTTGACACAAATTAGGCTTGCTCTTTTATATTCTGTAAATGAATGGTAAAATATAGTAAAATTATAATGAAGGATTTATGGAATTTTTTTCAAAAATATACTTACTTATTGTAGTTGTAGTAACAATTATTTTTTTCTAATAAAAAAATTAATGATAACAAAAAAACTTAGAAAAAAATTGAAGTTAATGATGAATTGAAAGAAAAAAATTAAATAAATTAATAAAATAATACATTATATCTTTTTTTAGAAATTTGAATAAAATTAAAAAAATAAATTAGTAAATCAAAAAAATATGGAGGATAAAAAGAAAATGAGTATAAGTTTTTATGTGAAAAAAACAAGAAAAATTTTTTTAGGGTTATAAAGCCGTTTTTAAATGTTGAAACTGCATTAAGTTTGCTGGATAAGGAGCTTTACAGCTACAATACTGGAAATATTGATATTAATGATTTGCTGTTATCTCCAGTTTCTAATTATCAGTGTCTTTTAATAGGAGATGGTAAGGAAAAGTGCAAGAGGATTTGAACTATCTTATGATACAAAATATAACAATTATGTTGTAAGATTTTTTTACGCCATCATCTAGAGAAGATTGGCTTTTTGGCATTGGAATATATAAAAAGCGTTGGCTAAAGAATTTGATTCGGAGATTTTTGAATGAAAGAGGTGAAGTTTATACTGCTGGTAACATTGATAAATTTGACTATGAATCAGATATACTTTATGGAATAAAAGTAATTACAGAAAATATAAAAAGTGGAGAATCAGATACTTATCTTATTTTTTTGGTACAACTAGACCTGTTTCTTTCAATGAAGAAAATGGTAGATGAAATAAATAATTCAAATAATCCTATAGATACTTTTTTTCAAGAATAGTAAGAAAACATTCAAAAATTTAGATGCTTATTCGGCAAATCAACGTTTTTATAAAAAAATGATGAAGATGAAAGAATTATGGGAGCTTATAGTCTGACAGAAAATGTTAGAACAATTCTTCCTTATAAACCTAGTGTTGAATTTCATAATTTAGATATCGTTAAAAAAATGATGATATAGCTTTTTTTGGAATATAGGTTTCGTTACTATTAATGGAGATGAAAAATGATCCAAACAGTTATCAAGTTGTTGGTCAATTAGATTATAATGATTTTTATAAAAAAATTACCAAAAGATAAAGTATCGTTTTTATCGACGCTTCATACATTCTTGTTGAGCCATTAAGTAAAGAAGAAATTTTTAGGATTTTCTGGAAATATCTGTTAATTAAAAATAAAACGACTTTAAAATACTATTTCTAATAAATGAAATTAGGAGGCATAAAAATGGATAAAAAAATCGTAAAAAGATGGGGTTATATCTTTTGATGAAAAATTAGATATGTTGATTCCTAATATTCCAAGACAGAAAAAAAATTTGTAAAAAAATATTTTTTTGATTTTTATCATTAATATTTTTTTATCATTGCTCTAATGCAATTATATTTTTTTAGATAAAACTTCCCCAAAACAAATAATATTTTTTTGATTTATAGTGGAGGTTCAGTTTTTTTCTTTTTATTTTTTTGTCTATTGTCATAAAAAGCAAATATTTCTTTCATCGAAAAAAAAATTGAAACAACTTGAAGAAATGACATTGCCATATGAATTTGAAATTCATCCACTAAAAGATAATTCATATATTTTTTATGTATTATATTATTTATTATGTTTATTACAATACTCTATTTTTAAATTAAATGAATTGTTAAAAAAATTTTTACATCAAAAGATATTTTTTTCGTTATTTTTCATGATTATAACGATTGCCGTCAATTTTAGCTTTTTTTGGAAAATCTCAAAAAAAGAAAAATATTCTTTAATTATAAGTGGAAGAATTATAAAAATTATTATATGAAAACAATGAAATAGAATTTATAGAAATTGATAATATCCGTTATGCCAAATTTTATGCGGCTAATGCTGGAAAAAGGCAGAAAAGAAAGAAATCCCACTTTTCAAATTTTTTTGATAAAGAAGAGAAAAAAAATTTGTAGAAATGTCTATCAAGCCAAACTGATTATTGTTTGCTGAAAAAAATATTTTTACAAAAATATAATGTGATGATTGTTGATTTATATGATTATTTCTAAGAGTCTTTATGATTTTTAGAAATAAAAAAATTTTTTTAATTACAAAATTAAAAAAATAAGGAGAAAAAAATATAAATGTTTATTTTTTTATGTTGATCTTGCAACTGGTAATACTTATTATCAGTATCACAACTATTATCTATTTAATAACAAGAAAAAAATACAATGGAATGTTTTTACATAGAAAATGAAATTTTATGCCTAAACTCTATGCCTACAAAAAGATTCCACTTTCTGATATTGATTACATAGAATTTTATTGCAGTCGTTTTTCGTAACAGTTGCAGAGGATTGATAAAGATTCATACGATAAATTCAAAAAGTAGTCAAACGATTTTTTTCAAACAAGTAAATTTACATTTTTTTGTTACTGAACAAATGGTTTTTAGATGAAATTAATAAATTGACACCTATTTTTGAAGGAATATTCGATACCATACACTATTAATTATAATTAAACTTTCGAATATTTGTAGTTATAGAATTTTTAAAAAAATTTAATTATATTTATTCAAAAATAACAAATCTTATACTAAAAAAAGGAAGTGTTTTTAAATGGGACTATATGAAATAATTATAGGAACAATGTTTATACCATTTTTATTTATTCTATCAATATTTTTTTCTTTAACATTAAGAAAAAAAGAAACATGCAAAAAAATTATATCTGCTAAAATTAGTGACGACTTAAAAGACTTAAAACCACGAGAATTTTTTTATAATTTATTAAAAATGGAAAGAACAGCAAAACCAGTTTACTGTGCAGAAATTTTTTTGTTGACAATAGACACCATTTATATCTTATTCGGTGGGTATGCTGAATATCTAAAAGAGTTAAAATTTGCACAAGAGTTTCCTGATTTTCCAATAAATCCTATGTCATTTGTATTTCATTAAATTTGGTATCCCAATTTTTCTTATGGTTTATTATACTTTTTCTATTATTATTTGCATTATTTATGAAAAAGAAAGAAAATAAAAGATTAGCCGAAATGCTAGATAACTTAGAAAAAAATACAGATTTTTTTAAATTATGCAAAAGAAGATTTTTATCAACTCTGAGAAAAATAGTTAAAACTGGAATGGTCGCACAAAGTGATTTAAAAAAATTGGAAGCAGATATTTATTTTCTGTCTATCCAGCATACATAATTCCTTATTCTTGGATTTCTGATATAACAATTGATAGAGTTTATAATCGTGGAGGAAGTTATTCATCTTTAACTTTTATTTTTTTACTAAATCTTTTAAATCTGAGAAAATTATTTTTTTGCTAAAAAGGAAGTTGCTGAAAAAGGTTAGGGATTTTTATTTTTGGGAAATGAAGATTTTTCATTAAATACATAAATTGAGTGTGTTTATAATTTTTGTATAAACTAATAGACAAATCTAGTAAATTCAATACTTTACTGTTCTATTTACACAAAATTTTTTTACACACTCTTTTGAAATTATCAAATTTTACTTCTCTAAAAATTCCTTCTCAAATTCTTCCTCTGTCAATACTCTAACTCCTAATTCTTCTGCTTTCGATAATTTACTTCCAGCTTTTTTTCACCAGCAATCAAATAGTCTAGTTTCTTTGTCACACCTGAAAGATAATTCCCACCTTTTTGCCAAAAATAATATCTTTTTATATCATTTCTTTTATATTTTTCTAATTTTTCCAGTCGCTAAAAAAACTCTTACCTTTTTATAGGATTATCCTCAATCTTTTTCTTCCTCAGCTTTCTCTGCTTCAAACTGTAAACCAATTTCCTTCAATGCAACAATTTTTCGCTCAATTATTTTCATCATTCAAATAAGTATGAACCGCAACAGCAACTTTATCGCCAATTCCCTTTATTTCCAACAAATCTTCTATACTTTTTTTCTTTTTAGCAACTCAATGCTATTATAATTTTTTTGTCAATAAATTTGCATTAAATTTCCCAACGAAAAGGAATTCCTAAAGCATACAAAACTTTTTGAAAATCCCTGTTTTTTTACTTTCTTCAATACTATTGATCAAATTCTCAACACTTTTTTTACCCATTTTCTCTAGATTTTTCTAGCTCTTCTGCATAATTTTTTTAATGAATAAATATCAACAACCGTTTTTATTTTTTTCCAAGCTCAATAAATTTCTCAACAATTTTTCTCTCAAGCCCAGTAATATTCATCGCATCCCTTGAAACAAAATATGCAATTTCACGTTTAACTTTTTCTGGACATTGCGGATTCAAGCATTTTAAAGCAACTTGTCCTTCTTCTTTCACTAATTCACTATCACAAATTGGACAATTCGTAGGAACTTCGATATCTTTTTCATCACCTTTTCTATCTTCAAAAACAACATTCACAACCTGTGGAATAATTTCGGCCGCCTTTTCGATAATAACGTTATCTCCTATTTTTATTTCTTTTCGTCTGATTTCATCAAAATTATGTAAACTAGCCCTCTTCACGACAGATCCCGACAAATTTACAGCTTCAAGCTCAGCAACTGGCGTTACAACACCCGTTCTTCCAACTTGAAATGTCACATCATAAAGTTTTGTTTTCACTTGCTCTGCTGGAAATTTATAGGCAATCGCCCATCTTGGACTTTTTGTCGTATACCCAAGCTCATCATAATGCTCAAATTCATTGACTTTTATTACTAATCCATCTGTTTCATAATCCAATTTCTCCCTTTTAGTTCTCCAAACATCAATTGCCTTTTCCAGTTTTCCAAAATCATTATACAACTCAAAAATTTTTGTAGTCTTAAATCCTAATTTTTCAATATATTCAATACTTTCTTTATGTGTTTTCATGCCATATTCTTCAGCATTAACCAAATAATACAAATAGCAATCCAATTTTCTTTCCTTAACAATACTTTTATCCAACTGACGAATCGTTCCAGCCGCTGCATTTCTAGGATTCGCAAACACATCTTCGCCTTCATCTTCCCTTTCTTGATTTATTCTACCAAATTCACTTATTGGCAAAATTACCTCTCCCCGAACCTCAAGTGAAATAGGCTCTTTCAACTTTTTAGGAATCGACTCAATCTCCATTATATTTTCCGTAACATCTTCTCCAATTTGTCCGTCACCTCTAGTAATCCCTTGTTTCAAAACTCCATTTTCATAAATCAAACTAATACTCAATCCATCCAATTTAAGCTCCAAAACATAATCAATTTTTCTTTTTAACATCTATTATTTTTTTACTCTCTTATCAAAATCCTCAATTTCAGAAATATTATAGGTATTTGATAAACTAAGCATAGGAACTCTATGTCTAACTTTTTGAAAAATTTCTCACTTGCAATTCCACCTATTTTTTTCAGTTGGACTCACATTTTCATTTTCACTTTTCTCATTTCCAGAACCCACTTTTTGAATTTTTTTATTTCATATTCTACTTTTAAGTTAGGATTAATCTCCTCTAAATCCCTCAACTCTCTTATTAATTTATCATATTCCATATCAGAAATTATTGGATTATCTTCATTGTAGTACAAATTATTATGCTTTTCTATCTCTTTCCTCAACTTTTCATATTTTTTTCTTTCATTCCATCTTCAAATAATTTAATATCTCCACTCATTATTTTTCTCCCTATATTTTTTTATATCCTTTAAGTATTTTTATCATTTTTATTGAAAAAAATTTTTGTATCTTTTTAACAAAATTTATAAAAATTCGATATTCTAAAAAAATAATTTAAGTTTAAATTTTTCTAGATTTATCGAATTTTTTTCTATTTATCTCTATTTTTTTATATCTATCCCATTCTCAAACTAAATCTCTTACGACTTAAAGTCATGAAAGAAATCACAAATGTTCTAGCTTAATTAATAAAATTCTTAAAAAAATTATTTCAAAAGCAAATGCTTTATGATTTAAAGGACCTACAAATTCACCCTAATTTAAATGATTGTCTTAACGCTTCTGTAATCAATGTTTTTTTGTAGTTTCCAAAGCCTCTTTCACTGTAGCACCTTTAGCTAATTCAGCAGTCATACATGCTGCAAATGAACATCCAGCTCCATGAGTATAAGGTGTATCAATTTTTTCAGTTTCTATTACATCAAAATTTGATCCATCATACAAAACATCTATCGCAGAATTTTTTTACTAAATGATTTTTCCACCTTTAATTACAACATTTTTTACCCCAAAATCATATATTTTTTTAGCAGCTTCTTTTAAATCATCTAAATTTGTTATTGGCTCAACATCTGCTAATTGTGCGGCTTCAAATAAATTTGGTGTTGTAAGTGTTGCATTTGGAAGCAATGCTTTTCTCATTGCAATTGTATTTTCAGGGAAAAGAGCTTCTTTTACACCTTTACAAACCATAACTGGATCAATTACGATTGGAGTATTTTTTAAATCTTTAATTAATTCTCCAGCATAATTGATAATTTCTACTGTTGGTAACATCCCTGTTTTTTTACTGCATCTACTCCAATTGCATTGAAAACTGTGTTTGCTTGTTCCTTAATAGTATTCATATCAACTGGAAATACTTTATGTGACCAATCTTTTTGGATCCATTGTAACAAGAACTGTGATGATGTTCATTCCATAAACACCTCTTTCTTGGAATGTTTTTCAAATCAGCTTGAATACCAGCTCCTCCACTTGTATCTGATCCCTGCAATTGTAACTACTTTTTTTAAATTTGACATATTGATTACCTCCTAAAAATATGGTATTAAAAAAATTCTAAATACTTTACTTATCTATAAGTATATACCAAACTTATGATAAAGTCAAGAAATTCCCTTAAAAAAAATAATTTTTTTAATTTTTAAAAAGATATTAATTTAATGATATTCTCAAATAAAAAAATACTATTAGCTATCGAAATATGATATAATAAACGAAAATGAACAATTAAAAGAAAGGAAGAGGATAAATATGGAAGATAATACAAATATTACTGAAAAAAAAGACTATAAAAAAATGGGGAACAGGAATTTTTAATTGTTGTCGTTGTATTAGGTGTTTTTATGGAGCATTTTTGGTGGAAGAAAAACTACCGTTCAAAAAGTCGCTACATCTAATGTTTCAAATTCAGAAACTAAAAAGCATCAACTAAAACTTTTTAAAATGGGAGAAAAAAATAACTACCGAAGTTGCCGAAGTTATAATCGAAGGAAAACAAGTTAAAAGATAAGTTAATGGATGAAACTGGATATTTTTGAAAAATAAACCTAGTGCCGAAGGAAATAAATTTTTTTAATTTTATATGTGAACGTAAAAAAACCTTACACAAGAGCCTTTAAATCTTAATTCTAGTAGCTTTATTTTTGAATGCTTCTAGCACACAATCATTTTTCACCTATAACTCTACTTATAAAAAAATAGCTTGTTTATTGATGCAATTAATCCAGGACAACAAGTGAAAAAAACTAGTATTTTTTTGATGTTCCTGCAGCAGTTGCTAATTCAAAAAAATTTGAAAATAACTTTTAGGAACAAATATTTCATCTAAAACTAGTGAAAATAAAGAGATAATTTCTGTTAACTTGCAATAATATAATTTTCTTAAAATATGTTTCAAAAAAACATATAAAGTATTAAAGACTTTTTCTATATTATTTTTTTATAGAAAATATGTTATTATATAAAGAAGTTAAGTACAGATATTAAAGGAGGGAAAACGAATATTTTGAAATATTCTTAGTAAGTATGATTAAAAAAAGATAAAAGATGGAAAAAAATTGATATAATTGGAATGAATCTAGAAGAAATGGTAACTACTTTCGTAGATTTAGGGTTGAAAAAAATTCAATGCAACACAAGTTTTTTTGACTGGATTCATAATAAAATGATATTCAATTTTGATGAATTTTTCCAATATTTCAAAAAAAGATAGAGAATTTTTTTAAAGGAACATTTTTTTACATTGCACAATTAACCTTTTAAAACTCATCAAATATCAGATGATAAAGATACTGAAAAAAATTTCTTTTTGAATTAAGTGATCATAGGTTAATTGAAAGTGTGTTAATTTCACATAAAAATCGTCATACTCTTTGTGTTTCTTCACAAATTGGATGTTTGATTGGTTGTGATTTTTTTGTGCCACTGCTACGATGACTTACGAAAAGGAAATTTAAGTGCTTCTGAAATTTTTATTACAGTTTTATTATGTGCAAAAAAATATTTATTAGAAAGAGGCGAAAAAGATTAGGAAATGTCGTTTATATGGGAATGGGAGAACCATTTTTTTAAATTATGATAGCGTAATCGAATCAATTAATATTTTAAATTCGCCTAAAGGACAAAATTTTTCAAAAAGAAACTTTACAGTTTCAACGAGTGGAATTGTTACTGGAATTGAGAAAATTTACTGAAAATGAAAGCTAAGTTAATCTTGCAATATCACTTCATTCTGTTAGAGATGATAGAAGAACTGAAATTATGCCTATTAACAAAAAGATGGGGTGTGCAAGAATTGAAAAAAAGCTCTGATTAATTATCAGAAAAAAACTAAAAACAGGATTACTTTCGAATATATTTTAATTGATGATTTTAATTGCGAGTATAGTGATGCATTTGAATTAGCTGATTACTTGCGTTCGTTCTCTTGTTTAGTAAATCTTATTCCTTATAATCCTGTAAAGGGTAAAATTTATAAAACGCCTTCTAAATCGAAGCAAAGAGAATTTTTATAAATTATTAAAAAGACAAAAAAATATTAATGTAACATTGCGTGAAACAAAAGGTCAAGATATTGCCGCTGCTTGTGGACAATTGAAAGCCAAAAAGGAGATGGAAAATGGCACAGAAAATTAATCCTAACGATTTTAAGAATAATGGGACCGATCCTGTTAAAAGCTACAAGAAGAAAAATTTTTTTCTTTCGCTTTTTCTTAAAATTTATTATATTTTTTTATTTATTGCTGGTTTAGGTGTTTTTAGGGATATTTTTTTATACAATTCGAAGAGAAACACCTGTAGATTTAATTGACAGTTACGCACCAACTTCTCCGTCGATAATTTATGATATTAACGGAAATCAACTTGATACAGTAAATGTAGAAAATCGTTCGCCTGTAAGTATAAAAGATGTACCTCTTAATGTACAAAATGCTTTCTTGGCAATCGAAGATAGAAAATTCCGTTCACATCATGGATTCGACTTTTTACGTACAGGTAGAGCTATTTTTAACGACTCTTTCTGGACGAAGAAGAAGGTGGAAGTACCATTACTCAACAATTAGCAAAAAAATGCTTTTTTGACACCTGAAAGAACGGTTATGAGAAAAATTAAAGAGGCTATTTTAGCAGTTGAGATTGAAAGAAAATATACTAAAGATGAAATTCTTGAAAATTATTTAAATACAATTTATTTTGGTCAAGGAGCTTATGGTATAAAAAAATGCTGCTATCAGATATTTTTAATAAAGAACCTAAAAATTTAACAATTGCTGAAGCTGCAGTTTTTAGCAAGTTTACCTAAATCGCCTACCAAATATTCAAAAAAATTGAAAATGCGGTTGAAAGAGAACATGTTGTTTTGAAACAGATGTTGTCTTACGGATTTATCAATGAAAACGAATATGAAGAAGCTGCTGCTGAAAAAAAATTAAATTTAAAAATGGAAATATTAAAAAAACAAAAATGAAGAAGAACAAATTTCTACTTCAAATACTGCACCTGAATTTACAACTATTGTATTGAGTGAAGCTAAAAAAATATTGAAAATTGATGAAGAAGATCAAAAAAATTCCTTTTTGATGGATATAAAAATATATGCAACTGTTGATTTAAATATGCAAAGAGCTGCTTATAAAGCATTCAACAGTAATTATAATTTAAGAAATCGTGCTAATATGAATGGAGCTTTGATTTCAATTGATCCAAGTAATGGTTTTGTGAAAAGCAATGGTTGGAGGAAAAAATTATAAAAAAGGTGAATTTAATAGAGCTTTAAACTCTTTAAGACAACCTGGATCTTCATTTAAACCATTGATTTATCTTGCTGCTTTGCAAAAAAATATGGGAATGAACAGCGTTATGGAAGATTCGCCTATTAAAATTGGAAACTGGACTCCAAAAAACTATGATGGAAGTTTTAGAGACAGTATGACACTTGATAAAGCTATTGAAATTTCTAATAATATTATTCCAATAAAATTATTACAATATGTTGGAATTGATGCTGTTGAAAAAATTTGGCGTGATTCTGGTGTTACTGGTGGAGATTTCCCTAAAAACTATACACTTGCTTTAGGATCTATTTCTACAAGACCTATTGATATGGCATTATTTTATGCAGCACTTGCAAATGGTGGATACCAAATTACACCACAATATATTTACAAAATTGAAAATAAATATGGTGAAGTTATTTACGAAGCAAAAGCAAAAAATAAAAAGATTTTTGACTCAAAAGATGTTGCAATCCTAACTCAAATGCTTGAAAATGCAGTAAATTACGGAACTGGACAATCTGCGAAAGTATTTAAAAACGGTCAACTTATTCCAATGGCTGGAAAAACAGGAACTACAAGTGATTATATCTCAGCTTGGTTTACTGGGTATACACCTACTCTAGCTACTGTAGTTTATGTCGGAAACGATGACAATAAATCAATGGGTAGTGGTATGACAGGGAGGAAGTGCAGCTGCACCTTTATGGAAGAGTTATATGCAATCTGTTGTAGATATGGATAATTATAATGTTGGAGTATTCGAATTTATTGATGATTACATAAAACGTAAAGATCTTATTCAAAAAGATATTGACTTAAAAAAATCGGATTACTTGATTCTGATGGTGTAGATAAGAGAAATGCATTATTCAAAGCTGGTACTGAACCAATAGAATTTGAAAATAAATTTAAAAATGGAATTGTTTTCTAGATTATTTCTTAGATTAAAGAAAATAAGAGAAAACTAGTTTTTTTATTATTCTTATTTTAAAAAAATTTTTAATCTAAAATAAAAAAAAGAGTTGTTTTAAAGTATTTTTACTTATAAACAACTCTTTTTATTTAAAAATTAATTTTTCTCTTAACGCTAAAGGCATTGTAAAAGTAAAAGCGATTTGTCTGAATCTTCATCTTTTATAATTACAGAACTTTTTGCTATTCAATAATCTTATTTCTGTCACTTTTTCCGCTTATTATAGAAATATAGTCTAACAAGAATTTAACATTTAATGAGATTTTTTTATATCATCACCCTCTTGAATAGTTGGCAATTCTTCTTTAATTTGAGCATATTCATTTGTACCTGTTAAATACAATTTATTATTTTTGGAAATTAAAAAAATTCCTCCATTTTTTTGTCTCTTTATTATCTCTCGCAAATATTAAAGTTCTTCTTAATACTGATGTAAAATCTTTTTGTATTCAATAATATTTTTTTATTATGGTCTACATTTTTCAATATCGTTTTTATAATCAGGGAATTGCAATTCAATTACTCTTGTCAAAATTTCAACATTAGCTATTTTTAAAAAAATACTTTTGAACTATCAGATTTTTATTGTAATTGTTTCCTCGTCTATAAGTTTCATAATTTTAATTAATCCATCAATAGTTTTTTTAATGGTATGCTTACATTTAAAGTCTTCTTTATTTCTTTTGACTTTCTGGCAATTCTTCTTCAATAAAAGTTAATCTATATGTATCTGAAGAAACTAATTTCAATTTATTTTTCTCCAATTTCAAGTCTTATACAGTTTACAGCCAAATTTTTCCACTTCAGTCGCAGCCGAAATTTTTTTACATTCTCTATATGAGTCAATAATTCGTCTTTATTAAAATTATATTCCACTCCTGTTTCCAATTTCGTTTGAATAGGAAAAATTTTTCTGCATCATATATTGAAAATTCTGTATCTGTAGCACTTGTCTTTATTACTAATTTACCAGATTCTTCATTCAACTCAATTTTTATCATCTGATATTTGTTTCAAAAATTCTTCTATCAATTTATGTTTAATTACAATTTTTCCTTCTTGAATAACTTCACATTCTATCTCAGTACTAATCGATACTTCTAAATCTGTACCTTTTAAAATCACCTTATTTTTCTTTTCGCCTCAATGTATATTCCTGATAAAACTTCTCTAATTTTATTCTCTTTTACAGCATTTTTCTACAATGTGAATAGCTTTTTAACAATTCTCTTCTATTTACAATTACATTTAACATTTTCTCACCTCTTTTTTTATTATCCCTAAAGTCACACATACTTGTATTATATCATATCTTTATAATTTTTTTAAAGTGTTCTTTTAATTTTTGTTATTGCTTTTTTTCTATTTGTCTTACTCTTTCTCTTGTGATATTCAATTTAAGACCAATCTCTTTCAAAGTATGAATTTTATTATCATATAAACCATATCTCAACTCAAGTATCTCTTTTTTTCCCTTTCAGTTAAGACCTTATCTAACAATTCTCTCATTTCGTATAGTTGATCTTCTTTTTATAATCTTTTTCTTCAACATTATCTTCTTTTTCCTACAATATCCTCCAAATAAATATTATCTCCTATAGTTTCATTTAAAGAAACTATATCTTGGAACTCATTTAACAACAAAATAACTTTACTTTCTTTCAAATCAACTTTCTTTTGCTATGTATTCTGTAGAAGGGCCTTCACCGTACTTAGCCGTATATTCTTTAATAACTTTATTCACCTTTTGCCAATTGTTCGTATTTGTATGAAGGTATTCTGATATCTCTCCCTGTATTAATAATTGACTTTTTTTATCGCCTGTTTTTATCCACCAAACCGCATATGTACTGAATCTATGTCCCTTTTTATAATCAAATTTATTAATAGCCTTTTATCAATCCAATATTTCCTTCACTTATTAAATCTATCAATGGTAACCCATTTCCTAATGATTTTTTTAGCTGTGCTTATTACTAATCTTAAATTTGATAAAGATTAAAAAGTTGTCTAGCTTGTTCATCATTTTCTTCTCTTATTCTTCTTAATAAATCGTATTCTTCTTCCTTTGATAGCAAATCAAATTTTTTTGAATATCACTTAAATATAAAGAAATTAAGTTTAAGTTGTTTTCTTCCATTTCACTCTCCGTTGGTAATTAATTTTTTTCTTTTTTTGTTTTTATATGAATTCTGATCTTAAATTTCTATTCATAAACAACGAAACTAATTCGTTTACAGGTCGATTTTCATAAATCACCTCATAAAAGTGCTGACATAATTGGTGCTTGAATATTGTTTTCTTTAATAATTGCATATAAAAGCTTTTTATTGTTTCAGCTCCTTCCGATACCATTTTCATGCTTGAAATGATGTCGTCTATTTTTCTTCCTTTTCCCAATTCTTCTCCCACATATCTATTTCTACTATGTTTACTTGTACACGTAACAATTATATCTCCAAGTCCTGATAATCCCATAAATGTTTTTGGATCTGCATGATAATATTTACCAATTTCCAAAATTTCATTTATTCCTCTTGTAATCAATGCTGCTTTTGAATTATCTCCAAAACCAAGACCATCAGAAATTCCTGCTGCTATTGCTAAACAGTTTTTTACAGCTCCTGATAACTCTGCTCCCACTAAATCAGTTCCAGTATAAACTCTAAAAATAAGAATTACTAAATAAATGTTGGATTTCCAATGCTGCTTTTTCATCTAATGATACTGATAAAATGGCTGAAGGTAATTTCAATGCAACTTCTTCTGCATGTGTAGGTCCAGCTAATAAAACATAGCTATAATCTTTTCCACTAAGCTCTTCATCGATAACTTCTGAGATTCTCTTCTTAGATTTGATTTCTATTCCTTTAGCCACATTTACAATTATCACTTTATAACTCAAACACTCTTTTAAATTTTTTTAAAATCGGTCTTAAAAAAATTGTGTTGGAGTAGCCAATAAAATCACATCTATCTTTTCATTTTTCAATGTTTCGCAATAACTATCAACCACATTTTAATTCTTTTGGCAATTTTATGTTAGGTAAAAAAATACTGGATTTTTCTCTTTTTTTCTCTAATTACATTTCTCGTTTTCTCATTATACTCCCATAAAAATACATTATTTTTTTATTTTCAACAAGTAATTTTGATAAACAAGTTCCCCAACTTCCACCACCAATCACTAATATTTTTTCATCATTTCCACCAACTTTCTTATTTTTTTATTCTTATTTTTTTATTTTTAAAATTATTTTTTTCTTATTTATTGAAAAATTTTTGATTCTGTCCCATTTAATAATCTTTGAATATTACTTTTATGTCTCACTATTATCAAAATAGCAATTATTATACCAAAAAAATAGTAAGTGGTATATTTTTATAAAATAATACTATCCAAATTGGCAAAGAAATTGCTCCAATCATTGAAGATAACGAAACATATCTTGTAATACCAAAAACTAAAAAGAAAATTACAGCTGCTAACAAAATTGCACCTGGAACTAATACAATAAATACTCCAACTGTTGTAGCTACTGCCTTTCCACCTTTAAATTTCATAAAAATTGAAAAACTATGCCCTAAAATCGCACAAATTCCAACTAAAATTACACTAATTGATGAATCTAATAACATTGTCGCTATCAAAGTAGGAATTGCACCTTTAGATATATCTAAAATCAATGTCAAAATACCTAATTTAGCACCTAAAACTCTTGCTGCATTTGTTGAACCTGTATTTTTGCTTCCATGCTCTCTAACATCAATCCCTTTAAATACTTTCCCTATCCAAAGAGCATTTGGTATACTTCCAAGTATATACGCAACTATCATTAATACTACTACCATATCAATTTTCTCTCTTTCATTTCAATATTTTTTTGTTTTTCTACTCAAATCTTTTATTTCTAATATTGTAAATATTAACAACACTACAAAAAAATATAATATCTGTAGCTGGCTGTGCATACCAAACTCCCAACCAATTTCCAGTAATATGAAAATATCATCATAAGTATTAAAAAAATATTACAACTTGTCTAAGTATATTCAATACTGTCGAATATTTTTGGACGCCCTATTGCTTGGAAATAATTTGGTACTATTATTCCGAAATGAAGATAAAATCGATGTTGAAAAAAATAAATTCTTAGTGCTCTTACTCCTTCTTTTTAAAAGCAGATTCAGTACTTTTTTTCATTGAAAAATAATACTAATTTGTCTGGCATCGTCATCATTGTTAGACAAAAAAATTCCAGATAGAACAATACTTATTAAAATTGACATTATTAATGATTTTTTTACTTTATTATACCTTTTTTTGCACCGTAATTAAATCCGATTATAGGTTGCATCGCCTGTGACACAGCATATATTGTCATTGTCATTATCGGTAAATAAGAATTTATAATTGTAACAACAGCTACTCCTGCAGTACCACCATTTACCTCAACAATTTTTATTCGTTACTAACCCTACAACAGAACTTGCTAATTGAAGTAAAAAAAAGGTGACATACCAATTGTTAAAAATATCCTTTTACTGTTTTTTTGGAAATAATTTCAAATATTTTAAATCTGAACTTTATATTACTCATATATTCCAATTTGTATCCAAATAAATTTATTTTTAAATGGTAATTTTCCAAATACTATAAACCACATTACAATAAGAGCTGCTAATACATTTCCTATTAATGTAGCATAAGCTGTTCCCTCTACTCCTGTTTTTCAAAATCATTACAGCTACATAATCTAAAAATAATATTTGTTACTGCACCTACAAGCATTGAAAACATTGCTACTCTTGGTGTTCCAGCTGCATTTAAAAGATTTGATATTCCATATGAAAAAAACAATGGAATTATAGCAAAAAGCATTATTTGTAAATAAGTTTTTCGCATACGGTAACGTTTCTCTATTTGCACCTGAATACAACAAAATTTTTATCTAAATTTAATTGCAATATTAAAAAAATAAAAGTGCTCTAATATTAGAAATATCGTAATCGTATTTCCTAATATTTTTTTGAGTTTCAGCTTTTTTTCTTTTGACCAAGTCGAATCGAGTAAATCGTTCCTGCTCCAACTCCAACTAACATCGAAAAAAAGCTATAAATATCATAACTATATAAAATGATACTCCTACTGCAGCCAATGCTTCTTCACTAATTTTTTTCCTACGAAAAAAATCTATCAACTAAATTATACAAAACTACTAAAACAGAACTTATTAATATAGGAATAAAATTTTTTTAATAAATAGTTTAAATATCGAGCTATTCATTAACTCTTCTCTTTTTTCTTTCATTTCACAATCCTCTTAAATAATATTTAATAATTATTATTTACTCTCTTTTATTTTTTTCAATTAGATAATCTGATATTTTATCTAAAAACACCACTATTACCCAATTTTTTTCTCGTTCTTTTTTTAATTCCAAAACAATTTTTTTCTTCATTTTTTTCAAAATTTTGACATTGTAATAATAATTTTTCAGCTGAAAAAAATCTTCTTGTAACAACTCTGGAAAAAAATCTCTTTATTTGCGTTTAAATTCGTTAAACTAATATACGTTATTTTAACAATTTTTTTCTAGCAATAAAACGCATTAATAGGAGAAGTTTTATACACAACTATTGTTGGTAATCCCATCAATGATAATTCAAATGTTACAGTCCCTGAAGTTGCAATCGCATATTTAGAATCTTTTTCTCAAATTTTTCAATAGCATCAAAACTTATTTCTACATTTTTCAATATTTTTCTAAATTATATTCTTTCACATATTCCAAAGTGTAATTTATCCGCAAATTTTCAAAAATAAATTTCTGATTTTTTTCATTTCTTCTAATTTTTACAAATTTTACTATTTCAGGAATAAATTTTAAAAATTTCTTGTCGTCTACTTCCTGGCAATAATAAAAATTTTATCACCTAAATTTTTCAGAAAAACTCATATTTGTCAACCAACGGATTTCCAAAAATATTTCACGTTTATTTTTTTGAACTTTCTAAACTGTCATAATACGCTTTTTCAAAGGGAAAAAAATTACTATTACATCATCAAATTTCTTCAATTCTTTTTATTCTCGATTTTTCCCCAAGCCCAAACTTTTTGGTGGAATATAATAAATTGTCTTTTATTTTTTTGGTATTTCCTTTTTCAATAAATCAAAAAAATTTTTAAATTAAATCCACCAAAATCTACAAATATAACCGTGTCTATATTATTTTTCTTGTATGAATTTTTAAATATTCTTTAGCTTTTATTTTTTTAAAAATATTTATATTTTTTTACAGCTTCAACAAATCCCATAATATCATTATCTTTAATGTGGTTTACTTTATTCGCTCCAGCTTTTTATAGACTTATCGCCTACAACACCGTAAAATTCTATTTCACTATCTTTTTTTCTAATACTATCAATAATATACGATAAATGTAAATCTCCCGACATTTCTCCACAAGATACAAATACTTTTTTTCATTTTTATTCATGTTTTTATTCCTTTAATAAATATTTTTATTTTTTTATTCGCATATTCCACAACTTCATCTTGATTAATGAATAGCATTTTATCCGCTTCTATTACAATTCCTTTTTGCTTTAATTTCCACAACTTTTTTTATTGTTTCAACACCTATTGTCGGCACATCTATTCGGTAATCTTGATTTCTTCTAGCCATTTTTACAACAATACAGTCTTTTCCAGCTAATTCTCCACCTCTCAAAATTGCTTTATCAGTACCTTCAATTCCCTCCAAAGCAACAATAGATTCATCTTTAGCAACTACCGTTTGTCCCTGCATCAATATCTGTTAACATTTTTCGCAGCTTCTATCCCAATTTTTGATTGTTTTTTTCGTCATTTTCGCTAGGAATTTTTTTCGTATAAACCTTCTCTTTAGCTATATAATCATCCAACAAATAATTTTGTGGCAATACTGTTATTCCTTCAGATTCAATGTAATCAATAATTGCCTTCAATATTTTTTTATCTTTCTTATTTTTTTGAAGAAAATAAAAATTTTTTTGCTGCAACAAAATCAAACTTTAAATTTGAGAAGATTAAATCTTTTTCAACTTTTTCCAAGCATAACAACTTGGGAAACACCCTTTTTCTTAAAAATAAGAGATTATTTTTCCCAGGTTGTGCTACACTATATTTAGCTGAATTTATATGATTTTTTTCACACTTTCTTCAACACTATCGAATAAATAAACAGAGAATAATTCTATTCCCTGTAATTCACATTGTTCTAAAAATAATTCTGGCAATTTACCATTTCCAGCTATTAAACCTACTTTATTCATAATTTATCTTGCGATTCCTCTTTTACTTTTTTCTAATAAATTCAACCAATTTTTACTACATCTTCATTATCTTTGTAGTCATTTTTCCAATATATGTAATGCTTCTTCTAATTTTAGTTTTTTCTTAAATATAATTTTATAAACTTCTCTCAAAGTTTTAATTTGTTCTTCCGAAAAACCTCTTCTTTGAAGTCCTACAATATTAATGTATACCGCTCTAGCTTTGTTTCCTTCAGAAAGCATGTAAGGTACAACGTCTTGAGTTACAGCTGAGCATCCTCCTATCATCGCATGTCTTCCTACTCTTGTAAACTGATGAATAGCTGTCAATCCTCCAACAACTGCCCAATCTTCCACTTCCACATGACCTGCAAAAGTAGCAGCATTTGCTAATACACAGTGGTCTCCTATAATACAATCATGTGCAATATGAACATACGCCATTATCAAACAATCATTTCCAACTCTTGTTTCATATTTATCAGTAGTTCCTCTATGAATTGTTACAAATTCTCTAATTTTTGTTATTATTTCCTATTACAACTCTTGTCTTTTTCACCACCAAATTTTTAAATCCTGTGGATCCTTTCCAATTGATGCAAAAAGAAAAAAATATAGTTATTTTTCACCTATAATTGTTTCACCTTCGATAACAACATGAGATTCTATAGTAGTTCCGTTACCGATAGTTACTTCTGGTCCTATCACCGAATAAGGACCTATTTTTACATTCTCTCCGATTTTTAGCATTTGGATCAACAACTGCCGTTGGATGTATATTGTTCATATTCATAAATTAAAACCTCTTCTTTTGTTTTTTTCTCTTTATTATACAAATTACATATCTGTAACTGCAATTTTAGTTCTCCTTCACTAACTACATTTCCATCAACTACACATCTTCCTTTAGCGACAATAATGTTTCTTCTAACGCTTAATTTTTTTCTACTTCTAATCTTAATTGGTCTCCAGGCACTACTGGTTTTCTAAACTTTACATTTGTCAATTGACATAAATAAAAGGTATTTTTCCCTGGTTCTAACATTAATAATCCTACTGCTTGTGCCAATGCTTCCATTTGCAATACTCCTGGCATTACTGGTTTTTCCTGGAAAGTGTCCTTGGAAAAAAATTCTTCATTCATTGTTAAATTTTTTTAATCGCTACTAAACTATCTGTTCCATTTTTTTCAATTACTCTATCCACCAATAAAAAAATGGGTATCTGTGTGGTAATATTTTCATAATATCTTCTATATTCATAACTGTTTCCATATTTCTAATCCTCCTAAATTTTTTATCTCTTATTACTTAAAATTTGATAAAATTAAAAACTAATAAACCTTCAATATTGAAGTTTTAATATTTTATATAGTTATATATATTATATTTAATTTTTTTAAACAAATTACAACTATTTTTTTACTTTTTTTACAAATTATTTATCATTAATTTTTTTCAATTAAACTTTTTTTACAATTTCTATTATAAATATTTTTTTGCAATCATTGCTGTCATTTTAGCATTTACAAAATGTCCAGCTTTTTACAGCAATTATATGTCCCTTTTATTTGGTCTTCCCAAAACATACAAATCTCCAATAATATCCAAAATTTTTATGTCTTACAAATTCATCTGGATATCTTAAACCTTCTGGATTCAAAGGCCCATTTTCTCCAATTACAATCGCATTATCCAAACTTCCACCCAATGCCAAATTATTTTTTTCAAAAAAATCAATTTCATAATCAAATGCAAATGTTCTACATTTAGAAATTTTTTTCAACATAATTATCAAAAGTTATTTCTGTTTCAAAATATTGCGATTTTTAAAAAAACTGTGATTAAAATCAATTGTATAAGATATTTTAAACCCATCATAAAGGCAATCCAATCACATATTTACCAGCTTTCTCATCACTAAATATAATCGGTTCTGTCAAAACAACTGGTTCGATTTCTGTTTCTAGTTCCTTAAATCCTGCTTCTTGAAATTTTTCAATAAATTTGATAGAACTTCCATCTAATATTGGCAATTCATTTCCAGTTATTTCAACAAAAATATCGGTTATTCCTGAAACAGATAAAGCTGATAAAAAGTGTTCGATCGTATGCACTTTTACGTCATCTTCATTTCTTATATTAGTTCCTCTTTCTAAATCAAATAAATGCGTATAATCCACAGTCACAATTGGATTTTTCCCTTCAACATCCATTCTTTTAAAAACAATTCCTTGTGGTATTTCAGGATTACTTCCATCATTAGGATTTAAAACCAATTTTATTTCCTCACCTTTATGAAGCCCAATTCCTACTATTTTCCACTTCTTTTTCCAATAGTTTTTCTTTTCATAAATTTACCTCCATTTATTTAATCTATCAAAAAAATTTTTTTCAGCCAAAAATCAATGCTAATTTTTTTCTCCAACCATAAAAATCTATCGTTAAACTTTTTTTATCGACATGTTTTTATTCTACCTTTTCCAAATTTTTTTATGAGTTACTGTATCTCCAACTTTATATTTAGAGTTGGTTTCATGAATTTCTTTTGATTTCCTTATCGAAAATGGGTTAAAATTTTCTTTTTAACTTGAAATTTATCTTCTCTAAAACTTGAACTTGAAATTTTTCTTAGTTTTGGATAAAGTGATAATATTATTTACCAAATATTCAAAGGTTATCTTGTTTCATTTCATATATAAATCTAGACGGTTTTCTATTGTAATTCATTTGTCCCCAAGTCATTCTTTTCTGACGCATACGAAATATACAATTCTTTTTTTCGCTCTAGTTACTGCCACATAACAAAGTCTTCTTTCTTCTTCAATATCCTCTTCCGAACTTTCAAAAAGAACACGAAGGAAATAACCCATCTTCCATCCCAGCAATAAATACATAATCAAACTCCAACCCTTTCGAGCTATGAATAGTCATTAACTTCACAAAATTCTCATTTTCTTCCATTTCATCAGTTGAAGCAGTCAAAGAAACCATATCTAGATAATCAGCCAACGAAATATGTGATTTCTCTTCTCTAATTCAATAATACTATTCAAAAGTTCTTCAATATTTTTTTAACTCTATCTTCCTTATTATCTTCAATTGAATCAAAAATACTTTGTTTTTAGTAATAACTTCATCAAAAACTTCTTTTACCGATAATTCATCTAAGCTAAGATAAATTCCCTGTATCATATTGTAAAAAAATCTTTTTAAAGTATTTTTTTACAGCTCCTCTAATATTAGTTTCATCAACAAATTGTAACGCATCTAACATTGGAATATTTCTCTCATTTGCTATTTCTGCTATTTTTTTCTAGCGTTTTTTTCTCCAATTGACCTTTTTCGGAACATTAATAATTCTATAAAAAAATTATGATTGTCATTTCTGTTATTCAATAAATTTAAATATGCCAAAAATATCTTTTTATTTCTTTTCTTTGAAAAAAATTGCATTCCACCATAAATTTTATATGGAACATTTCCTTCTAATAATTTTTCCTCTAAAACCCGTGACTGTGCATTTGTTCTGTATAAAATTGTCATATCTTTGTAATCTACACCAGATTTTTGATTTTTGCTTTTAATTTCTTTTTACAATAAATTCTGCTTCATCATAAGGTGTTTTTCGCATTGAATATTTTAATTTTTTTCACCTTCAGAACCATCTGTCCAAAGTTTTTTTCCCTTTTTGAACTTTTTATTATTTCTTATTAATTCATTTGCTGTATCAAGAATTCTCTTCGTAGAACGATAATTTCTTTCTAATTTTTATAGTATAAGCGTCTGGATAATCTTTTTTTCAAAATTAAGAATATTTTTCTATATTCGCACCTCTAAATGCATAAATACTTTGATCCTCATCTCCAACAACACAAATATTTCTATATTTTTGCAGCAATCAAATTAATAATTTCATACTGAATATTATTTGTATCTTGATACTCGTCAACTACAATATATTGATATCTGTTTTTGAATAATATCTAGTACATATTTATCGTCTAAAAGTCTTCTTGCATTTAACAACAAATCTGAAAAAAATCCATTGCATTATTAGCCTTCAAAACTTCATCATATTTTTTTATAAATATCATAAAATAATCGATTTGCTGGTATTTTTTTAAATCTAGCTGTCTAGAAACCTCATCTAATCCTACTCCATCTTCCTTTAACTTACTAATTCTATTTGCAATTCTCCCAGGTGCAATGTCATCTTTTTATATTCATTTCTTTTTTTATTTTTTTGTAATTATTGACTTTTTGATCATCAACATCATAAATATTAAAATTTTCTTCCATAACCAATTCTTTTCTGAATAAGTTTTTCAATATTCTTACTGCAAACAGAGTGAAACGTCGATACAACTAAATTATATGAATTTTTCTTCACCAATAAGCTCTTCTGCTCTCTCCTTCATCTCTCTTGCTGCCTTATTAGTAAACGTCAACGCTAATATATTTAATGGAGAAATATTTTTTTCTTTTTATCATATGAGCTATTCTATAAGTAACTGTCCTAGTTTTACCACTTCCAGCTCCAGCTAATATTAATACAGGCCCCTCAATCTTTTCTGCTGCTTTTCTCTGATTTTTCATTCAATTCATTTAAAAATACTCATTTTGTCCCTTCCTTTTTTTGCAACTATTTTTTTATAACTATTAATTTCAAGCGAACTTTTTTAAAATTCAAGTTTTTATATAATATTTTTTTCATTTCATTATACCATAATTTAAAATTTTTTTGTCTTTTTTTATTTTTCCACTTTTTACTATAAATCTAATCTTTCAAATTAATCTATTATAAATCTATTACAAAAATGAAACAAAAAAATCAGATGCCACTTAACATCTGATTCTTTTCTATAAATCTTATTCCTCTTCAGTCACTTTTTTTGAAGTTGTTTTTCTTTTTGGCTACTGCTTTTTTTGCTGGTTTTGCCTTCGTATCCACAAAAAAACAATTTTTCTTAACATCTTCATAAGTTTTTGCAAAATGGAATTTCATTTCACTTGCTATTTCTTTTTGGTAATTCTTCTGTATCAACTTTGTTATCAAAAAGGAAGTACAACTTCTCTAATTCCAACTCTATGAGCTCCGATAACTTTCTCTTTAATTCCCCTACTGCTAAAACTTCTCCCGTAATCGTAATCTCACCAGTCATTGCAACATCTTGACGCACTTCTTTATTTGCTAATACTGAAATTATTGCAGTTGTAATTGTAATACCTGCTGAAGGTCCATCTTTTGGAACCGCTCCTTCTGGAAAAATGTAAATGAACATCTGTTTTTTTCATTGAATTTTTTCTTCAATTCCCAATTCATTTTTTTATATGTCTAACATAAGAATAAGCAACTCTAGCTGATTCTTGCATTACATCTCCTAGTTTTTCCTGTAAGTTGCAATAATCCTTTACCTTCCATTTTAACTGCTTGAACTTCCAATGTAGTTCCTCCAACAGCCGTCCACGCAAGACCATTTACAACCCCAATTTTACCTTCATCTTTCTTAATCTTATCAGCTCTATATTTAGCATTTCCTAAATATTTCTTAATTTTTAGTTTCTGTAACTGATAATTTTGATGTTTTTTTCAAGTAAAATTTCTTTAGCCATTTTTTCTGAATATTTTACTAATTTCTCTTCTTAGACTTCTAACTCCTGCTTCTCTCGTATACTCGTTTATAACTTTCAAGATTGAAGCATCTGAAAAACGGTATTTTTATAATCATTCAATCCATTTTTCTTCTTTAGTTTGCGGAATCAAATATTTTTTTAGCAATATTTAATTTTTTTCAAATTCTGTGTATGATTCGATGAAAAATAATTTCCATTCTATCTCTTAATGGTCCTGGAATTCCACCAATATCATTTGCTGTACATACAAAGAACACTTTTTGATAAATCAAAAGTATGATCAATATAATGATCTTCAAATGTACTATTTTGAGCTGGATCTAACACTTCCAACATTGCTGAAGCTGGATCTCCTCTAAAATCTGACGCCATTTTATCAATTTCATCAAATAACATTACAGGATTATTTACTCCAACTTGTTTCAATGAATTTACGATTCTACCAGGCATTGCTCCAACGTAGGTTCTTCTATGTCCTCTAATTTCAGCTTCATCTCTAACTCCACCTAAAGAAATTCTAGTGAATTTTCTATTCATTGAACGAGCTATCGAATGTGCAAGTGAAGTTTTACCCACACCTGGAGGTCCTACTAAACAAATAATTGAACCTTTTAACGTATTATTTAATTTTTTTACAGCTAAAAAAATTCTAAAATTCTCTCTTTTACTTCTTCTAATCCATAATGATCTTCATCAAGTATTTCTTGAGCTTTTTTTATATCAATTTCATCTTTTTGTAGATTTATCCCAAGGTAATTCTAACACAGTTTCAACATAACTTCTAATTACAGAAGCTTCTGAAGAAAAAAATCTGGCATTCTTTTTTTAATCTTGCAATTTCTTTTTACTAATTTTCCTTTTTAAATCTTCAGGAATTTTTAGAATCCTCTATTTTTTTGTTCTAATTCAGCAATTTCTTCATCAGAATCAGCTTCTTCTCCGATTTCTTCTTTTTATTGCTTTTTATTTTTTTCCCGTAAATAATAATTTTTTTGAACCTCTGCCATTTGTTCTTTTTACTCTATTTTTCAATTTCTTTTTCAAGAGTAAAAAAATTTCAATTTCTCTTTCAATAATGCTTAAAAATTTTTATATGCTCTTTCTTCTACATCTAATATTTCAAGCAATTCTTGTTTCGCTACAGTCGGTATCATCAAATTTGTACAAATCAAATCAAATGCTTTATCTGTATTTTTTTAATATCTTTAATGTTATAAATAATATCTGGAAGAACTTTTTGAGTAATTTTTTTGCATAATTAGCAAATTCATCAATTACTTTTCTTTTCAATGCTTCAGATTTACTTTCATCAATTGGTTTTGAAAAAAACTTCTGTATAATCAGCATAATTTATTCCATCAATATTAGTAACATCAGTAATTAAAACTCTATGTTTTGCTTCTACTAAAACTTTTTACATTCCCATTAGGCATTCTCACGCTTTGAAGTACATGAACTAAAAACCCCTGTTTCATAAACATCTTCAGGTAATTTTGGTTCTTCTATTTCTCCGTCTTTTTGCGAAGAAAGAACTAATTTGTTATCAAATTTCGCAAGTGATTCTTCAATACTCGCCAAACTTGATGGTCTTCCAATAAAAAAATTGGTGTTACGACACCAGGAAATACCACTAACTCCCTAGTCGCTATAAATGGTTTTTTTCTGCATAATTCCCCTTTCTTTTTTTAAACTTACTTAAATATTATGCTTATTTATATGTTTAAAATATTTAAAATAATTTCACCCACAATTATTTTAACATACAAATGAAAAAAAGTATACCTATTTATTCCACTATTACTTTTACTTTTTATCATCAACAGCTTCTTTTCGTAATTATAACTTTTTGAAACTTCTTTCTTTGAAGGAATTTCATACATCAAATCAATCATTACGCCTTCAATAATCGAACGAAGTCCTCTTGCTCCAATTTTTTTCTCTTCAAAGCTAATTTTGCTATTTCTTCAATAGCATCCTTTTTCAAATACCAATTCAACATTTTCCATTTCAAAAATATTTTTGATATTGTTTTTACTAATGAATTTTTAGGCTCTGTCAAGATTTTTATCATCGCTTCTTCATCCAATCCATGAAGTGCAGTAATAATTGGTAATCTTCCTATCAATTCTGGAATTAACCCAAATTTAACTAAATCTTCTGGCAACACATTTTTCAAACAATGTTAAGTCATCTAGTTTAGTTTCAGCAGTTTCCAATCCAAATCCTACTCGTTTTTTTCGTTAATTCTATTTTTTTACTTTACTTTCCAATCCTTCAAATGCTCCACCAACAATGAATAAAATATCTTTCGTATTAATTTCAATCATTTCTTGATTTGGATGCTTTTCTTCCACCTTGAGGTGGTACACTTGCAACTGTTCCTTCAATTATTTTTTTAATAATGCTTGCTGAACTCCCTTCACCAGAAACATCTCTCGTAATAGACATATTTTCTGATTTTCTAGCAATTTTATCAATTTCATCTATATAAATAATTCCATGTTCTGCAGTTTCTATATCATAATCTGCAGCTTTAATCAATTTCAATAATACATTTTCTACATCATCACCAACATACCCAGCTTCTGTTAATGTAGTCGCATCAGCAATTGCCAAAGGTACATTTAATATTTTTAGCCAATGTTTGCGCCAACAATGTTTTACCACTTCCTGTAGGTCCAACTAATAAAACATTAGATTTTTTTGTAATTCAACATCGTCTTCTTTTCTTTCCATTTTTATGAGTGATTCTCTTAAAATGGTTATATACTGCAACTGAAAAGAATTTTTTTGCATTTTTCTTGACCAATAATATATTCATCTAATTTTTACTTTAATTTCTTTTTGGTTTCAACAATGTAATTTTTCTTTCCATTATTATTTTTCATCGTAATAATCATAACTCTCTAACAATTCTACACAGTCATCGACACAATCATTACAAATAAATACATCTGGATCTTCTGTACTTTGAATTAATCTTCCAACTTCATCTTCTTCTCTTCCACAAAAAGAGCAAAAATGTTCTTCTTTTTTTGGCATTTTTTTCACCTCTTCTAAATATTTAAAATTTACCATTCACAAACTAGAATTACAATATTTTTATCGATTAATCCATATTCTAACGCTTCTTCAGGAGACATAAAATTATCTCTTTCTGTATCTTTATAGATTTCTTCTACCGTTTTTTTCCAGTTCCTTCTGATAAAATTTTACTTGTTATTTGTTTCATTCTTTCAATTTCTTGTGCTTGAATTTGAATATCTGTCGCTTGTCCTCTTGCTCCACCCTAAAGGTTGATGTATCATTATTCTAGAATTTGGTAATGAATATCTTTTCCCTTTAGTTCCAGCTGTCAATAAAACAGCACCCATACTTGCAGCTTGTCCTACACAAACTGTAGAAACATCACATTTAATATGTCTCATTGTATCATATATAGCCAATCCAGCTGTTATAACTCCACCAGGACTATTTATATACATAACAATATCTTTTTCTTTATCTTGAGCGTCTAAAAAAATAATAACTGTGCAACAATTGCATTCGCCATATTATCTTCAACTTCTCCACTCACAAATATTATTCTATCCTTTAACAATCTTGAGTATATATCGTAACTTCTTTCCCCACGACCATCGTTTTCAATTACTACAGGACTATACATCAGAACCTCTCCTTATTTTTTTAATTTTTTTAAAGAGGTAAGGGAATACCACTATTACTCGAGGTTAGACCCTTACCTTCTTAACATTTTTATTAACTAATAACTACTATTTAACTTTTGCTGAATTTACTAATAAATCTATTGTTTTTTTCGTGAGAAAGTCTATATTTAGTTTCATCAATAAATCTTGCATAGTTTCCTGATTTTCTTACATCTGCTAATAATGCTTCTTTATCCATTCCATACATTGTAGCCATTTTATCGATTTCAGCATTTACTTCATCATCGCTTACTTCAATGTTTTCAGCTTTTGTAATTTCAGATAATACTAATTCAGTTTTAACTGATTTTTTTCAGCCATTTCTCTTGATTCTTCTCTCATTTTTATCAAGAGTTTGTCCAGTCATTTGGAAATATTGTTCCAATGAAATTCCTTGCATTTGTAATTGTTGAGCAAATCTATTAATTTGATATTCAACTTCTCTGTTTGTTAATTCAGCTGGTACTTCAACATTTGTATTTGCTACAACTGCTTCAACTACTTTTTCCTTTAAATTCATTATTAATTCTAGTTTCTTCTCTCTTAGTCAAACTTTCTCTAGTTTTAACTTTTTAAATCTTCAAGAGAATCATATCCTAATTCTTTAGCCAAATCATCATTTAATTCAGCTTCTTCTTTTCTCTTAATAGAATTTACTTTTTACTTTGAAAAATAGCTGGTTTTTCCTGCTAAGTTTTTCTGCACCGTAGTTTTTCAGGGAACATAACTGTTACATCAAATTCATCACCTTTTTTTATGTCCAACAATTTGGTCTTCAAAGTTGTCGATAAAACTATGTGAACCTAATGTCAAGTCAAATCCTTCAGCTTTCCCTCCTTCGAAATGCTTCTCCGTCTATAAATCCTTCAAAATCAATATTTGCAACATCATTTAATTCAGCTGTAGCATCTGCTTCAACTTCTTTTTAATTTAGCAGCTCCTTCTTTCAATCTTTCAATTTCAGCATTTACTTTTTTCATCAGTAATATCTAAAGTTTTCTTTTTCAACTTCTACACCTTTATATTCACCCTAAAGTAATTGCAGGTAATACAGGAATTACGAATACAACTTCTACTGTTCCTTCTTTATTTTTCATATTTTTTTCTAATCTTGGATCAGCTATAGGTCTTAATTCGTTTTCTACTACTGCTTTTTGGTATTCTTCAGAAATAATATGATTTAAAAATTTCCCCTTCAATTTCTTTTTTTGAAATTTTTTTGTTCAAGAACTTTTGCAGGAACATGTCCTGGTCTAAATCCATCTACTTTTTGCATCTTTAAAAGTGTGATAAAACATGCTCTTTCAAGTGAGATAATTCATCTCCTGTTCTTGTTACTGATACTTCATAACTAGTTTCTGATAATTTTTTTACTGTTGCCATTTGTTTAATCCTCCTATAATTTCATATAAATAAATTGTTATGTTACTTTTCATCGAGCAATATTTCCTTTTTTTAAGCTATAAATTTTAATAGTAAGGCTATGGCTTTTTTTATGAGGAAAAAAACCTTCCCAAATGCTCTTTTTGGTACTGTAATCTTACGAATTACTTTTTGCAAACCTAAAATTGTTTTTATAAATTTATACATAAAAAAACAATACGATTTATTAATAATATTTTAACATAAACTTATCTAAAATATCAATTAAAATCTTTTTATTTTTAGTTCAATAAATAAATCCGAATGAACAGATTTAAATACTGGTGTATAGACTATACTATATTTTTTTGTCATATTTCTTGATTTTTAATTTATGTCCTAAGTTGTATCCTATAACAGATATTATTCTATCATTTTTTTCTAACAAAAACCTTTAAAAATGTCTATTATTTATTCCAAATTTTTGTAAAACTGATAAAAGATATATTATTGTCAATAAAATTTGGTTCTTGATTATCCAATCCAAAAGGCGATAATCTATTAATATCTAAAAGTTTATTTTTTTATTCATCCCTTCTATACTTAATTTACTATCTACATCAAGTACTTTCTCAACATTTTTTTCTTATTTGCATTCAACAATCTATGTTTCAAATATCTCTCAATCTGATTCAAATGCTTTTTCTGACACCAAAAAAACCTGCTGCTAAATCATGTCCTCCAAATCGTTCCAATTTATCAGAAACATCATTTAATATATTAAAAATGTTCAAACCCTTCAATACTTCTACAAGATGCCTTTCCAAAACCATTTTTTTATCGAAACTAAAATCACTGGAATGTTATATTTTTATCGATATTCTAGAACACACGACTCCAATCACGCCTGAATGCCATTTTCTACTTTTTCATAAAAAAATATTTTTGGATTATTCAATTTTTGAATTTTTTTCTTTCAATCTCATCATAAATTTCTAATTCAAAATATCTACGCATTCTATTTGCTCTTTTCATTTCTTCTATAATCGAATAAAGCTTTTTCATCATCCTCTTGAATAAAGAAATTAACTACCATTTTTGAATTATCTACTCTTCCCAAAGCATTGAATATCGGTGCTATATAAAATCCAATATCACTTGCTGTTATATTTTGCGGATTCATTCTCAAATAGTTTATTATATATTTTAATCCTTTTATTTTTCGTTTCTTTTTAGATTACTTAATCCTTTTTTTATAATAAATCTGTTTTCATCAGTCATTGGAACAACATCTGCGACAGTTCCAATCATAACAATATCTATATAATCATAAAGTATCTTTTTTATCTGCTCCTATCACTTCATAAATCGCATCCGCTAATTTAAAAAGCAACTCCAGATCCTGATAAGTTTTTATTAGGATAATTACCTACTTTAGGATTTACCATCAAAACTCCTAAATCGCTAATATCCTCTATTTGTCTATGGTGATCTGTTATAATTACATCAATATTATTATCTCTTAAAAGTTTTTATTTCATTTCTATCATTAATAGTTATATCTACTGTTATAAATAATTTTTGTATTTCTTTTTTTAGATATCTTATTAAGGATTTATTTATACCAACCCCTTCATGAGCTCTGTTTGGTATATAATAATCTACATCCATTCCTAGTTTTCTTAAAATTATTACTAAATAGGCAGTCCCAGAAATTCCATCAACATCATAATCACCGTAAATAACCACTTTTTTTCTCTATTATTCTTAGCTCTTAATATTCTATCAACTACCTCTCTCATTTCTTCAAAAAGAAACGGACTATACAAATCTTTTCTCACTAGGATTTAAAAATTCTTCAACCTTTTTCTGGCGTTGTAATTCCCCTATTTAGCAATAATTTAGTTATCAATTTACTTTCTTGAAACTCTTTACTTTTTAGAAATTAAATAATTGCTATTATAGTTTTTTTAATTTCCATTTCACAAATTATTCACTTTCCTTTTTCTTTATTTCATTCAAAAATACTAGCGATTTTTCACGCCATATTCAACACTATCATCTAAATGAATTCTTATTTCAGGAACAAATCTCATTGATAACTGTGACCCTAATTTTTTTCTAAAAAAACCTTTTTAATTTATTTAATTCTTCAGACATTTTATCTTTATTTACATTATTTTTTTCAAGTCTAGAATCGAAAAAAATCAAATCAAGATATCTTCCATCTTTCGTAAGCTCTACTTTATGAATTGAAACATAATTTTTTTACAGTTTCATTTTTTTCACATCAGTAAGAAGTGTCATCCCAATTATTCTTGAAATTTCTTTTTCTAAACCTTTTTTTCTTCTATCGTTCATAATCCACCTACCTTTTTCACATCTTATTTTTTTAAAATAGTGAACTATCGACTATCTTGGTATTTCTTCTAAAATATATGATTCAATTATGTCGCCTTCTTTGATGTCGTTAAAGTCTTGAATTCCAATTCCACATTCTTGTCCCATAACAACTTCTTTTTGCGTCATCTTTAAATCTCTTCAACGATGCTAATTCTCCATCAAAAATAATAATTCCATCTCTAACAACTCTTATTTTAGAATGTCTACTTACTTTACCATCTACAACTATCGCTCCTGCAATATTTCCAACATTTGAAACTTTAAATACCTGTTTAACTTCAATTCTTCCTAAATAAACTTCTTTAAATTCAGGATCAAGCATTCCAGACATAGCTTTTTCAATTTCTTCTGTCAAGTGGTAAATTACGTTATAGTTTCTAATTTCTACACCTGTTTTTTTCAGCTTCACTTATTGCTGGTGTTGTTGGTCTTACGTTAAATGCGATTACAATTGCGTCTGATGCTTCAGCAAGTTTAACATCTCCTTCAGTTACAGCTCCTGCACTCGCTTGAATAATATTAATCATAACTTTTTCATTATTTAATTTAGCTAACGATTCTTTTTAATGCTTCAACAGATCCTTTTGAATCGGCTCTTATGATACATTTTAATTCTTTCAATTGTTGTTCTTCCAACTCTTGTGATAAACTTTCCAAAGAAATATGCTTTTTCTTGTTTTTGTTCGTTTATCTTTTTCTCTTTAATGAAGTCTTCAACTATTTTTTTCGCTTGTTTATCGTTGTTTACTCCATATAAAATATCTCCAGCATTAGGAACTGTACTAAATCCTGTTATCTCAACTGGTTGTGATAATGTAGCCTTTTAATTTTATTTCCTCTATCGTCAACCATTGATCTTACTCTACCGTGAGATTCTCCTGCTACAAATATATCTCCAATTTCTAATTGTCCTTCTTGAATTAATAAATCGGCAACTGCTCCCATTTGAGGATCCAATCTCGATTCGATTACAACTGCTTTAGGACGTTTTTTAGGGTTAGCTTTTAATTCTTGTAATTCTGCAGTAATCAAAAATTGTTTCTAATAATTCGTCTAAATTAATTTTTTGTTTAGCAGAAATTTCTACAAACTCAGTTGTTCCACCCCAATCAGGCGACATTAATCCATATTCAGTTAATTCTGTTCTAACTTTCATTGGATCTGCACCTGGTTTATCAATTTTATTAATCGCAACAATTATTGGCACTCCAGCTTCTTTAGCATGTGAAATTGCCTCTACAGTTTGTGGTTTAACTCCATCATCTGCTGCAACTATCAAAATCGAAATATCTGTAATATTCGCTCCTCTAGCTCTCATTTCAGTAAACGCCTCATGTCCTGGAGTATCGATAAATGTTATTTTTTGACCTTTCCAGTTTACTTGGTACGCTCCAATTTTTTGTGTAATTCCTCCTGCTTCTCCTTGAATTACATTAGTATGTCTTAACGCATCCAATAATGAAGTTTTACCATGGTCAACGTGTCCCATAATTGTAATAATTGGTGCTCTTGTAACTAAATCTTGTTTTTTATCTTCTACTTCTAGATGATATTTTTCTCCGTAACTTACTTCTTCAACTTCTTCTTTTTCAACGATTACTTCATACTCTAGAGCAACTTCTTCAGCTTCTTCAAAACTCAAGATAGCATTAGCAGTAAGAACTTTACCTTCCATAAAAGAATTTTTTTAATAATATCAGAAACATTGATTCCTAATTTTTTTCAGCTAAAAGTTTTAACAGGAATTTCTTCACCAATTGTTATCATTCCAATTGATTCTCCTTCTAATCTTACGATTTCATCTTTAACTGCTTTTTTTCTTGTTTTTGTTTTTCTTTTTTCTTTTTGTCATCTCTTCTAAAATCAGTTCTCAATTCTCTTAATTCTTGTTCTTTTTTTCTTTTTTTATCTTTTTCGTATTTTTTTCTTATCGAATTTAGCTTTTCCTTTTCCACCTGATTTTGGTTTTTCTGTTGCTGGTGTAACTACTGCTGAAACATCATCTTTTGGAGCTTCTTTTCTTTTATTCCCAAAGTTTCTATTATCCCTATCATTTCTATCTCTGTTTCCCAAAGTTTCTGTTATCTCAGTCATTTCTATCTCTATTCCCGAAACTTTCTGTTTTCTCCATTTCTGTCGTTTCTATCTCTGTTTCCCAAAAGTTTCTGTTGTCTCGGTCATTATTTCTGTCTCTATTCCCGAAATTTCTAGTTTTCTCCATTTCTGTCGTTTCTATCTCTGTTTCCCAAAGTTTCTGTTATCTCGGTCATTATTTCTGTCTCTATTCCCGAAACTTTCTATTTTCTCCATTTCTGTCGTTTCTATCTCTGTTCCCAAAGTTTCTATTGTCTCGGTCATTGTTTCTGTCTCTATTTCCAAAATTTCTATTTTTCTCCATTTCTGTCATTTCTATCTCTGTTCCCAAAATTTCTATTGTCTCGGTCGTTATTTCTGTCTCTATTCCCGAAATTTCTATTTTCTCCGTTTCGATCATTTCTATCTCTGTTCCCCAAAGTTTTCTATTATCTCTATCGTTATTTCTATCTCTACTCACAAAATTTCTATTTCCTTCTCTATTTTCTGAAAATTTTCTATTTCTATTTTTCGTTATTTTTATTGTTTTCTACATTTGACTTTTTGATTATTGTTACTTTGATTACTCAAACTGTTATTCATCTCCAATTTCTGATTATTTTGTTTTTTTATTTTTCAAATTTTTTTATTTTGATTATTATCTAATTTATTTTTTTCTACTTCAACAGTTTTTTTCTACTTTATTTTTCACTAGCTTTTTTTCCTGTTTTTTTGAAGTCCTTTTTCAATTATTTTTTTACTTCATCTTCGGATAGACTACTCAATGTCTTTTTATTTTGTATACCCATTTCTGATATTTTTCCCAATAAAATCTGAGCTATTGTATCCTAATTTTTTTAGCTAATTCATGTACTCTCACCCGTTGTCACCTCCACTTTGCTTAGTATTCCATTAATTACTTTCTTATTAAAGATTCCCACAACATTCAAATCTCTTGAAAAAAAATCTCTAAAAATGCTTTTTTTCTTCTCAACAAATAAAATATCTACATTAAATTCTTTTTCCTAATTTAATAAATTCATCGATGTACTTCTGTTTAATATCTTTTGGCAACACAATCAATTTAACTTTTTTTAGACTTTATCGCCTCTATATTTTTCATCTATTCCAAAAAAACAAAGAAATCCGAATTTTTTTCATAGGTTTTAATACATCAATTATATTTTTTTGTTTTTCTTCAACTCTTCTAACATTTGTAGTAAATATTGAATATCTATATTATATTTCTTATGCTTTGATAATCTTTCTACACATTTTATATCTTTACAAACATAAAATCCCTCGATTGAACATTCATTTTTTTATCAAAAACATATTTTCCCTTCAAATTCCGATATTCTAAAAAAATCTTTTTTTCTCGTTTTTCTACAACATACGCATGTTCTTTCAGGCATCTTACTCCTTTTCTTCTAGCTCTTCTGCTTCTTTTTCACTTTCTTCTTCATTTACATTTGCTGTATGAATATCAATTTTTTTATTCCACACAATTTTTGCAGCCAATCTAGAATTTTTGTCCTTTTTACCAATCGCTAATGACAATTGATCTTCAGCAACTACTACTCTAGCTACTTTTTTTCCTTTTCTTTATCTTCTCCTTCTTCCCCTTCAATTATATCAACCGATAAAACTTCAGCAGGATTCAAAGCATTTTTTTACAAAAAAACTTTCATATCTTCATCCCATAAAACGATGTCGATTTTTTTCCCTCTCAATTCATCAATTATACTTTGAATTCTCATTCCATTTTTTTCCCAATACAAGCACCTTTTTACATCTAAGTTTTTTTATCCTCAGAATAAACAGCTACTTTAGTTCTACTTCCAGCTTCTCTAGCTATTTGCTTGATCTCAATAGTTCCTTCTTCAATTTCAGGGATTTCTAATTCCAATAAACCTCTCATTAATTCATCAGCTTTTTCTTGATAAATAACATTTTTGTATATTTAGTAGCTTCTTCAACTGTTCCAATATAAAGTTTTATTCTATCTCCTTGAACGAATTTATCCACTTCTGATAATTCTTTTTCAGGAATAATAGCTTCTAAACCATTTATATCAATGTATAAATTCCCTTTTTTTCGTCTGTTTTTTTCTAACAACTGCTGACACAATAGTTTTTTTCAATTTGTTTAAATTTATTATATATATTTTTCTTTTTCACATTCTCTAACTTTTTGAACAACTATTTGTTTTTGCATTTTTGAATTGCGTTTCTTTTTAAAACTTTCTGCACTAATTTCTAAGTTTAAAGTATCACCTATTTTTTTATTCTTTTTCTTACTCCCCAATGCATCTTCAAAACTAATTTCTTCATCAGGATTTTTCCACTTTTTCTACAACTAATCTTTTTTTGAAAATACTTTAACTTCTCCTGTTTGTCTATTAATAGTTACCTCTGCATTATCTTTTTCACCATAATTTTTTTCTTTATAAGCCGCCATTAATGCAACTTCTACTGCCTCCAGTAACTCTTCTTTTTACAATTCCTTTTTCTTTTTTCTAATTCATCTAAAAGCTTCCAAAAAGATTCTTTGATCTCTTGATTTCATTATTCCTCCTCGCTATTTAATATATCATTTGGTAATTCATATACAATATTTGATTTTTTTAATTTAATTATCGGTATTTCAATTAATTTTTTTCCAATCTTTCATCTTGAATGAATATCACTCCATTCTCACATTTTTTTCCAAAATACCTTCAAATGTCTTTTTTTCCCTTCGATTTTTACTTTTTTTGCGTAAACTTTTATCTTTTTCACCCAAAAAAATCTTTAAGAAATCTTTTTCTTTCTTCAATTTTCTTTCAATTCCTGGAGTCGAAACTTCCAAAAAGAATTTTTCATCTATCATTTCATCTGCTATGTTATCAATTCTTTTACTAACTTCAATACAATCATCTAAGCTCGTAGTTCCATCTTCTTTCTCAACATAAATTCTTAAATAATTATATCCTCCCTCTCTTACATACTCAATATCTGAAAGTTCCAAATCCGTATCTTTTTAAATGCTCTTCTATTTTATCTTCAAGTTCACTTAAAATTTTTTTCCATATATTCACCTCGTAAAACTAAAGAGTGGGAAATAATCTCCCACTCCTCTCGTTAAAAAAATATCTTATCTTGATGTTAGTATAGCATATTCTTTTTGCTTTTTTTGCAAGTGTTTTTAAAAAGCTCAATAATAGGTAATGTATAGTTGTCAAACATTTGTTACAAAAATTTTAAAAATAAATAGAAAAGTTATCTTACTAATGTCTTAGCCTAATTGTTTGTCCTGTATTCTTTCAGCATTTCATTTGGACTTTTAAAATTTAATACTTTTTCTTGATATATTATTGTATCTGCTGCAATATTTTTTTACTGACCTTCTTAATTCTTCCAGACTTCTAAATCTTTTTCCTAAATAATAATTGCTATCTAGCCTGTGGCTCCTTTCCACTTTTCCGTTTCTTCCACGGCGAACACGGTACTCTTCTGATATACTATTCATAGAAAGGTTTCTCTTTATGCAGTTTTTGATTGGTTTACATTATATCAGAAACCTTTCTTTTTTCTTCTTTTTTTGTCACATATGTATTGTAAATTTAAAGTAAAAATCAATTTCTCTATTATTCCATGTTATACTTGACTTATCAAAATTATTTTTAAAAAAATTTAGAGGTGATTATTTATGAAATCAGGTTATGAAATTTTTAAATGATCCTTTTTCTTAACAAAGGAACAGCATTTACAAAAGAAGAAAGAAAAAAATATGGATTATTGGGACTATTGCCAGCACAATTCCAAACGATAGAAACTCAAGCGAAAACAAGTTTACAAACAATTTCAAGCGAAAGATAAATTAATAGAAAAAAAGACATTTTTTTGATGGAAATTTTTAACACAAATAGAACATTATTTTATTATTTATTTAATGAACACGTTGTTGAGTTTATGCCTATTGTTTATGATCCTGTAATTGCAGAAAGTATAGAAAATTACAGCGAATTATTTGTAAATCCTCAGAATGCGGCTTATTTGTCAGTAAAAGAACCAGAAAATATAGAAATAACTTTAAAAAATGCATCAAGTGATAGAAACGTTCGATTGATAGTTGTTACTGATGCTGAAGGAATTTTAGGAATTGGGGATTGGGGGACTAATGGAGTGGATATTTCAGTTGGAAAGTTAATGGTTTATACTGCTGCAGCTGGAATTGATCCTTCTACAGTTCTTCCAGTTGTGATTGATGCAGGTACGAATAGAAAAGAATTATTGGAAAATGAATTTTATTTGGGAAATAAATTTGAAAGAGTTAGAGGTGACGAATATTATAACTTTATTGATAAATTTGTAAAAAAACAGCTGAGAAAAATTTTTCCCGATTTGTATCTTCATTGGGAAGATTTTTGGAAGATTAAATGCTGCTAATATTTTTAAAAAAATATGAAAATGAAATTTCAACTTTTAATGATGACATACAGGGAACAGGAATTATTACTTTAGCTGGAATTTTAGGAGCATTAAAAATTTCTGGTGAAAAACTTACAGATCAAGTTTATATGTGTTTTGGTGCAGGAACTGCTGGAGCTGGAATTGCTAAAAGAATTTTTGATGAAATGATTGAACAAGGACTTTCTGAAAGCAGAAGCAAAAAAGCGTTTTTATTTAGTTGATAAGCAAGGATTATTATTTGAAGATACAGAAGGATTGACACCAGAACAAATTCCTTTTGCTAGAAAACGTGATGAATTTGAAAATTCTGATGAACTAATAAATTTAGAAGCAGCAGTTAAAGCTATAAAACCAACAATTTTAGTAGGAACTTCAACGGTACCAAAAACTTTTACAAAAGAAATCATACAAGAAATGGCAAAGCATACCAAAAGACCTATAATTTTTCCATTAAGCAATCCTACAAAATTAGCAGAAGCATCTGCGAAGGATCTTATTAAATGGACAGATGGAAGAGCCCTTATTGCAACAGGAATTCCATCAGATCCAATAGAATATAAAGGCACTGTTTATGAAATTGGACAAGCTAATAACGCATTAATTTATCCTGGATTAGGACTTGGAATTATTGCAACAAAATCAAGACTTGTAAATAACAAGATAATTTCGGCAGCAGCTCATTCATTAGGGGGAATTATTGATACAAACAAACCTGGTGCTGCAGTACTTCCACCTGTATCAAAATTAACAGAATTTTCTGAAACAGTGGCACTTGCGGTAGGAGAAAGTGTGTTAAAGCAAAAATTAAATAGAGATCCTGTTGATGATTTAAAAGAAGCAATTAAAAATACAAAATGGATTCCTAAATACAAAAAACTTTAATTGACAGAGTAAAAAATATAGGGGCAGCCAAAATAACATAATAAAATATTTTTAGCTGTCTTTTTTAAATCATTCTGCTTTGTGATATTTCCTTCAGAACTTCCCTTATCAATCTTTCTCCTTCTCTTAAATATGGAATATTTGTCCCTTTTCCTGCTTCGCTAATAATATCTGCCAAAACAAAATGTAGTAGCAGACACCTGTTTTTCTTGTCTACATATTTTCGACGTTCAAAAGTTACATACCCAAAAGCAGTAGTAACAGTTCTTTTGATAAACCCTTTGCTTTTAAATCTATCCTTTCTTTCATTGGAATGAAAAAATCTGTCATCAACTTTTTTGACATAAACTCTAAACAATATTTCAAAAGCCTTTGTGATAAATAGTTTAAATTATTGTTCAAACGAAAGTTTGAAGGAAAAAAAATATTTTTTTAAAAAGTCTTTACAAGTGAATAAAAATCTGATATTCTAATCATAGAGAAACCACCTTTCAATAGGATTTGAGCGATTATATTGTAACTGGTTTCCTCTTTTTTTGTTAATTAAAAATTTTTATTAAATTTATTTGCCCCTATATTTTTTTACTCTGTCTTTAGCTATCTTATAAATTTGTTAAAAGATATAAACCACCTTGAAATTCCCCTATTATTTTTGAAATTTTTTTGTTTGCATATAGTTTCAAAAATTTCTTCCCAAAATTTTCTTAACCTTATCATTCTTAACTTCAATTGGCAAATCAAGATTTTTCAATAGTTTCAGCAATTTCTCCTTTTTCTAAAATAATTAATTTATCACATAAGTAGTAGCAAGTTTCAAAATCATGAGATATAAAAAAATATGTTAAATTAAGACTTTCTCGTAATGAAGCTAGTAATCCTAGTATTTTTATCTTGGATAATTGGGTCTAATCCACTGACAGATTCATCAAATATGATTATTTCTGGTTCTAATATCAAGGCCCTTGCAATACATACCCTTTGTAATTGTCCACCACTTAGTTGAATAGCTTTTTGTGACATAAATTTTTGGATCTAACCCTACTTTTTTTCCAATAACTTTTTCTGCACGGTTTTTCATTTCTTCATATGAAATTTGCTTTTTGTAATGTATTTTTTTAATGGCTCTGTTAATACTTCTTCCACTGTATATCGTGGATTTACTGAATTAAATGCATTTTGAAAAAAATTAATTGAATTTTTCCTATGAATTTCTGCAATTTGTTTTTTTGTAATATCTTTTGTAAGAAATCCCATTAAATATAATATTTCCTTCATCGAATGATTCTAGTCCGATAATTAATTTTTGCAAGTGTACTTTTTCCCAGAACCACTTTTCTCCCATAATTCCAATACACTCATTTTCCAAAATCGAAATATTAATATTTTTTCAAAATTATCTTTTTGTCGTAATATTTTTTTCACATTTTCAATCACTAATTTTTTTCAAGCTAAACCACCACTCTTTTTTTGTACCTTTTTATATCGTTTCCTCAATATCAAAAGCTTTCCCATACTCTGTTTTTGGACTTTCTAATAAATCTTTCGTTTTCGCCACTTTCAATTAATTTTCCTTCTTTCAAAATAATCATTTTTTCCCACCCAGTTGTCTTGCAAAAATCATAATCATGAGTAATTACAATAAGAGCTGTTTCTTGAGATTGCAATTTTTTAGTATTTCAGCAATTTTTTTCAGTATTGTAGTAATCCAACGCAGAAGTCGGTTCATCTGCAATTAACAAATCTGGTTCAAGCTGCATCATCATCGCAAACATTATCCTTTGCAACATTCCACCACTCAATTGAAACGGATATTTCTTCAACAATTCCTCTTGATGTGGCAAATTTAATCTTTTTCATTCCATCAATTATTTTTGTTCACACATTCTTTTTGACAATCCAAGTCGACTTTTTAAAAAGTTCTACCACGTGAGACTCTATATTTTGAAAAAGAATTGAAGACGGACATCGGATTTTTGTGAAAATATGAGATTTTTCTCCTCGATATTTGCTCCATTCTTTTTCAGAAATTTTCAATAAATTTTTTTCTCATCAAAAGTTATATTTCCAATAATTTCAGCATTTTTCAGGCTTTAACCCAACTAATAATTTTGAGATATCGTTTTTCCCAGAACCACTTTCTCCAATAATAATCAGTGTTTCTCCTTTTTTTAAATCAAACGAAACATTATCTAAAAACCTTTTTTTCCCATCAATATTGATTTTCAATTTATTTATACTTATTTTTTTCCATATTCTCTTTATTCCTTTTTTTCTCAAAAAGTTTCTCTAACAAGTTAAAAGCTAGGACTGTTAAAAATTGCCATTCCTGGATATAGCATTAATCCTGGTATTCTTCTGAAATAGGGTTTTGCGTCATTTAACATCATTCCCCATTCTGACACATTTGGTTGAACTCCTATTCCCAAAAATGAAAAACTTGAAATCATTAAAATTACGTTCCCTGTATTCATTAGTGCTGCCACCAAAACTGGCTTGAAAACAAATGGCAAAATATGCTTTCTAATTATGAAAAATGGAGACGCACCAATTGCTTGAGCTGATTGAACGTATTCTTGTTGTTTTACGCTTGAAACTGTATTTCGCAATATTCTCGCATAATAAACCCATTCGATAGCACTTACTGCAATTACGATATTTCCTATCCCTTGTCCCAAAATTCCAACAAAAGCCATCGCAAGTAAAAAGCTAGGAAATGACATAAAAACATTCACAATCCACAAAAAAATTTTATCAATTTTTCCTCCATACCAACCTGCTAAAATTCCAATTGGAAAGCTAATACATAGTGTTACAATCGTAATTAGAGTCGAAATCACAAGAGATAATCTCGTTCCATAAATTAATCTTGAAAGAACATCTCTTCCCATCTGATCTGTTCCCAATTTATGAAGTTTACTCGGAAGCTGAAGTTTTTGAGAAATATCCATAAATTGTGGATCATAAGAGTGTTAATACAGGTGCAAAAATCGCAATAAAAATCAGAATTCCAATCAATATAATTGAAAAAAATAAAAATAATTTCCTTTTTTTCATAGTTTATGCTACACCTCCATGTTTTTGCTTCTTTCTTCACTTTCTCTTTTATTTTTCAATCGTGGATCCATAAATTTCACCAAAATTTGAGTAACTTCATTCACAACAATTGACATAATTCCAAAAAAACAAAAAGCAATATTTGAATCAACGGAAAATCCCCGTCCCTAACCGCAGTCGCAAACAATTTCCCAATTCCAGGCCAAAGCAAAAATTTCCTCAATTATTACACTTCCCGTCAATAGATACATAATATTCGAACTCAAAACAGTAATAATTGAATTGCCGTATTTTTAACAAATGGTTAATAATTACATTCTTTTAGAAACACCACGAATAATCGCATTCTCCACATGAGAACTTTCCATTTCTTCTAAAATATTTTTCGTATAAAAAGTTGTTTGTGCAATTAATGGAATAACCAACGTTATACATGGTAAAACTAAATTTTTTTCCAATCTCCTCGTCCTGAAACAGGCAAAAATTCTTAATGAAACTGAAAAGAAAATAATTAAAATATACCTAACCAAAATGTCGGAATTGATACACAAATATACGAAAAAAAGTTGAATAATATAATCAGAAACTGTATTTTGCTTGATTGCACTTAAAATTCCTAGAAAAGGAGCTACTATAATTAAAATTATAAACGAAAATATTCCTAATTGAAAAGTTGGTACAAAGGCTTCTGCTACAAGATCTATAACAGGTGTTTTTTGAGTATAGGATGTTCCAAAATTCCCTTTTAACAAGTTTCTAGCCAATTAAAATACTGTACTGGCAACGGATTATCCAATCCAAGATTCTTTCTAGTTTCTCGTAACGTTTCAGCCGTTATGCTCACATGGGATGCTCTCAAATAATTTTCAGCAGGATCTCCCGGTGATAGTTTCACAAGGAAGAATGTTATCACAGATATTGCAAAAATTGAAATTAACGACATTACTTTTTATCACAAAGTCCTCCTTTCATTAAGAACTTTAGTAATTTTAACTTACTATCGCTCTTACATTAAAAAAATCTAAAAATTTAAAAATAGACTTTATTTAGTAAATAAAATCTATTTTTAATATTTTACTATTTTTACTTTTTGCAACTGTCCAAACTGGTATTCTATTTTCTTCTGGCATAAATTTAACCCCTTCCAATTCACCTGTTCTATAAACACTCAATAAAAGCTTGATATGTAATTGGAATATATACAGCTTGATCATTTAAAGTAGTCAATACATATTTATACATTTCTTTTAATTTAGCTTCATTTGGTTCCACTAATAATGCTTTTATTGTCTTATCAATTTCAGCTTTCATTGGTAATCCTAATTGTGCAGCATAATCATGATTACTTGTTCCACCAGTTGTATTATCAGCCATTGCAGTCAAGAACGCATGTGGATCCCAAGGTGCTCCCCAAGAAAAATCAGACATTAAATCATAATCTCTAAATGCTGAATTTTCCCAATAAGCCTTTTCTTCCATCGCCTTCAAATTAACTTGAACACCGATTTTTTTCCATTCTCCTTGGATATACTCTCCCACATTTTTATCTGTAACTTTTGAACTAATATATGGGAATAATAATACCATTTTCTTACCATCTTTTTCTCTTATACCATCAGCGCCTTTTTTCCATCCAGCCTCATCAAGCATTTTTTCAGCCTTAGCAATATCAAAATTATATTTTTTCAACTCAACATTTGTATTAGGTACATTCGGTGCAAAAATCGTATCTGCAGGTTTTTCAACTCCACCAAATATATTCTTAGCAATACTTTGTTTATCCACTGCATAACTCAAAGCCTGTCTAACTTTTAAATCTTTCAAAATTGGACTTGTAGTATTTAAAAGTATCATTCTTGTAGACATTGGATCAGAAGTTGCTGTTGTATATTTTTTATCTTGTCTATATGCTTGGAATCTATCTAAACTAATCAATCCATTTCCATAAATCAAATCAATATCCCCTGATTCAAATTGAAGTGCAAGTGTTTCACTATCAGGAATATCCTTAATTACAACTTCAGATGCTGCTGGTTTTTTTCCCCAATAATATTCATTTCTTACAAACACTGCATATTCATTATTTTTATGTTCTTTCAAAAACCCATGCTCCAGTTCCTACAGGTTTTTTAATCCCTTTCGAAGTATCTCCATTTTCAGGAAATCCAGCATCCCCCAAAAATCTTATAGGTCTAATCATCGCCAAATCATACAATGTCGCAGTATACGGAGTATCTAACACTATTTCAAATGTATAATCATCCACAGCTCTATATGACTTCAAATGATTCGTGAACGCAAACCAAGAATGATTAGGCTTATTTTCTTTAGAAAAATAGTATCAAAATTTTTCACAACATTTTTTTGCATCAAATTTTGATCCATCTGAAAAATTTTACATTTTTCTAAGATTAAAAGTATAAGTTTTTCCCATCTTTAGAGATTTTCCATGATTCTGCCAACATTGGCTTAATTTCTCCATTTTCCCCATAAGATACAAGTCCATCATAAACCATATCTTGCGTAATAAATTGACTTGGTAAATACTCATGTGGATTCAAATTTCCTACAGGATCCTGATTAAACGCTAACGTAATTTTTCCTGATTTTTCTGTTTTTCCTTTTGCCGCTCCTTCTTTTTAGACTGACAAGCAAAAAGAGTTCCCATCACAAATAAAACAAAAATTACTTTTCAATAAACTTTTTCATTTTTTTCATCTCCTTGATTTAAATTTTATTATCTCACAAAATTCAAAAATTTTTCATAAAAATCCGTTTCTAAACAAACGGTCAAACAACAATATAATTTCTTCAATTTTTAAAAATTTAAATCAAAAGTAAAATAAACTTTTAACTCTATCCAAAAATTATAATTCATTTAACCATCTTCCGTAGTTAATTTATGAATAATTGTTATGGATAGCTATCCGACTAAAAGACTTTTCTTTTTACTCCTTTTCTTTTAGTAATTTGTCTTTTTACGGTTGCGGGACAGTGTGAGAATCGCACTCACTTTTCCTATCTCTCGATTAATAAATCAGTCATAACAAATTAATTTTCATTTTTATTGCAAAAATAATAATTTCTCTTTACTAGAATTCTAACATCTTTTGTACTTTTTTCAATCAATTATTTAGAAATTTTTAAAAATAAAAAACATAATTTTCAAATCTTACTTTTTTCAGTATGATCTGTCAATTATGTTTTTATCATAAATTATTTCTTGAATTTTCAAAAAGTAAAAACTTTTTATTAGAATTTTTACATTCTTACTTTTCTGTAATTATCTTCTTGTGCAAGATTTTTCAATATTATTAGGTCCTCTAAAGATAGCGTCTTTTCCACCTTTAAAGAATTCTATATCTCCACGTTTAGAAACATATCTTGCTCCACTTCCTGAAACTGCTACATTTAAGTTATAAACTTTTCCAGCTTTTGTTACTACTTTTGCAGTTTTTGTTGTTGGATAAGTAACTGTTATTCTTTCAGCTCCACAAGTGTATGATTCTGCTGCAGGTCTTTTTTTGCAGGTGCTTTTTTTCTATTTTTAGGTGCTGCAGCGAAAGCCATTCCTCCAACTAAAGTCATTACAGATAATACTAACATAGATTTTTTCAATAGTTTCATAACTATCATCCTCTTTTCTTCATAATTTATATCAGTAAGATTATACTGACAGCAAGATTATACTCTAAATTTCTGTTAATTCAATTATAAATTTGTAATGATTTTTTTCATAGAAAATGAATAAAATTAACTATTTTTTAGTTCTATATTTCAAATTTATTTTTTATCTTTGATTTCTCCATATTTAAAATCTTTTTGAATCTCACATAACTGTAGTTACAAAATGTTCTGACACAATTAATAAATTTTCATATTTTTAGAAATCTTTTTACATATCTCATTAAAAATACTGACCTTGAAAGAGAAAAAGCCAAAAATGATAGCCACAGTCCGTGATTTTGATAAATTTCTGTCGCTAAAAAAATAAAAATCAAAAATACAATTAATGCTTGTAACATCGATTTTTTTAATATATTTTGTTTCCATCGCTCCAGTAAAATTACCGTATACAACCAATCCAAAACTCACAACTAACGGAAAAATAATTATCCAAATTTTTATATTGATTTGTAATTTGTATAACTTCAATATTTTTGTATAAAACATCAAAAAACTTTTCATCAAATATTATAATTACAATACTTAAAAGTATAGAAATAGCAATACTTGAATTTATTGACTTTTTAGTGTCCACTTTAACTTTGAAAAATTTTTTTCTCACCAATCGCTATTCCTGAAAAAAACACTTGAAGCATTTGCAAAACCATCAAAAATATATGCAATTAAATATTGAATTTGGAATAATATCGAATTAGCTGCTAATACTATTTTTCCACTATGTGCCGCTTTTTCAAGAAATAAATTTGTTGTTATTAAAAGACAAAGCGTTCTAATCACTAAGTTAAAAATTTACTGCTCCAACTTTTTTTATTTCTGACTTTTTCTAAAATTTTTCTTTTAAATCAATATTACTAAAAATTTCTTTTTAGGAAAAAGTTCTCAAAAAGTATTAATATTGATAAAAATAGTTGTTAATACTTGTGAAACCAAGGTTGCAATTGCTACTCCAGCAACGTCCATTTTTAAAACTTTTACAAAAATATAAATCTAACATAATATTTGTAATATTTGTTAAAAGTTGTAAGATTAAGCACTTTTTGATTTCTTTTCGTCCCATTATCCAGCCTAAAAATGTGTAATTTATCAATACAAAAGGTGCTCCCCATATTAAAATATTAAAATAAATTTCTAGATACTTAGTTATCTCCTTTTCGGCATCAAAAAAGTTTGAAAATCCCCATAAAATAACTTTTTGAAAAAGAATGAAAAACAGTCCGATTAAAACTGAAATTATCGCAGGACGGACTAAAAGCTGTAATTTCTTCACTCTTATTCTTTTTCCCCAAAAGCTTTTGCTGAGTATCCTGATGTACTTACGCAAAAATCCAAATAGCCAATAAATCGTATTAAAAATCGTTCCTCCAAGCGTAACTCCACCAATAAATACTGGATTTGGCAAGTTCCCTACAACTGCAGTATCGACAGAATTTAACAGTGGCGTCGTTAATGTCGATAACGTAAATCCTAATGCTAACTTCAAGTACTCCCAATTTCTATAACTTTCCAAATTTATATTTTTTTCTTTTTCATCAAAAATTCTATTACCGCCTCCAATAATTTTTTTCGAATAATCTTTTTAATATTTTTTTCAAGTTCCGTATATCATCAATTTTTCTTCAATTTTTTTCCATCTTTAAAAAAATATTACACTATCACAAATATAAGTTATCGTCAATAAATCGTGAGTTATAAAAATGTATGATAAATTATACTCTTTTTTCAACTTTTGTAATAAATCTAAAATCTCAACTTGTGTAGAAACATCTAGAGAACTAACAGCTTCATCCAACAAAATAAACTTCGGCTTTGTCACAATTGCCCGTGCTATACAAACTCTTTGAAGTTGCCCACCACTCAATTCATGTGGAAACCTTTCCAAAAATTCCTCTGAAAGTCCCACAATTTTTATCAATTTTTTCACTTCTTCGTCTATCTTATTTTTATCAATTTTACTTCTATTCACTTGAGAACTAATTATTAATGGTTCAGCAATAATCTGAGCAACTGAAAATCTAGGATTTACCGACGAAATATAATTTTTGAAAAAAACAACACTAATATCATTTTTCATATTTCTATTTTCTTTTTGGTGAATATTTTTTCCCTTCAAATTCGACTACACCAGAATCTGCCTTCTCAATCCCAGTAATTATCCTTCCGAGCGTACTTTTTACCACTCCCACTTTCTCCAATAATTCCAACACATTTTCCTTGCTCCAATGAAAGTGAAACATCATTTAATACTATTTTCACAGATTTTTTAGAAATTTTTTTCTGCGTATAACTTTTTTTAATATTTAAAACTTTCAGTAAAATGTTATTTTTCATTTTTATTTCTTTACTCATAAATTTAATTCTCACCTTCATTCGATGTCCAATCAGTCACTTCTTAAACTTTTTCATCAAAGCTCTTCGAGTTTTCAATTAAAAATTTGTATGTTCATGACTGTGATTATTTATTATTTCAGCTGTCGTCCCACTTTCAACAATTTCTCCATTTTGCATAACAATTAACTTATCTGCCAAATAAGACAGAACTCCCAAATCATGTGTTACAAATAGAATCGACACATTTATTTCATTTTTCAATATTTTAAATTCTTCAATAATATCTTTTTGATTAAGAGAATCTATCGCTGTCGTCGGTTCATCAGCTATTATCAACTTCGGTTTTCAATGCAATCGCTATTGCAATCATCACTCTTTGCAACATTCCACCACTCAATTCATGTGGATACTTTTTCAAAACAACATCAATGTCCTTCATTCTCATTTTTTCTAATGATTCTTTCGCCAACTCTAGTGCGTCTTTAGCTGAAATATTCAAATGCTCCAAAAAAGTTTCAACCATTTGATTTTGAATTGTAAATAGTGGATCAAATGAAGTCATTGGATTTTGTAAAATCATGCAAATTTGTTTACCTCGGATATTTTTCATTTCTTTTTTTCTGTATAATTAATTAAATTTTTCCCATCAAAAATAATTTCTCCATTAATATTAAAATTATCATTCAGTATATTTAAAATCGACTTACAGGTAATACTTTTACCACTTCCACTTTCTCCAAGAATCCCAACACAGCTATTTTTCTATCGAGAAACTAATATTTTTATAATTTTTTTATTATTTTTCAGAATTACTTCCAGATTTTTTTAACTTCTAGTATATTCATCTTGCCAAAAACTCCTTTATTGATTATCCTTAAAACTATCTCCTAATAAATTAAAAGCTGCAACTGTTATTACAATAGCAAGTCCTGGAATTAGCATTTGTTCTGGTCTTGTGCTAATTACATTTTTAGCCTCACTAAGCATTGCTCCCCATTCTGGAACTGGCGGCTGCACTCCCAATCCTAAAAAGATAAAGTTGAAATACTCAAAATCATCCAACCCATATCTAATGTAATTAATACAATTAATTCTGGCATTATAAGTGGAATAATGTGCTTTTTAAGAATATATGGTGTCTTCGCTCCAATTGCTTTTGAAAAAAGAATATAATTTTTATCATTTTGACGAATTACATTTCCACGAATCATTCTCGCATACCACATCCATTTTACAACAATATTTGCAATAATTACATTTTTATTCCTACTCTAAGGCTCCCAATTATAGCTAAAATCATTACTTGGCTTGGAAATGACATCATTACATCACAAAAATCTCATAAGAATTTCATCAATAATCCTCGAAAATATCCTGAAATAAGTCCCACAATTAATCCTATTAGAATGGTTGGAATCATTGTCGCAACTGATAAAAAAATAAAGTTGTTCTCACTCCATAAATTAATCTTGTAAACGTATCTCTTCCTAAATAGTCTGTTCTAAAAAGATGTTTTAATGATGGACTTTTTAAATTTTTGAGTGAGACTTCCTTCAAGCGGATTGTAGCTTGAAATAATTGGTGCAAAAATTCTAAAAAGTATAATTATTGCAAGTATAATTAAACACATTAACGCTACTTTATCCTTCAATATTTTTCATTTTACACCTCTTTCTCTGCAATTCTTGGATCAATATAACAACTCACAACATCCACAATTAAATTACACGACAAACAAAAACTCCCATAATTAGCACATATGCCTGTATTATCGGATAATCTCTCCCAAATATCGCTTGTACACAAAGTCGCCCAATTCCTGGCAACACAAAAATATTTTCAATTATAAATGTTCCAGCAACTAATTTTACAACACTCATTCCAAGTGCATTCAATGACGAATGAATAGAATTTTTCAACGCATGTTTAAAAATTATTGATTTTTTGAAAGTCCTCTAACCTTCTGCATAATAAATATGATCTTGCTCCAATGTTTCAATCATATTTGTCCGAATCAACCGAATATACGTCGAAATGTAGCTCATACTTAATGCAAACGCAGGTAAAATATATCCTGAAATCGAACCAGCTCCGCTAATTGGAAATATATTCAGTTTCAACGCAAAAATTGATAAAAGTATAAGAGATAACCAATAATCTGGAATTGCAGTTCCTAAAAATACAATCACTCTAGTTATTTTTATCGAAAAAGCTATTTTTTCTTAATCGCACAAAAGCACTCCAATTGGAATACTCATTCCAAATATCATCACTAAGCGAAATCCCCGCCAATTTTTAATGTTACAGGCAAACTTCTAGCAATTTCATCAGTAACTTTCCTATTCGTATTCACATATGAAATCCCAAAAATCAAAATGCAAACTCTTCCAAAAGCCAATCAAAAATATCGTAAAAACGGTCTATTTAATCCAAGTAATTCACGCATTTTCTGAATATCAGCTTGTGTCGGGTAATATCATTCACACAAAGCCACTTCTGCTGGATCTGACGGAATTAAATTTATCAAACAAAATGCAATAAATGTAATCCCGATAATTAAAGGAATTGATATTAAAATCCGTTTTATTATATTTTTTCATCTAATAAACTTCCCTTTCTAATTTTTTTCAAATTCTATTTAAAAATTTCTCTTTAACATTTACTTTAAACAAACTTGTTCGATAACCAAAACTTTTTAATTTTTGAAATTACCGAACAAGCCTAATATTAATCTATATATTCAAATTTTCCAAATATACCAGATACAAATTTATTTTTATTTTTAAATTCATTGAATAATAAAGAACTTCGTATAATGATGTTCCAAATGTAACATTTTTTACTCTATCATTGAAAATCGCTCTATTTGTTTCGTAAGTTACTGGAATGTAAACAGCTTCATCTTGTAAAGTTGTCAATACATATTTAAATAATTCTGCTCTTTCAGACTCACTCGTAGTTTTCAATCCTTTTAAAATTGATTCATCAATTTTCGCTTTTTCTGGCAATCCTTGTTGTGCTGCAAAATCTCCATAAACAGGTTTTCTCATACCACCAAGGAATGATTGCGGATCATATGGAATTCCCCACGAAATATTAAATACGATATCAAAATCACCTTTTTTCATTCTATCTCTATACGATTGCTCTTCTTCTCCAACAGTTTTCAATTCTACTCCAATTTTAGCCAATTGCTGTCCAAAATATTCAGAAATTGATTTTTCACTAACACTATCCGCATTATAATTTAATGTAATTACTAATGGTTTACCATCTTTCTGTCTTTTTCCGTCAGTACCTTGAACCCAACCAGCAGCATCCAATAGTTTTTCGCTTCATCTAATGAATAATTGTAAACCGGCACGTCAATATTTGCATACGGAACTGTTTTTGCAAGAATTGAATCAGCTGGTGTCTCTGTTCCTTCAAAAATTCCTTCTGAAATTTCTTTCTTATCCAAAACATGTTGTAACGCTTTTCTTACATTTTTATCCTTTAAAGCACCTTTAGTAGTGTTTATAAGCATCATTCTAGTCGCAACTGGTTCAGACATTATAGCTGAAAATCCTTTTTTATCTTTAAATTTTTTAAATGATTCACTATCAATCATATCACGTCCAAATACTATATCAATATCCCCTTTTTCAAGTGCCAATGCTCTTGTTTGCTCTTCAGGAATAACTTTTACACGAATTGTCTTAATTGCTGGTTTTTTCCCCCAATATTTTTCATTTACTTCAAAAACTGCTTCTTCATCAGTTTTATTCGACTTTAAAACATATGGTCCAGTTCCAACATACTTGTCAACTCCATTTTTCGTACTCTTACCATTTTTCATAGCTTTTGGCGAAATAAATCTAAACGGACGAATTGAACCAAGCTCAATCAACATCGGATAATAAGGTTCTTTTCAATTTAATTTTAAATGTATAATCATCTGGTGTTTCAAATCCATTAAATAAACGTACACTTTCAAGCCATCCGTGTCTATCTTTATTTTCCATAATTGCATCAAAATTCGCTTTTACAGCCCTTCGCATCAAACTTTTCTCCATCTGAAAAACACAACATTTTTTCTAAGATGAAATGATACTCTTTTTCCATCTTTTTGAAATTTCCCATTTTTCAGCCAATTGTGGTCTTTCATCTCCCATCCTTATTAATCGACACAAGTCCTTCATACAAAATATTCTGCGCATAAAGCTCACCTGCATAATTATGTGGATTCAAATCTCTAATATCACGAAAAATTAGCTGCTACAATTTCATCTTTTACTAGCATTTTTCGAACATTTCCTCCGCACGATATCACAAACATCAACATCCCAATCATCATTACAACAGACTTGAAACTCCTGTTTTTTAATTCTACTCTTTCTCATCTTTTCCATCAAAAATTCCTCCTACAAAATAAATTTTTCTCAATTTGAACTAAAAAAACTATTAATTTAATATAATTTTTATGTAGCAAGAAATCCTTTATTTAATAAACTTTCTAGACTTCTTGCTATTTTTATTAAAAATAATTTAGAAATATGAAAAATTTCATATAGCTCATTGTATCACAATTTATTTTGATAGTCAAATTATTTTTTTGATTTATATATTTTTCATTTTTATTTTTCTTAAAATACTCCTTAGCCGCTCTCTCAAACTTATTTCTCTGCCAAACTCATAAAAACTTGATTTTTCATTCATGTAAACCTGATCAACATAATGATTTTCATAGTTATGAGGATATTTATAATCTTTTTTCCCAACTTTTGTAAGATGAGTTGGCACATCTTGAATTTTTTCATTCTCAATATGGCTAAGTGCTGAATTTATCGCATTATAAGCTGAATTACTCTTTGGAGAAATTGCCAAATAAATTGCAACTTCCGAAAGAATTATTCTCGCTTCTGGCATTCCAATCTCCTTTACCGCATTAAGTCCAGACACCGCAATTGGTAACGCCTGTGGATTTGCAAGTCCAATATCTTCAGAAGCCAAAATTACAAGCCTTCTAGCAATATACAAAATATCTTCGCCGCCAGAAAGCATTTTTGCCATCCAATAAATCGCCGCATCAGGATCACTCCCACGAATACTTTTTATCATCGCAGAAACCGTATTATACTTGTCTTCCGTCTTGTGATAAGACTTTTTCGTATTCAACACTTCCTTCACTTCATCAAGAGTAAAATCCACCCCTAACATTCGCAATCAATTCCAAAATATTTATAGCCTGTCTCGCATCTCCTTCAATAATTTCTGAAATATATTTTAAAATCTCATCTGAAATTCCAATTTTCTCTTTTTCATTAATATTTTTTAAAATTTTAAGCAAATCTTTTTCACTCAATTTTTTAAATTCAAATGCCATACATCGTGACAACAACGCATTATTCAAATTATAATAAGGATTTTCAGTCGTAGCACCAATTAAAATAATATTCCCATTTTCCAAATCCTGCAAAAGCGAATCCTGCTGCAACTTATTAAATCTATGAATCTCATCCAAAAACAAAAGTGTCTGCTGTCCGTTCGTACGAAATCTGTTGTGTGCTTTATCAGAAATGTCCTTTATATCAGTCACAGACGCCTTTATCGCATTCAAATATTCATAATGATAATTCATTTTTTCAGCAACAATTTCCGCAGAGTCGTCTTTCCCCGTCCCAGGTGCTCCCCAAAAATCGCATTCATAAAATTTCCACGCTCAATAATCTTCCTCAAAATTCCATTCTTTCCAACCAATTTTTCCTGACCATAAAAATCATCCAAACTTTTTGGACGATATCTAAACGCAAGTGGCTTCTTATTTTCATATACTTCGTCAAATAAATTCATTTTTTTACTCCCTTTTACTTTTCAAATTACAATAATAAATATAATCCTATTTTTATTCTAAAGTTATTGTATTTTCACTATACAATCTATTTTATAAATTCAAAACTATTTTTGTAACAACCAAATAATTTACTTTTTACAATTCATATTATAATATATTCACTTAGTTAAAACAATAAAATTATTTATAAATAAAAAGAGGAGGGTAATGAAGATGAGAAATCATAAAAGAAATTACCAATTGGAATATCTGATTTTTAAAGAGATTATCGAAAATAACTACTACTATTTTTGATAAAACAAAATTTATAGAAAAATATTTTTGAAGATAGGCTCTAAAGTTAAATTATTTACTCGTCCGAGAAGATTTGGAAAAAAACCTTAAATATTTCGATGTTAAAATACTTTTTGACATTAAAAATAAAGACGAAAATAGAAAATTATTCGAAAATTTAGAAATTTCTAAAAGTGAATATTTTTTGAAAAAAACAGAATTTCTTTGTAATCTCTATTTCTTTTTAAAAAAATTATGATGCAGAAAAGCTGGGAAAAGTGGATTTAACACGATTAAAAATGAAATAAAATTGCTGTATAACGAATTTTTATTTGATAAGAGATAATTTAAATCAAAGTGACTTGGCAGATTTTGATGCTATTTGGCTGAAAAAGATAATGCTGACTGGATTAATTCTTTGTTTAATTTGACTAGATATTTGTATGAAACTTTCTGGAAAAAGTTGTTGTTTTGATAGATGAATATGACCAGCTAATAATTGATTCCTACATAAAGAAATTATGAGAAATGTATTGCGTTTTTTTAAAGCATTTTATGGAAAAAGTTTTGAAAGATAATAATTATTTGGAAATAGAATTTTTAACTGGAATATTACGAGTTGCAAAGGAAAATGTCTTTTCAGGGATTGAATAATTTGGAAGTTCACACAATTTTTAGATGATGAATTTACAGAATACTTTGGAATTATGGAAAATGAAGTTGAAAAATCTCTTGAAGATTTTTGACTTAAAATATGAATTAAATGATGTTCAAAAAGTGGTACAATGGGATATTTATTTGGCGAGTTTATAATCCTTGGTCGATTATTAATTTTTTTAAATCGTGAAATTTAAAATCTTACTGGGTAAATACAAGTGGAAATGGATTAATCAAATTATATCTCCAAAAATTGAAAAAAATGATGTTTTTGACGATTTTTCAAAAATTATTAAATAAAGAAAATATTCTTAAAAGAATAAACAACAATATGACTTTTTGAAAATTTGAAAGACTAATTTTTGGAAAAAAATATTTGGAATCTATTTTTTTCATAGTGGATATTTGACTTTGGCTGATAAGTATGATGTGATGAATGCTAGTATTAAAATTCCAAACAAAGAAATTCTAGAAAATGTTTTTCAGAAATGTTTATCGAAATTTATTTCAAAGATTCTGAAACACTTTCTAGATATGACTGATGCACTTACAACTGGAAACATTGAAAAAAATTTTAAATTTGAATTGAATAAAATCTTTATTAGAAAAATATTGGTATTTTTGATGTAATCGGAATTTATAAAGAGCAGTTTATCATGGATTAATGTTAGGACTAATCTTAATGTTAAAAAACGAATATGAAATTTCATCAAATAATTTTTTCAGGAAAAGGTCGATATGATTTACTTTTGAAACCTAAAAATATTTTTGAAAGAAAGAAGGAATTATCATTGAATTAAAAAGCAATAAATATAGATAATTTGAAATTAAATTCAGAAAAAGATTCACGAAAAAAATTGTTAAGTGAATGTGAAGTTGCACTAAATCAAATTGAAGAAAAAGAGTATACTTCAATTTTGAAAAAAATGCTGGAATTGACAATATTTTAAAATTGGAATTGCGTTTTTTTGGAAAAGAGTTTGAAGTAAAATTTGAGAAGAATAATTCATGAAAAAAATTTTTTTGTAATTTGAAGTTAATTTTTAATTAATTATATATTTGAACCTATTTAAAAACCAAAACTACTAAAATTGTATAAATTTGGATTTTGAGTAAGTAGACATAACTTTTTGAGTTTAGTTTTTAAAAGTAGTTTTTATAAATGAAAATTAAGAGGTAAAAAAACAATGAAAAAGAACATCTATTTTTATGAGACAAACACTCCGATTGGAAAAAAATTGGGATTGCTACAACAGAAAGATGACTCTCACATTACAGATTTGACTTGGGAATCTGATTTTGAAAAATTTAAAAAAGAAAATGATTTTCAAATTTGTGAAACTGAACTGATTAAACAAGCGAAAAACAACTTTTTGAATATTTTTGACGAAAAAAATTTTGATTTGCCACTTTTTGAAAGAAGGAACGCCATTTCAAATTTCTGTTTGGAATGCTCTTGAAAAAATTCCTTATGGCGAAAACTCGTTCTTATAAAAGATATTGCAATCGCAATTGACAATCCAAAAAGCTGTCCGTGCAGTTGGAATGGCGAATAATCGAAATAAAATTGCTATTTTTATTCCATGTCATCGTGTGATTGGTGCAGATGGAAAATTGGTTGGTTATGGTGGGGACTTCATATTAAGCGATTTTTGTTGGAATTGGAAGGTATTAAAAATAAAATAATTTAATTAAATATTTTTCGTTGCTTTTTTTATTATCTTTTATGTTAAAATTTTTATTAATTAAAACAACAAGAAAAGGTGTGAAATCGATGATAACCGTTTCTATAAATGCTAATCCTGACATAGAGAACAAAATAAATAACTATGTTAAGGAAAAATAATATCAATTTAAACCAGGTAATGTTAGATTTAATTCTTGAAAAAAATCGAAGATGAAGAAGACTATAAATTGGCTGTTGGGGCTTATGAAGAATATAAAGGCAAACAAGGAAAAAGCAATTTCATTTGACGATTTAGTAAAAAAATGGGCTTGGAAGATGAAATATAAAGTCATTATCAGAGAAAAAGCAGAAAAACAATCTGAATAAACTAGATAATTCAATAAAACTAAAATTATAGCAAAGTATATATATCAAGCATATACTTTAGGAGTAATGTGATATAAATTTTTTTAAATAGTCTCAAAAATTTATAAAACTACTCCAAAATTTTACTCCATTATAATTTATGCTTACATCTTGCTGTTAATAATCTAATCTTGTATATATTGTTCTATTATCATAATTAATATCAATATTATAGCCATCTAAGTTTTATATTTTTAAATAATTTATAGCATCATTAAGTTCCTCCTTTATTATGAAACTCTCCATTAGTAACATACGAAAATTTTATATTTCTATATCTTAAACCATCTATTCTGCATAATGGATATATCATTCTTATATAAAAACGTTTACTACACTGATTGTCGGTTTATAACGTTAATTTACCATTTTTCACAATAACCTGTAACATTTCAAATGTTTTTAGTTCCTATTTCTCCAGCTCTTGCTAAACCATGAAGTAAAAACTCATTAATAGGAAAAATTTTTCATTTTTATACCTCCTTAAAATTTTTAATTTAATATATTGTGATTTGTTAAAACTAAACTAGTTATACAAAAGATTTAAATACTTTTTATACTTTTTTAGTACATATTTCAACTACTTTTAAAATTTTTTAAGATTTTATATATTAAAAATTTGAGAGCTTGTTTTGATAACAAAATTATAACATTGACAACTTCTTTTTAAGATATCAAAAAACTACACCTTCTAAATTACAAATAATTTTTTAGAGTGCAGTCCATATTTTTATAAAATCTCAACTAACAAACTTTGAAAACCCTTCAAAAACAACTTTCTCTCCATCTTTTTCAAAACCCATCAAAATTATTAATCAAAAATTTCTCCAATTTTTAATTTCTTTTTCTCCAAGAGCTTTTGCAATTTCACTTAATTTAACTTCTTGTTTCAACTCAGAAAAATTACTAATACAAAGAACTTTTTGATTCCCATATTTTTCTCACATAAGCGATAATTTTTTTCATTCTCCAACGGAACAGAAATAAAATCACCAAAAAGTCAAGCAATCTGAATATTTCCCATTTTGTCTCAAATCAATCATTTTTTTGTAGTGTGAAAAAAATTGAATCTTTGTCATTTATTTGGTCTACTACATTTGTTGTGGCTTGGCTTCCTATTAATTTTATCCATGATTTTGAGTTTTTCATCTTTTTGAAAAAAACCAGCATTTTTGCTGTTATCCCATTGCATAGGCGTTCTTGAATTGTCACGGCTTCGTTTTATTTACAAAATATAATGCTTCTTCAGATGAAAATCCTTCTCCTAAAGCCCGTTGATATTGGTCTTTTACTTTGCAATATCATCAAATTCGAAAATATCATTTCTCACAAAATTATCCATCCAATTTCTTGACCTTGATAAATAAACAGTGTTCCTCGCAGAAGAAAAATACATTTGCTAACAATTTTTGCATTTGTTTCATTCACTTTTCACCAAAAAAATTTATTCAAACTTCTTGGCAAATCGTGATTTTTCTAAAAATGGTGCTCCCCATCCATATTTTTGCTGAGTCAGTTGACTTTTCAAAAAAATAGCATCCTAAACTCTATTGTTGGAATATCTCTCAATGAATAACAAAATCCGCACTTTTTGTCATATCTAAATCCGCATAGCTAAAATCAAAAAAATCATTGTAAAAATCCATCATCTCCAATGAAATCATTGTATCTTTCATACTCAAGCATTGGAGTTTTCCGCAACAGATCATCGCATTATATTTTTGAAAGTTTCTTTTGCCAATTCTCTTAAAAACTCTTCAATTCCAGGCTGATTCAAAGTATATTTCCACATTGTGCCATTCCATCCGCTCCATCAACTGGCAAATCCAAATATCTTGCATCTTTTTATCAATTAATCGCATCAACTCTAAATCCAGCAATTCCCTTTTTCAAGCCAATAATTTTACCATTTTGTAAAAGCTCTTTTCCTAACTTCAGGATTTTTCCCAGTTTAAGTCAGGCTGTTTTTTTGTAAATAAATGCAAGTAGTACATTTCATTTCCATCTTCATCAGCTTCTCCTTCAACTTTTTCCCAAGCAGAACCTCCAAAATGTGATCTCCAGTTTGTTGGTGGCAATCCATTTTCTCCTCTTTTGAAAATATAGTAATTTCTGTACTTGCTTTCAGGATTTTTCAATGCTTCCAAAAACCACTCGTGCTCATCAGAAGTATGATTAATTACCAAATCTAAAATTACTTTTATCCCTCTTTTTTCGGCCTCTGCAATCAATTTTTCCAAATCTTCCTTTGTCCCGAATTCAGGATTCACATCATAATAATCTGAAATATCATATCCATTGTCATCCATTGGCGACTTAAAAATTGGACAAACCCAAATAAGCGTTATCCCCAAATTCTTCAAATAATCTAATTTCTCTGTAATTCCATTCAAATCTCCAATTCCATCGTTATTGCTATCATAAAAACTTCTTGGATAAATTTGATATCCAACTTCTTTTTCCACCATTTTTTATCTAATATATATCCATTTTTCTCCTTCATATTTAATTTATAAACAATTTATAAACTTTTTATTAATAGACTTTTTCTTTTTTGGTTAATGAACATTGACATTATTTAACCTTTAAAAATTTATTTTTACAACTGATTAATAAAAACAATTTATAAATAATTATACCATAAAAAGACACTACTTCAATAGCAATTGCCTTTATTTTTTGCAATTTATTTTTACTATACCATGCTGAATGGTTATTTTTTAAATAATTATATCATAATTAATTAACATTTCAAGCACTAAAAATTATTTATTTTAAATCTGTTATTTTCAAAACTGGCAGAAAGTCTTTATTTGCTTCAATCAAGTCATCAAAATAGCTTTTGCAACAGATGCACTTGGCACAGTTCTTGACAATGTAATTGCCTGCCATAATTTTTGGTATGAACCTTCAATCCATGCTTCTACTGTTAATTTTTCAACAGAAACTTGTTGTTCCATTAAACCTTTTTGGAATTGAGGGATTTTACCTTGAACAATTTTTTCAGGTCCGTTTGAACCTACTAAACAAGGCACTTCTACCATTGCAGTTGGATCAAAGTTTGATAACGCTCCATCGTTTTCTACGATTAACAACATTCTTTCTTTTGTATCATAAGCAATTGCTCTTGCCAAGTCAACTATGTATGAAGCGTGATCGTCTACATGAAGTTTACTATCTTTTGCAGTTCCTTTTTCAGCGATTGTTCTACATTCACCAAATACAAATTTTTCTCTTCCTTCCATTACTTCATTCGCTCTTGTATGATTAGGATCTGAGTGTTCTACTACATAATCTGGGAAGAAAGTAGTATTTTTAAGTAAGTGTTAGGCATTGTTGTAGGATCAATTGCAAATACATCTCTTGCTTTTGTAAATGTATCATTCCAACTTGCTTCAGTGTTTTCTCCTTCAATTTCTACATTATACCCTATTTTTGCAACTTTTTCTTTTAATTCAGGCATTAAGTCTTTTCCATGTTTATCTCTAATATCTGTCCACCAACCAAAGTGATTCAATCCAAAGTATCTAATAACCATATCTTTTCTTGATTTCAATCCAAGCATTTCAGCCATTCTTATTTCAATTCCAATTGGCATATCACAGATATTCAATATTTTAGAATTTGGACGCAATCTTCTAGTTGCTTCTGCTACAATTGCCGCAGGATTTGAGTAGTTTAACATCCAAGCATTTGGCGAATATTTTTCCATAAAATCAACTAATTCAATAACTCCACCAATTGAACGCATTCCATAAGCAATTCCTCCTGGTCCACAAGTTTCTTGTCCTAATACTCCATGTTTTAAAGGTATTTTTTCATCTTTTTCACGCATTGCATATTTTCCAACTCTTATATGTGCCATAACAAAGTCAACATCTGTAAATGCTGTTTCGGGATCAGTTGTATAAACAAAATTAATATCAGGTGCTTTTTCTTTTATTATAATGTCACACGCTTTTGCAATAACTTCTTGTCTTTCAGCGTCATTATCATAAAATTTAATCTGTCTAATTGGAAATTTATCCAAGTTTTCTAACAACATCAAAACAATCCCTGGAGTAAATGTACTCCCTCCACCAGCTACTACGATTGAAAAATTTTTCATAAATAATCATCTCCTATAATTTATTAGTTATATTTTTTTGCTTTTCTTATTTCATTAATTATTATAACATGATTTTTTTAAAAGTCAATAGGTTTATATAAATCTTTTTTATTTTTTATTTATATATATACCTTTTGATATGAGTTGATATTTTTATGTAATTTATTGTATAATAAAATTATATTTGATTTAGTGAAATTTATCTATTTTACTCAATTTATTTATCTTTATTAAATTTAATTATTTAATATCTAAAAATTTGAGTGAAATAATAATTCTATGAAAGGTTTATATAAACGAATGAAAAAAATATGAAAAAGTTTATCAAGATATAAAAGAAAAATAAAAATGGAGAGCTTAAACCTGGTGATTTTTTAAAAAAGAAAGATGATTTGGCAGAAGGTATAATTTTTCAAAACTTACTGTGAGAAAAAAGCTCTTTCAATGTTAGAAACAGAGGGCACATTCAAAAAGTAAAAAGGAAAAAAAGTCAATTGTTTTTAGAGAAAAATTTGAAAATATTTCTTTGACTTCTATCCAAACTACACAGAACTTAATAAAATTCAAAATCTCCATCTTGAAAAAGAATTAATAAGTCTTTATATTGTGCAAGGGGATAAAGAACTCATGGATAAATTCAAGTTTCTGAAAATGCTGATTTTTATAAGGTTGTTAGAACTACTTCATTAAATGGTGAAGTGCTAAATTATTCTACTTCATTTTTTTGATAGAAGAATCGTTCCATTTCTAAATGAAATCATAAAAAATTCTAGTTTACGAATATTTAGAAAAAGACTTAAAATTAAAAATTGCCTACTCTCGTAGAAAATAAAATTTAGAAAAATTACTTCTGAAGAGCAAAAAAATATTTTTAAATTGAAAGATATAAATATGGTTGTTGTCATTGAAACTCATGCCTATTTATCAAATGGAACACTTTTTTTCAGTATGAAACAATAATTCATCATCCTGAGAAATTTACTTTTACTGCTATTGCAAAAGATAATTTTTTTATACAAAAAAATAGAGGTTATATCATTTTTGAAATAACCTCTTTTTCTTTTTATTTTGAAAATTTTTCAAATGCTTTAA